>Ga0180437_10000007_pt1 | contig 452599 bp, 684 predicted proteins | sample SS_ome_4_FD_132410 | JGI IMG/M metagenome (GOLD analysis project Ga0180437, IMG submission 132410) | Hypersaline lake sediment archaeal communities from the Salton Sea, California, USA - SS_3_D_1 metaG | ecosystem: Environmental > Aquatic > Non-marine Saline and Alkaline > Hypersaline >... | reverse complement strand
TGACGTGGAAGTGGTCGCTGGTTCAAATCCAGCATGGCCCACAAGACTCGCTCAGACAGAGGCTCTGTTTGGTACCAGGCACCCTTGGGTTGGCTCCATACCGGTTAAGAGGAGCTGGGCGGGTCGTCAATTAAGTGTGATCCAAAGGAAGTGGAAAATGGCAAAGGTAAAGCTAAAGTATTCATACGACGTAGATCTATATGCCTTAAAGAGCGGCAAGAAGATAAAAACTGTCCATAAAGGCATATCTGGCGAGAAGCTAAAGGCGTTTCGCAAGAGCATTAAGTCTGAGATGGCTGACAATCGTGAGTTCAGGATCTACAAGAACACCACGCATCCAACCGGAAACACGTCTCGCAGATTGCATGATAGAGCTTCCTTTGGACTGCAAGACAATATAAAACGGGCCATAGGAAATTATGATTTCCATTACATAGTGGAAGTTGATTGCGAGTATGATAACCGCTGTGTTCCTGGGTGTGATGGAGAATATTGTGGTTGCAGCAGAATAGAAAGAGCGGAAGTGGAATCTGTTGATATTGATTATGTTTCTTCTTGTTTGAGCAAAGAAGTGCTTAGAGCGATCAAACCTTTCAAGTTGGAAATAGACAGAGAGATTCTTGAGTATTGTTTGGATAGATTCTTTAGGCATTCTGGACTTAGAGATAGACATAACTATTATGTGCAGACTTGTAGTGGCTACTATGGCGAAGAGATAGACAAAGTGATATATGAGGGTGGTGAGCTAGTCTATCCTGTATCTGATATGGTACACGGCTCTTCGTTAAACGCTCTTAGGTTTGTTCTTGAAGAAGAGTATGGGTATTTGCTGGATTTCCTGAAGTCTGCTGAAGACTGTCGCATCTTTGATGGTGTGTCGTTTGATGATATTGAAGTCCCCAATGCTGACCACTATGTTAGGCTTGATAAAAACCTGGTTGAGAAATACAAGGACTACGGGCTTCCAATAGGAGTGTATAGGGAAAGTGGCTGGAAATACAGGCTTATAGACGGGTACCATAGACTTAAGGCTGCTCTGGCCGCCGATAAGAAAACTTTTAAAGTAATTGTTGTAAAGTAAGGAGAAAGATAAAGATGGAAGACATTAATGAAATGGCTGCTAGAGCAAGATGGGGAGAAGAGAACGATCCCAAGAATGACCTTTTGGTTGAGCTTTTCGGGAAGCTCCAGCGGCTGCCTCTAAGCGCTTGGCACCTTGACGAGCGAGATGTAACTACGCTTGGTGTTAAAATGGGTCTTGGAAGGGGAAATTCCATATATATAACGCTCTTTGGTATTGAGGGCGAAGACAAAGTTATTATGGTTCCTGGAAAAATGAATGATACGTGGGAGAGTTTCTTCCGCTCTATTTTCAACTATTTGAAAGAGGAAAAGGAAAGAAAAGAAGAGAGCGGCGAGACCAAGGCCATCAAAAACGCTATAGCTCAAATTGATAAATACTTTGAAGACAACCCACAAAAGGGTGGTTGGTAAATAAAAGATCTTTGATAATTGAATAGAGGTAATGTATATCCAATGATATTGGTGTGTGATGATAAGCAGATTGTCCAAGTTTATAAGTAGGCTATTGTTTCGTCTCGTGGATCTTATTCCCGAGAGATTTGGCCAGCCAGTTATTATGGCGTTTTTGACCTTAGCTACTTTAGCCATGCTTCCATCCATACTAATTTCAGATCTAAAAAAGAAATGGCGGGCGTTCCTACAATCGCGAAGACGAGCCCGTAAGGGATGAGAATGGCCTTGAGCCCTCCTTACTGCCTCCTCTTCCCGCCCGCCTCTCCTCCGGTAGTTAAACGGTTATAACGGGCGCCTTATAAGCGCTTATTGGTAGTTCGACTCTACCCCGGAGGACAGAGCCCCCATAGTGTAATGCATAGCACGATTGGCTACGGACCAATTAATCCGGGTTGGAGTCCTGGTGGGGGTGCTTTGGAGGAAGAATGAAGAGAGATAGAAACATAATAAAAACTTTACGTAATGTTGTTCATCATAGCATTTTGGAGCGTATTGAGCTTGTGCTATTCAAAGAGATCACAGTGGCGAATAGGCTTAGGTGGCGGACCCAGAGCCTTTTGAATGAGTTGATATGGAAATAAGTGTTAGAAAATGCAAATGGACAAAGCTGATTATTGTTTATTTATTTGGAGAACATGGGGTTAAAAAGTTCGTAAAACTCCCACATTTTAGAATACTTTTTGCCCTGGTAATTATTTCCACAATCACCAGGGTTGGTTTGTTTAAAAGATATTTGAAGCAGAATAAGTATGTATGGAGATAGGAGTTTCCATGAGAATTTATCTGTTAGGCGAAGACGGCATGAGATCTCCGCTGAAGATTAAGACGGCTCGTGCCTTTGCATCTCATCAAGATGTAATTGATTGTTTTAGGGAGCGATACGAAGCTTATAGGTCTGACTATGAAGCACAGATGAGGCCAGGGGCCCCGTGGCAACGACCACCTGAGTCCTATAAACGATGGTTGAGTTGGAATTACAAAGTGTATGTCATTGAGCTAAATACTGATGAGCGCCCCAAGCTAATAAGCATGAACACTTTTCTTGAGGATTACGATGAAGATGGAAGGCTCGTTCCTATGCACCCCATCGAGGATCGATGATAAAGATCAGAAAGGTGGGCGATACTAAAATGGGTATTTATTATGCGAATAAGGGGTTGTGGGGTATTTTTGCAAGCGCATCGCACATCCTTTATATGCCCCTTGCTAATCCTGACTTTCGCATGTGTGCTTACGACACTATACATGGAGAGTATGAATGATAAAATTGCGCCGCTTTCCAAGAATAAAAGAAGATTTGGATTTAGCAATGCCTACCTATCAGCACATAGATATTGTAAGAAGGATGGCCACACGAAACGGCGAAACTTATGAGCATATGCTTTACATGAATTTGAGGTATGCGCTTTTTTATGAAGCATATAACACAGGAGAAGGAAATGGCTAAATTCGGGATGAGAAGACCAAGAGTTAGAAGGAATAATGTCCAGCTTGATGAGCCAGATGTTTTGGAATTGCTGATGAAGCACATCAACAACGAGGAAACCGACGATAGGTTGTTGAACCTGAGCTATGAGTTGTATGGAGCTGATGCCCAATACTTCAAGCTCGGCTACAACGGCAAGACGCTTGTTTTTGAAGTGCTTACAGATGAAGATGACGGCTACAGATCTCATTTTGGTGGTTTAGCAAAGGTGATTGATGATAGGCTGACCACTTTGAAGTTCTCTCCAACTCCTCTCGCTATTATAAATGTTAAGCAGCTGGGCTCTTATAACACCCACGACTACTTTGTTGGCTGGACTGTTGTAAGTGTTCATAATAATCACGAGTGGATGAAGTTCGGCACAGACAACGCTGATGATTACTACCCAAACTGTGTGTTCGAATATTCCCCAAGCGAGCAAGAAGTTATTGACTTAGACTCCAAGGAAGCATATATTAATCATGTAAGGCATCTGCTTGGGTCGGTGAGAGAGGCAATAGATACTGGGTTGTCGGAGCTGGAAACCCTGAGAAACAGATATTCCAGGGCCTCTGCTGAGAGTATCGCTAAGTTCTTCAGGGAAAATGGCCTGGGGGATTTCGCGGTTGAAGTTGAGGAAATCATAGAAATAGCGGAGAGTGAATAATTACGGATAGAAAGGAAGAAAGATGAACTATAAGTATTATTTGGTTGTAAGTTTCTGTTGCGGAGATATTTGGAAAACACAAGAAGAAATAGAGAATATTCTTGGTCGTTCTGATGGTTCTGGGTTTGGTTTCGGCGCAAGAGATTTGAGCTACTATTTCAACCATCTGGGTTCGCTCAAAGCTGCCGTTAGGAAAGTCCGTAGGATGGGCAAAAAGATTAAATGTGAAGCTTGGGAGTATGTACGATCTCATGACAATTTTGGTGTTGCCGATTATGACGAAAAGAAACTTTCTTTGAAGGGAGTTAAATAACATATAATCCCCCGTAGTCCAGTGGTTAGGGCACGAGGCTTTGAACCTTGAAACGCTGGTTCGACCCCAGCCGGGGGATCTTAACTGGAAGTAGCGCAGTCTGGCAGCGCATTCGGCTGGGTGCCGAAAGGGCGTGGGTTCAAATCCCACCTTCCAGACAAAAGAAAGGAGAAAGTATGAAACGTATAGCCATGTCCGATCTTCATCTTGGCCAGGACGCAGACGATAAGAGTGATAGTTATTCGCTGTTGTCCAACATACCTGGAAACATGGAAAAGGAAAAAGCTCAAGCCGATGCCAAAATGGCCAAGCTCAGAGCGCGTGTGGAGAAGTTTGCCGATGGAGATTCTGTCAAGTTGATACTTTGCGGCGATGTTCTTGATCTATCCTTGGCCTATTTTGCCCAAGCATATCTGGACCTTGCTTATTTGCTCAAGAATCTTCCAAGTGTCGCTTGGGTCGCATATGTTCCTGGAAATCACGACCATCATATATGGTCGCTACACTGCGAGCAGAAGAACATTATAAGGCCGTTGTTGGATGGAGGAAGGCCTTGGGGCGGCGGAATATACACCCCCACAGTTGGAATAGGAGAGATGTCCCATTTCCTAACGAATGGTTTGACCGAAGAAGTTGGTAGGAATGTTATGGTAGATATTGCCTATCCATCTTACAGACTTGGAATTCCCAATCAAAGTTTTTACTTCACTCATGGACACTTATTTGGAGGGCTATACAATTTATTCTCTCGTATCCTTAGCATCTTTTTGGAAGAAGAACTTGATGAAGGGAAAGTCGCGACGATGAACGTCGCTCTGATAGAGTTTATCTACTGGCTTTGTGGAGAGACTGGTGAAGGTATGGGCTCTAATGGAATCATTGAGGCTCTATATGCTGACACAAAAAAGGGAAAAGACTCTTTGATAAGACAAATACTTGATAAAGGTGTAGATGAGGTTCTGCCCGATGGAATCATCAAAGGCATCCCAGATTCTTGGGAACGGGCTTTTGTAAAGTGGGCGGCAAACAAGGGAATTAAAAAGACAATATCGGGCAAACCCCATGTTGTAAGTTCTAAAGCCCGCCATGAAGACCCCAAAAGAACTCAGGAGAGGGTTGAAGGATGGCTCTTTAATGTTTTAAAAGCAGACAAAGAAAACAAAAACAAACTCACTTTCGTATTTGGCCATACTCATAGGTCTGGACTTACAAAAATAGGTGATAATATCTCTGTATATAATCTTGGAAGCTGGCTCACAGAGCCGGGGGACGAAGATCCCGATACAGAGTTGCTGATGATTGACGATTATGGAAACACAACCATGGAAAGGATTTAAGATGGCCTTTTTACACTGTCATCATTGTAATTGGAATCAGGATGATTTTTGGGGCGAAAGTTATTGGCCCTTCCCCTCTATTGAAGAGTTGAAAGATCACTTGCTTGCGGAAGATTTGGATGCTGTGTGGCTTCCCAAAGATGGCCCTTTTCCATCACAGACACACAGACAATACATAGTAAAAAGTCTCCTCAATGCGGCCAAGAGGGTCTGGAAGATGAAGTTTAGAACCTTTGAGGAGTGGGATGGGCAGCCGTGCCCTCAGTGTAAAAATCCTCTTTGTGTTGATTAAAGGAGATAAAGATGGGTGGGAAACGCAAGATAAAGGATGAAAACCATGCTGCTGGGTTCCTCGGCGTATGGGACGAACTCGGCGGCCATGAAGTATATGCTGGCAGATATAAAAGCATAAATGGTGCCTATAGGATGTGGACTCAGTTGGGAGATGACGGAGAAAACAACGGCTGCCCGGCGGCAGATATGGTTGTAGAGAATGGTAAGGTATTATTAGATACTGGCGATCCCAAGTTCGATAAGTCTTGGAAGATTCCCGTCTATGCCGAAGAGATGAGGGAGATAGTCGAAGAGATGAATGAAATACTGGATAAGTATTATAGCCAGTGGACAGAACAAGACAGGTTTGTTAAAAAGGGGAAATAAATGGGTCTTAAGTCAGCGATGCAGAGAAGTGCTTGCTCCTGCGATGAGCCACAAAAAGTAATCGTGGTTAATCAGCAGCAGCCACCAGCACCAAAAGAAGAGAAGCTTCCCAACCCCAATCCAAGAAACTTCAAGTTTAAGAAGATAGAAATTATGGAAGAATACGCTCTCGCTTGGATTAACTATCCTGATTGCACGAATTACGAGGGCGACAAGATATTAGTCTTCGAGAATATGAGTCTTACAGATATGGCCAATATGAATAGAATTGACCCGCACTTTTGCGATGGGGAACATCCATCTCCAATAGCCAGATTTGAGCCAACTGAGAGAGGCTGGGATATGGCGATTGCTTTTATTACGGGTTGGAGAGGATATTAAAATGGAAGTGAATATTTATTTGGAAGATGTATTGGAACATTATCATTTTGATGATGCCTTGGAAATAATTGCTGATTGGCTACAATATAGGTGCCCAAGATATTTCGTTAGAAGAATAGTCGCAGATTTAAGAGATGAAGATTTCAATGAGTATAAGGAATTGATGGAAGAACTCCAAGAACTTGGTCAAGAGACAGACAAAATTGGTGAGTATAAATGATAAATTTAGAGCTAAGCGAACGGGATCTTAAAATTATTTTGATGGCTCTTGCTATTAGAATAAATCAACTAAGGGTGAGTTTGATGGAGCGAGACAGCGAAGAGGATAGTAAGAACTTCCTGGATACATTGGAAATGTTAGAGAAAATACAGACAAAGATTGGTGAATGCGAGGGGCCATAGCTCAATTTGGGAGAGCATCTGTCTGGCAGACAGAAGGTTGTGGGTTCGAGCCCCACTGGCTCCACGGAAGGGAGAAGGAAATGTGGGAAAGGATCAAAAAGATTTTGCGCTACGCATTTATATTCGGCATGTTGTTCATGATCGCTGGACTTTTTGTATGGGCATTTTGGCTGTCTCATAGAATAGTTAATGGAAAAGAAGCATGTTTTAAGGCGTGCCCAAACGCTAAATATGTTCGTGTGGGCAATATGAGGTTCTCTGAAAACTTCAAATACATCAGCAAAACTGATGGGATTATAAAGTGTATGTGTTTTCCAAACTACAAGATAATAAAAGTGAAAGAGAAAAATGGCCAATAAGAAAAAGAAAGTTGGAACAAAGAAAGAGAAGACTGCAAAAGTTCACACTTTAATTATGACAGCTGGTTATGTTGAATCTAATAAGAACGCTTCTGTAATTGCCTACAATAGTAGGGGCTTCAATTCGGTTGAAGAGGCTATGAAAGATTTTGCCACTGCGCTTGTTCAGAGCGAACTAGAAGAAAGAGATTATAGAGTGAAGAATCCTTGGAGGGATTGCTGCAAGGAAGCCCTTGGAAACGAGGCTAAATTCTGTGCTGAGTGTGGAAGTAAACTCACTATGCCCGAATATGATTTTGAAGATTATATGAACATAATCTATAGCTTCTTCGTTGGGGAAAATGATGGCTGCGGCGATATGTGGGAATACCTAACCCATAGGAGCTGGAACTACGGTGGCTACGCCACCAAGCTTCAAGAACCAATAATTTGGATTCATGAGCACGCGGAGAGTCTACTGGCTGAAGCATATATGGACACACTTCAAGAAGTAGAAGATAAATGGAGCGGCAGGAAGCTGGATGGCTCCTATAAAATAACCGGAAAACAGAAAGTGAAGATATATAATGAGTAAGAGAAAATATGCCACAGGCACTTGGGAATGGGCAAGCTCTAGTGTAAATTGCATTTTTGGATGCAAACACGACTGTCGCTATTGCTATGCCAAGGCCAGGTCAATACAGTCAGGAAAGAAAACCAGGGAAACCTGGGCAGAAGAAGAAGTAAATACGAAGGCCGTAGAGAAGGGATATAAGAAAAGGGATGGGACTATTATGTTCCCAACATCCCACGATCTTTCTCCTGAGAATATGGATGTTTGGATTAAAGTACTCTACAAGATGTTAAAATCTGGGAATGATGTGCTAATAGTATCAAAGCCACACATCGAGTGCATCAGTGAAATATGCCGTGCTTTTGGGGATTTCAAAGACAAGATTCTGTTTAGATTCACGATAGGATCGGCGTCGGACAAAATCTTGAAGTTCTTTGAGCCAGGAGCCCCGCCATTCAACGAGCGTTTAGCCTCGTTAATCTTGGCCTACAAGTTGGGATTTAAAACAAGCGTATCGGCTGAGCCAATGTTGGATGGTAAAATAGACAGGGTTGTAGAGGCGACTTCTCCCTATCTCACAGATGCGATTTGGCTTGGAAAAGCCAACAACATGATAGAGAGGATGACGGCAAATGGAGCTACTGGTTTAGAACTCCACTGGGGCGGAAAATTAGTGGAGCACCAGAATGATGAAAACATTAAGGCACTATACGAGAAATATAAAGATAATCCAAAAGTCAAATGGAAAGATTCTATTAAGCAGGTTGTTGGACTTGAGAGACACACAGAAAGGGGCGTAGATGAGTAGCAAGAAGAAGCTCCCAGAGTTGCATGTGAGCATGCCCGATGAGATAAGGCGCGATGTTCATGAGCATGAGATTCTTTTAGCTTTTGGCGCTGATGATGACGCTGTGCTTTTTATGTATTGGTGGAATCAGCGCGGCAAGGAAGATTTTGAAAACTGGCGTGAAGAGAACGCCGATTTGGTTTAGGAGAAGGATATGAAGAAGATTCTATTGATTTTGGCTGCTCTATTGATGATTGGGTGTGCTGGAACGCAAGACGTAAAGAACCCAGATTGTATCGAGCCGGGCATTTATAGGGCACAGATGGTAAGGTTTGCTAAGAACTACCCCAAGGATTGTAGTAATAAACAGGTGGTAGCGTGGTCAAGTTACACAACTGGTGCTCCCGTTGGAAAGGACCCCAAAGAGCTAAAATGTGGTTATATATTCAACCTGAGGGAAGTTGGTCCCTTTCCTGTTAATCAATACCTGTCTGGCCATGTCCAGAAGGGGATAATCTCAGTAACCAGCGTTCTGTATATTAAGCCATATGATTGCTATGTTCGTTATAGAGGCCATGCCTGGAAGGTTAGAGATCTGGAGTAGAAATGCTTAACCTAAATATGTATAGGGAAGTTAAAGAGCATTGGTTTAGAGAATTTACCAGGACACTTTGGGTTAAGACACTTCCAACCAGCACGAAAAACAATCACAAATGGATCAAGTGGTTTAACAAGATGATTCACAGGTATGCTTTCAAGTGTAAGCATACGCATACTTTCATGTTTGACCTTCCCAAAGATACGCCCTGGTATTTCAAGGGCGAAATGAAAGGGACGCACAGTGGCTTGGCTATAATTGGCTGCTATTTGTGTGGTGAGATGAAAGTGATAGATTATCAAGCTTAGATTTTATGCCGGCCTCTGGAACCTCCGGGGCGAGGAACCCCGCCATGCCGGCTCCATGGAGGCGCAAGCCAATTGCCGGTGGCCGCAGTTTTGAAAACTGTTAGGAGATAATGACTCGTGGGGGTTGGACTCCCTCCGCCTCCGCATGAAAGGAGAAAGACATGAGCAAAAAGAAAAAGAAGGATAGGAAATGGGTTATTTTATCATGTTTGGTAGGGCTTTTCTTTTTCGTGGGGGCTGCTTTCCTGGAATTTTGCCATGATGACGCAAAAGCTTCAGCGCCTGGGGTTTGGGTTTGTGTAGCCGAGGCTAAGAATCCAGACAAGCCAAAGTATAGTTGCGAAGGAACAGGAAAAAGCTCAAGCAGAAAGAAAGCGGAGCGGAAGGCGATAGATGACTGCAACCTCAAATGTGATACAGAAGCCAAATGCGTGGTGACTGCTTGTGCTAGGAGAAGATAAGTGAGATACTATATCGTGTGGCTCAGGAACAATACTAACAGACTCGATGATGAACCCATCAAGGTAAAGGCTTCGTCTGTGAAAGAGGCAAAAGACATAGCATCGCCCTATTTAAGAGGAAGGTTTTCATTTGGCGGTGTCTACACTCTACAAGAGTTTAAGCGGCGTGAGCCGTGGTGGCACGCTCATTTCTGGGGACGCAAGGCTATTAACGAACGATAAGGAGCTGAAATGCCTAAGCTTGAAGATTGGGAGATGTTTATTATCGACAGTCCGTTTCTAGCACCAGAGATCCAAATAGTTCATCTAAGCGGAAGAGTATATGAGCATCCCAGATTTGAGGACGGGGAGAAGATTGTGACTTCCATGGTTGTATATTTCAACATCGAGGAAGGCAGGGCCAGAACACGCTCGGGCAGCAAATATACACTCTGTAAGCCAAGTATGAAATGGGTAGAGTGGCTCAAGAAAAATGGCTACGATAAGCATATAGATGATCTGTTGAAATTAAGTTCAGTGTTTATTAACTAGGGAGAGTAAACAGGAAAGGTTCCTGGCTCGGCTGGAAACCGATGTGCGTGTAATGCGTGGGCTTCGAATGCTCTGCTCTCCGCTTGAAAGGACAAAGTGAGATATTGTAAACAGTTGGAAGGATATTCCTGTGGCCCTGTAGCTATACTTAATGCTTTGAAATGGGCGGGTCTTAAGAAGACCTATAAAGATGTGAAAGAGTATAAAGAAAAGTGTTTCTATGATGGCTGGGAAGGCGGCGTTAATGTTAATGATTTTTCAAGAGCCTTCTTCACATACAGAAAACATTTGGTAATAAGGTATAGAAGAAACTTTAATATTGGGGAGTTGGACAAACATCTTGAGACGGGCGGAGCTGCGGTAGTGAATCTTAGGCGTTTTGATCTAATAGATGGGTGGAAGGGCCACTTTTTTCTGGTGATAGGCAAGAGTGAATCTGGAAAGTGCTTTAAAACTGTTAATGGCTATAGGAGAGAGGGCGTTGGGGCGGTTGGCTGGGTAAGCCGGAAAGAGTTTGTTAAGCACCTTAGATCAAGTCGTATATATCGCCCTGCCGGTGGAAGAGCTTGGTTCCTAAAAAAGAGGCCAAATGGTTAAAAAGACTAGCGAAGAGATAAGACAGGGATACAGAGAACGCCTGATTCTGCCCGAGTTTTGCGAAGAGGACATAGTATTCTCCACAAAAGCCGGTCTCAGGGTCGCTGAGGGCTATATAAGGGTGGTTCTGGGAGACAGAGGGCCATACATAGAGTTCGAGGATGCTATGATGACGACCTCGCCCGATATTTTTATCCCATACGACAAGAAATATAGAATTAAGAACGCTTTGTGCTATTACATAGAGTATCGCACCAATGACGACGCCTATGTAAAAATCTATAGGCAAAAGAAGCTGGTAGGATATGCCGACTACCAAATAGGATTTTGGTATATTTCGCCGTTTGATTTAACTTCGGATAAGTATCCTGAATTGGTTAAAAAGTTAGAAAAAGGGAGCAAGGATGCATAGATACAGATTTCCTATTGGCGATTGGTCTAATGATGGGCACGGTAAGTGTGAATGGTTTGTGATTGAAGGAAAGAAGGATGTAGATGCCGTAAGGGAAGCCCACTTTAAAGCAAAGAAGGAATTAGGTTTTGATATAGGCGAGATGTGTCAGCACTATGAGCAAGACACACTAGATAAGAAGTGGATGGAGAGATTGACTGCTCTTGGTGTGGATTTGTCCGAGATTGAAAAGGATCCTCTCGATGCAAAAGGCTCCGAAGATTACGTGTTGCTCCCCATACCACACGATCTTGTATTGATTTGGGTGGCTCTGCTCAATATCATAGATCCGGAGCTAGAGCTTAAAGTGGTTAATAACCCCATGCCGACAATCAACTTTTACGGCTATGATAAGAAAAGAAGACATTTGAATACCCCTGGTTATGGGTTGTTTGAATAATGGAGGGTAAATAGGGATGTGTTCCCTAGCCTCGCTGCTAACGAGTGCGTGTCGAGAGGCATCTGGTTCGATTCCAGTGCCCTCCGCCATAAGGAGGAAGAATGCCATATAGAGTGGAATTTGAAGAACTCAAGGAGCTTAAGAGAATATGCTATGAGGTCATAGGGATAATTGAGCTTATTGAGAAGACTTGTCAAGAAAAAAGTAGGGAGTGGTTTCGCGACATGAACAAGAGATTGGAAGCTCTTGATGCAGGATTGTCTCATGAAGAATGGGATGAAGATGATGAGTAAACGTAAGCCTCTTACAAAGTGGAAAAAGGCTGAAAAACGAGCTTGGCGCAACACCGGTAATCGACTTCAAGCTATTATCAAGAAGTTCAAAGCCGGCATATATGACGAAGATATTAGGGCTCTTAGAGAAGACTTTAGGCGTCTATATGAGAATTATATGGGAGACGTAGCTAAGGTGGGCGATCTGGAAGATGATCCCGGAGCAGAGCGATAAGTGAGAATGGAGGATACTGGGGATGATCCCCAACGAGGCTCGAACCCTCGGGCGGTCTTTGAGGCTGGGCGTTTGATTCGTCTATCCTCCGCATGAAAGGAGAAAGAAATGGTAGTTAGATTTAGTGATCTTGTGGAAAGGTATGGAGATCGGGTTTGTGTTTTGGCCGATGTGCCCTTCTATGACAAATATTTTGAAAACTGGTGCGACGATGTTAGTTTCAGAATTGATGAAGTGGTAGATTTGGAATATGATCACAGAACTTTAGTAGAATTGCTTGCACTTAAAGACATTAATATAGCGGACGAGACTTATTCAGCTAGGGATCTTTACGAGAGGAAATACAGAAAAAAGTTTTGGGACGCCAAGTCTCTTGTGGATTCCTACTTTTCAGATAAGCTCTGGGATATGGTTGAGTCAGGGGAGATAGATTTTGAGGTAGAGTTGTCCGCTGAATTCATGGAAGCTTTATTTAATATGGTTACATGGATCACAAAAGAAAGATTTGTCAATCATGTGCTTAGAGCCGTTAGCGAGCAAACTTTATTTGATGTGGCTAAGCACCTGGAGCTTAAAGAAGTTGATCATATTCGAACACTAGACCATTATTATGAGGTCCATGAACATATGTCAGAGCCACATTACGATCTTCTACCAACTATATCAAACAGAATTATGAAGCTAAAGATGCCACAGATGTTTGAAGCTACTGCCCAAATGATTAGTAGGGATTTGGAGACAGAGCCCTATTGACAAAGGAGAGAGAATGAGCGGAACCTTATTAATAATGTTTGAGAAGGGGGAGATTAAGAAAGTAAAGGAATGGTTTGAGAAAATCTGCCCGGCAGATAGGTTTCCCGATTTGCCCGTGCCCAAGTGTCCGATGAGAGAAGATGATATAGAGCGTGGGTTGTATGTTGAGTTTAAGAAAAATGTGATGGGTTTCGATTATGCTAGTTGGGATCAGACTGGGAGTGCCTTTGCTTATGCTATAGCGAAAGAGCTGTGTAAGAAACTCAAGGTGAAGAAGATGGGCTGGGACAGTGTGGGATATTGTAAGTTTGAAGATCTACACTACATACAGGATAAATCCGAACTGATACGACCAAATCCCATATTCGAAGAGGCTCTTGAGAGATTTGATTCTGGAAATCTTGACGAGACGAACGGGAAACATTTCGACACAGAAGAGAAGAAGCAAGAATTTCATGAGTTCCTGAAAAAAGAAGCTGGCGGTCGCAAAGCGACCATAGAGATATTTGAGAAAGAAGCTAAGAGGTTGGTAGAAATATTATGAACGCAGCGGGCGTAGTATAATGGTTTAGTACGTATGGTTGCCAACCATGAGGCGGGAGTTCAATTCTCCCCGCCCGCACAAGGAGGAGGTATGGCTAAGAAAAGCGTAAAAGAAATGATGGAAGAAACTAAAGCGATGATAGAAGAAACGGCGCAGATGAAGGCAGAGAGCGCAATAATGGAAAGAGAGATTGAGTTTTTGAAGAAAGAGAACGAACATCTTAAGCAATTAGAAGAGTTGCTTAAAACGCTCAAGTTGGCCAATGAAACCAACCAAACACTCATAGGGGCTCTTCCCAAGGTTCTTGGCCCTGAAGGAGCTGCGTTGTGTAAAATATCGGAGCAAATCATTCCCGGAGACAAAGTGGTTGTGATGAGATATAGTCCCACAACCAAAAAAGTTTATTTGAGTGTTACGCCTGATTCGGAAGGCAACCATATGAAGCTTGAAGAGTTTGGCGGTTTGGTTCAAAAGGCTATTCTTTTGGCCAAAGATATGACGGATGAAAATGGCCGATTGGCGAAGACTGGATCTTTTGACGAAAAGAAAATTGAAAATTAAGCCCTCGTGGCGGAATCTTGGTAGACGCACCAGATTCAAAATCTGGCGCCTGAAATATGGCGTGTAGGTTCGAGTCCTACCGGGGGCACATACGGAGGAGGAAATGAGAATTGTAGCAATAGCCGACACGCATGGAGATCATAGGGATATTCCCTACATTCCTGACGGCGATATATTTATCCATGCTGGAGACTTCCTGAATTTTGGCCAGGAAAAGATGGCGGCTTTCGGTGATATTCTTGGGGATTTCTACAAGTGGATAGAACACCTGCCTCACAAGCATAAGCTTTTGGTTGGTGGGAATCATGACCACTTCTTAGCCAGGGAGCCAAAGAGAATAAGCGAACTCCCCTGCACCTATTTGCAGGATGCCTCAATAGAGATAGAAGGCTTTAAGGTTTATGGAACCCCGTGGGTTCCTCGTCTTATAGGCATGGGAGTATTCGATCTCCCCAGGCATGGGGAAGACTTGGTTGAGAAGTATAGCCTCATCCCCGATGATGTGGACATACTAATCACCCATGGCGCTCCTCACGGGTTTGGCGACGTGCCTTACCAGAGAACGGAGCATGTGGGAAGCGAGGCGCTCCTAGACAGGCTTGAAGATCTTTCGCCCAAGGTTCATGTGTATGGCCATGTCCATTCTGGTGGCGGCTTTAGGAAAGAGAAAGATGGTTGTATATTTGCGAACGTTGCTTACTGCAAGCCGGTGAATAGAGAAGTAACGGTAATAGATATTTAGGGCCCCAGAAGTGTTATTGGTTGCACGCTAGTTTCGTAATCTAGAGGTCTTCGGTTCGAATCCGGGTTGGGGCTCGGGAAAGGTAAGACAAATGGAATATATATATGTAATTGTGCTTTTTAAGATTCAAAGTGGTATTGTAAAGCAGGAAAGAGCTGTGGGTTGGTTTAACAGTTTTGAAGAGGCTGAGAGGTATGTGTTAAGCAATGAGGGCGACATGTATGAATACGGCGAATACAATGTGGCCCTAATAGAAAAAATCCACAGCGGGTTTTATATGAAGCCAGAAGAAACTTGGTATGCTGTAGATGCTTCACAAGAGCGAGAAATTGGCGTGATGGAATACAAAATTGAAAAATGCGAGAAGCCAGGAATATTTGAGAAGATTTGCGGCTTCTCTATGGGATAGGAGAAAGAAATGGAAAATAATTATTACGCGGAATACGAAGTGCTGGAGGGCAAAGGTAGAAAGGTCTATCATGTAGTATATCAGGATAAGTGCTGGAAGGTGAAGCAGGAAAGGGGCTATACTATCGCAAACGGCAAGTTTCCCAAGAAGGCTGAGGCTGTGGCCAGAGCAAAGGAAGCAGCTAAGAAAGCTAAACTTGGCCAGGTGATTGTCCATAAGAAAGACGGCAAGTTCCAGGCCGAATACACCTATGGTGAAGATCCTGTGGAGAGCAAAGGCTAATGATTTTGTAACGCTCGCTTGGTGAGAGTGAATGTAATAAAATCGCTCAATCCAGGTTTAGGTCTTTCCCGCCCAGGCTGCCTGGGCAGCCCCTTTTCTATCCTGTATCTAACTTTGAGTATGCTGAACAGATCGCCAGGGATTGGAACACTGCGGGTGGAGCCGTAGGTTATGTATGCAAGTTTGAGATTGACGATGACTTCATAAGCAAATATGAAACTCATATTGTTGGGAGTTCCATACATGAAGAATATTGGATTCCGGCGGAAGAATTGGAAGAGTTCAATAAGCACATCAGGGGTAAAATCTTGATTATTGCAGTTTATAAGAGTTGAGAAGATTAGGCCATCGCGGCAAGAAAGCGAGTCTCCATGACTTACGAAGAGAAGGATGAGCTTATTAGGGCGTATGTTGAACTTCATAGGCTTCTGGGAACCTTTGAAAATGAGGGTAAGGTTTATTGCAAAGCAAAAGAACTTTACCAAGAAAAGTGTGCTAAGGTGGCATATGAGATTCTACGCAAACTAATTTATGGAGACGAGCAATCTTGACGAGGAAGGTCGGGACACCACAGAGCAGCTTAGTGGGCAACGCCCATCGCCCGTGAGGGCCGGATTAGAGGAACAGAGACGAGCCAGTTAAGTCTGGTTGAAACGGCCAATCTCTAGGTGGTGCAACTCCAAACAGATCCGTCTGTTGCTCGCAGATTAAGGATTGGGTAGGGGGCTTGAGCTAGTCAGTAATGGCTGGCCTAGATGAATGATGGCCCTAGACAGAATCCCGCCTATCGATCTTCTCAATAACACCGCCGGGTGATGTCGGCTGGGCTGACAGCGCCCTTGTAAGGCGCCGCCGAAAGGCAAGGGGTTCGATTCCTCCACCCGGCTCGAAAGGAAAATATGAACATCAAGAAGCTTATCGTAAAGTCTCTAACGCCAGATCTGCTGAAGCCGCAGTTCCGTGGAACTCATCCTCTCGCAGGTCATTGTTATGTGGCCAGCGAGGCTTACTATCACCTGAAAGGCGGCAAAGCCGCCGGATTATATGCGGTCAATTTAAAGCACGAGGGCGCTTCTCACTGGTGGATAGAAGATAACGGCAAGGTTGTGGACTTAACCGCAGTGCAGTTTTCCACTCCGGTTCCTTACGACAAGGGCAGGAGAAGAGGTTTCTTGACAAAGAGGCCAAGTAAAAGAGCACAGAAGGTCATTGATAGAGTATTAGAAAGGCTGAAGAATGATTAGTCCGGAAGAATCCAGAGAGTTCCTAATGATGATGGGCTTTATAATAGCTCTCGCTCTTGTTGTGTTTGGCATTATTCGCGGCTGCCAGCACATCTATGAAAAGTTTCCGCGTTTTTCAAGGGCAATTGGTTGGACCTTTGTTGCAATTTGGATGCTAGTTCTTGTTGGAATGTTTGGAATCATAATACTTAGAGCCTGCGAGTTTATTTAGAAAAGGAGAAGGAAGATGAAGACAATGGAGAAGGAAGAAGTTAAAAGGCAAAAGAAGAAGAAATGCTTGAAGCCATCAACCCTTACCAGGTATTTGCATCTTTTAACCTGGAACAAGACGCTTCAGTGTTGGACATTCAACATTCCTGCTGGGGTCACTTGTGCTGGAGCCTCGCCGTGGTGCGCTAAGTATTGCTACGGCAAGAAAGGCAACTGGACGTTCAAGCACACGAAAGCATCCATAGATCGCAAGCTTACGGTCACATTAGACCCAGAAACCTTCATGGAGAGGCTCTCGTTCGAGCTTGACAAGATTGTTGAAAATGGATTCAACGTCGTAAGGATCCACTCAAACGGAGACTTCTACAGCGTGGATTACTTCCGCACTTGGTTGGATATAGCCAGAAAGCACAAAGAAATCACCTTCTTCTGCTATACAAAGCAGTGGCGGATTGAAGGATGGTATGAGATTCTCAAGGAGTCCAGCAGAATCCGCAACTTCCATGTGATGTGCTCCTATGATGATACTATGGATTCTCGGCCAAAGAGATGGATGAGGATCGCAAGTATCAGTGACAATTGGGATGAAGTTACTTGCAAGAAGCAGTTGGACAAGAGCGAGTCTTGTGCGACTTGTAAGATCTGCTTTGACCCTAAAGAGAAGCGGGTAGTGTTCTATCCGCATTAAGTTTCACCGCCCCCATCGTCTAACGGTTCAGGATCCTGGATTCTCGATCCAGGGATGCCGGTTCAAATCCGGCTGGGGGTACGAATAGAGGTTTTGATGGGAATACACAGCCATTTTTCTGGGATCATAGTAAACCTACCAGGTATTTACAAAGAGAAAGAAATAAAGAGGAAGAAAGTGGAAATCAAAATAAAGAACTGTAAAGACTGCCCGTTTGGGGATTTGAATCACCATAGCCATTGGCACTTTGACATACCAACAGCACACTGCGTCTTGGCTAAGCAGACGCTAAGCTCAGTGATTCCAGCACCTTCCTGGTGTCCGCTGAGGAAAGAAAAGGTGGAAATCTCCATAGAAGAGGAATAATTACGGGCAGTTAAACAACTATTAATAGAAAAGGTACATATAGGCGGAGGTTGATATGTTTAGCGACAAAGCCCTTTGGTTTATGCTAGGCATGCTTATTGGTAGTATAGGAATTTGCCTTGTGCTATTGTTTGTGGTATAACGCCCCCGAGGTCCACATGGTTGGGATGCTGCCTTGGTACGGCAGAGGGTCGGGTTCGATTCCCGACGGGGGCTCAGGAAGAAAGAAAGGAAGAAAGGAAGAAGGGAGGAAAAATGACGCTATATAAAGGATACACAGTGTTCCATCCAGATCCAGGGAAGTGGGATGAAATGGAATGTAGAGTTTGCAATACGAAATGTGTTGTTGAGAGAGATAGACTTGGCCCCACTTCATACGTGGCGGCTATAGCCAAGTCAAAGAGGAAGCACGATTGCTTCTGGTGTCCACATCACGAAGCAGAGTGGCATGAATATGCACTAAAGCTGAAGCAAGAGATCGAAAAGACGGTCAGCAAAAGGATTAAAGCTATAATGCAAGAAGAGCTTGATGAGCTATTGGCGGAGAATTTAGATGGATGATAAACTGATAGAACTGATAGAGAAAATCGGCAGGATAAAACTGCTGGTCGAAGAGATCCCCGCGATGCCTCATTCTAATAGTTGCCCAGCCGACGATGATACTGGTTGGCCAGCTCCATGTAAGTGTAATGCTGATCTTTTTAATGACGCCGTGGAGAAAATAAGGCATGAGTTGGGTATTAGCTATATGCAGAAACTAATGAAAAAAAGAGTTAAAGGCGGCGCGGCCTGAGGCCATCTGGATTGCAACCCCACGCGGAGCGGGTTTAATTCCCCTCGCCGCCTCCCAAAAGGAGGAGGGATGAAAGATAAGAGAGTTCTAATAACAGGAGCCGCAAGCGGCATTGGGTTTTGCCTAGCGGAAGAGTTCCTTCGTGCCGGTGCCACCGTGATTATAACAGACAAGGATAGAGACAGACTTTCTGAGGCTCGAAAAGAGTTAGAAACCATGTTCCTGAAAACGGTCTATAATTACAGATGTGATGTGGAATTTGTTAAAGACATTCAAATGGTAAGAGCCCACATCGAGGATGAATGGGGCGGCATAGACGTTTTGATTAACAACGCTGGGATGGCCTGCAACAAAGAAATGGCGGATATGGATCACTATGAGTGGAGAAGGTTGGTAAATGTCAACCTCCTCGGTCCAATCTACCATATCAACGAATTTCTGCCAGGTATGATCGAACAGGGCTCGGGGCACATCGTCAATGTTTCCTCCGGTCAGGCGTTCTTCCGCTTGCCAACTTGGGGAGCATATGCTACAACTAAGGTGGCCTTAGGCGCAATGTCAGAGCTTCTAAGTTTCGAATTGGCCAAGCATGGGGTCAAAGTAAGCACTGTCTATCCATTTATGGTTGATACGCCATTTTATAAGGGTGTTGAGGGCGATACTTTTGCGGCAAGAATGTCGATGAAACTAATACCTTATTATTCTAATACGCCGCAGTCAGTTGCCAAGAAGATACTAAGAGCAGTTGAGAAGAACAAGAGAGTTGAGATGATCAATCCTATCAACAGGATTGGTTTTGTTATGAGATCTCTGCCACCAGTGGCAGATTCAGTTTCGTGGCTTACCAACAAGCTACTCGCAAGGAGTTAGAATGTTTGGCTTTAAGATGAAAGAGACTATGACCGGCACGCACAGGTTTTTGCCCGACGGCGGACTCGCATTGTTCATGGAGTTCAATGTAGAATGGGGGCCAGAGAATATTTTCAAATGGGCTAATCCATTAAGTTCATACTTCTTGTCCCAAAAACTTAAGGGCAACATTACAATCGAGGGCTTGTGTCATGAGCAAGAATGCTGGGGCGTTTTGAAGCTTGAGTATTGGAAAGCCAGATTGGAATACAATATTTTCTTTTCTATCAACGGGATTCTTTATGAGTATGTCGGGGTCAAAGAGGGCATGCGCCCTTGGAATCTCCACAAGACCCATACCACTTGTTATGGAATACTTAAGGACCAATACACGGGTGAGAATGTTTCAGAGTCTATTACTCACTTTGATTTGAAAGATATACCTAAGATGATAGGAAGCTTTAGACTGCAAGTTTAGGAGAAATAAATGATAGAGTTAAGGAAGAGACCACAGCAGCCCGAGGGAAGAAAGATTATAAGAAGGGTTGAAATAGAGCTTTTTCCTATGCCCAAGGAAGTGCCGGTCTTTACTGAGGATGGCGATGAAATTATAGATGAGTGTGATTACGAAGAAGTTCCAAGCCCTTCGCTTGCTGACGTTGTGAAACACTTTGAGGACAAGGGGGTTGATTTTTCCGAGGTGTATCCTGAGCATTGGGCTAAGTATCATTACGTAATACAGGAACTCAGGCCAAAGTTTACTTATACTGAATGGGAACCACTAGAAGAATATGACGAAAGAGTTAGGCAGTATAAGCAGGGTTTAAAAGAATATCAAGCGTGGTATAAAGAGAACAAAGATGAGATTAAGGCTACCAAGGCGGCCATAAAAGCACAAAAGGATGCAGAGAAGAAAGAAAGAAGTTTGGCCGCTAAGAAAAGAAAGTTGGAGCGGCAACAGGAAAAAATTAGAAGAGAGCTTGAAGGATTGGAGCAGTAATGACGGGCAGAATTACGATAGTGGGGCCACGGGACAGAGAGCCTATTCCCGAAGATGCTGTGTTCATAAACACGACATCAAGATCTACGAACTGGACGAAAGCCTTTAGTCCGTTCTTTCTTGGCCCCTGTAAGCTATATGGCCCTTTCGTATCGAAGAATGTGGAAAATGGCTGGCAGTTTTCCAAGGTGTATGAGAAGCACCTGAATCCCAATGGGCACCCTAACGGAGAATACTGGTCATGGGCCATAAATGGTTGGAATAATAGTAGAGCCGTCAGGTACCCGATGAGCAAAGGCGCGAGCCCCGAGTTTAGTTATTGGGATGGTGAGAAGTTAGACTACATAGAAGCAAGGAAAAGGATATACATACCTCTATATTCGAATGAAGTGGTTAAGTTGGAAGAGTTTGATAGGTTGCTTGAGATGTATAGAAGCGGCGCCCACTTGTATCTTTGGGACTTTGATGGATACAACCACAAAAAGTTGGGAATGGATATGAAAGATGTCCTTAATAGTCGCGAGAAGAAGATGGGACACGCCTTTGTTTTAGCCGTGACTCTACATAAATTAGCCCCAATAGCATAATGCATAGTGCGCTCGGCTCCTACCCGAGTAGTCCAGGTTGGATCCCTGGTTGGGGTACGAAGGAATAAAGTGGAAGCTTGTAACTTTATCCCGGAGGTGGAACCCAATATGGACAAACCCATTAGAGAGAAGTCGAAAGAAGAATTAAGGGCCCTGTTGGAGTATCTTAAGAGAGCAAAGGAACATGTGGCCGATACATTAAAGAATACTGAAAAAATGTATAAACGAATTATCGAAAAGTATGATAAAGTGAAGGAAGAAATTGAAGGGAGAGAAGATGGACAGAAGTAAGTCGCTAGATTTTTTGAGAGAGTTGATTAACACCCCAAGCCCTTCTGGCTTTGAAGCGCCCGCCCTAAAGCTTTGGAAAGACTATGTATCTTCGGCAGGAATCCCGCTCTTGAGAGGCGACATTTATGGGAGTGCGGCTGGAAGCCTTTCAAATAGCAATCCCAGAATATTACTATGTGGTCATATTGATGAAGTTGGCTTTATGGTCAAATATATAAATGATGAAGGATATGCATATTTTAGTTCTATAGGTTATGTAGATCCTTCAATTGTGGCGGCAAAGAGAGTAATTATCCATAACAAAAAGGGCCCTGTGTATGGGCTTGTAGGTCGCAAAGCGACCCATATGATGACTGAAGACGAACAAGCGGAAGATCTCAAGATGTATGATATGTGGATCGATATTGGCGCGGCTGATAAGGAAGATGCTCTTAGGATGATCTCTGTTGGAGATCCCATTGTTTTCGAAGCTGAGTATAGAGAACTTATGAACAATTGCGTAGTTGGTCGTGGCTTCGATGATAGAATGGGAGCCTGGTGTGTCGCTGAGACTCTGGTGAGATTGAACGAACGTGGCAGGCTTAGAAATACGGTTTATGGTTTGGCGAGCATCCAAGAAGAGAACGGCGCCTACGGCGCAACTATGAGTGCCTATAATCTGGCTCCAGAAGTGGCCGTAGTAATAGATGGAACACATGGAACGGATTTTCCTGATGTTTCCAAGGAGAGACATGGCGATGTTAAGCTGGGGAAAGGCCCAGTTATTTCTATTGGATCGGTTGCTCATCCGGGCGTTAAAGACTTTTTAGTAGAAGTGGCTGAAGAGTGTAGAATAGATGTCCAGATGGAAGCCATGCCCAAGTGGAGTGGAACTGACGCTGATGTGATTTCACTATCTAAAGGCGGCGTAGCTTGTGCCAATCTATCCGTTCCAATGAGATATATGCACACTCCAGCAGAAGTGATGAGTCTGGATGACCTGGAGAATACAGTCGAGTTGCTGGTTGCTTTTTGTGAGAAGATGGATATATGGAAGTATAACGAAGCAGTTAAGGGTGAGTAATGGTTAAATATAGATTGCCTCCAATGAGAACTCGCACAAGATTAACGGTTGAGTTCCCGCTTGATGATTTAGTTGAAGCTATACTTGGCTTAGATAATGATACAATAGTCGAGGTTATTAAAGAAATTGATCGCGGGGTTGCAGCATATGAATTCACGGAGAAGCTGGAGAAATATTTTAAAGAGGAGATGAAAAAAGAAAATGAGGCAGCAGAAGATTGAAATGGTCTATGAGACCGGGATTGTTCCAAAGAATAGGAAGTTTGAAGTAATGGCTGGGGCGGTTTTGTTAGTTCCTCCCAACGGCAATGGTTTTAAGGAAGTTGTTTGTTGGCTTCCCACAAATATTTCCAAACAAGTGGGAGAGAAATGGAATAGTCACATTCACTTTATTAACGGAGAGGGATGGCTCTGTAGATATGAAAAAGAATAAGTTTCTAATACCAGATGGCCCGCATTGCTTTTTCGGGGAGCATGGAAAAGCAAACTATAGGCCATGTCCGTATTGGAATCTTTATGTTGAGGATGATGGAAAAGAGTATATAGTGTGCGAGTTTTTGTCTATGGAGAGCGAACATCTGCTTTTCCAGATGAAGTGTTGTTTTGTGAATTTAGAGTATGAGTATGATGAATAGAGAATAAAAGGCAGTGTAAGGTGGTTTCCTTGACCTGGGCTCATATCCTAGCGACTTCGGGTTCAATTCCCGGCACTGCTACAAGGAAGGAGAAAGCCATGAACATGGAAGAGGGATGGTATAAGCTTATGGAGCTATATGGCTTTAAAAGCATAACCAGAACTGTGGAATTTTTGCCTGGCGATAAGATGAGATTTGTAATTAGCTGGAAATGGAAAGATGAAGTGAAAAATGGGATGGGCAGACTTCGCGATAGACAAGCTAAGTAAAGGCTACTCCGCCGAAATAACTCCCCACGGAAACTCTATGAAGGGTAAAGTGAATAGCGGCGATACAGTTGTGGTGGAGAAGTGCTCTCCAGAAAATCTTAAAGTGGGCGATATTGTGCTAGTGAGAGTAAAGGGCAGAGTTTATTTGCACCTGATAAAAGCGATGAAGGGCCACAGAACCAAGCAAAAATTCCAAATCGGAAATAACAAAGGCGGCATAAATGGTTGGGTTGGCCCAAATGCTATTTATGGAATAGCAACCGAGGTAAGGAGAAGGAAATGAAGAAATACGGGATGGTGGTAAAGCTAAATGAAGAGTTCTTACAAACCATATTTTCCAAAGAGTTGCTTAAAAAACCAAGTGAAGAATTAGCACATGCAGTTAAATGTATATCTTTGGCCAACCAAAAAGTTCCCGTGGACAAGTGGAGTAGTGTTGAGTGTGAAGTTATGAAGGATTGCTTGACAGATACATATATGTTCAGGTTGAGATCTTTTGTTGAAATGGGGAACTTCTACGAAATAAGGGCTCCGGGCTCAGAATATCCCAAGAGGCCCTTGAAAGGCAACTACGATGACTAAAGTGAAGACAAAGGTTAAGTGGTGGTATGATTTCTTGGGTGGTTGGGAGTTTGACGCTGAAGATGATACTGGGATTTTCCAGGATGTAGAGATAGACGAACAATTGATTGAGAAATACAAAAGAGTTATGAAGGAATACGGCGATGTTTGTGAAGAGATAGAAAGAGTTGTAAAGAAATAAGCCCCCGTATGCGAATTGGTCCAGCAAGCAGGCTTAAACCCTGTGCCCTAGTGGTGTGTGGGTTCGAATCCCACCGGGGGTACACAGAAAGGAGAATCCAATGAAACCAGGAAGCATAGTGAAGTTAAAGCTTGATCGTATGGCTGAAATACACAATAAGGGCTATGTAAAGGAGGGCGCTTTGGCAGAGGTGGTGGATGGCCCATTAGAGTTTCCTGACTTATACAAAGAATTGGTGGAAAGGATTGGCCCTCTTCTGGCGGAAGAGTTCATATGGGTAAGATGGGTGCAAAGCGATCCTAGATGGCATGGCCGTATTGATGGTGCATATATCAAGTGCCGTTTTAACGATTTGCCAGACAGAGTTTTGAATTAGAAAGGGAAAGAATATGCCACCAGAACGAGAATGGCCCTTGTATTACAGAAAGAAAGATCCAGAAGAGCGGAAATATATGGGAGGCCAAAATGTGTATTGATTGTTGGCATCAATATAGCCATTGGCTTTCGGAAGAAGAGAAAGCGACATACGAGCCTGTTCCCAGAGACGAAGAGCCTCGCGGAATGTATGATTGTGAGTGCGTAATTCCAGTTGACTCGAACGATATGCCGTGGTGAGGAAAGATATGACTCCAGAAGAAGTGTTAGAGAAGATAGCGAAACTTGAGGATGAAGGTAAGAAGTGTGACGCGATTGATGTGCTTTACGACTATGCCTGCCTGCTTGACACGGAAAATGAAGAGTTTGAGCGTCAGAAGGGGCTTTTGCTGGCGGCAGATGTCAAGAAATTGTCGATTACTACGATGATCGGGCTGCTCACTATTTCAGCCCCCTATTGCGGCCGCATACCACACAGGAAAGAGTTCTTTGATGCCGTGCATGATGAAATCATAGCCAGAGAAGGCAAAGTTGAGAGAGGCTTACTGACTGGTTTGGATTGTCCCGATGGCGGAAAAGGAGCCAGGTGGGGCCAAGGAATAATTAGAAAAGTGCTTGGTATATAATGGACAAAAACAAAGAGCCGTTTAGTATGATTTTGGATTTCTACCTTGAATGTGGCGGAACTTACGAGAAATTGGCAGACGAGTTCAAGGTTTCTGTTGCCACAATAGGAAGGTGGATAGAAGGCAAAAGCTTGCCGCCGCCAGAAGTAAGAGATGTTATAATGAAGAGGATACTTAATTTTAATATGAGTGAAGTTAGTGAATCGAAAGGAGTTGTTAATTAAGCGCGGGTGGCGGAGTTTGGTAGACGCGCCAGACTAAGGATCTGGTGTCCACTTTGGACGTGAGGGTTCGAGTCCCTCCTCGCGCACATTTTTGAGTGCCCACCAATATGGTATTGGTGGGCTTTTTTTATGCCTTGATAAAGAAGGAGGTAAGGAAGATGCGAAAGCTTAGTGTTATGGTGGCCATTTTGGTCGCTATGTTTTTTGGGAGTGTAGCATACGCATGCCCAAAGGAGCCGGATTGTAAATGCGGCGAAGTATGTAAGATGGTAAAAGTATGTAAAGTATATAAATATTGTAAGAAAAACTGCAAGACACCCAAGTGTAAGTGGTGGAAGGCGCTTGTTTGCCACGTTCCACCTGGAAATCCTGGCAATGCCCATAATATATGTGTTAGTTGGAAGGCTGTAAAGGCGCATCTTGCTCTTCATGGAGGGGATTATCTGGGGCCTTGCGAATGCACACCAGACTGCACATATAATAAGTGTTGCAAGTATGTGAAAAAGTGTGAGTGTAAGCCTTGTCCTCCTGCTGATGCAGGACCACCGCCTGAGCCTGACCAGGGGCCTCCGCCAGTAGTTCCAGATCAAGGGCCACCTCCGGTAGATCCTGATCAAGGCCCGTGTCCAGGTTGTCCTGATCAAGGTCCGCCCCCAGCGGATCCCGACAGGGGAGTTCCACCTGTAGAACCCGATGGTGCCGTTGTCCAGCCTGACGCTGGCCCGCCAGTAGTTCAGCCTGATATGAAGGTTGTGGCGCCTGATGCCGAAGTAGTAGAGACTGATGGGCCATGTACCAATTGCCCAGATGGATTCAAGGAAGAGAAGCAGGAAGATTTGGAGATGGTCGGCGGCGGCTGCGCCATGGCTTCCAATGGAACCAGTAGTGGTTGGTTAGGAGGAGCGATGCTTATTGGATTTTTGGCGTTTGTGATTGGCTCTGTTCGTAAAACTTGGCTGTTGGTTTTGGTGTCAATCTTTCTGATTTCAGGGACAGCTTTTGCATACGATAATGATTATAAAGTTACGCAGGGTGGTAAAACTCTACTCCACCTTCAACCCGAGCTTGGCATCATGTTTGATTATGAGAGAAGGCCGGTAGAGATTGTCAAAAAGAAAGACGGCGCAAGCGTAACTGATGTTATTGAACATCGCACTACAATGTCTCTTTCTTTCAACATGGGCCTTTTCGACAGGTTTGAGCTTGGCCTTATGTTGCCTCTTGAGCTTTCTCAGAAAGCAGCGGGCTTAGATTATCTGGGCAAAGACAACGAATCTTCACTCCAGTCTGGAATTGGAGACTTTGAGATTATGCCCAAAGCCAGACTACTCACTAAGGGACCATTTCACCTTGGATTGATTGTCCCAGTTGCACTTCCAACTACCAATTACGATACAATACTGGGAACAAGTGGCCCAAGTGTTGCGCCTCAGGCTGTATTCGAGTTGGACACCAGATACTTTGATATGGCTCTGAATGCTGGTTATAAGTTTGTGGGAGATGAAAGTATGAAGTTCCGCCAGCAGAGCATTATATTTGACGACGCGATAGTTGGTTCTTTTGGTATTAAGATTGCTTTGTGGGAGCACAAGATTGAGGTGTTTGGCGACAGTTTTGTTAGTGTTCCCATTGACGAGCAGGATAAGGAAGAGATTCCTGTTGTGGCGTTAGGTGGCTTCAAGTTCTACCTGCCCGGCGGTTTTCAGGCAGATATAGGTGCAGGTGCTGGCCTTACCAAGGGCGTTGGAGCCCCGACATATAGGCTGTTTGCTGGCGTCACTTGGAGCCCACTGCCCGACCCAAAACCGAAGGTTGTGGAGAGATATATTGTTGTGCCGAAAGTAATTAGGTCTAAGTGTCCTCCTTGCCCGACGCCGATTGTCTGCAAGACTGGCACAGTAGTAATCCCACCAGTCTTTTTCGACTTTGACAAGGATTATTTGACTGCGACCAGCGTTCCAGTGATGCTGAAGATTGTGGAAATAATCAAGAAGAATCCACAGGTTAAGAGAGTTGTGCTTCATGGCCATACGGATAGTAAGGGTTCTGTGAAGTATAACGACGGCTTGGCCGCAAGAAGGGCTGAACATGTCCTAAAGTTCCTGTTGAAACACGATATACATGTGGTACGGACTTCTCGTTCTTGGAGCGAGCTTAAGCCATACACTTCCAACAAGACCAAGGATGGACGAGCCCAGAATAGGCGAGTTGAGTTTGAAATTGTAAGGTAAAACCTAGGCCACCCTCTCGCAATGAGGGGGTGGCATTTTCCATGGAGGTGTACTATCAATATCTTTGCTCTTGATATGGATCCCGAAAAAGCAGCTAAGTATCACGTAGATAAGCATATAGTTAAGATGCCCCTTGAAACAGCGCAGCTGTTATGCACAGTGCATCATCTATCTGGCACAGATTCAAAAGAAATACCATATAGGGCAACACATAAGAATCATCCAAGTGCCAAGTGGGCCAGAAAATCGCTGTCCAACTACATCTGGCTTGTCATGTTGGGTTTGGAAATATGCAAAGAGTATACGCACAGGTATGGTAAAACACACAAGTGTGAAGCGGTTATTCAGTGGTGTAAAATGCACACGCCGAACATACCGGAAATCGGCTTCACACCTTTCGCCTTGGCCATGCCAGAAGAATGTAAAAAAGATGACAGAATTGAAGCTTATAGAGAATACTATAGGAAAAAGAAAAGCCATTTGTTTAGCTGGAAAAACAGAGAAAAACCATATTGGTTGGAGGTATAGTTGAAATATTTGATCCTTTCATTTTTGATTATCTCTGTCTTTCTTGTTGTAGGTGCCCACAGCTATAATATAGGAGCCGCAAGAAGCGAAGGCAGTTCATACATAAAGATACACAACCCGTTTGATAGTGATTTCAGTATAGACTTGAAGTGCAACTGGGACGGGAAAAAATGGAAAAATCTGAAAAGATACAAATTAAAAGCCAGAGACGGGACAGAAATAGAAGTGCCAAATAGTTCAAGGTGCCAAATATGGCCCGTCTTTTGACGAAGGAGTAGTATGGACGACAAAATCAAACAAGCTATAACTGAAGCCCTAATAATTCTCAGGAATCACCACGATCTTAGTGATAGTGAAATAGAGGGCATGGGCGTTCTCGTATCGCTTTTGTGCGGCTCTGATCGTGAGATTAGAAACATCTTCTACAAAGAATTTGGGAACATACAAAAGAAGGTCCACGAAGAGTATGAGAAAAGAAGGCAGGCGGTACTGAGCAAGATTCCTGAAGACAAAAGAGAGGAAATAGATAGAGAGGCCAAGAAAATGGCCGACGAAAAACTCAACAAGAAAAATGTTGTGAATTAATTTGCTTGACTAATGGCGAAGCCGTGGCTACAGTTAAGTGTGGAGGGAAATGATGTCAAAGAATAATCCAAGAAATCGAGATAAGATGAAGCTCGTGGTTCGCTGTCCCGACACTGGCGAGCCCATGAAGATAGTTAAAAAAGTTCCCGGCGGCAAAATGTTCTATAAGTCTGAGGACACCGGGAAATATTATCTTATTAGCAGGGGATCTTATAAGAATTTTGAGCACGAGTGGGTAAAGAAATGAGCAGGATGGAAGTGCGTTTTATATCTGGAATGCTTCTAATCTTTGTTGTGATTTTTGCTCTTAATTGTTGTAGCCAACCCGAGCCCCCGTTTGATGACATCTTTGAGGCCGAGAGAGCCACGAGAGATAAAGAGTGGAAACACAAAGAGGCCTGGGAATATCACGAACATGAAACTCTCATAAAGGCCTTGGAAGAACAGCCGTTAATTGAGTGGTTCTCCAATCATAACGGCAAAGTGTTCATAACCGAACTCGATAATATCAGCAGCGCAGAACAATACATAAGTATATTCAATGATGGTGTTGTTGTTAGAAACAAAAATGTCTTAAAAATTAGAGAGTCTCAAAAGAAAAGGATAAGAGCATTGTATCAGAAGGTCAAGAAACATTTGAGACGAGAAGTGAGAGAACTATGAGAAAAGATGTTCTATGGTATATATTGATAGGTTTGTTTATGTTGCTTTGCCTTGGAGCCATTATATTCATTGGCCTTGTTAATTCTGTTTGGGCGCTGGCAGTAGGCATATTTGGCTGGGTCGCTGCTGCTTTTGCGTGCATGATACTTATACTTAAAGTCATGCAGCTAAGATATTGTAGGAAAAGTTTGACCAATGCCTTAAACACAGGTATGGAATTAGCACACAAATTGGGAGAACAGCAGTTTGTAAATCAACAGTTATTTGTTGAAAGGAATCAGCTTATAGAAGCTTTAGACGGACAAATTGTTCCACTGATAAAGAAAAAGAAGAAGATTAAAAACTGATGGGGAAGGTCATGAAAATAAACGTGCAGGATGTTAAAAAACTCAGAGAAAAAACGCAATCCGGATATATGGACTGTAAGAAGGCTTTGGTTGAGGCCAATGGCAACATAGAAAGGGCTCAAGAAATCCTTAGAGAAAAGGGCTTCAAGATTATGGAAAGCACTTCCTCTAAAACGGAGCAGGGTGTAATATGCTCTTATGTCCATCCTGGCGATAGAATTGGCGTCTTGCTGGAGATGAAGTGCAAGACAGATTTTGTGGCCAAGACTGACGAATTTAAACACTTCGCCAGAGAGATGGCTATGCAGGTTGCTTCCATGAAGCCTGATTATGTCTCAAGAGCAGATGTGCCCTTGGATGTGGTCTCCAAGGAGGTGGGCTTTAGAACTGAAAGGCTTGCCCGAGATGGTATAGCTTACGAGGACGAGTTCTTTCAAGTTAAGCTTGATGGTGAAATGGCCCAATGGTATAGCGAAGTGTGTCTGCTTGAGCAGCCATATATACGAGACAACAAGAAAGCTGTCAAGACCTTACTGGCGGAGCTTGTTGCTAAAGTTGATGAACCATGTAGAGTGGCCAGATTTGACCGCTGGGAGATAGAAGCAGAGCAAGTGGCCAAAGAAGAGGAGTTTGAGCCAATCATGTTGGATGCGAATGGCAGCAGATTTCGATTTGTCGGCTCCCTCATTCTCTTATTGCTTTTGGCTGCTCTAATTGTTGGATTTGTAGGGATGTGCTAAATGGTTGGAACACTAATAATATGTGTTGCAGGAGGAGCCTTTTTGCTTGGCCTTGCTTGTATGGTTTCTGTGCTTATTGATGAGAGAAAAAATAAGAGATGAAGACTAATACTATCAATAATATAGCATAAGATAAGGGAGGTGAGATTTAATGAAAAAGCTTCTTATTATGCTAATATTGTTATTGTTTTCTTGTGGTGGTGTAGAACCGATTGATGTCTTTGACCCAACACGGGATTTTTCTTGGTCGCATATAGATACAAATGGTGATGGAGTATACGAGGATTATGTATCTCCAATCAAACGCCAGCCCTGCTCCGATTGCTTTATCTATGCTGCCACTGGCCTCCTAGAAATGCAATTTCAAATAGATCACAAATTAAGTGTTTACATAGACCTATCTGAACAGAACCTTCATAATTGCACCAGAACTACTTGCACTGCGACTGGAGATCCAAGGCCATTCTTGGAGCACTTTAAGAGATATGGGGCAATAGAAGAACAGTATGTAAAGACTGGTAAGTGGGGCACCTGCGATAATTGTAAAAGCCACTTACACAACGGTGTTGATTACTTTAAAATCAGCGATGTTCCTTTCTATAGGCTTAAAAAATGGAAGATGGTATACGGAATAAATATATCATACAAAGATAAGCGCAAAGCTCTCATGGACGCACTGAAGACTGGCCCTATTGTTATGACCATAGGCTCTTGGGATGGCTTCAAGAGAGACGGCGACACTGCGTATTGCGCTGGTAGATGGATTTCTGGAAGCCATGCTGTTGTAGTAGTTGGTTATAAAAACAACGGAGAAGCATTTTTAATCAAAAACAGTCATGGAGAAAAGTACCTGATCAAGATGGTTTTTAAAGATGGAGATAAGTGTGGTTTCGGCAACATGGCAGCCCAGATAGAAGCGGGCTCAACCTACGTCTCCTATGGCTCTGGAGAATCATACTGCTATTCGACTGATGACTTTGATGCAGATTTAATACCCAATGTACATGACAACTGCCCGTGGACAGCAAACCACGACCAAAAAAATAAAGATAAGGACATGCTCGGAGATGCATGTGATCCTTGCCCCGAGGACTATGATGTAAGTTCCGGGTTTTACTGTGATTCCAAAAAATAGAGGTAAGAATGAAAAGACTTTTAGCACTGTTAGTTTTTATCATGTGTGTAGCATCTTGCGGAATGTTCGGAGGCTTTAAGATACATACTGGAGACCTAGGAGCGTCGTACAGAAACCAAGCTTCTATGAACCCAGAGAAGATTTGCACACCATATATGCTTCAGAAAGTATGGAAAAGCCTGAAAGATGGGACCTACTTTTTCTTGGACGAAGGGCTGATGTCTGAAAGCGCCGAAAAGGTCTTAGAAAAAGCTATGGGCGGCGATGTGAAAGGAAACAACCATGCCGGCGTTTTCCATATTTGGGCCAAAATTGACTTGGTTGCAAGAAAAACTAACAAGAACAGGAGTGATCTGTGCTATGCTGTGATCAATGGAATAATCAAGGATTTTAAAGAGCAGGATAGGTGGGCTAGTTTCTATGACGCAAAAGAAGGAGAGAAGCGTTATGGTTTCATGGTGGGAAAAAACTACGTTGGTCTAGGATTCTTGATGAAAGCTGATTACAAAGCTAAACGCCTTTTTGTCAGTTATGTTCACAAAGGACACGCTGCTGACAGAGGTGGGTTGAAGATATTTGACGAGATCTTGACCATAGACGGTAAAAAAGTCAAGAAGATGGACATCAAGAAGGTTTTCTATAAGTTCAGAGGTAAAAAAGGCACAAAAGTACACCTTTTAGTTGCGAGAAAATCTAAGAAAAAGCCTAAATCCTTCAACATCTATTCTCTCCATTTTAAAAGAGAGTTGATTCCGCACAATGATGCTCGCTGCAATATGATGGGTGATATTGCTTACTGCAAAGTTTACAGTTTTACCAAGAACACCGTGAAGAACTTTGCAGGGGGTTTAAAAACCTACCTGGAGACCCAGACAAAGTGATAGTAGATTTTAGAGATAATCGAGGTGGGTTGCTTTATAGCGCCACTCATATGCTTAATAGATTTTGGATCAAGGGGAAAACTCTGACCATCCTCGTGAAAAAGAAACACGGCTTTGTGCCTTTTGGGGATGATACTCATAAGGAGCAATTGTTCGAGGGCAAAAAAGTGGTGGTCCTAATCAACAAAGCATCAGCATCTTCAACAGAGCTGGTAGTCGGAGCTATCAAAGATTATACCTCTGCTGTACTAATGGGAGAGAGTACTTTCGGCAAGGGCGTAAGTCAGCGCACACACTTCATTTTGGGCGCAGTGCTATCGTATACCAGTATGTATTTTCTGAGCCCTCACGGCCACATAATCAATGGTAATGGCGTGGCTCCGGATATTAGAGTCAAGATGACATTGAAAGACTTTATTAATAATGATGATAAGCAGTTGAATGCTGCAATTAAGTTTCTAAAGAAAGGAAGATAAGTGGACAGAAACGGCACAGTAAATACCCAAATGATGAGCGCTAGGGAAGAGATAGACACATTCATTAGCAGTTTGATGGATCAAAAAGTTGAGGTCTTTCTGCAAAGGGGCAAATACGGTGAATATGTGCGCGGCACTCTTAAATTATATGATGGAAATAGGGTGCTAGTGGGCAAAACTGTGTGTTTTCTTGGTCCTAGTACATATATATCGAAACACGAATGACATAACTGGGGGCGACCAGGTTTCGACTGGGGTGAACTCGGATATGAGTTGCAAGTAGGAGATGTCTATACCTCCTCAACATATAGGCAAACAATAATTAACGAACAACTACAAATGGCTGCTTAAGTAGCCCGTTCCCTCAGAACTCCCGCCTATGATGACTGAGAGGGGCGCAAATGGATAGGCTTTGGTCTCTTATGTTTCAGCTTGGCTTAGAGACGACATTAAAGCTGAACTGCTACGCGAGCCTTCCAGTGGGCGCAATTAGCAGTATAAAACACTGGCCAAACTTGTAGACGCTTATATTGAGCATTTCAGGACGGCGGTTCGATTCCGCCCGCCTCCACCAACCAACAAGAAAGAGAAACAATGAAGTGTTTGAAAAAGTTGCTAGGAATTTGGTGTAGTTATTGTGAATCCAAGCGTTTAGTGTGGACATGCCACCTGGACGATCCGGAAGGATTTGGAGGGTTGGTTCCGTGCCCATCTTGTAGGTCCCATAGCTCACCATACTGGTTGGTAGACTCTTACGAAAAGAAAGGAGAAATGGATGAAAAACCTATCAATAAAAATGCATTATAGTACTATGAGATTATTAGCTTGACAGTCAGAATTCACCGGTTTCACCGGCCAATCCTACACAGTATCACTACTGTATAATAAGGGGAGATCTTCCCCTTGGTACACTCGCAGCCCAATTAGTTCATGCGGCAGGAGAGACGGGCCCTACTAAACCCGGCACTCATGCCGTTGTTTTGTCTGCAAGAGACGAAAATCATCTCTTAAAGATAGAACAGCAACTTTCCAACTACAAAATAAAACATCATAGCATCCGAGAACCAGATAGCCCCTGGAACGGTGCGCTTATGGCTATTGGTCTGTACCCTACTAGTGATAGGAGGGCGGTTAAACCAATAACCAAAAAGCTGAAGCTTTTACAGGAGGCAAAAAATGATTGATTTCAAACAATTGAAAGAAGACTTGCTGCACTCGGATCCGACGCTTTACTGTAGCACTATCGCGCACTTAAGGGGCAAGCTACACATAGAGAAGTTGAACGGCAGCACTCTATATGATGTAGTTGGAGTAGATTGTTGGAGTTATTTTGGCCACAACAATAAGGAACATATAGCTGATGAGAGGCGGCAAATGTTCCACTGGACCAAGGAAGATCAAGCCAAACTTGTTGAAAACACTATAAAAAGATATACAATTGAAGAAGATGCCACAGAAACGGCAGCATAATGCTAATAATTTGATATTTTAAGGGGGATTAACCATCCCCTCCTGCACCTATAGCTCAACGGCAGAGCAGGGCGTGTAAGCAGCGACCCGGTTCCAGGTTCGAGTCCTGGTGGGTGCGCTATGTCCCCAGTCCCGGCGGGGAGCCAAAGTCGGGGCGTAGTGCGGAACCCGGATCCGACTGAAGCCGGGGAAATAACCTGCGACCGCCTGGGCTGGGGCACCTTTTTAAGGAAAGAAAATGATAAAGTGGATAGTGCAAAATAACTTTCGCACCGACTCTGGAGATACAAAGACAATCCAAGAGGCTTGCGAGAAGTTTGGATATGAATATGAGGGCGTTAAAGTGATCCCTTTTTCGGACGAAGCGCCAGAGATCCGTCCAGACGCCCCCAATGTGTTCTATGGCGGGACTGGGTGGATCGACAAGATCTACAAGAAATATGGCCCCACTCCAGGAATCTTCTTTAATCCACAGAGCGTTTTTACCTATTGGATTGAGAAGTATGGCGAGAACGCGCTGAATTATGGAGCCAAGGAGACCACGCTGAAAGAAATCTCCAAGGAAGACCACCCAGATGACGAACGCTTCTTTGTTAGGCCAGTGAGCGACCAAAAAGAGTTCAATGGTGGCGTGATGTGTTTTGGGGATATTAGAGAATGGGAAAATAAAATATACTGTGTGTGCCCAGATTACGGGAAGCTTCCTATAATTGTTGCCGAACCATATGGAATAGCTCATGAGTGGAGACTATTCATTCTAAACGGCAAAGTAATAACAGGTAGTCATTATCGTTCGTATTGTGTTCTACATGTATATCCAGAAGTGCCGCAGAGAGTAATAGATTTTGCGGAAGAGCAGGCGAAAGTATATAGCCCTTCTTCTGTATTTGTAATGGATATAGGAGAGTCCAACAAGAATCTATATGTAATTGAGGTTGGTTGCTTCAACAGTGCCGGTTTTTATGCATCTGATATTGAGAAAATAGTATATGAAGTTTCTAACTACTTAAGTGAAAGGAAATAAGATGGGCATAACTGAAGAGCGGCTCTCGTTAGACGATGTTTTGTTAGTTCCGCAAAGACTTACATTTTCGAGCAGATTTAATGGGGACATAGATCTTTCTATGCAATTATTACCGGGCTTACCATATATGAAATACCCCATAGTTTCCGCCAACATGGATACTGTTACAGAGTCCAGGATGGCAAACAAGATGAATGAGCTGGGTGGCCTGGGAATAGTCCATAGGTTTATGGACATAAAAGACCACGAAAAAGAGATATTTAGAATAGAGCGTGAGCCCAGAATTCTTTGTATAGGTGTTGGTGGCCATAGCAAAGAAAGATTTGACGCAATTATCAAGGGACGCGATAAGACATATATACAGGGAGTTCTCATAGATGTGGCTCATGGACACTCTAATGCTGTAATTGACCGTATCATAGAGGTAAAGGAAGCAAGACCAGATCTTCCAGTCATAGCTGGCAATGTAGCCACTTATCAAGGCACCAGGGATTTGCTTCAAGCGGGTGCTGATTGCGTCAAGGTTGGTGTTGGACCAGGATCTCTATGCACTACCAGAATAAAAACTGGCTGTGGAGTCCCGCAACTTACAGCTATAATGGACGCCCTGACAGCTGTAAATGATTGGTTTTCTATAGAGCTTGAAGGTAAAAGTCCGGAAGGTGTTTGGAAGCCCACGCTTATAGCTGACGGCGGCATCAAAAATTCGGGCGATATAGTAAAGGCCCTTGCTGCTGGTGCCAGCGCCGTCATGATTGGTGCTTTGTTTGCCGGAACGGATGAAACTCCAGGAAGAGTGGTCAATTTTCCAGGCAAAGGAAGAATGAAGGAGTATAGAGGAATGGCCTCCAGAGAGGCGCAGGAGAGCTGGAAAGGCAGAGCCAGTTCGATTGAGGGCGAGATGACCTTCAAACCCTATAAGGGTTCTATGGAAAATGTCTTCAATGAACTAATATCAGGTGTGCTCTCTGGTATGTCTTATCAAAACGCAAGAAATATCAGGGAACTTCAAAAACATGCGGACTTCCGCAAAATAACTTCTGCCGGTTGGAAGGAGAGCTTACCGTATGGAACTTTTTAATTAAGGAGAGGGAAGATGCAGAGGGTTTTAAAGTTAAGTCAAAGCTTTGAACCTATAGAGATAATAAGCTGGAAAAGAGCTTTTAATCTAATATTCAGGGAAAAGGCTGAAGTAATCAAAGAATACGAAGTAGAACTACATTCTCCAAGGCGAACTTTTAAGATGCCTGCTGTAGTAAGGCTTATTAAGGGTTTCAAGAGACCAAGAAAGAGAGTGAAGTTCAACACCCAAAACATTATTTTGAGGGATCGCTTCCGCTGTCAGTATTGCGGCAAGAAATTCCCAGCAGGCGATCTTACGAAAGACCATGTAATTCCAAGAGCCCAAGGTGGAGAGACCACCTGGGAGAATATAGTGGCTTGTTGTACTGGTTGCAACGACAGAAAGCGGGACAGAACCCCTGCACAAGCTAAGATGAAGTTGAAAAAACACCCTACGAGACCAGACTGGGTGCCCAGTATAGCTCTCCACTTGGCCAAGATGAGAGTGCCTTCCGAGTGGAAAGATTTTTGTTACATCATGGATGATTAAATGGATGATGAAAGCTGGAAAGAGAAACTGAAAACCCCCAAAGTAGGTGTGGCGGCAGTAGTAGAGTCGCCTGATAGGGAGCAAATACTAGTAATTGAGAGAAAGTGGCCACCCCTCGGCTACGCCTTCCCTGGCGGATTTATGGATATTGGGGAAACCATTGCCGAAACTGCCATTAGAGAGGTAAAAGAGGAAACTGGAATTGATGCGAGAGTGGTAGAACTATTGAATTTGTGCTCCAGACCTGAATTTGATCCAAGAATGCATATTATAGCTCCTCATTTAATCATGAGAGCCAAGAAGTTCAAAGAGCCAAAAGGCATGGACGATGCCAAAAATGCTTTCTGGATGAAATATGATTCAGATGAATTCTATGATAAGTTCAATTATGTATCACTGCTTACTTTGAAAGACTATAGGGGTTGGAGAAATGACGAAAGGAGATTGTCCAAACTGAGATAATAGGAGGAATTATGTAAATGGGCAAAGTTGGTAAAAGATGCAAACACCAAGGAAGGAGGAAGAAAGGAAAAAAGAAGAGAAGGGCTATGAAAATGAAGAATAGGCGCAAAAGAAAGACTAAGAGAACGGGAAGGCTTTTTAAGCGAGGCAAGGGAGGCAAGAGAAAATAATGGATGATAAGGATAAAAAGTGCGTTTGCGGAAAAGATAAATGTTGTGAGCAGAAAAAGAAGACAGATAAGAAGGACGACTGTAAGAATAAAGATAAGGATTGTAAAAAGGACAAATAGAAAAGGGCGCCTCGCGGCGCCCTTTTCATTAAGCTAAGCTATTTATTATTTCGTTGATTCAAGTTCCTTTATTAGCGCTTGAACGCCGGCCTTATCCTGTGCCTTTGGGCTTTTTAAGTATGACTTGTAGAGCCATGCGGCTTTCTTTTTATCTCCAAGTTCTCTATATGCTTGTCCCATATTGAACAAAAAGCCTGGTTCTCTTGTGAGCGTATATCCTGTTTCATATTCTTTCAGGGCCTTGTTGAAGTTACCCATGCGGAAAGCGGCAAGACCTTTCTCATAATGATCCTTTGCTTTCATCAAATCAGTGGGGGTGTATTTAGTCCATTTGGGTTCCTTAATCTTGGGAGCTGGAGGTTTGATCCCAGCCTCTTCAAGGGTGAATTCCATAGCTGGTTTCTGGCTTATTTTGTATAGATTATAGATTCTATCAAACCTGCCGTATTTTCTTTCTATAACCCTTTCAATATCCATTAGTTGAGCAGCAGGCCACACTGTTACAACAAACGGCAAATCTTCGCCAATCATATATTTGTAAGCGCTTCTAATTTCTGCGCATGGTGCCTCTGAAAATGGAGGTTTTGCTTCTGGGCACATTGCACATGGCTTCCTTGGTGGACCTACCATGGGTGCTCTGATCTCTACTGTTTTATATAGTGGCTCTCCGGGATGTTCTTGTTCTACTAGCTCTTTATATCGCTCGTCTTTTGTCTCTTTTAGGTTCTCTATTTCCTTTCGTATTTCCCGTTTGCGTTTTTTTTCGTCCGGAGACAGCCCGGCCAGACCCTTTTCCTTTCTTTCTTTTGCAGCCTCTCCTAGGCCCCTTATTTCTTTTATTAGTGGTTCAAAGGGCGCTATTACTTGTTTCCACAAATCAGGGAATCTTTTGGCTTCGAATTTATGTGTTTCTCGTGAAAATCTTCCCGCTCTGGCTGGGACTTCCCAGCACTTTGCTGATGCTAGACTTCCCTGAGCATCTCGCTGAAAAGAAACCATACTGTATTTGTAAAATGGGATTTTCTTTTCTACCGTCATCGTGACTTCTTTAGTAGTGGGACCTCCCTCTACGCGCTCCTCTTGTGGGATCGGCACCCTTACTTTTTCCTGCACCTCTTCTCTTCTTTTCATTTTTTGTTTTACCACAAAGGTCAAGTCGCCGGCTGGAAATTCGCAGGCTTTACAAGTTTCAATACTTTCTTTGCCCTTTTCCACCCAATTGTCTCTTTTACAATGAGGACACTTAACCTTAACTAAATCTTTTTCGACCTCTTCGGGCTCTTTGTATTCTGGTTCCCTTGGCTCGAATTTTAGTTTCAATTCTTCTTTTTCTTCTTTGATTTTCTCCTTTATTTCTTCAGGAGTTAGGCCAGCAAGTTCCTTTTTTCGTAGCTCCTCGATCTTCTTTTTTCTGAGCTTCGTCTCTCTCTTGGCCTTCTCTCGCGCTGCCGTTGCCTTTTCTGACTGCTCTATAGTCTTAAGTTTTTTCTTAAGCCATTTGTAATAATGGGTTTTCTTTACAGGGTCTTTTTCGACAAGTTTTCCGCCGACTATAGCCATTTGGTCAAGAGATATATCACCGCTCTCCCAAAGTTTATAGAGACCGGCATTTTCTGGTTGCCTCAAAAGGCGTTCTTTTTCTGCTCGTTCTTCTTTCAAGGTGCTAAGCCATTCAAACTTCCCTTCTTTGTCCAAAAAGAAAGAATATGTTCGTGTTTCTGCGCTTTCTGGCTCATTCACGACCATTCTAACGTAGGTTCCGGGGGTTGCCCCAGCCTCAATTATTTTTTGCTTAAACCTCTGTTCTATTTTTCTTTGAAGCAATACCTCAAAAGGTATTTTTCTGTATTCGGGAGTATATTGAAAGCGTGCTCTAAATCTTTTTACACGTCCCGCATCTGGGCCAGTTCTGATTTTGAATTCGAAATAGACGGTATATTTACCTTTCTTATCACCGAAAGTATCATCGATTTTAGGACCCTCTAATTTCTTGATTTCCGCTTCTATTTCCTCTTTGGTCATTGTCTTAATTGGGGCTTTTTCTAGTTCTGGATTTGGTTCTGGTCGTTTCTCGCCAATTCCGGGCTGGAAGAACTTCACCCCTGCGAGACCTTCTGGGACTTCTTCTGGTTCTGGCTCTTCAGGCTCCTCTTCTATTTTTTCCGGTTCCATTCCAGGGAGATATAGCTCTTCAACGGCCAATTTAAGAAGTGTGTTAATTCGTTCTCTCATAGATTTCTTCTCAGGCTTCCCTTCTTCCTTCGCTACTACCTCTTCTTGAAGCTCGTCTATGTTTATACCTCTTTGCATTTCTATAAGATCTTTTAGGGTGAGTGGCTTTGGATACTTTTTTGCAACCCACTTTTCGTATTTGTCCCTGCGCTCCTCTTCTTTTTTCTTCTTCTCTATAGTTTCTTTTAGATTTTCTATAACTTTGATGCGTTCTTTATTGAGTTTATCTAATTTCTTGTTGCGTTCGTCAAGAAGATGTCCCACAGCGCGATTTAGTTTTTCTTGTCTTGGGCTCACTTCTCCCGTTTCACTAAGCCCTTCAAGTTCCTTTAAGGCTTTGGCGACGGTGCTTCTGTAATTTCTAAACTTTTTGTAATTTTTGATGGATTTTTCGATTACTCTAATTCTAACTCTGAGGTTTTCAATTTCTTCGCCCATGCGGTTTATTCTATTTTCAAACCCCCTGATTTTAAGTTGTCTGAAAATAGAAGGCAACTCGGCCAAGCGATCTTTAAAGGCATCCATTACTCTGCTAGCCTCATAGATTTGGTGATATTTCGGTTCCATTCCTAGCTGTGCTTTTTCGCGTGTTGGATAGATACTGAAATCTCGCACCGGACCTATTCCTGTGCCCTTTCTAGGAATGTCTTCCTCTGGTTTTCTTGGTCGCTCGAAAGGTTCTTTTCCTTGTCCTGGAATGTAGTATCTGGCGGGTATGAGGCCCTTCTCTGAGTTGTATTCACCTATTCTTTGTACGACTGCCCTATCGCTCATTAGAAGCCTCTTGGCCAGTTCACTTAGGCTAATATATTTCCTCATTTCCCTATCCAAAGGAATGGGATCGCCCTCTTCATCATATATGGGCATTTTGGTTTTGGGGTCTCGCTGAACATTTAGAACTGTGTCCAATAAGCTCTGTATTCTCATATACGGAGAGCTTCCTTCAAGTTCTACAACATCTTCTGGATTAAGTCTTGTTTCACCTTCTGTTCTGTAGATGTATTTAAGAACATCGGGCGAAACAAAGTTTCTTGTTTTTGATGAGATTCTATCAAGCCACCAAAAATTAGCACCGGCAGGCAAATCTCTGAAAGGCTTATATACTTCCATTATGGCTTCGTGAAGAGAATAATCTTTTTCTTCTACGAGTTCTTTCATCCACTCATATAAGCGTTTGCAGTGTTTACATTCACCTAAATAAACTGGGCTGTTTAGAAATCCACAAACAGAACATTTTTTAGCTGTGATTGCTCCGGGAGTATATTTTCTGGCTGCGGGCATAGTTTCTCCCTCAAATGGGAGTTCTGCCGGCACCGCTTCCTCTTCTTCTTTAACTCTATGAGGGATAGTTGGCTTAACTTTTTCTACTCTGGGAGCTGGCGCGAATTTTCCGCTTTCCCTGAGTCGCCTAAATACTGCGAATGGAGCCTTTGAGGGGTCTTCCATGCCCTCTTCTTCCATTTTTTCCAAGAGGCCCTTTTCGCGCATTTCTCTGAGCCAACGAATATATAGATTTCTTTCTTCGATTTCTTCGATTTCTTTAAGCCTTTTTGGCTTTTCTTTTACAATCTCTTGCGCACGCTTGGGCTTTTCTTCTGGTTTTTCGCCCATTAGCTCCTTGTATGCCGCTTCGGCTTCTTCAGGAGTCATATCTTCATCGACAGCCAAGGCTAGTAGCTCATCGAACATTTCTTGTGCGCAAAGATTTTTTATTTCTGCAAATCTGTTAGATTTCATGGATTTTACTCCTCATAGATGTAGGTCTTCATATTAATTCTTAAATATTGATAGACACCAGAATTATAGCACTTTAATAGGAGGAACAAATGAAGGACCAAGTGCGTGGCGCCATAGTCGGAGTGGCCATGGGCGATGCTCTCGGAATGCCCGCCGAAGGGCTCAAACCCGAGACTGTCCAAAAATACTATGGAAAAATAAGCACTTATAGGACTCCCAGAAAACGGCACTTTCATAATCTAAAAAGAGGGCAATGGACGGACGATACGCAATTGACTTTGGCGGTTGGCGAGTCTATAGTTAAAATGAAGGGGCTTGATTTTGAAGATATTGCGACTGCACATGTTCATGCATTCAACGCAGAGCGTCGTGGCTGGGGCGATACTACCAAACAAGGCTGCCAGAGGCTCCTGATGGGCGAAAATTGGTGGGAAGCTGGCGGCGCTAATGGCGCTGGAAATGGCCCGCCTATGAAGATAGCTCCAGTTGGAGTGCTTTATGGTCTTGAAGTCATTGATCTAATTGAGCTAATCGCCGCCTGCGTGAATATTTCCAAAATGACTCATGGCGATCCCAGGGCTGCTTTGGCTGCTGTTCTACAAGCTTATCTAATTGGAGAGGCTATGAAGAGTAAGGGAAGTATTTCGTTTTGGGATTTGCTTGATGAAATTTTCCGGTTTGCGGAAAGACTTGAGCCACCGAGCGATGATATGCTGTCAGACAAATTGCGTGATGCCCATGTTCATTATTATTCATCTGAGCCCATTGAAATACGCGAAATTTTAGGGGCAGGAGCTTTTGTAAATGAGTCTCTACCTTTTACATATGCGATAATGATGAGGCATAAAAATGACATAGAGGGTTGTCTTGAGACTTTAGTTAATATGGGCGGGGATGCAGACACAAATGCTTCCATGGCTGCGGCAATTTTGGGTGCTGCCTATGGATATAAGGCTTTTCCGGCAAAATGGCGAAAGGGACTGGAAGACAGAAAGAGATTGGTCAATTTAGCAGATGGCCTCTATGATATGGCTTAATAGGGAGTTTGAACATGTCCTATGACTTACAATTGAGAAAAGGCGGCTCCCTAGTCACAAACGAATGGGATGCCGACTTTGCAGATTATTTGGAACAGATAATCGACGATGATGAATTACTTTTCCATCTACACGATAGTGTTTGTTTGGACAAGAACACGACTCTTAGAGACATATTTTTATTGGTGTCCAAAAACATTGAGACCTTTTCCACTGCAGTTGGGTGTCCATTTCTGGATGATTTGGTAACTGAAGCACTTTCGGCCAAAGTGGTGAATGAAGAGAAAGAAGACCTTGGCCATTTGGAGCTTGGTAGAACTGCCGTTCTTGACAAGGGAGAATTGTATGTCTACATGGACTTTTCCGGCAAGGGTGTCAAAGAAACATGGGCCATAGAATTTTCACCTACAAACGAGCTTACATCATATCCCGTCATGCTTAATGAAGGCGTGATAATAGAAAATGAAGAAGGAACTGTTATTTTTCAATTCAAGATGTCTTTTACATTATTGGAACTTGTTAAAGGCATAGTTGATGAACTATCTTTTGTTGGACCTCCCGACATTAAAGCATTTGCTCTCAAAGAGCTTAAAGACAGAAGCGATGACATAACATCCGGAAATGTAAAAACATACAGCCACGAAGAGATGATGAAAAAACTGGAGGATCAGAAAGAGAGGTATAAAATGCCTTGTAAAATATGTGGAGAAGATGCTCGTTCATCGCATTTCGGCAAACCCTCTACTATATGTTACAAGTGCTTTCGTAAAATAAAGGAGAATTAATGGACTTATCGCTTACTCAAGCAGAGAGAAAAAACTTAAAACTGGCCTTCAAGATATTGAAAGAGTGGCGAGACAAACTTCATATAGACCCAATCTGGACGATTCGTGTTGAGGTATATAATAGCGAAGAAGCTGAGGAGGGTATGGATGTAGCCTTCTTCAATCTTTCTAATGCTGAATACTTTGTGGTTGTATTATCACTGTCAAACGACTTGATGCTTTTTGAGGAAGAAGATTTTGTTGAGGCCATGCATGATATAGCGTGCCACGAACTTGTTCATCTAAGTTCTGGAGATTTCTATAGAACCGCTCAACTGTCGGCTGGCGACAATGAGCAAATGCAGAAAGAATTAAGATATAAGTATGAACAATTTACTTCAAGGATGCAGAAAGCTTTTATGGACATGCACAGAAAGGTTGAGAAAATAGAAAAATCACTCAAAAAGGCCAAGGCCTCTCTTAAAAAGATCGATGTTCCCGTCGAGAAAGAAACGGAGGAATAATGAAAGTAATCACTGGAAAGTGTAGTTCCAGAAAGGCAACCGTTAGGGCAATTTTTGATGCTGGTTCCGACGTGGAATATGGGATTTGGACTCCCGGAATAGCTCACTTGGCTGAGCACATGATATTCCAAGGCAACGAAGATATGACTCAAGAAGAGCATTCCAGAGCTTTAGCCTCGCTTGGAGTTGAAGCAAACGCAGCAACCTGGCATAATAAGGTGATGTTCTACATCGATTCTCCAGCAGAGAATATCTTGGAGGCAACCAAGCTCTTCAAGAAGAATATTCTTGGTAGGAAGGGGTTTGATACTGCGGAGTTTGAGAAAGAGAAACTGGTGGTGCTGGAAGAAGAGAGAGGTTCAAGGGATAGTGTGGATAATATGGTGGCGAACGCTCTCCACGATTATTTGTGCAAAGGGCCCTTGTCAATTCCTATTATTGGGTTCGAAGAAACGATTAAATCAATCACCCAAGAGGAGCTGGAGGAGTTTTACCATTATTACTATAGACCGAGCAGATTGCTTTTGACTATTACTGGCCCGGAAGACCTGGACTTTGACGCCATTTCTGAGGTGTTTGGCGAGAACACGAACAGATTTCTTAGGGCAGACAAGGAACCTAATCAATATGCTGGCAGAAAAGGCAAGATATTGCAGAGCCCCGCTATTGAACAGGCCAGAATATTTATGTGCTATAGGGCAGTTCCAATAAGCAGCAAGAAAGCACTCACTCTTAACTATGTGGATCAGTTTCTTACAAGTGCTATGGACTCCAGATTGTTCCAATCTCTTAGGCAGAAGCACGGCCTATGCTATTTGGTTGGAGCGTATCTGGCTTTCTATGAAGATATTGGTTGGTATGTTGTTGTCGTTAAAACCTCTGAGGAAAATGTAGATAAGTGCATAAAGTTGGTAAATAAAGAGGTTGAATTGCTTTTAGAAAAGGGGCCAACCGAAGAGGAAATGATTAGGTCGAGAAACAAGTATATCTCTGAAATCTATTCTGGAATTGAAACCTCTTATGGTTTGAACAGTGCTCTTGCTCTATCCGAGTTCAATGGTCTTGATGATTTGGACACTACGCTGCATAGGATTAAAAGCATGACCCCAGGTAAAATCAGGGGCGTTTGCCGCCAAGTGTTTGACAAGAGCAACAAACAAGTGTTTAGGTGCCTCACGGAAGAGGAAGAAGATGAGCTATAAAGACAGAATATATGAGTTGAAAAACAAGTGCTACGAATGTAAAGAGTGTCCGCTTGGTAGAGATTTGGTTGATGGTTTAGATCCTCATGTATTTGCTGTAGGAAAAGTCCCAGCTGATATAATGGTCGTGGGAGAAGCCCCTGGGGCAGACGAAGTTAAACTCAAGAAGCCTTTTGTTGGACGAGCAGGCCAACTCCTAACGAATAATATTCTGGCTACGGCAGAACTACAAAGAAAAGATGTGTTCATCACCAATTCTGTGCTTTATCGCCCAGAGGGCAATGGAAAGCCGCTCCCGGTGGAGTTGAAGCTGTGTAGGACGCACTTGGATGCTCAAATAGTGTTGAATGACCCGAAGCTAATAGTGGCTTTTGGAAATTATGCTACGCAGCAGCTATGCGACAAAACCGGAATTACCAAGCTTCGCGGCAAGTTGATGTGGTCTCGCGAATGGTCAAATGGGATGAAATACCCAGTATTTCCTATGTTTCATCCAAGCTATAATCTTCGTGGCAGCGGCATCAAGGAGAGCAAGGAAGATTCTTGGACTTTGCGTAAATACGCCAAGCTAATAGCCGATGGTGTAGAGATAAGTGGGGACAATTGGTATGTATAAAATAGACCCGGAAAAAGTGCTATATGCATTCGAGCACTTAGAGCCTTTGCGCGATAAAATGAGGGAGCTTAACGCTGCGTTGAAAGAGATTGATGATGAGTATATGAAGTTTTGGCGCGAGACTACGATCCTTGATCATGGGTATAACAAAAACGGAGACCGTTTGAAATTCTGTGTTTTTCACCACCCTTACAGATCGCCAAGATTCGTTATACGAGATGGCGGCAATTTCTTTGACAAGCTACTTTTTGAGTGCAGCACCCACAAAGAAGCCCTTAGGTGGATTTTTGAACAATGTGAAGTGGAGGAAAAATGGATAAAGATTATACAGAAAATCCCAAGCTAAAGGGAACCAATATTATTGATTGTATCCCACAGGTAGGCGAGTGCAAACACCAGTGCCCAGAGTGTTTCTATAACGGTGGACGCTTTTTCCGCACTCTGGACGAGCCTTGGATGCCCTCCCTTGAGGAGGTTGGGGACAAAATTGTGAGGGTCAATTCTGGCAATGATTCAAATAGCCAAAAAGAGTTGGTATTAGAGAAGACAGAACAATATAGACTTAAGTTCTTCAACACTTCAGTGCCCAATTTCGACTTTCCAGACCCGGTAGTATTCACCTGCAACGGAGGGAAGAAAGGCGAACTGAAGCTTGTAGAAGATCCGCCTTGGAATCTTATGTTTGTGAGAGTGCGCGTTAATTCGTGGGACATGGAGACTATCGATAGGGCTGTAGAGCACTATTGGAACACGCACGGAGTTCCAGTTGTTCTTACATTTATGCGCTATTACAACGGAGACTTGATTCCAGAAGAGGCCAAGAATGATTATGAATGGCGTAAGAGTATCGTAAATGACTATTTCTGCCTCAAACAAGAAGCGCTTTTGAGAATAATGAGTCGCTACAAGGGCAAAGGTGTTCGTATGTGCGGAACCCCCGTAAGCTCCAATTGCGTTGATTGTAGAAACTGTGAGTTATTTTACCAGAAGAAACTTTTTGATGCTATGGAAATGTTTGAAAAGGCGACTCGATGAGGTTTTAAGATGGAAGAAGTAGATAGAAATGAGTGTGTTCAGTATATCGTGGTTCGCAAAGACCTGATTGAACAGATGGGCATAGGCAAAACTGCCGCTCAAGTGGCCCACGCTTCGTTGGGCGCGATACTAGAAAATATGCCTAATTTTGTGTCAGGTGAAATTGAATTAATCAAGTTACCTTGGGTTCAAATGTGGCTCCAAGGGCGCTTCACCAAGCTTGTTGTCTATGTGAAATCAAAGGAAAAGTTGCTAAATTTCAAAAAGAAGCTTGACGAAGACAAAATAAGAACTAAATTAATATATGATCGGTGCCTCACGGCTTTGGAACCTGAAGAAAACGATGGAACTACGCTGACTTGCATGGGAGTGGTTCCCATCAAAAGGGAAAATGTCCCTAAATACTTGAAAAAATTGCAACTTTTATAGGAAGATAGTATGGCTTCGAGAGATTTTTTTCCGCCAGGCGTTATGCCCGTGATAGATGATTACGACCTTCGACATTATGATAGGAGGCGCAATGATATGTTTGGGCACCCCTATCCAAGTTTTGGTGTGAATTTAGACGCTTTCAATTTCATCTCTTCAGATTTCAGGGAACTTACAAACGCCATTAAGGGTGTTTTTATACATCATTTTGGAATCCCCGAAGAAATGATAGAGGTTTATGTTGATGGAAGACATCCATACTCCGAGCCCGTTTTGATAATGAAATATGAGAGAGGAGATGGGGCTCTTATTAGTGAGATCCCCCTTCATTCTTTTTATCGAAGCTACGGAGGATATGGTTATGGTGAGATCTCCGAAAGAATAACTCAGGCTATAGAGGCATTGATTCGCAGGGCTCTGACCACCCCAATAGAACAGCCAGCCAAGAAGAAGTTAGATCAAATTAAGTTCGACCTTAAAGACTTTAAATCTTGGCTTGAGGATGAGGCGGAAGACGAGGAGTTCGTGAATGTGTTTATGGAATATTTTGGAGAGGAAATAGACGAACCGGAGCAAGAGAGATGAAAAGAGAAGACTATTTGCGGTGGAGTGATTACTTCATGGCCCTGGCTAAGCTTTCAGCCATGCGTTCAAAGGATCCCACCACACAGGTGGGTGCCTGTATAGTTGGCCCCAATAATAGAGTTCTGGCCGTGGGCTATAATGGGTTTCCAAACGGGTGCGACGATGATGATTTGCCTTGGGGAAAGGTGGGTGATTTTTTAGAAACCAAATATGCTTATGTTGTTCATGCTGAAGAGAATGCAATAATGAATAGCAACAGAAATGATCTGGGAGGTTCCACTCTTTATATTACTTTATTTCCCTGTAATGAATGCGCCAAGATGGTAGTTCAGGCAGGAATAAGTCGCATATTCTATTTGAATGATCATTATCATGACCGAGATTTCACTGTGGCTGCCCGCAAAATCTTTGACTTGGCTGGAGTTGAATATATTGAGTTTAATTCAAATGTGGAACCCATAGAAATAAACTTGAGAAAAAATGATTAATGAAAATAATTTTAGTTTTAGGATGTTGGGGACGAACCGAAGATGATTTTACCACCTGTGGTGCGATCTCCAACCAGATATTAGATCTAACGAGGGAAACTCCAAGAAACGCAGATATTTCCAACTATCTCGACTCCCATTTTAAACTATTCGATAGACCTATCTACTCCAACATCCATACAGCAATCTGGAATATCCAGGAAAAGTTTAGTATTAGAGGAAAACCTGTATTTGAGGAAAAAACTTTCCGTCGGATGGAGGAGTTTTGCGTGATGCATGCCAAGTGTGGTTTGTTTTTGCGCCTGGAATTAATTGAGGAGGAATGATTATGTTGATTTTTGTCGTGGATATTGACGGAACCGTGGCTGATACACAGGATCGCGTTGATGAAATTACAAAAAAGTATAAATTGGACAGCCAGAATCATTGGACTGACGAGCATATTGATGAATTTACTCGGTCAGTTGAGATTAAGAAGGATGGCTTGATTCCCGGAGCAGAGATTCTGCCCGAACTGGCGCGTAGATGTAAGGCCAAGATTGTGTTCCTAACTGGCCGCTCAAGCAGGGCTCGTGATGCTACGCGAGTATGGCTTAAGAACCATCTGGACATCTTTGATTCTGTCCCTCTAATCATGAGGGAGGATGGAGATTTGTCTGGACCAGTGGAATGCAAGCTGAATGTGTTCAGGAATACTGTCCTAAGGATGTATCCAAAAGCCTCTTTCATCTTTTTTGATGATGATGAGCGGCTTCTTCCAGAATATTCCCAATTCGGTATGGCCCTCAAGGCGCCCGAATGTTGGGAGGCAATTAAGTTCATGAGGTCTCCAAATGACCAATGAAGAAATGCTTAAAAACATGAAAGCGCTTGGTGAAGCTACTAAAGAAATGAAGTTGAAGGTGTTTGAGAAATATCTCAAGAAAATCAAGACCAATCCTATTCGCGAATTTACAGAGTTCGCGATTTTACACTTACCAGAGTATTTCTGGACACTTCCGGCTTCAACTACACAGATTAACCACGGAGCTGGAGAAAGCTTAATTGATCATGTGCTTGCTTGTTTATACATAGCTCGCCAGGTCTGCGATCATCAGTTTAAGGATCACTGGACACAGAGACAGAAAGATCAATTGTATTCCGCTCTTATTCTTCATGATGGATGGCGTTGTGGTCCAGAGGGGGATATACACAGAATCACACAAAAAATGGTTGATGATTGGGGTTTAGATCCCCAGCTTCTTGGAAATCCTAAGACCACAAAAGAACATCCTGAAATTGGCTATAGGCAGTTGGTAATGCTTGCCGCAGAATTCAACAAACTGGCTATTGAAAATAAAACAAACCAGATTGGTGATAATAACTTGTCTATGATACTCAAGGCGGTCAGATTTCATTATGGTCCATTCCTGGAAGTTCCAGGTAAAAAGCAGTTTTCTTTGTCGTGGCCTTATGACTCTGTGGTGATGCAGTGTCATAATATCGATTTTCATCAATGTCATAATATGATTTATATGACGAGAGGAGATAGGGATCATGGTTAGGTCTATTGTTGAAAGGTATAAAACTATGGCTCTATACATTAAGAGGATTAGACCAGGAGCTAAGCTCCCCAAATATATGAGCGAGCGAGCTTCTGGCATGGATGTATCTGCTTGTTTGGATAGTAATGAGCCCTATGGACACATGAGAGTGCTTGAGCCTGGTGAGAGGACAATGATCCCAACTGGTTTGGTTCTTGATATTCCATATGGATTTGAGGTTCAGGTGAGGCCAAGATCCGGAATGGCCATAAAGAAGGGCATCACTGTAATCAACTCTCCTGGAACAATAGATAGTGATTATCGCGGGGAGCTGATGATTGGGCTTATCAACCACTCTGGCCAAGATTTTACAGTCGAAGATGGTATGAGAATAGCTCAAATTGTAATTGCTCCCGTAGTCCAGATGCAAGTAATAGAGACTGAAGAAGTCAGTGAAACTGATAGAGGCGAGGGTGGAATTGGATCGACAGGTGATAAATGAAAAAGAAAATGGTCGTAGGTTTTTGTTTCCCAGCACACGATTTGGTTTATTTGATCAAGAAGACACGTCCAGAATGGCAAGCAGGGCTTATGAACGGGATTGGCGGCCATGTTGAAGAAGATGAGACGCCGGAAGAAGCCATGATTAGAGAGTTCGAGGAAGAAGCTGGCGTGAGAATTGAGAATTGGGTGCATGTGGCTGTCATGGAAGGTGAGGATTGGCACCTGGATGTATTCGCCTGCGATTGGTTCTACAAAGAAGAAGCTAAAACGATGACTGATGAAGAGATAAAGTGTTGCTACATCCATCGTCTATATTTTGAGCCCACAATTCCAAATACGAGATTTTTGGTTCCTATGTGTCGCGAGCACCTCGACAATAAGAACACATATAAAACAGCCCGTTTTATATATTAGGAGCAATAATGAAGGTAGTTAATTCGGATCACTGGATTGCGATGGAAGCGATGCGAATGTTCATGGACAAATATGACATCCCCGAGCCGACAGAAGACAAGGGCTCTTTTTATAGCTGGGATTTTAGAACGGAGGAAGAGAAGAATTCTCCTCTTGCTCCCTATGTGTCCATTTTTAATGATCCATCAGTAAGTATAGCTTGCTGGGGTGGAAAATGGGGGATGGGCACCTCTAATATAGAAAAAGGCGGCGTCTTGAGGCACATGGATTTTTGGGGCTTTTATTCTACGGATGAAGAAGCAATCAAAGGTATTTTCGGTGCTCTGGAAGATTGGGCAAAAGTGTATTGGTTGAAAAGAAAGTAGGAAAATGTTTGATCCAGAAAGATTACAATATTTCGCAGGTATGCTTGAAGGGCATATGATCTCGCCCGAAAAATATGATGAGGTGCCCCAATATGTAAGAGATAAGCTATGTAATGATGGCTCACCAGAGGGAATTGCTCATCATCCGGAATATGGTTGGTTCATATTGTTCTGTGGGCAGGGCCCCGGAATTGGTTGGTGTGAAATGGAAGAAGATGAACTCAAAAAAGCCGTAAATGATGTTTGGTGCGGCAGAAAGTAGCATCAATCTATCAATAATCTAACATATGGGTGCTTCTTTTGGCTCCCCAAAGCCGCAGGTTGATCCTTTGGGCCTTTTTTTGGGGTGGCGCAGGCACGATGGACCTATAGAATTTCGCCACGATTTTGGGAGGCGGTCCTCCTCCACGTCGCGGCGGTTAGAATTTAACGTCAATGTGAAACCCCATTAGGAGGAAAAAATGGAATTAAAAGGAAAACTTGCTAAGGATAAGTACGCCCACGATAGAAATAACGAAACCCACCTGTTAGTAGAACTCAAGGCACCAAAGGTAGACTGGGAAAAAGACAGAGCGCCGATCTGCGTCCTACCGGTCTTGGATGTAAGTGGTTCTATGTCTGGTCAAAAGATTGATTATGTTCGTAAAGCTTGCCGTAAGCTTATGAATCACCTTGCGCCTGGCGATTTCGCCGGTCTTGTGAGCTTTGATTCATTTGTTCATCCTATCGCAGAACCTCGCGAAATTACACAAGAACAAAAAGATAATCTCAAGAAGATGGTTGATGAGCTACACGCTGGCTCATGCACCAATATGTCCGGAGGTTTGTTCCAGGCACTTGAGTGGATTAACAAGCTTGATCTTCCAGATAAGTTTATCTTGAGAGTCATACTTTTCACGGATGGACACGCTAATGTTGGAATCACAGGTAGAAACCTACTGGAAGCTGCTGAAAAGCAAAAGGGCAGAGCTTCTATTTCTGCCTTTGGCTTTGGAAATGACTGCGACCAGGAGCTTCTGGCGGACATCGCAAACAAATGCGGTGGGAATTACGCCTTTATCGACTCTCCAGACACAGCCATGGCCGCGTTCGCTCGCGAACTGGGTGGCCTGATGAGCACCTATGCCCAGAACATCAGCGTCAAGATTTCTCCAGACAAGAACAACAAGGTTCTTGAGATTCTCAATGACGAAGATGTTGTAGAGGATAAGGGCGTCACGACCGTTCAACTTCAGGATATTCTTGGCGAAGAGAGCAAATATATCGTGGCCAAGGTTCAGCTGAATGAGGTTGAGAAGCCGCTGCCTCGTAAGGTTAATGCCTTCAAGGTTGATGTAAGCTATACAGACAAGGAAGGCAGCAAGCAAGATCTTAAAACTATGGCGGTAAAGGTGAAGTTTTGTAAGGCTGACGAGGAACCAACCGAGGAAGATGCTGATGTTGTGAAGCACAGAGATAGACTGCTCGCTGGTCGGGCTCAAGATCAGGCAGAAATCTACGCCAGAATGGGAAACTATGAAGGTGCCCGAGGCGTAATGCTCGATTGTTTCAATAGCATAAGTGATGAAGGCGTTAAGGGCTTGGTTAATAGTGTAGGTGTAAATTATCTTAGTGCTGAAAGTTATAACGCTTCCCACGGAACTACCAAAGCTGTAAGACAGGGCCTTAAGAAGGGAAGGGTAATGTCTTATTCCAGCTCTGACGCAGCCGAAGTTAAGACCTCTGGTGCTATATCCAATACTGCTATGGACGACATGGTAAATAGCTTTACGGCTGGAGATGGCGACGACTGGGATGTTAATGGAGTCAGCGCATATCCCAATGACCTGAACGGCAGCATCATGGTTAGTTCAGATCCGGATCCCAGTGTTTCTATTGCTGTAGATAAAGAGGAAGAAAAGAAGGAAGAGAAAGGAAGTAGCAAGAAAAGGTCAAATAGAGATTGGTAATGGAGGTGTATTGTGTATTTGAACTATAATTGCTATTCCTGTCCCTATACTGCTTGCTCTGGTTGTTGCCCATATAGGTGGCGATATACTAATTACTGTAGCGCCTGTGGCGCTGATTTGAATTGCGGCGGTCATTATTCTTGGTGTTGGAAGTGTGTCCCAAGAGTGATATATGTTCCACAGCCGCCCCCACAGCCTCGCTGGAGGCTAGAGTGGGTTCCGCAAGAGCCAACCACGGCAAAGAGGCGTAGCGATAGAGATTGGTAATCCAAAGCCTCCCAGCCCACCAAGGCATAGAGCCTTACCTCCTTCTCCAGTGGGCTGGGAGGCGTTTTCTTAAAGTAATCAAATAGTTATAACCTATCAATAATTCTTCATAGGTATGTGGAGGATTGTAATGAACAAGTATGCTCAATTTTTAAACGGCTTAACCGTCCAGTTGGTAAGAGAAGGGAAACTGGAGATGGCCGAAAAGGTAGAAGAGAGCTGGGATGAGTTTCTGGAACTTCTGGAATCCGGAAAGCTCAATTTCGACTTCACCTTTTCAAGCAGCCCAAGGGGCAAAGATAATGTGCCCAATAGAGGTCGGGAGACGCCTGCTTTTGGCGTGCCGGGACCTCAATAGGAGCGAGATTTGTAAGACATGACTAAAGAAAAAAGAAAGTATAAGACCAATTCGGTTCATGATAAATACTACACCAAGGTAGATGTCGCAAGAAAATGCATAATTTCTATCCTATCCAAAATCAGCGACATAGATGTGTTCATTGAGCCATCAGCGGGAAATGGAAGTTTTTCACGACAGATAGATGGCTACTGCATAGCGATTGATAAGTATCCCGCCCATCCCTCCATTGTTGAAATGGATTTCTTTGCCTTCCATCCAGAAGGCGCCAATCTAAATGGCGAGAAGGTTTGTTGTTTTGGTAATCCCCCTTTTGGGAGAAACGCCAGCATTGCCGTTAGATTTTTCAACCACGCTGCCGAGTTCTCCACTTACATAGCTTTTATACTTCCAAGAACCTTTAGAAAAATAAGCGTCCAAAATAGACTTCACAAAAGCTTCCACCTAATACATGACGAAGATATACCAAAAAGGTCTTTCATATATGAAGGCGAGGAGATAGATGTGCCTTGTGCTTTCCAAATATGGGAAAGGAGAGAGGTTGAAAGAGAGATAGTTAAGCTCAAAATCACCACAGATTTGTTTGATTTTGCGACAAAGGAAGATTGTGATTTTGCGGTTAGAAGGGTAGGCGGAAGCACCGGCAGAGTTTTTGTAAATATAAGCGAAATGAGTGAGCAGAGCAACTACTTTATCAAGTCTAAAGAGCTTGAAACAGATGAGCTTGTTAGTATTATCAACTCGATAGATTTTTCGAAGATAATAAATAATACGGCAGGTGTTCGCTCACTTTCTAAAAGAGAGCTTATAAGATTGGTGGAGGAAAGATATGATTTTTGAACCAATTAAAGAAAGGGTTTTGTGTGTTGACCCGCTGCCGGATGATATAAAAACTACTTTGGAGCTTCTGATAAACCTCAAGGGCGTGGATGGTAGAGTTCTCGGCACTATTGCTGCTGGATTACTTACCAAGGCATATGAAAATCTGGACTACAACGATGATGAAGGTGGATTCTATGATGTAAGTAGCGAGGAACTGCTCTATGAAGTCAGGATACTCACGAAATATGGCGTCAAGTTTGTTCCATCTTATATGATAGGGCAGGGCAGAAAGTATGATGAAGAGAAATACATAGACAAACTAAATAGAATAAAGGGGTTCATAATAATCGATAGTCTAAAGTTTCCTGAAATCCATTACAGATTTATAGAATCCGATGATGTGGTGGGTGGCCTTACCCCAAGAACTAAACCAACCCGACAATTAAGTTTAATCCAAGTGAGAAAATTGGGGATTCTATGAAAATACTAAATAGCACTATAGACCCAAGTAGAGCATTTGCGCATGTTATTAGTGGCTGTCATACTGTTTTTATCAGAGATGCCCACGTTACAATTAAAAAGTTTCCTAATGACTCGGCAGCAGAAGTTCTCATGAGCAACATTAGACAGCGCTGGGACAAAGCAAAACATCCAAGTTTTCTATACCTCGTTCATTGTGATCCCAATGGTTCTAAAATATTCGAAGAGCTTTATGAGACTGTTGAAGATTTTCCAAATGATTTCGGTGAGTATTTGACCTGTCCCAAGTGTGGTAATACTATGATAAGAATAGAGGAAGTGAAATGAAAGACAGAGAATATTACAGACAAGTTAGTAAGTTAATTGATGAAATGAATTGTAGGGAAAAGGAAATCATGCAACTTGCCATCGATGTTGATGATGAATTCGCGGCAGAGGAAGCGAGAAAAGTGAGTGAATGGTTGTTTCGGCTTTGGGAAGCGGTGGCGCACTACAAAGGAAAGCTTCGCAGGCTGGAGGAATTAGAAAGCGAGCGATATGAAGAGATGAAACATAGAAGGACGGATTCATGGAAAGATTAGTTGAATTGATGGACGAATATCTGGACTTGGAAGACCAAAAGATAGAAATATTAAGAGCGGCTGCGGAGAAGGGCGAGAGAACAACCTGGGGTAATGTAGCCGATCCTCTTAGAAGGGCTGGGTTATGGGAAGATTATAAGAGGTTGCAGGACTCCCAAGAGAAACTCCTTGGCAGCGCCGGCACGTTTTGGGGCAATTTTGGAGATGATGAGACCCCCGGCATTTTCAAGTGGCTTAAGAAGCTAATAAGGGATAGGGAATGGAAATAACAGGCAGGAAAAAGCGACCTAATCCTTGGCCTGAATACAAAAACTATGAAAAAAGAAAGTTTTATGGTAATGACTATTCTCATCAAATAACCATCGCACTGTTTCCAACCTTCGATCATTTGTTTTTCTACTTTGTTCAAAAAGAGCTTACCATATCTGCTGGATTGTATTGGCGGCGGAGAACATTTAGAGAGGCGACAGTATGAATATAGTATATGTCGATGAAGTAGGATACGGGTCCATAGCAGGGCCCGTTTTAGCATGTGCCGTAATTTCACGAGCAGATGCCCCATTAATTAAAGGCGTGAAAGACAGTAAGAAGCTTTCCAAGAAGAAACGGGAAGAGCTTTACAAATATTTAAGCGTTGTTCTTCCACACGCTTTCGGCACAGCCTCTCCCAAGAAAATCGAGGAGATGAATATCTTCTGGGCTCGTTTCCTCGCGATGAAGCGGGCTGTGGATAAGCTAAAAGAAAATCATAGAATCGATAAGATCATAGTCGATGGGAATTATGAGATTCCAAATGTCGATATTCAGCAGGAAGCCGTAATTAAGGCAGATGAAACGATCTGGCAAGTCGGTGCAGCAAGCATCCTCGCAAAGGTAATGAGAGATAGTGTGATGGCCATGCTTGCGACTGTTGAGAAGTTTAGCTATTATGATTGGGAACAGAACGCAGGCTATTATAGTCCCAAGCATCGGCTTGGAGTAATTGAACATGGCCCTACTACACTACACAGAGAGAACTTTGGATATTTCCAATATTGCCTTTTCTGCCACAATCAATATCAGGAGTTCTTAAAAGATGGAAAGACTCTTGAGGATTATCTGGAATATGAGAACAAAGAAAAAATGGCGCACAAGAAGACTCATTATAAGCTGTGGAAACACGGCCACTTTGATCCGTGGAAAGAAGTTAAACAAGGAGAAGTAAATGAAGGTAAAAATTGGTGATACGATATACGATGCTGAAGACCAACCAATTATGGTTATTTTGAGCGACAAAGATAAGGAAAACATCTCTAATATGTTAGAAGCAAACACCAAATATTGTTGTTACCCGAGCGTCGGACATACAGAAGAAGAGATAGATGAGTTTATGAAAATCGAGGAGGAGGGGTGAAAACTATAGTTTGTCCAGGATGCAAGAAAAATCATGATGTAGATAAAGCAAAGGAAAATGGAAACTTTCCTTTCTGCTGTCTCTTGTGCAAAAACTTAGATTTGTATAAGTGGTTAAATGAAGAGTATTTCATTTCGGAGAAAAATCCGCATACAGATGAGGGAAATTAAAATGGCCTGGAGAAAAGACACCCATTATGATAGATGGGCAGAAATCAAAGAGAACGAGCGAAAGGTTTTGGCCCGTGATGTTGAATATGAAATGGGCACTGGTGATCTGGTAGATTATGCTGACGACGACATAGCCGATCTCTTGAGAAGATGGAAGATATGGGAAAATGAGAATAGAGATAGGCTATTCAGGAAACTCATGGAAGAGATTGGAGAATACGCAGAGGCGATTGAGTTTGAAAATGGCTCCACCAACAAGAAGAAAAAGTTTGGTGATGTAAGTGCAGATGATATGCTTGAAGAGGAAATCTGCGACGTTGTGATGATGGCCCTCACCCTGGCCAGGTATGAGGGCTTGGAGATACGAACCGTATTAGAAAATATATCCAAAAAATTGGAGAAGAAGCGCACGGGGTAATTAATGACGCCAAGAAAAAAGAAAGACAGCTACGATGACATCAAGGTTCTCAAGGGTCTTGAAGGAGTCGTGCAGAATCCAGGCATGTATATCGGCAACACAGAAGACGGCACTGGGTACCACCACATGATCATGGAAGTGTTGGACAATAGCGTAGATGAGTTCATGGTTGGTCACTGCGACAAGATTGTGGTTTCCCTCCACAAGGACGGATCCGCCTCCGTAGCCGACAATGGTCGTGGCATCCCTGTGAAATACATGAAAGAGGAAAAGATGACGGCGCTGGAGGCCGTTCTCACAAAGCTACATGCTGGAGGAAAGTTTGACAAAAAGGCTTACGCTGTCTCTGGTGGATTACATGGAGTTGGTGTGTCCGTTGTTAATGCTCTTTCGACTCGTCTCAGGGCAACTGTGCGTAGAGACGGCAAAGAATACACCGTTGCCTACGAAAAAGGTAAAAAAGTGGCGGGCGTGGATGAAAAAACTGGAAAGGGCAGAGGAACCACAATTAGATTTGTCCCCAACAACAACATATTCCATCATGTAATTAAGTTCGACGGCGAAAGAGTAAAACAAAAGCTCAGAGAGCTTTCTTTTCTCTGTAAGGGCCTAACCATTGAGTTCATTGATGAAAAAGCTAAAGATAAAGAGGTGTTTGGAAGCGATGAGGGCATCTCTGACTTCGTGGAGTTTCTTGCTCCAGGCAAACTATTAACCAAACCCTTTGAATTTACGCAAGAAGTTGGCAATGGATCCAAAATTGTAGTAGATGTTGCTTTCCAGTGGCTCGACAGCGCGGAAGATGATGAAATATTGCAGTGTTATACGAATAATATCCCCAACCCAGACGGCGGATCTCATGTGGTTGGCTTCAAAACTGCTATAACTCGAACCGTAAATGGCTTCATAGCAAGCTCGGATCTCCCAAAATCCCTTAAAATCTCGCTGTCTGGAGACGACATTAGGGAAGGCTTAATAGCAGTTCTTAGCATCAGGCACCCAAACCCCAAGTTTAGCTCGCAGACCAAGGAAAAATTGGTGTCTGAGGACGCCAGGACGGCTGTAGAGAGCACTGTTGCTGAGAAACTTATGGACTATTTGGAGAAAAATCCACCACTTTCCAAGAAAATAGTGACTCGATGTGTAAATGCCTTCAAGGCCAGAGAGGCAGCCAAGAAAGCCAAGGAGGCAGTTAGAAAATCCGTGCTCAAGGATGGCGGAATGCTGCTTCCTGGGAAACTTGCGGATTGCAGTTCCAAAGATCCAGAAATTTGTGAAATATTTATTGTCGAGGGAGATTCAGCTGGTGGTTCAGCCAAGCAAGGCAGGGACAGAATGTTTCAAGCTATTCTGCCTCTTCGTGGTAAAGTTCTCAACATCGAGAAGAACGAGTTCAGTAAAATGATGAGCAACAAGGAAATCGGTAATCTTATCACAGCCATAGGTGTTGGAATTGGTAGAAGCATCGATTTAGCTAAGATTCGCTACAACAAAATTATCATAATGACTGACTCAGATGTTGATGGCTCTCACATCCGCGCATTATTGTTGACCTTTTTCTTCAGACAGATGCCTCAGTTGATTATGAACGGCAACATATATGTGGCTCAACCTCCACTTTACAGAATAGATATTCGCGGAAAAAGCTATTATTTAAAAGATGATAAGTCTCTCAAAGATTTTATCAAAGAAAAGAAGTTTAAGGGGAATATCCAAAGATTTAAGGGGCTTGGAGAAATGAGCCCTACTCAGTTGTGGAATACAACCATGGATCCAAAAACTAGGGAACTTGTGAAAATGGAAATTACTGATTATTTAGAAGCTGATAGGATTTTTGGCATCCTTATGGGCAAAGCAGTTGAACCAAGGAGAATGCTCATTGAAGAAGGGGCTTTAAAAGCTAGATTAGACATATAATCCTATCCTGCCGTATCTATTAATATTCTAAAATATTAATGGAAATCCATATCCAGAGAGATACGGCAGGAGGATTATTCTTAAATGGCCACAGCAATCATAGAAATTAACGGTCAAGTCGGCAGCGTTACTAATTTGCCGCTAGGCGTTGACGTAAATCTGAATGATGTAGGAGTAGGCGCTTCTACGAGGCTCTGGGCGCTTTTGTCTGCTCCACCAGGCTCAGCCGCTTGGATCCAGAACCCAACAACCAAAACCCCTACTCTAAAAACAGTAGATAGTGTAGGTTCCTATCGAATCCGCCTCACAGTAAACGGCTCAGTGACGGACATCGCCATAGCTGCGGTCAGAACTGCCAATCTCAATATCCGTATACCAGCTACAGGAGAGGAAGACGAATACGGATCAACAATTGGTTGGTCCAAGGCCATGTATGATGCCTTTGTTGCCATTGATACCAACTCTGCCATAGGAAATACTCTTGATCAGGCGTATGACGAAGGGGGCGCAGGTTCTGGAAGAATTATTGCCGTTGACTCTGGACCTATTCTTCTGAATGTATCCGGGGGTGATAGTGGACTTAGCCTAGCTGCTACTGGAGATCTAAACCAAGAACCAATTCTTGAGACCGACATAACTGCCGTAGACGTAAATAACCAAATTGGAGTAAGATTTGCACTTGCCCAGGATGGATATACCGAGCCGATTTCGGTAGCTTCGCAGCTTATAAGCGCCCTACCCGCAGGTGGGTTCACAGCTTTGGGCGTCTATTCTTATGTGGATATTTTGCCTGGCAATGCGTCAGATTCTGAGACTGATCTTTTCCGTGCCGAGACACTGGATCCTGGCGTTCCAGTAAGTGGCCTGATGGTGGCATACAAAGCTACAAGCGGCACGTTGCCCTTCAATTACGCTCTGTTGGCAGATACTGGAGACGTACTGCTTACGTCAGGCAATGTTCGCCTGCTTGATGGTTATCTCGCCCTTAGTGAAATAGCCTCTGATCCTGTCGTAGAAGTTGGGGTTGGAAGCGTATATACCAAGGATGACTCCGGTGACACAGAGCTTTTCTATAAAGATGATTCTGGCAATGTCGTTCAGATTACCAAAAACGGCTTCTTAAATATGTCCGCACTCGCGGACGCCTATGAGCTTAAGAAAAGCGCTACAGATACAACACCAGGATTTCTTGAAGATAAGATGTCCCCTGGTTTGAACATTGTATTTGATGAGTTAAATCCCGGCGGCGACGAAAAGCTTGTTGTAGAAACCGAAGAGTTTTTGGCTCTACCAACGCAAGGTGCTGATCCAACTGCTTCAACAGCTAACGATGGCTACCTATACGCAAAAACCGTGGACGGAGCAGTAGAGCTTCATTACATAGATGATGCTGGTGCTATAACTCGTATTACAAACGATGGATATTTAGACACTTTTGAGAGCCTTAGAGGTGTCGGACTATTCATGCAGCCTTCCGATCCTACTACTGCCCCTTATAAGGGCTTTCTGTACACCAAGGAAATTGCCAGCAACACCGAGCTTTTCTACAAGGATGGCGATGGCAATGTAATCCAAATAACCTCAGATGGCTATCTTGGCATAGACGGCTACACCGTATTAGAGCAGTTTGACGAGCTTAATCCGGCAACTACTACCGGAATTGAGACCTCTCTGCCGCTTACTGGAACTCCTATGGTTCAAAATAATATGCCTTCTGGCTATGCTTTGGATGTTTTCCAGAATGGCGCAAGAATGCGTTGGGTGGCTGTTCTGGGAGCCAGCAAGACTGAATGGACATATAATGCTACACTAAACCGCATTGAGTTCGTTGCTTCTGGCGTAGCCGGAACTTGGTATGCCGCAAGGTATAAAACCGATCCGGAAATTGCCATTAACTCGTTGGATCAGGCATACAATATGGGCAGAGTTATTACTGCCGATGCTGGTGCTGTGATTATTAATGCCTCGGGGAATGAGGCTATTGAAATAGATGGTTATTTAACATTAGATGAGATTTCTAACCCATCCAATCTTGCAGATGCTGGATTGGTATATTCCAGAGAAATTGACGGATACACCGAATTGTTCTACATGGACGATTACGGTCTTGCTACACAAATTACCAACAAGGGCTCTCCTGTTGGAGGTGATGGTAATACCCTGGATCAAGCCTATGATGAAGGTGGTGCTGGAGCAGGCAGGATTATTACAGCAGACTCTGGTGGAGTTATTGTAAATGCCGGTGGCGACGAAGCTATTGGCATTGATGGATATTTGAGTCTTGCTGAAATAGCTGCTCCCACAGGATTACCAAATGAAGGCCACATCTATGCAAAAGATGATGGCGGCGACACAGAGCTTTTCTACCAGGATGCTGCTGGCAACGAAGTGCAGATTACCCAGGATGGATCAACTCTTGGCGCTAACACTTTGAACCAGGCATATGATCAAGGTGGCGCAGGAGCTGGCAGAGTAATAACAACAGACGCAGGCGCTGTGGTTATGGATGCTTCTGGAAATGATGCGCTGGAACTTGACGGCTATATGCTGCTCAATGAGATTACTGATCCTACAAATGTAGCCAACAAGGGTTTCCTATATTCCAAAAATGATGACGCATACGGAACCTCTGAACTATTTTATATGGATGACAGTGGCCAGATCACTCAAATTACACAAGACGGATATTTGGCCACTTACAATTCTCTTAGAGGCGTAAGTCTTCTTGAGGGAACAGAATTTACAGATCAGGTTGGAAGAGTTTCACTCTACGCCAAACTCAGCAACGGTATAACCGAGCTATTTACAAAAGATAGTGGCGGGAATGAGACACAGGTAACGCTTGGTGGCAGACTAAATACCACTGCTGTTACCAACTCTGGATTCGCAGACGCAGTAATAGAATTCGTACCTTCTGTTGCCGTTGGTCTAACATCTACATCCTTCGTAGATATAACTGGAGCCGACGGATATTTTGATGCTGTTGTGGCGGGCAGCTACATTCTTACGTTCAATGTCCAGGTGTATCAGGCTTCTGGAGTTTCTCAACGCACCAATTTCCGTGTTATTGTAGATAAAGGCGACTACAATGGATTTACAGAACAAATTATAGAACCAACTGATAATGATGCTTGGAATATTATTAGTGTTACTTCTGGTGAGCACTATTCCGCTTCTTTTACTACTCATATGGTTGAAATGGGCTTCGGAAATCACAAGATTACTGTACAATACCAGAATGACGGCGGCGGCTCAGGTGCTCAAATCAACACAGATGATTATGTAAACCTTGTGGCTATAAATCTTGCAGGTTCTGGAGCAGGCGGCGCTTTGTCTGACCAAACTATGCTCACAGTTAGTAAAAACTATGTGTCCGTAGATACTTGGGAAACTGTTACCGAACTCAATGTGAGCTTTGATACTGTAGAAAATGAAGAAGTTCTGCTTGTCTATAGTGGAAGTATTAGTACAACCTCTGTTGTTAATGCTTTTACTTCTTTTGCTGTTGATGGATATAGATATCAAGACGGTGTAAGAGAAGGTTTGAGCCAAGCTAAAGACATTAGTAAGAGCTATGTAACACCACCTCTTACGGCTGGAAATCACACAGCCAGCTTTCAAATAATGAAGGATGGCGCTGGCACTTTAACCGTTGATGCCTATGGAACACTACAAGTTCTACAGTTCCGTGGTGGTTTGGTTCCAATTCAAGATGAGGGAACAACCATTGTTGATATTCCAGCCGCCTTTAACTTTACAGGCAGGGTTATAGTAGCTGATAATAATGGCGTAGCAGATATACAAATTGGAGATCTTGATTATATAAGAATAGAACAGCAGGTGGCAGATCCATCAGTGGATCCAGATGGATATGACGGTTATCTATACGGGAAGCTTATGGACGGCTATACTGAGCTATTCTATATGGATAATTATGGTGTTGCGGTAAGATTGACTCAGGATGGAACTCTGGTCAAACACGCTTTGGGTGGAATTGAACATACCAGCAGCACTCTTGCTGAACTCAATGCTTTGGTGTCGGACGCAACCCTTATTGATGATACGCTACTTGATAGTTATGCGACAACAACGGCTTTAACAAATCATACTTCGGATATGTCCAACCCTCACAATGTAACGCTTCAACAAGCTTATATTAGTGGAAACAGCATTATAATAATACCTGGAATGCCAGTTCACATTGATGCCTATGATTCTTATGAGGCCCTTAATCTTGATGGCTACCTTGGTTTACATTATCTTGACGGCTACCCAGATGCTCAGTTTGATAAAGGTCAATTGTTCGTATTTGATGTTCCTGGTTCTGGGCTCGAACTGCTCTACATGGATCATGCTGGGGTGGTTACACAAATTACTCAGGGTGGAACTCTAGCCAAGCACGCTTTGGGTGGTTCGGAACACACCAGTAGCACTCTTGCTGAGCTTAATGCTTTGGTATCAGATGCAACTCTTATTGATAGCACGCTTCTTGATAGCTATGCCACTTTGGTGGATATTGATCCTCTTGCTGAAAAGGCGCTTCTTGATAGCTATGCCACTTTGGTGGATATTGATCCTCTTGCTGAAAAGACGTTGCTTGATAGCTATGCCACTTTGGTGGATATTGATCCTCTTGCTGAAAAGACGTTGCTTGATAGCTATGCCACTTTGGCGGATATTGATCCTCTTGCTGAAAAGACGTTGCTTGATAGCTATGCAACACTATCGGTTTTTAACAATCATGCCAATGATACTTCTAACCCGCACAATGTAACCTTGCAGCAAGCCTATGCCAACGGAAACACGATAATAGTTTGGCCTGGGGTGCCAGTACACATTGACGCATATGATTCTTACGAAGCACTAAATCTTGATGGCTATCTTGGTTTACATTATTTGGATGGTTATCCAGATGCGCAATTTAACAAGGGGCAGTTGTTTGTATATGATGTCCCTGGTTATGGCCTAGAACTATTATATATGGATCATTCGGGTCAAATTACGCAAATTACTCAAGGCGGCTCGCTTGCTGTAACTCATAATACGCTTGACCAAGCATATGATGAGGGTGGCCCTGGAGCGGGAAGGTTGATCACAGCTGATGCTGGTTCTGTTATTATTGATGCATCAGGTGATGAAGCACTTGAGATAGATGGATATATTACTCTGGATGAAATTTCCGATCCGGTAGGTTTGGACAACGCCAGTTTGTTGTATTCCAAAGATGTAGATGGGTATTCTGAGCTTCATCACGTAGATAATTATGATGAGTCCGTTCAAATTACGAGAAGAGGGGCGCTTTATAATCTGTTGCCTAGCTATAATGTAGCACAATTGCCAGCTGCGTCTCCAGCCGGACAAATGGTTTTTGTGCCAGACGAATCTGGTGGCGCAGTTCCGGCATTTTCTGATGGGACTAATTGGCGCCGCGTTACTGATAGGGCTATAGTAAGTTAAGGAAGGAGAAATATAAATATTTACCGGAGGTAAACCTCAAAGTGGCAAAGGTAAAATCATTTCAAATTTCCGAGTGGTAGAGAGTGCAATTTTTCTGCCAGGAATTCATAGATAATAGAAAGGTAAGGTTTAAGAAATATATTTTCTCGGAGGTACCACAAAGTGGTTAAATTACAGCCTTTTCAGATTGACGATGGCTATTCAGAATTTACAGATTTGCTGGATACTCCTAGCAGTTATGCTGGACAGAGTGGCAAAGCAATAATAGTAAAAGCTGGAGAAGATGGACTCGAATTTGGAGTTGCTTCTGGAGGTTCTGGATTAGTTAATGGTTACTTGCCTATGCCAGAAAGGGATGTGGATCCTCCCACATTGGACAATTATGGCAGCATATATACGAAAGAAGACGATGCATACGGTACAACCGAATTATTCTTTATAGACAGTTATGGTCAAGTAACTCAAATTACGCAAGATGGGTATTTAGCTACTTATAACAGCCTCCGTGGCGTTAGACTTCTTGAGGGCGAAGATCTACCTAACCAGCCTGGTAGCTTCACGCTGTTTGCAAAACAGTCTCCGGTAATACTGAGCTTTTTGCGCGTGACAGCTCAGGTAATGATATACAGATAACTAGTAATGGACAAATTAGCGGTGGTGGCGGTGGCTCTCTTACATTACAGCAGGCTTATCTTAATGGTGCTGATCTCTATTTAGTAGATGGACCAATTATTGTTGACGCATACGGCTACGAGGCACTTAATATAGACGGCTACATCGGACTTGTCGATGGCTATGATCCTGAGCCAATTCCTGGAAAGGGCCTATTATATGTGAAGTCGGTAGATGGATATAACCAGTTGTTCTTTATGGACGATTATGGACAGGCGTATCAAATGTCAGATATGGGGTCCGGTTTGGTTGGCACTGTTGACGATGCACTAAAAGGAGCAACAGGCATACCAACTGGTTCATTTCCTTCTCCTCCTGTTGTTTTCACAAGCATTACAACAAAGGCTGGAGAAGATATACTGGTATCTTTTTCAGGTTCGGTTAAGCCAACTACTGTGCCACCAAATCCATATGAAAATATATATATTCATTTAACGGTAGGGAGCACTACCGTATATACTTATTATACTACAATATTAGCGGCTGTTCTCGGTGGCGGATTGGAAGCAACTAACGTATCTTTCTCATATGTTGTTACTAATTTATCTGCTGGCACGCACAATATAGACATTACTATTGATACAGGCACTGGGCCAGGAGATCCAGCAGGAACCGCTGAAATCAACAATCCTGTTCTTGGAGCAGTGCAAGTACGAGGAACTGGTGACAATATTATAGCCGATGGATATTTGGCGTTGGGAGAAATTCCCGATCCGACTCCATCTCCAGATATTGGAATTATGTATACGAAAGATATCGATGGATATACAGAATTCCATTATATGGATAGCTACGGATCTGCAATACAAATTACCGATAAGGGCTCTATAATTGGGGGTGGCGGAAACGATCCGGATGCAATTCATGACAATGTTGCTGGCGAAATTGCTGCCATAGCAGCAAAGGCAGTTCCAGTGGCAGCTGATTTGCTTCTTATAGAAGATAGTGCCGATTCCAATAATAAAAAGAAAGTTCAAGTTGGCAACTTACCAGGTGGTGCAGGTGGTGGAACTCTTCAGCAAGCTTATAACAGTGGAAATACTATTGTTATAGTACCAGGAACACCTTTCCATGTTGACGCATATGATGCCTATGAGGCTATGAACCTTGACGGCTACCTTGGTTTACATTATTTGATTGAAGATCCGCAGCCGCAGTTTAACAAGGGTGAGATTTACGTTTTAGATGCCTATGACGGATACAATCCTGCAGCCCTTGAATTATTCTATATGAATCATGCTGGTCAATCAGTGCAAATTACAAATAATGGAAAACTCAATATAGGCGCAACTGCTTATGAAGATGAGTTGGATCCGGCATCTACAGATGGAACTGAAACATTCATTCAGCTTTCACAAGTGCCAATGATTGCACCTAGTAGGCGTTCTTTAAGAGATTTGGATGTTTATAGGAATGGCGTATTAATGCGATATGTTAGCTCTCTTGGAGTTAGTAAAATCGAATGGACTTATAATACGTCGCTTAATAGGGCGGAATTTGTAGCTTCGGGCTCATCTGGCGATTGGTATATTGCCATATACAGATCATAAGAAAGGAGAAAGGCAGAGCATAAAACAGAGGTTTTTTAAAACATGACCATTAAAATCGATCAATTAGGAGATGCCATATTTTCTGCCCCAGGCTCTCTAATAGTTATACACGGTGAAAATCCTCCAGGAGTCAACTATGATGCTCCTGCTGGCTCTGTGCAGGTTTCACCATGGCCTGATACGCCACCTGGTGGCTCTGGAGATACTAATTATCATACTTTTGATGTTCCTGTAGCTGGAAAATATTTGGTTACAGCCAATATAACGTTATTTGGTACTGGCGCTGTAAGTGTGCGATATAAACTTCTATTTGATGAAAATGACAGTGCAGAACAAACAGTTGGCGATGACTCTGACTGGGAAGTTCGCACAGCGAGCAACGCATATGTTTTGCCAACACTTTCCGGAGAAGTAGATTTAACGGCTGGTACTCACACGCTTAAAGTGTATGGACAAGAAACTAACGGAACTGCGTGGAGGATCGTTGGTCTTGTTCCTGTTCTTGCTCCTCAAGTAACGTTGCAGTTAATTTCGGGTTCTGGAGCTGGGGGTACATTACTGAGCACAGCAGAAAAAACATCTGACCAGACTATATCTGTTAATGCTACGGCAACGCTACTGACTGATTTGTCTTTAACATTTACTACCTATCAGGATGAACAGGTAGAGATTGGTTGGTTTATTCCTACCTATAAGAACATAAGTACCCCAACAGGCCGGTCGGTGTTATATCGTGTTGACTCAGGATCATGGGTAATGTGCGACTTCTGCTCCAACGAATACGAATATACTTTTGTTGGCACCAAGATTCTTACGCTATCAGCTGGTAGTCATACAATTGATTTTGCAGGTGAGGTAAACAACCAGCCCATGAACTTTTTAGGTGGTGATACCGAGTGGCTGTCTGGTTGGGGATATTATCCAAAATGTAGTACCTGGGTGCGGAGATTCCGTGGCGGTCTTGTTCCAATTCGGAAAGATGGTTATGATATTGTGGGACAGCCACAGGCATTTGATTTTGTTGGACCCAATGTTGACATTACAGATATTGATGGGACCGCTACGATAAACTTTAATGGCGTAGCAGAAGGTATACTGGTCGAAGAGGTGGCTTTGGCATCGACTTTCACAACATCCAGCACCTCATTCGTTGATGTTGATAATGGTAGTGGGGATTCTCTGTCGGTAACTGTAGATGTTGTTGAAGGCGAGCGCATTATGCTAGTGCTGTCAGGTAAATCTGTTCATTCTGGTGGCGCAAACAGAATCGATATTCAGTATTTGGTAGGGGCAACTGCATATCCTTTATCAGTACAGGGAGAAAGTAATTCATCGGGGTACACAACAGCACTTGGTTCATTTACCCCAGTAATCACTGGTGAACTTTCAGCCGGTTCTGTGACCATTATGGTTCAGGCGCAAACTTCTTCAACTTCAATACAAATTTTGGCGGGAGCTAGGTTACAAGTAATAAGATTCCGAGGCGGCTATATTCAACCAGAAAATGCTCCTATTGTGGATAATGTTAGCGACAATCAGTATGAATATGTGGCAGCACCAGGAGCTAACGATGATTTGCGGCTGACATTTAATAATGGGGTGCGCTATCAGGCAACTAGCCCTATCTCGATGGATATAAGCACTACGGGATTGGGCGGGCGCGAACCTAGCGCTGCTCTTACTAGTGGCACATGGTATTATAATTATGCAGTTCCTGATACTAATAATTCTGGTTATTTTGGTATTATAGCTTCTGACCAGCACCCTGGGTTTGGGCCAGCAGATTATTCGATTTATAAATACTTAGGGGCTGTTTATTATATTGATGGTTCTTCTAAGTTAAGAATAGTAAGTCAAACTGGCAACAAGTTTGATTATCCAGATGCCACAGATAGTACATTGTGGTTGTATGATAGTGGTAGTGGTGGGGCAACAGAGATAACACCAACAGCAAACACATGGTATTCTTTTAGTACATCTGGTGCAGGTCCAGGTGGCGGCACACAAAACGATCTAAGGGATGCAGTGCCAATTTCTGCGGCGCAGGTTGATTTTTCAGCCAATATGGATACGGATGGCGGTGAGATATATGATCTTTTTATTGAAAGCGGCGAAGTTTTGTATACTCCAACAATATCTGGAGCAAGCCCTGGAGCTTTTATAAGTTGTGATCTTAGTGCGCGTGATGCTAATAGGGCCTTGGTGCCGTTGCACAATGGAGATGCTTATTTTAGATGGGGCTCTCAAAATGTGGGCCCAATTTCATTTCTTGTTATTGTTAGGGGTTATGTCGATGGGTATCTTGCTGATCTGGAATCTTCCATGATTTCTGGTGCGAGCACACTTGATCAGGCATATATAGGCGGCAGAGCGATAACTGCTGATGCTGGCGCGGTTCAAATAGACGCTTCTGGTGACGAAGCACTTGATCTTGATGGTTATGTTAGCCTGTCCGAAATCACAGATCCAAACGCCACCGACGATGATCGTGGATTTCTTTATGCTAAGAATGATGATGCGTATGGCACTTCTGAACTATTCTTTATGGATAATTATGGTCAAGTTACTCAGATCACCCAAGATGGATATCTTGCTACTTATAACTCTTTGAGAGGCATAAGATTATTGGAGGGGGTTGAACTATCGCAGCAAGTAGGTAGTTTATCTCTTTATGCTAAAGATAGTAACGGTGTTACAGAATTATTTAGTCGTGATAGTTCTGGTAATGAGACACAGATTACTGTTCAGGGGCGACTTGGAAATGGGGCCATTGCTGCACCAGGCGACTACATTGAAATTAGCGACGGCCAGCCATCAGCCAATATCGACATAAATGGTAGCGGAGCCGAAAATCAGATAATTCCTGACCCAGCTGGCCCTGATGCATATATGGAATTTACTGCCAGGGTATCTGGTATATATCGAGCAATGCTTGGGGTAATAGTCAATGTTCCCAGTGGTCAATCTCACACATCGGCACAGTTCAGACTCGTGTTCGATGAGGGAGAGGCTGAAGAGCAGTCCGTCGGATACAATGAAGACTGGCAGACGCGGAAGGCTCCTGGTGGTTGGGATCATACAGTATTTGAAGGTCATGTTAATTTGGTTGCTGGTGTACATAAAGTAACGGCATATTGTAAAGAAGTGACTGCTGGTTCATATACCAATGATATGGACATAAATGGGGGCAGCGGACCCGTTGGTGCTCCATTTATCCGGCTTCAGGCCGTCACCGGCTCTGGGGCTGGAGGCAGCCTGACAGATAGCATTTCGTTGACAACCGATCAAACTGGTATCGGAGGTACTTGGACCGATATTGACGATGGCGCGAATAAGCTCGAACTCACCTTTGATACGTCTGAAGACGAAACGGTCTTTGTATATCTGCGGGCGACGGCGACGACCTCTACCGCTGCAGGCGCATGGTCTCGCATAGTGCTAGATGGTACGCCTGTTGACGAATCCGTACGCGCTTCGTATTCGTCGGGAGGTACCAACCTTGATATAGCCATTCCGATTGCCGGACTATCTGCGGGTTCGCATACAATCAAGGCTCAGGCATATGTCTCTTCAGGTACACTAACAATCGAAGGCGATGCAACAAGAGGTGTATCGTCGCTCTTTATTACAAGATATCGCGGCGGCCTTGTTCCAATTCAAAATGATGGCTACGACTTATTGGGTCAACCGCAGGCGTTTAACTTTACTGGCAACAATATAGGTGTAACTGATAGCAATGGCGCTGCTGAAATCACAGTATTCCCAGATGGCTATGTAAATTTGGATGAGATGTCTGACCCATCTCCACTAGATGACGCTGGTTTAATTTATACGAAAGAAGTGGACGGCTATACCGAGTTGCATTATATGGATGACTATGGCCTGTCTACACAGATTACTAACCAAGGCATTAGGGGAACACTTGTAGACGCTCAGAAAAACTCCGCAGATGTGGGAAGTATTACTACATCTTTTGTTACAATAAATACGCATAATATTGTAATAAGAGATGGAGATGAAATTCTAATTGAGGCTTCCATGTCTCTTTCAAGTTCCGGTGCTTCTACGCCTTGGCTAGGGTATCGTATAGATAGTGGCACTTGGCGACGTTTCGCTGCTACCTATATAGCATCTGGTGCTTGGGGAGGAATTTCAGGTTCACTTAGAGATGAACATTTGACCGTTGGGCCGCATACTGTTGAAATTGGACTTAGAGTCGCTTCGGTTGGCACACTTACCATGAATGCATCAACTGCAGGAATACCAGGCAGATCTGCTGTTTGGCAATTTCCAGGATAAGAAAGGAGATTTTTTAATAGAGGTTTTCATAACATATGACCATTAAAATTGATCAGCTAGGCGATGCAATATTTTCTGCGCCAGGCGATGTAATCGTATTGTCTGATGGAGTTCCTTCTAGCAATCTTGTAGTTACTACTCCACTTGGCACCGACTATCAAATTATGCCGGAAAGCGGCTCTCTATCTTTTACTGCAAAAGTTAGCGGCCTATACTCTATCCAATTCAGCGGGGAATTAATCGCTCCAAGTGCTAATTCTTCTGGCCAAATTAAACTGGTATTTGATGAAGGAGAGGCTAACGAACAAACAATTGGTTATAACGAGCAGTGGCAAACACGCCCCACAACCGGAAATTATACAGAGCCGGTTTTTCGCGACGTTGTAGAGCTTTCTGCAGGTAGCCATACTGTTAAGGCATACGGGAAACTTCTAGCCGGAACTTCTTTTCAGGTTACAGCATCGCAAGATCATCCTCCAGTCTTAATGCTTACTGCTGTCACTGGCTCTGGAGCCGGCGGGATACTGGTGGATTCCGTAGAACTTTTAGCCCAATTTAATACCTCATCAACATCATTTGTAGATGTTGATAATGGTGGCGGTGATGCTCTGTCTCTTAATGTTGATGTTTTTAACAATGAACAAATTATGATATTTCTAGAAGGCAGATTGACCAGAAGTGGTGGGGCAAATAGAGTTGATGTGCAGTATAATGTAGGCGGGGTTCTAATACCTTCTAGTGACGTAATTGGTGAAAGTAGTGGTTATGAATCTCTTGGTGCTGGCTCTTTTGGCCCCGTGATTACACCAAAGCTTACGGCAGGAACGAAGAACATAAAAATTCAAATTAAAGTTAGCAGTAATAGTGCTGCAGTGCCATCGGGCACAAAGTTAAAAGTGATTCGCTTTCGTGGCGGTCTGGTCCCTATCCAAGATGACGGCTATAATTTAATAGGCCAGCCACAAGCGTTTAACTTTTTTGGTTCTGGGGTTGCTGTAACTGATAACAATGGCACGGCAGACATTGAAATATCTGGTGGTTCCGGATTAGTAGATGGATATCTACCTCTCCCCGAAAAAGTATCAGATCCACCTTATGAAGAGGGCTATGGTGCCCTGTATGCACAAAAAGTGGATGGTTATACTGAATTACATTATATGGATGATTATGGGTTCGCCACTCAGATGACTGTCAAGGGCTCAGTTATGCCAGGAGGCCCAACTTTAATAACCGAATGGAATGGCACCGATCTTAGTCAATTTCTATACGATGGATATTTGCCCGACTTGGATGCCAATGGTTGGGTTGGCAGTATTGTTAATGTTGGAAGTAGCGCAATTACAGTTTCTAATCTTTACGGGCTTTCTTGGATTGATATTACACTGGCCGTTGGAACTGGTACAGGCGCTCAACAAGCTATTTATTTGCCATTTGATTTACCTGATATCGAAGATGTGATTGTTGAAACGGATTGGATGACAGTAAGTATAGGAGCTGGGACACACGGGCCATTCGTTTTTTGTCGCGCATCTGGAACAGACAATGTTTATCTTGCGCGTTACGTTGGTTCTGGGACCGACTTTGATTTAACAAAATGCGTTGGATCTGAATCTTATAGCGATATTTTAAGCAATCCTGGCCCAGCAGACAATGTAGGTCGTGGCGGTGTAGGACGTATTAGAGCAGAGGGACAAATCCTAGGTTATAATGCACAGGGAGCATCTTCAGGTGATTTCCGAATGATAGTAGACACGTCACATAGCACTGGAAAATGTGGCATAGGTATAACTACAAATGGCCTCGATAATACAACTTTGCGCATATTATATAGAAGAATTAAAGTATATAGACCATAAGTGTATGTAATTTGGCGCTCTGCGCCTTTAACCCGAAAGGAGAAAAGATGAGAAAATTGTTCGTAGTTTTAAGTATGATACTTGCACTAGCATTTGCGGGTTCCTGTGCAACAACGAAGTCTAGTTTCAATCATAGTAAAGCCCCAGATGTTTATATCGATCCAGATTACACATGGGCAAATAACTATCCAGTGGGCGTCATGTTTGGGCCACGCTCTAGCCTGAGATCCATTACTGTTAGGGTAGTTAATAAGAAATACACGGATGTTCGAGTTCGAGTTAGATGTGATTTCTCTCCTCAAAAGTCATTAAATCTAAAACTGAGCAGTGGAACTAATGTCAATGTAGAGTATCAGGATCCTGAGGCTCATGTGTTTGGCGAGCTAGAAAGAATAGTCAAGGCCAGAAGCGACAGAACCTTCATGGTTTATGGCTTTGCAAGGATGGTTCCAGACAACGAGACAGTGAGTTGTTCAATAAAATCAGTGAGGTAACATGTGCTTTTCCAGAAAGCCCAAGACTTCTCAGGGATGTAAGATCGACCGGCGTAAAATTCCCGGCCTTCCGCCGGATGCGGTTCATGATCAGGCTTTGAAGATTTTAGTTGACAAATTCGCTGAGAAACTTAAGTTAGAAGATATAAAGGCTACGATCAGCAAAATTACGGTGGAATGGTGGAACGACATTGCGCCCAGTCCGAGCACCGGGAAGTTGAACACGGTTGTTTCACACAGCGGCCAGGTGTATAGCGGGCTTGTCGTTGGTCTCACTTGCAAAGTGGCTTGGCGAGGAAAAATATACCGCAGCGCTTTTACTCATGAGATCGCTCATGTAATAGGTGGAAAGCTACTTGATGATTGGGACGCCGACCATGATAATAGTCTATCGTGGGATACTGTGAAAGCAATTAACGAAGAGCTTCGAAAAGAAGATATATAAATGGCTAAAAGGAAGAAAAAGAAAAAAACAAAGGCGCTGACAAAGAAGCAATTGGATGTTCTTTATGAGTGCTGGAAAGATGCAGAAAACACTAAGGAAAGGCTTGCCCTAATTGAGGAAAGACTTCCCAAAGTTCCCTCCCTTGCTGCTCTTAGCATAATGCGCAAAATGGCGAAAACCGAAACCAAGTGGCTCAGATGGGCCACTAGGAAAAAGAACCAATTAGAGCGCGAAAAACTAGAGAAGAAGAAAGAACGAGAGAAAAAGAAGATAGAGAAAGAGAAGAAAAAAATAGAGAGGGCGCTCAAAAAAGAAGAAAAGAAGAAGTTTGAGAAAGCGAAGACCAAAATGGATAAGATTAGAGAGGCTTTCAAGAAGGAACATGTAGAAACATTGAAAGAACAAGTCGAGCCAGATTTCTTTTTCTGTGGAGCACTCCAACACTTTGTTAGTAACATATGCTGTATTTACAGAGTTTTTAGCGAAGAAGATGGGTTTTCTCTTGGCTCGCAGTGCGAGAAGTGTTCGAAGATGAACAAATATACACCAATAATAGAGGAGATAATAAAAAATGCCGGAAAAGAAACTGGAAGAAATAAGGCCAGCAAAGGGGGCCGTAAAGCTAAAAAACAAACCAAGAAAGCCGCCCGAAGAAAGAAGGCCTCCTGAGGTTCAAACGGGCGCGGCCAAAGATAGGCCAGGCCAGGAGCTTCCTCCCCCAACTGAGGATGCCAGCAAGATTGTGATGAGGCTGAACGAGCTTAGACAAGACCTTATGTCGTCTATGCGTGAGTTTAATGAGCTAATGAAGGATGGCAAACTGCCTGAGAATCGCTCTGTAAAAGAAAAGACCAACGAGCAAGATGTAATTTCTCGTATGGTTAGTGCGGCTGGTGAAATAGATAGGTTTAGCAGAGGTGAAGGATCTTTAGCTGTTTGTATCTTTGCCGTTCGAGTTGCCCTATCTGTGAGAGATGCGGGCAATCATCTGGCTTACAAAATCCACCAATTAGAAGAGAAGGTTAATGATCTGGAGAAGAAAGAAGATGTCTCCTAAGAAATATGAGGAAGTTATTGGTCGCATATTAACTGAGCTTGATGAACAACATGCAGATTACCAGAAGCTGCACAGAAAATTTCATGGTGAAGACGACCCAGGTGCTAAACATACATACGGCCTTTTGATTGACTTGTGTGAGAGAATTAAAAAGGAACTTGACTCTCAAGAAAGGAAGTAATGGACGAGGCCATTAAAACTCTAGAAAACCTATTCACTAAGTTAAAGCTTAAAGCAAACGTAAAGTCATGTAAGAAAGAAGACTCCTTCCTAATTTTTGATATATCACTAACAGATGGCGGAACATATAAACAACTAGAGAGCCGCTCGGTTGAAATAGCTCTTGCTCTAACGGCTCTCTCCGATCCATTGATCTATCCTATTACCAAGGAAGGCATCATCCGCATGGAGGTTATGATTGAGGAGCAGAAGTCTGTGCCCTTCAAGGATGTGGTGAGTAGCAAAGAATTTCTGGAAAGCAATGCTAAACTCCCCTTGGTTCTAGGAAAGCTACGCAAAGGGGAACCGCTTGTAGCAGACCTCACAGAGATGCCCCACCTGCTCATAGGAGGGGCTACAGGCTCAGGTAAGTCTGTAATGCTTCAATGTGTAATAAATAGCCTGCTCATGGGGAACTCACAGCTCCTCATCGCTCTTATAGACCCAAGAGAGTGGAGTTTTCTTATTATCATGGTCTTAACAATCTGTTTGGCCCAATAGCTAAGGATACAGAGAGTTCGCTCAAGCTGTTGGAAGCTTTAGTGAAAGAGATGGATTCAAGGTTCGCCAGGCTTGAAAAAGCTGGCGTTCGCAAGATTAGTGAATATAACCGTAAAATGCCCTATATAGTTGTAGTTATTGACGAGCTTGCGGATCTAATGATGATCTCCAAGAAAGAATCGCAAGAACTAATCTGTGCTTTAGCCCAGAAATCAAGAGCTTGTGGAATTCATCTCGTTGTGGCCACTCAGCGTCCGTCGGTTGATATCATTACCGGCTCTATCAAGGCAAACTTTCCAGCAAAAATCAGCTGCAAAGTGAGTGAATCTGTTAATAGTAGGATAATACTTGATAGGAACGGTGCTGAGAACCTAGTTGGAAAGGGCGATGCTATTATAGATTGTGCGGAGCACAGCTTTAAGCGGTTTAAGGGTGCTCTGATCGAAGAAGATGATATTGTTGCTAATGTTAATGGGCGAACACGCTGGTGGAGAAAACTATGGAGTGGTTAGAAAACCCAGGAAAGATATGGAAGTTTCGCAGCGCAGTATTTGCTAAGATCAATATAGTTGATTTAATGCGAGAAGCTGGGCTGGTATTGGAACCCAAGCCTACAGGCCAGTTTACTCATAGAACTTATTGCCCTTTTCATTCTGGCAAGGGTCCTGGAACAAGAGAAAGAACGCCCTCACTTTTTGTCTCTAGGACAACAAACTCATTTTTTTGTTTCGGGTGTTTACAATCTGGAACTCCCATAGATTTTGTTCAGCATATGGAGGGCGTTCCAGATCATATAGCACTTACCAAGCTGGCTAAGAGAGCCGGCATTATAGACAAAGACGGAAATTGGGATGAGCTTCAGTTAGATTCTATTCCCACTCCCGAACCAGTTAAGAATATTGAACCTTTCTTGTTTGAGATAAGTGATGTCCTGCGCAACTATATGAGAAGATTTATAGGCACTGAAAGTTTTGATAAAGAACTGAAGTGGATGGAGAAGGTCGCAACCAAAGTTGATGGATTCTTGACCAACATTGGTTATGAAGACTGGGAATATGCGCAGGAGCTTTGCGAGAAGGTTAAAAAAAGCGTTAAAAACAGGATTCGTAGTAAAGGAGAATAATGAAAATAGTAGTTCTTGGCGATACTCACTTTGGCGGCGGCTATTCCCTAGGCAAAACTGATGCGCGAACCCACTTAAATACGAGACTTCTCGATTTCTCGAACACATTTGATTTCTCTGTGGACTATATGGTGAACAACCATGTGAAACATTTCGTAATTACCGGGGATATTTTCGAGCACCGCCGCCCAGCAGCTTCAGAACTTAGCCTGTTCTCTAAGAAGATGCGTAGGCTCACCGAACTTGGGATTCATACTCATATTTTGGTGGGCAACCATGATATTATCAGGGAGCAAAAGACAACCACGATTGATGTTCTTCGCTCGTTGAAGCTCCCAATGGTTCATGTATATCCAGACATAGGAAGCTTGAGTTGTAGCGATGACACAGAGGAGAGAATTAATCTGATATTCTTTCCATTTAGAACGAGACAGATGCTTGATTGTGCCTCAAATGACGAGGCGGTGGCTCGTCTTAATGACCGTCTGCAATATGAGCTTAGGGGGCTTCCCAAACAATACCCTTCTATTCTAATAGGCCACATGATGCTTCAGGAAACTAAGTTGGGAGGTACCGTGCTTGAAGGAGAGTCTGGAGAGGTAGTTTTACCTTGTGCTATGTTTGATGATCTACAGGCAGCCATTATGGGCCACGTTCATCCGCACCAGATTATCAAGAAAGATCCACTAATTGCCTATGTGGGACAAATGGAAGCTCGTGATTTCGGGGAGGGCAGATACGATAAGTATCTGTTAATGATAGAGTATACCAAAGACAAGCTGCTTTTCAACTTTGAAAAACTCCCATCGCGCCCCATATATGATATAATCGTAGATCAGACCTCGGTAGATGGCGGCAAAGAGGCCACTCAGTCAACAAAAGAATATCTTGAGGATTTCTCTAGTGATAATAATATGATTGGTAGTATAGTTAGAATAACTGTAGTAATGAACGAGAAGTCGATTTTTGACTTCAGCAGGGATAGTATACGACGCTTCATAAAGAAAAAGCTTCTGGTTCATCATTGTGTTGGAATATACCCACAAGTTATTTCCAAAAGACAGCTTAGAAGATCTAGCATTACAGAAAGCCTTGATCTTGAGGCAGCTTTCAACGAGTTTCTTGAGTTAGAAGAAGATCTGGCTATAAAAGAGCGGATGAAAGAAGTGGGGACGAGAATAATCAGAGACAGGAGAAAATAATGATTCCCATCAAACTAACTCTTGAGAACTTCGTGTCTCATATTTATTCTGTGTTGGACTTCACAGTATTTAACTCTGCACTTGTGGTGGGTTCTTTCGAAGGTAACTCGGATATAGCGAACGGTGTAGGCAAAAGTTCTATTATGGAGGCCATACGATTTGCTCTGTATGGTAAGTGTAAGTATAGTACCAAGAGCAAAGTGGTAAAGAGGGGCAAGCCCTCTTGCAAAGTGGAACTTATATTCTCTGTTGACGATGAAGAATACAAAATAATTAGAACCTTGAATGCGAAGAGCGGCATCATCACGCTGGATTTCACTAAAAAGGTTGGAGATGAATACAAGCCAGAGGGCTATACTTGTGACACTCCCAGTGCTACAAACAGAAAGATTATAGAAACGGTGGGCATGAATGATGATACTTTCGTCAACATCGTGTATTTCAGGCAGAACGATTTGTCTGGTTTTGCCTATGCCCGAGTAAGTAAGCGCAAGGAGATACTGAAGGAAGCTTTACAGATAGGCATTTGGGACGAATTTCAAAAGATTTCTAAAGGCGCCGAGAAGAAATTAGAAGAAAAGAAAAAGATTCTGGACGACAGGCTGGATCCACTTAAAAATGTGGAAGAGGAAATAGCTGAAAATACAAAGAAGCTGAGAAATAGCGAAGAGCAAGTTTCCAGAGTCAAAAATGAAATAGAAAAGTTAGAAAAAAATCTGGCGAATTGTTCTGGTCCTCTTGGTAGTAAAAAACAACTTGCCGGCGAACTCCATCAAATTAAGAAAAGAAGTGAGGAGATATTAGAACAAAGAAATACTCTTAAAGAAAGAGTGAAATCTAACAACTCAGGAATAGCTATTGCTCATAATGATTGTAGTAGCTTAGAAGATAAGCTTGTGGCTTACTATTTAGAAGCCTTAGCTGTTCCGCATGAAGATAGTAGTAAGATAAGGAGCCTATACAAGCAGAAGACGGGCAAGAACGCTCCACGGTGGAGCTGTGATGTTGTGGCTCTGGAAGAAAAGGTTAGAGAAAAGAATGAACGCGACAGGAAAATAAGCCAGTATGAGATAGACCTAGCAAGACTAACCTCTCTTGAGCCTGGAACAGAGTGCCCAGTTTGTTTGACCGAAATGGAGAATCCAAAGGGCGTTGCAAAAAGGCGCAAGGCCAAGCAGAAGTTCCTAGAAGGGTGCATAAAAGAAGAAAAAATCAAAGCTCGTGAGCTTGAAAGGGAAATTAACAGAGAGAAAAGTGTTGTAGAAAAAGCTAATAGTGCGCTTGTGGAGATAGAGAGAACTGGGCTTATTATTTCCAAGCATATGGGAACAATCTCGGAGCTTACTAGAAGCAATGAGGCAGCCCAAAGAGATTTTGCTATTATTGCAAAAGAGTGGTCAGATCTAAATGAGCGTGCAAAAATCATACAAATGCACTTGGGTGGGGCTGAAGACGACGATCCCAGTGTTAGTTTGCCTGAGCTGCGCGAGGAGCTGATAAGGCTGAGTATCGAACAGGGAAATATCAAAGGATATGGAAGTAGATTAGAGAGGAGACAATCAGAAAAGGAGACGATTGAGGGAGAGCTTGAGGTTGTTTCAGCGAACATGGCTGTGTATTCTAAGCTTACCAAGGCTTTCGGCAAAGATGGAATTCAGGCCATTATCTTGGAGAACATTACCGAAGACTTGAGGCAATTCGCCAATTCGATTCTTAGGAACATATACTACAGACCCATCTCGATTGATTTTGTAACCCAGAGACAGACCGGGACGGGCTCTTGGAAGGAAGACTTTGATATTGTTATAGATATGGACGGTGAGAAGTATGACTTTGAGGATGTTAGTGGTGGGGAACAGGTCAGAATTTCCATAGCTATTAGGCTGGCTCTGAGCCAATTATTGATGCGCCGTGTTGGAAGCAATGTGAGGTTCCTACTTTTTGATGAGGTGGATCAAGCTCTTGATCGACATGGCCTTGAGGCACTTGCTGAGGCCATCGCCAAATTGTCTAATGAATTCAAGATATTAGTAATTACCCATAATGAATATATGAAAGAAAAGTTCGAGCATGTAATAACGGTCCACATGGGGCCATCTGGTAGTGTGTTGAGATAAACTATCAATTTATCAGTATTAATGGGGAAGAGTATGACTTTTAAAGACAATCCCTTTTGGGACATCAACATTATTGGCCTGATAGGCGCTCCGGGCGCGGGCAAAGATACTGTTGCCGATTTTCTTGTTGAGAAAGGTTTTGCCAAGTTTGCTGTAGCAGACGAAATTAAGAAGGGCTATTACGCTGAAAGTGGCTATAGCGAAGAGCAGTTCAAGGCAGCAAGAGGCACCGAGCTTGAACAAAAGATTCGCGATGGACTATGGAAGTTTAGTGCTGAGAAATGCAAAGAGGTTGAAAATCCCACGCATTTTATGCACTTGACTCTCAAGGCCATAGGGGATAGTGGTGTGAAACGTGCAGTTATTTCCGATGTTAGAACGCAAATGGAATGCACATACTTTACGCACTTTGCTGATGCCAATCTAATATTGGTCCTGAGGAATTACAAAGAGGAATTAGCTTTGGATAGGATCCCCGGAACTAAGATAAACTTAAAGGATGTTATACATCACCCTAAGTTTTGGAATACTTCCAATACATTAGAAGAAACACATACAGAGTTAGAAAAGTTTTACGAGAAAGTAATTCTAGGAGGAGTAATGGACTCAGATAGTAGCGAAAAACCCCCTGAACGAACGTAGATCGGGCGTCCGATGTCCATATGGTCGTTGACGCCCAAGGAGGTGTCTAATGATCATTAAGCAGTGGATAGACCTAGAACTACATAGAGCTGTGCGCAAAGCTCTTAGTTTCTGGTACAAAGAATTAAGTCGTGATTTCAATCTAATGGATTTTATTCACAAGTGCCGTTGGAAGAAACGCGCCGAGCAGTATGTAGTTATTTACAGAGGACCCGAACCTAAAGATGAAAATACTGTTTAACATATTTGAATTCTTTATCAAGTTCTGGTTTCCGCCACAAGAAACGAAAGGAAGCATTGAAATGGAAAAAGAGTTTGTCCCAGACAAAATTGATATGTTTTTTTCTAAGTATGTGGACACTACTCCTGATGCTTTCTATGAATTGGTTTTGCAGGCAGCCAGACAGGATAAGGCGCAACAAATCAATCTCAAGCTTACAGGCATGGAGATTGAGGATGAACTAATGGGCCTCCACGATGAAGCTTTGGAGAGAGCCAGGAAGATTGAAGAACATGGAACCTACGATAATCGCTGGAGAGAAATGGCCTCTATTGTGAGAAGAGTGGCTCAAATCATATTTAACGAGTCAGATTCGAAGAGCGAGCACAAAGGATTCCTAAGACTAGTGAAATAAGGAGCGTCTAGTATAAATGGCCGTTATTACCATCACAGCTATCCAGCAGGGTCCGTTTTTTATATCCGGAATTCCTAATAATGTAATACTTACCACAAATGTTCCGGCTACCATCTTCTTTACGTTGGATGGCACTGAGCCAAATCTATTCTCTCAGATATATTTGGCTCCCATTGATTTGCCTACAACTGGCACGGTTCGTCTAAGAGTTCTTGCCGTCAGTGGTGCTGATACTGGTAGGCTAAGCGTAGTTTATTCTACCGATTCTTCGGAGCTTAGCGCCCCAAGGAGACTTCCCGCTGATGGTGGGGCAAGCGTCGTAGTTGATGCTTATGGTGTTGATCCCGTAGTTCTTGATGGTTATAAACCCGACGATATTGGTGAAGTTATAATACCGGCTAGATATGCAGACAAGCTTTTAAAATGTTACGAAATAAAATGCTCAAGAACAGGGCCAGATGGCTATGGACCAGGAACATGTGTCACGCTAGGGCCAGTTCCGGCAGAACAAAGAGAGCTTGCCTCTGCGGTGGATCCCGAGGCATCTTCGCCAAATGACGACAACGTATTCTTTAATCCCAGATCTCTATATATCGTTCTGGATGGAAGAGATGGATATGGAGACGAGTCGGTATATCCTATCAATAGGCCATGGGGTAGTTCTGTTGATGTAGTCAAATATCTTCAGGGCCGTGAGCTTTTGGGCTCAAGCCCCTATATATCTGGAAGTCATTTAAGAACCTTCTATAATCCAGATAAGGGCATAGCAGTCGCTTATTACCTTGATATGAATGAACAAAGATGGATCAAGAGCATTCAAAATTATGATCCTACACAAGTTCCACAAGCTTTAGGAGACAGAAGACAAACAGGCCAGCCATTAGTGTTTCGCTGGGTGTATAACAGAAGAAGCATGATCATCTAAGGAAAAGACATGAAAAAGCCAGAAGATAGAGATTCAATTATTCTCACCTTGTCAGCCTCAAAAGTAAAGACTTACCATCAATGTCCTCGTAAGTATTACTACAACTATGTGGAGAAGCTGCCCAGAAAGCAATGGGATCACTTTGATATTGGAACCCTTGCTCACGGTGCGCTTGATTATTTCCACAAGAGCTACAGAAAAGACAGCAAGAGAAAACGCAACTTGGCGCGTCTCATGAAAAAGTCTTTTAAGAAGCAGCGAGATCAGATGGAGAAGAAAGGCTCGTTGGATCCGGAAGTGTTGCTTACCACTCGTGATATTTTGGTTCAATACCTGAATGCTATTGAGGAAAAGGGAATTGGTTCCGAGATATTGGAGCTGGAGAAAGACTTTACGCTTCCTCTTAACGAAAAATACGAGATTCGTGGTATTATCGACAGACTGGATCGAGACGCAGATGGGGTATACCACATTAAAGATTACAAAACGAGTAAGAATCCCAAGTATATGGATCCAGAGCAGCTTAGAATATATGGAATCTATCTTTTGGACAAGTTCCCAGAGGTAGATAGATTCCGTGGTTCTTACATTATGCTTAGATTCGGGAATATGCACATTAGCTATGATTTCAGCAAGGAAGATGTTGAGAAACAAAAGAGAGAGCTTCTGGAAGCCGCAGAGGCAATCACAGAAGAAGAGCGTTGGATTACAAAGCCAACTATCCTCTGCGACTGGTGCGATTTCAAGGGTCCTTGTTTTAATAGTTGGTAGAAAGAAAGGAAAGTGATGAGAAAGTTGTGGCCTGTGCCTGAAAAGTTAGGCATCCAAAAAACCTATGAAAGCGTAGGCTCTAAAGATGCCTTCAACGAAATCATAGGCGACCCGCAAAACTGGAAAGAAATCCGAGAAAACGAAGCGCTATTCAACTCCTGGATTCTACCTAACGCCATCTTATTGTTTGGTAAAAGATGGTTCGACGAGGTTAAGTGGAAAAGCGGAAAGAGAAAAGGGCTTCCCTTCCCTATTATTAATAGCGAGCAAAGAAAAGAAGCTGAGAGGCTAGGAATAAGCATTGATGACTTGCCGATGAGCCGTTCTGTTATAGCCAGGGTTATTGATACAACCTCAAAAGCACTTAGACAATATCTAGAGGGCAAGTGGTATGACGGCGAGAATATAAAGCCGCCAGGAGCCTATATAACCGAGTCGATTAAGAACAATACGCTAAGAGACATCGGAGCAGAGTTGGGCTATAGATCTAGGGTTGTTCCTGCTTGCCCAGGCTGTTTAATTGGTGGCCGCAAGGTTGTTCTTATTTATGAGGGTTTGGATTGTTATTCTTGTCCGACCTGTAGAGATAAATTAGAAAATCTTAAGATGTTGGTGAAGAATTCAGATGACCCTGAAGAAATAGCTGAAGCTAAAAAGAGTATAGAGGAAATAAAGCGCTTTGTGTATTTCCAAGTCGATGTAGATGAAGAACTGCCTACAATGCACATTTGGGTAAAACCAGATGAACTGACTTTGGATGATGAGAGTGTGGCCCCAAAACTGACCGCTAATCAATTCAGTCCGGATGACGAAATACTAAATAAGCAGAGAATAGAGATATTATTAGAAGAAATCATCATCAAGATGTCTAGACTCAACATAAATACTTTCTCTAACTTCATTTCTTGGTGTTTTTATATGGCTGTCGCCAATTGGATGGCCAATTGCTGGAAAGATGCTTCTTTGTATTTCTTTGGTTGGACTGAGCATGAAAGAGACACGACCAAAAAGGAGGCGCTTAGATTTCCAGAGCAATCGAAAAAGAAATTCACCAATGTGATCAGGGGCCAAGATGGCAGCATACATCAGTCCATATTTTACATCTGGATGGATATTCTTGAAGAAAGCATGGATAGAATCAACAAGATGCGCCCTCAAATTAAGAGCCTGAAAGACTTGAAGTGGTTCTGCAAGCCGCCGAAGTTTTCTGGTGGTCCCAAGTCTGTATTCAAAGCGGAAGTTTCTTCCAAAATGTCTATATCAAATTGCTCTAACATTAAGCCAGCTAAGGGTAAGATACGGCCACGGCTGGCTAGGATTCTATCAATATCGGCGCACAATAAGGATTATACGGAAGACATCAGACTATTAAGGTGGCATTCAATTCATATTTCTCACAAATCAGAACTAAAACCCGGTGATATAGTTAAAGTCGAGGCAATAATGATGCCTGGCCACTGCACACATGCGCCAATACAGAGGATATTGAGGTTGCGCTCTAGGACGCTTAAGGATATAATCGATAGAATTATCATGGAAGAGAGGACTGATACGAGAGACAACTCTTTTTGGGAAGGAAGAAAAACTATGCTTGAGAAAGCCAAGAAAATTGTAAAGGAGCAAGAAGATGCCAGAAGAAGAACAAGATAAACTGCACCACGTAGTAACCATGGAGAATCTCGGAGGGTTGAAGCGCAAGCTTACAATAGTCTCCGATATTGAAATTGTTAAGGCGGCCATGAAAAGAGCTTGTAATATAATCGGAAAGCAAGTTCAAATCAAGGGCTTTAGGAAGGGGAAGGCTCCGGATCACCTTGTAGATCTTTACCATCCCAATGATGTGAAGGCTGCCGCGTCTTCAATTCTATCTCAAGAGGCTTTCTTCTATGCTTGTTTTGAACAAAAGATAGAGCCCTTGGGCGAGCCCAAAATTGAAAAGGCGGACTTTGAAATGGACGGGACTTTTTGCTGTGAAATATATGCAGAAATCAAGCCCGAGATTGTCCCAAGTGGCTATGTGGGCATGCAACTTACACAACCCAAAATGGATGAAGAACACATCCTCGAACACATTATAGAAGAGGCAAGGTCGCAACACATGGTTGAGACCAAGATTGAGGAGGTTGTGCTCAATTCTGTGGCTACAGTGAATTTCTGGGTCCATATTGATGGAAAGGAGATTACCAAAGGCGAGGGCAACAACTTCTTGATAGCCGAGGGGCAGGAACCTCCGTTTGGCGAGAATCTGGTTGGCATGAAGGTTGGCAAGATGAAGACTGAGAAAATCACCATGCCTGAAGGTCATGAGCATGCTGGCAAGGAAGCTGATGTGAGAATTGAGCTTATTGTCGCCACAGAAAGAAGAGAGCCCAATGAGGAGGAACTTGTTGAAAAGATGCAAGCCCCCTCCCATGAAGAGCTTATGGAATTGTTCAAGAAGGATGCGAAGCAGAGAGCTGAGAACCAAGTAAGGCAAGTTCTTGAAGAGCAGGTTGTAGACAAGCTTGTAGAAACACACGAATTTGAAGTTCCCGAGCAGTGGGTTGAAGATGAAGAGAAACATACATATGGCCAGCTTCAAGCATCCCAGCCTGATGAGGAAACCAAAAAGCGCATCAGGGATATGGCTGAGAGGAACATTAGAAGGTCGTTTATTCTAGAAGCCATTTACAAAGCTGAAAATATGAAGGTCACCCAAGAAGAGCTTGATTTGGTTATAAAATCTGAAGCTGAGAGGCTGAATATGGGCAGGTTGGCTCTCCAAGACCACATTCAAAAAGAAGGTTTGATGGATGGTGTCATAGCCGCCATTAAGCATAGGAAAGTTTTTGATCTAATTTTGAATCAGGCTCAGATCGAGACTGAGGAAGAACCCGTAGAAGAAGCGGGCGACAACTGCGAGATTCCCGAGAATCCGCTGGGATAAGGAGCAAAAAATGGTAGACACGAATATTAGAGCAGTTCAGGGTTTTTATGTTGATACTTTCACGGTTAAGAAAGAGAAGATTAAGGCGGTTCTTAAGGGAAACAAGGATGACATTAGGGCTGGAGATGGAGATGTTGGAGATGTGCTAAAGTCTCTTGAGCTTCATTCTACGGCGGCAGATTCCACTCCGGTGAGCGCCTCCTTGCTTAGAGATTTTGAGAACACTGATACTGACTCTCATGATCTAACTGTTGTTTCTTTCACCGTAAAACAAGACTTCATTAAGCTGGTGCTTGAGGTAGAGAAAGAAGATGAAGACGAGGGCGGCGATCTGGTTAAGTCATTGGCCGTTCATTCTGCGCGTGGGGAGGATGGCCCCGTTGAGTTAGTTATGGCTAGGGCCGATATTTAATATGCTTGACCAGCTTAAAAAACTAAAAGTTAGATTCAAAGTGCGTTCTGGTTGCTCTTGTAGCAAGAGGAGTTTGGTATATACCTATATACTACCAGTGCGCCTGGACGAGAGTATAGTAGGAGCCATGAAATCATTTGGTAAGAATTGTCGTCCATTCAATAAGACGCGTATGGTTAAAATAGAAACTCCTAATTACTCTATAGTGGGTATAGACAAGTTGAGAGAAATAAAGCTTACGTTTAAGAAAAGTAAAGACGTGGCTGAAGTGGTCAGACGGTTTGAAACGGCCTTGGCGGCCTATGTCCACGGAAAGAAGGGAAAATGAGCGTTGAATTCGTAAATCTACATGCCCACACCAATTTGGGTTCTATGCTGGATGCTTTGTGTGGCGTTGACGAGCTTTTTGACAGGGTGAAAGAACTTGGTCAAAAAGCCCTGGCTATAACGGATCACGGCACCCTAGCAGCTCATTTTGATGCTCACAAGGCTTACAAAAGAACTGGGGTTCAATTTGTTCCCGGATGTGAGATGTATTTTGTCCACTCCTATGATTTCATACAGGCTGAAGGCAAAAGAAAGAGGACTGAGAAGCGGAAGCACCTGATCCTCTTGGCCCAAAATGAGGTTGGTTATAAGAACCTTCTCAAGGCCAACTATATTGGGTTCCAACATTTTGTTTTAATGATGGGCAGGGTATTCCCAAGGATAAGCTGGGAAGTGCTTGAGAAACACAATGAGGGTCTTATCTGCACTTCTGCTTGTAGCAGTGGCCCTCTTTCTGTGCTGATTATGGATGACAAGCTAGACGAGGCACAGGAAGTGGCTCTTAGGTTCCTCGATATTTTTGGCGAACGTTTCTTTGTAGAGATACAGCCACATCACCTTAAAAACGAACGAATAGACCAAAAGATAATTAATGAAGGTCTTATAAGGCTTGGCAACAAGCTGGGCATTCCATTGACGGTTTCGGTTGATACACACTACTTAACCAGAGATTCCGAAAAATACCACGACACGCTTATGGCCATAAATTCTAAAGCTCCTGTCGATGATCCCAATAGGCATCGATATGGGTTAGACGAGTTCTACGCCAAATCTGGTGAAGAGGTATATGACTTTCTATCCAAACACTATGGAACTGAAGTGGCCGATGAAGCACTTGGAAATACGGTCAAGATCGCCGGTATGTGCGAGCCTCCGGACTATATGGAAACCACAGGTAATCACCTTCCTGTGTTCGAACCTGAAGTCGAAAAAGACTATGATGAGTTCCTTGATTGGCGCAAGACGGCAAAGATGGCATCTGGGCTCAAGGAAGATGTTGAGTTCATGCGCTTCAGGCTTGTCAAGGGCTTTAAGGAAAAGTTTGGGCATATGTCTACAGAAGAAAGGAAAGAGCGTTGGGACAGGGTGGTTCATGAGCTTAAGGTATTGGAAGCAAATGACTTCTCATCTTATATGTTGGTTACTGCCGACTTTATCAATTGGTCCAGAGAAAATGGCATACTGGTTGGCGTAGGACGAGGCAGTGTTGGTGGTTGTATGGTTGCTTATTTGCTGGGTATTCATGGCGTAGATCCAATAGAATATGGTCTGTTATTTGAGAGGTTTCAAAATGCTTATAAAACCGACCTCCCCGACATCGATACGGATTTTACTTCCTCGGGGAGGGATGCAGTTCAGAATTATGTTCGAGAGAAATATGGCCATGATCATTGTGCAACAGTTTCTAATATCAATTCATATACAGCCAAAAGTGTCATTCCCGATTTGGTAAAGTCCATGAGGAACGTTATGCCTGGGCTTGTTCCTGAGGGAACTAACTATGTGAGAGTGTCCGAGGCCATTAAGAAAGCTATTCCAGAACAAGATAATAAAGGAAAGAGGGTTAAGACGCTGGAAAGAGCGATGGAGCTTTCGGCAGATCTAAGGAAATTTGCCGATAGGTGCCCAGAACTTATGGAATATGCTGACCAAATTGTTGGGATGCCTAAAGAATTCTCCACACATGCGGCGGCTATGGTAATTTCAGACATACCGATTATCGAATTTGCGCCACTAAGGGTTGATAAGAACGGTGATGTCGCCGTCCAATATGAGAAGAATAGGTGTGAATCTCTTGGGTTGATTAAAATGGACTTCTTGGCCATTTCCACCTTGGATGTTATAGATGAAACTTTCAAGAATATTAGGCGTCTGGGAATGAAGGGCCCAGAAAGAATGGAAGATATTCCTATGGGCGATGAAGAAACCTATAAGATGATTCAAAATGGAAATACCAGATGTGTTTTCCAGTTGGGCAAGTCAGGGATGATGGTGACGCTTTGCAAAAAAGTAAAACCCAACAATATCTTGGACATTGCCATGGTAAATGCCCTTGGCCGTCCGTCATGTTCTAAGGAGGAAAGACAAGAATATATTGATCGTAGGTTTGGAAGAAAGAAAATCTCATATCTGCACCCAAGTTTGACAAAATCTCTCACCCCTACATATGGATTGTGCGTCATGGAGGAGCAGTTGATGGGTGTGGCCCAAGATGTAGCAGGCTGGGACCTCAATAAGGCGGATGGCTTGAGGAAGCTTACGAAACTCAAGGGCAAGAATCCAGAACTGGCTCTTCAATTAGAGGTGGACTTCATCGAGGGTTTGATGAAGAAACACGATGTAGAATATGAATTCTCCAAGAATCTTTGGGATCAGGTCGTGGGTAAGTTCAGCGGCTATGGTTTTAATAAGTCTCACGCAGTATTCTATTCTATCAATGGATATATCACAGCATATCTAAAGTGTCATTATCCAGCAGCTTTTTTGGCTGCATATCTAAAAGTAAAAACTGAGCGCGGCGGCATTCACAAGGACGAAGAAGTGGCCATGGCTAAGGAAGAGTGCCGCAGAATGGGCATTAAGATAATTCCGCCCGATCTTAACAGAAGCGGAGCCAGCTATGAGGTTCTTGATGAGGAATCAATAGTTATGGGCTTTGCGGCTATTAAGGACTTAGGTGAAAAGGCTGTTGCAGAAATTGTAAATAAACAGCCCTACGCCAACATTATGGAGTTTCTCTATAAAACTGACGGCAGGATTATAAACAAGACCAGGCAGGAAGTTCTTGCCAAAGCTGGTTGCTTTGATTCTTTTAATCTATCTCGCAAAGGAGTTCATGATGGGGCTAAAAAGAACAGAGATAAAATGACCGCTTTCATCAGGAACAAGAAAAAGGATGGTTATGGTGCCGAGCTGGTTGTTGAGGAGTGCGCTATAAAGGTTGAGGAAGAGGAGTGGCCAAGACAGGAGCTTTTGAGACATGAGCAGGATGTATTGGGAGAGTTGCTCACAGGGAATGTAAATGATATGTTTCCCGGTTTCTTCACGGGTGTGGGCACAACACCCATGGCCAGACTCAAGATTCTGCCAGATCGCCACAATATAATGGTTGAGTTCCTCGTCAAAAATATGTTGAGAGAGTTCAAAATAAAAAGCGGAAGATACAAGGGCCAAATGATGATTAAATATCGTGTGGCGGACGTGGATGGTGGCGAAACCGAATTGACTGTTTGGCCGGATCAGTATGAAATTGCTAAGAAAATTATGAAGGAGGGAAGACCAATCAGAGCAAAATGCCAAGTAAGCGAATTTAATGGAGTAAAGACCATTATGCTACGAGAGATAGAAAAAGCGCAAGGATTGTAGAAAAAGACTTGACTATCTATCAATAAGGCATTAAATTATGGTAGAGAGGTAGAACGAAAATGAAATGCAGATCTTGTAATTTTGAAATATCACCAGAGCTTAAGCACGCAATTGCTCAAAATGTATGCCCTTCTTGCGGCAATCAAATCATGGATGAGGAACTACTTGCTCTAATAGAAGATCTTGAGCAGACAATTTCCTCTGAAGTGGCCTTGCGCGAGGGCACCGTGAGGAAGCTGGCGACTGCCTTGGCGGTCAAATATGAAATTTCTCCTCTTGTGCAGCGTAAGGCTCCGCCAAGGCGGCAGAAACAGGAACTTTCAAATAGAGAAGTTGTGACTGAAGAGGTGGAAGACGCAGACATTATTAATGTTTCCCAGATGGAAGGTATAGATCCCAAGACGCGAGAGCAACTTTTTGAGCAGGCTGTTAGGGAAAAGTATAGTATGGTGGACCAGGCGGCTGTAGTGGCTGCTGGGATGGACCAGGAAGGGCCTGTGGAGGATGAACATGCCAATATGGCCAATGTCCTATCTCAACTTGGAGCAAAGGGTGGTGGCGGTCATATGAGCGATTCCGAACTTGATGGAAACCCCAGGCTGGAACAAGAGAGATTGTTGAGATTGGCCAAACAGCAGCAGGCTTTGAAGTCGGGTTCTGGATCGGTTCGTAGGAGTGGTTAATGAAAGTCGTTGACTACAAGCAAGTCGATATGACTAATGCAGAATACGAAGAATACAAAAAGATTGTTGAGTCTTTTACTTATGGAACGTATTCAGGCAAAGATCAGTTTAGAGACATGTTTGAAGTGGATGGCGATGGTTGCATTATTCTAATCAAAACGCCTCCGGGCAGACAGATTGGCTGGGGCGTTATATTTTTTCTGCAAAATCTGATGATAAACCAGCGCCTTAGGCGCGTAGAAAGACAGGTAAGGGAAATATTAAATGACCGAGGAAAAAAGTCTGACGCTTAAAGAGTCATTGGCACTAGACACATTTGACCCGATGAATATAGATATATCGGAGTTCAAAGAGATGTCGGAGCAATTGCCTCAAGATACTAATATTGATATAGCCATTGCTGAAAAACTCGCGGGCGTATATCTGAGGGCGGCTGATAGATGTAGCGAAATTCATTCGGCTCTTATTCATCATACGCAAAAGATGAAGCTTGAGAAAAATACAACGAGACAGAAGCTATATTTAGCAGCCAAGGGTGAGGGGCATAAGACAGTAGAGGAAAGAAAGGCTTATGCTGAAAGTCATCCTGATTATGTAGAGGCTTGTGAGGCTTTGATGAAAGCCGAGACTGTGAAGCACTGGTTTGAAGACAAGCATAAGTGGTTTCTGAAATCACATCAGTATATGAAAGATAAGCTCAAGGCGGAGCAGCAACATATGCGATCTGCTGGCTTTTCTGAAGTAACCACCGATAAAACAAGCTGGGGAGAGAAAGAATGGTAGAGATAAAAAGAGAAGATTTATATTGGGCTGCATATACGAAGGAAACCAAGAAGGTGTTCGTTGTTGTAAAGAAGGGGCCTCCTTTTGAGGGTTCATGGTTTCATGGAGTTGGATTTTGGGTTTCAGATCCGGATATGGAGAAGAAACTTGCAGAGCCTGGCGAGCGAGACCTCGTTGAAGAATGGATTCACGGAAGTAACATTGATCATGTAAGAAGTTTAATGTATAAACAAAGATAGGCCACGTTGAAAGATATGTTCGTCAAAGGAGTTGAAGTCTTTTGCAAAACATATCAAAAATCTAACCGCCCGATTATGTGCCGAGAGAGCACCAAGGGCAACAAGGAGAAAAATTATGGCAAACGCAGAGATTAAATACGGACAGGTAGATTGGGACGAAGGAAATGTTTCTGGTGGAAATGATTTCATGAACTTGGAGCAAGGTGATAATGAGGTGAGAGTCCTTACTAAGCCTTACCAGTTCGTCGTCCATTGGGTTAAGGACGCTAGCGGATCGACTCGTAAGATTCGTTGCGCTATTGAGAATTGCCCCCTTTGCAAAAAGGGTGAGAAGACTCAGTGCCGTTGGTACCTGGGTGTTCTGGATCGCAAATCCGGTCAGCCCAAGATTCTGGAGATTTCCAGTCAGATTTATCTGGGTATCAAGAAGCATGTGAACAACCCCAAGTGGGGAGACGTGACTGCCTATGATATCAGCGTCAACAGGGGCCCTAAGGGCTCTCAGCCTCTTTACACGGTGATGGGTGATCCTAACAAGTCTCCATTGACCGATGAGGAGAAGGCGCTGGCCAAGGGCTTTTTCGAGCGCGTGGACATTACCAAGTTCACCCAGCCACTCACTCCCGAAGAAGTGCTGGAAAAGATGGGAGCCTCCGGTGATAATGGGACTGGTGCCCAGTATGCCGTTGGAACCAAGACCGTTTCAGCTGATTCGAAGCCGTCCATTAGTGACGATGATTTCAACTTCGGAGATGAACTGTAAGCAGCAATAGTAGCAAAAAGCCGCTGGGCTCCAAACTTCAACGTGGCCTGGAGCCCAGCGGCACTTATTTTGTGAGTATAATATATGGACAAACCTATTGATGTAGAGATAATTGAGCTGGAAGAGTTTAATGTGCTTCACTTTATGTCCAGGCCCCCAAGGATTGAGGCACAGGTTATATTTGATCGCGATCACATAAGTCAGAAGTTGATATTCAAGATTATGGAAATCACTCACAGTCATGGCTTTGGGTGCTCTCCACCCAATTTTGATAGTCCAGATGACCCCATAATGACCTTCTATGTAGGAACAATAATGCCCACCTCAAGGTCGCTTAATAAGTATTTACATAAGATATGCGCGTGTTTAGCAGACATCAAAAAGTTCGCAGATGACTTTAATAAGCAGCTGGACTTCTCAGTGGTAGATTTATCTATGTTCTCAGAATTCAACATACAAGAGTTCTATCCTGAAAGGCTCGCGGCCATCAGGGATCAGAACTACAACGGCTCTTGGGCAGACTTACACAAATCTTTAATGGGCTCAGGCAGAAAGCTTGAAGCTGATTTCGTTAAGAGTTGTCAGGAGTTCGAGAAAATAAATGAGAAAGACATTGGTCTTATAGGTCATAAACTGAGTGATTTAATAAATGAGCTTGAGGAAGCAGATCCCGAGCCCAACTGAGGTGATTGAGATGTCTGAAAATGATAAAGAAATTGAAAGAATTCGAAAAGTAATGAAAGCTCTGAAAAATTTGAACCCAGACGATGACGAGGGGTGGCGCAAAACGATGGACGAAGTTCGACAACTTGTTGGGATGAAAAGCACTAATGTAGAAAATGTCGAAGAAACTTTGTTGAAAATAGCCGACTTTGCGAATCGCATGGAATCCTTTGACAGTGTTGTGGATCAAAAGATTATAGATAAGCTTATCAATGCAAAAAGAGATAGTGATAAAAGACATATAAAAAAGGGTAGTATAGGGTGCTTTCATAGAATAGACCCCGAAGAAGGTGATTGAGATGTCTGACAATTGGATAGAAGAAATGAGAAGGTGGGAAAACGAAAGAGAGATGTTTGAAGAATTTATGAAGGCATTGATCAGCGACCTAAATGTTGATGACGACAAGGAAACTTGGGACAAAAAGATGTCCAAAGCAAAAGAAAGAGTGAGTTCTTATTGGAGTAAATGGGAACACATAGATAATCTACTTGAATTTATGTCTGGCGAACATAGGGATTATATAATTGATGCTCTTTCTAAGCTGTGCAAAGTAGAGCCCGAGGTTGAGAGGTGTGGTAATATCGACCAGAGGCGCGTCAATGATATAGTTAATATGAAAAGGTTGTATGATAAAAGGGTCTTAGAAGGTAAAACCATGGGAGTCTTTCACAGATTAGATATTAATGAGGAAATTAGAAAAAGAAGAGAAATGTATAAAAAAGAGTCGGCTCGTTAAAGTAGCCGATTCTAAAGCTGACATTAAAGTATTGGGATTAGATTGTAGTTCATCTACAATTGGATGGGGTCTTGTTGACTTGAACGACGAGCCCCATCTATTAGCTTATGGCCATATCAAGCCGCTCGACAGCAAACATGGACTTATAGAGCGACTGGATGGCGTCTATGAAACTATAAAGACCCTGTGCGAGGAGCTTGAGCCCACGCACGTTTCCATAGAAGACATATTGTTATTCATGAAAGGGAAGTCTCAGGCAAAGACAATCACGATTTTAGCTACGTTCAACAGAGTCGCAGCCCTCTCTGCTCATAAAAATAGCGATGCAGAGATTATATTCTATCCGTCCCAGACGATTAGAAAGATTATCAAGAATGCTTGTAAGCTTCCCAAGAAGATAGAAAAAGAAGGAATACCAGATCTGATTATCGACAAACTGGAACCGACATTTGAAACACTCATAAATAGAAAGGGCAATGTAGCCAAAGAAGCTTATGACGAGGCTGATGGAATTGCAGCCGCTTGGGCATGTGTTCTGGAGTTGAAAGATGCAAGATCCGTATAAAGTGCTAGGCTTGAGCCCAGGAGCCTCTAAGGAAGATGCCAAGAAAGCTTGGAAAGAGCTTGCCCAGAAATGGCATCCTGATAAGAATCAGGGAAGCAAGGACGCAGAAGAAAAGTTCAAAGAAATCAATGCCGCTTATGATTCGATTAAGAATGGCACGGTTCATGGCCCTAACCCCATGCAAGACTTAAACGATCTGTTTAGTCAAACATTTGGGGGTTTTGGCTTTCAAAGCCCGTTTCAAAACCCAAGAGTTAGAAGACAACGGAAAAGAACGGCAAATATTGCCGTCCCCATGGAAGATGCTTTTAATGGCGGCAAGAAGAAGGTTAGGATAGACACTACGGTTAATTGCGATAAATGCACCCAGGGCATCCTCTTTGGAGACAAGAACTGCCCTAATTGCAACGGACTTGGTGAGCAGATTGTAGATAGGGGTGTCATTAAGATGCGAAGCTCCTGCGGATATTGCAGGGGCATGGGTAAAGAAGTTAAGGGTCATTGTGAAGAGTGCAATGGTCGTGGGGGCAAGATTGTTTCAGATGAAATAGAAATCTCGATCCCTGCGGGCACAGCGTATGGTCAGGTAATACCAGCCACGAAAGAAATTGACTTTGTGGTAATATACGCTCCGCACAAAGAGTTCCGCCTGATGGATAATGGATCTGATATATTAAGTTCACTAAAAATAAGTATGTTTGATGCTTTACTTGGAAATACGATAGAAATAAAAACTCTGGGAGGTAAAAAGAAACTAAAGATTGCTCCAGGCACACAACCCAGCTCAGTCATACGAATTAAAGACGGAGGTATGAAGGATAAATTTGGCCATTGGGGTGATCACCTAATAGAAGTTAAAATAGAATTGCCCAAAAATCTCACTGAAGAACAAACCGAATTGCTCAGTAAGCTTAAAAAATCATTAGAAAAAGGAGAACAAAAATAATGGCTAAAAGCAAAGTAGAAGCACTATGGTCCGAGATGATCAAACAATATGGAGATGATGGATTTTATAGAGGAGATGACGACCTGATTGCTGATGTAAAAGCAATAACATCAGGGAGCCCAGCCGTAGATGACGCCCTGGGGGTTGGTGGCTTGCCCATGGGCAGGATTACTCAGTATGCCGGAAAAGAGAGCAGCGGCAAGACTCTCATGAGTCTCATGGCCGCTAGAGAGTGGCAGCAGAAGGATCCAAAAAACTATGTTCTCTTTATAGACGCAGAATATACTTTCGATATGGATTGGGCCAAGCTACTTGGAGTGGATACAAGCCCTGATCGTTTGATATTGTATAAAGAAAATAACGGCGCAAAGATATTCTCTAGGCTATGTGGAGTTCCGCATAAGGAACCAGGCAAAAATAAACTGAAACCTGGCCTTCTGGATTTGGTTAGAGTTCAGGGCGGCGCAGAGGAGTCGGGGCTTGGCCTAATTATATTGGACAGTATAGCTGCTGTGGCTCCTCCGATGGAGCTAGCGAGCGTGTCTGGTAAAAACAACATGGCCCTGATGGGAAGATTCTTGCCGCCAGAGCTTAGGAAACTAACGCCATTGCTGTCTGAGACCGGAGTTGTGTTCATCGCCATCAATCAAGTTAGGACCGACCCTGGTAAGATGTGGGGCGATCCAACCACCACAACGGGCGGCTCTGCTTGGAAGCACTACTGCTCTGTAATGGTTCACTTCTTGCCCTTGTCGTCCGCTGACACTAGGATTACGGAAGGTGATGTGCAAGTTGGCCACAGAGTAAAGGCTCGTATAGATAAGAATAAGGTTGCGCCCCCTTTCCGTTCTGGGGAGTTTGATATTAGATATACAGAGGGTTTGACCAATAGACACATTGAAGCGGCGGACTTGGCTATAAAATATGGAGTAGTGGTAAGACCAAACAATGTGATGTATGAATATGGCGACCAGAAGATAAAGGGAAAGAAAAACTTTTATGATTATATTGAACAAAAGGGAATTACTGAGGAACTTGTTCAAAAGGCTAATGAAGCAAGAGCCTCTGGTGCAAAAGCAGAGGAACCAATAGAGGAGGAAGAGTAATGTTAATTAACTGCACGAAGAAAGGCTGCCTACAGCAAACTGAAGCAAAGCTTAACAAAGCAACCGGCGAGGTGATTTGTGAAGCATGTGAGAATCCAATTGAGGGAATCACAAGTTTTATCAAGAAGGCGCTTGAGGATGCCAAGCAAGTTATGCGCAGCCCTAAGACGGCCTTCCAGGCACAGTGCCACCAGTGTAGAGCGGGCAGGCCACTCTATATCGAAAATGGTCAGGCGTTCTGTAAGACTTGCGGAACGCAAGTTCGGGTGACTGCCGCATTTCTAAAAGGCTTGGAGATGCACTTGGAAGATGAAGAAAAAGAGGAATAAGTGGAACAAGACAAAATTGTTGAGCAAGTGGCGAAATTTTGTCGGAAAAGGCTGCTGAAAGATGACAAGACTTTAAAATATTTGACGGAGAAGAGGCAACTTACTCTTGATTCTATTGAGAAGTTTCAGATTGGACTATTTCCTCATGATTTGAGGGAATTGTTTGAAATAGTAGATCCCAAGGAGCTACGAGCAGCGGGTCTTATTAAGCATGCGTCTAAGAGTATGTTTAGGCTTTGGAACCTGGTGATGCCTATCAGAGATGTATATGGGAACTATGTAGCACTAGCGGGCAGAACAATGATGTCTGAAGAGGAGAGAGACCGCCAGGGCATCCCCAAATACATGAACTCAGTCTATCCAAAGACTCAACACTTCTATGGCCTCAACTTTGCGAAGGACAGCGTAATCAAGGAAAACAAAGTTTATGTGGTAGAAGGATACTACGACGTAATTATGCCGCATCAGAAGGGCATGGAGAACGTTGCGGCCACTTGTGGCTCGTTCCTATCCGCAAGGCACATAGCTTTGCTCTCTCGCTATACAGACAGCATTGTTCTTTTGCTGGACAACGAAGAAGATGCACAGGAAAAGGCCACCAAAATAGTCAACAGAAGACAATATGATGGAATCACACTGCGAGCGGCAAACCCGTTTCCCAAGGACATTAAGGATATAGATCAATATCTTAGAACACACCCTTTGGAAAATCTGCTTTCTAAATTAGAGGAAAAGGAAAGTTATGATAATGTTGAACCCTTATGGGAGTGATGAAGAAGAAAGTGTGAAAGATAATATTACTACCGCTGAGGTTTTGTTAATGCCCCGTAAAAAAAACAAATCGGACTCTTATCAATATAAAATTGTTGAGATTTCTGTGGATCCAGTCATCTTAAATGACTTCCCTATGGCCAATGGCTTGGGGGCACAGGTTAATCTTGCAAAATATTCGGAGGAATTCTACGACTTGAGACAACAACTTATAGAGGAAGTCTTGAGGATTGTGAATAATGACCTTACGAAGCGACAGCGAGAGGTAGTGCTGTTGCGGTTGCAGGGCAAAACACAAACTCAAATAGCTGAGGATTTAGGAATACATCAAACCACGGTTCATAAGCTTCTCATGGGAAATATAGATTACGCCAACGGCAAAAAGCGGTATGGCGGCGCTATAAAGAAACTCAAGAAGCTCTGTGCTGATGACGAAAATATATTGGAAATACTTAGCAAAATAGAAGACTTGAGAACGCGAGATCCTCTAGAAGATAGTTGGGAAGAATAAAATTTAATAATTACGCTTATATGGCCGGGGCCACGCGCCCCGGCCATTTTTTTGTCTTCATGCCACAGCCATGGCCATTTTTTGCTCAAAAATCGTATGCGACTCGGTGCGTCAAAACAATAATATCGCGGATTTATATCATTTTCTTTAATTTCGGGATTTTACGCGTATTAGATTGCTGGCCAAAACACTGATACGCGCAGCGGAGTGCTGAACATTGTGTATGAGTTTCTATCAATATCCCAATATTATTAACGAATACGTGTAATTATTTTTCATTAGGAGATCATTCACTATGGAAAAGTTTGAACTAGATTATAAGTCCCTTAGCAATGTCGTGGATCCGGACACAAGCCGCATCCCACTAAAGGGGAACGAGCACCGTATCATTAGAGTTGCTTTTGATATGGTGCGATTTAAAGACAGTGGCCCCGAGGAACTCTGGCAGATTCAGTCTAATGACGATGGCGAGTTCCTTGTTCGCACTTTTGATATAGGCGATGAGGAAAATGTGGTGACGAGCAACTGGAAAGTTATGCTCGATAAGAAAGAAGAGAACATCACTGTCGCTTATCAAAATATTCCTATCAAGCGCGTGGCCTGTAAAGAGTATGGAGCCACTAATACAAAAGAAGCTTGGATGCTTAGGGATACCATTTATGAGAGACTTAATAGCGACCAGAAGTTTATTAGGAGTTTTTATTTTAGTCTTCCTTCTGATAAGCAAGCCGCTTTAAAAGAGATTGTCGCCTAGGATGATTTTACAGCCGAGGAGATAAAGTCTATTTTAGAGCAGAGTGGTGGCTCCGTAGAATATAGGCCAACCACTCATGGATTCAGCTATTTAACTTCTTATCCTAATGGATACAAACTTAGCTCTATTCCTTATGGTGAGGGCATGGGTGATGTTTCAGTCAAAGAGGAACCATTGGAAGGCGAGAGGTGGGATTCGGTTGAGTGCATGGTGAAAGATGCAGAAGGCAAAGATGTGAATCCCAGAATGATTGGGGTCTCCAATGATGAGCAGGGTGTATTTATTGTTGATGTTTCTGAGCTTGCTGCGGTTGGCAAAAGATTGGGGACGCTTGAATATGGCAGCTTGCCGATGCTTGAGCAGCCCTATGCGTGGTGGGACGAATATGACGAGGAAGACGAAGCCGAAGCTTCCGATCAATGGGCCATGGCCAATCATATGATTAGGCTCAAAAAGCATGCGGTTTGGCCTTTTGGTGAAAAGGAAAAGGAGCCCACCGCAGAAGAAATACTGGAAGAGTTGGATCTCACCCACGACCAGAAGAGAATATTTATTGCTTATCAGTCCTGGAGTGAAGTTAAGTATGATGTAAACACTCCAGAAAAAATGGAAAAGCTGCGATGGAGAATGGCCAACGCCATTAAAGATGCACCTGAGCGAGCATTTAAGGTTTGGAAAAAAGAGATGGAAGATGATGGTAGATATATTCCTTGGGATCCAGAGTATTCGAAAGAACCATCTAGCGTGGAAACCGGAGAATCCGAGCTTGGTATAGAAGAAACCGAGAGCGAGTGTATGGAGCCTGGACTCCTTGCCGCCGATCAATGGAGCCTTGCTTTCTTAGATCTTGAGCTTTCCAAAATGGCTGAAGACATAAAAACTTGTTTGCAGTGTGGTAGTCCCAAAGAATTGTGTGAGTGCATCTGCCCCAAATGTGGCGACCCTGGCAAATTGTGTAAATGTAAAAATTGCCCCAAGTGTGGAAAATCACCAGAGGGATGTATGTGCCCCAAATGTAATATATGTGGTGGTTCCCCAGGCGAATGCGATTGTGTTGGAATCCCTGTCAAAGCCGCCGATGATCTTTGTCTTTCTAAAAGATCCATGTGTGGCCAGTGTGAGCAGAAAGTTGAAGACAAAGACGAAGAGCTTTTGGAGAAAGCCTATTACGCTCTTGAACATTACTTAGACCCAGGCAGCGAGGAAGCTGTTGATTTGTCTGGTCTTATATATGATGTGGAAGCAGGCTCTGGCAATGTGGGCATGCTTAGAAGAATGGTAGAAGAGCTTGAAGAAAGAGAAGAGGCTAAGGAAGAGGAGCCCGATGAGGAAGGGATGCAGCTCGTGGACGAACCTGAGGGGGTTCCTCTTAGTTTCAGAGAGCTTGCGGAAGAGGAGCAGTTGGAACCAGGAGAAGAACTGTCCTTTGAGGAAGAAGAGGAAAAGCCTGGTGCTGAAAGAATCGATGAAATACTGGACGATATGAGGGACATCAAGCACAGGCTTAGAAGACAAGATACGCCTGAAAATGAGAAGAGCATCCTCAGAGAAAAACTGAACGAACTTAAGATGGAGCTTGCCGACATTGCTGAAAGTGAGTTTGGCACCAAGAAGCCAACCCATCTATATCACAGCAAGGGTTTCTCAAAATCAGAGTTTCTGCCGACCGCTGAAGAATACTTTGAAGAGCTTGAGGCGGATGACGAATAATATCTCAGAATAACAATGGAAAGAGAAGTTGAAAAAATTGATAAAGACATATATTAATATAGCAAATCGAAAGACTAAATATACTTGGAGGCGAGTAAAATGAGTATTACCTCTCTAAAAGAACAAGCAGAGTTGGCGCTGGCTAAATTAACGGAAGGCAAGAGGTTTCTGCTTAGTGATCTTAACGAAAGGCTGCAAGTGGCTGCGGAAGAAAACCCCCAGGACACTGTAATTAAGGCTATGGCGAATGTTGTGGATCAAATCCATACTAAAAACCCTGAACAGCTTATTAGTCAGGGCGATGTGGAGAAGCTCTATCAAGAGTTAGTTGGACTCAATGCTTCTGGAACCCGATTTAGAGAGGTTCTTGGAGACTTACTCATATCCGAAGGGCCTAAGGCTCAGGTGGTTAATGAGGAGTATATTGGGAAAATGAGAGATCCGACCGAAGGCTTTCTTAACTATGATATTGATCAAGAAGTTAAGGAAGGATTTGATCACTTTTTTGAGCCCACATCTAATAAGTATGATCCACAAAATGCTGTCTTCGCCCGGAGCAAAGTGGAAATGGAATTAAGAACCCTGGGTTTTGATAGAGCCAGAGTAAAACTAGCCGGTGGGAATTCAAGGTTCCTAGTGTTTGCGTCCGATTTGGACACCAACCAGGGCGCCGTGAGAGTCTATGTCCCGGCTGATGCATCTGGACAGCAGCTTCCTAGCGTGTTTGTAGCTGGAGATCGTTTCGATGAACTTAGCAGACCAAACCTAGACAACTATATATCAAGAGCATCACTTCGCGAAGAGCGCCTACCAGAAGTATCAACAATTCTCAACTCCCTAGACGTTATTACTGGCAATGTGAAAAATGCCGTATCCGAAGAGGAATTCACCAAGGTTGCTTCCGGAATCCCCGAAGCCAACGGCAGTGAAGGTCTCTCTGGAACTGGTGTCTTCGCTTCTTTGCCAGATCCGTCTAATGACCTTAAAGACGTGGAAATCCCCAGGACTGCGCCACCTGAGCCACTCAAGGTTATTGCATCTGAGGTCGAGGAGAGTGTGCTGGAAACCACACTTGGTTACCCGCAGGCTTCTGTGAGGTTGGCAAAAGGGATGTTGGTTGCTGAACTTGCCTCCATGGGATTCAAGGGATCCCAGATTAGAGTAGCCGCATCTATGTCAGATGGCTTTATCTGCGAAGCCGATCTACACACGCCTAACGGCAAACTAACCATTGAGCTTCCCACGGAAATGAACGGTGGTATTCCACTTCTACCTTCTGTGTTTGCTCATGGCGATTACGTTGATGATTTCTCCGCCGCGAAACTTCAAGCCTTCGTGCTGAGTAAAACTGGCATGAGGAACGAGACTATCGTCGCTAGCGACAGCAGTCTCTATGGCCTTAACCTGTCAGAACTTAAGGATGTTATTGTGAAGTCCGCTATGGAAAATAACTTCCCAGCTTGTGATGAGGCAATTGAAGTTGTTGCCCAGAAGTTTGATGAGGAAACCTACAGAAATGTGATTGCTGATTACCACGAAATGCTTATGAATATTGGTGATGTTAGAGAAAAATTGGCCCAGTCTTTTGACGATAGTAGCCAGTTTGTTAGGACGCCTAACTCACTTTACCCAATCCATAAGAAGTTGGGTCGCCCCGCTCATGATCTTGTAAGGGATGAAAATGGTGTTTATCACCTTAAGTCCACTTATGATGCCAGACAGAAGCAAAATGAGGAGGGAGCTTTCTTCAGCAACGCTAAGGTTTTGGTAGGTGACTAATAATGAATCCTTATCAGGAGGTTCTGCAAGAACTGCTAAGGAACTTAACCCAGTTCCATGGTATGAATCTTGTGCCGCTGACGAGGCAGGTAAATACTGGAACTCCTCAGCAGCGGCAAGCCGCCATTAACAGGATGGTTGAAAATGTTGGCCATCTTGGGCAGTTCGTGAGGAACTATCAGCAAAAATTAATGGCAGCGCATCAAAAAGCCAAGGTCGCTTCTTCTTCTGTTGAAGAGTTGGTTAAGTTCGCTGACTATCTTGATGAAAGTGGATTTCATGCTCTGGCCGATAAGATTACTGACATGGTGGCTTTGGTTAAAAAAGCTGACGAGGCTGATATTATCCCAATTGAGAAGGCCAGAAAAAGCAAGGAGAAAGAGAAAGAATATGAGGTTATTTCGGAGAGCAGAGGCGACGGTTATGTGCTAGCCACGTTGATGGGCCTAATAGCTGAGAGGTTGAAGCAACATGCGGATCAGCTTGAGTGGGGCAAAACTGAAGAATTAAAACCGAAAATTTACGAAGATATGCGTCACATGGCTAAGGTGCTGTGGAAACACGCTGATAGAATAAAAGATGTTCAAACTTTCTCCAGCGCCACCTATGATTTAACTAGGCTTGCCAATTGGTTAGATGAAAACGGTTTCTATGCACTGGCTGACAAAGTTGATGAGAGTCTTGGGCTAATTAAGACTGCCGAGGATTATGGATATTGTCCTCAAGCTGGGAAAGCAAGTGAGAACCAACCTCCGCTTCAGCCCATACATGAAGGATCGCTCTCTACAAGATACTGTCCAGATCACATAGGAGTTCAGGCGGTTAGGATCGATGATCATACTTATCAATGTCCTTTAGACGGCAAGGAATACAATTATGAGACCGGCTATGTTAATTATGAGGGCCAAGGGGTTCCGGGCGGCAGCGTAGCGGCGCAGACACCCATGGAAAGCAATTATGGCGGAATACCTATGCGCTTTTACGATTCAAGATCAGATGTGTTGTCCAGACTTACTTAAGGTGAGAACGCCCAATTGGATCTCTTATAGGCATTACAGTAAGAGTGTCTAGTTGGGCCTTTTTTATGAGAGAAAAAATGCCTAAAAAGAAAAAACAAACGTTCCCGAAAGTGATGGGGCATCCGAAAAAAAATTGGATTGTGAAGATGCTCAAGGGGCCAATGGGAGTAAGGAAGCTGTCGGAAGCACTTAAGGAAATGTTTCCAGATGAAAAAGACAAGTGGCTTTCTCCCGGCACATTGCAGAAGTTTAGAAAAGAGCATCTGGCGGTTGATGGTGAAGCTCTCAAATACATGAAAGACGTGGCCAGAGAACAAAAGTTAGAAAAGGATGTTAAAAAGGAGCACACGCAAGTTAAGTATCTACCTTCTTACAAAGAGAAAGTTAAAGAGGCTGTAGATTTACACCTGGATATTAGAGAGCAATTGGCAAAGCTTTCTTTAGTAATTGAGTCCCGAATGGAAGATCTTTTCAACAAGGCTCAAGATGGTGAGGCGACTACAAACCAAGAAAGAAACTTGCAGGGATATTTCACCACTTATATTGCGGTAATTGAGAAGTGGGCTAAATATATAGACAAGGTTGCCGACCAAAGGATAGAGACCAATATTAATGTGACTGTTATTGAAGACCAGATGGCCTTGATTAGAGAGGCTGTAAGAGAGACGATGATGGAGATGGATCCTGGACTGGCGGCGAAGTTCCTTGAAAGGCTGGACGTGAAGATGAGGGATCTTTCATATCGCAATAAGCCAGCCAAGTTTGAGAAAATACATACAGATGTGAAAATGCTGGAAGCCGAAATAGAGGATGGATATGGCGACTAATTATGCTAAAGATGTTTTGATTAATATGTCCGACGAAGACATGACCGAAGAGCTGTGGGAATTGGCTCATGGTGATGCTGGCATGCTGTCAGAATTGGGAGCCAAGAGCGACAGAGAAAGAAACCTATATTTTTATTTGGACAACTTTTATGAAGATTTGGTTGAGGAGTTTGAGCTGGAAGAGGCTGTGCCCAAAGAAAAGGTGCTCGCTTGTGCCTTCGCCAAACTTCGCGATGAAGAGAAAGTAGATCTAACCGACATTCGCAGGGCGGTTCATGAGGCCCTGCAAAATAAAGAGACGGTCGCTTATCCCAACAATATTGGAATAAGAAGCTCAAACAAAGGGCCGCTCAGAGATATAGCTAAATGGATCCAAGCGCTTGCTTCTATATACGCCGCCATGAAGAGGGGTAAAGGTCGTGCTGAAGCCACTCAAAAAGTTACGGAGGGATGGGACCCAATGGAAAAATTCGACTTTGAAGGTTGGGCAAGATATTATGAAAACGGCGATCAGGAAAAGTATAATCTACAAAAATCTGCCGCCGAGTTTACTCCGCCCTCTATTCCTTTTAAAGGGGAAATATTTGAAGAAGAACAAAAGCCAGAACCGGAGTCAAAACCTAAGGCAGAAGTGGAACCAAAAATAGAACTGGCCAAGACAAGAAGACCGGGCAGACCAAGAAAGGTGGAAAGAACGGTAGATGATTCTAAGCGTGGGTTAATAAGCAGGCTTGATTCAGCAAGAAAGCTGCTTAGAGAGTTCGCTAATGTTTGGCCCGTTGATAAATGGACTCATCTTGATGAAATGCTTTCGTTTTTGCAGAGGGAAATCATTCCTCTTAAAACTGCAACGACCATGCAAGATTGTATAATTCGCACGGCAAATAAGCTTGAAAAAGAGGGTTTTTATGAGGGAGCGCATGCACTTCGCAAAGTAGCACAGCCGCCAGCACCCGCTGGTGATGTGGCTTCACAAATCGAGAAGGCCCTCACTGGAAGGGAATACGAAAGCAAAAAGAAGCCAGAAGAGGAAGGTATGCCTCCTATGGAAGAGATGATGGGTGGTATGGAAGAGTTGCCACCTCCTCCTCCAGCCGAGGAAGGGGCAGAGGAAGGTGCGGGCGTGCCCGCAGGCGTAGAAGAAAAACTGCCGCCACCTGAAGCGCCGCCACCACCTCCGGAGGAAGAGGCGCCACCAGAAGCAGCCGAGGGTGGCCCCTTTGAGGGCAAGACCGTCAAAGATGTTCTGGGCGTTCTTGAGCCTTTGGCTCAAAAGCTTAGCGAAAGAGAGTTCGTCAGGGAATTGTCCAAAGCAGACATGATGCTTGACGGCTTGAATATTGCATCACACTTTCCAGAACTGGGTGAGGCTCAGGCAAAAGCCCTGGAGCTTAATCTATATGTGGCTACGAGAATTGAAAAAATAATTAATAAGTTGAAGGGCGGACTTAAAGAAGAGGGCGAAGAAGGTGCCGAGGCACCATCAGTAGAAATGAAGGAAGAAGAGATGTTTGAGGTTGAGGAAGAAGAAGCGCCTGTTCCAGCTGAGACAGCGGCAGAGATGGCTGCACCTCCTCCAGAGGCACCTCCTCCAGAGGCACCTCCAGCAGAAGGGGCGCCCCCAGTACCAGGAGCGTAATAAATGCTTGTTCAGGATCTTCTAAGCACGCTAGAAGCAATAGCAAAGGGGAAGGATCTAGCCACTCCTTATATAGTTGGCGGTCTGCCAAGAGACAAGGCTTTTGGCATGGACATCTCAGGCGCTAGTGATATTGACATCACCACCGGAGATAGAGGATCATATGTGTTGGGTCTTATGGCCAGCAAAGAATGGCCCGCCGCCAATTACAGATCGTATGAAGATGGCCACTCTTCTTTGGACTTCAAGAACATTAGGTTGGATTTCTCTAACAACTTTGTGCTTCCTGGAATAACCGAGGAACTCAAAAAGATGGGTATAGAGGATCCGACTGACTTGGACAAAGAAGTGTATAGTAGAGACTTCACCATAAATACTTTGCTCCAACCCACTGATTTGAAAAAAGATCTCATAGATAGAACAGGTAAGGGATTGGAAGATATTAAAAATCGAGTGCTAAGAACGCCGGTAAATGCAGAGCTTACAATAGGATACGATCCTCGCAGAATCATTCGAGCGCTCAAATTGTCTATTAAGTTTGACCTTAAAATTGACGATGAACTTAAGGACGCTATTGAGAAATATAAGGGGAATATCAAAGATATTTCTCTGGGATATATCAAAAAGCAAGTTAATGAAATGTTGAAAGCTGATTCACAAAAAGCTCTTGATTTATTAGTAGAGTTTAAATTACTACCAGTGTTGCCGCTGAGTAAGTTAATGACTGTAGAGCTGGCTAAGAAAAGAATGGTTCAACACTTACTTGATGGATGGGAGATATAAATGTCTAACTCTTTGTATCGTTTGTTAAAATTGGCCGAGGCTGTATATGATTCCGAGGATGAAACGTCTATCAAACGCCTTGAAGCTCAGTTTGAATGTTTTGCCAGGAAACATTGTATAGCGCACTACAGGCCACATAACGATGGTAAAACTCCAAATCCTTGGAGAAGGCAAATGGATTATGCGTCTTATGAGAACTCTCCTTATTACGGAAAGGTAGGTGACTTCTTGGCAAGATTCCCAGGAGGCATTAAAGAGTGGAGGGAGTGGAGAGAGGAGACCAAAAAAGAGCGTAACCAGATGTGGAGCGAGGGACCAACCAAGGGCGAGATGGGACTCAAGAAAGCTTCTGTGAAGGAAAGGATGAAGAGAATAACGGAACTTACTGGAATCTCTAAAGACGGCCACTTTGTCCCCATTGGCCCCGATGATGTGAAGAAGTTTGAAAAGGAGCCGCTTCTATACTCCGATGAGGGGCTGGAAGAGGTTGGAAGTATCGAAGAGTTCAGAAAAGAAAGAAAGAGGTGGCGCGAGTCGGAAGCCAGAGATGTGAGCAGAGATGTGGTCAAAGAATTTATAGATTACTGGAAACTGCTTCAGAAGGTTCCAGAGATAAGGAAAAAGAGAAGGGGCAGGAAAAAGAGAGCCGCCCTGGACATTAAAGAAAATAAGGCCAAAGTGAACAAGCTAAGAAAGCAAATAGATGACCTGAAGCCTTTGAAAGATAAAGATTTAGATGGCTTGAGTGCAAAAGATCTACAAGCCCTAAAAATAGCACTTGAGGGCAGGATGTTTGAACTTGGAAAGGCAAAAGATGACAAAGGCACAAAGAAGGGCGCTGATGAAATATTGAAGACCAATCTTAAGTGTCTTGAAAAATGCTTGGAGAAAGTAAAGGGAAAGATGAAGAAGGCCGCACAAGCAAACACTTATACGGCATTTACCAGCGACCTCAAGATTATGGGATCCATAGTGCTTATGGCAAGATTGGTAAATAACGAAACTTCTGCTGTTGTCGATGCGCTTAAGGTGCAGGGCACGGATGCTTCTAAATTAGAACAACAGAGGCAGACCAAAATTGCTGAATGGAAGAATAAATATAAAAATGTGTCAGTAGTGAAAGAGCAGAAGGGATAAAACAATGACCATTAAAAAGAAGTGCTATATTCGCAGCGACACAAAAGGAGATAGGCAATGCCCTTTCGGGCTCCCTATCACTGGAGGGTGCAATTATGCGGGCAACTGCGTTGCTCACATGTGCCCGTTAGAAATGGTGCCTGAAGAAAGGCGCGAGCAGACCAAGAAAGCAAATCAGAGAGTTTATATATACCACAAAACTAATAGCCGTTGTTTATACGCCGCTGACATAATTGAAGGCAAAGACGCGGTAAATTGTGACTTTGGAGATGTGGGTGCCGGAATGCATGCTCCAGCATTTCAGGGAAGTCCTCTATATGCACAGACTTTTGCCGGGATCGGTCTCGATGGCCTATATGCTTTTCCGCTTGGCTTTTATGCGGACAACAATCAAAGCCGTAATCTTTTCGAGGGTTTATTCTCGTTGATAGGCACGGAGCATGGCAAACTTGTTAAAGAGGCTCTCTCCAAGGAAATTAAGAGAAAGCTTGAGACTGGCGAGAAATTAACTACCGAAGAAAGATTGGATCTGGAAAATAAAATGGATGCGTGTAAGCGAAAGTTTGAGGATGAGAGAACGGATCCAGCAAAGGCAGTCCAACTATCCAGAGAGCAAGGCAAAAATTAGGAGGGTTATATGACTATCGAGGGTCCTGCTTTAACAGCGCTTTTTTTGGGCATGGCTTGGGCTTTGATCAGGGTGGTGGAGTTTTTTATAACAAAGTATAAGAAAAGTAAGGAACCCGAACCAGGCCTTACTGAAAAACAAGAGGAGTTGCTCCAGGAATCTCGCGATTATTCCAAAAACCTTTTCGAAATGCATGATGTTTATGACGAGAATCGCACCCCAATGTGGATCATTCCACCGGAGCTTATGAAACTAATTAGAGAAAATCACAGTTGTCTGGAAATGGTTAAGAAAGAGTTAGACGACAACTTGGACGATATAAAGGGCGGACAATCTATTGTTGTAGATAAAATGACCGATCTTATCAGTTCCAATAAGATAATGACTGAGCGATTGGGAGACTTGATTTCTGCTTTGAGAAAGTTTCCTAATGGAGGTTCAAAATAATGGCCAACGGAGAAGAGATGCTGGCTCTTGCTGCAAAGAGTAAAGAACCAAGAGCCCTCTCCATTGTTGAGGTTTTGGAACGATCCCTAAATGGAAAGGTCGATGAATTATTGGAATTACAGAAGAGAGTTATTGAAGATCTCGAAAAAGTTATAGAAAAACTATCCATATAATGGAGGAAATAATGATGGTAAAAGAAGAGAGTGTCTTCACAGTAGGCGAAAACGATTTGGAAAAAGAGGTCATCTCCATTGCCGAGGATGAGATTGAATCTCCTCTAACGGCAAAAGCCGTAGATGGGTTTGGTCTTGGCCCAGGAATGGGCCTTGGTCTTGGTCCCCGTGGCTTTGGCAATGCTCCATGTCCAAAAAAAGAGGAAAGTAAGGATTGGCGTGTTTCCAAGAAACCCGAGCACTTCCTGGTCTTCTTGACTAAAGACCTACAGCGCATCCCTAAGCCATCTCAAATTAGGGGTAATTTGTCCGAGATGGAAAGGGCACTTGGGCAGTTCAAAAAGCTCAATGCTTATATCTCAAATGCTATGCATTCTGATTACGATGGCGTCATCAATGTTAAGAGCATTGACGCCATGCGTAAGGTCATAGAGCAAAATATTGATGAGCTAGAAGATGCGCTTGAGGGTCTTAAGAACCTCAAGAAGGAAAGGAAAAAGATGCGTCGTCGCGGCGAAGAAGAGGATCCTGATCTTAAGAAGGAAGCTACGGCTCCACACTTCAATGGATTCCAAATGCTCATTACGCCGTTCCAGAGGGCCATTGCTAGCGCTTTGATTAACGGCAAGGTGTCTGGTGGTAGAAATCTTGAAGAGCTTTGGAAGGATGCCAAAAAGAAGTACAAGATGGAGGATCGTGAGGAGTTGGAAATTCTTCAGATTCTAGCTGATATGGGATACCCAGAGTTCAAAGATCGTCTGCGTCTTGGCGACGATAATGATCCTACCAGAACCGAAGGGTTTGGAGAATGGCAGAGCCAATACTACGGATAATGGAGAGTGCTGAAAATGGGTTCTAATGATCGTGAGTATGCTCCATCTGCGCCTTTGCCTGATTGGTTGAAAGGCTTTGCGGACAAGCAGCTTAAAAGTAGCTCCCCCTTTGATGACATCAAAGAGATTTTCAGGGGGAAGAACAAACACAAGGAAGCCAAGGAGGCTGTTGAGGCCAAGGTGGAAGAGTTGTGTGATCGTGTTGGGCTAAATATGATTGAAAAGCAAGCGTCGTTGAAAAGCGAGAGCGCTGCTGGCTATGTTGGACCAATTGAAGAGCAAACGGAGAAAAATAAATCTTTCCGCAAAGTGCTGTTCACAGGAAAACATGCTCAGCTTGTGTTGATGACTTTACAAGGAGGGGAAGAGATTGGTGAAGAGGTGCATAAAACCGTTGATCAGTTCTTCCGCGTCGAGGAAGGTGAGGCAACTTTTGTCTTGAACGGCACTAAAAAGAGTGTTAAGGAAGATGAGGCAATCATCGTTCCTGGTGGCACAAAGCACAATGTAATAAACGCCTCGAAAACTAAGCCACTAAAAATGTATACGATCTATAGCCCACCGAATCACCCAGATGGCACGATTCATAAGACCAAGGAAGACGCTGAAGAAGCCGAAGTGAAGGCAGATCTTATTGAAGATCTTATTGTGTTGGCCAATAAGCTGGAGGATGAGGGTAAATTCAAAGCAGCCATATTAATAGATAGTAGAATCAGGAAGCTTGCTGATGAAATCATATTAGAAGAACTGACGCGCATGCCCATTATGCCTGTGGAAATGTGGTCCGATCTGCAACTTGCTCAAGTTGTAAAGAATCCAGGATTGGCTACGAGCCCAGAAGAAAAAGCCAAATGGGAAAAAGCTAAGGCGACATTTGAGACAAGAGTGAAAGAAAAAGCAAAGCGAGTGGGGCTAAGACCAACGGATATTGGCGAGTGGGGCGTGGAACGCGGCTGGTTCCTTTTAACTTGGGGCCACGAACCCATGGGTTTCTTTAACAGCAAGTCGCAGGCTGAGCTTACTAAGGCTCAGCTTGTTAGAGAGTTTGCAGAAACAGGAGAGTTTCCAGAAGCCTTTCCTTATAAAAAGAGTGAGATACGCCAGAGAATAGATGATGAGGCATATTACTGGATTGATATAGGAACAGACAGCCGTAAGATTCGGGAATATACTAACAAAGAAGTCGAAAATATATTGAGGCCAGATCGCAATAACAAAGCACGAAAGGAATATGCGGAAAAAGCCATGGGTGTGTACAAGGCTCCAGACGGCTTTGAGCCCGTTCCAGATGCACAAGTTAAGGGGGCTAAGCCAACAAGGCAAACTGCCCGCAAGGCATACGAAAACATAGATGCTTCTCCAGAGGAATTTTTGGATGTTTTTGATGACGCGCTTTCCGAGCAGCACGCAGGGGAAGCTGATGCTCAGGGTGAGTTTGTGGAAGATGCTGCACAGAGAGTGGCCAAAAAGGTTGATTATGAGCGCCACAAAGGAAAGAAGTGGGATCCAAGCGAGATGGCTGATGATGTTAGACTTTCCAGCAGGGATGTTGGATTCCAACTTTCAAAGCGAGCAATCAAGTGGTATACGCCAAGAGAAACCGCACCCGTGGCAGGGCCATGGAGAAGCCATAAGCTGCCTCCTAGAGCGGGCACGATGCTTCAGCCCAAGTCCCCCTTCCCTACGGTTGAAGAGTATGAGGCCAGAAAAGAAAGGGAAAGGTTTGAGGAACCAGAGCCAGAACCAACCCCAATGGAAGAAAAACCCACGCTGGAGGAGGTTCATGGTGAAAACTCATACTGGCTTCTAGGTGTTGGGGGCGTTCCAATAAACATATATTCTGAAGATTTAGATGCTCTTGGTGACTTTGGGGAGCTAAAACGAGCTTTCATGGTTGAGACTTCAAGAGGTCCAGACATAGTATATGAAATTTTGTTTTCCACACCAGCAACAAGAGGCAAAGGGTTGGAATTTGCAGCAAAAATGGAAAACCTTCGCGACAATTATGATTTCAGAGGCATTAGGGGAAATATTGCGAATATTGCTGTATGGGTCAAGCCATTTAACACCAAAGAGCCAATAGATCCTGAGCTGCTTGATAAAGATGTCAAAGACCTAGAGGATTACAAGTGGGCCTCTCATAGAGAAAAGTTGTCTGAAGTTTTACCGAAACACGTTATAGAAAGAATGAGAGAAAGGGAGCTTGAAATACGCGACCTACTTCAAAATATTAAGGATTGGGGCCTAGGCAAGTTCGAGGATGTGTATGGTATAACTGATCTAAGTGATGAAGAAGCCGACGATGGACAAATGGCTAATGATGGTGATGGTGACGAGAAAAGCGTATTCGAAAAGCACCCAGGAATCAAGAAGCATATTAAAAATGTTTGCGAATCTCGTGAGGGTCATGTAGACACTCCTGCTCTTATGCAGATGATCAAGAGTCGCCCAGAGAATTTAACGGACAAAGAATTAGAGGAGATTAAGGAGTATGTGAAAGAACAAATTAAAGAAAATAAGCCGGAAGCTAAACCTTCCAAAGACGATGATGTAATTGGTCGTGGAAGCGAAGAAGTGGATATGAACGACGATCAGAATGCCGAGGTATTCAGCATGCCGGCCAAGGTGTAAAATGGTTACCAAGATGTTGAACGCCAATGATATTTGGCGCCCAGAAAACAGTTTTGATTCATTAAAAAGAGAGCTAATGAAGTTGGATCCGGTCTCCTTTGCGGAGACCTATCTTACATTGGACGGCGCTCCTATGCGAATTACGAACAATGGATGGAAATTCATTGCCGATATTTATCGCCACATTGTGACCGTGGCGATGTCAAACAGCGGAAAACCCATCGTAATAGTTAAGGGCCGTCAGGTGGGCGCTACAACCATGGCTTCAGCAGTGGAACTTTACTTAGTTTCCAGTGGGATGTTTGGAGTGAATAATATTCCTCCGGTGAGAGTGTTACACGCTTTTCCACAGTTGGAAATCATGCACTCTTTCTCAAAAGACAAACTTGAAAAGATGATTAATAACTCTGTGGCCACTCCTGATTTTGATTTCAAGAGACAACCTGGAAAACTGAGACCTTTCGTAGAGGCTCAAAAAGCGGGCACAAAAGATTCAACCGACACGTTGCTTTATAAGCAATTCAAGCACGCCAATACGCTCTGGTGTGATTCCATTGGTAATGAGGGAACCAGAGTTCTTGGTAGAACCCTTGACGTTATATTCTTTGACGAGGTTCAGGATATGACCGAGGTGGCGATTGGTAAGACTATTAAGTGTCTCACTCGTGCCCAGTTTGGCCCGCAACCTGGCGGCGTTCAAGTATTTTTTGGAACTCCGCGACAAAAAGGAACTTTCTTCTGGCGTATGTGGGAGAACTCGGATCAGCGCAGATACTATCTTAAGTGTGGAAACTGCAATGACTACTTCCTTCTTTACACACCAGGATCCGACAAGTGGGAAACTGAAATATGGTTGTATGAGAATATGGTTAAGTGTCCCTCTTGTGGAGAAGAGCAGAGTAAAATTGATGCAGTAGAAAGAGGCAAGTGGATTGCAACACCGGGCAGAGAAAACGCTGATGTAATTGGTTTTCATTTCAATCAGCTATTTATTCCAGAATTCACGAAAGAAGTAATCGTTAAGGAGAAGCCAGAAAATAACCCAATTAACTCTGAGATCGCTTGGAATAATGAGGTTTTAGGAGAGTTTCACTCTGGTGAAGGGATGCCCATTACCTTCGAAGAGATTTATACTATGTGCAGGGATCCCGACAGACACATGGCTAAGTCCATCCCACACGGCGACAAGCACCTATATTTGGGGTTTGACTGGGGTGGTAAGCCTGATATTGATGGTGTTAAGCGAGGCCACTCTTTCTCTTGTGGCTTGGTCCTGTCTGTCGATCACGACGAAAGATTCGTAATTGAGTATGCAGCCAAGCTCAAGCAATCTAATTTTGAATCCAAGAAAGAGTTTGTGGACAATATGTTTAGACTTTATGGTGCTCGCTCAGCCATGGGCGACATCGGCTTTGCCGAGGATCTCTCGGGAGAATTGAAAGTTACTTATGGAGAAAAATATAAGACCGTTAGGAGTTCAAGCATGGTTGCTGGCGGCGTTAAGTATAACAAAGATGAGATGGAAGTAGTGGTAGATAAAGACAAGATTATTGAAGAGATTTTCGCTCTCCTCAGAAAGGGCAGGTTTAGATTTCCTTGGGCCAGTTATGAAAGAATTGCTTGGCTCGTGAAGCACTGCACTTCCATGGAGAGCAAATGGGTCACCCGTAGGGGTGAGCCGCATAAAACATATGTAAAGGGAAAGAGCCAGAACGACGGGCTCATGGCGCTCATATATGCCTATCTGGCGTATAAGTATGATAAGACCAAAGGTTTTAAACTAACTGCCCACGCAGCCGAGCGCTCTATGCTTCCCAAGCCAATTTTGGCTTATTTTCCAAAAAGACTGTAAGAGGTGAATACTAATGATCGATGGTAAGAGAAGAGGGTCCAGAGGACCCACCGACCAAAAGCAAACTTTGAGGATCTCCCCAAAGTCTGCTGATGGTCTGTCTCAATTTAGAAAGGAGGCAATTGAAAGAGAAATTGAAGGTGGAGATATGCAAGAGGGAAGAAATTATGGTGCAAGCAATCTTTACAAAAGTGGTGATGCACCACGAACCACCGACCCAGAAAATCTACAACGTGGGGCTTGGCTTCCAGGAAGGAGCGAAGATAAGAAATCGTTTAGCAACACCGCCACTGCTGTAGGTGCTATTGCCCACAGCGAAGCTTTTGTTAAACAAGCACAAGGGGCAGCCTTTAGCTCTTCAAGTACTGGCGCTGGAACTACAGCGGGCTCTTCTGTTGAGCGACTTGCTCCAGAAGTTTATTCGCCATTGTTTACAATGGCCAACCTTAACCTGCCGCGAGACAGGATTACGGTAAATGCCTGGATTAGAAACTTTTTCCAGTTGCACCCAATAGTTAGAAACGCAATTACGTTGCACGCGACATATCCAATAAGCAAGATTAACTTCAAGTGCCACAACAAAAAGGTTCTTCAATTCTTTGAAGATATGGCTGAAGAGATGTCACTTATGCAGGCGCTTGGAGATTTGTCGTTGGAATACTGGAAGATGGGAGAAGTGTTCCCATATGCAGAACTTAACGAGGAAACGGGTAAGTGGAGCAATATTGTAATCCAGAACCCAGACTATATACACGTCAAGAAGACGGTTCTATCAGGCGAGCCAATTGTTTCACTAAAGCCTGACGCTGTTCTCCAAAGGCTTGTGATGAGTAGCAACCCTGCGGATGTTCAGCTTAGAAAGCAAATACCAGAGAAGATTATCTATCACGTAAGAAAGGGTGAAGATATTCCTTTGGACAACTTTAATGTTTCGCATTTGAAGATGCTTTCGAGCCCGTATGATGTTAGAGGGACGAGTGTTATTGTAAGCACCTTCAAAGAACTAATGCTTTATGATAAACTAAGAGAGGCCAAGTTTGCCCAGGCAGACGGCCTTGTTAATCCAATAACCATCGTTAAGGTTGGCGGAAACACTGATGGTGAATACAGAGCAACTCAGGAAGACTTGGAATTTTTCCGCCAAATGTTTGAGGAAGCCCAATATGATAAAGATTTCAAGTTGATCACACATGCCGGTGTCACCGTGGAAAGAGTCGGCGCTTCTGGTCAGGTATTAGATATTGGCCCCGACATGGAGCTAATCATCAAAAACATCTACACAGGTTTGATGGTGCCCCCAGCGGTCGTAGATACTGAGAGTGCAGTGTATGCCTCTGCTTCCATTGGTTTGGAAGTATTGAGACAGCGCTACTTTAACTTCAGGCATATGATGGCTCAGTGGCTACAGAGTAAAATCTTCGCGCCTATTAGCGAGATTAATGACTTCTATGACTACGAGGGTGGCACAAAGAGACTTATTGTTCCCGAGGTTGAGTGGAACCAAATGAATCTATATGACCTTCAGGATTACATTGCCAACATCTCTGGTCTTGTGGCCAACAAGCAGGTGTCGCTACAGACTCTATACAAGAGCCTTGGTCTTAGCTATGAGGATGAAAGAGTCAGTATCAGGCAAGAGATGATCAATGATGAAATTAGAAACAGAGAAAATGAAAGTCTCAGGAAGATGACAATTGCTGAGCTTAGAACTCTAGATCCAGAGAAGGAAGTTATGGAACCCATCGATGATAAGGAACGCGCAGCAGCTGGTGCTCCGCCAGAGGCAGCTGGAATGCCTGGCATGCCGCCTCCTGGCGGAGAGATGGCAATGCCTGGTGGTCTTGGCGAACTTGCGCCGCCTCCTGGTGGAGAGATGGGTGGTGGGCCTCCTGGCGGTGGCGCACCAGAAGTTCCAGGCGGAGCCCCGCCACTTGGTCCTGGTGGCCCAGGCGGCGGTGGAGGCGGTGGCCTCGGAGGAATATAATGGAGGAAACTTATGGCTTATAAAAGAGGAGTTCCTGAACCACCTACACCTGAAGAGGCAGTGGCCATGGCCAACTTCTTCGATGAAATTGGTGAGGTTGAGGCAGCCAGCCTACTAGATGAGTATGTTGTTAAGTGCGCCGCGTTTGATGGCGATCTCAAAAAGCAGGCAGGTATTTTTTCAACCATTTGGAAACGCCTTAAAGGCAAAATCAAAATGTTCTTCTATGGCGAATATAAAGAGTTGTTTAGAAGAGCCAAGGAGGCACAAGAAGAATTAGAAGAGCGCCTTGATGATATGCAAAATATAAACAAGGAGATTAAGAAGCACCTTAAAAACCATGAGCTTTTTGATTGGAGAAATAAGGTTGCCGAACTTCAAAACTTCTACACGAAAGATGTGCCCAAAATCATGAGAGATTTTGACGAAGGCTATAGCAAGATTGCTGCTTATCTGCTTGGCGTAAAAGAGCAAGCGGAAAAGAAGGGGCTTGTTCCAAAAAGCGAGCTTGAAAAAGTTCCGCAGCCTTCTTGGGTGACTGAAAGCGGCGAAGATCCCAAAGACATAGAAGAGGAAAAGGTCAGTGAGCCTGGCAAACCAGAAGTTTCTGCTCCAGAGGAAGGGCTGAAAAGAGAAAAGGGTTGGTATACTCCAGATCCACGAGTCAGCTCTGTAGAGAAAAATGACGCTCTTGGACAAGTAAGAGTGAGTAAGGAAAGGTTTAACAAATACTTGGGCAGACACATTGTAGAAGATGACCCAGAAAATGATGTGGTTAAGGTAATTCCACACGAAGGAAAATACCCAGTTGGGTTTGCAAAAATATTTGGTAAGGGAACACTCTGGCAGGTTGTCCTGCAAGATTCAAAATGGGTATATTTGATGAAAGTGGAGGAGCTTACCAAGATTAAAGGTAAAGAACCGGAAGAGGCTAAACCCGAAGAAGCCAAGCCTGAAGTTCCGCCGCCATCAGAGATTCCAGAACCAAGCCTGGCTCCGCCTCCGCCTGAAGAGGCAGCGAAGCCTGAAGAAGCACCAAAAGAGGAAGTCACAGCGGAAGACATACTCAAGAGTAGGAGATGGGTTGTATATAAGCCTGGAAGCCAATATGCTGGTAGAATAGCTCTGGTCAAACAGCCCAAGGGCATTTACCACGAGTTGATCACAGATGAAGATTTTATCAAAAAGCTTAACGAATGGTTTATTAGAACTTACGAGGGTAGAAGATTAAGGCCAGTTAAGCCTGAAGATATTAGAGAAGAGGTTGAAGTTAAGCCTGAAGCACCTGAAGCCCCAGAAAGAACGGCCCGTATGTTGAGGCTAATATCTATAATGAAACAAGCTAAGGAGTAAATAAACATGACTACCAAGCTTGCCTTATCTCTACGAGCGTCTCCAGATGGCCTTGGGCCAGTGTCCTTAATGCGTCTCACTGAGATTAAAGATGTGGATGAACTCCTAAAGGATTTCAATCGTGAAAATATTGTGGTAGAAGAGAAGTTGGATGGCTGGAAAGTTCAGATCATCAAAACTGGTGGAAAGGTTCGTCTTTATAGCCGCAGAGGTGATGAGAAAACCGAAAACTTCCCCGAGCTTGTTGAGGCGCTTAGCTTTCTTCCTGAAGGAACGCACGTTGAAGGTGAGTTGGTATATTGGGATAAAAATAAACAAGACGTAGGCAAGGTCACTTCTTTAGCTGGTAGTTCGCCAGAAAAATCTGCTGAAAAGGCCAAGGAACTTCCGGGTTCCGTGAAGATACATCTCTACGATGTGCTTTGGAGCAAGGGCAACAAAGTAGCAGACAAGGGCTTTGGAGAGCGCCGCAAGGCACTACAAAGTCTTGTGAAAGAGAGTGATAAGGTAAAACTTACTAAGAATTATAGCTTTGGAGATTGGCAGAAAGCCATGAACACAGCCGTAAACACTGGCGGAGAAGGTATTGTGCTAAAGCTGAAAGATAAACCATATGAATATAAGAGCAAGGGTGAAACTGAGCCCAAGCCACCTAAGATTATGTATAAATATAAAGGTGGTGCTGGTAAAAGCGAAAGTGATGATTATGTCGTATTTGATTACGAGATGAGCGAAAAAGATAAGCTAAAGGCTCTCTATGGGCAATATTATAAAGGGAAGCTCTATCATATGAGCGAGATTAGCAACTTCTCCAAAGAAGACGAGGGGAAGATTAAAAGTAAGCTCAAGAAAGGGCCTTTTGTAATTGAGATAGGTTTCCAAGAGCGACAGCCTGGCGGTCTTAGGCACCAAAAGTTTGTGAGATTCAGGGAAGACAAAAGCCCTAAGGACGCAACCATGCATGAGTTTCATTCTAAAAACATAGATAAGTTCAAGGAAGCTAAAAAGAGTGACGCCGATGATTTGCCCAGAGATCCAGAAAAAGAAAAGCACGAGGCGTTCATTAGAAACCTCAAGGAAATACTCGATGAGGTTGGAGTAGACATCAACAAAATCACTATTGGTGGAAGCGGCGTTCTTGGGGCCTTGGGTGTAAAAAGCATTAATGATTTAGATGTCCATGCGGACCCAGATGAGTTTAAGAAAATTGAGCAGCATCCCGATGCGGTCGTTGATGAAATAAGACCAGGAAATCCCAGGGCGTCTTTCCAAACTGATGTGGGAGAAATAGAAATATTTACTGGGCCTTGGATGGTGGGAGACAAAGATTTTATGAGCGAGGGTGTCACTACCAGAGAACATCTTGGATTCAAACATTGGGCGCCCGAACATGTATTAGAGTGGAAGGAGAAAATGAACAGGCCAAAGGATCAGGGAGATATTGAATTGCTTAAAGAGCATCTATCCAAAAGAGCTATGCTTGTTAAGACTGCCTCTTATGTAGATACTATTATACGAAGGCTTGAAAAGATGCTGGGCATCACGCATGCTCCGGGCAGGCTTGGGACGATAGGCGGTGTCGATGGCGAAAAAATGTTTAGAATCATGGCTCAGTTGGAATCGGGTGGAAGAACGCATGTTATTGGAGACTCTGGAACTTCCTTTGGCCCAACTCAGGTTCATGGTCCGTATTTTATGGGGATGCTTTCTAGAATGCCCAATGCTCAAAGCGCAACTGGCATTTCTCCTAGCGAATTTAAGAAAATGTCTAGTGATTGGAAGAGGGCTTTGAAGGCGGTTCGCAAGCAAAATATTTGGGATTATCAAGACATTAATCCAAGAATTATCAAAGCCTTCTTAGAAAAGAACCCAAGATCCAGAGTAAGGCGCAGAGAAGGAACTTTCATAAGATACAGCCCAAACATGGTTGTGTTGGAAAAGGATGGAAGGTATGTCGGCAAGACACTTAAGCCAGAGATTCTTAGGCAATTGGGCGCGGACTCACCTGCCGTTAGAAGAGAGGTGCAAAAAATATTCACAACTTACATTACGGAAAATGTAGCACGCAGTAAGCTTGCAGGGCTCATCGTGATGAAGAATAACCCAAGTTCCTTCGCCAAGTTTAAGCGTAAGTTTAACTCCAAAAACATAAGAAAAGATAAGGCTGTAGGCAATCTAATAGAAAACACTTCAAGACAAGATTTTATGAACAAGATTAGAGCTACAACCAGATATGTGCAAAAGTCTGGCTATGATACTACTGCGCCCAACGCCTACAATATCTACCAGTTAATCATCATATCCAATGGAAGCGGCCCTGGTCGTGTGCAGAGATTCCTGTATGGCAGAAAACCTTTTGGACCAGGACACCTACATTATCTATATTCTTCCAGGTTTAAGAAAGTTCTTACCAAGCTGATGCAAACCCAACCCGACCTGGCTCCTATAGCAAGCGAGTTGCTAAGGGGTGTTCCAGGTGGTCGTGGTATGGGTGGATTTCCATCCAGACGACTGGTAGGCGAGCTTTCGATACTTAGTAAAAGAGCGCAGGATGAAGACGAGTTTGTGGAAGAAGACACGATGGAAATTGTCATTAATCCTATTCAGCGAGAAGTGATTGGCGAACTATATCATAAGACCGAAAAAGAGTTTGAGATGAACCCGGCTCTCAAAGAGCAGGCTCGCAAAGAGTATAGTCAAATATATGGTAAAGAAATCACAGATGAGGAGTTTGGTTATTATCTTAGCAGAGAAATAGCTAATTTTGTATTGGAAAATTGGGAAACTTTAAAGGATAAGTTTGCCCCTGGAAAGTGGAGCGGTGAAGAAAGAAGAGAGGCGAGCCTAACTTTGTCTAAACACGCTGCCATTTATGCCGAGCCAGGTGCTCTTTATTTCCCTGCTCAATATGTAGATGCGATTAAAAACGGGAAGCGCAGGATGACTATTCGCACAAGTGACGTTCCCGTGAGTGTCGAAGAAGTGGTGAAGTGTCGCACTTATGGCGGAGCGCATGTTTGTGATCTGCTTATTACTGCCAAAGAGAGGATGAGCAGCAAGCGCATAGAAAAGGCTTTTGGCAAGCGTATAGCCAAGGCGCTTGAAAGAAGATTCGGTACTAATAAGCGTTATATGGTTATTAGATTTGATGTTTATGAAGGCGTTCAGATGGCGGATGACGATGGCGATGAAGATCAGGAGAAAATGTCTGAGGTGCTAATTGACAAAGAAGGAACCAAGCTTACTCGTGGTCAGATTAAAAGCCATTATGAAAAGCCGGAAATCCGTAAGAAAATCATGTCTCGCATCAAAGACAAGCCGGTATTGGTGTATATTGGCATAGGCAAGAACCAGAAAATACTCAAGAGAAATCATGATGGAAAAGAAATCAAAATAACCAACGATGACCCTGGAAACTCCGAGAACCCAAACAACTATTTCTACTGGGTCAAAAGGCGCATTCTTTCGTTCCACCAGGTATTCGGAACAAAGACAAACCTGGGCTTTGTTGATTTGGATATTCACGGCAAATATTCATTAGACCAAGCCAAGAAGTATGCCAGGGCGCTCGCCAAAAAGCTGAAGGCCAAGTATGGTTCCACGCCAACCATCTTCCAGAGTGGCGGAACGGGGCTACACGTAGAGTTCAAGCTCGACAAAGAGGTTGGAATCGATAAGCTCAGAGCAGAGCTTAAAACGCTTCTGAACGAGCTTAATGAGGATTGGCCAGATGTGAAGACTGGCGTCGTAAAAGGCGACGGCATGAGGAGTGATATTTCTACGCTCCATAATAAAGGCAGCATCCGTGTTCCCGGTTCCATTGGAGAGACCCAAGGCAAAGTGAAAGGGCCAATGGGCGGAAAGCAGGATGATTCGGATCAGTTCCCACAATCATATGGAAAGAAATACACCATGCTCCCAGAAAATCTTGATAAAGAGCCCGGTGGCTTAGACACGGGAGCAATTCCTTTCTTCCCAACCAAGGGAGTGGATTTTGGCGAAATCGGCACTTATTTTGATGCGGATGATAAAATGGCTTTATCTAGAAGAGAAATAATAAAAGAGGCCAAAGCCAAAAAGATTTTAATGATACTTTCTCCAGAAGATTTTTGTGAGATTGAATATACCACTCCGCTCAATCTATTTGTAGAGAAGTTTAAGTTTGATGTTGATACTGCTTCATCTGGGCTGAAAGCCACTGGAGATAGGGGCACAGCCGTAGATATAAGCAAAAAGGTTGCTAGTGTTGATGTTGGAGATTATGATGCCCTCTTTGTAGTTGGCGGCATGGGCATGGTTAAATATTCCAAGGATAAGAAAGCACAGAAACTCCTTAGGAAATTCGTGCGTCAGAAGAAACCCGTCGCTATGATTTGCCACGCCCCACTTCTTGCTGCCGAGGCAGGCGTTATGAAAGGAAGAGAAGTTACTGGTTGGCCAGAGATTATGGGCAGTGTCCGCCGTTCCAAGGGTATTTGGACGGGGCTCCCTATTGAAAAAGATGGTTTGTTGTTCACGGCTATTGGCCCAGACGACTCAGAGAATTTTGCCTGGGTGTTCGCCAATTTCCTTAATGGCGCAGAGACTTTGGGGCCAGCCAAACAAAAATATGAAGCATGGCTAAAAGCTAGTGAGGTTTTAGATAGAATAGAAAAATTCGCAGCTGGGCTTGACGAAGCTGAAATCGAGAGGCTTAAAGAGGAACAAAGACGCGAAAGGGAAGAAGAGGGCTTCGTGGAGCCAACTGAGCCAAGACCACTTCCAAGCGAAAAAGCCGTTGAGATGTTTGGCGAAAAGATGAAGCCCTATGGTGGAACATACGAAGAACTTGAGGAAGAAGGGGTAGAGCCCAAGCCAAAAAGAGAGGCGCCAGGTAAAGAAGAACTTGATGAGTTTCTGAAGTGGAGAAAAGAAAAAGAAGAACAGGGTTTGCTTGAGGGCATGAAGCAACCATACCAGGAGTTTCTAAAAGAAAAGGAAGAGGAGTTGGCCAAACTTGAAGAGGAAGAGGCGCTCCCTGAAGAGCTTCCGAAAGAGGAAGAGGAGTTTCTTGAGGAAATCTCCGAGGAAGAGGAGGATGACGAATGGGAGGATGTAAGCGAGGAGCCAATTCCAGCTCCCGTTCCAGAAGAGATTAAGGAAAAGCCTCCGGTTGTAGAAGAAGCTCCCAAGCCAGAACCTGAGCCAGAGCCAGAGCCAGAGCCAGAGCCAGAAGAGGTTGCTTTTGAGGAAGAAGAGCTGGAAGAAGTTGCCATTCCTGAAGAGGAAGAAGAGGAGCTGGAAGAAGAGGAAGAATTTACAGAACTAGAAGATTTGACTCCAGAAGAGGTTGCATATTTGCTTGGACGAGAAAGAAAAGCTGAAAGGGAGAAAGAGGTTGTTCCTCCTGCAGTCAGAGAGATTACAGAAAAACAAAAGCACACCATCAAAAAACTAATAGACGAATACCTTGCTCGTAAGGCCAATGAGGAAGTGAAGAGAATAATGACGCTTGATCCAGAAGCTTTAACGGAGTATTTAAACAAATCCTTCATTGATATGGATGATATAGAAGCAGCCGACATAGAAGCGGAGAAGGGATATAATAGAATGATGAACGGCTTTGAGCTATACGCCGCTGTCCCTGGAAAGATGGCCGGCGAGCTTGTTGAGCTTGCCAATCCTGAAAAGTTCGAAGAGCGCTGGGAAGAAATTTCAAAACTGATGTCCGAGGAGGAGAAAGAAGCCAAAAAGGAAGAAGAAGAGGACGTAGTAGAAGAATATAGCATGGAAGCTCTAGAAGAAGAGGCAAGGCATCTTGCGGAGGCAAAGCCATACTTTGCCCCCAAACTTGAGGTTCCTGTGGACGAAAAGGGCACGGCTACTTGGAAAGAACCAGATCCGCCCCCTATGTCCTCGGAGGCGCTTGACTTTTTTACACCAGACAAAATGGAAGAAGGGCCTAAGTTTAGAAAATTGCTTAATGATCCAAAAGCTTGGGAAATATTGAAGAAGGAGCCTCATCTCCTACAGAGCTGGATTCTGCCTTACATAGTTAGATCTATAGGTCGCATGTGGTTTATAAGAAATTCTGGCAGGTTGAACAAGCAATTTGGAACTTTCCCTGACGCGCCATTTGGCATGTTTGATGATATAGATACGAAGAGGGCCAGAAAACTAAGAAATCAAGAACTTGATTTCGAAGAGCAGCCTGAGGCCAAACCTTATATCCAGAAGATTATAGAGAAAACCACAGATTTGGCCAATGAATATTTCTCTGAGGACAGGGCTAATGTAGAACCAATAAACATGGATAAATGGATTTATAAAATCCTGGACAGACAGATGGTCAAGGAAGTGGCCAAGGATAAGGGCTACACAGTATCAAAAAATCCAGTGTGCTCTATATGTAAAACCCTTGAGAAAAACTCCCTTCCACCCAAGATGCAAAAGACAAAAAAACGCACCTGGGCGTGTCCAGACTGCGCCGGAAGAGTAGAAGGCCTGAGGAACGTAGAACTGCCTCGCTTGGATAGCAAATTAACTACTATGCAAAGAGAACAAGAGAAAGCCAACAAGCTTTTGAGATTCTTTTCCAAGGCCAAGGACACATATACAGATCCTAAAGATAAAGAAAGTGGTGAGCGCAAGATACGAGATCTGAACAGATTGCTCACAAACCTTAATGAAAAAATAAGTGGATTGGCGCAGGAGAAAAAAGATATAGAAAGAAAGATGGGAATATATTCAGCCCAAGCCGCAGTGCCTTGGTCTCATACGTGGTGCCCAAATCCAACTTGTCCAGGTGGTAGGGTTCCCTTGAATTCTATTGATTGGAACCACCACATTTGGAAAACAGGCAGAGGCCAGGAAATCAAAGCAAAGCTTAAAAGATATTACGGACTTGTGCCCCCAATGGAAGAAGAAATAACAGAACAGGAAGCCAGAGAAGAAGAGGCTGTGCCATCTCCCGAGGGAGAGGGAAGAACTCCGCCAGCATGGCTGGACGAGGTTCCCTTTATCTGTCCGCATGATGGTGTAAGATTTACCATTGGCCGAGCCAGAAAGGAACAAAAGGTTCCGGCTGCTGGTTTTTTGTGGGGACCTCACACAAGAGATATGTGGGGAACGGTTGAAAAAGAGCTGAGAAGGGAAGAGATTCCGCAAGAGCATAGAGAGCAAAATCCTCATGCAGATTTGATGGTTGCTTTTAACGAAGTGGCTCCAATAGGCCAAAGCTGTGCCGTTCGACAATACTATGACTATTATGACGAGCTGAGTTTCCTACAAGAGAAAATAGAGGAAGGGGAGGTTAAAGCGCCATCCGCAAAGAGACGAGCTGCTCTTCTGAGAAAACTATTTCTTTTGAGTGCCACAAAGGACTATGCCTTTGACGATCCACTACATTATGTTGGTTGGATGGCCAGGGCTATGCTTGAGGCAGAGGTCAAGAAAAATAAGGGCACGGGCTCGTCGGAAATGCAGAACAAACTTGAAGAGAGGAAGAAGAAGATCAATGAGAAATTCAAAAAACAAGAAGTTTCTATACCTCTACTTCAGCGTTGGGTGGATAAAATGTTGTCCGTTGAGAACCCATATGAAAGGTTTGGTTTAGATGAGTGGCTTGTATCCATGAAGAGAGATGGTATATCCTCTGATGGCCCAGGCACATATTTCATAACGAAAGTTGAAGATGGACTGAAGCTTCCTCGCAAGGATGCCATTCCGCTTGGTGCCAGGTTTAACCTACAGGGTAAAGAAATACGCCAGAGGAGAAAAGGAACTACGCCAAGGTTGCTTAGAGTATTGGACATCTGGAACTTAGACGAAACCGATCTGGAAGGATTGGAACCAAGACAAATTGGCGGCCTTGAGGCTGTACCAAAATGGCAAGCTGAGAAAATGGTGGCTGGTAAGGAAGATGACATTAGCGGCATGAAAGAACACGACTACAATGGAATCTCATTAACCACCAAGACCAATCAGTTTACTCCGGGCAAATATATGCTTGTGAGAGCTTTGGTAATGCCTGGGAAGTATGACTGGATGCCAATCAAGGCGATAAACGAGCTTGAGAATAATAAGATAGGTGCTGATTTCTGGGATAAGTTCCATGAGCTTGTTGTGCTTCAAAAAGACAATCCAGAATTCTGGGCCAGGTTCTCTAAGCAGATTGAAAGAACTATGAAGGAATATCCATATAATATAGAGGATATTCTGGATATGGAACTTTTCAAAATGAAGGGTAGAAAGAAAGCCCAATTGAGATTGGCAGCGAAAGACCCGCTTTCAACTTACAAAAAAAAAAGAGAGTTTGAAGAGACCCCAGAACCAGAGGGCAAAGAAGAAGGAAAGAATAAGCACAGGTTTGTAATTCAACGCCACAAGGCTGAGAGGGCTGGGGAACACTTCGATTTGAGACTTGAAAACGATCAGGGTGCTATGTCTTCATGGGCAATCCCAAAACACAAGCTTCCCAAAGGCAAAGAAAAGCTGTTGGCCATGAAGACGGAAGATCACCCAATTTCATACATGAAGTTCAAGGGAGAGATTCCCAAGGGCGAATATGGTGCTGGAAAAGTGGAAGTTTATGACTCTGGAACCTATAATGAAATCTCCTGGAGCGGCAGCAAAATTGTCTTTAAGTTGAAGGGCAAAAAGGAAAAGGGCGCCTACAAGGTCTTCAAGACTGATGGAAACAAGTGGATGATCATGGAAGCCAAGGAAGATGATCTTGAGAAGAAGGCTGGGCAGACTTACACGGATAGTGATAGAGCATATTCCGTGGATATGTTAATAGAAATCACTGCGGACAACAAAGCGGAGAATGTCCCCATTAGCACTCTTGAATGGAACATGAAAGAAAAAGTATGGGGTGATGAGGTTGGTCCAGGGAAGGGTGCCCATAGTCCAGAAGAGGTGCTTGAGAATCCTAAGAAATATAAGGATGATACTAAAAGAATAAAGGACGCGGATTTGAAATATCCGATCTTGGTATATAAGGGCGAGGTTATTGACGGCTACCATCGACTAGCCAAAGCCGTGATGCAGAAGAAAAAGACCATCAAGGCGGTGGTGGCCACAGACAAGCAGATGGATGCCGCAAGAATAGATGAGGACAGGAAAAAAGAACTATTCAAGAAAGCGGCAAAATACACCAAAGAAGAATATGAAGTCTTGCTAAAGAGCGCCAGAGAACGCCGCAAGATGTTCAGGATAATGAAAAGAGAGCAAGAGAGACTCAAGGAACTTGGGATTGATCCTGTTTGTGTTAGTTCAACGGCGGCTGGAATTAACATCCCCGGCGTATCGGACATAGACTTTCAAGTTGGAACCGACGATGTTGAGAGAACCAGCAAGATGCTAACAGAGGCGGGCATACCATTTTCCAATGTGAAAGAGGGCGCTTATGTTGAGCACACATATGAGACATCTGAAGGGATTTCTATAGATCTTAAAGTAAGACCCAAAGAGCATGTGGAATATCAGCTTAAAGGTCTCAAGCGCATCTTAGATGCCCCGGTTGAAGAGAGGCATAGACAAATACTTGAAAAGCACAGGGCATTACAAGAAGGGGATATGGAAAGATATAAAGAAGTCAAACTAGACCTATACAAAAAACATAGGTTAATGCCGCCAGATGCGGATTGGAGCAAGATAGGTGAAAGCGAGGACATGGCGGACGACTTTCTATTTGCTAAAGGGGAGTTTGTGAAAGAGGCTGTGCGTAGGGAAGGAGAATACAAAATATTGTATCACGTAGGGCCAAGACCACCTATTCCCAGACCCAAGACACGATGGTTGCCTGATCCTGAGCTTTGGGAAAAGATAGACCCAGAATACGCTGAACTTGGTCAGCACTCTTGGGTAAGATCAAGGCAAACAGAAGAGCCCATTAGTGTAGGCTTATTTATGACTTCCAATTGGAGAACAGTTGGCCCACGCCACGGCATTTTTGGAAATGTCTATACATATAAAGTTCCTATGAAAATGATTAAAGAAGCCGGCGGCTTGCATAAATTAGAGGGTGTCCATGAGATATTATTCTCGGAGGAGATCTGGAACAAGTATAAAAAAGACATTAAGTTTTTGGGCAAAATAGATCAGAAAACTGCCGGGAAGATTTTAGATAGGGAGCGCCCACTTCGTTGGGATCCGCTCTATATAAGACCCGAGCAAAGAGAACCTAATGTTGTGAAAAGATGGAAAAATCTTTTGAATGTTCCAGATCCAGATGAAAGGATAAGGTTCTTAAAAAAAGAAGAGATTTCTGGCATGATTGAGTCTATAGAAGAAGAGATTGAAAGGCTGAAGTCCAGATACGAAGAAGCCAAAAAAGACAAACACCCAAGCGCAGCAGGAAGAAGATGGGCCTTGGTGTATGAGTTTAGAGAAAATGTCCCCAGGTATTTGAACTTAAAGGGAAAATTGCAGAGACTTTTGGCGGCATAAATCTTATAATAAATGATCATAGAAATTGAAGACTTATGAGGGCATAATCATGGGTATGGCTACTTTCATTAGAGATAAATTTTTAGGTAGAGAAATATGTGTGTGGATGGGTGTAGACATTGAATCCATTAACTTTGACCAGTTCTCACTGAATAACACCGGTTTCTTTAGAGGAACGGTTGTAGATGTGGATATTGATAGTGATATGTTGACCCTTGACGTGCCCGATGTTGGAGAAATTTACATAAACTGTGATTCATCTGGAGGAAACATTAAAGCAATATGGCTTCCTGAGTTTGATTTCCATAAGGCCGTAAATGCTTCTTTGACTAATAAAATGTTTGGTTCCAGAAAGTATAATAAATAATGGAGAGGATATGAGTATTACGAAGCTCGCCAAGATAGTCACTAGGAAAAGAAAAGGCAAAACGGTTTATTGTGTCATAGGACATAAAAAAACCAAGAAGGGCAAATACCAAGAATTTGGCTGTTATGGTGGAGAATCGGGTAAAAAGCGGGCAGAAGAGCGCTTAAAACAAGTGCGTGGTTTTAAATATTCAAAAGCTTCTATTCTTGACTCTATGACTTATGTCTCAGACGCTTTGGAAAATAAAGGTATGGTTCATATAGCCGATGCCATAAACAATTGTATAGAACATTTTATATCAGGCAAACCCAAAGAAGAATGTCTTATTGGGCTGGGCAAAGTGGCCAGCCTTTTGGAAAGCAAGGGCGAAACGGATCTGTCGGAAAGAATTGATGCTCTTGTTCCTGAAGTGTTGGAGTTTGAAGACTTTGGTGAAGTTGTTAAAAAACCAAAGACTCGCAAAATGGTTTCTGCGGACAGAGCATACTTAATGGCTTCAAAGCTATACGACAAATATACAGTTGGTTTGATTGATGATAGAGACTTTGAATACGAAAAGATGAAAGAGTTAATTTCTATGCTTAGGACTGGGTTCTTACTTCCGCCACCAAAAAGCTATAGGGCATTGCCCAAGGATGCGGACAATTGGTGGGAGCACTTCTGCAAAAAAGGGGTAAATAAATGAGTAACTTAAAAGATTTTGTGGCCCTAGCAAACTATCTCGATAAGAGGGGATTCTTTGACGCGGCTGATATTATTGATGAATATGTCAAAAAGCACACAAAGGTTTTGGAAGAGCAAGGCAGAAAAGAAGCAAGAGCTATTCGCCTTAAGCGGCTTGCTAATAAAAAGCCCTTTGATCTGCCCTATTTGTTTGAGCGCCATGAAGGAAGGCGTGAGGAAGAAGAGAGGGAAAAAGAGAGAAGCGTCCTTCCCTTTATGGAGGAAGCCCCTGCATATGAAATAGAAGAGGAAGAGGAGATCAGTGGATCCGAATACGATCTTCTGGATTTGTTTGAAGGAGAGCAAGATGTTATGGATGTTATGGCTTCTTTGGGCATAGAAAAAGAGGCTCAGGGAGATTGGGTTGATAGATACTTTAAAGCCAACCCGGAAATGGCACAGAGAGCTAAGCAATATCAGGAAGCAACTGGAGTAGATATAATTTCGAGTTTGAAAAAAGGGCGTATCAAAGATTTGACTAGGAAAATGTTGCATAGTTATTTAGGATATCCTGGTACGCCATGGAAAGCGCCCCAGCAAGCAAAACGCAATCAACCGACGAAACCAGCACAACAAGAAGCAAAATGGATGCAATGGAGAAAAGAATTTGTAAATAAAAACACTGAGTTCGACAAGTGGCTTAACAGTCAGGACATTACATATTTTCAGGCCTTAATGCTGCGCTACAAGCCAGCAAAAATCGCAAATGCTCTTGATCTTTTAAGAAAAATGTGGGAACAAAAAGGTAAAGCGGTGGTTGAAGGTGTGTTTCAAAACATAATGCGTGCTGAATCACGGCAAAAATCCGACGATGGGATAGAAAAAGAGGCTCAAAACCTGGAGGGGTTGACCGAGGAACAAAAGAGAAGGGTGAGGGCAATAAGAAATAAAGGTCTTGCTCATCAGTGGGCCAATCACTTTAGGCTTCAGAATACCAGAGCGAGGCAACAGCAGCAACCAGCTCAGAGGCAGCCGGCACCTCAACCAGCACCTCAACCAGCACCTCAACCACAGCCAAGACAACCGGCTCCTCAACCACAGCCAAGACAACCGGCTCCTCAACCAGCTAAACAACAGCCTCCTGCTAGGCCAAGCACGAGTTTGAGAGATCCGGCTAAGTTTCAGGAATATATGAGAAGAATGTATGGAAAACAGCCGCAACAGCAACAACAACAGCAGCAAAAGCAGCCTGCTCCTGCTCCACAGAGGGGACAGTTTCCGCAGCCGCTTACACGAAGAGATATGCCGCAAGAACTTACACAAAAGGATATGCCGCAAGAACTTACTGAAGAAGATTTTAGGGCTGATGATGGTATAGACAAATCTGCAAAGAAGAAAACTGTGCTAGCTGCCGAATATCAAGGCAAAAAGGTGAAACTTAATGACCCAATAAGAAATCCATCTGGTAGTAAAAAGAAGTTTCATGTGTTTGTGATGGATCCCAAAACAAAAAAGGTAAGGAAGGTTCAATTTGGCGATCCTGGACTCGAAATAAAGAGGGATGACCCCAAGCGTCGTAAATCTTTCAGAGCTAGGCACAAATGTGACACCGAATCTGCCAAGAATAAAACGAAAGCAAAATACTGGTCTTGCTATCAGTGGAGAAAGGGCAAAAGGGTTGATGAATAAATGACCGATATTAAACTTTCCATAAGAGACATTTGCAAGGAAGCTCAGCAGCCGGGCACAAGACCCGACCAAGCGGCTGCGTCTATCTTTAAGATTATTCAGTTTATGTTTCACCGTGTTCCAGTAAGACTTCGCGGGCGCTTTTTGCGCAGGCTAAGAGGCAAAGTGCTTAGAATATCTTCTGTTGATCTGGGTGCTAAAAGGTTGCCGCCATCATCGGCTATTGGTCAGGCTATTGGAATTACCAAAAACTTGCTAATGGGCCTTGACCCAGGGTTCGTTGGTCAGGTGATAATCGAGTTGGGCAAAATACTTGGAACCGTATAAGGAGATTGAAGTGAGCTTTTCATTTAGCAAACGAGCAGCCAGGATAGTCATTGAGCCTTGGGATCCCGCTGTTGATAAGGCAGTGAATATGATTGACCAAATCAGCCCAGGTCTTCTGCCTCCAGACATAAGAATCAAGGTTCACTCTGGAGGTGGCTCTGGGCAATTGGGTCATGTGGAAAGTGGCCCCAATAAAAACCCGCGCGAGATCCACATCTTCAAGGATAGGATTAGAGAGATCACAATGCGCAATTCTGGCCAAGCAACAAAGCAGACTGTAACTTCAGGCGAGCTTGAAAACGCTGTTCTCGACGGCTTGATGGAAACCATCGTTCATGAGATGGGCCATCTTGGAAGGGGCGCACCGCGCCCTGTCACATCTCCATTCCTAGGAGAGCCAGAGGCGGAGACAGAGGCGAGACAATTCATGCAAAGACTCAGAATGCGTCCAAGAGCTATGGCGTCTCTCGTAGAAGCTGCTTCGCAGCTTGAAGACATCAGGCAGAAATATTTGCCCGACAGCCCAATAGGCGAGCCGGATCTGGAATTTGTAGCTCACACGGCTAACAAGAATCAATACCAGATGGTCAAAACAGGTGTCGCACTTTTGTTAAAAGGTGAGCCGAGACTTGCAGCGTTTGATATAGAGGATGCTGTAGAATTTAATCAAAAAGTTTCCCACAGCAAGACAGTTATGGATTTGTTTGGAATAATTACAGATATTTGTAAGACTGCCCAACTAGATGCTGATTTTGTGGTTGGGCTGGCTAGCTGGCAGGCAAAGAGTGGCTTGCAACCCACAGGAAAGCTCGATGTAGAAACCTTGAATAAAATTGGAGATTTGAGACCAAACCCTAGGTCGCTTCCCAGGAATTTTGCAGTGGTCGTTCCTGGGATGGTGTATAGGGGCGGAATGATTGATGACCACGCACAATTGGAAGCTATGAAATCACTTGGAGTAGAAAGGGTGATCTCGTTGCATGCGAATCCAGACATCGCTCGAATGTGCAACGATGTAGGCTTAGAGCATGTCCCAGCATTTCTAGAGAGCGGACGCCCAGAAGAATACGGCAGAAATATTCTTGGAAACTGCGTCACAAAGCTTTTAGTTCAAAAACCCTGTTATGTTCATTGCTATTTTGGCCAAGATAGAACGGGCGGCGTCATAGCCAGATTTAGAACCGAGAACGGATGGCCATGTAAGGCAGCATACGCCGAAGCAAAAGCTTATGGATTTAAAGATATGTTTGTCGATCTCATCGATTGGTTCTCTGAGCCTTGCGGCGAAAAGCCAGTTGATACAGATAAGATTAGAGAATCATTGGGTGATAAAGAACCTTATGAAAATCCAGAGTTAGAAGAGCAAGAGCAAGAATGTTCCCTCCCAACACCCGCAAGAAACGACGTTCCTTTCCCGGAGCCCGCCAGTGTTGGATACACAACCTACATAACTAGCACGGTTCCAACTGGAATCATGTCTATACCGTTTGCACCAGGAGGCGGCATAAAATGATAAAAAACGAGGTCATAGGCGATCTGTCTAACCTAATTGATGAGCTAAGCCGCAAAAAATTCATACGCGCCGCATCTGTTGTTACGGATATTCTGCACAGCTTCATCATGGAGAACGAAACCAACGATCCAGAGTATAATAAAGAGGTCGCGGAACTTGCTAAAAATATCGTAGGTTTAAGAGACAGCACTGTTCAAGACATGAATCAAGGGTTTGCCTGGGAAGGATTTTCCTCCCAATACATTAGCACACAGTAGCATTTTGTTAGATGGAAATAGCTGAAATCTATTAATATTTATCCATTAATTTTGACGAGTTATATTTTGATACGCGAGGTCTGTTAATGGGTATTGACAAGCAAGCTCAACAACCTTTACTTCGTTCATACGAGATTTCTGATGCCGAAAAGCAGACGGCCAAAGAGGCTATTCGTATGTTTGATAAATTCCTGAAAGACCTTTGGGCTGCGAGACAGCATGACAATAGGCTCATTAATGTGCTGAAGAAAAATCAGGGTGCCTCCACTGAAGACCTATACGGCATAAGACATTTGCTTCGAAGATTTCAAAGAGAAGTTAAAGATAGATATACAAAACTGATTATTGATTTCGCCGGTCAAAAAGAAGAAGAAAAAGATTTGACCGAAACCCCTCAACAAAATACAGGATATATTCATATCCTTAAACCTTTAGAAAAAGATACTGCTACAAGACAAATTAAGTCAGCTCTTCAGGATGGCATGCAACAGCTTACTGAGTTTCTGGAGGAGTTCATCGAGGCTTTCGAAGACTTTGGAGATCCAGAACAGGTGAACAAGATCATGGCCACCTCGGACAGGGCTGACAAGATAATTAGGAGTATCGAAAATATTATAGACAAACAAATGAAAACTCACTTTCGTAAGAACATTTTGGGAAGAAAAAACGCTAGTGAAATCCGTGGGCATATTATTAGGCGTGCCCGTTTGATTAAAATGATGGAGCGTTAAGCTATGATTATCAAAAGATCCACAACCAAAATCGATAATGTCTATGACGACAAAGAAGAAGCAGAAAAGGAAATTAGAAAACAAGCTGGCCTTGACGATGAGAAAACAGAGAAAGAGAAAGAAAATCCAAACGGCGGAGAACGCAATGTCCATAATTAAATATGCTGAAGCACAATTCAGCACTGATGAGATTCACTCTCCCTGTTCGGCGTTGTCTAATCCTGACGTAAAAGAACTATTGCTTAGTCCCAAAGTTGCAGAGGCGGACGCACAAATCAGAAAGCGCTTCTTGAAATATGCTAATCATTTGAAGCGCGTAGCACCAAAGGCTAAAGATTTTTTGTATTTCAGTTGCGTAATGATGCATGCGGCAGAAGCCGCTTTGTTAGATGCAAATGGAGAAATCAAAAAAGTTGGTGATGATCCAGTTACTTGTGAGTGGGTCGTCAACAAAAAGAACGGCTCTTGGAAATGGAAATGTAGTGATTCAAGCATCAAGCCATACAAAAACAACAATGGCGATATTTTCCCAGAGTCAGAACTTAAATTAGCCTATAGGAAATGGATTGGAAGGCCCCTCTGCAAAGATCACCAAAGCAGCTCTGTCGATGGAATTAGGGGCATCATAATTGACACTCACTATGATGAAACCCGCAAACGCGTCATCGCCCTATGTGCTTTGGATAAGATTAACTATCCGGACTTGGCCAGAAAGGTTTCTACGGGATATGCCAATAACGTCTCTATGGGAACGGCTGTTGGAAAGTCTATCTGTTTTGAGTGCGGCAATGTCGCAAAGGTAGAAGCCGATTATTGTCCTTGTGTTAAGGGTAAGCAAACATATGGAGAAATTAACGTTGATCTTTCTCCAATTGAGCTTAGCCTCGTGGTGACCGGCGCAGATCCAGGCGCACAACTAAGAAGCGTAATAGCCAGCCTCAATAAATATTCTGAGGAAAAGGAAGATAGAATTAATGAGCTTAGGGCTGCTGGTTGTGTTACTCCTGGCGAACTTGATAGTTTGGCCAAGGATGTTAAAGACCTTCGCGAGACTGTCGCCAATTTATCACAGGGCTTAGTCAAGGAAGCTGCTGGAGCTGATGAAGAGGCACGTAACTGGAGCAACATCCTCAAGGATAATCCGGATCTGCCTCCTCAGGTTAGAGAGATGCTAATGAATAAGATTGTTGAATTAGCATCTGCTGAGGGGCCACCAGAAGAAGCAGCACCAGAGGCGCCCCCAACGCCTCCAGTAGCCCAGGCGGCAGACGTGGAAGTAATACATCCACCGTATGGTCTTGCTGGGAATAAAGCGATGACCAGCGGTAGGGGCGGCCATGGATACATACAGGATCTTAAATCCGGCCCCGACAACTATAACGACCCAACGGGATTTGATGTTCGATTCGCAAGTGAAGTAACTAATATATATAACAAAGTGGACGCTTTGGAAAATGCACTTCGAGACTTAGCCAGTGGCGTCCAGATAAAAAAGGAGGAGCATACTATGTCTGAAAAAGAGCTTCGTGAAAGGGCTGAGGCCCGTCGTGCAGAGTTCAAGAAGTCCGCTTATCATCAGGGAGGTGGTGGAGCAAATGAACCACAGACCTACCCAGTGGACCCATTGAACGATCAAGTGAAAGCGAAAGAAGATAAGCAAATGGTCGGGATGTATCTCGATGAAAATCCAGAGAACCTTGGTGGTGGTTCTAAGGAACTTGGACTTAAGAAGCAACTGTCTAGGGCAGAGCTTGAGGAGCGCAGGCTGAAGAGGCACGCTTTTCTTTCTAGCGGCGAGGGTATGATTACCACCACCGATGGAAAGAAGTTGGTTCCTATGCAAGGCGCCGATGGAAAAACCGTCTATAAGGAAGTCGCTTCCGGTGCAGCCGACAATGCCGTTGATGATCCAGAGCAGAATGCCTATTCAATGGAAGAGGTCTTCGGTGAGAAGAGGGCCTATCACCAGGGCGGCGGTGGCGTCAATGAGCCACAGACCTATCCGGTCGATCCAACCAATGATAATGTCAAAAAGAAAGAAGACAAGCAGATGGTTGGTATGTATCTGGACGAGAATCCAGAGAATCTTGGTGGCGGCGCAGCTGAGCTTGCTGAGAAGAAGAAGCACCTCCGCGCTGACCAGAAGCTTCGCGCCAAGTTCGTCATGGCTTTCAATGACGATGCGAAGACCTCTGTGAACAAGGAGAAGTCTCGTTGGGAAGTTTATGCTGGTCCCGACAAGGTTCTTGAGGCTACTGGTGGAGAGGTTTGGGAAGATCAGCTTAATGACCAGTGGGATATTTTTACCAGCAAACGCTATGGTCGCGAGGTTCTTAAGGCTATTCGTAAGGATGGTCTTGCAAAGGTGGCTTACGTTCTTAAGGGCGACGGTCTTACTAAGACCGCCCAACCACCTGCACCTCCAGCACCTCCAGCACCCCCACCTGCCGCTGGTGCCCCAGAGATGCCCCCAATGGATCTCGGTGGTGAACCTGGCCCAGAAGAAGAAGAGGAAAAAGAGCCTGCAAAAGATCCAGTGGATCAGGCTGTTGAGACCCTTACTGAAAATCTGGAAGAGGCTGAGAAGGCCCTTGGCGATCTCAAGGATGCCCTTGAGGAAACTACCGGAAAGGGTGAGGCCGAGCTTCCATCTCCAACTGAGGCTGACGATGCAGATGACGCCGACGATGCAGACGACGCTGCCGATGACCCAGAAATGCTGGCTACTGCTGAAGTGACCGATAAAATTCAGTCCACCTACGCCGCTCTCGATGAGAGTGCAGATGAACTCGCTATGCTTGCCGAATCGCTTGAAAGCCGCAAGAAGGCTGGAAAGGGCGAGGAAGATATTGTTGTAGCCGAGCTTCTTAGACTTTCCAAGGATGCTGTTGACGAAAACGTTGAGCTTCGTAAAGAGGCCTCGTTGATAGTTGATGCAGCTAAGGGGGAAGAGAAGGAAGAAGAGGAAGAGAATGGAGAAAAGGAAGAGAAGGAAGAGAAGGAAGAGAAGGAAGAGAAGGAAGAAAAGGAAGAGAAGCCAAAGAAAAAGAAGAAGGGCAAAAAGGGCAAACTGCCTCCTGCTCTTGAGGAAGCCATAGAGAAAAAGAAGGAAAAGAAAGAAAAGAAGGAAGAGAAAGAGGATAAGAAAAAGAGCAAGGCTGAGCTTATCGTTGAGAAGCTTCTAGAGGCTCGCGCCGAGCGTCGTCGTGAAATGGTCCGTCAAGCTCAGGAAGGGGAAGAGGGTAGTGGTGAGTGCATGGCCGCAGACGAGGAAGCCATCAAGGCGATTGTAGAGAAGGTTCTAGAAGAGAAGGGTCTTACCGAAGAATTCATGGAAGAGGAAATGAAGGAAGAGGAGCATGGTGGCCCAGAGATGGCAGGAGTCGAGGTTATGGAAGACGAAGAACCAGAGGCTCTGCTTGAGGGAGAGCTTGAAGGTATGGCCGATGATGAGCAGCTTGCTGATGATGTAAATATGCTCGATGACGAGCTTATTCAGATGCTTGATGAAGCCGAAGCTGATGATCTTGAAGTCACCGCTGAAGACCGCCGCGCGTGGCGTGAGAAGATCGCAGCCGAGGTTGGAGCCAAGTATCAGCTCAAGTTGGATCCACAGACCACGGTAGATACAGACATGCCGCTTGGTAAGAGCTTTGGTCTTGGTCAGCTTGATACTAAGACCCCAGAAGCCACTGTGGAGGGCCTCGTGGAGATGCATGAGGAGATTATGAAGGCAGTTCAGAATCTTCCAAAGGTCCGCGAAGCCATGGAACACCTTGGTGGATTGCTTAAAGAGGGTGCTCTAAATCTGGGAGACCTAAGCGATGAAGAGAAGCTTAAGGCTTTTGCAGTAGATCCTGCCGCTGCTAAATACTGGAAGGATTATTTTGGTGAGGGAGATTCCGAGAGCAAGACTTTCGGCGCCGAACTGACCAAGGAATATGCCCAGAAGAAAACAGCTTCGGATCTTGAGGAGCAGAAGGTTCGCATGAAGAGAGCCTTTGCTGTTGCTCTTGAGATGCAAGAGAAGGGCCTTCTTCCTGATGGGAAGGCTGCTCTTGACAAGCAGGTAGACGATCTCATGAAGATCGATGCTGAGAGCTTTGAATCGTTTAAGCGTGCCCTTGGCCGCGCAACGAAGCCATCTCCAGTTAAGACTGCTGCCCCAGCACTTCAGGTTGGCGTGACGAGCGACGACCTTGGTGAAGGCGTAGTGTCGGAAGATCTTTCCACTCAAGTTCTTAAACTGTGGGATTAATTGTTAATACGGTCCCGGAGCAATTGGGCTCAGGGACCTCTTCTTATTTCTGAGGAGAACTTATGAATTATCCTAATGATGAAGTTGATTCTCTTAAGAAAGATTTTGGGTTGACCGACGAGGAAATTGAAGGCTTCCTTGAGTTTTTTGATGAGCATATTGAAGAAGTCAAGGAAATAGCAGATGGTATAAGAGTGATAAATATAGGTTCTAAGGAAGAAAACAAATAAATATTAGGAGGCTTAATATGAGCACCAGCCTTAAAAATAAACATGCAGATGAGATTCTTGAAGCTATGGCTGAACAGCTAGGCGACGAGTCTTTTACGGATCTGTTTCACAAAGAGGCTTCTCTTAAGAAGGAAGCTGCTGGAGCACTCGCTGCTTTTAAGAAGGAGCTTGCGGGCGCGAAAGACGCAAATCAGGTTACGCAAATTTATAACAAGCACTTGGACGCATTGAAAGCAGCGGATAAGGAGGCGGGAGCAGGCGGCAATGTTGATGCGGCTACTCAAGCAAGACAAGACAAACTCAAAGAACTTAAGAAGCCAGGCGAGACAATGCCTCCTGCCGCAGCCGACGGCCAGCTAGTTGATGACCGTGAGGCTATTGCAGCGGACTTTGCGCTGAAGCACTTGGTTAAGGTTGCCGACACCCTCGACAAACAGGGCTTTGACGCAATGGCCAGTCTTCTTGATGAGACAATCGAGAGAGTAGCAAAAAAAAAAAGTAAAGAAGACTAAGTATAAAACTTGGAAGGGCAAAGATGAAAAGCCGCCAGAGGGCGCTGAGGAAAAAGCACCAAAGGGGTGGTGGGATAAAACTGTGAAAGATGTGAAGAAGAAAAATCCAGATTATTCCACCAAGAGAGTTAGTGAAATTGTTGGCGACATCTGGGACAATGAGCTTAGCGACAAGAAACGCGCTGAAATCAAAAAGCGCTATGGTAAGAAAGACAAGAAAAAGAAGAAAGACTAATGAGCCTGCCAAGGAGAAATGCAAATGACTGTTACAAAAAAGCATAGCGTTGACGAGATTGTAGAGGCTATGGTAGACAATCTAGGCAGCGATTCTTTAAAAGAGCTTTTCCATAAGACTGCTGGTATGGGGCCGTGTACTTTTTGTGGAAAGTTTGGCCACGAGCAAAAGAATTGTCCAAAAGTGAAGAAATATAAAGAAGAAATGAAGAAAAAGAAAGAAAAGAAAAATAAAGAGCAAAAAGCAGATACCCATGAGTGCCCTGGCGCAAAAGTGTGTGATGTTTGTAAAAAGGCAGAAGCCGAGGAATATGCTTTGAAAAGCCTTGCTGCCGTTGCCGATACTCTTGACAAGCAAGGTTTCACTGAGCTTGCTAATATTCTCGACGAATCTATTGAAAAGGTGGCTATAAGCCCAGAGTATTTTGCTGAACAAAGAAAAGAAGAGGCCGAAGCTGAGGAAAGGTTTGAGGCTGCGGAAGAGTATGAGGCTACTGGAGAGCCTGACATTGATGAGGCCAAGGCCAAGGCACTAGGCGTTTTGGACGCAATAGGAATGGTTTATAGGGAAGAGGAACCTGATTATGAAAGATTATTAGAGCTTCAAAAAGAATTAGAAGCGGCCAACGCAACTTTTAAAATGTTAAAAGAGCGAGGTATGCCCCGTTAACAAATAGGAGGAAGTATGTTAAGACTTATTCAAACGGGCAACGCCCTGCCGTTCTCATATCCAGTTGACCCCTCGGCTTCGTTTCAGCCAGGGGCCATAGGTCAGCTTAAACTGGTTGGCCAGGATATAGTTTTGGGCTTATCTGACGGAACTGCGCCACTTGGAATTATTGATGATGTAAGAACTAATGCTTTCACGATGCCCGTGGTTGATGAAATCGTGCTTCTATCGGCTCCCGATCCAAGTTTGATCTACACCGATGGATACAATTTTTTCAACAGCGTGGATTTCACTGCACCACTAGCTAATGGTGGTTTGATACAAAGCAGTTTCGTGGCCGACTATGAGGGTTTGATTCTCAATCCTGTTAATGGAATTTTGACCTTGCCCAAGGATAGTAGGCTAAATTATGATAGCACTGGGAATGGAAAAAACGATAGTGTAAGAACAGTAGTGAATTATGTTTATCAGGTCCCATCGCTTCCTGGTGATGATTCGACCATTGGAAGCAATAGGGCGACGATTTGGTTTCAGCGTGGTATTTTTGCGACGGATCAGTATGATACATTACAGAGATACCCGGTGAACGCTACATTGTTCGTCAACGCAACGGGACAACTTACGACAAGTCAATTAACAGAGACACATCCAGGCGTAGCGATAGTCACCGGGCCACCCAGTGCTATAGTTAACACGCTTGAGTTTATGTGGCTGTAAATATTTTACGCGGAGGCGTCTATGAGTTTCTCAAAAGAAGATAAAGCTGCTTGGCTCGACAGCGAGGTTATGAAGGAGCTTGAGAAGGTTGCCCAAAAGGATAATGTCCTTGAGGGCCCACCTCCCGAGGCTTTTGAGCCCCTTCCTCTTGAGAAAGAGGCAAAGGTAACTAAAGAGGAAGAGGAAAAGTTCTGGGAGGAAGAGGAACCTATGAAAAGGTTCGATGAGGCTCTAGAGCAGTTTGAAAAGCCAACCTTGGTGGCAGAGCTTAAGACAGCTTACGACAAGATGCTTATTGAGAATCTTGAGAAGATCGCCAATGAACTCGCAGATGGCAAGAACGTGAAGGCAGCTTACAGGGTTGAGATGGCCCTACACGAGCTTGAAGATCTATTCAAGGAGGGAGAATAATGGTTAAAATCGATAACCTTTTAGGCGGCTCCGTAATGGACGAATTTGCAAAAATGGCTCTTGAGAAGGGCTGGATCGTAAAAGAATCTCAAGGAGGAAAGGGTGTGCCTTGGAGTTGGGAAACTGGTGGTCCCGCTGGTGCTACAGCGCCAGAAGAGGAAGGGGGATCTATGAAGGATACGCCCGATGCCAGAGAAGAGTTTAATAAATGGCTTAGGACCCATCCAGATGGCCAGCTAAAATATAAAGCTTATAGGGCTGCCCGCGAAACAATGGTGGGTGCAGGTATTAGTGAAGAGAAGGCTAATGAAACAGTAATGGGACAGTGGAAAGCTGATTATCAAGCATGGCTTAAATCTCCTCAGTTTGTAACGCCTGGGACGGAATCGGGTAGAGCGGGTAGGACCAGGGCAAAGCCGAAAAGCTCGCCGCTTATCAAACAAGTGCAATCTGTTATACAAAAGGCTACTGGGATAGCAACCAGCAATCCCAAGGGGCCTCACAAAGGTAATCCAGATGGAGCTTGGGGTGGACGTTCTACTGCGGCCTGGAATGCTTATTTGGAAAAGAATCCAAGTTTAGTAGAGAGTGCTGGTCTAAAACCCATACGTGGTAGAAAAGCTCCTTCAGCTGAAGATATGAAGTATTTACTTGAAAAGTGGGTGCCATATGCAGCAAAACAGCAGACTGCGAAAAGGAAACCTGCTGCCAAACCTGCTGCCAAACCTGCTGCCAAACCTGCTGCCAAACCTGCTGCCAAGCCCGGCCCGCCGCCTGCTGCCAAGCCAAAGCCTGTTCCGCAAGCTGTCGGTCACGAGCCTACCCCTGAACAGTGGGCCAAAATGGATGCTGGTGAACGCCGTCAGTATGAGCTAAAGAAGAAGATGCGCGAAGTGGGCGGCGATGTTACAAAGCCTCGTGGTGGGGCAGCAGACGACAATTTTGTGAACAAGGAGGCTGCTATGACTCTTACTCCGCAGCAAAAGACAGTAGTTCAAAGACTTATGGATTTGCGTGGTCTGAACCCAGGCGATGCTTTAGAATACGCAAAAACAAAATATCCAAGGCTGTTTGCCGAAAAGCCGTTGCCAAAACCAGGATTAGTTCCATCTGAGGAGACCGGCTTCAAACCCATTACTCCAAAATGGGTTGATCCATATGCTCATTGGTCAGAGACTATGCCTAAACTAGATATGAAAGAACTTATGACTGGCCTTGATGTTGAGGAAATGGCGAGGAAAACTATGAGAGAAATGGAAGAAAGAGAAAAAGGTGGTGGCCCACCAATTGGTGTTGCAAGGCCAACCATACACCAAAAATGGCAGAAGACTCCAGGCCCAAAGCCAGAGACAAAACTTAAGCTCCCCGAATGGGCAGCAGCAGATGATATGGCTATTGTCTCTTCAGCAATAAACGAACTCATTTCTCTGGCCAATGACCTTGAGGAAATGGGTGAGACTGGTGCCGCGACTGCCGTAGACAAGCAGATTGTTCTTTACAAGGAAGCTGCCGATAAGCTTTATGATGTGACCGGTGAGACTGGTGATGATCTTGTTAACCAGGCGCACCCAGGCGGCGGACCAACCATCGTTCCAGCAAAGGAAGAGGGTGGAAAGGTTGAGACCCTTATTGAAGAGCACAAGAAGGTTGTTGAAAAAGCGCTGAAGAACCCTACTGGCAAATATGCTGAGATGATGACTAAGCTCGTCGCAACTGCTAATTTGCTGGAGGAAGACGGCGATGTTGAGGCAGCCCAGATTGTAGATAAGACAATTGCTTCATTGCGAGATAAACTGTTAGAAGGAGAAGACCCTTTCGTAAATAGGGGCTCAGCTTCCGAGGCGGCTGGCTCCGAGGAGAATGATGCCTCGCTTAAGAAGGAAGCTCAAGATGCAAGAAGACTTTATAGTATTCTTAAGTCTATGAATAGCGGTTTAAGAGCCATGGAAGGATCAGTATCTGATCAAACAGATGAAGAAACCGCTTTTACCGCAAAACCACAGGGATTTTTAATTTCTAATCCATTTCCTGGGGGCGATAAAGATCCAAATGCCGAATACGACGAGTTTATAGTGGGTGCATACAGGCAAATAGCTAGTTATATGCAAAAAGCTGAAGAAATCGCTGCGGATCAAAAATTGCTTGATAGGCTATTAAAAATTGCCAATACGATTGAAAATACTCTTCAAAAAATAAAAAAGTATTACGAATATGCGGAGTCTGCTGAAGAGCCACATTCTGGAAGCTGGGGCGCCCAAGGATATGATCTTTGGTCATCTGCATTTGATAATTTAGATATGTTTATTTCGACAAGACCTTTGAGTAGAGAATTAGAGAAGAAAAAAGAGCCTGGGAAAGAAAAAGTGTCACCAAGGGAAGACCCTTATAAAAAGTTCGAGAAAGAATTTAAGAATGCTCAAAATGCTCTAGTTGGGACTATTAACAAAATTCTTCCCAAAGTAGATGCAAACCCAAAGGTTTTTGGAGAAGACGCCGAGGAGTGGAAAAAGAACTTAAGGGAAGAGCTGGCTGTGCTCAAGGCACGCAAAAGAAGCTTAAATGAGATGAAGCTTCTAAATAAATATTTATATCACAATGTGTTAAAGAAGCTTGCTGGTAAGAAAAACATCAGTTTGGTCAAAGTTGCAGATTTGGGCAGCCTACTTACTCGCTTAAAAGAAAGGCAGCGGGCTGCGAAAGGCAAAAGACCCACCAAATACAGAGGCAGGAGAAGGGCTCCAGCCAAGGCGAAAGATGCGCAGGTTGAAGCTCTACAGCGGGCTATGGTTGCCGCTGGCTTTGATGTGGGCAAACATGGAGTTGATGGAGCATGGGGTAAAGATACTGCCGGCGCTTATAATCAAATGATGGCCAAGCTCAAAGGTCTCATGCCTGCGTTTAAGACTCCGACTGTTACATCAGCAAAGCCGCCGGCAAACGTTCTCAATCTTGGACAGAGAGTAGCTGCATATCTACAGAAGACTGCTCCCGCTATTACTGGCGATATAGACTTCAGGGGCAAGAAAGTTAGTTTGAAATCACTACAAAGCCCACAGGCTTTTGTTGCCGAGCTTCGACTACAGAAGTTGTTTGACCCAGATAGCGAGCATGATGATGTCCCAGCCAAGCTGTTGCAGGAAATGTATGGAGCTATTCAACCTCAAAAGGCCATGATGGATTTGGAGAGCCCTGGTAAATTTGACGAGATTGTAAGCATGATGCAGAAACTTTACAACCAGTTGGCTGGTGGATGGAAAGCACCTGCGGCTAAACCAATTCCAGGAACTGAGAGACCTGGGGCTCCTGGAGCTGCACCTGGTGCGGTCCCACCTGCTGCTGGAGGCAGAAAGCCTGGGGTAGATAGAGGTGCTTTTTATGGTCTGCGTGGCAGACCTCGTGAAAAGGCTGCTCTAGATAGTGTGCAAAGCTATTTCGATAAGCTTCCAGATTGGGAAATTATAGAAAGTCTAAGTGCTTTCGAGGCTTTCTCTGGTGGTAAATCACCAGTAGGTTACGCAAGACAATTGCGAGGCGAAGTAGGAAAGATTTTAAGGCAAGTGGAAAGCCTTAAAACCCAGCCACTATCAGGCGAGGCCAAGGCGTTCGTAAACAAGATGCGGACAGATGCTATAAATTATCTAAACGATCTTAGAGTGCTGCATGAAAAGCTTGTGGCCAAGGCTACAACTCCAACGCCAGCACCTGGAGGCTATCGTGTCCGATAAAGTTATCGTCAAAGAAGGTCAGGATATGATCCGAGATTTTCTGGGAACGGTAGTTAAGAAAGTAGATTTCAAGGATCATCCATTTGAGACGATCTTTGGAGCGATTGGCCCTATACTTGGCTGGAAGATTTTCGGCTGGAAAATAGGACTGTTGCTTCTTCTTGCAGAGTATGTTGGATTTGGACCAGGAAAACTTGGTGGGTTGGTTGATGACGAATTGAATTGGAAACCAGGCCAAGCGCTTTCTTTGGGTAGTCTTAAAAATGTTGCCGGAAGCGTTGTGGATAAAGTTAAAGGCGCAATAGGGCTCAAGTCCACCAGCATGTTGGAAGATATGATTGAAATTAAGGGAACGTTGGACGAGCACGATTTGGTTGCTATTGCATGTGCAAACAAATATTTCCCAGCGGAAACCATAGAGAAACAAGCTATAGGTAGGGGTGGATATTTTAGGAAATTCCTCAGCGCCGTTAAGGGTGGAAAGAAATTGGGATTCACTAATGTCCTATATGCTCTTTTAAAACTATTCGCTGGCGGCTTAGCTGGTCTTGGTCTTGTTGGCGCTGTTAGTGGTTTGGCTAAAAGGCAGTTTGGAGTTGGCCTTCCAGAGGCTGCTGCTCCTGGCGAAGGGCCCTCGATAAGTGGTCTTCTTAGTGGTAGAAAGCCCAGCGGTGTCCCTGGTGCAGCGCGTGCCGGGAATCTTTATATTGTAAATGAGAAAGGAAATGTTGAAGACACATTAATCCACTTTCTTAATTCAACCATAGAAGGTTTCTCTCAAGCCTTCAGACAGGTGAAAAGAAGGCCACTTAAAGGCTCCCCTGAGATGATGGGGAGACTTTCGGTTATAGAAAGACTGAATGGCAAAAGACTTCGGAGATTGAACAGGGAACAAGCTTTTCTTATTCCTCCGGTGACATTAATAGCTAGTTCGCTTCTACCAGAAGCAAAATACGAGAAGATAGGGGAGCCGGCTCCTGCCGCAAAACCCACGGCGATGCCAAAGCCAAAAGGTGGCGCACCGGCTAAGAAGCTACAAGAACTCTTACAAGGAGCGTAATGATATGAGCAAACAATGGAATGGCAGTTCGGTCATGGCGGAATTTGAAAAGATTGCTGCCGACGCTGGTTTGATTACTACCGACCTCAATCCAAAAAAGAAAGATTTGGTCGGCAATCCTAGTGAATCGCCCGTCGGTCCTTTCCGAGACAATGGCGTAAGTATGACTGATAAGGAAAGGAAGGATGCTGGACTATACGACGTAACTAAAGGAACTGGCGAAGAGCTTATCGAAAAAGCTCATCCTGAGACGGCAGTGCTTGCTGATGCGATGGGTGCCGGTGGCGTTGTAGAGAACCAAGTGGAGCAACAGAAAAAAGATATTGAGATTGCTACTAGGATGCCTAGCGGTGCTCTTTTTGGTATTCATGCGGAGCTTGTAAAAGAGCTGGCCAAGAAGGCAAATCAACTTGAGGAAGAAGGTAAGGTTAAGGAAGCGCTCCGGGTTGATAAGACAATCAGGAGGATCGCTGACCTCCCTTTCGTTGATGGCCGTCTTCACAAGACGGCCTGGATTGGTGCAGTAATCGGGCTCGTCTCAATGGTCGCCCCCATGGCTTTCAAATACTTGGGTGGTGGTGAAACTACTACGACTGAAAGAAAAAAGGGTACTGGTGGCAGAACCACAACTAAAACTATGAAAGGTAAGGCACCCATGGGTAGATGGGGCAAAGGAGCTATGGCTCTTGGCGGAGCTATGACTCTTCTTAGTGCCTTTGGAAACAAAATAACGAGCCGCAAAGAAGATTTGAAAACAGATCTTAAAGACCTTCACGATATTCTACAAACTGCCAAGGGCAAAGGTTCGAAAAGTGCGGGAGATGCTGCACTCATATTGAAGCCGTTCATGGGAAAACTAGCAAAGCCTTTGGATGAAAAGAACTTCAAAAAATTTGTGGCGAACTTTAATCAACTACAAACAGTATTCCCAAGACTACAAGCCCTGATGGCTAGAGTAAAAATAGAGCTTGGGACAGGAAGATGGTATCATTTTGGGTTCGACATTGCTTCTCGCTTGGATGAGAAGTATGAAGATTTTGTTGATGTGATAGAGGAGACCAAAGCTCTTATAGCAAAAGCACAAGGTCTAGGAAAGAAGATGGATTATGTGGCTCGTAGAGCCGTGGAAACCCCAGATATTAAACCAGAAGATAATACTAGAAAGCTACAAGAAATACTCGGTGTTGATGTAACGGGCGAAATGGACATGAAAACAGTCGCAGCGGCGGCAAAACTAGAGGAAAACATAGACGAAGCCCTTAATAAACTTGGAATAAAAGGCAAAGGCAGCTTCAAAGGAAAGGTGGTAAGAGGGGGTAAAATCGTTATTGATCCCAGCAAGTTAGAAAGGATACTTCATCTTATTAGTCAAGCCATGAAGAAAAAGGCTAAAGAATAAGATAAGTGCCTAATATATTTCCAGAAAATCTACTAATAATTACGCATAGAAATGAAAGAGAAAGTCAAATCTAAACTACACAAGGAGGACAATGCTTATGTCTCTTTTCAGCACATATGGAAGCCAGGGTGAACAGAATGCTAGCTCTGTTAAAGATGCCCTATCAAATATTGTAAAGTATGCTAGTGTCTTGGAGGAGCTTCAGCCAGCTAATACCGGTCTAGCTCAGAATCCATCTTTTACTGATCAGCAAAGAGACGAGCTTATTAAGCGTGCCCTTATGACGCAGGAAGGCAAGATTGCTCTTGGCCAGGCCATGGCTAATCCAATCCGTAGGAACTTGGATTATCAGGGTGTTGGACGTAGAGTTCTTGTTGTAGACCCACTTCCTCAGGGCGCTCTGCCTGTGTATGACCGAGATATTGATGTCGCGGCTGTTGTTGTTTCCAGCAACGGTTCGGCTCCAGAGAGCCGCGTATTTGGTGACCGTGTGACCGTTCCAGAGTTTGAGGTTGTTTCCAACCCAACCGTTCGTATCGCGGAAGTCAGAAGGCGTCGTTTCAACGTCATCGACCGTGCGCAGCAAAAGGCTCGTCAGGAAATCCAGGCTCAAGAGGATGCGAACATCTTCGCAGCTTTGGATTTCGCAGCCGACGCTACTCTTGGCGGCGAGAACACCGCTCAGGACATTGCGGACGCTGGCCTCCTGAAGCGCGATCTCTCCGAGATCAAGGTTCAGGTTGACCGCTGGGACCTTGTAACTACCAAGTTCCTCATGAATATCATTGAGTTCAATGACATTCTGAATTGGGCAACTGGTGGTGGCCAGGGAACTGGTGGCGGCGAGGTTGATCCTGTTACGATGAGAGAGATTCTTCAGACTGGTCTTTATGCCCACATCTGGGGAGCCGACATTATCGTTTCCAAGATCGTCCCAGCCGGAACCGTGTTCGGCACGGCTGACCCAGAGTTTGTTGGTGTTATGCCTGTCCGTCAGGACATCGAGGTGCTCCCAGCAGACGAACCAAAGCAGCTTAAGCTTGGTTGGGTTATTTCCGAGATCATCGGAATCGGCATCGTCAACCCAAGAGGTTGCGCTGTTGGTCGCAAGTCCGTAGCCGTTGGCTAATACCCAGTAGCTAAAAACCTAATAAAAACGGGCTATCTTTGATAGGTAGCCCGTTTTTTATTTTGGCTCCGGAGTTTGTGGAGCTATTAATAATATGATATACATGCAACGATACTTTAATTTTGGGGGCCGCTATGAGTGGTTTTCTTGGAATACCAAGTAGTATAAGCTCTTCTTTCGCACCTCTTGTAAATAATCAATATATGAGGTGGGTTGGGAAACACGGTAGTGATTCTAACGATGGTAAAACAATCGAAAAGGCTTTTCTAACGTTCACGGCGGCAATAGCGGCCAGTAGTGCTGGTTTTACAGTTGTGTGTTTGGACAATGGTGTTTACTTAGAAGGCATCACAATCCCCGCAAATATCTCAGTGCATGCTCCAAATGCCACTATTATTGGACCAACTAGTGGAGGATATGGTGTCGGAACTGTACAATTTTCTGGTGATCAGTCAACTGCTGTGTTTCGCAAAATAGAATCTACTGGGCAAAGCGCAGTTTTGAAAACCGCATCAGGAAATGGTGGAACTAACTGGCTACATGCAGACAAGATTGTGCAAACTGGGGTTGGCTCGGGCATTCTTAATTTTGATGTTGGTGTCGTCCCCGAGCCAGCTGTTATTATTGCTAGAGTAGGTGCCGTATATACTGGCAGAATTGGCGTTGGGGCGCAGTCGTCAGACGGCGGTCATATGCACGTTCATGTGGGCGATATTTATCTAACTGCCGATAGTGCTATAGGAATTGCAAATTACGGCGGCTCTAGTATTGTGGGAAGCGTTGAACATGTCGTAGCACAGGGTAGTCATACAAGTCTTATTGGTGTATGGCATGGTGTGGGCGGCGGAGAGCTAAACTTAAATGTAGGAGCTATAGACGTTGGAGCTGGCAATGTTGCTTACGATGCTGTTGCTGGCGGAACAATCAATATGTTTCTCAATGAGCTAGTAAGTGGTAATGTGGGCGTTAGCGGCGGCACACTTAATGTTACTACTCCATAAAAATTAGCAAAAATTGTTTTACATTTTAACTAGAATGTTGCCGCATCCATACGACCAAAATGAAAGGAGAATAATATGAAGCTTCTAAATAGCAATGATCATGTTCTATATCAAGTATCTATGGGATGCAATGTGCCTAACAAGAACGGAGATGTGTATGACACAGAAGCTCTGTGCAAGCATCTAGAAGAGTTTGCCAAGGGAAGGGTCACAAAAATAGAAGTAGATGGCAACTATCTCAATATAGAATGGAAACCCGAAATAACTTTAAATTACATAACCTTAGACATTGTGCTAGACAAACCTTCTAAATAATGAATCAATTTAATACAAAATCTATTAATATTTTTTCATAATAACGAATACTTACAGAGGCTGATCAAAGAATGTGCCTCGGAGGAAAAAATGGCTCTTTATATTTATCAACCGGGGATTCAGCCCCTAGGACAGTTCGACTGCCTCGATGCGTATCTTTCTCTCGTAGCAGGTGGCGAAGTTGGAACTCTTTTCGGAGCTTCCAGAACCGTAACCTCAACTGAGAAGGCTGCTTTCGATGTTCTCGATGGCTACGACAATATTACTTCCCAGCATCGTGCGGCTGTTGCACCTCGTGTCAACACTGCTGCTGTGCGCCCACTCTGGCTGCTTGATGACGGCACCAGTGGATATGGAACTCTGTTTGGCCAGGTGATTGGAACACCAGCCGGTCTTCTAACCACAGGAACCAACCTTGGTCCTCACACTGCGGCTGCAAGCGGCAAGGTAACTTGCTGGGACAAGCCAGGTCTTTATGCAGTTTCTGTTGACGCTGTTAGCACCGCTGCTGACGGCCTTGTGCTTACCAATGTCAATTGTGTCCCAGGCGCAGCCGTTCAGCCACAGGCTGATGGTGTTCTGACGTTGACTGGTGCTGCTCTTGCAGTTGCCGTTACCGTTGGTCGCTTTGTCGAGTTCGAGACTAGCCCATTCTTGGTAACCACCCCACCTTCACTGGTCGGTGCTACCGAAGCGGCTACTCGCGTCGTGCTGAGCTACAGGGTTGAGTAAGTAAGTTTATAACCCCAAACAACAACAATCATGATCAAAGAAGAAATGGGCTGCTTCGCGCAGCCCATTTTTATTTAACTACTAATAATTTAAGATTATATTGGAGTTCTTTTATTTACGATAAAGGAAAAATCTATCAATAATAGACCATAATTATAGATAATTGGGAGACAAGCATATGAGTAGATTCAATTTCTTTGAAGTAGTTACGGTAGACGGCTACAGCTTTCCAGCTGAACCACAAGTAAGGTTTAATTTTATAGCCCAGGGAATTTCCCTATTAAATCGCGGAACTAAGATTCTGGAATACTCTTTTGATGGAACCACACTCCACGGAGATTTGAATCCCTCTGACGGTTCTGTTGGTATGATTTTTGATGGTCGCCAAGAAAGCGTAGTGTTTTTTAGGGGATCTGATGGATATGGAGATGTAAGAGTTGAAGCTTGGGGCGGCTGGGGCCGTGATACAAACTCATAAAGGAGAACAAGAAGATGAACGAAAAGAAGAAAGAGCCAATGAGCGAAGAAGAAACTAGAACGAAACTTATTAAACACGCCCGCCGAATTGGAGCCGAGGAAGATCTACAAAACTTATTCCACAAATGGGACACAGCAATAGCATTGGCGCCACCAAGCGAAAGGGAAGATATGTCCAAAATGGCGATACTAGAAGTCCAAGCAATGTTAGACATACATGCTGAAGATGGCTTAACGATTAATGACGACATTATTATAGCCCCAGGAGGAGAAGATGAAGGTGGTTAATTCCCAACGGCCAGTAATAGAATGTGGCGATGGCGAATATAGAATAATAGACATAAGAGGCACAGTGCCGAAAAACAAAGATTGTATAATTTCCGGCTGGTATATTAAGAAAGGTAAGATTGTGAAAAAAGGTGAAGTAATATTTGTGCCGGGAAATGGGAACTTCATCATTAAGAATAATACGATAGAATCATAAGTAGTAGTAACTAATACAAAGAGGAGAGAGATTATGAATGAAGAAGTAAGAGAAGTTAGGTATGGAACAGTAGTATGGTTTAATAACAGTCGTGGCTATGGATATATAGCTCCAGAAGACGGCGGAAAAGACTATTTTGTGCATTGGTCTAACATTAACGGAGAGCCAAACAAGTTTAAAACACTCATAGCTGGACAGCAAGTGTCCTTTGTTGTTGGAGCCAATAACAAAGGTCCCCAGGCTGAACAGGTAGTGGTGCTTGAAACCCCAGAGGTGGCTGAATAAAAGGTCGTATGAATAAAAACAATTATGTTCTAAGAAATACGACAAAAAGAGACATCAATCTTGGCGACTTGCGGTATAAAATACCAGCAGGCGTGTCTAGAGATCTGATGTCTCATAAGTCTAATCTAAGACATAAAGATTTAATGGAGTCGATTAAAAGCGGCTCCATTTCTAAATATCTGCGCAAGGGATTCCTTGTTGAAGTTGATAAGATAGTAGTGCCCCCTTCTCTTAAAAAGAGCTTAGCCGATCCTTCCACGGTTATATTTCCGCAGAGGATTAAGTCATCAATAACTATAGAAGTTGGCGATGTTACTGATGAAATTAGAGAACTTACGATTAGTGAAGATGACGAGTTGCTTAAGCAGTTGGAGGAGGAGGGAGGCCTTTTTGATGTAGGAGAGGCTCCTATTGTTGCCAAGAAAGACGAAAAAGACGAGGAGAAATAATGACAGAAAACAATGTAATTCATCTTACAACTGAAGAGGTTGAAACCACAAAAATATATCAGCAGAGTGTAGAAGCAGAAAAAGCATCTCTGGGCATGCTGCGTCAAAACTATTTGGTCGCAGAAAGAAAAGCCCTGGAGGCTCTTGGAAAAGCTAACGCTGATTATATATCCTACATTAAGGCGCTTGCTGAGGGCAAAAGTCTTCCTGCCGATCAAGAATGGTTTTTTGATTCTGTTGGTTTTTCTTTCAAAAGAAGAGAGGGCCCAGAATAATATAGCCGCAATTCTATTATCACATTAACGGAGGATTTAAGCTGTGCCCAGAACTCCCGATGATTTTTCAGGCGTTAGCATAGAGGAAGGATTACTTCTAATAAATGATGGGTATGGTGCGCCTGGAACCCCCGGCGAGATTAGGTATAGCGGCGGACACTTTTATGCCAAGGACGGATATGAGTTATTTGATGTTCGAACCAATGTTCATGAACACATACTATCTCATTTGGCAGACGGCACAGATTCATTTTATGTTATATCGCCAAATGCACCAACATCTTATGAAGATGAAAATGATGGTTACGAAGTTGGCTGGCGCTGGATTGATACTACTGATGGTTATGAGTTTGTATTAATTGATAAGACTGCCGGCTTCGCTGTGTGGAAAAACACAACGCTTGCTGGCGGCGGCGGAGGATTACCTGACGCTCACGCCTTTACACACATACACAGTGGATCCGATGAAATCGACGGTGATAAGCTCAACATTGATTTTGATCCAACGTTTTATAGTCCGGACACAAGCCCACCCGAAGTTGATAGTGATCAGGAACTTACGGCACATCTGGCTGGCATTGATGCATATTTTGGCGAGCTAGATGGATATTTTATCGAAGACGAAGAACATAAAAAATTAAGACATCTGATACACTTTATTGATGATGGCCCCGCTGGTGGATTTGAAACAGATGGATACAAAAAAATATATCCAGAAGCGGATCCATTTCCCGTTCAAACTGTGTGGTATGATCCTAATGGCAAAAAAATTGTTGAAAAGAATATCACTAGAAATGCCAATAAAACACCATCTACCATAGAATGGAAAATGTTTGATTCTGATGGAATTATTGTGCTAGAAACTGTGACAGATACAATTACATATTCTGGCATATTTGAAATTAATAGAACTAGGAGTATTTCATAATGGCTGGCGACTCACCTGCTGCCATCTTATTTGATGCTTATGGCAATGCTATTGCCACTTTAGATGGCTACAATATAACTGCAACTAGTCCTGGCCTGCCAATCATGATAAAAGATTCGGCAGGAAATGCATTTTTTCTACAAGCTGATAGTGATGGCTATCTTCGTATGTCTGCGCCAAGTTTAGAAGCTAAAGATTTTGCTACAGAAACAACACAACAAACTTTGGCTACAGAAACAACACTGTCCGATGCTTATGATAAGCTAGACGACCTTGAGTCGAAAGACTTTGCTACGGAAACAACACAACAAACCTTGGCCACAGAAGCTACCCTTGTTGATGCTTATAACAAACTTGATAGTTTAGAGGCCAAAGACTTTGCTACAGAAACCACTCTAGCAAGTTTGGAAACTAAAGATTTTGCTACCGAGGCAACTTTATTAGACGCTTATAACAAACTTGATAGTTTAGAGGCGAAAGACTTTGCAACGGAGACGACCCTTACATCCATCAAAGACACCGATGGTATCAAGAAGATCGCTGATGCATTGCCTGCTGGCGACAACATCGTTGGGCAGGTTAAAATTACAGATGGCACCAATGTCGTTGATGTTTTTGATGATTATGGCGTACACCGTTTACAAGTAGAATCAATAATTCCAGATGGTTATGCTGGTACACAGGCGGTCTATTTGATCGATGGCGTGAATGGGGTCGAGCTTGCTGTGGCCGAAAATGAACCTGTGCCGGCCAATACCAGAAGCTTATTGACAACTGCCATTGATGGTGATGGATACGCACAGCGCATCAATGCCGTTGCCGACGGATCATCATATAGATTAATGGTAGACACTAAAGCAGTCCTAGTTTCAACTGCATCTATTATTGATTTTGTTAAAAATGGCGGCTCTGAAGATATGTTGGTAAACGGCAGTGTAACACCAGTTACTTTTTCATTTGACGCAGACCCAACTAATGATATTGTTCTGACGAACTTTGTACTTTGTATGTCGGCGCTGAGCGTGGACCTGGATGGATCTTCGTGGGGCGCCGGTACTGACTTGGCAAATGGCATCTTAGTACAGGCGACTGTAAACAATGGCGTGTCTATTAACATTGGACTATTTCAAAGAAACGAAGATTTCAGGCGACTATTGGATACAGATATTGCTCAGGGAGGAATAACTGACAACATCGTTGGAGTTATCAGCTTTGGTGGTCGCATGATATTGAAAGCTGGAACTGCCGACAAAGTGGAAGTAATTATTCAAGACAATCTGACCTTGCCTGCACGTAATTTAGATTATCTCACTGCCACCGTTTATGGCTTGAAGGAGTGATTTATGCCAGTATACGAAATCGACGCTGTTTTTCAAAATCCACATATTATAAGAAGACTTGGAAACAAAACTACTACTTCTACATCTGAAGTTCTACTATCTGCCAGAGCATACGTGGAACAAAGCAGTGAGGCACAACGATCTATTGAATCGACTTCAAATCAAGACAAGCCATCCGGCAGTGGAGCTGGGGCAGTCAGAATTACATACCTAAATAGTGCTTACGAATTGAAAACTGAGGACGTTACTCTCGACGGATCAAAAGATGTTAACACTGTTGCAACGGACATCAGGTTCATTGAGAAGTTTCAGGTCATTCAAGGATCGGCCGCTGCGGGAGCGATCAAAATACTGACAGAAAATGATGGTGGAGGCACAGAGTTCTGTGGAATAGGTGTAGGAACTTATGATGCTTTCTTATGTCACCATTATGTTCCTGCTGGGAAAAGCGGCTGGGTTTGGGCATGGAGCCTCACTGTTAGCGATGAGGTTAAAGCCAAGTTGATGGGAAGATCAACTTATGGCTCAAATACTGTTGATGAACACTGGGATTTGGTTAATTTGCTGGGCATAAGTACCCCGCCAGGTCTTATTCAGTTTGAGAAAAAACTAATTGGAGTGCCTTTTTCTGAGAAAGCATATATTAGAACTACTATTGTTCCAAACCAAACGTCTTCGACAATTACTCGTGGCGAACTAATAATTTGGGAGCAATAAACTATATCCGGGGAGGATTGAGAATGAAATGTATACGTATGGGTCTAGCATTACTATTGGCCTTGATGTTGTTTGTTCCCTCTTTTACGTCATGCGGGGGCGAGAAAAGTTATCAAGAATCTCAGTTTAGTGGAACCACTACCTGTCTGACACCAGCCCAGCTCGCAGCCGATTTGGATGGCGCCTCACAAGCAGATGTAATACCACTATCAGGTGTGAATCCTTTGGTATGTCCAGAAGTTCCAATGTCTCACACATGGAGTGGAGGAAAACTTATCTTCAGTGACAGTCCAGAAAAACCAACAAGTAAGGGAAAGCTGTATGAAGACGACGGCTTTTCTGCAACTGGTAGTGAAAGTAATAGAGTGTTCGTATACCATGTAAACGGCCAAAAAAAGAAAATGAAGTTTGCCATTTTGCTTAAAAACACAAGTTCAACTAGTGGCACGCTTACCTTACAAAAGAAAGGGACTGCTGGTCCTACAACTAATTATTTATATGCTGGTAAGGTCGGGTTCCATCGCTGGCTTACTTCAACAGCCTCGGCTCCGGTGAACGTGCCCGCTGGAGACACAGTTAGGCTAATAACAGATATCGAAACGCCAGCGGCTGAGAACTACCTGATGCACGGCATTTATGATTACACTTTTGATCAGAGCCACAAAGTCACTATTTGTGCTATTGATCAAAGGGACAAGGCTCTAAAAACATGCCCAAGGTTAAGCATTCTTCCGCGTGATGTTCACCAGCGTGGAACTTTTCCATACGCAGATAAAGTTTATGATAGTGCGGCAGGATACGCTATTGACACCGCAGATGGCATTGTTCAATTTTCCCTTGCATATAATACGGCGAATGATCCATATGCGGTCGGTGTAGATGCAACTGATGGTTCTCCGCAGATATTAGTTGGTAATTATGGCATATTATACAGGATGCATTTGAACACTTCCGCTTCTGACGGGCAGAAATTAGGATTTTTGTTTAACCCAAGAGGTGGCCAGTGGGGCGGTGCTGCATGGCCAGTAAGCGGAATTACCCCAGGCGGAAAATTTCTAGTTCCACCAAATGCTGGATCAACTGGCGACAACACAAATGGCGCAGTGGCCGGTAAGTATAACCCAGGAAGTTCATTCACTTTTTGGATGCAATGGATGCCAACAGGTGGAAGCAACATGCCACTTAGATTTTTAGCAGTTCCATATTAATATACAATGAAAGAAACATATAAAGATCATTAGGAATTTTAAGCTGTTACTTATGTTATATGGGTATTGATAGCATACCTATGCACTATCATTTTGATAATTGCATTAAAAACTATCAATAACAATATATTATGATGAAGATCGCCTGCTTACAGGCCGTTAATGTTTCCAGTTAAAGAGGGTTAGAGTAAACAAAAAATGACGTGTGGCAAGAGAACCTTGGTAAAAGGTAAACAGATCAAAGATGAAACAATAACATCAGATGATCTGGCCAAAGACTCTGTTATTACAGAGAAAATTAAAGATGGGAATGTCACCTGTGCGAAGCTTGAGCCCGGTCTGTGTGATCGCCTTTTAGCTAGCGCTACTCCAATAGGTAGAATTAAAATAGTTGGAACTGTTCCGGCTCATACTGATTTCATTATACCTGGCGGCCTATCTTATGATGTGTTACTATTTGTCGAGAGGGTTGCAATATATAAAAACGGCCAACTTTTGTTCAATGGAGATGGCCCGCCAACAGATGATAAAGATCCTGTGGAAGTATGGCCGGGCAGTTCAAATGACAAAATAGTTTTTGATTTTCCTTTGAGAAATGGAGAAACCATACAGGTGATGGTATTATGAGCGACGAGAAAAAAGACACTGCTATGAATAAGGGATCATTAATATACGAGACAAGTGATATAGCTCTAGCCGCTTATCTCAAACTCAGGGGTCTTGTTTTGCTGAAATGCAGTCGTGACAAAAAGTTTTCCTTTGTTTTTAAGGATCCAGAAAAACGGGCGGCTGGCTTGGCTATAGAGTTTATTAACAGCGATATGAGACGTTATGACGATGAAATTCGCTCGTTGAAGAAAATAATTTTCAATAATTAGAAAGTGAGCAAGAAAAAAATATTAGGAGGTTTTAATAACCATGGCTCACCGTTCAGTATTACGCGCAGATCAATTGGATTCCAACGATAGTTGGAGTTTTGCGCAGGTAACAATAGATGGATATTCGGGTGGAGACATTAATGATGGCTACGTGACTGGACTCGTGTTGACAAACGGGGATAGTGGTGCCACTACATTAGAACTCCATGCTGATAATGGCGAAATTAATCAGATAGGATCAGGTGACGTTACTTTCACAGGTGATGTCGAAATGCTTTCAAATGCCGTTGTCCAAGGAGACTTCACGGTAAATGGAACCACCACATACATAAATACTCAAGAAACGATTCTTACAGATCCAATCTTTACAATCAATAATGATGGTACAGAAGCTCTTTCTGATTGGACTGGAATAACGGCTAGAGATGCTGATGGGTATAACAGAATTGGATGGTTATTTGATGGATATTGGGGTTTGTCCACGTCATTTGATGCAAACTCCGATGCAGTTCCCGATAGGGCAATTGCCTACATTGGTGCTGGGGACTCATATGGAGATTTGTCATCTACAGCAGCAGGTAATTCTGGCGCAGGCAAAATTGGTGTGTCACCGATCACTGGAGTAGTAGGTGACGATGTACAAGAAGTTCTTGAGAATATAGTTACAGGAAATGCTGATCTTGAGGGAACAGATAATATTACTTGGCATGTAAATCAGGATGCAACTGCTGGTGTTGATGAGGATCCTTGCCTTATAATGTCTGGTGGAAGTGGCACCAGACTTGTAGATGGTTACCTATGCACCATTACTGATGATACTAATGGAGACAGATTCCGTTTTAGGTTGTATTCTGATGGATCTCTTGAAGACACGGCTGTTCACCTTGGCGGTCTTGGAGACACAACAGACCTTGATGCATACTTAATTTTTAACACTGGCGATGGTGGAACTGCCTATCAGGCAGAATTACATGCAGATGGAACTGGAGATCTTATATACTCCACTGAAAGTGAGCACATTTTTGCAACTGGTGATGTTGTTGTTGAAAATGATTTGTACGTAGATGGATATGCTACAATTGGCGACAGCTCCGATGATCATTTGATTGTGAATTCAACCATCTACAGCGATCTTAATCCAGAAGATTGCACGCACCAGCTTGGTGACGACACTCACAGGTGGCTTGATGGATATTTCTGCCTGTTTACTCCAACCAACTACACACCTATTGGAAGTAACAATAGCCTAGAAGGACATTTAAAGGGCATCGATAATGCTCTGGTTAATGTCACCTTGGATCCACCTCGTGGTGTGTATGAGATTACAGCCGCCGAAGCGGCAATTGACACATTGGATAGTTCTCGTGCTGTTGATCAAGGCGATCAAACTACTGTTGGTGGCTACACAGATGCACAGTTCAGAGATGGCATTTTTGTCTATAGAAATGGCCAGCTTCTATACAATGATGCAGTGTCTCGTGCAAATAAGGCGGCTGTGGTAAATGACGTGGCCAGACAGACAGGAAGTTTGAACAACCTGATTTTTGGCGGAAACCTAAATAAGAATGCAATTGTGCAGATTGTCGATATGACATAACTGAATAGCTTTTAAGGCTCACAAAGGGCGGCGGTAGAACCGCCGCCCTTTTTTAATCAAGGTAAAGGAGAAAAAAAGATGGAAGAAAAGTTGAAGAGTATGTCCCCAGAAATTATGAAAGGAGTTGCTAGTGTTTTGGAAGATTTGCAGATGAATTTAGAACCCATTAGAGATCAAGCAATGGATCAAAGAGCAAGATGGACGGGCTTTGTGGAGTGTGCCGAACATATGCTTAAAGCAATCGTGAATAGAGCAGCGGCTTTGAAGCAACTGGCAGAAAATCCGATAGAAGATGAAAAGGAGGAAGTTGTAAACGACGAAGTGGTAGCTTCAAATGAAAACACAGAAGTTTCTGGTGAGATAGAATCACAAGACAAAAGTGATGAAAAGAATAAAAAGAAATGGTTAGATTCTATGTGAAAAAGCGAGGGTTAATGTGTAAATGGCCACTATCAATCTAATTACTGGAGGAACTGGGCTGTATGATCATCAGCATATTTTAGAAGATATAACCGATCAAGCTGATGGCTATAAACTAATATTTACCACTTCCTTTGAGTATATCCCAGGAACATTAGAAGTTGTGTATGTGGGCATAACCTACACGAAAAATAATGATTTTACAGAAACTGGCTCGCAAGAATTTACTCTTGTAAACGACGATCCGTTTCCTCCAGAGGTAGATTGTCCACTATATATAAGATATAGAAGAGTATTACCACCAATATGAGGTAAAAAATAAATGGGAATTGGCCCGTATCAACCAGGAGAAAAAGTCCGCATACCGCTGGAGGTTTTGCTTAATGGAAAACCCATACCCGTATCAAATGCGCGTATACAGAGAATAGTTTTGCCGAGCAAAGCCAATGCGGCAGGTTTTCCCAGGCCAATGATAAGGCTCAAAGACGGCACATATATATTTGAAACGACAGAATTTTCAACAATAGGTAATTACACGGCCATAATCCAGGCGGAAGTTGGTGGAGATACTATTGAAGAGATAGAGCCTTTTATAATACAAAAACCGTTTGGCTTTCCAAGAATACGAGTAGCTACGGATGAGGAGGACTGCTAATAGATGGCAACTACCAACAGACAAGTAATTATTGGACATACCATAGTTCTAGAGGTTGATGTTCTAGATGCTAGAGGAGCACAAGTAGATCCTGACTCTCCACCAGAAGTCGCTATTATAGATAATCGTGACTTTTTGAGAAGAGGGCTTTCATCTACCGATGTGGTTCGCACCGAGGTGGGTAGATTTAGGTTCAACTATAAAGTGCCATCTTCGGCAGAGACTGGAATTTGGATTGATCGCTGGAGAGTGGTTGTTAATGGTTTTGAAACCAAAGAAGATTTGAACTTCATTGTTTTAAGCCAAGGTGCTGATATTGAGGTATCTGGAGATCAGATAGGTGATCCTGCTCGTGTTAGTTACTCACAAGATGAAATTATCGGAATCAATATTCTTTTAGCTATGCTAAAGGCTAGACTTAAAAATGATGTCAAAAAAGAGGCGCTCGATGCATATGGAAATATTGAATTGGTTGATTGTCCAATATTTACTAACGATGAGTTGGTTTGGTTTTTAAGGGCAAGTTTAAGTGAGTTTAACCAGACGCCTCACTTTACAGATTTTACATTCGCGATGCCTGTGATTTATGATCGCTATGCTTATGTGATTGTGGAAGGCGCATACATATTGGCGGCTGCTGCACAAATGCTTATTGAAGCTGGCAGGGAATTCACAATTACAGACAACGGAATTACAATGCAGCCACCACCGCTGTCTACTACGCTGAACAACCAACTCAGTACTTTCGTTAGTAAGCACGTTGAGCAATTGAAGCATATCAAGTGGAGTATTAAGCCACAACCAATCGGGTTCGGAAGTTTCAGAGTTCTGGCTAATAATCCAAACTTTATGAGGCTGCGACACCTTAGACAGAGAAGAATCATATAAGGAGAAATTATGGTAGTAGAAAGATTGGTCAAGAAGCATATAATATATGCTGGTGTAGAAAATCCAAGAAGTGCGGCAGAGATAAAAGTGGAAATACTTGGACTTAAAAATGCTATGAAGCAAGCGGAAGAACAGATGAGCAGGTATGAGCAAGTGTTTGCTATTTCAGTACTTAAAAATGAGGAGAGGCAGCAGCATGCATCACAAACGGAGAGTGATCCAGAGGCTCAAAAAAGCGCGGGAAGAGAAGAAACAGAGGAGCAAGGAGCACCTGGAAAAGATAGTTGAGAAACTAAAAGCCGACCTCAAAGACGAGGAGGAGTATCTAGAGAAGTGCGAAGAATATGACAAGGATCCCAACTTTGTTGATTCTGTGAAGATCACATTCGAGCCCCTAGACGTTTCTGCAAAGACCACTAACGAGCACATACAGCTTAATGAGAAGTTGCTTGATAGCCCGTGGAAAGATAAGATGCGCTATGTGGTTCATGAGATTGTACATGTTATGCAGCAGGAAGCGGGCAAAGTGAATGGAAAAACAAAGAAAAAAGATTACTTGAACGATCCCAATGAACAAGAAGCTTTCGAGGCACAGATTTCATATATGAGAGAACACGAACCAGAACAGGAGGTTCAAGAGTATATAGAGAATCTTTTGGATCATCATAACATAAAAGGGGAAGAAAGGGAAGAGAAAAAAGAAAAGCTCACGGACGACTCATAAATAGGTGGTGTTTCTAAATGGCTCAGTTTACCGGCTTTATTCCAACGCCTAACCAAACAGATGTTCCAAGAACCACCCTTGTGGGCTTTACGGTTTTGGAGCAGCCCAACGGCGCTCAGATAAATACCCTGGCGGCTTCCATTGATGGCTACCAGGCTATTCTTGCTGGTGCGTTTGTTAATGGTTATACGGGCAAGATTTTCCCTAGCACAGGGAAATGGGTTGTTGGAATATATCCAAAGGCTCCAGATTTTATTAGAGCGGCTGCTCAAATTGCAGTCCACATGGACGTGCGCGATGGGTATAATAATTTAGACGCATATGATTACGTATTCTTTACGGCAGGTTATAACCCTCCACCTCCAGAGCCCATTCCGTCGAATCCAACTAGACCCTGCATAGTTAATAGGCCGTTCTTCCCGCCAACAGATTTGGGACTGGTAGCGGCCCTAGATGAGGGAGTTGGAACTGAAGTTGAGCTTAACTGGAAACAAGCTTATCCCTATGATGAAGATAATGTGGTGTTCTACAATGTCTATATCGCGCATAAGAGAGCCGACGTTTTTGACGGCTACCCAGAGTTTATAGTAGAGGACACTACGACTACAATTGGAGGAATCGCTCCTGGTGATCAATTGTTCTTTGGTGTTAGGGCTGGTGAGTTTGATCCAAACCTATTTACGACAACAGGGCTCAGGCAAGCTGGAACCAATATGTTCTTCTATCCTGATGCCTATGTTAGTGGATCAGTTAGTTCCACAGCCTTGATTATTCCAGCTTCATCCGTTAGTGGGTTCCCTGACTTTGGAATATTGAGAATTGGTGACGAGCTTATAACCTATAGTGCAAAGAGCCAGGTTCCTCCGAGATTTATAGTTCGTCCAGATGGTCGCGGATATGAAGGAACGAGAGGAGAAGCCCACGTAGCTGGACAAAATATATTCCTGTATCCAGGAAGACAAGATGGCAATACCATCATAGCCCAGGCTGAGCCGACTTTCCAAAAGCCCAATTATGCGATTACAAATGTTCTGCACAGCGACGATTGTGCATTAAGCGGATATAGAGACGGGTATGATGGGTATGCCTATGGTTACACCGATGGCTACGCTGATGGCTATTTGAGATTTAGGCAAGAGACTGTAGATTCATTAACTACAGATGGGACGAACAATGACAACTCGGGAGATTTCCCAAGATTCGACTATTGCGGTTCATATAGAACACGCTCTCCAATAAGTTTTATGGAGGGACAATGCTCTGGATCCTATTGGGGCGGCGTTCAGATGATAAAAGACCCAACTGATCCTTCTAAGAATGTAAAAGTAAGAGTTCCGGACGTTAGGACCCATATGCTTCAAAGGGAAGAGTTGCTTTTGGAAACAACTGGTGAGCCTTTCGTATTGGCTAGGAGGATGTGGACAGGAGCCAGATGTCCTTGTTTCATGCAGAGAAGAGAGCATCCAGATAAGAGATGCCCAATTTGTTATGGAACTGGATTCACACAGGGCTACACTCAGTTCTTCAACCCAAGAAGACCAGATAGAAGAATATTGGTGAGAATAGATCCAGCCACGGATGATTTGAATATAGTGGATCGTGGCGGACTGGAGCCAGCCTATGAACCTAACGGTTGGACATTACCGTTCCCAGCTATTAAGGATAGAGATATATTAATAAGGTTTAATCCTGATAATACTGAAGCTTGGCGATATTTTGTGTTAAATGTGACCAGAAACAAAGCTTTCTTCACTCAGACAGGCGCCCAGAAATTAGCGTTAAAGAGGGTGCCGAAGACCGACATAATCTATCAATTCCCTGTAACTAGGGATGCAAGCCCAAATCCTGTGACAGGCACTACCACGGTGAATGCTGCACCTGCGGTTCCAGCACACCAACATCAGATTATTATACCGCAGGGCACGTCTATTGCTACATTGAAGACCGCCACGCTGGAGTCACAGGGGCACAACCATGTAATATTTAATGGTATTATCCAAGAAGTATTAAACCATACGCATACTATAATTACCTGAGGTGAATAAACAATGACCCAATATCCAGGCGCTATAGACGGATATGCTCAAATAAGGCTGGCACGCGATGGCATAGATGAGATCATAGCTGGAGACCACAATGATCTGAGAAGCGCTGTCTTGGCACTTGAGCAAACGCTAGGTGTAAATCCACATGGAGCTTACGGAACCGTTGTGGCTCGCCTGAACGATTACGGCTCTAGGATCAATGTGAATGAAACCAACTTTGATGAGCACGTCAATGGTGTTGCTTTCAGACACAACGATAATCACATAGATACGGCTCCGAAAGTCGCTGTATTTAATGGTTTGGTTGGACCAACTCTGGATATCCAGTTAGAAGAACTACTACTTTTGTTTGACTATCCTGGTAGTTTCTCCACCTTTGCTGACGGTGCAGGCCTAGGAGTGCAGAATTTCCGCATCACTCCAGATGACATAGTTGAACAATTGGGCAGTCCCGGTGGATATGAAAAGATTGGGACGGGACTCGTGCCTGGAATCCCACTTAGCTTGCCAGCCGGTGCTGTCAGGGATCATGTTTCAACTCTATTGGCCAGCCAGAATGCTGCCTCTGCTAGTGATATATTTAGTCCCACTGGGGGTATTGGTGGAGGCATTTTCCCAAGCTTGGATGAGCGTATAGAGGCTGGCGATCATCATGCGCGGACTGTGATTTCATGCACTGATGGTGTAACCACCGAAGGCGGCATGTATAATGGCATGGACGCGTTGGAAAGGGCTCTTTTAGATGTAGCTGCTACAGGTGGAACTATCTTGGTAAGAGGGGGCGAATATCATATAACCGTGCCTCATATACTCCCAAGACCTGTAAAAATCATTGGCGTGGAACAAAGACCTACAGTGGTAAATGAAGTTGGAACATTTATGCTTACTTTTGAGCATGATGCGTATGGATCTACAATACAAAACATAGAAATCATCAACTTCGGTGCTGGTGCATACCAGGCTTTCGTGAGCGATTGTGATGACTTCTTGGTAAAGCAGTGCGAGATTGAAGGAACAATATACCTACAATCCGGGCGCAGGCCAAGGGTGGAGCAAACAAGAGTGACCCCAGTTGGTGTGGATTGCATAAGCACGGGGCCTGGCTGCATATTAGCAGAAATTTCTCAGTGTGAACTTGCACCTGTTGGAGAAGTAACACTGCTTAATCATAATGGTTTTGGTTGTGTTGTAAGCAATACTTTTTTTATAGATGGCTACGGCGCTCAGGCAATTATAGGGGCAGGTGGCACCTCGGGTCTTAAAATACACGATTGTGCCGTGAGATGTGAACCATACAAAGCAAACACCCCTGTTATTGACTTTGGAGGAGATAGAACAGAAGTTAACGGACTATATATGTATACCTACGGCCCTGGAATAATAAGCACTAGCTTCATACGTTCTGAGGCAGATATACTTAAGATTCAAAACCTTCGCATAAATATGAACGAGAATGTTCTTGGTCATAGTGATTCTAGTAACAACCCTATATCACTATCATGCGCCGATCTCGTAATAGACGGATTTTTCATGTATGGTGGGTGGATACCAATGACCATTAGAGATGGATTTACCCTAAGCACAGACCATCCAGTGATACAATTGAGTGGTAGACCAGCTGCTGACCCGACATATACTATGAGTGAGGGTAGAGTTAAATTGATTAATGCTATGATATCATCTCCCACGGATGGTGCTGCGCCCGCTGGAAATATGACAATAGTGATACTTGGAGACAGTGGGCAAGGGGGCCTTGAACCTGCGACTCCATTTGGAATTATGGAACTAGAGAATGTTACCATTCAGGGCTTTTCAAGCACAAACTGGAATCTAGGAGATTCTAAATACATGGTTGGGAATGTGCAAGAAGGATCGCTTATTCAAGGATGTACGTTTACTGGGGGAAATTGGGATGCAGTAATAGCTCTGTCGGACTCACATAGAACACGAGTGCAGAACAACTACTTCAAGTTCACAGGTGTGGGGGCGATTGGGAGTGCAGTGTTGGTAGCCCCATCGTTGGCCCCTGTAGTGGAGCATGTGCAAATAAGCGACAATAATATTCTTATAAACGATCTGAATTCCCTTGCTCCCACTGTAGCCACAATATTTGCTTTTGGTGCTAATGGGGCTACAATAAATAGCAATGTTATAGTCGATGTAAGTGGCGGCGGCACTGGCCCAATGGTTTCGCTTACTGCCTGTGATTATAGTACCGTACTTAGTAATGTTTTAGATGCCCGCATTGGTTTTCCTTCGTTCGTTGATGCTGCTCCTGGTCCAATAGGAAATCTATATACGCATGGAGTGTTAGGTCCGCTCGATCTCAACAAGTGGACATAAAGGAGGATAAAAAATGGATGATAGACTGCTAGAAGAACTCATAGAAGACTATGAAAGAATGCTGGGAATTATTAGTAGTAGGCTACTTGAACTTAAAGCCATGAGAAAGGGCGAAAGAACAAGCATTACCAGAAAAAACTCAGTAAAAGATATGATAGAGGCAAAGAGGAAAGAAATAATGGCCCAGGTGGATGCCGCGCCAAGAAACGCACCGATTAACAGGAGCAAGAAAAAAGATGCCTAATGGTAAATATAACGGAAAAGAATACAAAAAATATCAGTCAAGAAAATGGCAGTTAGTTATGCTAGTAATAATCTTGGCCACTTTAGGCGCTTTTGTTCCGCCACTCCTTAGTGCGTGGGTGTTCAAGGCAAAGTCTGCTCTATTCCTATTAAGCGGGACTGAATGGGTCTCGGTAATTACCCTGGTAGTCTCCGCATACTTTGGCGCAAATGTCTGGCAGAAGAAAATTGAGCAGAACGGCGGCCTTACTTTTAGTGCTGGAATCAATGCTGAAGTGAGCACATCTACTACAGAATCGCAAGATGACAAGAAGAAAAAGAAAACGAAAACAACTACTTCTACTATAAAGGCGAACGAGGAAGGGGAAGCATAACTTTGGAGGATCAAATAGATGCCTGATAGCAAATATCCTGGCGAACTCGACACTGATAAAGAACTACCGCGAGTTGACGACAACATAACGGAAATTGGCGGCGATGCTATAAACGGCTTGCGCAGTGCGGTATTCCAGATTGAGGAAACTCTTGGTTTGGATCCGCAGGGAACTGCTGCCGATGTCGCTGCGCGACTTGATCAGTCGCTGGCCCCCGATGGCTCGATTAAAGCCTCGGCGCTCACCACTATCGGTTTGGTAGCATTGCCAATAACCAATAGCATGATAGCTGCCACTGCTGGAATAGAGGAGTCCAAGCTAGACTTGGATTATAGCACTGTCCAGCTCAAAACTTGGATTGATGAGAATCGAGTCCGCATCATCTCTTTGGAGAACAAAGTCGCTGTCGATATAAACAATCTAACGCAGCATGTTGCGCATCCAAGCACATATGGGCGCCACTACACCAGTGATATTGATGGGTATGTGGCCCCATATGCTTCCCAAAACCTCCAAGGGATTGTGACGGACATAAGAGGTAGAATTGACGATCACATTGCGGATCCTACAGACGCCCACGACGCCAGTGCAATCTCTGTTGATAATTCAAACTTCCTATTCATTAATGCAACCGACGGCCAGACTGCTTTTGAAGAGCTTGATGAGCTTGGCGTAAGGGCTTTGGTGCAGCACCAAGACAGACAACACAGCAATGGCATCCTAAGAACACAGGAAACTTTTCTGCCTGGCACCAACCGCAATGTTGGTATTGTTGCTTCTGCCGCCGCAACAGTGGTGGAGGGTGTTAACAGAGTAACATTCAGCGCCGCACAAGCCAACTTGGCGATTGCTGCCAGGGGAGATGTGATTGATGTAACTTTGGGTTCAAACACCTATAAGTTGCGCATTGATGAAGTAATCTCAAACACATTAGTTAATACTATCAATCCTTCTCCAGCTAGCGGCACTGGCACTGCGGCTGTATACAGAACTTCTGAAGAAACATCCGAGCCGGCCAATCTTATAGTTGCAACTAAAAAAGCGGATTTTTCTGGCGAAGTTCTTCAGTTGGTGCAACCTGCTGCACTTTTCCTTGTAAGTAGTGGGTTAGATGTGCGAGCCTTAACGGCTGGAGTTCAGAACATCAGAGTTGGTTGGGCCTCAGGAAATACTGGAGACATTGATGTGTTGGCAGCGATGACAGCATTTTCAGCTAACCCAAGCAATTGGACTCCAGAAAATCTAACGCAAGTGTTGAACGATACTTTTACGACTGCTGGCAGCCCGCTGATTGCTTTCCATTATAAAGGGGAGATGGGACTGGCATTTGACGAGCCTGAGGGGACTCTGACTGCTCTCGCTCCGTCTGGAGGGTCTACAGCTTGGGAGGCACTAGGCTTTAATGAAGGAGAAATAGCACAAAGTCTTGAGGAGCGCAAATTTTATATCGATGGATATGAGATTGCTGCTGTTAGAAAGATCGTTAGCACGACGGGAGCAATAGTAAATGGCTCTGACACAATCGTTGCTGCTGTAAATCTGGATGATTTGGGCATTAAAGAGAATGGAATTGTAAGGGTGAAAAACTCAACAGCTGACGACGGCACCTGGATATTTGACCAGGTGTTGAGCACTAACCTTAATGTGCTACATAACTTTAGCACCAACGAGAATGTAACTATAGACATATATGCTGACTACTTCGGCATCACTACTCCGACCGACCGCACTCTTTATGAGCTGTTTGTGGATGGATATCAGTTTGTTACCAGCCAATTGAGAGGAACTAGACGTTTAACCTACCAAAATGCGGCGGGCACGCCAAACAATCCAGAATCCTGGTTTGATATTGTGGCCGTCTCAAGAACATTTAGAACCAATCCCAACAAGAGAATTCAGTATGAAAGTAGAGTTGTGACCCTGGGAGACAGATCGGGCGCGACTATAATAAATCCTGGTGTGAGCGTTACAATACCCAGTTCGGACTCTGAAGGTTTTAGGTTCAAGCTATACGATGTAAATGGAATAGATTATGTGGAAATAGAAGTTGCGGCCGATCCTGGAACTAACAACATAAACTACATCGATTTAGAAATATTCGATAGAATTAGTGAGGAGCTATATGTGCAGGTGGGCACCGTGCTTCACAATACGACCAGCTTCAAACATCTGGAAGATTTGCGTCTGTTTGGAAATGTGGGAAGGCAAGATGTGCGCGATGACTTTACTAGAGACAACATAACATACCCTCGCTCTTTGCTGCGCGGCGCCGGGATAATTCGTGGTTTTGGGGTGGCCGGAACTACTACGGTTAGTGTCGCTGGCGGTGAAATCCTGGTAAACGGCACTGTGTTTTCTATAGGTGGTAAGAACATAGCCATACCAGAAAACGGGGCTGCTGTTACCTACAATGTGTTCGTGGATGCTGATGGTGCGTTTCAGATGCTTGAGGACGGATTTTATGCGTCTGGTGTTCTAACCACACCTACGCTTGCTGAAATTCTCAGCAGTGATGACAAGACTATCATAGCACAGGTGGATATTAACGCTGGCAATACTGTGGACGCTATACGAGATTTGAGAAGATTTGTCAACAAGCTGGATAACAAGATTGATCTGATCGTTGAGGAAAATGACATAACTCATGGCTCTTTTGCCTCGTTATAAGCTGCCGTAAATTATATCAATGCTTATGCCGATTTGCCAGTTCCAATGAGAATTCGCGTTAGGGGAACAATTGATCTTGAAATAACCGCCTCAGCTGACACTATTATACTGCCTGCTGGGACAACACTTGAGGGTGACAGTCTAATAGACTCAATTATTTACGTTACCAATAGCACTCCCTTCAGCACCATAATTCCTGGTAACGGCTGTACTATTAGAGACCTGGGTTTTCAAACCGGTTCAACAACTTTAACAGGCGCCTTCATCGGTGGCTTGGGTAGTGACATAACTGGCATACGCATAGAACGCTGTAGATTTGTTTTCGACAATCCGAATGCAAGCAATTTTGCAATTGCGGCTGATGACGTGAACGTTATAAAGATTTCTAACTGTTTGTTTACCAATCCTGGCCGCGCTATTTATTGTGACAACAGTGTGGCCAATTCTGTTGTTAAAAACTCTGCTTTCACAGGAGTGGTTGATATCGCTGTGGTTCTTAACAATGTTACAAACATGGAAATAAGTGGCAATATTTTTGATGCTCCAACTGTCGTGTCAATTACTTCTGTAACTAACTTAACCATAAATGATAATACCATGACTGGCATTTCAGATAATGCCATCGTGCTTACAACAGACCCGACTGATGTATTGATACATAATAATTACATTTTAAAATCCTCTGCTCCTGGGGCAGCAACTAGACTTATTAGAGTTGAGGATGGAACTAGAATAACTATAGATAAAAATCATATAGAATGCACAGACACTTCCGGTGCTGATGGAAGAATGATTAGTGCAGAGGTAAATGCTGGTAATCAAGATGATGGATTCACGATAACGAATAATACTCTGGTGAATCCAGGTGGCTCGGACCAAGGTATAGGGACAGGTATACAGGTTGACGATGGGCCTACCAACTTTTTAATTTCTGGCAATCTTATTACAGGCTTTTATGGTAATGCTGCATCGCACGGCATGTTTTTCTCGCAGGGCCTAAATGAATCTATTATATCCAACAACTTTGTTCGTGACGGTCGTTTTTGCTTATCAATTAGTGGGGGCATTAATGATGTATTGATTGCGGATAACTTTTTTGAAGGAGCAGAGAATATAAATGTGGTACGCCTGGATCATATCTCTCTAGGTTCTGGGAGCAATGTGATCTTCACTGGCAACTATGTAACTGGTGAGGGCAATACTGGACAGGATATCGTATATATTACAGCATCTGGTCCTGGTGGTGCTTGGGGATATCTCATAAGTGACAATGTGTTCAGGCACAACGCTGGTGCTACGATTGGAGCAATATTAGAAGTAACGGATACCAGCAATCACATAATATGTAACAATTGGTTTAGAGGAGCGGCTGCGTTCAGTGGCGATGGTGTTATTAATGGAGTGGGAGCGGCGGATTGCCTTGTAGCACACAATTACTTTTTCGTTTCCGCCACCACCATGATAAACTTGACTGGAACTGGCAATACGGACATAAATAACAAGGGGCAGACTTATTCGGTTGTTTTTCCTACACATTCAGCTGTTGTGGATATGGACGTTAACGGCGGTGCATGCAGTTGGTTGGTGTTTGGTGGGGGATGGATAGCCACCAAAACTATATATGACAGCACCTTTAATCTTTTGGCTTTTAGTTTTGGAACAGAAACTGTCCCTGTGGGAGCTACTATCAACAATGTTGAAATATGGTATAACTTAGTCGGTGTAGTGGGTGATTTTCAACTAGGTTGGTCCATGTCGCGAGGATTTGGCCCATCGGTAGCTTATTATACCCTTAGGGCTGCACAAAATGCACAGGGCACAGGCAATCAATATGAAACGATATTACCTGCCGGCCCGGCAGGAACTAATATAATGCAATACGAAGATCATCATGGCATATCACTAGAGCCACAAAACACTGCTGGCCCATATACGATATCAGTTTTGCAGGGAAGAGTTAACTACACCCTATAAAGGAGAAATAATGACAGAAAGATCAGGAATAGAAATGATAGAAGAGCTGCTTGAGAAAGTTGAGTTGCTTGACAGAAGATATGTAATCATAGAGCAGATGATGAAGGAGCTACTTAACAGGGCCAACGGCTTCGCGCCGCCAAGCGGCGAGGCGAAGCCTGAACCCCAGCCACAAGTGGCTCTCCCATCGCTAAAGCCACGAGTGACTCCAAAAGCACAACCACAGATCAAACCCCAGCAACAATTTGGGGAGGAAGTAAGCAAGAAGACGACTCACAAAGCTGTAGGCAAAATCAAAGACCAGAGTGGGCGCATGCGTGGTGGGGTGAACATCACCGTATATGATGATAAGAATCAAGTGGTTAAGAAGACGAAGACGAATCGGGCGGGAGAGTGGATGGCCTTTCTACCAATGGGCAGATACTCGGCGGAATATTACTTGAAAGATGAGATACACGCCAATGTCACTTTCACAGTTCAGGCAGGGACAATAACCAGAGTTTCTCAGCCTGAAATATAAGGAGATCCTAAATGGCAACTAGTCATCGCGTCTATAGCGATTTATTTGCTCTTGAAGACTTTGTAAGGCAAGTAGCAGTTTCTCAGGGTAAGAATCTGCTCATAGATGTCTTGCGCGAGCACTTCAAGCAGGACACGCTGTATCGCTATACATCAGACGGCTTTGGCTTTCCGCTTACGCCCAACGTCACCGATTTACCTCCAGATATTCAGAACGAATGCACCACACGCATGTATATCGGGGACATCTATCGCCTGGACAAGAGATTTTGGCCAGCAGTCACGGTTCGCCATTCATCTGGAACATACAATCCTGTGAGCTTCAACCAAAACTTCACAAACAAATATAGGTTAGATCTGGTTTTGGATGGTTATGGGAATCGTTCTTTCGTAAGAGTTCCCACTCATAAGGTTATAGCGGGCGCTTGGAATCAAAGCTTTGAGGTTCAAATAGCTGCGGAAAGCACGCCCGATAGAGAAGAACTTACCGATATTGTCTCTTCTTTCCTTATTGGAGCAGCACGCCAGCCACTTTACGAGGCAGGCTTGCACATCAACAAAGTGAGTATGGGTGGCGAAAGAGAAGAGGATTGGGGCAATGAAAAGGTCTATCTACAGAGCATCACAGTTGATACATATAGCGAATGGCGTCGTGAGATTCCAGTAGACGCAAATGCCATAGCGGATACAATCAATTTCTGTTTCAATTACGGCTTGTTGGGTGGGACAAGATTTTCTACGGATGTGACGGTTCTTATGTTTGAGGATGGCGTGCTTACCTTACCCATTCCCTAATTCCCATTTTCTAAGCGCACAACAGTTCTTACAGAGCATCAAGTGATCTCTTAATTCTTCCTTAAGCTTTTGTAGAGACATATTTTTCGCCCTACTGATATGATATGTCTTTCCATCTTTGTAGAACTCATAAATGGGTGGAGGCAGCATGGTGCCGCAATCGCAGCACGCGCCGCTTCTTTCTTCTATTATTCTATCAAGTTTCTCTTGTAATTTCAAGTCTTTAATTTCTTTTTGGCATTTTCGGCAGTATGAGAAAGGTTTGCCGTTTTCTTTGCGGATATAGAACTCCTTTATGCTCTTGATGTCTTGGCATCGCGCACAAAATGCCTTTCCCTCCTCAACTTCAATTATGTAAGTACGTGTGTTTCTACCACCTATTGGGCTACATTTGGGGCAGAACTTCCTGCCTGCCAGGCTGTATGTATGCCCATTCTCTTTGATTTTATTAGGAAATTTCTCATCACAATTTTTACACACCGGCATCTTTCACCTCCAACAAAATGAATTTATATTGATAGTAAACAACAATTCTTTTATTGCCCGATATACCATAAGCGGTTGATATTCCAATATCTATCAATAATCAAACATATTCCTGAAAGGATATATAATATCTTTGGAGGATTGTATAATGAGTCCTAATATCCCCGGAATTGTTGGCTATGTTCAGCCTTCTGTTAGAACAAGAGTGAGAACTCTAACTCGTGCTGTTTCTATCCCAGGCGGGCTTAGAATATTGAGCATACAAGGTGAAGGAAGACGTGAGGAAGTGATTGTTGATTCTGCCGTTGGTGATGGAACTGACGGGTTTGATCCAACTTTCAGCACCACGCCTACCGAAGGTTACGGGCGGTTCTTCCGTACTGCGACCTACCCCTTGGTTGAAAATAGATCTACTCTGCTTCTAAACAGCGCTGAATTGAGAATCATTGAAGGAACAATTGATGGATCGAGCTTCTCAACCATGTATGATGCTAAACTTGATCCAACCACAGGAGAGATTGAGCTTCAAAGCGCTTCGTTGGTAGACCTTGGAGGCCAGTACTATTCAGCGGCATCTACTAATGTTGGTGATGGTTATCTTTCCACCCCAACCCTAATAGACAGTAATGCCCCTGGTGAAACTTGGACGGTTCGCTGCTCTAGCGTCCTCAGGGACAGCTACGGCGCTCCAAGACGCGGCCAAGCCACTTTCTCAGTCAGTGGAACCACAAGCGGTCAAATTCTTGATGAATATGGCCAGCCCTATCTGTGGAAAAGCGATGGCACAGCCGTAAGCAACGGCATAATTTCCTTCGCTATTTTTAACCCGGCTCCGGGCCAGCCATTTGATGTTGGAGATAAATTCACCATCCAAGTACAGAGTCGTGTTTTACAAGTGGGAGATCAGCTAGAAGCTCGCTACATTGCGACTCTAGACATCAATGACCCCGAAACTTTCACCGATCCACAGAAACTATTTGAAAAACACGGAAATCCAAGTGAGGATAATGCCTTATCCTTAGGTGCCCAAATGGCCTTTGAGAATGGAGCAACAGAAGTTTTAGCTGTGCAAGCCAAACCTCCGCTCCCAAGGAGAACCTCCGAAATTGTTCTCCCAGCACTTAATAGTGTTACTGGCCAGGGTGGGGCAACTGGTAATGCCAATGCGGAGGATTTGATTTTCGCAATCACGGCTCCTGGATTTCCAGACACAGATACAGAAGTTCACTTCTTCATGATTAACACTGACGGAAGTGAAGATCAGATCTTCCCAAACAAGGTTACTTTCTATGACGCTGATATTACAGCGGCTTTCTCGAACTATGAGGAAACGGGAAGCTCAACGCTTCTAATGGCGCGGTTCATGGATCCTGGTCAAAGTGGTAATCCATTTAGCTACACGGTAGTTTCCGACGATAGAATTATTCAGACCTCTACCGATGGTGCTCTTGCTCCTATCGGAGTCGGATCCACAGCCACTTTCACTAGCTTGTCTGGGAACTTCACTCAGGCAGATGTAACCAACAACAGACAGATCGACTTGGTGAATGCGCTCGCGGCAAACACCGGAAGATTCGATATTATTTCTGTTACGGACACCACAACTGTAGTGATTCAAAGAACTGCAGGTTCTTTTGCTACGGAAAGCAATCTGAAATGGCAGCTTATCACACCAAGCGACACTTCACAGAGAGTTCTGTTCACGACTGACTTGGCTCTAGCAGCAGGACGAGGCTTAAGAATTACTTACATCGACGTAGAAGATGCTGATTTCTTTGATGCCAATTGGTCAGAATTGTTGGAAACTCTGGAAACCGTTGATGCACAGATTCTTGTTCCACTTCCAGCACAGACTTTCTCTGCAATCACACAGGCATTTAGAGTTCACGTAGACCGCATGTCTTCAACCTATTACAGAAGGGAGAGGCTGTTGTTTACGGGATCTTTAGAAACCCTAACTGTCGAGCAAGTGCTTGGAAACGAACTTGCCGCGCCTGAGGATATTGGAATTCTTGAGGGGATTCAGGGAGATGATCCAGAGGAAATCTTGGATTCCAACATTGAAGACCTTGCAAACTACGGCGTAGCTGATGCATTTGGAGATTCATTTAGGGTAATGTATTTCTATCCCGATGAAATTGTCAAGGTAATCAGTGGTTCACGCACTACGTTGCCTGGTTATTACATCGCTGCTGCCGCAGGTGGTAGAGTTGCTGGTGAGCCTAACATAGCTATGCCACTAACCTACAAGACACTTGTAGGCTTTACAATTCTTAATGACAAACTATTTACAGAAAATCAACTTAACAAGCTAGGCGATGCTGGTATTGCAGTGCTTCAGCCAGTCGCTGGCGGCGCAAGAGTGCAACACGCTAAGACTACTACGCAGAGCGGATTCCCGGAAGAAGAGGAAATGTCGATTGTCTTCATTCGTGACCAGATCGCTCGCACGATGCGTCGTAGCTTCCAGGCGTTCATTGGCCAGCCCGAAGATCCAACGCTTATTCCATCTCTTACTTCAAGGGCTCTGGGATTGCTTAACGCCTTCGTTTCACAGAACTACATCACGGCTTATAGGAACCTTTCCGTTGGTCGGGATGAGGTGGAACCAAGACAATGGAACATCGTGGTTGAAGTGCAGCCTAACTACCCAGTAAACTGGATCTTCATCGACATCTCGGTGGGCCTGTTCTAATGGAGTAATAGTGTATGGCGACTTATCCCAATTCTGGAAGTTTCTTAGTCCCGGAGATCCAAAGTGGTCTGTCCACCCAAATAACAATAAAGGTGGGCACGACCACGGTGGGCGCAGTTCAATCCCTGAGCATTCAGCAAAATAGGGAAATGCACACCTGGGAGGAAATTGGGACGGATGGTGTTATTGAGATTCACCCCAAGGGAGCGGCTAAGATTAGTGTTCAAGTACAAAGACTTGTGTTTGATGGTCTAAGAATAACAGAAGCTTTTGCCAGAGGGTTTATCAATATTCAATCTCAAAGAATACCTTTCAATATCGATATTATAGACAGAAGCGATAGTCTAGGGATTGGTGATGCCATTGTCCACACGCTAAATAACTGTTGGTTCAAAACCTATAACCCCACATTTAGATCAGAAAACTTTCTCATCATGGAACAGTCTGATTTAGCTTGTGAATATATTACGACAATGAGAGGTGCTATAAGCGCAGCTCAAGGTGGAAAGCGCGGCATAGCATTTGATCTAGATACAATTGAAAGAAATACAGACGTTAAGGGCATAAGAGGAAGGCTTGACTCTGCCGGTATGTCGTTTACCGATATGATCAATTCTGGACTCGGTGGAAGTTTATCATAATAAAAACTCTTTGGAGGAACAAATAATATGGCTACCTACCCAACTTCAGGTTCAACGCTAACCAGTAGCATTAGCACAGGCCTGAGCACTCAAATAATCGTAAAGGTTGGGACTGAGACTGTTGGAGCAATCCAAAATCTAGCTATCACTCAAACTAGAAACATAGAGAGAGTTAGAGAAGTTGGACTCGATGGCGTCTTGGAACTTGTCCCCAACCAGGCCACTACATATGAGGTTAGAGTGACTCGTATTGTGTTCGATAGACTAAGGCTACCTGAGGCTTTTGCCAGGGGTTTCATCAACATTAAATCTCAGCTCGTTCCGTTCGATATTGAAATCATCGACAGAACGAATGGTGAAAATGAGGGAGCTGTAACACATAAGTTGGTCAACTGCTGGTTTAACAGTTACAACCCAGCTTATAGATCTGAGAACTACATCATTCAAGAAGAGGCCACTATATACTGTGAAGACATTATCTCTACCGTTGGTGGCAGTGAGGCCAACGCTGCTCAGGGCGGCGCTCGTGGGATTAACTTCCAGATTAACGAACGTGAGCGTGCTACTGACCGTGGCTCCGGTGGTTCCGGTGGTGGTGGCGGATTCAGAGGAACTCTGGATGTTGCCGACCTGATTAACCAGACATTTACAGAAAACGCGTAAGAATGTGTTAGTATCCGGCGGGGAGATTTTTCTCCCCGCCGTTTTCCCTCCCTTTAAACCTAAGATGAAAACTATCCTACCTTTATGTTATTTGATTCACAATATAACCTGCCGTTCGGCAAATACTAGAAGAGGTGTGTAATGACAGATTTGAAGCACAATGTCTTTGGAAATTCCAATCCAAGCCAAGCACAAAAGAAAGAAGAACCAAAAGAGGAGCCCAGAGTGGCTGACCTCAGATCTCTTATTGAGCTGGGGTGTGTAAAAGATTCGGTAGAGATTGCCGGGACGACCTTTGTTATGAGGAGTCTTGGTGAGAAAGAGAAACTGGATATTTCTCAGATTCTATTGAATAAAGAAACTCCAGACGCTAAAGAACTATTTGAGTTTAACATTAGGGTGTTGGCAAGCTCAATAATATCTGCTAATGGTGTTTCTTTGGAAACCATGCATCCCGAGCCAGAAGGGGATCCCATCACTAAGAAAATGGAGATACTCGCTAGCATGCAGAGTCCCGTTCTTGGAAAATTGATCGAATTTTATGATGAAATTACCAAACGGTGCGATGAACAATATGCTGCGGAAGAAGTAAAAAACTAGCCACGGAGCAATGGCACCGGCTCCGGTGGCAACTGTGCAAAACGTTTCGGGTGCCTGTAGATCACGAAATGTTTAGAGACATTAACGAAAGTCAATGGGCTTGGTATCAGGCTCAGGTTATTGAAGACCAAAAAGAAAAGCACGAGTTTATGAGGGACGTTGCTGAATATAACGCTATGTTCTCCAATCCTGAAGGTGTCCAAGAAGTAAGGGACGCAAGAGATAATACATACAAGACAGGAGACGAAGACTTCGGCCACATAGTTAAGCAAATGTTTGGCAGAGAACTTCCCGGAGAAGAAGATAGACAGGAAATGGATCCTGTGGAATTGCTGAAAGAACAGGAAAGATTGAAGCTTAATCCTTATTTGAATATGGATTTGGACGATATTAAATTTACTCCTATGTGAGGTTTCTAGTAAATGGCTGAAATTGATCCCACCAAAATAGCTGAAATGAAGCAGGCGCTTACAGATCTTCAAAGTGGTTTGATTACCATGGACGATCTGAAGGCCAAAGCTGCCGAGTTGGGAATAGCCTTTGGTGGCTTGAGCACTGCTTTTGGTGGGACTGCCCAAGCCGCAGCTGGGACAAACCAGGCTTTGGCGGCGAGTAATAGAGTCGCCTCCAGTCTCACTACAAGTCTTGGTCCTTTGCAGGGTGTGGGCGATGCTGTTGGAGGTATGTTCAAGAGGTTGGTTGGCAATATCGTTCCCGTCCTCGGAATGACTACTCAGCTTGGCCGACGATTAGCTGATCCATTGGGAACACTTGGTAATTATGGAAAAGTGTTGGGTCCAGCAAACCAAGCTATATTGGCTCTGCGCACAGCCCAGATGACTGCCCGTGAGGCTTCAGCCTTGTTTGGTGGAACTGTGAAAGACACCATGGCGGCAGCGACCCCATATCCTCAAACTCTGCGTAGAATGGCCTCGGCTTTTGGGATTACCACCAAACAGCTAGACGATATGAACAAACAAGCCAGGATAGTTCCAGGGGCTCTAATAGCGACTAGAGGCGAGTTTAAAGAGCTTGGAAGTATAGCTACAGCATCAGTTCAACCTACAGCAGTTCTAGCAACTGCTATGAGAGGCATGGGCTTCAGTTCTAGCGAAGCTGGTCGTATGGCCGCAAGATCCTGGACAAATTTTGGTCAAAGAATCCCCGAAACTGTTAGAGCAATGGGGAAAATGGCTGCTGCGGCGGAAGATACTGGAGTGGATACGAAGACAGCCACTGAACAGATAATGCGAGCTAGCAACAGCCTAGCTATTTTTGGCAGAGGTGCTGCAAGCGCGGCTACTGTATGGCGAACCTTCACGACTGCTTTGAGAAGTGGTGGTGTTCCAATCAAAGAAATCGGTGGTATAGTAAACCAAGTAACCAGCGGAATAGCAAAAATGAGCGTCCAGCAACGTGCGTTTGTTTCAATGATGGGCGGCAGAGGTGGTGGACGAGGAGCCTTGGCCGGTGCATTAAGGATGGAGCTTGAGATGAGGCAGCCTGGTGGAATGAATAGGCAGCTTCAAGACCTGACGCGAACTCTTTCTAGGTTTGGTGGAGGTAGAATTATTACTCTGGAGCAAGCAGTAAGGCAGCCTGGCATGGAGCAACAGTTCCTTTTGCAGAGGCAGATGCTTGGTAAGCTTGGAATTCAGGGAACTGCTGAGCAGCAAAATAGAATACTTGAAGTATTGAACAAAGTGCAGAGTGGCGGCATGTCTCAAGTGGAAGGCACTGACGCTATGAAAAGAGCATTTGATACTGGCAAAAGCATTCAGGAAAGGTCGCTTACAACCCTACAACGCATGGAGCAGCATCTAAGAGCTATGGTTGGCGGAGAGGGCATGGACGAGGGTATCGAAAAAATAGATGAGGCGCTTCGTGAGCAACCTGACAGAGTAACAGGCATGGGACAAATAGCCCGAGGTGCAGCAGAAACGGAGACTGGCAGGAGCTTAAGACAAACTGGCATGTGGATGTCTGGACTGACAAGATTGATTGGTCGTGATGTTCCAGCTTTTCCTAGAAGGGCGCTTCCTACACGAGTGGCTAGACCACGAGAGAGCATAACTGATTCGTTTAGAAGAGTTATGAGAGGCATAAGAGAAGGCCCAGGAGTGCCAGGAGCCACAAGAAGAGCGGCTCAAAGAGCCCCAGCAAGACCTACATTAAGAGCCAGAGCAGCTCAAAGAGCCCCAAGAAGACCAACATTAAGAGCCAGAGTTGCGGGAAGAGCCCCAGCAGCACCTACATTTAGAGCATTAACAACCACGGTTCGCTCTGGCGATGCGAGAAAAATTCGGCTGCTCCAGCAAATTAAAGATATTTCATTTGAAAACTGGCTGGAGGTGCAGACACGTCCTACTGGCGCAGCTGCTCGTGGCGGCCCAAGTGCAACACCTCCTACAACCGAGGAAGCTGGAGGAACTACCAATACTCTCCTTATTAGAATTATTGGTGGTGAGGGAGCGCAGCAGATTCAAGAACAGTCCTACAAAATGACTTTAGGGAGGCAGGAGTAAATGGTAAGGGATATTTTCAACAAGGTTCAAAATGATCCGTCAGCCGACCCACTAAACAACAAAGAGCTTAGAGACCCCGTATCTAGAGAGGGGCCAGCAAGAGTTCCAGATATTATCAGCTCCAACCCACTAACCCCTTTGGGTAGAAGAAATCGGCAACTTATTCGTTGGCGAGTGCCTGGTCTGGGCTTTGTGGATATGTATATCAACCCGCAGAATATGAATATTAGAGAAGCCAAGGTAATTCAAAAGCAGAGAACAAAGGGTGGCTACGTCATACAGTATTGGGGAGAGGAACTTATTACTGTTTCTATTGGTGGGAGCACTGGGGCCTCTGGAATCGAAGGCATTAATGTTCTGCGCAAAGTATATAGGGCTGAACAAGATGCTTTCCAACAAGTAGAAAAAACTCTAGCTGATAGGCTTAACGAAGTCACTACCGGAGGTTTTATCAGTGGTCTTATTCAGGATGCCAACCAAGGGAGCATAGGCGCTGTAGGAAGCACTTTACTAAGCACTCTGACCGGTGGTTCAGCAAATCCACCACTGCTTCCCACACTTGGCTCCCTGGCTGTCGCCGTGGAGCTATATTTTCAGGGCTGGATATTTAAGGGATATTTTCAATCATTTGAAGTTAGAGAGGAAGTTTCAAATGGAGTGGGAGTGTTTAACTACACTATGGAATTTATAGTAACTGACAGAAGAGGAGTCAGAAGCAACTTCATGCCATGGCACCGTTCACCGGCCACTTTCGATGCAGCCTCTGGAAATCCAACTGGTTATAATAAGGCAGACACCGCAAGCACGCCGCTCAATTTTAAAGGGGAAAAAGAATAAAAATGGCGATTATTTTATCCACGCAAGCTGACCTATCCAATCCAACTACGCAAAGCATCCTCGGTGAGTTTGGCGATGCTCTCGGTATTCCGGGCTTTCCACAACCAGGTGGAACCAGCAAAATCACTTCTGACATAAAAGCCTTGCAAGGAAAAATGAATGATGTGTTGAATAGTGTTTTGGGAAGGTCTTCAGGTTCCAAGTTTGATCCAAACTACGTCGAGAGCGGCAAGCGGACAATCATAGGTGGCGGCATACAAGGTGGTAAAGTCCCCCCACTTGAAGAGGCCAACGTTCGTCAAATCTACACACAAACACCGAACATTACTGTCCTAATAAAGAAAAGAACTTTCTCTTCGTTGCAACACTTATATGATCCTAAGTGGATGGATCCCGCTGAAAAATGGCTCTTTAGAGCCACCAAGCGGCTGCTTGCACGCAAATGTGCGGTTATGGCCGACTATGAGAGGCTTACAAAAATAGACAGGCTTGCCCAGTTGGGAGCGAGCCCAGCGGCAATTCTTAGTAGCCTAATAACTAACGCTGCCGAAGATGGAATTTTAAGTGGAGGCACAGGAGCAGAAGGAGAATTCGTTGATGCTTTTACCCAGGCAGCAGCTTTTGAAAAGGCGCTTAGAGACAGGCAGCCAGTCAAAGTTACTACCTACTTTTCAGATCCCTCACTACCGATTTTGGAAGAGCTTGGGATTGGTCAAGGAGTGTTTGAGATTACGGCCATCAGCTCTTTGAGCACAGATCTAAGCCTGAGTGGGGATGGAACTTGCAATTTCAACATCGAAGATCCTTATAGAATTCTAATAGTAACCGAGGAAGATATTGAGGCGTCACTTAGAGATACGGCTCTGTCTGGTCTTGTCGATGCTTTGAGTTCTGCTGCTTCCTTGGCCCTGTCTACTGCTCAGAAGAACGATCAACGGCTGTCTCAAGCCAGGCTTAGTCGGGGCAGAAGTGAGATTAGCTTTACGCTTGGTGTGGGCGGAAGCAGCGGCGTAACGGCCATCATAGACGCCATAGGTCTTGAGATTAACGAAGAAAATTTGGATGACGTTCCTGATGGCCAGGATCTGGATGACAATGAAGAGGCCTTGTTCAAATCTGTTTTGAGTAGCCTGCAAACCTATGGGGCCGCTATGCAAAAGAACTTGTTGGGTGGATTCTCCAATATGAATACCAAGGGCGAGCTTGCGAGCCAGATGCAATATGCAAGAAAAGTAATGCGCAAGTTTCATCTGGGCAAATCAATAATCCAACCAATGGATAGCATAAATGTGTTTTTGTGTGGTGGCACAAGGAAAAGCGGCGAGGGAGAGGATCCAGAATACGATCAGCTTAAAGACTTTCCCAAAGATATTGGTAGATTGCTTGGCCTAAGCGAGAGGGGTAATAGACCAGACGAAGCATTGATTAAAGAGGAGTGGAAAAGAGAGGGGCAGCATCTTAGGTTTGAAGATTTCAAGAAACTGAGAACCATGCAGTTCTCCACCGACAATGCAACTCACGTATTTGGCGGTCTCATCAAAAGCGTGAGCGACAACTTTGACGCAAGCAGCGGCAAGTTCACACTAAGCGTTAATTGCAGTTCTAACCTTGAGTGGCTTAAACTTACGAGATTCAACCAGGAGCCTTCTTTGGAGCAGAACCCACTTGGGTTTATCTTCGATCCGCTAACGCCATTTGATTTCAAGACCGATGATGCTACTGGGTTGCCCACTGGAATTCCAGATCTAAGCACTGCGAATAAGAACAAACTATCTGGCGGCGACTGCAAGTTGTATTTTAATTCAGGGCCAAAAGTAGGATCTCCCTTTGAGAATATTGATGCTATGAAGCAAGACATACAATTGATGGGTGGAACCACAATAAACAAGTATCAACACGCTCCTGGCCTTTTGTATAAATGGAAAGATGGCATAATGACCGGCGTGTATAACATGTCCTTTGGCGATCCACTAAATAAGGGCAACGTGAACGTGAGACAACTTACCAGAGAAATAGGGTTTTTTGCTTCTAATAAACCATTTGAAAGTTTGGACGCCGCGAATGTCTTAAGCATATTAATTACAGGATTCCCTTACAACTTCAGCACTTTTGTGCAAACAGCCAGCAATACTGGAGCTTATAGGCCAGACACCACAATAAATAGTGGACGGGATTATTTCCATTCGCTATTAGATGTGCAGCGCAGCTTTATCAGAACTACAGGAAATTTCACACCCTTCAAACGCATCACAGTGAGTCCAGCTGAATTGGCACAAGCTATTAGGATTCAGTATCAACTCTCTGGTAAGTCTTCTGAATTAACTCAGCTTAGAAACCAAAGGGCAAGTTTGTTTGACAAAATAAACAACTCTTCACCAAGCGTTGTTGATAAAAATCTGAAAGCCGCCCTGGAGAAAAAGAACAAGGCGCTGGGTGATAAAATAAGCACGGCAGAGAGCAAAATTTCTGCACTTCAAAAAGACGCCAGCGAGTTGTCTACTAACATCATACAAGTAGCTGGTAATGATATATCTTTTGATATAACAAGTCTCTCAAAAGAAGATGATTTTCAAGTATTTGGTGATAGGCTGACGCATTCAACTCTTAGAAGAAGAGAGGATGTAGTAGCCAACAGAGATCTCAATTATTTCATAGTTTCTGACGAATACGACAAAGATTACGATATTCAAGCCTTTGTTCTTAATATGATGCAGCAATCTCCTGATATTTGGGGTAAATCCTGGCTTCCTGTCTGGGAACTTTGCCAAACAGTGGCCCAGAACCTAAACTTTGAGCTTTATTGTGATACTCAGGGCCATATTGTGTTTAGGCCGCCACAATACAACAGAACACCAGCCTCGGTTATGAATGCTATGCTTTCTCTATCGAAAGCGGGAGGTATTGACCTACTTCCAAAGTTCGTCAGCGCTTTGTTTCAGAGTCGTGAGACAGCATTGTTAAGAGATGTTGTGCTCAACGAATGGAGAATCAGAAAGGCAGCAGCTCTCTTGGGGAAGAGCACCGTATTGCAAGTTGAGCAACTTTTAGAAGGGTCTACTGGAAATCAAGTTACATTTTTAACTAACGACGCTGGCGGAGTAAGCTCACAAATTAATGAAGCCATACAAGGAAGTTCGGCGCTTGAGCCAGATGATCGCCTAAACTTACAGGTTCTGGTTGCTGGCGCAGAAATCAATACTCAGTTGGACGAATCTTCGGTAGGGTTGTTCTCATCCAAGGCGCAGAGGAATTTACAGGACAATTTGTTAGCTGGTGGAACAAATAAGAACATTGGAGATGAAACCGCTTATGACAATGCGGTGAAGCAAATTGTGAATCTAACAGGTCAAAATAGAAGAGACTTTCCAGAGTTTGAAAAGGCGAAGGTCGGGGCTTCCAAAAATGGCCAAAAAACACCCGCGACCGATATAGCTAGCCAAATTTCTGAAATATCCGCTTTGGTAAGCCAGAGAGCAAAATCTCTCAAAGCTTTGGGCAGAGTCCTAGAGCAAAATGTTGAACTAGGGCAGCTCAGCTCAGATGGAAAATTCGGGCTACAGCCAAGACTTTTGGGAAGTGTAGGCAATCTCCCTTCTGACATATTTAATAGGCTTGTGGAGGATGATACAAGAGATTATCTCGGTCATTTATCTGGGGATAGATTTACCATCAAAGATGAGCACATATTTACTTCGAACTTCACAGAGACACCTCCAGAGCTAACAACCGTTAAAGTAACAGGAACACTTCCACTTATAGGTGAGGGAGCCACAGGAAATCTTGCTGGAGTTCCAGAATTTGTTGCCGTGGGTGCTGATTATGATTTATGGAGGCAATACGGCTGGCGAGCAGATAGGGAGTTTCATATCCCATACTTTTCAAGTGCAGAGCTTCAATGTGCCCCATATGCTGTGATGCTTCTATCCAGACAAAGAAGAAATATTGTGACTGGAAGTGTTACAGTTATAGGTAATGAGTATTATCAATTGGGTGATGTTGTTTATGTAGCTCATAGACAAATGCTATATTATGTGGAAAGAATCCAGCACAGTATTGGATATGAAAGTGATTTCAAAACCACTCTAACTTTGAAATACGGCCATCCGCCTGGAGATTATATTCCAACTCCTCTGGACATTATTGGAAAGGCTTTAACCAACTCGGGCAACAAACAAAGCGCCTATAGAATTAGAAGGGAGCCGGCCAGGGCAGATACATATTTAGGCTCTCTAAAATTCGAGGAAGGCGATACTGATTTGTTTGGCGGCTCACATGGGGTCAGGAATTTTGAGCAGCTTAAGAACGCAGCAGTTAGTGCCAAAAGCGATATAGATCCAAGTGATGCACAAAACAGTTCTAGAGTATATGTTATATATTTTGCAGGTGATTCTTCGACCCAAAGCACTAGGGCCAGCAATATTACAGACTGGTTTAATAGCCCGACCAAACCGGGAGCTGCCAGTGGGGGTATTGGCAAAGATGGTCTTGGTGGCGCCACGTCTGCTATGTCTTCGCAAGCCTCTGACGACCCAAACGATATTTCAAAATATCAAATTAGTTCATCTGTGGTTAAAATTCTATCTCTTCGTCAGTGCCTAGATCTCAAGGATTTGAACAAATCGGAAAGGGATTTGGTTAGTAAGGGTATTGTTGCCGGGCCAGAATCGCACTTATTGGATTCAACATTGCAAAATGTAATAGAAATAAGACTAAGGCAGCCGCCAGTTGGCGGGTGGCCAAAAGAAAACGAGAGCTAAGGTGTAAAATAATGGTTAATATTGACGTTCATTTGGGTGGCACAAATGGCACAGGCCCCAGTAGGATGGTCTCAAATGTAGTTCGCTTATGTCGCGTTAGCGAAGTGGACTACGGCAGAGGGATTGTTTCTACCGAGTGGATGGATCAGGCAGGACAGTCTGGGCCTGACATTCCCATTCCTCATCCTTTTGCCGGGAGAGCCGGTGAGGGTGTTTATGTGGGAATTCGCCCAGGCACCGTGGTTGCCGTAGCTATGTCTTCCCATGAAAGATACGTTATGGCCACCACTGTTCCATTACCTGGTATGTATTCTAGTGATGTGGCTTCAGTGGACGAAGCACAATTTGATGATACTGGCTTTCCGTTCCTGGATGATGGCGATGTTGTTTTGCAGAGTGCAGACAATGCACAGTTTAGATTGGATGGTGATGGGTTCGTAATTTTGGACAACGGCCTTGGCGAGGGTTTCACGATAAGTGGAGATCCCGACGACTCAACCAGAGCCTCGGTTTTTCAACCCACTCCCGTCGAATATAGCGTATCTCAAACAGGAATCAGTGCTGAAGGTCTCATCAGAAGGGATATAAGAGTTGAGGACGGAGAGGATGATTTCACCGATTTCTTAATTGATTTGGATTCTGAGGCAGTTCTAGAGGAAGTGGGTTGGGATCCAAGCCGAGATGTTGTATATTTTTCCCGAGAAGCATCAGCTAGTGGCACCGACTCTGGAGAAGATAAAAGAGTAAGGAACCCAGGGTTCGTTGAGAAGAGGGAGACCATCCTTGAATATGGAAGGCTCTGGGATGTAGAAGATTATACAGAGGAACTGGACAGACTTGAGACCGACAAAAACAAGCCGCTTGTAGATTTAAGTGAGCGCAGGCAGAGAAGAAGTAATGTGCTGAGCCTGTCGCTTACTCATCCAAATGAGCTTATGGAGAATGTGACCGGCACGCTCGTAGATGTTTTTGGTAATGTTTTGGATATAAACAAGAACGTTATACCCGTTCCAAAGGGCACCACTTCAAGAGTGCTATTGGAAAATATCATGGAAAATACGCGCAGAAGTGTCGCGTATCATATGGAAATAAACACCAGAAAGGGCTGGAGATATAATGAGGAAGTGAAAGTTAAACCTGACTTATTAAGATCTGCGCCCAAGATAAAAGTGTTCGCCAATAATGCTAGGGACAGAAGCCGTTGGGCTATGAGAGTAGATAAAGAGGGTTTGACGACAATTAACATTCCGGCGACTTCCGAGACAGGAAACATACCACTGCTTACCAGACAAGAAACCTCAAGTGTATTGGATGTAAACGATGAGGGCAGGATAAAATCTGAAGACGGACGCGCTAGAGACGATACTCGATTTCTCTTCAGAAATGATAAGAACAAGGATATTTTTCATGAGCAGGTTGGTCCCGGTGGTATTACAATCAAGGGACCTTCTCCACAACAAGTAGAGAATAGGCTTAGCAAAAAACAAGGAAATTGGCAAGAAAGCTCAGATGGAGAAGATGTCGAACAAGTTCGATTCGAAAAGTTTATTGAAGCAGGCACTGCATTTCACAACATAGTGAATACTGCCAAAACACTTTTGGAAGAGGACATAGTTAATAAGCGAGCCTCCACTGTATTCCTTGATGACAAGTGGAACGCCACCGTAAGTGGTTTTGACGGTAGAACCACAAAAGGCAGCAACACATTCATTTCCAGTTCTTCAAAGTTTATTGAAGATGATGAAGTTGCCGTCGGTGATAGATTTGTGATACTAGACGATACTGATGATGGTTATAACACTAAGATTGCCCCTTTTGTATACGTAAAAACCATTCAAGACGACACGACATTGCTGCTTGAAAAGGGCCCACGGGGCTCTGGTAATTCTTATAATGCAGAAGAATCTAATCTAGGCATTTCGTTTTCCATAAGACCACAAGAGGCTGGGCCAACAGCCATAGCGAGCGAAGTGAGCCCGCTTAGAACAACGGCAGCAGTCAGAGATAAAGAACTCACTGGCTTGATTGAGGGACAGCCAAATGCAGGTGGGCGCAGTGCCCAACTTAATCTTGATGGAAGCTTAGAAATGTCGATTGGGGCCAACACCATAGACAGGGTTTCTTGGGTTATAGACACAGCTGGAGCAGTTGTTAGTCGCCTTGGGCGCGATAGATTTGGCAGAAGCGCTATAATTCATGCTGATGGAGACATTGCCATAGAAGTGGGCGGCTTTGATTATGTGGGAGAGAGCGCCAGAGATGAAACAGACACCAGATTTGTTGGACGTGGAGAAGGGCGTCCAGTATCGCTTCCAAAAGATCAAAGGCAGTTCAGAAGCGGTAAAATAATCATAAGAGTGAGAAGAGCAAATGAAGATAGGGATGGACCAGACGAGGACGGGGACGATACGTTTCTTGTAATTGATGAAACCGGATTAACTATAAAAACTGCCTCAAGGCTTAATCTTGTAAGCGACCAAGATATGGTATTTAAGGCTCCCAGGATTATATTAAATGGCGAAACTATACAATTTTTTGAAGATAATCCCAGATTTTTAAGTAGAAGTGGAAGAGTAGTTCTTTAAGGAGACAGGATGACATCACAAGATCAACCAGAACAATTTCCATTGCCAGATGAAGGCATGATTAAAAATACCTATGCAGAGTGGGTTGATAAACTTGAATGCACTTGTCCCGGCGGGGCTAAAATAAAACCGTCGCCGCTCCCAAGCGCTACTGTGAACATAGGCGACGTAATTGCTGACCAATCGAGGCTTTTGTCATCATTTACATCAGCCTACAGCATGATTATTACGATACTCAAGATGATTGGGTGTATTATAGAGGTTCTTTGCTCCATTAACAACCCCTTTCTTCTCATTCCGGCGCTAATTAGATTATTTGGGACCTGTCTTCCAGATTTTATCCTTTTATTTCCGCAACTTGCTGTTCCAGCAATTATAGTTTGCCTGCTCAAGATTATTCTAGCAATTGTGGAGTATATACTAGAGGTTCTGCTTCCACTTTTGCTTGATATTATAGAGAATTTGTCGATAATCGTGGATGCCTTTGATAGTGGAAATGCTGACGCCCAAGCTGCCCTTGCTTTTAAAATAGCTGGCCTTATGAAAGAATTGTATAATGTTATTGGTATTTTATCCGCTCTAGCCGCCTTATTTATAATGATTAAGGCGCTATTGGAGTTGCTTAAGGATTTCAGCCTTCCTTGTGGTGGTGCTGGGGGTGCCTGTTTTGGCTGTGGTGATGATCAATGCCCAGCAGCAATAAAACAAAGAAGTCTCGACGGAAGCGATGGCGTATTAACCTTTTTTACCACAGGAACAGGGCCACTTGATTTTGAACTTAGGTTCTCTTCAACAGCTCGTAGAAATGACTTTTTAACTATTAGAGATTTCTTTCCTCCGGGCGTTGATTATAGTTCCATTACGGACAGGGATAAAATAGCTTATGTTTTGGATGCCTATCAGGTTACTGGCACTCCTCCTAGTGTTGTAAATGATGAATCGTATGTGGTTACATCTGTTAGGAGCAATGGAAGTTTAGAAATAGAGGCACTACAAAGAGAGTTTCTTTCTGATGGCTACCTTTCCAACTTAGTGGGTGGTGTGGCACTCGTAAGCAACCAAGACATTAGGTTTGGAACGGATACAGACACTTTTGACAGTAGCTGGGTTGGAAGATACTTGGAAATAGTGGATAGTTTTAATACTGCCCAAAGCGGAACGTATAGAATTCAACAGGTCTATGATGGCTATAATGTTAGGCTTAATGATGGCAGCACTATTTGGACATATCCAGGCGGATCAGATCCGGCAGCATATATAGAGTGGAGACAAGCTAATTATTTTTCCTCTTCCATAGCGGGAAGCGGATATTTCTTTAGTCTGGACATCAATCATGAGGAACTCCTTAAGTATGGTTTGATTGGCGTCGGATGCCATCCAGCTGTTAGTGCTTCAAGAGATTCGACAAATGCGAAGTTTACACTGCCAGCAAGTTTGCCGCCACTGCCGGATATAAATACAGTCATCAACCAGACCAATGCCTGTTTGGCCCAGCTGGCACCAATTACAGTGGATCCTCAATATGTTTTGGATAATTACGACGCCATGGCCCAAGCAGCCCCTGGCGTTGCTGCCTGTATAACAAACGCCATTCAATCTTTCGAAGACGATATGATTGATTATGTCAATGAGATCTATCCTCCAATTATGGACAAGGAGGAGTCGCTGTTGAGCGCCGACCCGCTTTTCCAGATCGTTGGTGGAGAGATAGATGGTTATTTCACGCCAATCGATTTGCAGGGCGGAATAATGGGTCTGAGGCTTCCAGCAGGAACCTTAAATGCACAAATATCTGCTGATGGCGGCACTATTTCTTCCACCACAGAAGTTTTGGATGAATATGGAGCCCCAACTGGAGAATATACGGCGACACTAACTAGCGATGTGCCGCTCGTAATTAACATTTCAGCAGATTTAGATGGATATGAAGTAAGTGACTTTGATGGATATAATTTCAGCACTCGCTATGTAACTGTCGAGTTTATTTTGCCATCCGCGCTAGAGCGTCGTCCTGGCGACGGAATTCCAGAGCCACTTGGTGTTGGCTCATCAGCGGGAGAATAAAAAATGGGTTCTAATACTCCTGATGCTAATGCTTTAGATAAATTTGATGTAATAAAGTTCGCCAAAGATATGTTGGCGGAAGTAGATCAGATTCGTGCCTATGAGCGCATTCCAGATGATAAGACAAAGGAGGGGCTTAAAGTTCCCTCTGAGTCGCGTCTTAATGCTTTTTATAGGCTTGTGGGTCTTCCTATGTTGGTGACAATAGAGGATGAGAACAAAAAAGATGGGGAGAAAGTGGCCAACAACGAAGGCGCGAGCGCCGCTAGGGTTTTGAGCCCAGGATTCTTTGGAGGTAAGTTTAGTGGCAAAAAGATCAAAAATTCTGAAACGGAGATAAAGGTTGAGGGCAATAACAGAAAAATAAGCACTATCTTAAACATAAGAGAAGGCGAATTATCTATAATAGAAAGCTCAGTAGGCACAGAAGATAGTAATGATAATATGACTAAAGCCCTCAAAGATGCGCTTCCTTTGATCGCAAATGTTTCTGAAAAGAACAGCAAAAGATATGGTCCTGTAACCGTAGGAAACACCAATTTTAAGCGGCAGGCTTTTAAAAAACTTCTACCTCCTGTGACTTCTTATAAGGTGATATTACCTGTGAGAAATGAAGTTGCGAGACCTTTTACTCTAGAAGAAAATGATAAAAAGGTTGATAGTCAAACAACTCTCAAACTCCCATTTATAGAAACGGTGGTGAGGATACGACTAATATCAGCTGCGAATGCTGAGTCCGCTGCGGATCAGGCCAAAAACCAAGAGTTTCAGAATTCTGTTGAAACAGTCACGAGTGCTGAAAACATAGAGTCCTTTAATAATTTGAAAGCCGGGTTGCTAGAGTATTTTATAATAGACAAGCTACTTGCTGCTTTTTATCAGCTCGCAATAAAATGGAAGGAAATTAAGAAAAAACAAGAGGTTGTTACAAAGTCGGTGGATTTTAAAGTCTCAATAAAGACCTCTTCCTCAAGGGCAAGCCCTTTTGGCAAGCGGATTGAGGCTGATTTTGAATCTGATTCCAATGCCATAAGAAAACTTAAGGATCTCCAGAATAAATTGGCCAGGGAAGAAATATTGCTTTCCTTGTTGCCCACTGAAGATACGCTGCTCAAAACCAATGCCAAGACCGCCAACACGAAGAATACCTCTTTTTCTGCGCTTACCGATCAGTTCAGCAAGCTGATCACTTTTAATTCTGAGCAATTGCGAAAAGCAGTAAGCAGAGAGGAGGAGTTCATTAAGAAACAGGTCGGGGCGATTGAGAAGCTGCGCGTCGAGATAGACACAATGACCGGTGAGTTCACCGGTCTTTCGATCCCAGATGTTCTGGCCGTTATATCGGCCCTTTTTGTGATTGATGTGGACGCTTTGATAGGGTTGCTAGATGCCGATGCTGTAGATAATATGAAGAAAGACAAAAGGCTAAAGGCAGCACTGGAATCTCTGGAAATTAATGAGCCCAGCCTTGATAATGCCGTGGGCGCGATTGAGGATTTGACTGAGGCTATTAATGATTGGTATAAAACTTTGAATAGCATTGTGAAGACTGTAGAAGACAGAACGAAGCAGGGACGACAGCAAAAGGCAAGAACTCGTAAAAAGAAAAAGTCACGAGCATCAAGTGTCGAAAACAAATAATGGAGGCTTTCTAAATGTCTTTTGATCTGAGAATTGAAGCCAATGATTTGAAAATCAATCCCGATGGGACCATACAGACGGTCAGGGACAATGAGAAATTGGTCCAAGATATTGTTAAGGCAATCTTGACAACATTGGGTTCCAATAGGTTCCATAACTGGTATGGCAGCTTGCTGTCTTCAGCTATGATTGGCCAGGTCTTAGACGCCAGTATGGCAGAGATAGAGGCGGAAAGCGCCATCTCCAACACACTTAGCAACTTGATTGCTTTGCAGAAATCACAAGCTCAGTTTCAATATGTTTCTGCTGGCGAGACCATAGCGGCTGTTAGGGACATTTCAGTTACCAGAGACGAGACAGATCCGCGACAATACCAAATTACTGTTTCGGTATTAACGAAAAAATTAACTATAGTGGAAGAGACGTTTTCTCTCACTGTAGGATGAGGTTGATAAATGGTTACATTTAAAAGCTTTAATGATATAGTATTAGACATACTAGACCGACTAAGGTTGACCCAACCAAGTTTGGACACCAAACCCAATTCTGTGGCCAGGGATTTGTTTGTCGATGCTCAGGCATTCCAGATGTCCAACATCTATGATGCTTTAAGGGAGATTTCTGCCCTTCAATCTGTTTCGAACCTATCTGGACAGGATTTAACCAACTATGGCTCTAACTTTGGCGTCACAAGAAGGACTGGGACCAGGGCAATCGGGACAGTGGTGTTTACGTTTAGGTCAATAGATACGGACATTACCATTCCTCAGGACTCGGTAGTTCGCACAAGAAATGGCATTCCTTTTCTTACGGTCTCTTCTATCGTAGTGCAACAAACTCAATCAAACTCGCTGAGAGCTACTGCAACTCGTCTGCGTAACGAGCTGGACACCGCTGGAATTACCGATGAGTTCGCCATTGAGGCGTCGGTCCAAGCGCAGAGTATTGGTTCTGCTGCCAACATTTCAACTTATTCCGTGATTAACCATAATGTTTCTGGTGTGAATTCTGTGACCAATGTCGCTCCTTTCACAGGCGGCACAGATTTGGAAGACGATCCTTCCTACAGAACCAGGGTTTTGGCCACTTTTGCTGGGGCCAATGTTGGAACTTCATTGGCTTACAGAAGCCTTGTTTTAGGTTTGGCTGATGCCATTGACGCCTTGGTGGTTGAACCGGGCGATCCCCTTATGATCAGAGATGGAACTATCACCACCACTGATAGTGATGGAAACCTAATAGTATCGGAACCAGGAACTGGTGGCAGGGTGGACATCTATGTGATGGGTGAGAACCTACAAAGCGATTCAGACAGCTTTATATACTACGATCAGAGCGGAACGCAACTGGCCACCGATACGGACAATGATTTCATTTTGGGTCAGAGCAGCTTAACTCCCGACACAAATCTGACGCTCAACTCGCGCAGACTTGGTGTATTTGTGGATGGAGAAGAAATACCTACGCAGCCCGTAAATGAAATTACTTCCGTAAGCGGCAGTTCTTCTGGCCCTAATTTCGTTGAGCAATACCTAGACGAGACTGGAAACTTACAGGGAAACTATGTGTTGGTCAAGGATACAGGATCTGCTGGTGGAAGTGCGTTTGGGTTGGATAAGCTTAGGTGGACATCTACTCAAATTGAACTCACTGATGAGTCTCTTGTTAAAGGGCCTTTCAACGGAATTGACGCCCTATCATTTACCGATGTGATTGATATTCCGGCAGTTAGGCAGGATGTTCAAGTGACGAATGAGAACTCTACAGTCGGGAGCACTAGAAGTTCTGTTACTGTGAACCACACTCCAATAAAAACCGTGAGTCGTGTTTTCAACTTAACTACGGGCGAAAGATATACGATTTCAGATCAGAACCCAGACAGCACCGCAGATTTGAATCCAACTGGCCGCATCACCATAACTGGTAGAACTTTGCCTACTTCAAGTGACGTTCTACAGGTTGATTACATTTGGGTTCGCGAGTATGATCAGTATACAGATTTTGATAATTTCGACCCTGCGGACGTTTTAAACACGGCTCAGGATTCAGTGGAATGGGGCTTTCCAAATTACATAAGAGATGAGATTACCACTGCCAACCTGGACGCCTACAACAACTTGCTTGTGACGACAGAATACCCAATTACCCGTGTGCTTGCGGTAAATACTTTCGTTTCAGAATCCGCCGTAGTGGGGGCTCAATCTACCGTTCAAGTTACTAGGGCCGTAAGCAACATCCACAGCATCACGGACACAACTTTGACTGGAGACCCAGAAGTATTCAACACTGCGCTTTCCGACGGCACATTCGCTAATAAGCTTATTACCCTACCATCGGATACTTTGGCGCAAGTTGGTGACAATGTGACGGTTGTATACAATCTAGTTGACATTTCGACCAGCGATGAATACGGCAGTGCTGGAGTGATAAATAACATTATTACAATTCTTCCCTCTACCGCAGTTACTTCTGGAACAACGGTAAGAGCAAACTATGTGGCAGACTTCTTTAATCTGGTTCCTGATTCTGATATTTCATCACTGCCCATCTCTGGAGATGGGTTCAATTCTTTTGTTGGAGTTGATGGTTACCAGCCGGTTCAAAACCTGTTCTCTGGAACAACTGTCGTTTCGAACCAGCGCAGATCTCCTACGATATTGAAGCTAACTACATCTAACTTGCCGTCAAACGGAACCTTACGGATAGTCGGCACAACCATTAATAAGGTCACCGCTATATATACTGCTACTTCTGCTGGCCTAGATCTTTCTATACCAATAAGGGTAGCGGAGGGGCTCGCCAACACGGCGGTCATTCCAAGCACCATTTCGGTAGTTAGAGTGGAGTCGGTTGAAGAAGTATCGTTAACGGTTGCAGGTCTGGTTGAAAGTGTGGACACCACATATGATTTGACCAACTATGGCCTCAAGGATTCGAGCTGGGATCGTGCAGACGCAATAGAGATTTCCACTCTAACTAGCACCGAAGTGCAATTGGCCGCTACCGCTGCTAATACCGGCACCAATGCTATAGTCACTGGAACTGATCTCAGAGTTACGTTCTACTACGCCAAGGAGAACGACTACGAAGATATGTTTTATTCCAGAGATGGGGCCGCTTATACCAATAAGGTGTTTGGCTATATATCTTCCATAAACCGCCAATCTGGATTCCAGGACTCTGGAGCTACAATTTCGGGGTCCATGCAGATTGATACTTTCAATCAGCCAGAGGCAAACGCTGCATACTTCGCAGATTATGATTATACTGCACCTAAGGAAAACGAAAGGATTACAGTAAATTTTGAATACAACAAGCTAATTGTGGATGCCACAGATGTCGTAGAAGATAATAGGCCAATTACCGCTGATGTGTTGGTGAAGGGCGCTACAAAGGTTGAGCTTGATGTAGATGCTAAAATTGTTGTAGCGACTGCTTATAGAGATAGAGAGACAACGGTGCGACAAGACGTAGCAGACAACATTACGGCCACCCTGAGCGCAAGTGCTTTGGGAACAACGCTAGATTCTTCAGACATAATTAACAATGCGTATAACGTAGAAGGTCTCGATAGAATTACAATTTCAAGATTCAACAAAGCAAACGTAAGCGGGACCAAGCTGAGCATTTCAGCGCAGAAGAGCGAGTTCCTCGCTCCAGGAACCGTAACCGTCGAGGTTGAGGATCGATAAACATGGCTAATCTTCGCATAAAAAGGCTGGTAGTTAAAAGTAGCACAGAAATAGATATAGAGTTTACAGCTACTCTCGACACTGGCATTACAACAAACAACGTTACTATCGCGGGCGCGAACAGCAGCACGCCAGATTTAGATGTGTTGTCTGTTTCTGTAGCCACCAATGTATTGACTATTACCACCCGACCCATGGTGGCTAGGGCTTACTACAAACTTACCCTCGCCTCAACCACAACAGATATAATAAAGGGGGCGCGTGGAGAAAGGTTCCTAGAGGATGGAGCCACTAACGTTGTATATTTTGTTGGCGAGATTGAAGAAAATGCAATTAGAGATGAAATACTACAAGACATTCCAGATATTTACAACAAAGAGTCCGAGAGTTTGGTTTTTGACTCTATAGATGCCAGCGCCAAAAATCTCTTGGATCTTGCACACGACTCGGGAGAAGTTGGTAGTGCTAGCTATGTTTCTATAGATGTGGTGGACGAAGAGATTACAAGAGGCTCTGGAGCCTTTGATCGCTTCGCCAACGAGGGTGTTTTCCAGGTTCTTAGAGTTGGAAGTACAGTCACAGGGGCCACTACCCAAGATACACTATCTTATGATGAGTTTCCGTCTGACCCAGTAAGCTTGCAACAAATATCCGTAACTGCGGAAGAAGTTTCTAATACGGCAAACGACGCTAATAGCTTCACAGGCCTGACAATCACACTGTCCAAAGGCCCTGTTATATCAGTGCAATCTATTAAGCTGGTCAGCGGAACCACCGAATATACCTACAACATTGCCCTATATAAATATGGTATTCTGGACAGCAGGTTTGACTCCGAGAACTCATATGACTTCCTGACCTTAGAAGACAATCAAATCAAATTAACCAACTCGGCCATTGGTCCAACTTTTCCATTTCCAAGTGGAAATGATAAGTTCGTAATCTCTTATCAATATAAGCGTCTTGGGCGTATTATAGACCCAGACACTGTTGAGGTGGCCACAACCGTCGATATAGTTAGAGAAAGCGTAGAAGCGGTTGCTACAGTTTTCTTCTTTGACCATGCACCCATAGTTGATTCCACTGGTGCTGTGCCCAGGTTGGATGGAGTCACCTTCTTGGATCCTGCTAAAAACTTTGACCCAACACAAAAACACCCGGCGTTTGTGACTGAGATTGTATACAATCAGGCCAGCTTGCCCAGTTCGCCAGGTCAATATTCAATCGACTATACTACTGGCAAAGCGTTTGTGTATGGTGTAGATGGCTCGGGGACTGATGGAACAACCACAGTTCCTCCAGTGGCCACATATAAGTTCAAACAGACATTCCAGGAAGGGCTAGATTATGTGTTCTTCTCTGATCTTAACGAAATAGCTTCTCTGCCGGGCAGAGATTTAAGGGGCAATGCGGCAACCGTTACGTTCGACTATGAGGACACCTATGCAGAAGGCACTGATTACGAGCTACTAACTCACATTGAGGTCATAGGTGAGCGCGTAGAGAACAGATTAATTGACACCATTGGTCTGGTCACCGAGAATAACCAGGTAGAAGAAGTATTCAGAATATTTAATGAAACAACCGGAGAGATATATACCCCAACCAGAATCACGGGGAACCAAGTATACTTCTCTTCAGTGACTCCTCCAAACATAGTGGATGTGGTGCGAGAGGCTGCGGAATTCGACCAAGTAATTCAGGCGCAGATAGTCGTGACCGAAGAGATTACGATCACTGGTAAAACATTTGTGGCATTCAGAATAGAGCTTCCAGATACAGACATTGGCTCGGCCATAGGAAGCTTCATAGGTTCGAGTTTCAACACCACCCTAACCTTTTCTGATGTTGATATTTTTTTGCGAGAGTTCTTTTATGACCCAGATGATTCCATAGCGGACAACCTTCAGAGGTTGCAACAGCTTGGTGATTATATGGTAGATTATGAATCCGGGGTTGCCTATTTGGCTAGAAATTCTGGATCAAGCTCCGACATTGGAGATGCCTCGTATAGAAGGGGTTTGATTAAAACTCGTAACGACCATATCATAAGAGTTGATGATATTTACAGGAGCCCGTCGGTTAGCGTTTCCAATACTGAAGTATTTAGAGTCGGAACTGTTACTGACACCACTGTTGAAACTCCAGATCTAGAAGCAGCTGGAGAGCGAACGTTGACAGATGGCACTGTTATTGTGGTTGTAGCAGGAACTAATGGAAACACGGTCACAGTGAGAGACAATATATCTCGCGTAGATCACATCTTCCAAGTGACCGATTTGCAGGTTAGACCAGATCCAATAGATTTTTCTGAGGGTGCAGTTGTATCCTCAACTTCAGGCAATACAATCGTAATGAGTGCCGATGGCGTTTCCATAGACGATGACAACGACGGCGCGGGTCTCACCATTCAAACTGATGGCTCTCGCCTATATGTAAACGCTGCGAGAATAGCCTCTATGTTTGCAAGCAGCCTAGTTGCCTTGGTTTCGGCAAGCAATGTAAGCGGCTTGAACAACTCTATAAATTACTTTTCGCAGGGCACCAACGGATATATTGATGCCGTCAATAACAGGATTTACCTGCCCTCGACCACAACCGCCACGGCAGGCTCTTTAGCTAAGGCTGTATACAAAGCGAAGCTTAGAGCTGGAGCGGCTGTATTGGTTGACTACATTTCTGGCCGTATGTATTTGGATTACACATATACCTCCGACGAGATACTGATCGACTATGAGTATGGTGACAACGTTCTTGACTGGAGCATTTCCAGCACGCTAGATGAAGACGAAACATATTTTGTAACATATCGCTATGGCGCATTGAGAAATAGCCTTAGGGACAACTTTGGTGTGCTCACGGGCATAGAAGAGCTTTCCACAATTCCGGAGCTGTTGGATAGAGAAACCTACCGTAATGCGGTGAAGGGCTCCCTGCAAACGTTTCCAAAGGGCCCAACTATTCCATCTATTAAACAGCTTGTAAGCAGCTTGACTCAAATAGATCCGAACATAATCGAGTCTGTGTTCTTAGAGTGGATTTTGGGTAGAGATTTCTTCCACCTGATGGAAATGGAACTGGCCGCTAATACTGATTCTGAATTGCCCACTTTTGTTCCTGGAAAGTTTGGAGATGGTTTGCTGCTCGACACTGACGGACAAAGTGCAAGCCTTCCAGCAAACTCCAATCTTAGGTTCAGTGAGGGAACTTGGGAAGCTTTCGTAATTCCTGAGTGGGACGGTATAGACAATGATGCTGCAATAACTTTCGACATAAAGTTTGAGGGCACATATCAACCGGACAAGGTGTATATCGGCTCGAACAATGCGAACCCAATTGAAATACCTTTTACGCTAGAGCGCACTGATACTTCCGTGTTGGGAAGACCCAGCAACCTGCACAGTGCGGTTGGATACTTCATTTGGTTTGATTCCACTTCTAATAAGTGGAGATTGCGTGTTAGAGCACCTATTGCCGAAAGCAGAGAATTCACTGGAACTTTGGCTACGACTGGCGAGTTTTACGATGTAATTGAAGCCTCGACCGCAGATGGTTATGATGGCTACGATGGCTATAGTATTGACGAAGTAAACGACTCCCTGAGATCCACTGATGAATCCGTGAACTTTGCCTTCATAGTCGATGCTTATGACTCCATGAATATGGCTTTCGACGCCTACGACGCTTATAACGGAGCCCTGGCTGGTTTTGATGGGATAGATTTCACATCTGACAATCTACATTACTTCTTTGATACTGGCTTCACAGAAAATCGTTGCCGCATGTCTTTATTCAAAGATGGCAAAGGATTTTTGCGCTTTAAGGTCTATGACGATAACACTCGCCTTAAAATGTTGAGCACAAACATACAGGATTGGGAAAGATCGGAAACTCATCACATTGCAGTATCTTGGAAAATTAGCACAATAGAGATGCGCGACGAACTCCACTTGTTTGTGGATGGCGTAGAGGTTCCCAATACATATAGATTTAGAGGATATTTGGAGCCGCCAAGTGGGGCACTATATATGGACGAGGCTAGTGAGATTCTAATACCTTCGGCTACCGCTCCAATCATCGGCGGCTTTGACGGAAGAACTGTCGCTGGCTCAGATCTATTTACCTCTGGCGGATCTCAGTTTGTGACCGAGGGCGTTGTTGTAGGAAGTAAATTTATGATATTGGATGATACGACTGACGGAACCAACACTCAAACATCTCCTTTCGTATTTGTGAGAGCTGTTGTTGGCGAAAATCAACTGCGGATGGAAGTTGGGCCAGCGGGCTCGGGCGTTCCCTATACAGCAGTGTCTAGTTTGACCGGCATAAGATTCTCTGTAAATCCCATGGAGGCTGATACGGTAAGTGACCCAAGCTTCGAAAAAGTTCGTGTATTCTCCATAGATGCTCTCGGCACCGAGACTGAGCTGTATTCACCAGACACTTTAACTCCTGATTATGGCTTTAGTGAGGATGGCTACCAAGAAATCGTTGACATATATAATGGTGTAAGTATCGGTGATAGTGTTATTCTACGTTCTTATGGATTAACTACAGCTAGGTGTAGGCAGCTTGTATATATTTGGCCAGACCTGCAAACCAACATTCTAAACACAATAATGCCGCAGCCTACGGACATTTCCAAGATTAATATCACAAGCATTATAGTGGAAAAGGTAGAAATGGATCCGGGAGTTTTCGCTCTGGTGGCTACAGTCGTTGGTGGCCATATAATCCCAGTGCTTGTCGCTGGGGCATTTGATTTCTGTCAACCATCTAATAATGTAACGGGCAGAAAGCTTAAAGCTACTATATCCGGAGACAATTTTGATTTCACAGGGCTTAATAGAGTTATAATAACTGGAAATACCACTGACGGTTACGGCATGGAAACTTTGACCTTCACCTCTGTTGGTAGTCAAACTACAACTCGCTTTTTTACTTCTATAACGGATATTCTGGCGTCGTTCACTCCAGTTGATACAACGCTGTCCGCTGGGACATTGGAAGTTAGAGAGGCCAATCCTTTAAACTGGCAGGAGAATAATGGGGAATATGCGGAAGTTCATTTGTCAGTTCAGGAGCAGGCTGGAGCAAACGGCCAGACGCTTGTTGGAACCGCCCAGTTCTCAGATGCCTATTCCAGATGGGATGCCGAAGATATAGGTAAGATTATCAATATTACATCGCCGGCTTCCATAGCCAGCAGTTATACAATTACCAATGTTGATTTAGATCCGTCGGGCACCGTTAAAGACTCTGACACAATTTTTCTCAACACAACTTGGGCCGATTCCTATTCAAATGTGGCTTGGAGACAACTTACCACCTCGCACGGCGACAGTGGTTTCGCAAACGGTTTGATTACTTTGGAAATTGCCCGAAGTGGTGGGCAGCCATTCCTGCTTCATAGCTGTTGGTATGAAGTTGACTTCCCAACATTTTTGACTGTTCCTTGGGAACAAATGCCAGATAATTTATACACCGGCTCTGATCTAAATTCAGCTAATCAGGCGAATGCGGTAATAGACGAGATGCGTATTTTGGACGAAGTTTCAGATGATACTGGCCGTGGAGAACTTACTCCCAGCTCTGGAAGATCCATTACAACAGACGCCCTCGTTGTTCAGGAATACGAAGACAGCATACAAACGCTTGGCCTATTCCATTTCAATGACGCTGTGACCAATAGCGCATCGTTTTACGCAAGCTTCTCCGATTCCTTTAGGCAGAGTGAGAATAGTGTTAATTCGAGTTTTGGCCAGTCTGGAGTCTTCAACCAGCAAAAATCGTTGCAATATGATAATGCATCCATATTCAGCAACGATCAGGGCACAATTGAGTTTTGGGTGAGCCCAATACTGGATACATATAACGATCCGACAAGAAGGTTCTATGTGGATTTAGCTCCTGAACAACAGTTGGAAACCATAGCGGTCTCTGCCGTTAGTGTAATTCTTCCAGTTCGGGCTCGAACTGTGAGATCGGTGACCATATCGGGTGGCAGTGGTGATACAAACTACTTCACTGGAGGTAGTTTGGCTAGCGACGGCATAACCATTACTCTTGGGCAGGCTCTGCCTGGAAACTCTCGTGTCGTTAATGTGATTTATGTGCCGCTTACAGCCCAAGGGGATAGATTCAGCATCTACAAGAGTGAAACTGGCTTCCTAACGTTGTCGGTTAGTGCTTCAGGAACTGACTTCCAGATAAGAGCGCCCGTTTATTGGAAAAAGAATACGTGGCATCGAGTCTGGGTGGGTTGGGATTTGAACAACATAGACAACCAAGATAGGCTGGTTCTAATGGTAGATGGAACTGAGGCTGGCGTTATTCGCTACGGAACAGGCTTGCTCTATGGCCAGGGCCATCTGTATGGCTCACCAACAGTATGGGGTTCTGCGACCGCTGGAACTATCTCTGCTAGGAATATACTCGCTGATATTAATCTAGAGGATCTATTCAATACGGTTCATATTGGCGCAGATTTCACGGGCCAATTTACGGCGATGGCTAGGTTCGACAATATGAGATTCTCAAGCGAAATGAGAACAATTACCTATTTGGGCGGAAGTGGCCCAGGACAGCTTATTGGTAAGGATTTGCTCTACACTGGAAATGTGAACACGGCACAACCAGTTATCAGCGATGCGCTTACGAGACTTCTGCTAGATTTTGACACAACCCCAACTGAGGTTGAGCACCTGGCCACTGTGAGAGATCTTGCAAGAGGAATATTTGACTTCTGGGTAGAAGTTATTGATACTTTTGAGCTAATAGACACATCATTGGCTCAAGGATTACTGACAGATTTGATAAACAGACTGAGGCCTGGACACACCAGAGCCTTTGTGAGCTATATAAAATAATAGGAGGATATTCCTATGGTTAGGAAACTATTATCCGTTGATGTTAAAAGGGTCAATTGGTACGACGGGCAACAAGTTGATAAGGAAGACTTCGATGACGAGCAGGCTAGAAATATAGGCATTGATGCTGCCCTCGAAAACAACTTCTTTGGGAGCGGTGTGCTTCCTGAGTTTAAAACGGGACAAGAAATCTTTGATAGTAGCGACTTGAACTCGTCCCAGCAAACCTTGTTGGACGGTTACCAGTTTGATGGTCAAAACATATATGTGGGCACACCCCTTACCTCTGTTTCTGATGAGGTTCAGGGAGTTCAGCTTGCAGTCACTCTAACAGGTTTGCGATTAGCCGGCGCGGCTCAGACGCGAGTCGCCATCATTGGAGATACTTTTGGTGGTGATTTGGTTCATGATGAGCTGACCTTCAACGAGAACGGAACTCAAGTTACCAGGGGCAGATACAAAAGCATAAGGGGTATTCTTTTCAACAATTTTGCTGGAAACCTTAATGGAAGTGAGAAGCTTGCTTCCCCGGCGGATGGATACAATTTGGTCGGGCGCTGTGTCATTAGTGAGGCTATGTCTATGGAAGTGTCGCCGGATCCTGTTGTCGTATCTCAAGTTGGGCAACCCAGCAAGTTTTTTGGATCGTTTATTCCTGCTGCGGCTCTGAGCATTTCTCAAATGCTTATAGACGCTGTTGGACCCGACAAATCAGTTTCTGATCTGAACATTGGTTTGGCTTCAGTGACACAGCGGGAAATACCTAAAGATGACATAACCACCAGAATTGGCCAGAAGTTTGAAGCCAGCGGCGTCAATATCCAAAAGATTTCTGTTCTGCTTTCTGTCGAATATGATCCACTTTCGGCTGCAGTTCCAGGGAACGATGGCTACGAGTGGTCTGGTTCAATTGTTATGACCCTGCATGCGCTCCAGACTGAAGTAAGTTGCCCAGTTTCTCCTACGCCCGATGACGCCATAGATTTTGATCCAGATCCTTCTATTATTGCTCAGCTTGTATTAGATGAGGCTGATCTAATAAATCAAGGCATTCATTTAGATGGAACTCCACAGATAGTGGATTTTGTGTTTACTGGTTCTGAAATCTCTGATCCGGTTAGGTCGCCAATAATTTCAGGAAATTATTATGTGTTCACCGTTGGTCGATCTGGAGACACCAGCATAGGTGATATACTCCTAGAAGAGGCAAGCGATAGAACTGATAATAGCTATATGACTGTGTTTGACGGCTCGCAGTGGATTAATGTAACCACGAGCGATATGTGGTTCAGTGTCGAGGGCAGCTATGTTAAGGTTTCCGACGGAATAGGTTATGACGATGGCCTTGGCCTAGAGGTGCCCCGTATCGCTCCAGATGCGACCAACACAGAGGTTCCATATGTAGAGGGGCCACTTTCATACTACACAGTTACTCGCGATACCTATAATTTTGTGTTGCTAGAGGCCACAAATGAGTTTTCCGATCCAGAACAGGATCAGAGAACAGGAAACCAGGTATACTCAAGAGTGACGACCGTTCCTGCGATTTCTTTAATCAATCAATCTTCTCTTACCACCTTGTTGACTTCCGATCCGGACCCAGTTCTTCTCGGCAGAGCAAGAGATCAGAATCCAAGAGGAAATGCTAGTAGCATTACGGGATCAACCGTTTATCCAGGGTTGGCCGTTGGAGATGTATTCAATGTGCTAGTGCCTGATGCAGATCTGACCCAAAATAATTGGGTTGGTTCTATTTTAAGCCCCGATGAACCGTCTTGTTCGGAAAGGTATAGGATAATTGGTCAGACGGAGGTCATTGATGCCTATGGAGACGTTAATGGGGATGGAGATGTAAATTTGACAGATGTTAGCACGGTTAATGATCTTATCGTTGCATTTAACACCTTATACGGCTCCTCTAACATCGATATTTCAACCGTCAATGGCCAGCAGTTTATTATAGATGGATATATGTCGGCTGCGGAATTCTTTAGGGCAGATGTTAATGCGGACGGCATAGTGAACGCTACTGATTCGGCCCTGATATTGGATTTTGTGAATGGCGTTATAAGCACTTTCCCAGCAGGTTCTACTTTCACAAGAATGGAACTTCAAGTGGAAAGTTTGTTAGATCCACTCACTACCACCGTCGATATTCCGGGAACGTGCTCAAGATTTACCACGACGCCATTTCCAAGTATAACTTGGGAAATCGAATATTATGCAACCTGGATTCCAGACAATCTAATTGTGTTCGATTTGAGAAGGCTTTTGCCAACAACCTTCACAGAAAATATTACAGATGATTTGCCGTCTGGCCAAAATGATTGGTTTGTGCCGGGAAATCTGATCATTGATGCGGGTAATATCTTGAATCCGGATGGAACGTTTTACTCCGTTGATCTTGAAATAAACCACCTAGCATTGGACATTCCCATAACAGACTCATATGGAAATCCAACGTTTCTAGATGGATATTCTGGAGTGCTACTATTCGATAATTTTGTGGCTGAATCTTCCAGTGGTTTAACTGCTAGTGGTCAAGATGCTATGAGATATGCTGATGGAAGTTTCGTGCAGATTTCAGACTTCACTTCGGGGAAGGTTAAAATCTCTGCGGCGCTGCAATCAATAGCTAATGAGTATAATGTAACGTTTGGAAGCACCATCAGAGATTTGGTTGGGTTGTATTACGATCCTCTCACATCATTGCTCAACATATATGTTGATGATCTATACAACGATGGCTATGGTAATTTACTTCCAGCCCTAAGCATGAAGATATTGGTTGTTGTTTATCTTAAGAGGGCGGGCTTCGCCAACGCAACCAGAGAAATAAGCAGATCCCAGATGAGAGCTTTACTGGGAATATAATAGGAGATTTGAAAAATGCCTAGTATACAAATAGTTATAACGCAAAACGCTGTAAGCGGCGGGCCCAATGAGAGCAGGGACGATATTGTAGACGGTGTTCTTGTTGCCTTAACCAATCTTGATAATACCGGCGTTACTTCTTTTCAGTGGGAGTTTATATATATACCATCTGGATCAGCGGCAGTAATGGCAGGTGCCACAACCGACGCAGCTTCATTTACGCCCGATGTCGCTGGAACTTACTTGATACAGCTGACTCTAGATGGGCGTATTAAAGGTAGGGTTCTTGCGGCGGTCAAGACAGATGAGGGCATACGCCCTCCAGCCGACGAAGAAGCAGATGAGTTTGATGGCTGGCAGGCAGCAATAAGAAAAAACACTAACATATTGCGTGTTTTGGCTACCAGCGCTGTTGGTGAACTTGAAGTTGCAAGATCAAGCGATGTTTTTAGCCCCATAGGTGGTATTGGTGGCGGCACTTTCCCAAGCCTGGATTTACGCATAGAGGCTAACGACCACCATTCTCGAACTGTGCTTTCATGCACTGATGGTGTGGCCACCGAGGGCGGAATGTATAATGGTCAAGATGCTTTGGAAAGGGCCCTCCTAGATGTTGCATTGTCAGGTGGAACCATTCTGGTGAGGGGTGGTGAATATAATATAACGGTTCCCCATGAGTTTGCAAAGCCTGTCAGGATAATTGGAGTTGAAGCGCGTCCTGTAATAGTAAATGAGGTAGGTTCCTTTATGTTTACTTTTACGGGAGATGCGTTTGGGTCTTTGATGCAAAACATACGGATTATTAATTTTGGCGCTGGCGTGTATGAGGCTGTTGTGAGCGATGCAGACAATCTTCTAATTAAACAATGTGATATAGAAGGATCTATTTACATACAAGCTGGGATCAAAGCAAGAGTGGAGCAAACAAGACTTGCTCCGGTTAATAAAGATTATTGTTTATCTACTGGCCCCGGCGCTATTTTGACCCAAGTCTCCCAATGCCAGTTTGAGCCTATTGGAGAAGGCACAACTTTATTAGAACACAGTGGTTTTGGGTGTCTAGTAAACTATTGTCTCTTTTTGGATGGCTACGGCAGTCAGGCAATTAGAAGCACTGGAGCTAGCTCGGGCCTTAAAATACACGACTGCGCTGTGAGATGTGAGCCATATAAAGCGAACATTCCGGTTATTGATTTTGGAGGTGATAGGGTTGAGGCTAATGGGTTGTATATGTATACTTATGGACCTGGGATAATAAATACTAGTTTTATACGTACTGAAATGGATATTCTCAGAATTAAAAATCTTCGCATAAATATGAACGAGAATGTTCTTGGTTATGGCGATGGTAATAGTCCAATATTAATCTCTTCGGCTGACGCCGTTATCGATGGGCTTTTTATGTATGGCGGCTGGATCCCAACATCTATCAGAGATGGATTTACCCTGAGCACAGACTATCCAGTTATACAGCTTTCTGGTAGACCAGCTGCTGACCCGGCATATACTGTGAGTGAGGGTAGAGTTAAATTGATTAATGCTATGATATCATCTCCCACGGACGGCTACGCACCTGCTGGCACGATGAATATAGTTATAGTTGGTGATAGAGGACAAGGGGCTCTTGAGCCCGCCACCCCATTTGGAATTACGGAATTAGAAAACGTTACTATTCAAGGCTTTTCAAGCACAAACTGGAACTCAGGAGATTCTAAATACATGGTTGGTAACGTGCAAGAAGGTTCTCTTATCCATGGATGCACATTTACCGGAGGGAACTGGGACGCCGTAATAGCCCTGTCGGATTCACATAGAACACGAGTGTTAGATAACAGCTTCAAGTTCCAAGGTGTAGCGGCAATTGGCAGTGCGATATTAGCGGCTCCATCATTGGGTCCTGGAATATATAACATACAGATAAACGGCAATAATTTTCTTGTAAATGATTTGAACCCCATCGCCCCCACTGTGGGCATAATATTTGTGATCATTGCAACCAATGCCACAATAAATAGCAATATGGTTGATGAAATATCTGGAGGGGGTACTGGCCCACTTGTCGGGCTGATAGGCTGTAATATATGCGTCGTTGCTAACAATACGTTAAACTCTTTGGGTGGCATTCCCATAGGAGATGTTGGTGCGGGAGTTCCTGGCAATCTATATGGAACGGTGGCTCCAAGCACTTTATTTGCGCCATTTGATTTCAATACGTGGACATAAAAAGAAAAAACACAGAATTAAAGGGAGGCTCACAGCCTCCCTTTTTTCTTGCAAAAAGTTAGAAAAAATCTATCAAAATCTATCAATATATCATCATTAGTTTTGAAAGGTAATATTTATCTAGTGAGGAGCAACTATGAGCACAGAAAAACGAAGGCAAATCAATATTCGTCTGGAGCCCGAACTATATGAATTCTTGTCGCAATATGCGAAAGAGAATTACAAAACAGTGACGGGAGTTCTTAGGGAGTTGATTGCCAATCTTTTCAAGGAGCATAAGCAGCGCCAACAGCAGCCACCAGTCGTAGTCAAGGGAGACGAGTAATATGAAAGTTAGATGGCATACAATGCTAGGGACTCAGCACTCATGGAGCTTTGTCTCGCAATATCTGGCCCGAGCGATGGTGAACATCGGGGGCCATGAAATTCACATGAGGTCCACCAACAATCTTGAACACTTTCCTGACGATCTTCGTCCATACTTGGTCCCTGGTTACCACGGCTCACTTAGCCAAGGTCCAGTGGATTACCTAATGGAAGATGGCAAGCAGATAAAAGCCACTCCCCAAAACAAGTTGCCAGAAGTGGCGGACAAGAACTTTCCGTATGACCTTGAGATCGCTTACACAATTTTCTATCAATTTCCAAGGCGCTTTTTCCCACAATCCCTAGCTCGCGCAGGAATATGGAACTTTGAGAGTTCTATTCTACCTCCGGGCTGGCATCTCTACCATCATGCAATTGACTATGTGCTTCCATCCAGTCAATATTCCTATGATATTTTCGCCAAGAATGGCATACCCGAGAGCAAGATGTTGGTAGTGCCTCATGGCGTAGACACCAATATGTTCAACCCAGAAATTACTCCGTTCAAGCTGCGAACAGAAAAGAAAGTGAAATTTTTACACAACGCCATACCTCACCACAGAAAGCTGCATGAGAGGGTCCTAGAAGCTTATCTGAGCGCCTTTTCTGGCGATGATGATGTCTGCCTTGTGATGAAAACAAAATTTAAGCAACCCGATGCAGACAAACCGTTTGAGGTAGACGTAGAAAGCGTGTTAGAACGGGCATTTAAGGGCAGAAAGAACCCTCCAGAAGTGGAGATTATCAACACATATATTCCCGACATTGGATCGCTTTATACTGCCTGTGATGCGGTCGTGAGCATGAGTTCCTGCGAAGGCTTCTGGCTCCCAGGATTAGAGGCTTTGGCCTGCGGGATGCTTGTTATTGCGCCACGTCACGGTGGCCAGCTTGAATTTCTCAATGATGACAACTCTCTACTAATAAATACGGGTGAAATGCAAGCACCTGCTTCCATGCAGTATTGGGTTCACAACAAAGATGCGGTGGTGGGCGACCCAGACACGAGGCACTGTGCCGAATTGATGCGCCGGGTCTATGAAAACGCGGACGTAGAAAAGGCCAGAATCCAAGAGGCGGCGAAAAAGACAACTGAAGAGTTCTCTTGGGAAAATGCTGCCCAGATGATTTTAGATTTACCTATTCCCAAAAAGAGTAGTAGAATAAATGACAAAAGAAAGGTTCTTTACATTGTCCCATACAAAATGGCCGGCGGAGGAGAAGTTTGGATCAAGCACACAATTGACAAATTAGATAAAAGCATTTATGAGCCACATATAGCTTTTATATCCGGCATTAGTGAAGAATTAGATAAACTATTCAAGGATACTGGAGCTATATATCAAGATCTGTCGGGACAGGGCAAAGGATACGCCCTAAAGTGCTTCGTAGAATCCTACAATTACAGTATAGTCCATTTCTACAATAGCTTTGGAGTATACAACGTGTTGCGGCAGGCATGGCAGCAAGGCTTCAGGTGTCGCGTAATCGAGACTGTTCACAGCGAGCTTATGTGGCAAGATTCTATGTGCAAGGTTGCGGCGAGAGACAAGCTAGTAGCTACACTCATCTCTGTTTCCGGACATATGGGTAGAAAGCTCCTGAAAGACGGAAATAAAAACGTGGCGGTTCTCCCGCAACAAGTGGATTGGGATCGTTTCAAGATTCCTCGTTCAAAAGAAATACTAAAAGATCTTGACGTGAAAGAAGATTTTGTCGTTGGTTATGTGGGCAGACTTTCGCCAGAAAAGAATTTGGCAGTGATACTTAAGTGCGCCCAGGTAGTCACCGATGCGGCTTTCGTGCTTGTAGGAGATGGCCCACAAGGTGCCGCGTTGAAACAGGCAGCGGCGCAGTTCAAAAATGTATACTTTGTTGGGCACAGACAGGATGTTGAGAAGTTCTATGCGGCTTTTGATGCTCTAATACTTCCATCAAACATGGAAGGATTGCCCCTCGTCATTCTCGAAGCCATGACTTGCGGCACTCCAGTAATAGCTTCAGATGTTGGGGCTGTATCAGAGGTAGTGAGCGACGGGGTTAATGGCTCTTTAGTTTGGAACCCAAATGCTTATCTTCTATTTGCCAAAGCAATCAGAAAGATGAAAGAAGACAAGGGCCTCTGGGAACAGTTCTCTGCCAATAGCAAGAACTTTGCAAAAGCTATGGAAAAGAAAGGCAACGAGTTTACAATAAATCACATCTATAATGCCATGTTTAAAGGGGCTAGGAGGTGAATCTATGTTAAGATTGCATCTAGGTTGTGGAACTATATATCTTGAGGGGTTCGTAAATATAGATGCTGCTCCCGATTTTATAGCAAACGACAATTTGGATTTTGAGGATAATAAAACAACTCTGGACAACTATTACAAACATGACTGGGGCGAGTCGCCCACGTATGTCGTGTCCGACGTTCGAGCAGAGATTGAAAAACTTCCTTACGAAGATGGTGAGGTCGATGAGATAATAGTTTTGCATGTTTTGGAGCACATCCCCCAATATGAAGTACACAAAAATATTAAAGAGATGCACAGAGTTCTTAAACAGCATGGCTCGCTTTATGTGGCAGTTCCCGATCTGAAGGGATTTGCCAAGGAGTGGATTGAATCTCCAGAATTCGATGACGAATGGTATATACGTTGTATACACGGAACACAAAGAACCAAGTGGGATCATCATTATTGTGGATATACGCGTCAAACTTTAGAGGATTTATTATTTGTGCATGGTTTCGCGTCCTTTGAAGAACTAGAGAATATCAATTTTTATCCAGCTATACACCTAAAATGCTATAAAGTATAAAGGCAAATATACCACCTAGAGAGGTCAAATAAATATGGAAATACTACAACCTTCTTGGAGAGGAAGAGATATTCAGACTCGTAAGGATGGGGGCGGCAAATATACAGCAATGATAGGCCCTAAGTCAATGTTGTATATCCCAGTCAACGTTCTTCCAAAGGCTGTATACAACTTGACTATAGAGCTATGCAGAGAAAGTGGAAACGGCATCGTGCGTTGTAATATATATGGCAACAAGAATTTCGACTTTGCCGCCTCAGAAATAACATGTGATAGGGGTGAGTGGTCAACATATAGTATAGATGTTGTCACCGGGCGTTTTCCGCCAACCGTTCCAATGACCTTCAGGGTGTGGAGAGGGTCTAAAGGAACCGGCACGATGTTGATTAGGAAGGTTAAAGTCGAACTTGTTAAGGGCGAGAAGGTAAAGCCACAGACCACAGCTAAATTGGTTTCGACTGATTCTGTCGCTCCCCCTCCTCCCCCTCCCAAAAGGGTGAATCCTAAGAAACCCAGATCGAAAAGAGTAAGAGATAGGAAGGCTAGACCTCCTAGGAACCCTAAGAGAAGAAAATCAAAGTCAAAACTTCCAATTCCGCCAGTAGGCCTCGTTGTTTCTAAAAATCACAAGGTCAACGAGGGTGGCAAGAAGGTGCTGTATTTACCAGCCAATAACATAAGTATATTTCAAACAGGCATGGAAAACGCCTTTATAAAAAATGGTTTTGATTTATATACTTTCGATTTTCGTAATTTTTTTGCAAGACACGGCGCCGCTCAGACAAGTGAGACTCTAAAGAACATATGTCACACTTTTGGGCCCGATTGGATTCATATGCAGCTTCAGTTTACTGGTATGATTCCGGCGAGCGTTATAAATGACATTAGGAGGGTGTTGCCCGATGTAATAATAACAAATTGGACTGGGGATGTAAGGGCAACCGTTAACCCATATTTCATTGATATTGGCAAACAGGTGGATTTTTCGTTGCTTAGTAGTGAGGGGCAAGTAAAACTGTATAGAAATGCAGGGTGTCCCAATGTAGATTACTGGCAGATAGGCGTAAATACCGAAAAGTTTCTACCATTAAGCAAAGAAAAAAGAGCCAGTCTTCGTGCAAAATACGATCATGATGTGGTGTTCTGTGCCTTGTGCTCAAGCCATTTTCCTGACAGCAACCTGAGAAAAAAAATAGTGTGCGAACTTTATAATACTTTCGGGAATAGATTTGCACTTTACGGGTCTGGCTGGAAAAGAACTAATTCTTGCAGAGGAGCTATCGGATACTACACGCAAAACGAGGTATATAATGCCGCAGAAGTTGCTATTAATGTAAACCATTTTAATAACATACCAATGTATTTTTCTGATAGACAACTAATCACTATGGCGTCTGGGACTCCGGTGGTTTGTCACTATATACCAGGGCTAGAAAAGTATTTTGAAAATGGAAAGGATGTTGCTTGGTTTAAAGATTTAAGTGAGTGTAAAAGACTTGTTGGACACTATCTCAATAACCCCGTTGAAGCTGCTGAAATGGGCAAGAGGGGCGCTGCAAAAGTTATAGAACAACATTCTGATTACAGACGAGTAAAAGAACTTGCTATAAGGATCGGCATGGTGGAGGAGGCCTCTGATGAAGAGATTGCGGAGCACCGCCTGCTTCGCACAAAGGAAAGAAAATATAGGGTTATGGGAATTGTTGAAGAATCAACGGACAGAAGGTATGAGCACCGAATTTCTTTCGCCAACGTAGATTTTCAAGGCATATTTTGTAACTCGCACGTAGTCAAGCGAGTGGCTGAGTATCAACCCGACTTACTTTATGTTGATTCAGCCTTGGTGAAACGACTTCATGATAGGCTTGTTACCCTGCGACGTAGAATGCCCGATATGGTATTCACTTGCTTTTCTGATGCTCTTGGCACAGCAGCGCTAGATAAGTTTGGCCTTTTTGACTATATAATAGTTCGCAAGCCGCAACCAGAAATGGAAGATGATGTGCGGGTCGTTCGTCTCTACGCCGATAAGTTTTTAGAAAAGAAGGATAGAAGAGACATTATAGAAGAAGTTCAATTGGTAATTGAGAAAGCAAATGCTGGGTGATAAACAAATAAGGGAGTAATCGTGTCGAATTCAGATTTAAGTGTTGTAATGGGAACATGTAATAGGCTGGAGCTTTTGCAAAAAGTAGTGCAAAAGGTACTGAGTACTCCGAACATGTCTATAGAAATGGTTATAAATGATGCCGGCTCAACCGATGGCACTATTGAGTGGTTGGAACAGGTGCGAAAAACCAGAAATGTTGTACCCATATTTAGCGGCAAAAAGACCAACATTACCCACGCTTACAACGAGGGGTTTAAGAAGGCTTCAGGAAAGTATATCACTTGGCTAAGCGATGACACCGTGCCTCTTGGAAACTCACTCACTCTAATGCACGACCTTATGCAAAAACTTGGGCCAAAAGATATGGGCGGCTTTTCCACACAGGGAGATGGTGCGATTAGAGGGTTTCCCTCTCCACTTATAGGCTGTGTTCTCAATGAGACCATGAAAACAATGAATTACTGGAACACTGATTTTCCCTATTATGGCCAAGACAATGAATTTGATGCCAGGATTTTGCGGCTTGGAGGAAAAATTGTAAATTGCCCTGGCGCTAAAATAGACCATCTGGATTGCAGGGACAGCCTTAAAAGTGGCAATGTAGAAGCTTACAGGTCTCAGGGCCACGCACAAAAATTCCAAATCATATACTTTCGCAGGTATGGTGTGAGATCTGAATACATGTATCCGGTGACGGCATTTATACCAGTTAATAACCCTCCCGAGGAGATGCTAATTGCTGCCGTTGAATCGGTGCATAAGCATTATAAAAATATGAATTTTCATGTCCTTAAGAGTGAAAGTTCTAAAAACATATCGGACAAATTGAGTTACGTAAATCTTATAGATGCTGCGCCCAGAGCCGCATGGAATAAGTTCGATCTAGTTGTGGTTGTGTGCCCTGATCGCAAATTATTATTGACGAGCGAGGGCGGTGAAATCACGATGGAATTTGGGAAGAAACTTTTGAACAGCTAAGGGAGAGGACCAAAATTTATGATCCCTAAAGGACGCTTTAAAAAAATACTTCCGAGTATATTTTACGTTGAAATAAGCCTAGGCTGTAATCTCAGTTGCTCTGAGTGTGCTCTAGGTACGGACCTCATTGACAGAAAAAAGGGGCATATGTCCCTAGAAACATATAAAAAAATAGCCGATAAACTCCGACCCTATGCGAAAAGAGTTTACGTCTACATATGGGGTGAGCCAACTCTTAACAAAGACTTGATAGAAATGATAAAATACACAAAAGAATTCGCGGAGGTGGGTATTTCCAGCAACGGCAACTTAATTGATGCGGACATGGCCGAAAAAATAATAGCGGCTGGGACGGACGACATAAGAATAGCCATAGACGGAACGACGCAGGAGGTATATGAAAAACTTCGTGTTGGCGGTAGCTTAGAGAAAGCCTTTGATTCATTAAGGCATTTGGTTCATTTTAGAGATAAATATGAAAGTAATGCAAAAATTGTGGGACAGTTTATAGTTTTCAAACACAACCAAGATCAAATTGAAGATTTTGAAGCAAAGTGCAAGGAGATTGGCGCAGAAAGCGCCCTTATTACTCCAATCTTCGTGAGTAACAATCTAGAAGAATCTAGCCTTCCAGAGTTTAAGCGGGTGCGTTGCGACAACCTTACGAGTGTCCATAACGCTATAAAGGACTGTGAGCTTCGGCACCGCCTTGTGATATTTTCCGATGGAACTGTGGGTCCGTGCTGTTTTGATTATAATGCCAAGGGCAGAATGGGAAACATTTTAAACCAAGAAGTATTAACTATTTGGAACAGCAAAAGGTGCAGAGATTTTAGATGGAATATAATGAATGGAGGTGTCCCCGATTTTTGTCTAAAAGAGTGTCTAAGGTTTATTAAGGGCGACGGGATTAAAAAACTAGTCCAAAAAAAGAATCCAAAAAAAGAATCCAAAAAAAGGAGTCCCAAAAAAAGGAATCCAAAAAAAGGAATCCAAAAAACGCAAGGTTAGGAAAAAAATAATGCAAAAATGAAAGGAGCATAGACATGAAATTGGCTGAAATAGGAAAGTGGAAGGGCTTTTTTGACAAGTTCACAGTCTTTAGGACTGTTCTAATCCAGGAACATTACATCAATGAGATTTTGAAAAACACCAAGAAGGGTGACTCGTTGCTGGAAATAGCATCTGGGAGCGGTTATACATCACTAGTCCTGCTATACAGTGGTAGAGACAACGTAACGGCATCGGACATAGAGGATGAGTTACTCGAAGACATCGAGGAAAAGATGCCAGAGCTTATGGTGGAAAAAGTTGACGCATTCGACATGCCTTATGGTGATGGCAGCATAGATTGTATTTTTCACCAAGGTTTCTTAGAGCACTTCAGTGATGAGGATATTATCAAACTTTTGAACGAGTCTGCCCGTGTGGGCAAAAAAGTCATTTTTGATATTCCAAACGCCCGAAGGTGGGACAAGACAAAGGAGTATGGGGATGAGCGCTTTATGTATCATAGGCGTTGGAAAAAGCTCATAGGTAAATCGAATCTCCGTATTATAAAGGATACGGGAAGAAGGATGCCCAAATCTTTCAAGTATTTGCCCAAATTTATGAGTGAAAACAATTGGTTTAGAAAACATTTCGGCACGTCAAGTATCTTTGTGTGCGCCCCTAAGGTGAATGGATGAAAGTTTCGGTGGTAATATCTGCATGTGATAATAGAGAAAAACTGTTCGACAGGGCGCTTCATACCTATGCTAAACAAACTTTGTCCAAAGATGATTTTGAAATTGTGATGGTGGATGACGCCAAGCGCGACGATTTGCTTTATTTGTGCAAAAAGTATCACGAGGAAAGTGGAATTAATTTTCAGTATATTTGGGTGGATCAGAACAAGAGCTTCTACGATGTTAAATCATTCACTCCAGCCCTGACCAATAATGTTGGCTTTAGATGTGCGCTTGGAGATGTCGCGGTCATCACGGGACCTGAGATCCTGCAAGCTGAAAACAACCTGGCTGTTGCTTCAACTATGGTCAATAGACAACAGTGTGCTTACGGTTTGGTGTATTTAAGCAGCTCTCTGTTTAATGATCACATGAGCAAAAATGATGAATGGAAGAGCAGGCCCTTTGTTGAAATATTGGAGTATCCCGGAGCGAAGGTTGACTGTCTGACGCGCCCGCCGCACCCGCCAGCATACTGGTTCTTTATGGCTGTTAAAAGGGAATACGTCCTGCGCATGCGCGGAGTAGATGAAAGGTTTTTGGGCGGGATATGTGGAGAAGACGATGACTTTGCCAACAGGATGAGAATGTCTGGCGTTCAGCCCGTCTTTGAGCATCGTATGGTCGGCATACACCAGGACCACAGCATACCGGACAAGACCGACAATCATAGCGTTAGGTTTACGCCTGATTGGAATGTCCTGAAGTCTCATAATTTAGGGATAATGCGGAAAAATCTGCAAGAGAGAAAGGTTGTAGTAAATACTTTCCACGAGTGGGGGAACCCAGATTCCATAGTGGATAAGCTCGTTTTGAGAAAAGAGGGAGAAAGGAATGAATAAGGTATTTTTTGGTTTCGGTCATGGATATGGTGGGACGCACCTTCTGGCCAAGATTTTGAACTTGGTGCCTTCTGTGTATTGCGATCATGAGATTATTACCAAGGATTCCCCCAAGGCCATGTTCGACAAGTACCAGGAAGTATACAGAGGGGAGTTGGCTGCCGAAGAGGTTGTTATAAAAGAGCGCCTTCCTCTTGTCCAGGAAGTGTGGAAATCGGGCAAAGATTTTGGAGAAATAAATGGAATGCTTGCGTTTTACGTGGAGGGACTCTTTAAGGTTTTTCCCGACGCCAGATTCATTTATATGATGAGAGATCCAAGAACACAAATTAGATCCATTCATAATTCTGGCATTTTCGACTACGAGGTGTTCGCGGGGAAAAATATGTGGTGGTGGCCGTCTCCCAGGAAAGGTGACCCACACTACGATGAATGGGATAGTATGAGCAAGCTAGAAAAGTGTGCTTGGTCATGGAGACTCGTAAATAGCAGCATACTTGAATTATTCGAAGATGTTCCAGAAGAGCGAATTTTTAGATACAAGTTTGAAGACATGATAAAGGGCAAAAGAGTTGCTGAGCTTTGTGCTTTCTTGCAGATTCCAGCACCAGATCCTACGGCTGTGCAACGACTCACGTCTATAAAACATTCTAAGACCCCCACGGTTGTTAGTGATCCACTGCCTCCTTGGCCAGCGGCGCCACAGTCGCGAAAGAATGAAATTGCCAGAGTTGCTGGCCCCATATCCGAAATTATAGGCTACGGAGGTTTAAATGATTGATCCTAAAGAAGCTTTTACGTCCCCACGATACCAGCTAGTAAACAAGGTGCGTTTTGAGCACCTGGCAAGCCTGGGGCTTGATTTAACAAACAAAACCGTTCTAGAACTTGGCGCAGGGATTGGAGATCACACGCAGTTTTTTCTTGACCGTGATTGTGATGTAACCAGCACAGAGGGGAGACCAGAAAATCTGGCGGTGTTTGGGGAAAGATTTCCCCACGTCAGAGCCTTCTTGCTTGATGTTGACACCCCAAATGTGGAATTTGATGAGAAGTTTGACATAGTTTATTCCTACGGTCTGCTCTATCATCTTGGTGACCCGTTCGGTGCTCTTGAGCGTATGTGTAATTGGTGCGATTCACTCTTGCTTTTGGAGACTATAGTTTCATACGATAGTGGCAAAAGCATCGACTATTGCAAAGATTTCACATATGACCCAACCCAGAGCGTCAGTGGGGAAGCCTGTCGGCCATCCAGGAGGTGGGTTTTTGACCAATTGAAAAAGCATATGGATTTTGTGTATATGCCGATTACGCAGCCCAAGTTTGAAGAGCTATATCCCCTCGATTGGAAAGCAGAAAAGAAATATCCAGTAACAAGGGCGGTTTTCGTTGCCTCAAGAAGTGAAATAGATAATGATTTGTTAGTGAATTCAGTTCCTGACATTCAGGTTTGGCACAAATAGGATGAAAAATGACAGATTATCATGAACGAAGAATACTAATAACAGGGGCGACTGGTTTCTTGGGCACCCACATACAGGAAGAGCTTAGGAACAGAGGGTATGAGGATATTATAGCATTGGGCAGAAAAGATATAAATCTGCTGGACAAGGCTGAAACCGAATCTGTGTTTAGATATGTTCGACCAAATTTCATAATTCATGCTGCTGCCAAGTGTGGTGGAATAGGCGCGAATAGAGCGAGCCCTGCTACTTATTTGAGGGAAAATCTTGCCATGAATACGAACGTTGTGGACGCTGCCTGGCATGTCCAAAGTAGAATGCAGGCGATGCCGTTCCCTTCTCCCCAATTCCGCAAATTTGTTGGGCTGGGAAGCGTCTGTTCGTATCCAAAATATTGTTCGGTTCCATTTAAGGAAGAGAACCTGTGGGATGGTTTCCCGGAAGAGACTAACGCTCCCTATGGCCTAACAAAGAGAATGCTCTATATGCAGATTAAAACCTACAAGCAGCAGTGGGTTTCCGTGGCATCTTTCTCATGCCCGTGAATCTATATGGCCCAAATGATCACTTTGATTTACAAAACTCCCACGTCATTCCAGCCCTGATTAGGAAGTTTTACGAGGCTGAGGATAAGGTGGAGCTGTGGGGCACTGGAAGTGCTAGTAGGGAGTTCTTGTATGTCAAAGATGCGGCAACGGCTATAGTCGATGCTATGGAGAAATACGATGGTGATGAGCCGGTCAATTTAGGATCTGGCAAAGAGATCACAATTAAGGAGTTGGCGAATATCATTTCCAAACGAATTGATTTCAAGGGGAAAGTTGAATGGGATTCCAGTATGCCGGATGGCCAACCTAGAAGGTGTTTAGATGTGTCAAAGGCTAAAGAGTATTTTGGATTTGAAGCCCAAACTTCCTTTGAGGATGGAATCGATGAAACGGTTAAATGGTATGTTAAGAATAGAGCAGCTATTCTAAAAGGAGAGTTAAGATGAAGAGAAAAACCGCTTTGATTACTGGTGTGTGCGGACAAGACGGGAGCCATTTGGCTGACTTCCTTCACGAAAAAAGCTATAATGTTGTTGGCGTTATGCGAAGAAACGCCACCAGAGATCTAGGAAACGCCAAACACCTCGACGGGGTTATTGACATTGTAGAGGGTGACATTAGACGCCTCGTCAATGCTCAGGCTGATCGAGGATATTCGCCCACATGAGATATACAATCTGGCTGCTCAGTCACATGTCCATACAAGTTTTGAACAGCCACTTGCAACTGTCGATATTAACACTAGCGGGCTAATTAATATACTAGAGGTGGTGCGCTGCTTAAGACCTCAAACTAGAATCTTTCACGCCAGCACCTCTGAGATGTTTGGGTCTTCGCCTGCGCCACAAAACCTTGATACGCTGCTTATTCCGGAGAGCCCTTATGCAATTGCCAAAGTGGCCAGTCACCATTTCATCAGGCTGTATAGGAAAGCTTACAAGATGTATTGCTGTGCTGGTGTGACATTCAACCATGAATCTGAACGTCGTGGTCCCCTCTTCGTAACAAGGAAGATTTCCATGGGCGTGGCAAAATGTTTGCAAGACCCCAATTATGTTCTTGAGCTGGGGAATCTGGATGCTAAGAGAGATTGGGGCTATGCGCCCGACTTCGTTGAGGGGTTCTGGATGTGCTTACAGCAAGAAAAACCTGCTGATTATGTGTTCGCCACTAACGAGATGCATACGGTTGGGGAGTTCTGCGAGGTTGCTTTTGGTCACGTCGGGCTGAATTGGAAGGATTATGTGAAAGTGAATCGTTTCTTCATGAGACCAGCCGAGGTTGATGAGCTTTGCGGAGATTACTCAGCCACTACAGAAGCCATAGGTTGGGAGCCCAAAGTGAAGTTTGAAGAGCTTGTGAAACGCATGGTGGATCATGATTGTAAATTGTTAGGAGTACAGACTCCAGATCCGGAGCCTTTGATATGAGTAGATTTGAAAAATTGCACCGTGGAGAAAGACATGGGAGTTAAAATAGAAACCTGCTCTGTTTGTGGAAAAGATAAAAAAGTGTGGGCCAGAGACAACGGACTACCCGTATGCCAGGGCTGCCAAAATCTAAGAAACGCTGAAATGTGTGCAGGCTGTGGAAAAGTAAAACCAGTAGCCCGCAGGATTGGTGACTTGGTGTTATGTAGCCCTTGCCGACGGAAAAAATTTCCAGAAGTATGCTATGTTTGTGGCCGCGAAAAACCAGTTGTGAGTAGACATGACGGCGCCCCGCTTTGCGATTCTTGTGGTAGAAAGTGTTCCATTAAAAGATTTTTTTCAACATATAAAAGAAATGCCAAGATAAGAGGAATCTCTTTTAATATAAGTATTGAACAATTTGAATCTATAATAGTGTTACCCTGTGTTTATTGCGGTGACAGAGATGTTCAAGATCCTCCCCGTGTGGGTGTTGATCGTATTGATAATAATAGAAGCTATACTTTGGAAAATTGTTCTCCATGTTGTAGTAAGTGTAATCACGCGAAGGCGAGAATGTCCAAAAATGAATTCATCGATTTGTGTTACAAAATAACAAAGCAGGCAGGTTTATTATGAAAAGTTCTGTTGGGGTCTATATGCCCGGATATAATGTAGCTAAGTATGTAGGTGCCGCCATCTCAAGTATAATCAACCAGACCTACGAAGACTGGGAGCTGGTATTCCTTGATGACGGTTCAGATGATGATACTTTTGAAGCGGCGCAGAAAGTCGTAAAGGCGTCGGACAATAGGGTGAGCTTCCATAGAAGGGAGCATTGCGGAACGATTGGTTTGACGAAAAGCGAGGCGTATTCAAAGCTTAGCGACAAACATAAGTATGTCTGCCACGTTGGATCGGACGACATAATTACAGAGAACTGCTTGCAGACCTTTGTGGATTATATGGATGAACACCCAGAAATAGGAGCTTGCTGTGGAAACTTTATATGCTTCAGTGATGAAGGTAAACAATGGACTCTGCCACATGTGGCTAACAGTGGAGAGTTTGATTCAAGTGTCCTTCTTCGATATATGTGTTTTTTTCCTCTAAGATTCTTTAGGCGGGAGATTATGGAGAAGGTGGGTGGTCACAACACAACCATGAGATCGTCTGAGGATTACGATCTGGCGCTGAGGGTGGATGAGATTACAAAGATTCATAGAATCAAGGAGCCTGTCACATACCACTATAGACAGCACCCAACTCAGACTTCGCGCAGGGAGCACTTGAAGATGGAATTCAACGCCAAGAAAGCCCTGCAAAGAGCTTTGGATAGAAGAGGGATCAACGGAACTGTAGTAAATGATTTGCCGCCTTTTGTTATTGAGATGAACAAAGAGAAGCATTTTATATGGGGACAGAAGAAATGACAAAGAAAATACTAGTGTGCGGAGCTGCTGGTTTCCTGATGTCCAACCTTGTCCGCTACACTCTATACAAAACTAAAGATTTCAAATTTGTGTGTGTGGATAATCTATCCGCAAGCGAAATGAAAAACGTCTATGTACACAGATACGCAAAGTTTTACCTGGGCGATATTAATGATGATGCGTTTATGGGAAACATCATAAAGATTGAGAAACCGGACATAATCGTTAATGGGGCAAACCCAAAGCAAACCTACCCGGCTGTGTTTGGTCACAAGAAAGTGCTTGACGGACTTATTTCTTTGAGCCAATACAACATACCGATTATTCAACTGGGTTGGCCAGACGAAGTTGATCCATATGGAGTATGGAATCTCATTAGAAATATCGTAATAAGAGATGTGAAGGGAACATACTTGGTTATACCAAACTGCTTTGGCATGAGGCAGCGCCGTCTCTTCTCCAGCCATATTAGAGGGATTATAGAGGCGGGGAAAGCGTATGTGCGAGACGAGAAGTGGCCCTGGGTGTATGCTGAAGATGTTGCATCTTTGATTTGGTTCCTCATAGAGAACAGAGTCAAGGGACAGGTCATAATGCCGCCCCTGGATTGGTGCAGCCTGGAAGCGATGACCAGGATGGTCATCTCAGCTCTTGAAACAAACCCTGTGGTTAGCAAGCTGCATGATGAAATCGAATCATATGGCAGTGGAAATTGGGAACCCATAGTTACTGATTACAAATGTGAGTCTTCCATTGCGGGCTGGAAACCAGATTGTGAAGATATTGAAGAGCTAGTTGCTAAAACGGCCAGATGGTATAATGCCAACAGGTGGGCTCTTAATGTATAGTGATCATTAAAAATGGTGCTATGTGCCTCGCTTTTTATATGTAACTTAATTTCGAAATTTGATTCGTCAAGTGAAAAATACACGGAGGATGCAAAATGTCTGAAAAGCCTCAAAATCGCGTCGTAGTTACTGATGAAGAAACGGGCGAGGTTGTTCGCCTGAAGTCCGACGCTGAGATTGTAAAGGAAAATGAAGAGCTAGAACAAGCTCTACAAGCTAAGCCGGAAACGGAAGAGAAACCGGAACTAGACACAAGTGTGCTAGAGAAGTTAAAAGAAAAGAAGAAAGCCCAAGAGGAGGAATCCATGAAGGCTACTGGTAAAAGAGATAGGAGCCTGTATTTTGGCGTGGTAGGATTGGGTCAAGCAGGTTCGCGTATCGCGGAAACATTTTATGGACTCGGCTATGAGGGTTGTGTGTTTAACACGGCCACTCAGGATCTTGAGCACATAAACCTTCCTGAGAGTAAGAAGGTGTTTTTACCTTTTGCGCTCGGGGGTGCAGGTAAGGAACTTGACAACGGACGCCAGGCGGTGGAGAATAATGCTCAGCTTATCATCGACAAGTTGAACGCCAACTTTGATGAACGACAGGAAATGCTTATTCTTGCGGTCTCCGGTGGTGGTGGAACGGGCTCCGGAGGAGCCGAGGCCATACTTGGTCTGCTATCAACATTGGGTAAGCCAATCTGCGTCATCTACGTTCTGCCGATGGAATCCGAGGATGCTTTGTCCAAGCACAACTCCCTGGTTACGCTAGGGAAATTGGCGAAAATGGCAAGCACCGATGCAATTACTACGCTCGTCGTTGTCGATAATTCCAAGATCGAACTAATATATCCAGGGTTGAGCAAGGCAGAATTTTGGGGAACGGCAAACAATGCGATTGTTGAGCCGCTTCATCTTTTCAACCATTTGTCCTCTATGCCTACACCATATGACAGCCTAGACTCCATGGATTTTGGGCGCATCTTTACTACGGGAGATTGCACGATTTATGGAATGCTCAGGGTTGAAGAGTATATGGAAACCACGGCGATTGCTGAAGCCATTATAGAAAATCTGGAAGCTGGGCTTTTAGCAAGCGATTTTAACCTGAAAGATACGCGCTTCGGTGGTTTCATTATTACCGCCAGCCCTGAGGTTCTCAAGAGGCTCCCGGCAGTGAATATCAATTATGCTTCTCACATTATCTCGGACGTATGTGACTCTCCGCAGTTGGTTCAAGGCGTTTATGAAGCAGATATTGACGACGATGCCGTTAGAGTCTACACGCTGTTTAGTGGCCTCGGTCTGCCAGCGGCTAGGATTGAGAACCTACAAAAAGATGCGAGTGAGCAGATGGCCATGGTTCAAGAGAAAGAGAAGAATCGTGCCGACAAGATGAATGTGGATTATGGGTCTGGAACGGACACGAAGTCTAAGGCTCAAGAGGTCCACCGCATGATCAAGCAAAAGAAGTCTTCTTTTGGTAAGCTCACCAACAACGCCACGAACAAGGTTTCTGGCGGTGCAGGGGGCAAGAGGATAATTGATAGAAGAAAGCGATAATATGGTAAAGATAGTTGTAAATAATGTCTGGTCCCGCATAAGTGGCCTCAAAAACATAGACCTAGTTGATACCCTCGACAAGATTACAAGCTTTTATGTCGAGGGTTATCAATTTACGAAGGCTTTCAGGGAAGGTTTTTGGGACAAGAAATCCAATCAATTCATCCAATGGGACGGTAAGAGACATCTTCTAACCAAGAGGATGGTCTTCCCCACCGGTCTGCTTTCTACAGTCTGCGAGTTCTTCGATAGACATGACGTAGAATATGAAATAGTGGACAAGAGGCCAGCTATAGATCCGCAGCCTGAACTCCCAATTAAGCATTACACTCCCAGAAAATACCAAGAGGCCGCAGTTCAAAAAGCAGTGGACAAGGGCTGTGGCATTATCCGCATCGGCACGGGAGGAGGCAAAACCCTAGTTGCTGCGATGCTTGCAGCGAAATACAACTTGCCCACTATGGTTTATGTGGTAGGCAAGGATCTGCTATATCAGTTTCATGCTGAAATGGAAAAGGCTTTGGGTCAAAGGGTGGGGATTATTGGAGATGGCAAGTGCGTCATCCGTCGTTTTAACGTGTGCTCCGTCTGGACAGCCATAACTGCTTTTGATTTCAAAGGCAAGGTCTCTTTAGACGATGAGGATTGGGCACCAGAGGTTCTATCAATAGACATTGATGAGAAGAAGGCTATAAAGCTGGCTGTAGAAAATGCGCAAGTTGCTATTTATGATGAAGCACACTTCTTAGCAACTGATACAATTCAATCCATATTTAAGGCAGCAAAACAGTGTCGTCACTCTTTCGGTCTTTCGGGAACCGACTGGCGCGACGACGGTGCTGATATTCTTTTGGAGTCGGTATGCGGGCCAAGAATTTTCAACATGCCTTCCTCAAAACTAATTGATCAAAAATATTTGGTGTCGCCTGGAATAGTTTTGTTTGAGACGCCGCCACTAGCCGAAGAATTGCCCAAGCATTACCAAACAGTATACAGCAAGTATATAACTACTAATAATATCCGTAATAAGATGATAGAGGATGCAGCACGCACCCTAATTAAGAAAGGGAGAAAGGTGCTGATTCTTGTTCGCTACATTTCTCATGGTAAAGCACTAGCATCTCAGTTGTCGGATATTCCGCTGTTTTTTGTTAATGGTGAAGTTGACGGCGAAACTCGCAAAGAAGTCAAGGAATCTTTTGAGCGCGGCGAATTAAAATGTCTAATAGCTTCGAGCGTTTACGATATTGGTGTCGATATTCCGAGCCTCGACGCACTTATATTGGGAGGAGGAGGCAAATCAACGGTTCGCGCTCTTCAAAGGATCGGTCGAGTTATTCGCATTTTCGACGGTAAAGAAGACGCCATAGTGGTAGACTTCATCGACAATGCAAGGTATTTAGACAAACATTCGGCAATAAGGATTTCGGTTTATGAAACAGAACCCAGGTTTAGAATCAAATTCCCAAAAGGTTTCGACCATGCAAAAATCAAAAGGTCGCGGAAAGTCAAAAGCAAAATCGGGTGGGCCTAAGTGTAAAGCTTGCGGCGCTAAAAAAGAAGTGTCGTTTGAAGGAGACGGGGTTAAGTATCCCGTTTTTTCATGTCCAGAGCACGGCCCTGATAAACGAAACGAGTGGAAAATCTGGTGGGACATGTATAGCGAACGCTGGAGAGAGAGACGTTATTGGGACAACCCAGCGGATAGACTATCTTGCGTCATGGGATATTTTTGCAACAAATTTAGGGAATTCTACGACTATCCATACACCTTAGATGTGTCGAACCCGATTCCATACAAAAGCAAGGATTTTGTGATGGCTCGTAGAATCCTGACTATGTTCGAGAACGACACAGTAGATATACGCACCTTTATCCGCTGGGTTTTTGCTAAGAAGGTCCGCACGAGGAAGTATCCAGTGACGAGCTTTGGCTTCTTCGCTAATGCGGCCTTTGTGAACGAATTCAAGGCAGCTAAGGCGAGGAGCCAGGTGCTTAGACGCTCCACGCCACTACCAGAGGATTTTATCCAGTGGTGTGTTGACAATTGCTGCGAAACAGTGGTAAAGCACAACCTCATAACCTGGAACGATCTTAATGTCTTGGTGGGTTTAGTAAAAGCTTACGGTATGTCTGGTGGCGAAGGCGCTGTGATTGAAGAGGCCGTTAGAAGAGGCATGCTTCTAGAAGGCCCAGAATATAGAAAATTGGAGGATTGATGGAAATACCTAAAGAAGAACTCATGCAGAAGCACGTAACTATTGGTATGAGAAACAAAGAAAGTATGGGTGGTTTTATAGTTGTAGTAGAGGAAGATTATATAAAGCTGGTGGACTATGATAATGCTATAATTTATGTGAACCCCGATGCTGTAGCATACATTAAAGTTGGCACACCTGGAAATCCTTCCATGAAGAAAGCTCAGCTTAAGCCTGATATTAAAGAGATAAATGAGCTTCCTGTTGATTTGGCTCCTGTAGCAGGCGGGGCTTATCTTGTGGGCGAAAACCCCAGACCAGATTTGGCAGCTATAGTGAAGAATAGGCCAAGAGAGCCAGAGTTTTCGATGCCCATGTCTCAGCCAGATCAAAACCCATGCGGTTCGATCCCCACCTTTGAGAGGAAAACCAAACGCGGAGAGTAAATGATCCCTGAAAGAAAAATAGAAATAGAAAAGAAATTAATCATATCTGGTTGTAAAAAGTGCAAAGGATTGGGGTGCCCCGTGTGTCTTAGTTATTGCTCTTTTATAGACCAGATGGCCGAGGCTCGCATTCCCGTTGATTATTGGCGTCGTAGGATGGAAGATTTCTATGGCGAGGAGAACTTTAGAGATTTCATACTTGGATATATTGAAGATCTTGATGGCGAATACTCAAGAGGCATTACACTTTTCCTTGTAGGAGAGCGGGGCAGGGGCAAAACTATGGCCGCCTGCTCTATTCTTAAGAAGGGTATTCTGTCTGGATATAGTGTTTTCTACATCACTCTATCCGATCTGGTGACTTACATGATTAATACTGACCCAGCCCTGAGGATGAGGATTAGAAGTTATGATTTTGTGGTGATAGATGAGGTTGATCAGCGCTTCTTCCCCACGCAGATGAGTATGGAGCTTTTCGGAAACCAATTAGAGAATGTGTTGAGGAGTAGGATGCAGAACAAGCTCCCGACGATACTGTGTTCCAATTCACCCGATGTTAATCAAATATTCGGTGGAGAGTTCAAGAAGTCGTTCGAGTCTCTAGGCTCGCAATTCACGAAAGTTGTTCCGGCTGGTGGGGAAGATGCCCGCAAGAACGAGGAGAAACTATGATTCCAGAGCTAGACAAAAAAATCATAGCTTATGCTATTTCAGAAAAGCGGCTGTCTATGAGCCTTCAAACGGCCATCACTCCAGAATACATGCACAAGGATGCCCAACCGTTCTACAAGCTGTTTGCGAATTGCTTTGATAAGTTTCGGGAGCCACCAACCCCCAGAGTTATGGAGGAGCAAGGCGGCGATGCCTGGAATGAACAGATGGCTGATATTTATACCTCAGCTCAAGAAGTTGAAATAAATTCCAGGGAGTTTCCGTCCGACCTTGAAAAGCTTAAGACTCGCTACAACTCTCAGCTCTTACTGATGGTTGGAAAAACCATCTACAAAGAAAACTGGGACGGCGACAACTTCCGCAACTTAGGGGAGGCCAACCTTCTCCTCAAGAGAACTGTTGCGGGCATAGACAGCATATATGGAAACCAGATTTTCCAAGAGGGGTCTCTGTCCGCTACAGCCAAAGATGCTTGGAAAACTTATGAGACTGTAAGAGACAACCCAGAAGCTGGACGCGGGATCCATCTGGGGCTTAGGGAGTTTGACCGAATTACCAACGGATTGCAGCCAGGAGAGCTTATGCTTATCGGCGGCGAGTCCAGCTCCGGTAAGTCGGCTCTCGCTATGCAGATGGCCATTAACGCGTGGCTTGGAAGCAACAGACACAACATACCCACCTCGCCAGATGCTATGCCCGAGGAATTTGCGAATGACGGAGTTGATGTTCTATTCTTCACGATTGAGATGCCCTTCAAGGCTCTCCGTCGCAGAGTTGATGCCAATGTGGCTGGGGTGCCGCTCTACGGGGTTAGAGATGGAACGCTGACTGAAGATGAGGTTAAACGCTATCAAGCTGCCCTCAAGTTTCAGAGTCTATATGACAAGCAGTTCCACATAATAGATATTCCTCGTGGCTGCACTATGAGCCAGATCGAGAGTAAGTTTATAGAGGTGAGCCACGAGTTCAACCCCCAGCTTATCGTTGTTGATTACATCAGCCTTATGAATACTGAGCAGGAAGGCTCGGACTGGTTGGGCCTCGGAAAGCTTTCTGAGAGGCTGCACGAGTTTTGCAGGGCTTATCAAGTCTCTGGCATCTCACCAGTTCAGCTAAATCGCCCAGAGAAGACAAAAGAGGGCGCCCCAATACCTCCCGACCAGCACCGTGTTGGAAGGAGCATAATGATGCCGCAAAATGCCAATATCATGTTGATAATTGAGACGCGCAAAGACGAAGAGCTTAAGCTGGATATGAAGATAATTATAGGTAAAATGAGAGAGGGCGAGAGAGGAGCCTTCATGCTACACAAGCGCATGGATATGATGAGAATATTTGATGATGATCCAGGATGGAGCCCAACCGAATACGACAATCCGGATGCAGAGGTGGCAGCTACAGAAGGGGAGGCGGAAGATGGCGATTGAAATAGAGATTGCTAAGCTGTGCCAGGTGATCTACGATCCAGACACTGGAGATTTATATCTGAAGATGAAAGTGGTTGATCCAGCTATGAAACAGATAATACTGCGGAATAGTTGGGAAAATAACATAGACGCCAAGCTCGTCATAGAGGAAAAGGAGAAGAAATAAGATGCCCATTTACGAGTATATGTGCGTCGAATGCGAGCATGTTTTTGAGGAGGTAGTAATGGCCGATGATGAGCCTGAATGCTGCCCGGAGTGCAAAGCAGATGTTAGACGCATAGTATCTGTGGCTGTAGGAAACGTGGAATACAAAGATGCCAAAGAGACCTACGACAAAGTGATAAAGAAAGATGTTAAGGAAATAGTTGACAAGATTAAAAGCGGTGATGAAGATGCGCTTGCGGACATAGCAGGAGACAAAGCAGCAAGTGCCGGTGCCATTAAGAGATTCGTTAAATAAGTTTATACGTGCCTCGCGGCTTTAACTAAAAGTGGAGTAAAATTAATGACTACAAAAGTGAAAAACGCAGCCCAAGAAGACATTTTTTCTCTAATCGAGCAAGCTACTAGTGATGAAGACCTGACTCCTTGGGATGGAGAACTACGCGAATATTTGCCCATGGTTCTTGATAATCCTAATCTCAATGAACTTGCTCACGCTCGCATTTGTCGGATGATAGAGCACGCAGGAGTCGAGTTCAAGGATGATGACCCCAACAAAAAGAACCCACATTACAAGTTCTTTGAACAAGAACTTTTTGGAATCGATCCGGCCCTGGCTAACATCATGGAGTATTTCCGTGGTGCTGCGAGTGGCTCAGAGGTTGGCAGGCGTATTCTGTTGTTATGGGGTCCCACCAGTTCCGGAAAGTCTCAGTTTGCCACCATGTTGAAGAAGGGGCTCGAAAAGTTCAGCAAGACATGGGAGGGTAGGATTTATGGCATCAAGGGTTGCCCCATGCACGAGAATCCACTTAACGCTATTCCTTGGACTGCTAGAGCCGCCCTTAGAGACAAGTATGATTTGCATATCGAGGGTGAGCTTTGCCCGCGATGCTCTTACCGCCTACAAGAAGAGTTCGGCGGCGACTATTGGAAGTTTCCCGTGCATAGGGTATTCTTCTCGGAGATGAATCGTGTTGGTATTGGAACCTTCCAGCCAGGAGACACCAAGAGCCAGAGCCAGTCGGAGCTTACGGGCTCTGTGAACTTCGCGAAGCTTGAGGAATATGGTGTGGAATCACACCCACTGGCCTATAACTTTGACGGCGAGCTTAACGTATCCAACCGTGGCATGATGGAGTTCATCGAGCTTCTTAAAGTTGACCCGAAGTTCAGGCACATCCTACTTACGCTTTCCCAGGAGAAGAGAATCAAGGTGGAGAGATTCCCGTTGATTTACGCCGACTTGGTTCCAGTAGCTCACACGAACGAGACCGAGTTCAATAAGTTCTTGGCCAAGAAGGAAGAGGAAGCCCTACACGACCGTGTGATTATTGTGGAATATCCATACAACCTGAAGGTAGATGAGGAAGTTAGAATCTGCGAGAAGCTCATTAAGCAGAGCATCAAGTTCAGGGGAATTCACGTTGCTCCTCACACTCTCAAGGTAGCGGCAATGTTTGCGGTTCTTTCCAGGCTTGAGGAACCCAAGGATAAGAGCATCACTCTTCTCCAAAAGATGCGCCTATACAACGGTGAGACTGTTGAGGGATTTACCAAGAAGCAGATCAAGGAGCTTCAGGAAGCATCTGCTCGTGAGGGCTTGGACGGAATCTCCCCGCGCTACATCGTGAACAGAATTGAAGCTTGTATTGCTAGACACGGCGCCAAGGCTATTACTCCCATTGCTGCTATTAGAAGCGTTGAAGATGGCCTGCCAACTAACGCCAAGCTCGACAAAGAAGGCATTGAAAGGTGTAAGGCTCTAACGTCTTTGTGCATTGAAGAGTATACTAAGATCGCTTGCAACGAAGTGCAGAAGGCATTCTTCCTTAATTTCGAACACGAGATTAAGAACCTTCTTGAGAACTATCTTGACAATGTGGAAGCCTATCTCAACGACGAAAAGCTTGAGAATGAATGGGGCGACATGGTTGAGCCCAATGAGAATCTTATGAGAAACATTGAGGAAAAGGTAGAGATTACAAGCACCGGCAAGGATTCATTCAGGGAAGAGGTATATCGCAAGATGCTGAAATCTAAGGATGAAAATGGTGTATATGATTACCAATCCCACCCAACTCTTAAGGAAGCTCTGCAGAAGCAGCTTTTTGATGAGAGAAAAGATGTGATCAGGCTCACGGTCTCTTCTCGCAGTCCTGACCCCGAAGGTCTTAAGAAGCTTAACGAGGTTGTAAGAGTTCTTTGCGATGAATATGGTTACAACGCGGAGAGTGCCAACGAACTTCTACGCTATGTAAGTGAGATTATGGCGGCACAATAAGGAGAATCATGGATTCATTTAAGGATATATGGAGTAAGCGGAGGCATGGTGCTCGGGATTCGAAGCGCCATAAAGAAAGAATCCGCAAAGCTATTAAGGAGAATCTTCGCGAATTGATTGCCGAGGAAACTATCATTTCTTCAAAAGGCGGCAAGAAGATTAAGGTTCCCATCAAATACCTGGACATGTGGAGATTCAAGTTCGGCAAGAACAAGAACGCTAAGGGTGTAGGATTTGGTGATGGGGATCCAGGTGATATTGTTTATATTGAGCCGCCAGAAGGTCAAGGCGAGGGTAAAGCCGGCAATGAAGCCGGCGAGGAAATATATGAAGAGGAGGTAGATTACGAAGAGGTCATTGATATGATGTTGGAGGATCTCAATCTTCCTTGGCTCAAAGAGAAAGAAGACGTAAACGAAATCGAGACAGAGGAAACAGTCTTTCAGGATATTGCTGAGCGTGGTTTACCAGCCAATATAGATAAGCGCCGCACTATTATGGAGAACATGAAGAAGAATGCCAGCAAGGGCAAGATGAAGATTGGTGGCTTCTCTCCTGAGGATTTGCGGTATAAGGTCTGGGAGAACGTTATAGAGAGACACTCCAATGCGGCAGTTATTCTTGTGATGGACCGCTCCGGAAGTATGAGTAGCGAAAAGAAATATATCGTGAAATCTTTCTTTTGGTGGATGGTTAGGTTTATCGAGAAGAAATATGACAACGTTGATTTGGTGTTCATCGCTCACGACACTGAAGCCAAAGAGGTAGAGGAGGAAAGGTTCTTTACAATATCTCAGTCCGGTGGAACTTATGTCAGCTCTGGGTTCAGGTTGGCCAACAAGATTATTGATGATCGCTACCCTACCAGCGTGTGGAACAACTACATTTTCGCTTGGTCCGACGGTGACAACTGGCCCGAAGACAATGACAGGTGCGTGGAGGCCATCAAGGAATCTCTTACGAAGTGTGAGGCTGTTGGGTATGGAGAAGTGAGATACAGCAACTACTTCTATAATTGGGGAGCCACCGCTGGAAAACACGATCCATTCGATTGGTCGCACTTTGCTGAGGTTCTGAGGAACAATGATGACTTGTCCCAAAACAAGCACTTTATTACGGCCAAGGTTGAGAAGCGTGAGGATATTTACGAGTGTCTTAGAAAGTTTCTTAGCGATCTCGATGAAGGAAAGAATAATGATAAATGATGAAAAAGTAGAAATGCTCACAAAGATTGCGCTGAATGAGGGGCTGGATCCTTTCCCCGTTGTATTCACGGAGGTTGAGCCCAGCACGATGTTCAATGTGATTTCATATGGCTTGCCAATGCGCCCACGCCATTGGAGCTATGGGCGCTCATATGAACATTCCAAGAAATACGGACAGATGGGGTTGTCAAAAGTTTATGAGATTATCATCAACAACAACCCCGCTCATGCGTTCATGCTTGACACTAATACCGAGATTCAAGATACTTTCATCGTCCCCCATTGCTTGGGCCACTCTGACATGTTCAAGCATAACTGCGTGTTCGAGAACTCCGATAGGAACATGGTTTGGCACGCTGCTGAGCACGCAGGCAGGGTTGAAAAGTATATAGAAAGATACGGCCTTGAAAAAGTGGAACGCTTGATGGACATTGGCTTTGCGCTTGATGATCATATTGACTGGCACAAAGGATTTAACAGGAAGCTTTATCCTAAGAAAAAGGTTGTTACTCGTTTCAGGGATGAGGGAGAATTTGATGATCTGGTCTACAGAAAAAACAAGCGAGAATACATAGTTAAACAGATCATGAACAAAGATATTCCACCGCATCCCGAGAGAGATCTTTTGTGGTTCTTCATTAACTATGCGCCCTTGGAAGATTGGGAAAGAGATGTGCTTGATATTATCAGGGAAGAAGCTTTCTATTTCTACCCAAACAGAATCACCAAAATTATGCATGAGGGGTGGGCGAGCTTCTGGCACGCAGAGGTGATGTATAAGCTCGATCTATCTCCCGAGGATTTCCTTGAGTTTGCCAGGAATCATGAGAAGGTTGTTCAGCCTGGCTATAATAACTTCAGGATGAACCCTTACTATCTCGGTTTCAGGATATTCAAAGACATAGAGAGGCGCTGGGATGAAAAGTATGGTAAGGGTAAGGGCAGAGACAAGATCTTTGAAGTTCGCGCTGAAGATGATGACATCTCATTCATCAGAAATTACCTGACGCCAGAATTGGTGGATGATATGAAACTTCTTACTTATGGATATGTGAGAGATTATCCAGACAATTATGAAGGAGAACGATACATAGAAATAAAGGAGAGGTTGCGTGATGAGATTGTTGAGCACTTGGTAAAGCCCATGTATAATGGCGGGGCTCCCAAGATAGTAATCTACGGAATTGGTCCGGAGGGTGCCCTGCAAATGCGCCACGACAGCGAAGAAGTCGGAACGCTTAACCAACGCTATGCCGAGAAAACACTTGAATATATTTGGGATTTGTGGGCTGCTCCCATTGAGTTACACGCCAAGGATGATGATGGAACAGACATAGTGTTGTGCTTTGACGAAGCAGGATTTTTCACACGAAATCTCAATTAAGAGATAAGTTTTGACGAAGAAGATGATGATCAAGGCAGCCTAATTTTTATGCCGTAAGGAGAGTGGAAAATGGCAACAGCAGTAGCAGTTACAGGCCACAGACCAGATTCCTTTTTGGTTTCTCACTATTCTCCGGAAACTGTTCAGAGAATAGCCGAAGACACCATCTTTGTGTTGCAAAAACAATACAAGGATGACCTCATACTTAACCTTGGTGGGGCTATTGGTGCCGATCAATGGGCGGGCGAAGCTTGCATTGCTTTAAATGTGAGATACAAGCTTTATCTTCCCTTCCCACCAGAGGTTCAATCTAAGTTTTGGTCCAAGGAACATAGGGAAATATTGGAAAGACAAATGTCAAAAGCCTGCGGAATGGAAATCATAGATCCATCGGGCAGGTACCACGTATCTAAATACCAGGAAAGAAACAAGCGCATGGTTGATGACGCAGACTTCGTTCTGGCTTTCTGGGTTGGGAGGAGAAAAGGCGGAACATTTAATTACATAAAGTATGCTCTAAAAGAATCCAAGTTTGTCTACAATGCCCTTGATGAAAACTCCTTTACTGATAATAGATTCGTAGTCAACGAGGATTTAACTAAAGGTTGGAGACCACCCACACTGAGGGGAGAGATATAATGAAGAAGAAACCTGCAATAGGAAACGATTTTAGAGAAGCAAAGGCCGCTTGGAATAAGTATTACGTCAGCAATGATGAGGCCTTGGCTCTCGTAAAAATCTATAGAGAAGCTCCAAATAGGAGGAAGAAGAAGATCAAGGGAACCATACTAAAGCGACTTGACTATCTGGTATACGCCAAGATCAAGGGCTACAGAAACAGGCTTTATTATGAAGATCTTTTGCAGGAGGGTAGGCTTGGCCTCATGAAAGCTGTGGAAGATTTTGATCCATTGCGCGGCATCAACTTTTTCAAGTTCGCAAGGTGGCACATCCAGAGCCGCATCACGCGCCTAGTGAACCGCCATAAAAAGGAAGATGAAAGAAGGGGCAAGATTGTTGAAGAAGGGCGCTGCCCAGATGAGTGTGAGCCAAGCCCCGAGAATTACTTTGAAACTATGGAAGGCGCAAGAGTTCTCAGGAAAGCTATGGATGGGCTGCCTGACGTAGACCGCCGGGTACTAACGATGAGATTTGGTATGGACGGTTTCAGTGAGCACACCTTAAGACAAATTGGGGAAGCTTTCTCGCTCACTAAACAAAGAATTGAGCAGATAGAGAAGAAGGCCATTTCTAAATTGAAAAAGAATAGACAAGTTAAAAGCTTCTTCTATGAACTACTATAGAGAGATGTGATGTCTGATTTGATATACTTAAACGATGATATTGACGATGTAGTTGAGCGTATTCTTTCTTACAATGAGCTTAAAAATTGCGGTCTTGGAAAAAGAAAAGTTACACGGTGTCTCAAATCTTTCCAGGGAGATGAGTTGGCCTGCGCAGCTTTTCTTAAGAAATATGCACTCAGGGACGAAGATAATGAGATATTGGAGTTCACCTTAGACGAAGCAAAGGAGAGGTGGGCCACAGCAATATCGGAAGCTGAGCGCTTATTTGATGGCCGCAGGGCTAAACCATATGAACATTTCAGAGAGCTGTATGATTATTTGCTCCCGGCAGGCAGGCAGATGTATGCCTTGGGCAATGAGTATGTAGATAAGGCTACATATACAAATTGCTATGTCACCAAGATCGAGGAAGACAGCCTGGAAGGAATATTCGACGCGGCTAAGAAACTTGCAAAGACCTACTCTTATGGTGGTGGCATTGGTTTGTGTATAGGAGAATTGCGCCCAGCAGACTCAAAGGTTTCCAATAGCGCCAAGTTCTCTACGGGGGCGGCAAGCTTCATGGAGCTATATTCAATTACCACAGGGCTTATCGGTCAGCACGGACGCCGTGGCGCTCTTATGATCACCATTCCGGTGGGACACCCAGACCTGGAACTCTTCGTGGAGATGAAACACAACAACAAGGACAAAGTTGAATTCGCAAACATCAGCATCAAGCTGACTGACGAGTTTATGGAGGCCGTTGAGAACAATGATGATTTTACTCTGAGTTTCGTTACACATCACGAGAGGTTTGAGCGGACGGTGAAAGCCCGCGAACTATGGAAAAAGATTATACAATCCGCTAGGGACTCTGCTGAACCAGGGCTTATGTTCTGGGATCGTATGGTAGAGATGTCTCCGTCGGATACTTATGATAGGTTAAAAGTTCACTCTACAAATCCGTGCGGCGAACAGATTCTGGAGCCGGGTGGCACTTGCGTGCTTTCTTCCCTGTTGCTTCACAAGTTTGTAGAGGATCCATTCACGGAGGATGCGAAGTTCGACTATGAGCTATTCAGTGATATGGTGTGGCGCGGCGTAAGACATCTTGATAATGTCATCGAGCTTAACATCGGCAAGCATGCGCTCAAAGAGCAGGAGGAAGCTTCTACGCTGGGCAGAAGGATTGGCCTGGGAGTTACGGGTTTGGCTGACATGCTGGCTGCACTCGGGATTCGCTATGACTCCGACGAAGCCTTGAAGCTTGTGGACGCCATTATGGAATTCAAGAAGCTTCAAGAATACCACGCCTCCATTGATCTGGCCAGGGAAAGAGGCTCCTTCCCCCTCTTCGATGCGGACAAGCATTTTAAGAGAGGCTTTTGTGCCACACTCCCTGCCGATATGAAAGACGCAGCTAAAGAGTATGGGCTCAGGAATGTTGCAATTTCCACAGTAGCTCCCAGCGGCACCCTGTCTGTTATAGCTCAATGCTCAAGCGGCGTTGAACACATATTTGCTTTGGAGTATTCTCGTTCTGTAGAGATGGGAGGGGAGAAAAGAAAGTTTAATGTATTCCATCAGGGTTTAGCAAGATGGTTTGCTGCATACGAAGATGATGAAGATATTAACGAAGATCTCAGCAACCTACCATACTACTGGGTGGTGTCGCACGAGATAGATTACATGGCTCGTGTTAAACTTCAGGGCGTTATGCAGAAGCACATAGACGCCAGCATCTCCTCAACAATCAATTTGCCCGAAGATGTGGGCGTAAAAGTAGTGGAACAAATATACAAGGCAGCTTGGAAAGAAGGCTTGAAAGGCGTCACGGTATACAGGGAGAACGCCCGCGAGGGAGTTCTCGTCACCGACGAGTTCGCCAGACAAGCTGGAATCCCGGCTATGAATTCCATAGTCCACTGTGTTCGTGCCGAGGGTGGAGATAAGTTCTATATTATTATATCTTATCGCAACAGGGACATAAGCAAGCCATACCAAGTATTCGTTATGAATTACAAGAGAGCTGAGTGTGATGCTTTCGTTAAGATTGGAAACTCTCTAATCAGGATGCTTCGTGAGCGAGGGGTGTCGGAAAAGAGAATCCAAAAGTATATAGATAGAAGCTCCAATTCCTTAGCCAAGCTTACTCGTTTTCTTTCACTATCTATGAAGACAGACAATTTTGAAAGAGCTTTAGATATTCTCGATGAACATGCTTTCGCGGGAACGCTTGCAGCCAGGCTCCATCAGATACTTAGCGACAGCGCAACAGCAAGGAAGGCTGTGTGTCCTATGTGTAGGAGCGCCAACCTCAGGATGGAAGAAGGTTGCCTGCGTTGCTTAGACTGCCAATGGAGTGGGTGCAACTAATGTCTACCGTAATTCTAGCCGACAAGGGCGATGAACAGAAAATCATGGAAGAGGAAAAGGCGGAGTGGGTCTTCCAGGAACTTTTGGCCATCCTAATCGATCAAAACATAGATCCCGAGGTGGCTGAGGAGATGGTGGTTGAGCTTGATAATAGCGAGCTGATTACCTACTTCACTTCTCTTGAAGTAGAAATCTTTAACCATGCCGACGGCTCCACGGACATAATAAGAAAGGATAAAGTCATAGCTCAGTGGAAACCGCCCAGACTTACTATGCGCGTTGAGAAAGACAAAGGGGCGGCAAAAGACAGAGCCGAGGACAGAAAGATAGTAAAAGATTTTAGAAAGAATAGAAAGGTCAGCAAAGCCAAGAGAGAATATAAGAAAAGACCAGACAACTTCTACTATGAAATTGAGCTAAATGAGTGGCGGCTTAGAGATATGCTGTCCGAGAAAAGGAGATAGACAATGGGTAATTTGTATATGAAGAACAAAAATGGGGAATATATCCCCGTAAGTTTCGAAGAAGTTGTTGATAAGAGTTGGGATAATAAGCTTATTCTTGTGACGATGGGTTCCCCACAAAACATGGCCAGTGATTTGGATTGTCGGGAATTGCTAGAAAGCTTTCAAGACGCAGATGCGCTTAGGGCTTTAAACGGTGCGAGTTTTCTTATAGTAGAAAAGCCTATAAAGTTCGAAAACCTTGGTCCCAATAATGTAAATTGGGAATACATGATGATTGAGGAGAGCAAAGATGAGTAATGACAGTCCATTTTATGTGAAGAGCAGCAAGGGGGAATACATCCCCATCCAGTTTAAGGACATTGCCGCGAAAGAGTGGAGCAACAAGTTGGTGGTGGTGCGCGTGGGAAGCGATGAGTGTCCTGCTCCAGAATCAGAGATTGAGGCCACCTTCAAGGGGCTGAAGGGAGCAGATGCTTTAAGAAAGTTAGAAAATTGTAGCTTTTTAATAACAGCCCACACCCTCGATTTTGAGGCTCTTGGAGAGCTTAAGGAGCTTAGTGAGAAGTATATTGCCGTAAGGGTGACTACCGATGACGACCTATCTAAGCTCAGTTCCCTACAAAAAAGGGCAAAGGAGCAACTGCGCGGAAAGACAAAAGGAGTTGTGTTTCTTCCCACTCCTTTGACTGTCAGCGATTACAAAGAAGTGATGGAAGTAAAGCAGAGGTGCGACACCAGAAGAAACAGAAGAGGTAGATAAACTACTAATAATTTTGTATTTAGAAGAAAACTGAATATTGTGGAGGCTGTTCTATTTTGAAAACATTTTTGCTGGACACAAATGTTCTGCTTCACGACCCTTCCTGCCTGAAAGTCTTTGACGATAATGAAATCGTAATTCCACTGTCGGTTCTCGACGAATTGGATATGGCTAAAAATCGTGTTGACGAAACTGGGCGTAACGCCCGGTCAGCGGTGCGTCTACTGGATTCTCTGCGCAAAGAAGGTTCGCTTAGCGATGGAGTTAAGCTGGGGGAGACCACCATTAGAGTTGAGATAAACCACACTGGAAACATTCCCAATGGCTTATCAACTCAAAAAACCGACAACAAGGTTCTAAGCACGGCACTGGGTCTTAAAAAAGCAGGCAAGCAAGTAATCGTAGTATCCAAGGATATTAACCTTAGAGTTAAGTGTGATGTTCTTGGGGTGGAAGCGCAAGATTATGTTAAAGACAAGTTGGCCGAAGACGTTAACTTGGTCTATAGCGGAGTCGAGACTCTAGAGATTTCATCTCCGCTCATAGATGAGGTCTACAACAGTGGCTTTACTATTATTGAAGGATTACAGGCGTTTACAAACCAATTCTTCATATTGAAATCTAAAGAAAACGACAGTCATTCTGGTTTGGCCAGACATGTTGGAGGTGGAAAACTTCAAAAACCTAGGTGTGTGAGGGAGTTGATGGGTATAACTCCCCGTAATGTTGAGCAAAAGATGGCTGCGGATCTACTATTGGATCCCGAGGTCCGTCTCGTAACTCTTCTGGGTAAGGCAGGCAGCGGAAAGACCCTCATGGCTTCCGCAGCCGCTCTACATCAGGTTCTCAAAGACACGAAGACCTTTGATCGCCTATTGATATCTCGTCCAGTTCAGCCAATGGGAAGAGACGTTGGTTATCTGCCTGGAGATATTGAGGAAAAGCTAAGGCCCTGGATGCAGCCAATATACGACAACCTTGAGTTGCTCTTGGGCTCTAACTTTCATACTACGCAGTCATATGAAGGTCTTATACAAGTCGAGCCACTGACCTACATCCGTGGTCGTAGCATCCCGAGATCGTTTATGATTCTCGATGAGGCGCAGAATTTGAGCGCCACAGAGATTAAAACTATCATCACCCGCATGGGTGAGAATAGCAAGATCGTCATCACAGGCGATATTGAACAAATCGACAATCCTTATGTAGACTTTTCCGATAATGGTCTAACCCATGTAGTTGAAAAGTTTAAGGATTGCTCTATTGCTGGCCATGTAACCCTCCGAAAAGGTGAGCGTTCTAAGCTCGCCACGCTAGCAGCAGAGATCCTCTAAATCCTACCTCAAATATATCAATAATCTCACATTTATACCGAACATCTCTATCTAGGTGTTCGGTATATTTTTATTAGGGAGATTGTCGATATGACCGACCATGTATCCCCAAAGGAACAAAACTGATGGCACGTTTCCAAAATGGTTTACACTTCGGCCCCAGTTACGCTAAATCAGGCAAACAACTCTCAAGATGGATGTTTGAGTTTGCCACCCAAATTCTTGGGTGGGATGGCTATGATGATAATGATGTTGGGTGGACGAGTGTGCAGGGATCTGGAGTGGATGCTGCTACACACGTCAGCGATCCGTCAATTCTCGATTTTTCTGGATCGGCCTATACTTTGACGGCAGCAAATGTTGGGAGCATTGTAACAATGCTAGGCAACGCCGGCTGGTCTGATTCTGAAAAAGAAACCATCGGCATGTACAAAATCATTTATGTGGATGCTGCGACCGAGTATGCTTATCTTGATATTAAACGAGGTGTTCATGAAGATGGTTTGCCTCTCGGTAAAAGTAGCGTAGGCTGGCGCATTTGGGACGATACTGATACACCAGCCACCGGCACCTGGGGTGTTATTCGTTCGCAATATTTACATGCACCCGCTGAACCGAATATGGATGTTTTAATAACTGAAGGCAACGGAGATGATGATAACCCCTTTGTTGCGATTGGACCCTTTGGTACTTGGGATGGGGTTGGTAATAGTTGGGCTGACTCTAGGAATACAACCAACCGCACTCCGTATACGAGTGGTTCCACGGACAGATATATTTTTGCTTATGGTGATGAAACGGACAACGATCATTTTGTTGTTGGCGTGTATGATAGAACCATGAATAGACTGGTGTTGTACTATATCGGGGCGATAGATCCAACGGCGGGAACTTTAACAGACACCAACCCCGGTGTTATAGTGGCTGGTAGTAACTCTGACGATGAGCCTGCTCTTGGAAATGGCAACGATTCCGACATTGATATTGGCGGAAGAATGATGGCGTACAATGGCGGAGGGAACGATGTGGAAATAGCCCCGACCTATTTAATAGTTCCATCTGTGTGTCCCAGAGACGCTAACAGTATTTTTGACAACAATCTGATGTGGTCGTCATGGTCTGGCAGCAGATATAGGATAGAGATTATGTTACAGAGTCAGACAGCAGGGCACATGGAGGCTCGGGGTGTTCTAAAATCTTTGTGGATGGGTGGTGGGCTTTATTCAAATCTTATTCCGTTTGGAACAACTCCAGATTTTTTTCTCCATTTGAATGGCGGTCTATCCATGCCATGGAACGGAAGCGAAGTTCACGTTCAGTGGAATCGCTCTCCCTAAAAGGAGGTTGGTAGTGGCAAATCACTGGCTTCGAGAAATACAGCTTACGGCAGCTGCGCGTGGAGGCATTAGTTTCTACTCCAAGATGTTGTGTTGGTGGATGTACCATGTTCTTGGATATACGAATTTTGCTGAGAGCCTTGGCGGTGCTGGAAGCTATGATCCAACTGATTATACTGGGGTTACTTATGCCACTAGTGTTGGAAGTATCAATGTTTCTGGCACTGACGGATATTTCCGCGACGATACCAACAGCCCATTTACTGCTGGGGATGTAGGGAAGTGGATTCTTCTTGTAGATCCCACCAATGGAGAGAATAGTGGTTGGTATGAAGTTGATGGTTATGTCGATGCGGATCGTGTTTCTATCGATTACAAATCTGCTCCCGGCGAATACCCAATACAGAATACTAACGATGACATGAGCTATTACATGATGGCGGTAGATAATAATATGCCTGACACACTTAACGATGAATGGCAGCTTCGCACACCACATGCTGATGCTTGGGAAATCAAGTTTATTCTCCAAGCCAACTATTATTTGCGATGTTTGGTTGCGCTGGATACCTTTGCTGTTGGTAACAAGATTCTCCAAATGTCAACTCCAGCGTATAAACATTTTGGTCAAAACTCCCAATCCGTTTCATCGGAGCTGTATTACTACGCCTATGGAACGGACGATGGAAGAAAATTGTGTATCCACATGTTTACAACAGATAGTGGAGGGAATAGTGGTCTCATGATGGCAAAGGTGCTGCCTTTTGAAACGGTGCCAGCACACACAGATGATGAGCTGTGGGTTCTTTTTGGACAGGAAACCGTTGGCGACGACTCTCACGAGGGATTTCAACGCTGGTATGGCGCTAGTGGCAACAGCTATTTGAACGGGTATGTTTGGAGAGAAGCTGATTCTTCTGTGAACTTCTGTCATGCCCTGGAGTGGTCACACTCGACTTATGATCTTGGTTTTACGTGGGTGGGTGGCATTGGCGAGCCAAATGCACGTACTGGTAAAAATGATTTAAAACCTGGCATGACATTCGTGATTGATCCATTCAACGATGCGCACAAATATGAGATTATGGGGGAATATGCCCCGTGTGAAATGGCACGCAGAAATTTCAACAAAATGACGACCATAAACGATGGCGGCACGAAAGACAAACTCCAAATCTATGATGGGTTTGTTATCCCATGGCCAGGCATAACTCCACAGTTCTCGCCAGCCCCATAATAAATGGCTTGGGATGCCGATTCACGGAATTATCAACCTGGGGATTGATATGACCGACTATTTGTCCCCAAAGGAGCAAAACTGATGGCACGTTTCCAAAATGGCTTACACTTTGGCCCTAGTGATTCTAAATCAGGCAAAAATTTTTCCAGATGGATGTTTGAGTTTGCCACTCAAATTCTTGGATGGGATGGCTATGATAATAACGATGCTGTGTGGACAAGTGTGCAGGGATCTGGAGCGGATGCTGCCACACATGCCAGCAACCCAGCAATTCTTGATTTCTCTGGGTCAGCTTATACTTTGACGGCGGCAGATACTGGGAGTATCGTGACGATGCTGGGCAATGCTGGCTGGTCTGCTTCTGAAAAGGAGACCATCGGTATGTACAAAATTACCTATGTGGATGCTGTGACCGAGTATGCCTATCTTGATATCAAACGGGGTGTTCATGAAGATGGCCTACCTCTTAATAAAGGCAGCGTAAGTTTTCGCATTTGGGATGATACTGATGTACCAGCTAATAGCACTTGGGCTGTCATCCGCTCGCAATACCTACACGCGCCTGCTGAACCGAATATGGATGTCCTAATAACTGAAGGTGGCGGCGATCAGAGGAACCCCTATGTTGCTATTGGACCCTTCGGCACTTGGGACGGGGTTGCTAATGCCTGGGAAGATTCCAGGAACACAACTAATAAGACTACATCAACTGCTAATTCCACGAATAGGTATATTTTTGCTTATGGTGATGAAACGGATAATGACCACTTCGTTGTTGGTGTGTTTGACGATTCTGGGACCAATAATGAATTTCTTTTGTACTATATCGGGGCGATAGAGACGACGGCGGGAACTGCAATAGATACAAACCCTGGCGTTATAATAGCTGGCCAGAATGATGGTGCTTGGGAAGCTCTTGGATATGGTGCCGCATTTTCCAACATTGATGATGGTGGAAGAATGATGGCATACAATTCCGGAGCAAACGACGTGGAAGTGACTGCCTACTTGCTGGTTCCGTCTATACGTACGGGAAACAATACCAGCATTTTTGACGCAAATAACATGTGGTCGCAATGGTCTGGCGGCATCTATAGGATAGAGATCATGTTACAGAGTCGGGCAGCAGGACATATGGAGGCTCGGGGCGTTCCAAAGTCTTTATGGAATGGCGGGCGTTATGATAATCTTACTCCGTTCGGAACAACTCCAGATTTTTTCCTCCACTTGCAAGGTGGTATATCTATGCCATGGAATGGAAGCAGAGTCCACGTCCAGTGGAATCGTTAAAGGAGGCTAATAATGGCAAATCACTGGCTTAGAGAAATAAGGTTTTCGTCAGCTACGCGTGCAGGCATCAGTTTCTACTCTAAGATGTTGTGTTGGTGGATGTATCACGTTCTTGGATACACAAATTTTTCTGAGAGTCTTGGCGGCGGCGGCAGTTACGATCCAACTGACTATACTGGTGTCACTTATGCCACTGGAGTTGGCAGTATCAATGTTTCTGGAACTGATGGGTATTTCCGTGACGACACCAACAGTCCGTTTACTGCTGGGGATGTGGGGAAATGGATTCTCCTTGTAGACCCCAATAATGGAGAGAATAGTGGTTGGTATGCAATTGATGGTTATGTTGATGCGGATCGTGTTTCTATCGATTATAGATCTGGCGCTGCCGAATATCCAGTACAGAATACTGGCGATGATATGAGTTATTACATGATGGCGGAAGATAATAACACGCCCAATACGGTCAACGATGAGTGGCAACTGCGCACACCGCATGCTGACAGCTGGGAGATCAAGTTCATCATCATCGGCAACTATTATTTGCGGTGTATAGTTGCGCTGGACACCTTTGCTGTTGGCAATAAGATTCTCGAATTATCATCTGGAACTTGGAGACACAAACATTTTGGTCAAACTAACCAAGGCTTAGTGAGCGAGCTATATTACTACGCCTACGGAACAGACGATGGTAGTAAGTTGTGCATCTACCTGAACTCAACAAGCAGTACGGCGGGAGTAAATGGCCTCACGATGGCAAAGATGATCCCTTTTGAAACGGAACCGGCACATACGGATGATGAGTTGTGGGTTCTTGGTGGAACAGACCAGGCTCAAGCATGGAATGCCCAAGGATTTGAACGCAATATTGTCCAGAGTAAATATAACGGATTTGTCTGGAGAGAAGCTGATTCTTCTGTGAATGTCTGTTATGCTCTGGAATGGTCGTATAATGATTTTGGGAATGGTTTTACATATTGGACATCTAACGAGGCAAATGCACGCACGGGTAAAAATGATTTAAAGCCTGGCATAACACTTGTGATTGATCCATTCAACGCGGTGGACAAATATGAGATCATGGGGGAATATGCCCCGTTCGAAATGGTACGCAGGAATTTCAACAATATGCAGACCATAGATGATGTCGGTACGAAAGACAAACTCCACATTTATGATGGATTTGTCATCCCATGGCCAGGTGTGACTCCACAATTCCTGCCACTATAAGGAGGAGCAATAAATGGTTTGGGACGGATATGCCAGCCCTCGAAACTTTAGCCCAGGCGGCTGGGCTAGTGGCAATACTGTACAATCTGGCTTTGATGGCTATGCCGATCCCCGGAATTATCAACCGGGAGATTGGGCGGGTGGTAGTACAGTTTTGTTCGGTTTTGATGGCTACTCCGACCCAAGAACTGAAGCGCGTGATGAGGTTTTCGGCTGGTGGCTTGATCGCACCGCGCCTTATCTAGACAATCAAGATCCCCTTCCAAACGCCACAGGTGTTGCGATTGATAAGGTTGTCGAATTTGATTTGCTGGACATAAACAACAATATAGACTTAGCTACGGTGTCTATTGAGGTTGAAGGAGTCTTGGCATATCAGGGATCGACAGATACATTTGCTGCACCCTATAATGGTGGGAGTTCTTCCCGCACGCTTGTTGACCTAGGTCATCATTTCGCAATCCAGAAGACCTCAGACTGGGATTACTTTACCACTATTTCCGTAAGGGTTGTTGCTCATGATGGTTATGTTGATGCGCTAGATACAACTTACAGCTTTCGCGTTATAGATTATTTTGTACCAGAACTCAGAAACAGATTCCCTGCGTCAGGTGCTTCCAATGTTGATATAGGAACGCTCATCTCGGTCGATGTTATAGACGAATACTCTGGCATCGATCTCTCTACTCTTGATGCTTATGTTAGCGGCGCCGATGCTTACAGGGTTGGCTTGGGATTTGTTTCCCCGTATGACGGCCCTCTGTCATCCATAACCCCAACTACTGTTGATGGCTACGACGGATATCACATTGTTTTAGACAGAACAACAGTGCTTCCGTGGGGAAGCACAATAACGCCAAGAATTACAGTTGATGATTTTGATGGGCTCCATCTTGACGGATCGTGGAGCTTTGACACGTCGGCGGATGCTTACGCACCACAGATACTTAGAGAATATCCAGCCGATGGTAGCACACAGCCTGACACAGTTCGCATAGCTTTTGATGTTCTTGATGAATATGGCAACATTGATGGATCTGCCACCATCGTTGCATTGGATGGATATGTAATTTGGCAGAATGATGCACCTACTGATGGCTATCGTGGCTCAAGAACGGCTATAAGTAGTGGGAACTGGGATGGCTACAGATATGTGATGCTTCCTCCTGCTGATAGCACTTGGCCAGATGCGTATCTCACGGTGGGAGTATATGCTGAGGATTTATCTGGAAATTTTGTAGACGGGTATTGCTCGTTCACTTCCACTCCAGTTTCTGACGGAGCCCACTTTATAGGCTACCTCACTCCCGCAGCCAACAACGAGCTTTGGCACTGGGAAGAAGGTAGCGGTCTAGGACGCTTCCCTGTTGTACCGCCCGGCTTTACGTTTGGCGGGGTACACAATTTCGATTATCGCAACAGCAGCATGGATGACATTTGGATCGGTATGCTGACCAACTCGGGCAGCGACCGGTTCTCTATGATCCACTGGGATGGGTATTCATGGACAACCTATGACGCCACACCTTCGAATAATCGGGGCTATTGCGCCATTTCGAAGGTTCCAGGGGCAGACTATGTATTCATGTGTGGAGATGCCATTGGCTCTCCCAACACTTATATTTATAGATGGAATGGTGCTACGTTTGATGTTCTACAGGGACAGACTAATCGCGGCGGGCGAGACTGGCCACTAGCTATTAGTGCTGATGAGTGCTTGTTCGCTGTTACATGGAATACCGGAGCAGGAGCAGTACGGCTTCGGCGTTGGACCACTGGCGGAGGCTTTGAAGTTTATTCTGGCGGGGATTTACCTACCAGCGTATCCATGTATAACATCATCGAGTTTGATGGCGAAGCCTTTCTGATCGATGGTAATGGGGACATCTGGCGCGGGACCTGGAGTGGTGGTTTTGTGAAAGACAACACGACTGATGGCCCATTTTCTGTGGCCACTGTCGGAGACACCCGACCTTGTTTTGCTGTCAGCGCAGACGACTCTTTCTTATGTTATGCTGTTGGCCAGGATTTCTGGATTCGCAATGGACCAGATAGTTGGACCAACTTGGGTCCAACAGGCGTGGCGGGAACGACTGCCCAACCTGCTGCCGTTGACAGCCAGACCCTATGGGCAAGCGGCTCTAATACTTCTCGCATCTCCATAGATGGCGGAAGCACTTGGAATAATCTTGTTTCTGGAGGCTATGCTGCTCAGGGGTTTATTGCTCCAATATCTGATCCAAATAGAAGAATCGTGACCACATACGGGACCAAGGTGGCAGACTACACTCTTTGGACAAAGGGTGACTCTAAGTATGCCGCGTGGTGTAGATGGGCTGACAATTCCAGCAGAGGTCAAGATAAAGCCGATCCTGACGACCTTACCGTACTTGCGACCAACTATAGTGACATTCAAGGTTTTAGTAGCGGTGAGGTAGTTCTCAGCATTTCTTCTGGTGGAACCGGAGGTTCTCCAGCAGATATAGCTTGGCACTATGATCCTACCAGCGACTCGTGGACAGCCCACAAATTAAGCAACCCAGCAAGAATTGAGCGTTTGTATGGGACAGATTATGTAGCGGAAAGAATCCATGGCGTTGGTGAAGATGGCACCAACATCTATTATTTCCGCTGGAACGGCTCTGCTTGGACAGCCTCACTGATTCCTGGCAGCACTGGTGGTTATGAACTCAACATTAGCGCCAGTAGAGATGGACAGGACATTTGGATCACTAGCAGCAACAGTCAGCTGTGGCACAGCGACGATGGCGGCACTTCGTGGGTTAATCGCTTCGCAGCAGCGGCAGCGTTGCATGGGTCATCGAAGCAGCTTGTCATATCGCTAAGTGTCGTTGGCACAGACAAGCTATACACACTCGACGGCAGCCTCAACTTGGTTGAGTTCAGTCCGCAGATTAACACGGGCACCTATGACGCCGTGGCCGGGATCTGGGGCGATGCCAATAGCCGTCTGATTATGGGTGCCAGGCAGGCAGCGGGAACCACGCAAAAGTTCCTGCATCTTGAAGGTGGGGTTTGGGTAGACAAGGGGCCGTGTAACTTTACTGGCGGCAACAAGGCGGATCGAATTCATGGCTACGATTACAACAACGTCTATGCGCTGTCCTGGAACAGCGACCCGGTACTGAAACAATGGAATGGCTCAACCTGGGTAACGGATGCCACCCTTGCTCCAGTTGGCAATCTTCTCTTTGATGTCTTCGTCTATGGACCCAACATCGAAGATGTGGTGGTGGGCGGAAACCAGTATATCGGCTTCCGTGACAACAGTCCACGGGGGGCTGGAGTCTGGACCAATCAGTGGGCTCAACTGGTGGCCGATGTTGCTCCAACAGTTGTTACCGGATCATACGTGGGTGCGATTCACGCTATATCTGCTAATGAAATCTACGTCTGGTTGTACTATGCCACCTCTGTATCAGGTGGGCGTTTGTGCAAATGGGATGGCGTCTCGTGGTCATACATTGGCCCATTCGAATGGCCATACGCCGGTCCTGCGAGGAGTTCGGCAACGGCGGCGAACAAGCAGTGGTATAGCTCGGGATATGGCGGAGCGGCTGGGGCGCAATTTTTCGATGGAGCCACGGTCACGCGGCAGGACGCAGTGCCCTTCAATCTATTCGGTGGTGACATCTGGATGTTCAACGACGAGGTAGGCTACGTGGCCTACTCCGAGTCGGGCACTTTTGAGTTTATTGTCCGGCGCACCGCCGACGGTGCGAGCTGGTCAGAGATCGTTAGGGATAGTAGCTGGACCGGCGGTTCCCAGAATGTATACCTGGGGGCACTGACGGGGCCTGCGAATCTGGCCAAGGATGTGATAACCACCAATGAAGGCGCGTGGGTCGCGCTCCAGGGTCTCGGTGGCACGATGCTGTTCTCCAAGATTGAGGGCGGGTCATGGAGTGTCGCTGCACCTGATATTAGCGAAGCTGCTGGAGATCGATCTTTGTTTAGAGATGGCTCTGGGGACTGGTGGGTGTTTACGGCAGATGACCTTGCATCCGATGCCAGCGTATACGAGCTGGTTACTGGCTCCTGGTCGCTACAACAAAAGCTGGGCGACACTCTTACGCCCACAGGGATTAGCGCTTTCAATGATAGTGCCGTAATGGCGGTGTCGGCTGAGAGCAATAATAGATTGTGGGATGACATCGCAGCAAGTGGTCTTGGCTGGCTTGAGGGGATTACTGGAACTAACTGGCTTCCCACTACCCAAACTTGGGTGGGCATCTCGAAAATAGGTGACGCTGATGTAACCTCTCCAGTTTTATCGAACCAAAATCCAGCGCCGGATCAAACAGGCGTGATAATAGAAACCAATATATCTCTGGATATTACAGATGATGATAGCGGACTCGACGCTTACTCTGTTATATTAGCCATTGACGGACACACGGCTTGGGAGATGGAGATGGCGCAGCCTGGATTTTCTGTTGGTACTTTCGCTATAGCGGATGGATATAGATATGTGATAAACCCTGATGCTGATTTTTCCACGTATTCTTATGTTGTGGTTGAAGTAGATGCGTATGATTTTGCTGGGAATTACCTTGACGCATATTATAGCTTTCTGACGATAGATACAGACCCTCCAGAAATTGCCAATGAGTTTCCGCCCGATGGAGCGAGCGGCGTCAATCCAAACACGCTGTTGAGTGTTGACATATTTAGCAAGGGAATAGGTGTAGATTTTAGCACAATAAATGCCTATGTGGATGGTCAATTGGCTTACAATGGATCATTTATAGCTCCGTTTAATGGCGTGTCTTCGGACATCACGCCAACTGTGGTTGACGGCTACGATGCCTACAATTTAATCATAGATAAAACTGCGCCCTATCATTCTGGAGATTCAGTAACTACAAGAATAGACGCTCTTAACAAGGATGGTTATTAATCAATGGGAACAATAGGAACTTGGACGTTCGGCGTCATAGATTATGTTGGGCCATTCTTGAGGAATGCGGATCCTGTAGGCACCGTAGATCCTGCCACTCTGACCAGCGTGGACGTGTTGGATGACTACTCTGCTATTAATCTGTCCACCTTAGACGCCTATGTGAACGGCATTCAGGCTTTTAGTGGCCCCAGCACTTTTATAGCCCCGTTTAATGGCGCCGGCTCTTCCATCACTCCGACCACTGTAGATGGTTATGACGGATATCATTTGGTGCTGGACAACACCGGTCTCTATCCCCAAAGCAGCACGCAAGTTGTAGCTATTGTTGTGAGCGACAATTATGGTAATACCCTAAACGGCTTGGTAGATCCGGCTGGCGATTACGAATTTGAGATTTATACTGGAATCGCCTCAATAACAGTTGATCCTTATGAAGTGACGGTTGATATTAAGTTCGGGCGCCCGATGACGATAGATAGTGCGCTTACCAGTCCTACGAGCTACCAGTTTGATAAAGGGATGTATTGCAGGTTGGTAGATATTGTAGATTCTGATAATGTTAGGCTATGGGTTGAGCTTTTCCAAGAGCAGTCGTCATTCACCTTGACATTATCAGACAGCATACGAGACGCAGATGGCTACGGCATACCGGCTTCCTTTAGAACTGCCACACTATCACCATTCTACTCAACTGCCACAATGAGCAATTATAACGGCAGGGTGAGAAGTTGGCATGAGAGCAGATTGGTTACCTCCGACAGCCAAAGAATATATCTAAGCGGCACTAGGGGCATAGATGTATTCAGAAGAGTTAATGTATCTACTCCCGCAAGATGGGCACAAATACTTGATGCTTATGGAATAAATGCCATGTTTGTGGCCAACTTCCCTAACGACTTGGTAATCACGGACACAGACCCACCATATCTTACAGGCCAGTCGCCCCTGCCTGGCGGAACAGCCAGCCCGTCAGATTCCATAGCGTTCACGGTTGCCGATCTCATCACTTCTGTGGAACCTACTTCGGTTACTGTTTATGTTGATGGCATAGTCGTTTTTGCTGGAGGCTTCGGTGGATGGCAAAGTGGATATTCAGGAACTGCTGCGGTTGGTTATCAGCAGGTTTCGTTCGTGATTGAGCCTCCTAGTCCCCTTGTGCTAGGTTCAACAGTTTCTGTAAGGGTGGTCGCTAGCGACCTGTTAGGAAACGAGTTGAATACCATGTATACTTTTAGCGTCAGTGCTTCTTTAGCATTTGGTTTTATGCCATTTGGCTTCGGCGGATTCGGAGGGGTATAATGGTCTACCAAGAATTTGTGCCATACATTATGACAATGGAAAAACTGGAGGAAATTTTTTATGGTTACACGTTTTGCGACCGTGGATATTGAGGAGGGTTATGGCACTGGCTACAATCAGGCTTGGGACGGATACACTTTTCAGTCTCCCTATAATAATGGATCCTTTGTTATTTACAGCAATGCTGATAGTTATGATGGATATAATTTTGTTATCAGGAAAGCTGGAGAGCTTGATTTGGGTAGAGTCACTGTCGATGTTGATTTGTTAGAAGGCTACCAAGATATTATTTATAATCTATTTCCTCCTGCCGGCACTGTAGATAGACCCCGCGATACAGAGATTAGGTTCAGGATAATAAATGAAGATATAGTTCCATCAGAGCCATTCCTCTTTGAAGGTATTGGAGGATTCCCAGGCACTTTTAAATTGTATGCATACACAATACAAACTGGAAGCAATATTCAAATTTATGAATCATCTAATGATGGAGCTACTTGGAGTTTACATTCAACACTTGCCGCTGGCATAGCTGAGAGTCGTGCCGGTCAAGGTTTTAGGCGTTTACACGGAAACAATTCAAATTATATGTTTGCTGCTGCTCAAGAGAAGGGGGTATACAAGTGGAATGGAACTAATTGGACACAGGTGATTGTTCCTGGGGCTGGTGGAGTACCTGCTGGCACCAGGTTTCTTTCTGTCTATGCTTATGGTCAATACGTAGCTGCAGTTGGCCATACTTTTGCTGGAACGTGTTGTTCTATGTTTTCGCCAGACTATGGTGCTAGTTGGTCAGATATATCTGCAAATCTTAATGCGGGGATACCGGCTGGAGACCAGCGAGGGGTGCCAAGAAATGGAACTCCTATAACCAAGTTAAGTTCGGTGGCTGTAAATTGGGATCGTGACGGATATAATGTTTGTGTTGCTGGTTCTGATTCTGGCGGCGGAATTGTTGGAGTCTGGTCCCAGACTTTTACGCCAGGGTTTGGGCAATGGACTGTTTACGGCTTTGATGATGGAGGAGATGGACATGCCATTTGGGCGGCTCCATATGAATGGATTGCCACTGGTACTACTGTTGGAGGCGTGGCACAAGTATGGCGATACGGGGCGCCACCTGTCAATTTAGGAACCACATTATCATCGCCACAGGCTTCGTATACAAGCATTACTGGCGAAGAAAATTTTAATGACGTATGGATTGGATCACCAAACGGCAATATTGTAAGTCGTTATGATGGTTCTAGTTGGACGAATATAACCATTTCTGGTGGTATAGATCAAATTTATACTCTATTTGGTGAGCCAAACTATCTTACTGCAAGGCAGCTTTGGTTTGCTGGTTCTGATTCTGGAGACATAAGCACATGTGTTCAGTCTAATAGGCCCCCTGATACCGCGTGGTTAAATAGAAATATTGGAATTTCTAATCCAAGAATATGTATTGGTTTGTTTGGAACATATCAGTAAAGGAGAATTAAAAAATGGCTACACTTTGGGCATATATTGAAGCCAAATCTGGCACTAGTTGGCTTCCACAGGTATATAGATCAGATGATGATGGAGCCACCTGGAATTTCGAGAATTTCTTTGACACATGGAGTACCGGTTCCGTTTGGGGGTTCATCAATCATGGGGATCGTCGTTTCCATGGTCTGTCGGCCTCTAATATGTATATCGCTGCACAGAACCGAGGTTTGTTTCATAGAACCTCGGAGGGCGGTGCTTTCAATATAGAGCTGGATCCTGGAGTCGGGGGTATTCCTTCCAATACTAGGTTCTTCACGGTATTCGCTGTAGCCTCGGATGATGTTTGGGTTGGTAGTGGGTATGGAGCTTATTTATTGTGGCATTGGAATGGAGCTACTTGGACTAACGAAAGCGCCTCAATACTAGCGCTTGATCCTCAGATCTACGCCGTCTACTCTATTTGGGCTAGCGGCCCCAATGATGTTTGGGCTGTAGGTGAAACGAATGCTGCAATTGGTTGCTTTGTACATCACTACAACGGAGCGGCTTGGACTGATAGAACGCCGCCTACTGGATCTCCGCCGGGCGGCAATGAATGGCTCAATACTGTGTTCGGGTTCGGACCTAATGATGTTTGGATTGGTGGTAATCTGGAATCCGGTCCACAAGCCAGCATACAACAATGGACGGGGGCCGGCTGGGTAGATAGATCCGATGCCGTTATTGACAGTTTCGAAAGCATTATGCACTTGGGCGGCACCAGCTCTAATGATCTATGGGCTGTTAGCTCATATTCTCCACCAATACCAGGAAGCATGGCACACTGGAACGGATCGGCTTGGACCATTGTTTCGCCATCGGTAGGGCCAGACCTTTTTGACGGCGGAATTCTTCAATTGGGCAGCGGCGCTAACAATTTGTGGGCTTTTGGTGAACACTTTTCCCAAACGGCTAATATAATCCAATCAGCACAACCGCCGCTTACAAGTTGGACAAACCGTAATTTTACCAAGTGGGACTATGTAACAGTTTTTGGAATGTTTGGAGAAATTACTCCATTCCCTGCAGCAGACATAAAGATAAACTGGCGCAAAGACATGAATGTGCCTTCCATTCCAGGAAATTTTTATTCACAGATGCGTGGGATATCTTACGATCCTGTAAAACAAAAAGCTTATATGTGGATATCTGGGGGCAACTCTCTTGAGTTTTATACAACGGACGGATATGGCTGGCTTTATGAAACTTCGCAAGGCAGCAGGCCTCCATACGCGAATGCCGATCCAACCAGATCATTCGTTTCTGGTGGCCATTGTATGGTTTATGATTCTGTGCGCAATGTACATGTATTATATGGCGGAAGATCGCAAGCGACTATCGACGACGATGACGGTCGTATTTTTGAACTTGATACCTCGACCAATCCGCCCACATGGACCAGGAAAGGCGGTTTTGGTTTCGGAGGCACACATCCTGGGAGGCAGTGGCATTTCTGCATGGCTTTTGATGGCTCGGTAACAGTTATTGTGTGTCCAACTGGTTATGGAAGTGGAACTGGAGGTGGAGTGTATACATGGGATGGCACCAGTTGGAGTTTTGTTAATTCATCGCCATCGTTTGAGTCTGCCTCAATGGCCTACGACGAGTCCGCTGGCAATATAGTTTTGTTTGGAACAGATGGCACCACCTGGACGGGTAATGGAGCTGGTTTTACACAACAATCACCGTCAACTTCTCCTCCAGCCAGGCAGTATGCCGACATGGCCTACCATTCTGGAGTTGGCGGTGTAATTATGTTTGGCGGATGCGAGCAGATTACCGGTGATAAATTTCCGCTGGCAGATTGTTGGAGATGGGATGGAGGAGTTGGCGAATGGTATAGAGTTTGGCATCGAACAGAATTGGATCCAAACGTTGCTATATGCGGACATAGAATGGTCTGGATCCCAGTTTCTTCCAAGATTATTTCATATGGTGGTGAAGTGGATAGAGGCTATTAATATAGGAGTTTTATATGACGATCTATGGTTCTGAGTACACACTTGAGTGGACAAATGAGGGTGAAGAAAGTCCAAATCAAGATTGGTTTAAATTTAGTTCTGGCACTAATTTATATACTATTGAAACCGGAGTGGCAGGGCCAAACCTGCTTTCTGATCCATATGGCGTTGCTGCGTATGATTCCAATAGAAATGTAATAGTTTATGTGAATGGTGGTTTTTACGACGAATTGGGCACATGGGAATTAGATTTGGACACCAACACTTGGTCAAATGTAACGCACGCACCTAGTCAGCCTTCCTGGTCTGGAGATTCTACATATCCAGGCCATTGGGCAGCTATGACATTTGACTCTACTAATAATCAAATGATTTTGATAACCATGGCACTCTGGAAGGATGCCACCATCTATACGTGGGATGGTGTATCTGGGCAATGGAGTTCGCACTCGCCAGGAACTTGGTTTGGATATCCTATATCAGGATATTGGCCAGATTTAGAATGGGATTCTTCTAGAGATAAACTTTGGGTTTTTTTTAGATGGGGTGGCATGCCAATGATGATAGCATGTCTGGTTGATCCATCTGACTGGAGTACAACATATGTTTGGTCCGACAAGAGTTGGGAGTATGCCTGTGCGACGAATACGATTAATTGGGAAGGCTCGCGGGCTTTTATATATTTCGGTGGCATTGAGGTAGAAGGAAGAACAGGTTGGGGCGAATATGGTGGTGACATCTCACCCTATACATTTTTAAATGATACTTATGCCATTGTAGAAACCAGCCCCGGATCCTATTCGCGCAGGACACTTACCAATATAAATAGTCCACCTTCTCAGCGAGGATACGTGGACTGTGTTGTTGATGATGATAATAATAAAATATATATAGTGGGAGGGCTGCATGGAGATCCTTTCCACCCAATTCCGAGAGCGGACACTTGGGAAGGAGTTGTTAATTCTTCTGCAGAAACTATAACGTGGACAAATTTAGGAGTAGCACCGCCCAGCAGTTTGGGGTGGGGCACTCATATAACTGCCCGATAAGGAGAAAAAGTATGGGAGAACTTATTTTTATTCTCGGTTGTAACAGGTCGGGTACAACTTTGTTACAAAACTTGTTTCGTTGTGCCAAGGATACTAAAGTGATAATGGGGGAAATACCACCACCTATTTTATTTCGCGTAGAACAATACTACGATGATCCCAAGCTTTCCTTTGTTGGCAAGCGGTGTGGCGCCCCTCATATATGGGGCGCCTCTATGAGTGGAATTGATGCCGCCCTTATCAACTCTGAGAGAGTGCTGTCTGGTGAATCAATTTTTGAAGGTCGCGAAGAAATAATTCCTTGGGTAGAGTGGATGGCTAATTGGCAAAGAATTTGGCATATTCATATCCGCCGCGATCCCAGAGATTCCATGACATCGAGGATGCAAAAATCAAACAGATATGTGGGTCTGCCGTATATGTGGAAAAATGCTGAAGCGATTTACAAAAGACTTTATGAAATACACCCCGATAGAACCTTGCTAGTAAAGTATGAGGAGCTAGTGTCCCAACCAAATGAGGTTATGGAAAATCTTTTTGAGACTATTGGTTTAGAAAAGGGGATGGAAGATGTCAATGATTGGCCCAACACTCTTACTGAAAAAGAGCTGCGTCATCGATCCATGCGTTGGCTGAAGGGGCCAAGACCAGTTGACAGAGATTCTGTTGGTCAGTGGAAATATCACAAAACACGAATATTGGGCCTTATAAAATCTGACCCAGATTTTGCAGATCTGGTTGTGGAGGCTGGATACGACGAGAAAGGTTGGGAGAAAAATCTCTAACGGAGCAAAATTATAAATGCCTAGCTGGTTTTTTGATACGGGTAATCCGCCATTTTTAAGAAATGAGTTCCCTGCGCCAGGAGCGTCGAGAGTTTCTACAAGTGTGCTCATATCTGTTGATGTTCTGGACGCCGAGACCTTTGTGGATCTCTCTACTCTTAGAGTTTGGGTGGATGGAGCCGATGCATATAATGGCAGTTTCGTAGCGCCCTTCAATGGCCCCTCTTCTGCGATTACCCCTACCATCGTAGACGGTTACGATGGGTATCATATTGTAGTAGATAAGACAGTTCCTTACGGAAACGAAGAAATAACAGTTAGGGTAGTCGCTGATGACTATGGTGGAAATACCCTGGATGATAGTTGGACTTTTTCAACTGGCGAAATCACATTTTTAGTTGAGTATATGGACACCAACATCTTTAACGCCGAGATGACCTTAACAATAAATTCCTTGGATGAGAGCCCAGAACTTTGTTATAATGGTGATGTTGCAACAACCTCAACATGGGATTCATATATGGGGTGGGGTGCGCCGTTAGAAGCTGCTGGCAGCGTCCCCGATGTAACGGCTGGTAGGAACACCCCGTTGCTTGGCACTACGGACAAAAGTGTTCTTTTCAATAACGGCATATATTTCTGGGATTCTTTGGGAAATGTAACCGGCGATATGACATCTGAAGATTTTGTTTTAAGTGCCATGATTAAGACTCCAGATTATCTAACTCCTGGGAATATTGCGTCCAAAGGAAATGCTGATGGCGGCTGGATACTGAGATTCACTAGTTTTCCACAAACAGCAGCGCTTACTTTGTATGGAACACTTGGATCAACCACGATTTATACTGGAGAGTTGAAGCCAAACACTTGGTATTACATATCCTTCTACGTTGATAGGGGAGGGAACGCTTACGCTTTCGTTGATGGTAAGTTCAGCACAGTAACAGAGATCATTGGGCTTGGGTCTTTGACGAATTCCCAGCGCTTTGCGATTGGGAATTCTGGTGGCAGCTTTGAAGTCGCTTTGGTCTGCCTGTGGAATAGAACATCTTGGTTCACTGACGCCAACGCTGGTGAGATAATTGCAACCGAGGGTCAAAGGTTTAGGGAAATTACCAAGACACACCCAGTAATTGCGGGAACTTACACGCCAGAATTACACACCAGGGCGTCTGTAGCTTATCTTGATAAAGTGGAGTCAACTGGATATAGGAAATACTACCGTGTAGGAGAAGACTGGTTTAGAACCTGCCGCAGATACAACGGCTCCGGGGTTGCAACTGAAGACGGGCTATTGGTTGAAAGAAGGTTTTATAATCAAGTTGTCAACCCAGAAAATTTTGATGCTTGGACAAACATACGAATGTCGGTTTCTCCTAACGCAACTTACGCTCCAGACAACATGCTGACTGCTGACAGGCTAAGAGAAAATTCTGCATATGGGATCCATTTCGTCCAGAGCGACATTGCTGTTGATGCCAGAGATTCCGAATACTATGTGGCTTCCGTATTTGCCAAGGCTGTAGATAGAGCCTGGATACGCTTAGAGGTGCTTAGCAGCCTTAATCGCATTTATCGCTCTTGCTACTTCAACGTTGGGAGTGGTGTAAAGGGAACTGCTGTTAATGTGAAAGAAGCTGGAATCGAAGACTGGAAGGAAGGTTGGTATAGATGCTGGTTTTCTTGGAAGGCTGGTCCTTTTGAGGAAACGATTCCTTGGTTTCCAGACAAAATAAGAATCTATTCCGCTACTCAAGACGGAGTGGTTTTATATACTGGAACCAATATGTATACCACTGATGTGGCGATGGCGCAAGTTGAATCTGATACTTGCTACCCGTCTAACTTTACTCCGGAAAATGGCATCAGTGGAGTTGTCAAGGCAGTTGACAATTTGTCATATTTTGCGACAGACAACATATACGATGGCTACGGTGTAATTGAGGCTTACGGTATGATTCCAGAGCACGATTTGGTGGCCTACGACAGAACTATTATGGGCATAAGTAATGGTCAAGATAAGTTTCAAAGAATTCAGGTATATGTGGATCCCGTCGGTGATAAGGGAGAGGCAGTGGTAATCGACAGAATTTATCCATTGGTTGTTCCGGTGGCGGGAACTGCTGATATAGTGGACGGATATGAGCACAAACTAAGGTTTGACTACCAAGACAACAACTACGCGATTTTTGTTGATGACGTTGCTGGAAGCACTGGGACAGCTGAAACGGTGCCGAGAGCCGTCGATAGAATTACTATCGGAAGATCTCCTGGCGCACCCGTGACCCCAGACACTTCTGATTCTATGCTGATAAGAAGAGTAAAGATTCGCAGATAAGGAGCACAAACCAAATGGCAGTTAATGCACTATATTTTTCAGACGGATATGGAATTAAAAAGATAGATTTAGCCGATCTGGTCGGTGAGAGTCAAAGTGTGGTCTCGACCATACTGGATACGACTACTGTTCCGCCCATTCCGTCCGATAGTGTCTCTCATATATCCGGCAATGCCGTGGGCTCCGATGATTTCTTGGCAGCTTCCTTTGATGATTATGGTGGCCCTTCGCATGGTGCTGTGGTAATTAAGAACGACACGGCGAGTGTTGAACAGTATGCGGATGGCTATAGCTGCAACAAGCCGGGGCTAAGTGATAAAGGGATCTTGTATGTAATAAACGAGACATTGAACCGAGTTGAAGTATATTATGGTGCTCACTTCAGGGGAGACACCACTAGGGCTCCTGATTTTATATACAACACTACCTCCACCCCCGCTCTTTTCCCAGGACAGATTCTCAGTCTTGAGGTAATTGATGCCGCTTCGCTGCGGCTCAGTGGAGGTGCTAGGCTTTTCGTGGGAACCAGCCTGGGCATGACGAGAATAGAAACATACGATTCGCAAACTGTAGATGGATATAGTGATGGCTTGGACGGCTACGGACTGGCCATTGACTACGGCATCGTTGGCAGCGGCGCTACGAACGAGGTGATCGGTGGCACGGCGCCCCAGGTTGTTGCCGTTGCGTTCAACGAAGAAAAGTCGATAATTTTGGTTTGCACCAATGATAGTAGTAATAACGGTGGAGTCACGGAGATCACGCTTGCAGGAAACGCGCAAATTCTTTTCCTGAATGAGGCGACCGGGCTCCTGCCGTCCAATGATGTAAGAGATATAGATGGAGGAAATTAATGAAAGATTTAGGAAAACTTACGCTTACAGAACTATTGCTCGCGAGACAGTATTTGGTGTTTTATTCTAATGTGACCAACATTGATAGTGTTCATGTTAGAGGCGCACATGCCACGCTCGCGGCGGTGGATAAAGAAGTCTGGTCGAGATTAATCTCAAACGAAACTCCCTGGGGGAAAGTAAAACCAAGGAGTTTATCTTTTGAGGATGAAGAATTTGACAAAACATTGGAAGACTTAAGTGCTGGGAAATTTGATGAAGGAGAACAGTAAAATGATGAGCGAAGCCGACCTTCTAATGAAGGAAATTCTAACGGAAAAATTCGATCTGGAAAAACAAGGCAAAAAGCCAAGAATAGTCCTACTAGGAAAAAAAGAGCGCAAACTTTTAGAAAACGGCTGGATAGAATCTATAAGAGAGCTTCCCTGGGGAGACTCACTTATGTACGAGTTGGAAATGCGCGAAAACAAAAATGACGTGTTTCTGGGAGACGGAAGTATTTTTGATTTGTGGGTAATTGAAGTTGACACAGTTGAAGGTTTTAAGGTGTATTAATGATAGTGTATTTAAAGACGGAAGAAGAAATTGAGGGTTTTAAAAAGGCTGGTGAAATCGCTGGTCTTATTTTGCACGAGCTACTACAAGCTGCCAAACCAGGCATGACCACGCTGGAACTTGATGCAATGGCTAGAGAAAAGTGCAAAGAGCATGGTGTCGAGCCAACTTTTCTTGGCCACGAGGGTTTTCCGGCAGCCATTTGTGCTTCCAACAACGAAGTTATAGTCCATGGTTGCCCCAACGACGAGAAACTCAAAGAGGGTGACGCATTAGGGATAGATCTCGGCGTAACCCTTAATGGTTTCATTGGAGATACGGCTGAGACTATAATAGTTGGCGGGAAAGGAGATCCAAATGTCGAGCTTCTCATTAGCGACTGCCGCAAAGCTTTGAAGAGTGCTATAGAAAAAGCGGTGCCCGGAAACAAGTTAAACGACATAAGTGAAGTTATACACAAAGGCAGCAAAGATTTCAAGGTCATAACTGACTACGGCGGCCACGGGATAGATAGGAATAGCATGCACGCAACGCCGTTTGTCCCAAATAAGCCAGATCAACACGGCGATTTCTCACTGAGGCCTGGCATGGTAATAGCGCTGGAGCCCATGTATGCTATAGGAGAGCCAGCGACTTCGGTTGCTGATGATGAGTGGTCCGTGGCTGTAAGCGGCAAGTCAGCACACTGCGAGCACACGGTTTTGGTCACTGAGAGTGGCCCATTGGTATTAACAGATAGGAGTAAGTATGAGTAAGGGTCTATTCATTACACTTGAGGGCGGGGAAGATTGTGGGAAGACCACCCAGGCTGATAAGCTTTGTGAGTGGATGAAGAATAGAAAGATTTCGTATATTCGCACAAAGGAACCAGGTAGTTCGTTCATAAGAGAGTGTGTTAAGATAAGAAATCTATTGTTGGATGCGGAGAATGACATTGTTCCCCTGTCCGAACTTTTTCTTTTTCTGGCTGATAGGGCTCAGCACGTTGAGCGGCTCATCAGGCCAGAGTTGGAGAAAGGAAACCATGTTATATGCGACAGGTATGCTGATTCTACAAGAGTATATCAGTGCGCTAGAGGGCTAAGCAGGTGCAAGATTGATGTTCTTATTGATTTTGCCACAAGCAACCTGGTCCCCGATCTTACCTTCATTCTTGATATTCCTGTAGATGTTGGATTAGAAAGAGCCAAGGCCAAGAGCAATGGCGCAGGTGATAGAATAGAACAGGCGGAGGTTAAGTTTCATGAAGACGTGCGACACGGCTTTCTAAAACTGGCTGAGAGCATCCAAGAGGAGCACCGATTCCAGATAGTTAATGCCGCTCCGCCTAAGACCATCGAAGAAATCCATGAAGAGATTACCAAGCATCTGTCTAAAAAGCTGTGGATAAGTGGCGTAACAGGAGAGAAAGATGGCTAATACCAGTATCGTTGCGTGCGGACAAAAATTCGACATCGGGACAAGAGTGGTGTTGTGGGATGAAATCAATGGGCTTAATGGCTATGACACTTCGGAGCATGTGACCGAGTATGAGGACAGGAAGACGGGCAAAACCCAGAGGATAGTTGTAAAGGGTAAGAGATACAGCAAAAGAAACAAACTGCTTACAATTAAGAAACTGCCTCAGTTGCAGAAGAAAATCACGCAGTTCTTTCTACATCACTCTGGTCTATATCATGCCAGAGATACTTTCAATGTCCTCCACAACCAGCGCCGCCTATCTGTTCATTTTATCCTGGATGACAACGGGGTGCTCTACCAAACGCTAGACCTAAAAGAGAAGGCATGGCACGGCGGAGGGAACAATCCAATGTCGGTAGGGATAGAGATAGACTCTAGGGCTCACGCTGGAAAGCGCCCAGACGCCTATGACAAGGCACATCAAAAGAAATATAAAGTTGGGCCAAGAGAGATCAGGAGAGATAAGGTTCAAGGAATGTGGATTAATGGATTTGAGTATAATGACGCCCAATATGCGACACTTATTAGATTGGGTATTGCATTAGTAGAGGTGTTCCCCAACATCAAACTCGATTTCCCGCGTGCTAAAAATGGTTTAATAGCTCAGTCAGTTTTGGCTAAACCAAAAGCCTACAAAGGGATTATTTGTCATTATAACTCGAACAAGGGGAAAATTGATCCAATATCCTTTGATCACTACAGGTTTTTAAAGGGGGTAGAGATTAAAATGCCCAATTACCCAAGATGTTTTAGGGAGTTTAACGATTGGGAAAGGCGCCAATGGACGCTGCTGAAGTTGGAATACGAATGTGGTTCGCTGGATGGTAAATTTGGCCCCAAAACTGAGAGGGCTTTGAAGCAATTTCAAGCGGACTACGGATTGAAAGCAGATGGCGTTTGGGGTAGGAATACCCACAAGGCGCTGGAGGGCGCACTCAACGAGAAAGAGAGAAGATAAATGGAAGATATTTATATGGAAGAAGCTAAGATGAAGCGGGAGTACTGCGGTAGGAGTATCGAGGTACTGGATCAAGGTTTTGTAAGACTTGTAGATTTCTTTGGTAACGACACCTCTATCGTCCAGGCAGCCCGCGTGAGTTTCAATAAGGGATCCAAGGGCGCAGAGAAGGATAGAGAACTTCTCAGGTATTTGATGCGACACAGGCATACATCTCCATTCGAGATGGTGGAGTTCAAGTTCCATTGCAAAATGCCGATCTTTGTGGCCAGACAGTGGGTTCGCCATAGAACAGCCAGTCTCAACGAGCAGAGTGGTAGGTATTCTAAGTTGAACAACGGAGCCTATCTACCTAATCACATTAGGGTTCAGGACAAGTTCAACAAGCAGGGAAGCACAGGCAAACTTAGTAACGAGGAAGAAGTAATCGGCATTATTGAAGCTGGCCAGAACGCGGCCTTCACCGACTACGATAGTATGCTGGCGCAGGGGACAGCTAAAGAGATGGCACGAATCAATCTTCCGCTTTCTTCGTATACTCAGTGGTATTGGAAATGGATCTCCACAATCTCTTTCATTTTCTAGGGCTTAGGCTTCATCCGCATGCGCAGTGGGAAATGAGACAATATGCCGAGGCCATCTTTGAGTTAATTAAGCCTGTGGTTCCAGTGGCTTGTGAGGCGTTCCAGGATTACAGGCTGGGTTCTTGCACTTTCACGACAAAAGAGATGCAAGTAATTAGAACCTTTCTAAATTCTGTCGGCGGACTAAAGAAAGCTGCTGAAGAATCGGGGTTCGAGGGCTTGGAACTCAAGGAGTTTATTGATAAAATAAGTGGCTAAGTGATGTCGATATTATCTAGTCGGCAGTAATTACTATATGTATGAGGAGGTTAGGGTGCTTCAAGAGTTTATAGATTGTTTTCAGGGATACAAGATTGGAGACAAAATTAGTGTGAGAGATGTGTGTCTCCCACCGTTTGACGACGACCATGTGCCCGCCACTAGTGATATTGTCGAGTGGGTTAATCGCTACGGCAATTGTTTTGAAATAACCAATATCCAGCAACTTGAGAAAGACAATGCTGTTTTTAGCTTACACGAGGTAAGGGGTGTGCTTGATTTCTGGCAAATAGAGCCCTTTGTAGAATGCTTGAGGGTAGTTAATTTTTGAGGAGAACATGGAACCATTGGTAATTGATTTAGGAGGCTTGGGCAGTATCAGATTGGATTTGGAGAGCGGGTTGCCCAGAGTAGAGATCCAAGCTATTCACATTGGGGACAAGGGGAAGCACACTTCCACGACAGTTCTTTTGAGCAAGGAAATCACGGAACAAATAGCAGTCTGGTTGGCCACAGCACTTGAGGCCATGGAGGATACGGATGGATGATCGAGAGAGATATTTCAAGCTCGCGGCTAAAATGAAAGAACGTATGCCCGATTTTAAGATTGAGTATAAGGATGAAAGCTCTTTTATGAAGAGGCTTGGCAAGGTTTTGTTCTTCAACAAGGCTTTCATGACTCGATACACGACCACTATCGGAACCACAGTTTATTTTCCGAAGAGAAAAGACGTAGAGGCGAATCCCGGTAGGTATTTTTATACCCTCGCCCATGAGTATGTGCATGCTTGGGATTCCCATAATGCGCCGGTAGTCTTTCCAACCATCTATCTTTTGCCGCAGCTCCTCGCGCTCCTATCGCTTGGGGCTTTTTTAGCGTTTATAAACCTATGGTTCCTTTTGTTTCTCTTTGCTCTAGTCTTTCTTGCGCCAATTCCATCCCCCGGAAGAGGATGGGCGGAGCTTAGAGGATATGGTATGAGTTGTAAAGTTAGGAAGTGGCGGCACGGTTCGGTAAGAGAAGATTATTTGGACAGCCGAGTTGAAGCTTTCACGGGCCCAGGCTATTACTTTATGTGGCCATTTAAGAAATCCGTAAGGCGGACTCTCCAGAAGTATATAGACACGGATGAGTGTCTAAAAGACGAGAATCCTGCCTATCGAGATGTATATGAACTAGTTAAATGAAAATATATGATCTAATAATAGTGGGAGCTGGTCCCGCTGGAGTAGTAGCAGCCAAGAAAGCCTCGGAAAAGGGAATGTCCGTTCTTCTGATAGAGCAGGGGAAAGATCTCAAGAAGAGGAGGAGCCTAACCTCTGGTTTTTTTGGAAGAGGCTTGTTTCTTGTTGATCGTCTGGAATTGGAAGACCCGGTGCTAGGGAATGCCAAGGTGGTCAGGGAAATAATAGCCCTGATAAGGAGAGTCGCAGATCACAAGATTGAAACGCTCAAGCTGAAAGGGGAAAAGACTGGTAAATATTGTCGTTTTCCGGATCGCTTTGGTCTAAAACTCGCGTCTTATTATCGCATGAAAGTGGGCAAACGAACCGAGAGCATGTTCAACACTGAGGTTATAGCAATAGACAGAGATAAAGACTTCGAAGTGCATACCAACAAGGGCATCTTTAGATCTAACAAATGTTTGATTTCCACGGGCAAAAACTCTATTGAATGGACCAAAGATGTTTGTGCTTCTTTCAACGTCGAGCCTGAGGAAGAGACCATTAAGATTGGTGTTCGAGTTGAGGTTCCAACATTCAGGATAAATGATGTGCTAGTTGAGCTTGGTGATGTGAAAGTTTCCTGCGAGAGCGCAGAGTGCGACGATTCCAGAGTTGATTCGTTTGTCGGTGAGTGGGATGAAGCCAAAGTGTTGTCAGCATTTGGGCACTGCATGCCCGGCAAGAAATCCTCCAGAACCAATTTTATGGTGAGCACTGAGTCAAGCTCCCAGGACGCCATAAGAGATGTGCAGATAGTTAATGTGCTCACTAACGATAAAATAAAAAAGGAGCGGGTTGAAGACTACATGGAAGGTAAATCCGTTCTGGAACACATAGATGCTTTCAAAAACTTAGGAGAAGCATTCGAGGCGATTGAAGATATAATCCCCTCATTTATAAGCTATGCAACGATGTATGTGCCCGAGGTAAGATTTAGAGGTGTGATGCCTGTAGATCCTTCAATGAAAATTGGCAGTGTTCCCGGCTTGTATGGTGCCGGTGAATGCACTTCCAGGGTAAGCAATCTTATTGGAGCCATGGCCTCTGGCCTCATTGCTGCAAGAACAATTTTAAAGGAGTGAAATGATATGGAAAATCAAGACGTGAAGAAACTAATTTTGGATTATTTACAACTGCATGCCTGGGATCTGACATCGAAGATTGCAGAACTTAACGAACTCAAGTTCGAAGAAGATCCGCCAAGGTTAGTGTTGTGTATGACCAGAGAAGTAGATGATTTACCCAAAATTGAGTTCATGGGACAACCAATTCCGGTGGAGATAAGGGTTACTGGCGAGCCAGTTGTGTTGACGCACGACAAAGAGCAGTTGCCTACGCCCGAGAAACATCCTACGGTCAAGGAAGATGGTTTGTATCACCACAACGTAGAGGGCAGCGAAGAAGCACTTGGTCCATTTCCCAAAGCTGGAAACAAAAACGAAAGGGTAAGTAAGGCGATGGAAGAATGGAAAAAGCGCTGGCCAGGAGTTGGTGTTAAAAAAGACGACGAGGAGTAATATGTCTGATTTTACAACCATTTTAAAACGTGGGCAAAGACGATATATAGACAAGTATATGAAAAAGAGGAAGTTTGGGAAGTGCGACGGCTGCCAGACCCCAGCGCTCCTAATACATTATGAAGAAGGCGCGTCTGATCCAGAAGCGGCATGGAACGTGTGTGAGTTTTGTTACACGGAGTTAATAAATAACGAAGAATAAATGAGGATGGATTATGAAGGTGATTAACAGCAAAGAACTTGGGGAAATTCTCGATGACAAGGCAGATCCCGGCGAATTTTTTGATTTTGATAGCGAGGAGGATTACAGGAGTCCGTGTTGGGAAGTAAAGGTCGCCCGCGAGCTTAAATCTGTGCTCTTTCTCATTGATGCGAAAGAGGTGCTGCGTATTAACATCGATTTGTTTGACCCAGACGATTTAAACGACATTGATTATCTGGTTCACTTTATTCGCATGCTTAAAGAAGGCGATGTGAATGGCATTAAGACTGAGCTTAAAAAGGGACAAAGATGATAGGGTTTTTGAGAAAGATAAAGAACAATATAGGAAAAATAATTGTATGCACTCTTGTGCTGCTATTCATGCTGTTTTTGGGCTATTCCCTAGGAACATTTCAGCACATCAAAAGCGCAAGGATCGGCTACAAACTAGGGCTAATGTCTTTCTGTGAGCTTGAAGAAGTTGATAGATTTAAGGTTTGCCCGCTTTTGCGCGTCCATAAAGATATGGTGACAGGCGGCGCTTTAACTCTGTATGTGTGCAGTCAACGAACCGCCTTTATGGAAACAAATAGCTTAAGCAAGGAGTCGGTTAAGCTCGTGGAGGTTGTTCTGGAAAAAGCACGCAACGATGGAGGGTTTGTCAAGAATGTATGTTCGACAGAGAATGGGCTCGTGTATAAAATCATAGGTGTAAAAAATGATCAACATTCTATTTGAGAAGCTTCCCGAAGTTTTGCGAACGGCTATAGAGAAGCTACAGAAATCTCCATATGCTAATTCCTCTCCTGAGAGAAAAAGAGCCCTGCAAAGGCTTATGAAGCAGATAGAGCACCAGACCAATGATCTCTCAAAACTCATGAAAGTTGAAGACGAGGGGTTGACTGACCAGGAAAAAGGTCTTATATTAAAGGAGTTAGACGAAAAGCTTCGAGGTGAATAATCATTGAGTAAAATTCCGTCTCACAGGCCAAGGCAAATTGAATTTGTAGAGCAAAGACGGAAGACGGACTGCGGTATAGCTTGCATAGCCATGCTTACCAAGCATCTCTACGAGGAAGTTACTGAACAATTTCCTGAGCTTAAACGCTCTCGTGGTGGATTGTATCCCCACAGAGTTCTAGACATTTTGGATTCTCTCGGTTACGACTACAACGAGATATGCAGGCTCCCGCAGAAGGGCGCTGCACTCGTAGCTGTCCAGTGGAGGCAGCCCAATCTTTCTGGGCACTACGTTGTTTGGGATAGCAAAAGGAGGCAGTTCTTGGATCCTAAACATGGCCTGATAAATAAACGAGAAATGTTGAGATTGGCTGATGTGGAAATAATTTGGAGAATAGTCAAAAGGGGTTGAAATGAAACTACTAAATACCAGTGAGATTGGCTGGGGTGTGAGAATAAATCTAAATGGAGATGCGTTCCCGGTTGGAAAGATTTACAACTGGACCCCTTCAACCAAAGAATACAAACAAGTCTATGAGATAAAGAGCACAACAGATTACAAGAAGTTCTTGCCAGTGAAATCTAAATGGACGCTGGCGGTAAGAAAAATAAAATATGGAGATTAAGAAAATGGAATTAGAGAAAGCAGTTGAGATCGTTAAGCTAATAGCTAAGTGTGGAGAGTTTGATCCTTTGGACCCCAAAGGTGAGTGGAAAGAATTTGTGAAGTTCTCTGCTACGGTGAAGAAGGATGCGGTGGAGAAAATAAAGAAGGTGAAGCTGTGGGCAAAGCTTCATGGTAATATTCTGCCCAAAGAAACTCTGGACACGACTATTAAGAACCTTGGAGAGATTCAAGAGGCAGCCGCAGAAGTAATCAGGGATAAGGAAGTAATTCCCGACAAGTATGAGTGGAAGGAAGGTATGCCCATGCACAAGGAAGGCGATGCTCTTAATGACCCAGGGCTTGTTGAGCTATTGACAAAGCTCCCTTGGTTCCAGGGTGAAGGATTCCAGGAAGAGGAACCAGACATTGAAGTGCGAAGCCCGAGAGCTTTTAATGTTGGCGCTCAAGAAGAGTGGGAAGAGGAAATTCCATTTACTACTTTAGAGGATAGTAAGGCTATTACTACTAGAACATTCGAAGTGGGTAAAAAATGAAAATACTTAACACAGAGGAAGAAAGATTGTTGGATAAAGTTTGTGAAGTCTTCCGGAAAAGTTTTGACAGATATATTGGTGAGCAGGATCTGGATGCCATATCCAAGAGAATAGAAAAGGTGTGGCTTCAATACCCAGAAGACTATAATGACGATCTTATCAAAATTGAAGAGCCCAAGCTCCCAAAAGGATGGAAAGATGCCTAAGATGATGCGCCCAGGTGCGTTTGTTAAAGAATCAATTTTACCGACGAGAGAAGTTCATACATCTCCGCCGGAAGGCTGGGAAGTGTATCCCTTTTACGGGCTTCCTGATCCGCCCATATGTAGAAACATAGCTAAAGTGGGTGTAGATGACATGATAAATAGGTTGATAGTTCAGGCCGATTTCGAGCAGCGAAAGGTAGGCGTGACCATCTCCGACTACGATGCCGCTTATCTTACGTATGACCAGCGATGGATTATTCAGTGCAATATTTTGTGGATGATTCATGGTTTTCTAGGAAGACCGATGACGCAAGAGATAGTTCAAGCGATAAGAAACGGCGCGGCTGATGTTATACGATGGTTGGCCAGTGTCGAATCCAAACCAGGAGATTTCGGCCAAAATGATATTGGTTAATTCTATTTCTTTTTTTGAACGATCTAAAGAAGCTGTGGAAGAGTTTTGCACACAAGAAGGTATTGAGCAGCCTGATAAGATTATAGAAAAGTTAGGTGGGATTGCCTTTAGGTGGCCTAGTAAAGTTGTTTTGATGGTCGGTGATGACGCCGAGGATCAGGGTGCCACTAAGAATGAATTGTTCGTGAGGATTATGGACAACAACATGATGGGCGCTGTTCATTTTATATCAAAAGATTACGCCAAGGATGAACTTATAGACTTCCTGGAAAGGTGGTTCCCCGTATGAAAGTTTTGAATTCAGTTCCCCTTAGCAAACAGATAGGGCGGGCTAAGGAAATCATTTTGCCCATAGTTAATAGATGTAAGTTGGCTCCAGTTAGAATGTCCGAGTGGAATGGAGGCATGGAAATTGTCTGGGTTTATCCACCTTCCTATATGACGTTTGCGAACATATATGCATACATAGACATAACATCGGGAGATGATGGGCAAGCCGCAACATCTTTTAGGATTAATCGAGATGGCAAAGAAGCAATGAGGAATGCCAATTTCCACGAAAGCGACAGGTGGCTTACGGACATGACCACTTGGTTTGTTAAAAAGCTAGAAAAAATAGCTGCGGAGGTGGGTGCGATATGAAGATACTTAATGCTAGCGATAGATCTGTCATTTGTTCGCTTTTTGATCTGCCAACACCCGAGGGATATTACCATCTTGAAACAAACTGTCCCTCCTGCCTTTCATACCTCTGGATCTACTACCCAGAAGAGGATGATTTTGTCCTCCACCCTCACTGTCCTGCCTGCGCCAGAATTTTTCATGTGGTTTGGGATGCTGATACGCATGATTATCATACCTGGCTCTAACCTACTAATAATACCACATAAAGTTGGCGAGGTATATTCATTATGGCAGCAATATCGGTGCGTGATCTTCCCGTAGAAATCAAGAAATCACAGATTCACGGCAAAGGCGTGTTTTCTAAAGAAAAAATTAAGAAGGGTGATGTAGTTGGCCTCATCATGAAGAAGTTGAAAGGGGCCAAAGATACTGATTCTGCCTATTCCAGGACGGACATAGGAAAATACCTCAATCATTCCAAAGACCCCAATGCCTTGGCCATTTCCACCAAGAAAGGCTATGCCTTAGCCGCTAGTCGAGACATTCCCGCCAATACAGAAATCCTTGTAGATTATGAAGAATTCCAAGAGCTTAGCGGCATTCCGCAGAGGATTCCTTTGTCTAAACGAGCCGCAGAATACGTCGAGAAAAAGAAAGAAGAAAGTGGAAACATTACATATATTTACACCGAAAAGCATGTCAAGGAGCGCGACGAAAAGAAGGCCAAGAAGTTGGACAAGCTGTCCAAAAATATTACCAAAGTTAGAAAGGAAGTGGGCAAGGATCTCAAGTCTAGCGACATCAAGACAAAATATAACGCTCTGGCTGTAGCTCTCATTGACGATACATACGAGAGAGTTGGGAACAGATATTCTGCCGAGGATATGAAGCATTACGGCGTGACCACCTGGCTGAAGAAACATATAAAATTTACTGGTGGAACAGCCGTGATTAAATACACCGGAAAATCTGGCGTAGAACAAGATAAGAAGATCACTAACAAAAGCATCATTCCCGTTCTCAGGGAAATGGTGAGTGGCAAGAAAGATAATGATACGATCTTCAAGGGAGATAATTATTACATTACGGACAATACTGTTAATGCCTATTTGAAGCCATTTGATATCACCGCCAAAGATATTAGGGGTTTTCATGCCAATGAAGAGATGCGCAAAGAGCTTAAGAAGGTGAGAAAGGGAAGTCTTCCAAAGGAGCAAAAAGAAAAGGAAAAGAAACTCAAAGAAGAGTTCAAAGAAGCTCTGGAGAACACAGCTAAGATCGTAGGCCACGAAGCTGGAACTCTCAAGAATCAATACCTTGTTCCCGGATTGGAAACATCCTACACCACGAAGGGTAAGGTTGCCTCTCAATCTTTTCCTATCTCGAAGCGAGCCATTAAGTGGTTTGAACCTTACGAAACACAGCAGCCAGGTCAGTGGAAGAGCTATAAGCTTCCTCCCGGCGCTGGCACGCCGCTTAAGCCTATTCCAGAAGAAGAGATGTGGGAGATGCATAAGAAGAGAGAAGCGCCGCCAGAGGAGCCGGTGGCTCCTGAGGTGCCAAAAGAGGAGACTCCTGAACCAGTAGAAGAAGAGGCCCCCGTATGGTATTTGCTGGCTGCTTTCGGTCATGGGCTGGGGCGGTTCAGAGAGCTTGACCATGCGGATGATGCGGCAGTTGGCCTGACGGAAGATTTTGCTGATGGCGATCCTGATTCTGTGTTGTTCCAATTGGTGAGTGACCGACTTACAAACATCTGGCCACAAATAAAAAATTCGGCTGTAAAAGCTGAGTTGATAAACTTCCTTAACGCCAATATGCAGCAGGTGTATATTGATGAGCGTGAGTATTTTGCGCAGGCAGTTATGATAATTAGTGAAGTTAGTGAGCCTGGATTTGAGCCGCCGCCATATGCGATCTACGAAAAAAATGAAAGACCATCCGGCGACCCCATGGATTTGGATAATAGAGCCTTCGCCGGTATGGGTAGAAACTATCCAGAAGAAGACTTTCTATACAAAGTTCCCGAGGAGGCTGGCACAGTTATAGGTATGAGTGCTGAAAGTGCAGCCAGATCCATGGATGGTCTAATAAGGTGGGCGGAGCAACGAGCCGGTGCGAAAGCAGATCAGCCAGCCAGTGATGTCAAACTGTCAAAGCGAGCTGCGCTCGCGGAGGAGGAGGTTCAAAGACTTCTACTCCGGATACTACCGGGCACCCCTTTCGCCGGTAAAGCCTTCTCCGTAGGAGGCTACGAGCGAGACAAGCTGATGGGCATGGAGTCCAAAGACCTCGACATAGTTGTGGAAATGCGTGGCGGGGCTGAAGCCCTCTGCAAGTTTATAGCTGACAGTTTCCCCGAGCAGACCTCAACCCCTCGCCAGCTAGGAGCAGCCTACCCAATCTGGCACGTCGCCTTCAAGGATGATATAACTTATGAGGGCCAGCGATATGCTACGACAGGCGCTGAAATCGATATTGCGGACACGCAGAAGGAACACTACCCCGATCCCTCCTCAAGGCAGCGTGAGACGGTTTACGCGCCTCTCAAGGATGACATCGAGCGTAGAGACTTCACGGTGAACATGCTGCTCAGAGACCTCACATCGGGCGAAATAGAAGACCTGACGGGCACAAGCAAAGAGGATATAGAAAAGGGCATTCTAAGAGGCCACCCGGCTGTGAATCCCGACACGATGTTCTCTAATGACCCACTGCGCATGCTTCGTCTTATTCGCTTCCAATGTAAATATGACTGGAAGATTCCTATGTTTATGCTCAGATCAGTCAGGAGAAACGCCGAAGAGATACAGAAAATCTCTTGGGAACGCATACAAGAAGAACTCACAAAAGTAATGAAGCTTGGCAAAACCGCCCAGGCCATTAAAATAATGAAAGCGACCAACCTCCTTCCCTTAGTCCTTCCCGAAATCTATGGGCTCATTGGTGTCAAGCACGACAAGCGCAGCCACCAGGAAGGAGATGTCTATAAGCACACTCTATTAGTCCTCTCGAACGCCCCACCTACGATTCACGGGCAGCTGGCTGCCCTACTCCACGACATCGGCAAACCTGAGACCCAAGAGTTCATAGGCGACAAGATTCAGTTCTTGGGCCATGAGAAAGCGGGCGCAGAAATTGCTGAGGCCATCTTGCGCAGACTCAAGTTTGACGGAAAAACTATACAGCGCGTGAAATCCATGGTCGAGAACCACATGCGCCCACACTCCCTTGAAAAAGCCTCGCCAAAAGCTCTTAGGAAGTTCGTGCGCGACGTGGGCGAAGGCATGGTTGATGATGTGCTGGATCTTGCGGAGGCCGATGCTCTAGGGAACATGCCTCCCAGCAACTACATCCCAGAACTAAGAAAGCGCATCGAGCAGACCAAAGAGATTCCCGTGGCCAGGAAACCCATACTTAACGGCAAAGAAATTATGGAAATCCTTGATGTAAAACCTGGGCCAATCATCGGTCAGGTTGGAAAGTATCTGCTTGAGCTTCAGGATGGGTTGGCTGAGGAAGGCAAAGAGCTTACGAAAGATGTGGCTAAGAGAATGGTGATGGAGAAGTTTGCTGGAGGAGGAGGTGGCATCCCTTTATCAAAAAGGGCGGGTGAGGATGATGTCTACGAAAGAGAGTTCAGGCTGCTAATTCCACCAAGCAAAATAGAGGGTTGGGATGTTCAGGCTGATGATTACTCCGAGACTGGTTACCCTCGATACACGCTTGAGTTAAGCACCAGCTTCCCAGATATTCCAACGCACTATGAGGAAGAATTTATGCCCAAGGTCGCATACGGCTGGTTCTTACTCACCATAAAGCTGCGCTCCAAGGTATTGGAACCGGACGCACCCATAAGAGAAGGCGATTACCGCTTAGAGTTGCACTGGCCATCTAAACTTGGGGATATGGAGCTTGATGCCATAGAAGACGGGCCCACAATGATATTCGCTAAAGAAGGATCTTATAGCGAGCTTGATGGTGTCTTGAGGAAATTGTTGCCAGTTATTAGCAAGATAGGCGCCCTATCAAAAAAGATGAAGTCCGAGGGTTCTTTTGCTATATCTAAACGAGCCGCTGTGCCCACTATGCTATATCACTACGGACCCTCAGGAGTAGATCTAATAAAAGAGGGCTTGAAGACTCCCGCTAGTTTGTCTCATATGCCTGAAGTATTAGAAAAATATCGTGGAAGGGCGGCAGAAGAGCTTGGAAAAGAAGCCGAATCTCTAACTACAGAAGAAATTATTGAAGCTCTTGAAAAGCTACGAGGCCCTGGTGGTTCTCGTGTGGTTTCGTTATTGTTACGGCCAATAGGACCACAAGATGATCCTGAACAACAAGCATTCGCAAAGCGCAGAAAGCTGTATGCAGTTGATTACAGCCGTGCTCTAGCGGATGGACTGATTGAAGGTGTTAGTATTGTAGAGGAAAAGCCACGGAGCCAGCGCGAAGTAGAGCAAGGCTCCCTTCTCGAAGAGCTTAGTAAAGCCAAGGGATTCAAACGCACGAGCCCCCGCCTTCTATTTCAGGGCACCCCTCATGCGTTTGTGACAATTAAAAGTGGCACGCTGCCGGGAGAATATTTGGAAGAGATAAGTGATGGGTTTCAGCTTTCCAGACAGCCGCCAAGGTGATTGAGTTTCCAACAGAGAAGGTGACGCCGCCGGAAGAAAAGGGAGAGGAAGCTGAGGTTTTCCCTCTTGAGTATCCCCAAGATTACGAAGAGCAACAGAAAAGAGGCTTGACTGAAAAGCAACTAATAGATTTGCATGAGTTCGAGAAGAGAGACGCGAGATGAGCGAATTCAGGAAGAAGCACGAAGAGGCTGATAAGGGGAGCATATTCAGATATTTCACTCCGGATAAGATAAAGAACTTCCCATTCAAATGGTTTGGTCCCACTGAGGGAAAGCCTGCCGAGCGTGAATTCATAACACTGGAGACAACCTTCTGGCCAGTTGCGGGCGCGAAAGAGGATGAATATCTATCTGCTACTCTTGAGCTAGAAGGAGATGGGAAATCATTCAGACTAAAGATGGTATGGCCAAGCGAGCTTGGAGATGTATATTTTGGAAAAATGGCCAAACCTGCTGGCAAGAAAGACAGATACTACGTTGTAGATCTTCCAAGGATGAGTATGAAGTATTTTCCAATGCTACTGAGCAAAATCTATAAGTGGTTGGAATATGTTAGTAACCTCCCCGTGAATGTTCTAGCTTACTCAGAGGAATGATATGAAAAAGAATGTAATGCCCTTCCCATCACAGTATAAGAACAAATTGCTTTCGGGCAAGAAGAATCTAACTGTGCGTATTGGAAAGGAGATGGGCAAGTATAGAAAGGGAAGAGAGTATGATGCTCAGTCTTATTCAGGAAAAGACTGGGGCTTTAAGGTTAGGGTTAATACCATAATAACCACAAAGTTCAAGGATTTACATAAGCATGTGCCCAAACAAGTGGCTAAAATGAAAGATTTCGTGAAATTAGACCCGAAAGATAAGGTCCAGGTAATTCACATTAAGCCGTTGATTGACCTGTCGCACAGAGGTAAAATGAAGAAGGAAGCGGCAGTTATACCTCTGCCGCCTGAAACCGAAAAGGTTTGGGCGTGGGTTGAAAAGAACTACGCTCGTTGGGCACTCATCGACATTATGAAACCAAGAATAACGCAGAAACAATATAAGGCTGTTGAGAACCAAGTCGATGAAATTCAAGATAAAATAGACGATTTGTTGCCAAAGATTTATAACGCAAAGACTCTTAAAGAAGAGGTTGAGCTTTTCTTGACCAGCGGATTGTTTAAAGATTTCAAAATTCCTATAATGAATCCCGAACTGCTTGGGGCGGTAGATGAATACAAAACGTTGTATGTGACCCTTCCAAGAGGCGTCTCCAAAGTCAGTGGCCCAATAGAAGACGTATACATTCCCAACGCAGAAAGTAAAGCTTTTCAAAAGGTTTGGGGCTTTGCGGATTATCCTAAGTTTGAAACAAAAATGACGCTCAAAGATGCGTTGCACATGTTGTCCGACAAGACCTCTAAATTTTTCGAGAAGGGAGAGCCTCTGTGGGATGAAGACCTTCCAGATTATCTAATAATGAGACGCAAATCTCTTCAAAACGCTAAGCTAGATGATCTTAGGTATGATGATGAAGGATATGAAAAGAAGCCTACGCCAGAGGAAAAGTATGAGAAGGGAAATGTCTTTGTGGGTTATGAAAACACAACAATACCTATAGACTATGCTGGCTGGGAAAAATACAATCTTCCTCAGGTCTTAGTCCCTGTAAAGATTATAGTGAGCATGGAACCACAGAGAGCAGAAGATCCACTAGGCGAGTGGGATGACCATCTACGAAATCTTAGAATTTTTGTGCCCAAGAAGTTTTTACATCCAAAAGATCCAAATGAATACGAGAAGTTTAGGAAGAAGCTTAAATCAACTACCGAGCACGAGATGCGCCACCTAGTCCAAACCTTGATTAGCTGGGGCAAAAAGCTGCCGAGAAAGCTTCCGAAAAAAGACTGGGCGGAAGAGGATCGCTGGAGCAGACCAGCAGGGCTCCCAACAACAGAAACTCCTGGCTATGGACCTCATGGCTATAAAACAGAAGATATAAAGCAATGGGATGAGGTAATAAGACGGGCTCCAACCTCCGAAGAAAGAAAGACATTGGTGGAGGAAAAGTGGAAGCAACTGGAGAAGACCAGATTGCCGCATGCTCTAAGAGATATAGAGTATCATTCTAACATAGGGACTGTTGCTGATGCATGGAAAAGAAGATTTCATCAAAAGTTTCCTGAACGTTGGGGAAATGAGCGCCCAAGAAATGAAGCTCTCAAAGCTTTTATGGCTGCTCCACCCTATTACGTTAGCGGCGGGCAGAACAAACCATATTTCATACAAGCGCCAGATATGCCCGAGGTGGGATTGTCCACAAGGGTTTGGCCAAATCATTTCTTGTGAGCCTGAGAGCCAAGATGGACGAAGAGCTTGAAGAAATAAATCAACTGCTTAAATACATAGGGGCTCTGGATTATGCTCAGGATTTAAGGCGTAAAGAAATAGAAAAAGCAAGTGAAGAAGAAGATAAGCGGCGTTTGATCTGGGAATATGAGAAGACAGATCTTGAGCGGAAAGATGCCGTTGGTCGCTATAATGAACTCAAGGCCAAACCAATGGGCGTCTGGGAGAAGAGATATAGAGATGCAGTGAATAAGTTTTTAACAGAGGTTGCGAGATGAAACTATCTAAGCGTGCCGCAGAAGAAGAAGATTTGCTGCAAAAATTACAGGAGAGCGAAGAAAGATATGATCTTCTTCACCGTTCCTCTAAGTATCAAAGAATTGCGGAACGTAGAGGGCTTTTAACAGAACTGAAAAAGCTTGTGTCCTACGAACTTGGTGATATTCTTGAAGAGTTATCAGGAGATGACGATTTTTCAGTGCTGGCGAGAACCCGCATAGAGAATGTTATGCGATACATTGAAACAAAACTTGCCAAGCTGGAAGATAAAAGCGAGGAACTGGAATGAAACTATCTAAGCGGCAGCCTATCCTGAAATGGATGAAGGAAAATGTGAGGGCGAAGCATCATGGGAATTGTTTCTTCTATGCTGCCGCCATGTCTCTGCTGTTCCCTGAACTTAAACTTATGAAAGGCAAGCCGCCACACAAAGGCAAAGGCAAGCACAAGGAAGACACCGCACACTTCTGGGCGGAGGATAAGAAGGGAAACATATTTGATCCAACTGCGTCTCAATTAGAGAAAGATTATGATTATAAAGGTAAAGTTGTCGATGCGAAAAAGAACATAGATTTCGTGATTAAAGACAGGCTCTTCAAGAAGCTTCCCGAGAAAGATCAGGAAACTATTAAAGAAATAACGCCTAGGATTTCCAAGAGATCAAGCTGGAAAGAGGAAGAGAGACACGAAGCAGCGGAGGTATTAAGAAAACACTTCCCTTTCATTCCGCCAGGATATTTCGGCGGTTGGAACATTCAAGCTTTAAAATATGGCGGAGGCTCTTCGTGGGAGACAGACGCCTTTGAAGCCTACGTGCATATTCCAGGAATAAAGTGGGAGCCAAGGATAAGATTAGAACTACATCATTTTAAAGGCGGAAGAAAACAAATGACACTGGATTTAAAATGGGATCCAGAGCTAGGAGACTTCAATACCGGCTTGATAGGAAAGCCTCTAAAAATATGGCTGGAAAACGAGGAGATAAAGGAGAAGCTGCCCAAAATTCTTGAAATTATTGAAAGTGTTGGAGTAGATGCAGAAACACTGAAGAGTCTAAAGCAAAGGGGCATAACAGAATACCAGAAGCCAAGACCTACTGGAGCGGTCCAAAACATAAACTTCACGGAGCTATTCCCAAAGAACTTATTCAAGAATTTCATAATAGAAAACTATGACGTAGACATTATAAAGGCTCACTTACCACCGCTCACGCCTAATCCAACTGAACCTTACTACTCAGTGGATATTCGCCTAACATACGGCGGGGTTCACATCCAACTAAACATGCCGAAGATGGACCCAGTGTTCAACGAAATGGTTATAGCAAAAACTATGGGAGAGTTCGACAAACTAATTGAGCCTATCAAACAGGCAATCGACAGCGGAAATGATCTTGCCGAAGAAGCAAAGCAGCAATACCCAGAAGAAGAGCTAGAGTTGATAGGAAATCAATCATTACCTATATCTAAGCGGGCTCAGGAGGTAGACCTAAGAAAATACTTCCCAGCCCATGTTTTTGGCACCATGCGAGGTGATAAGCCGCAATGGTTTGTTACTAAGTATGAACCCAATGAGATAGAAGCCTATCTGAGGTTTCACCAGGGAGAAGTTTTTCTGCGTGTAGATAAAGAACAAGATAAAATCTCCTGGGCTATGGGATGGCCAGAAGAAGTTCATCCAAGCGGCAAAGAGGGTGTAGAAGTGCGCTGGGGATTTACAAATGAATATCGCGGCGCTGAGGTGGAAAACCTGAGCAAAGGTGAATTCGAAGAACAACTCCCACAGATTCATGATTTGATTGCTGAGTTCACTCTAAAGAAGGAAGAGGGAGACAAAGACCCAGCGCCTCCAGAAATGAAAGAGGTGTTTCCACCAGAAATCTTTAAGGGTTGGGATACTCTGAAGTATGAAGATACTGTTATACGAGCGGGAAGTAAAAAACTAAATATTTATCTTAAAATTATGCTCATCCACCACGAAGGTAAGCCAGTCTCATACAACATATTCTTTGAGTTATTCAACCAGGATGAAACATCACAGTATAACATACCCGTGGGTGGAAACTTCACGGAGCCTATTCAGGTCATAAAGAACATCGGGGCCAAAGCTCAAGCGATTAAGCTTGAAAGCCAAACATTCTCTATATCTAAGCGGGCAAAGCTATATGGCCAGCCAAAAGAGATATTGGAAAAGTTCTTTCCCGAACTGTCTATAACAGTTTTCGGTGGTTGGACCTCTATGGAGGGAAGAGAGCAGGAGAAAACTGGGCGCGAGGGAGAATTATATGGAGCATACTTCATGGCTTGGGTCTCTTTCCCGAAGCAAAATAATTTCAATAATGGATACTTCTCTATAGATGCGACAAAAGACCGATTACCCGCAGGACATCTTTCATGGCCATCGCAGATAGGAGATTTTAACCTAGGTCTCAAGGTGGATATAGATAGGAATACTTATACGCTTCATTTCGATTTTCCCAAAGATGTCGAGAAAATAGCTCCTATTATTACTACGATAGGAGGCTTTGCGGAGAGTATGAATTTAACGGACCAAAGGGGTGGAGATACATCAAACGTCGTCCCAATAGGGAAGCCCTATGATCCAGATTTAACTGAACTGTTTCCCAAAGAGATGTTCCAAGGCTGGGACATCACAAACTACAGGAATTCCGATGTAAGTGCGAACATCGGAATCAAGGCGACCTTCGGAGCCCAATCAAGAGGGCGCGAGAAGGAGGTATTTATTATTTGTCAAAAGCCTATAGAAACCCCAGCACCTCTAAAGCGATACGCCAAGCAAGACATATATGCGGGCTTCCCGCAGACTCAGATAGATATTGAGACATATGACCTAAATGAACTGAAATCCCTAGCCCCGGCTATAAGAATCTTAATCGAAACAATCAACGAGAATATAACCAAAGAGCCTCATACGGAAGAGGAGATAGGAGAGCTACATTACTACGAGGATAATCTATAATTTCCGGGCTAAAGAGTATAAGGAAATAGCTGAATTTATTTGCCTTTCTCCCATACTATAACACACCAATATCATTAAAGAAATACCGTAAAGCAAATGATACAAATTGCTGTATATTCTCCCCACTTCTTACCACCATTCCCCACGTATAACCCACAACATACATAAGACATACTATAGTAGGTCAAATCAAGCCACATCACGCCACCAATCCCATAATACAATGGCGCGATATAGGAAAGACATAGCTCTTCTAATCCTTCCCTCCCTTGGATCTTAGACCAGATCCATAACCCACCTAAATCCTATCACAATAAGCAAATGACCTATGACAAAATGTCGCGTAGCCCCATCTACCTATCCCATAGATACATGTATCTATAATCTAATGATACACTCTACGTAGCAAACTACCCCATATATCCACTATTACTCTTCCTGTAGCTCCATATTACTCTATATTCTACTATATGATAGACATAATCTCTCCGAATCGGTGGTCGCCTCGTGCGCCGGGGGTCCGCGCCGCCTGGTACCGTGGCAGAATGTATACACCCTGTATATTTTTTGCAACACAAAAAACTGAATAATTTTGTGGACTTGGGAAACTTTATTTTTTTCGCTCTGTGGTTTTGAAAGGCGAAAGTTTTGAAAGTTAGAGTCGGAAGATCACGATCCTTGAGTAATGGGGTTGTGGTCTTACGATCCTCTCACTGTTTCTTCAACCCCTTCACAGGAGATATGTCAATGTTGCACAACATCCGCAAGGCAGTGCAGGCCCTCTACCCCCGCCTCAACAACCTCAACACCCCCTCGCCAAGGTGGCCTTGCAGCGCCTCGACGCTGCACTCACCAACGCCACCGGCATCATCGACCCCAACGACCCCAAGGCCAAGGAGCTGGGTCAGGCCAGGGACTTCGCCCTCACCATCCTCAACAACAGCTAAACACTCCCCTCCTCACAAGGGCTCTGTAGGAGCCCCTTCTCATATGCACACGTATATACTACGTGTGTATATGAGAGGCCAACAAAGGAGCAACGTCATGTATCCCTTCTCTGTGTCTGTGCAAGACCCCACCTTCATGTGGGAAGTAGGAGACGCACTGAGCAATGCAGTGTGGCGTAGGAGGCGTGGACTTCAGAGAAGAAGGGTCACCAGGTCTGGTAAGTATCCACAAGACTTGGTGTTCTTCTACCACCTCTTGCTCCGTGCTCAGTTCATAGCATCGACCAAGGGAGACACCAGGCTTCTAGTCCACCTCACCAAGAGAGCTTATGAGCTGGGTTGGTTGAGGGTGGGGAAGGAGAGTGAGTAGCATGCGTAAGACTTGGAAGGGTCGTCTGTCTTACAGGCTCACGGCAGTTACCATCTGGTGCCGTGGTGTCAACCACACTGTCTTCATCTACCTCCCCGTTGACCACGACGGGAAGGTTCGTTGTCCCGAGTCAACCTACAACGCCCTCATCGAGAGGGTTACTTCTGGGCAGCGCGGTCGGACCATTTGTCCCGGCGGCGTTGGTTTCAGCCACCTCTAAAACAGGAGGAACAATGAGCTATCGTATCGAGAAGAAGCTGGTCCACGGTGAGTGGGTGGAGGTCAAGGTGTTTGCCCCTTCCCGCCGTCGTGGGTCAGTGCAGAAGATGAAGGTGCGCGGCACCGACCAGCGCGGTGCGCTGCATGTCGCCAAGGAGCGCGGCAAGAAGTTGGAGGTGGGCTGATGGCCATGTGTAGACCACGAGGCGGAAGGTCAGCCCCACGCTACCATCATGTTCGAGACGCAAGTGAGCGGCGGTTGTGGAGGCTGATGCACCAAGAGCAAGAGCAATCGGAGCAAAAGAGCGAAGTGGATGCGATGTGCGAGAAGTTAGCCGTCTACACGCTGGCCATGGACTCGATGTTGGCTCAAGTCAAGGAGAAGATGAAGTAAGTAGCAAGAGGGGCCCCTAGGGGCCCCTTGAGTCAGTACTGGAGGAAAAAGCAGATGAAGTAAACATGGAGCAACCGGAGAGAGAAGAAGATGCTCTGGGAGATGGGTGCCCGGAGAGTCAGTGGGGCTTTGAAATGCACCCTAAAGGTCCGCGACTGACAACCACCACCTCACCAAGAGAGACAACATGAACGGCATCTACCCCTTGTGTTTCGGTTGAGTCAGCGGCGGCTAAGTAATGAACCTTACTTGTATTTGGAAGTATGTGGTTCGAGTCCACAAAGGTTCACCAAGGAGGAGTGATGAGCAAGAAGATGGTCAAGGTCTGTGGTGAGTGCGACACTCCGCTGGTCTGGATGGAGTGCAGCATCGGTGGTATGTGGGAGTGTCACAACTACTTCTGCTACTACTACTTCTACAACACTCACTCCTCCCCGCCCGTTGTGGAGCGTGAGTCTGACGGTGAGGACAACGCTTACTACAACTCTTGGGACTGAGGGATGGGCGCCGTGTCCCCTGGACTTGGGCGCCACCTGAATGGTCTGTTGTTTCAAGTAGTTATGGTTTCCCAACCGAGGAGGGGCGCTGGAAACCTGGGGAATCATTGGGGAAATAGCGCCGACCAGGGGTGCTCAGACCCCAGACCAGTTTTTGCCAAAACACCGTGTCACCGGAGAGCTAAATGACCAAGTGGGAATACACTGTAGAGCGGTTCATGTTCAAGTCTCGTATCATTCTCGACACCCACAAGCTACGTAACTGGCTCAATGGTTATGGCTCAAAGGGGTGGGAAGTGGTGGAGATGGACCGCGATGAGGATTGCTACATTGTGACGTTCAAGCGACCCAAGAAGTTGCGGCGAACTAGACTTCAGAAGGTCTAGCCAGAAACCCAAATCCTGACTTAAGTACCAGCAAAAATTCCACCAAACACCGTATCAAAAACGGAGCTACGTGCCATGGATAACGACGCCATCAACACAGTCATCGACGCGCTCAAGTCGGCTCTCGACAGTATGCCCACACCAGAGCAGGGCTTCCAGGTTGTCGAGTATTACTGGAACAACGACGTTCGCAGGATCACTGGTGAAATGGACAAGTCGGTGCGTATCCATGTGTGGGGCAACCGGACCACGGTGTGCTGGGGCTTCGACGGTCGGTTCGTGACTCGCACCACCTACCACAAGGGTGGAGACGTGACCTGGGAGTGCAGCATCAACTGGCTCACGGAAGAACAGTGCGAGCGGTTGGTGGAGCTGGATGGTGACTGGCACGCTCTGCGTGATGAGATCAACCCCGATTGGAGGAGGTAAGCCATGACGTTGAGAAGCCAGTTGATTGCCAAGGGTTACACGCAGGATGGTGACGGTCATTGGGTGAAGCCCGGTTGTGTGACCTACTCCAAGGGTTGTGTGGTGGCTGACGATGTGATGGCGGCATCTCGGGCTAAGACTGGCAAGCGGTTCTTCAACGTCTACTTGGGTCCAGTGATGTGCGGTCCCGATGACAAGGTGGCTGAGGTGGATGTAGACGCTTCAAGGGAGCAGATTCTCGACGCAATTTACGAGGTGTTCCCAAGTGGCTTCTGGAAGGTGTATGAGGTGGATGAGTCTGGCAACCGTGAAATCAGGATGTTCTAAACAACCCAAACAGGGAGAAGATAGATGAAGGCAATCGTAGCAATTCTTCTGGTGTTCGCAGTCTCGGCGTGTGGTGGCGGTGAGCTACCGGAGACAGCCCAAGATGTCTGTTACGAGAGTGGCATGGCAACTTGTCAGCGGGTGATGGAGTGTAACTCATCTGTCAACTTCGACGAGTGCGTAAATGTGTTCATGGGTGGTTGCTGCATGGACGCTGGGAAGTGTGGGCAGATGGTGACAAACCAGCCTACAGTGGAAGAGTGGGATGCATGTCTGGACGCACTTCGTAATAATAGTTGCAGCAACATAGTTAACGGAATTCTACCGGCAGCCTGTTTGGGGCTGTAACATATCGGAGTCAACAACCAACAAGGAGAGAGACAAATGAAGGCAATCGTGGCAATTCTGGCATTCGTGGCAATGGTGTTCTGTGCTGGCAACGTGCAGGCAGACTGGCTTGACGGCTTCAGCACCACCTGCATCGGCTGTGACAGCATCGTGCCGACCACTACGACCCCGCTCTACAGCACGTCGTATGACTACAACTCTGGCAACTTCTACGACGTGGACACGTACAGCGACAGGACCGAAGTCAGGGGTCACAACTTCAACACTGGAAGCATGTGGAGTGGCACCTACAACGACGATGGCACTTCATACGGCACCGACAAAGACTACAACCACTGGACCTATGACAGCAACTCCACCGTCTACACAAACACGAACGGGACAATGTGCTTCGGGACTGGAGCACTACGAAGTTGTTTCTAGCAACACCGCACCACAGCAACCAGCTAGCATGGTGGTCTTGGGACCAAGCTGGTTGCGCCAAAGGCGCTTGAGCAATGCGCCAAGACAACAAGAGGAGAGACTCATGTTCAAGACGTTTTTGGTGGTTACTGTATTGGCTCTGGCAACGTTCGGTGCTTACACGGCGTATGACCAGTATCACCACGACGTGGAGTATACGGCTGACGTGGTGATGGACAGGGCGAGGCTGGCTGCCCGTGCTCTCAACGGCGAGAAGCTGCGCTAATATGCCTTGGGACAAGCACAACCGCAAGAAGCGTCGGGAGCAGATTCGAGCTAAGCAGCGTAAGCCTCTTCAGCCCTGCATGGTTTGTGGAGTTGAGACTTTCTGCGATGCCTACATCCGTGACGACAAGACGATGTGTCAGCGTTGCGCTGAAATGTGGGACATGCGGTTTGACATTGAGCACTACGAGGAGCGATGGGTAGATGTCCAAGAAGAGGAACCGCCGCCGAAAGCGCCGTGGGAGAAAGAGAAAGCCTAACGTGAGAAACCATATCGCCGTGGCAGCATTTCAGCACGGCGGAAGTGGTAGACATACGGACCAAAAGAAAGAAGCCGACAAGAAAGCCTGTCGGGGAAAGGTTGAGGATCAATGAAAGACAGACTGCGTGAGAATCTGCTGGACACCTGGAAAGAGGGGGAGATCAACCCCGTGGAGTGGCTGGAGAAGCGGCGCGAGTCTGTGATGGACTTGGTGGAGTGTGGTGTGCCCTCAGCCCTGGAGTTGTGGAAGCGGCTGGATGAGGAGATTGTGTTCTTCCTCAAGGCGACCAACTTGAAGGTGGAGGTTGGTCCCGACCCCATCAAGTGGGAGTCCATTCCCGACTACGGCGCCCACATGACCCGTGAGGAGTTTACCCGCCACTGTGTCGATGGAATGTTCATCGATGACGACGGCTTTGGGGAGTATGCCACGGATCTCCAAGTCTCCGACATCAAGGTGCATCCAAGTGATGTCCGTGGTGGGCTCTGGGATGAGCGGTTCACTCACGTAGTCTGGTACAACAAGTAGGGGATTGAAATGTCGCTACTGGAAGCTTTCGGAGGAGACAAGACGATGAGCAACAAGCCGTTCAGGGTGGTCTTCATCAGGGGACCAAAGAAGACAGTGGAGTATGGACATGACACCAAGGGCGGCGCAAAGACTCGTGCTTACGCCCTGGTGGATCTCCACGGTGGCTTTGAGCACTGCCCGATGAACGGCCCCGATGAGAACGGAGTAATCACGGTGGATGCCTCGTGGTGGTATAGGAGCTAAGACGATGCAAATACACTTGCTTGCTATGCCAGAAATGCTTCCCGTTCCGGATAACATTACGGTGCTTGCCGATTGGGAAGAGGTGACCATTGTGACTGACAGCAACCGACGCATCACGGGGCAGCACATCGCGGTGGAAGGAACGGAGGATGCTGTGAAGGATTGGCTCCGACCGTTCGATGGCGTCTGGGTTGGTGAGGGTCCGCCGCAGTTCCAGATGTTCAACGTCATGCACATCAAGGAGTAGAAGATGCTCATCACAAGAAGCGGCGTTAGGGATATGATTCAGCAAATCCTGTCCGATGATAGGTACGGCACCAGAGGTCACGACCAAGAGGATCTGGCTCAGGATGTTGTGGTTGGGCTCTCCCTCTACGTGAAGAATGGCCCAGAGTTCTTGTGCCTTCCAGACGCCATCCTTCCCTTCATAGACGGCACCACTCTCGGTGACATCGTTGCTGGCTACGGCAGACCGCTCGGTTACCTCTGCTCCGACTGTAGGTACCCGAAGTGGTGCATGACCCCAGCCGAGGTGTTGGAGAAGTATGGGAATGTGAGTGATTGGGTCGCCAGAGCCAATAACCCACTGCCCAATGGTTTCACGGACATAACTCCTGCCTGCCCGAAATGCGGTGACTGAGAGATGAAGAAGGCCAAACACAAGCTGGTCCCTATCCCCGAGAAAGATGTGGACTTGGAGGGTGAGGCTCTGGACATTCTTGAAGCTGATGTGTGGCCTTTCCAGGGATACGACAGAGTGGCTGGCCAGTGGCCCCCGAAACTAACGGACAAGAGGAGATAGCAAATGAGCGAAACCTCCCAGGAAATATTTGACCATCTCGTTGAAGACGCCAAGGAGCGCTACCACAACTACCACATTCTCACCGATGTTATGGTGGTAGATGGCGTGGCGGTTGAAGTGGAGTTTCACCGGGTTGGCCACAATGCTTCTCACCAGTTTGCGATTGGGATTCTGCCCGATGGTAGGTTGGTGAAGCGGAGCACTGGTGAGGGTTCCGAGTGGGACTACGAGCTTGATCAACCGACCTGGGAGACTAGCATCCACATCATCAATGAGACTCGGTGGCCTTACGTAGGTCACTACTAAGAGGAGGAGGAGCCATGGTCAATCTGTATCCCGATAGTTGCATGACTATCGATGAGGATCGTGCTCATGTCGTCTACGACTGGAAGGATCACAGCGACTTGCTGGTTGGTAACGACGGCGAGTGGTATCTCGCTGGGCGCAACTCCAGTAGGGATCGTGATGGCTGGAGCAACCTGATGTGCGTCTCCGACAAGCTCGACACTCTCAACCAGGAGAGGGTCCGCATCATGCAGCGTCATGGTCAGGTTGACAACCACATCAAGGCGATGGAAGCGAGAAAAGACTTCCAGTGGTGCGTGGATGAGATTGCCAGCGAGGCCAAGTGGGAGCTACGAAGCCGCAACTTTGGTCACGCCAAGAGGCTGAAAGCTCTGGCGGATCGATGTCGCCCTCTCACCGACCATGTGTGGAGTCAAGACTGGATCGAACACCGAGAGATGATGGCAGATTGTCTCTCAAGGATGGAGCCATAAGATGAACACAAGCGACCTTGAGAAGTATGGACTTCGTGGTGATGGTCAGATGCGGGCTGATGACTTCATCCACAACGGCGGTTGGTATAACGCCAAGGGTGAGAAGATCGGCTGGGGTGACTTGAGCCGTGGTGACCTTCAGCGCATCAGCATGGAGATTCCAGAGGGCGATGTGTTCTACGTTCTCTCCGAGAGCGATTCCTTCTGGAACTTCGTGGAGTCCAACCCTGGCCTCACTGGTGAGTTCTGCGAGACTGACCCCACCGAGAAGAACCCTGGACTTGAGTATGTTCGGTCCAAGGTGATGTGGGTCGTGGTTCGTGGGGGCAACTATAGCATCAGCAAATATAATACGCAACTCGGTCCAAGAGACTATAACGGTTTTCCGTTCACGGCTGTAAGAAGCTGTGATGACATCAACCTGTAGTATCAACCAACAGCAAAGGAGAAGCAAAATGGCCAAGAAAGCATGTCCCATCAAGAAGAAGGATTTCCTCAGCGGTGCGCAGTCCATGACGGTGGAGGTCGCCGGTCAGACCTTCGACCTCAGCCCCCGCTCGTTCAGCAGCGGTTCCGTGGGCTACTACGCCACCGGCAAGGTGAGCGTGGTGGTGGACGGGGTGGTGGTTCCCCTCCAGCTCGGGCTGAACCTGACGGTCATCGGGAGCAAGGAGGCCAAGGAGTAAAGGAACAGTGGCTCTCCGGGCTTCAGGGCTCGGAGAGCCCAAACCTCAAACCTCTTTCTGCGTTGCCCATTGTCGGGGGGCAGCGAAACGGAGAGTCCGATGAAGTGTTTTGGTTTTCGTTTTGAGGTATAGCAACATACGGCGTGGTGGTCTAATTGGCAAGACGCCCGGAGGAAACCCACCAGTCATGCTGAGCCCTTGCCTATGTCGTGGGTGCATAGGTGAGGAGGTAGGCATGGCTGTTCCGGGAGATGTTGGTTCGAGTCCAACACACGCAGCCAAGATATGTGCGATGGTCTAATGGTAAGACGCCTAGGTGTCCGCTGGCTGTTTGAGCCATTACTCTGAAACCCCCATTGGTTCTGCGGACTGAGCTGATGGAGGAGGTAGGGGTGGTGACGAGGGCAGTCATCCTAGGAGATGCAGGTTCGAATCCAGCTCGTACTACCAAGTTTGAAGGACAAAACCCAAAACAACGGAGGAAAGATATGCCGCTGGTTCCCTACAAGCAGCGCCTGAGAATCAAGCTGTCCGGTTCCTACTGCTACATCTGCCGGAAGGCCATCCCCAAGGGGAAGGTGAAGAAGGTGGGTGACAAGTGCATCTGCGACCACCACAAGGTCGCGAAGGACGGGGATGAGTGATGAGGTTCCCGACTTGCGACGAGCAGGGAAACTGCCTCTATTGCAGTGCTCCCCGTCTACAGTGCTGGTGTGGAGCGAAGCACATCTGCCTCGACTGCAAGCGAGCGTCCTGCTTGTGTGACAAGGACAACGAAGTACGGAACAAGCTCTACGACATTCTCGTGGACTATGACTTGGGCGAGCACGGTTGCAATGGTCTGATCAGCGACCTTCTCGACAAGTTCGACATCAAGGAGAAATGATGCGTTCTGACCTCTACAAGCTGGGATGGAAGCACGCAGGGATCTGCTACTCGCGGCATGGACTTGGTGCTGTGCGCCTTGCTGACTGTGCTTTCGCTATGGGCAAGGTGGACTGGTCAGTGCTGCCCCCAGAGATTACCTGGCGAGAGGCTCTGACTCGTGACTACCAGGACGGCTGGAAGGAATTCACTTCTCACCACCGCCGCGAGGACTACTACGACGCTCACGTAAAGCTCTGGGAGGAGAGACAATGAAGTATACACAAGAAGACCTCATGAATTCCTGGGGCACGGCGAAGTGGGCTCATGCTCATAACGCGCTCTACGGTCAGCGTTACACCTTTGAGGCTGATGGTATTTCCCCTTGCCACCTGCCGTCGTTGACCGATAATGACGAGGACTTCGACTGGGCTTGCGACATGCACCAACCTTGCGCGGGGACGTTGGAGGAGATGAGGGCTCAGGCTCGCAAGTGGAAGGCTCGCTTCCCCCAGCATGAGGTTGTGCTCTACAGCCGAACCTGTCTTGATGCCCAAGGGCGTTGGGATGATGATGCGATATACAACGAGTTCTTCGTCGGGGAGGTATAAGCATGTCCGACAAGAAAATCTTTCTCGCTGGTGACCATAACCATCCGGGTGGTGTCTGGGCTGTTGACGTTGACCATTGGGACTGGATGATCTTCAACGGCTGCTCCCCCTACGTTCTCTCGAAAGAGGAGGCGCAGAAGCTCCTAACCGAGGGTGGTATGGGCGTGGACTTTGGCGAGGAGGACAACCGCTGGAATTACCATCCCTATAGCCCTCTGGGTGACTCGACAATCGAGGAACTGAGCAGAGACTGGGCGAAGGATTGGGACTATTGGAACGGCGTGCGGAATCGGCTGGAGACTGCACTGCACGAGAGAGGATGGTGAAAAGATGGGCGTTTACAAGTATGGTGGCCACGGCGTGGACGTGGAGCTTATCAGCTACAGCAACCCGAGCGATGTGTTCTGGAGCGAGAAGTGTAATAGCTTCGTGATTGTGGAGCCCCGTGACCCCTCGCGTGCAATCTTCACTCACCCAGAGCATGGCCCCGTGCATCTCATTTCCATCAATGGACTTGGGGAGATCCGCTGGGATGTTCTCCCGTGGGAAGTCGATCATCCCGAGCACAAGGCGGCGATAGAGTTCTTTGGTCTGTCGCTGGTGGAATGATGAGTGGCGGCAAGGTAAGCTGCGCCTCTGAAGCAGCCGCTGCCGTTCGCCCTGGATTTCCAGAGGAATCTCTGGGCATTCAGGAGTGCTTTGTTGTCCTTAGCTTAAATGGACTTCATCAGCCAATTGGCAGCCCCGCGATGATCGCTATGGGCAGCGCAAATACGGTTGAGGTTCATCCTCGGGATGTGTTTAGGGAGGCAGTAAAGAGGAACGCCGTAGCGGTAATCGTGGCTCACAATCATCCGTCTGGTGACACTGAGCCAAGCAAAGACGACAAAAGCTTGACCCAGCGGTTAGTGCAAGCTGGTGAGCTATTAGGGATTACACTTCTGGATCACATAGTTATTTCCGCTTCCGACAAATTCGTGTCGTTTGCGGACAGGGATTTGATTTAACCAACAAGGAGAAGATAATGGCGCGACGTAAGAAGAAGGGCTTGCTCAGCATGATTCTGGTTCTCAGTGTGCTGGCTCTCGCAGTGTTCGGTGGCGTTGCCATCTACAAGCAGTATAACAAGCCCGTGAGGGAGCACACCACCGAGGCGGTGAAGCATACCGAGAAGGCGGTGGAGCATGTGAGCGAGGGCGTCGATGAGGGTCGTGATGAGGTGGTGGAGGCGCTGGAGGAGCTGAAGAAGATTCTGGAGGAGGAGTAGGAATGTTTGCATACACTATAGTTTCCGCTTCGCTTTTGGGGCTGATGCTCCTGTTTTTCCTCTACCAAGGGTTCACGGAAAGCCCATTCGCTCTGCTCTTTGCGCTGCCCATGCTCGTGGCTGGGACCTACGTCGGGCTGACGTTCATCGACAAGGCTCCGCTTGCTCTCGGGATTGTGGCGTTGATCCTGATGTCGGTGGAAGCTCTGGCATGGCTCATCATGATCGTTGCTGGTGCCCTCCACGATGAGGGCGAGATGGGGTGGATAGGGACTTTGCTCTTACTTCCCACCGTCAACACTATCGTCTACTTAGGCTGTGCGTTTTAGGACTTAGCATATGGGCCAGTCTCCGGTGGAGCCGTTGCGGCTAGTGCAGATCTCACCCCTGCTGCTAGCTTCTCAAAGCCCCCGGAAGGATGGTATGCCGAACGGTGGTGAGTTAGGCATACAGTGGGTTCGAATCCTACGCTGGTCTCTAAGAAGAAGAACAACAACGGAGGAACAAATGTATGAATCCATGTTGAATTTTGCATACTTCATCGGTGCTCTCATTGCCGCGCTCATTCTTTTTGGCAGTGTTATGTCGATTGTGGGCACCTTGCGGTTCTGGAAGCAATGGGACAGGGTTGACCGCCTGTGCGACCGCCGTGATGAGTTGTACATGAGCTTCATTCAAGACGGGTGGATTCCCCCGGAAGAGCACCGTTTCAGGGGTTTCTATAACATCGTCAACCAAGAGTCAGCCTTAGCAATGGCGGCTTAAAGGAGGAAACAATGATCGAGTGTATGAAGTGCAAGACCCCCATGAAGGCTCGTTTCATCGGCACCTGGGTGCGCTGCGACAAGTGCGGCACGAAGCACTACATCTCCCGTCGCCCCACCTAGTAACTATGGGCCCTTAGCACAGCGGTCTACTGCCGCCGGCTCATAACCGGTCGATCCTGGGTTCGAATCCCAGAGGGCCCACAAAGGAGAACAATGACATCAAGGTGCGACATTTGTGTTGACCCTGCGTGTGATGGTAAGCAGTGCTGCAACTGTGAGGCATGTGACAAAAGGGACATTTGCCACAGAGTTCTAACCCCCACAATCAGAATCACTACCAAATGCACGCAGTCTTGTAGTCATTGCTGCTTCTCTTGCTCGCCCAAAGGAGACAACTTCATGTCTCTTGATGTGGCGAGAGAAGTGAGTAGGTTTCTTGTAAGCAATAACATCTCATACATTAACATAATGGGTGGTGAGTTCTTTTTGCACCCCGAGTGGTTTGATGTCATCTCAACTCTGTGTGATGGAGTTGAGGTGGTGAGAATCGCTACTAATGGAGATTGGGTGGAGACAGAGAGCGAACGAGTTAAGCAACTTGCCAACTCACACCTGATAATCTTCGCCATCTCCAAAGACCGGTGGCACACCAACAAGAACGTGGCTGCCGCTGAGGAGTTCTGCTCCAGAAACAACATCCCACACAGAGTAGCAACCGAGGAGCAGACAAAAGAAGAGTCGGTTGTTCCTGTTGGAAGATCCCGGTTTGAGTATAACCTTTACGGTTCGTTCTCAAGATACTGTGGTAAACCTGATAGGAAATATAGCTTTCTCATCAACGAAGAGGGCATAATATCTAAGTGCCCGTTCGGTGCCTGGGAGTATGCTGATGTGTCTGAGTATCTTGACGGTGGATTCAGTGAAAGGTTCAAGGAGTTCACCGGGGTGTTCTATTCGGAGTTCATTCCAAACTGCTCAACTTGTTTGAGGGTTTGGAATAAGGCAAGGAGAAACAAAGATGTGTGAGCTTTGCATTGCTGGAACGCTGACGATTTGTGAGCCCGTTAAGGGTTGGGACTTAGTAGTGGCCCAACGTGATGGCATGCTCACCCAGATTCGCAAGGGCGATTTTGGTCTGGTGGACCAAAATAACTACCAGGAAATCGGCATCATCATTCCCAAAGAGGTGATGCCTACAGAGCCACACTTCACCTGGGAGGAATTCACTAACCGTGACCGTCCCAGCCGGGAAGACTTGAGCGACATTGAGTATGCCAAAGAAGACAAGCTCATGGAACACGTCGCTCACTTTGCCAGGGAAATCCAGATGAAAGCGGACACGCTCTCTGCCATTGCCGACCTGGTTGCTTCAGCCATCGCAGATGGTTTCAACAACGAGGGCGAGCTTTTCGATTGGTGGCTGAGCGCTAGGCTGGGCAAAGCCATGCAGGAAAACGCTGACAAGATTCCTGAGGAATTCAGGCTATAAAGGAGACGTTATGAGCTACCAAGGTTATATCCAAGTTCTCTGTAAGAACGGACATTACGAGGAGTTGAATATAACCTCTTGGGATGGCTTCACATATGTCTTCAGCCCGGAGGATGTTGGTGACGACCCGGAATTCTGGGTTCTCTGGAAATGTCCGCATTGTGGCGAGCTTGCTGTCTGGACCAACAGGTATTCTATCTGGTGGCAGGAGCATAACGACAGTTGGCAAGACAGTTGGGGCGAGTTTGAGTATGAAGGCCCTGTAGCTCTGGAGTTTGCTGAGCCCCCGGTGTATAAGACTCCCGAGTTTCACGGAAGACGAGAGAATGAAAACCTACAGCGTTGAAATCAAATACGATTGCGGTGATGGTTTCTGGAACATTTGGTCCATCCAGGAGTTCGATACTGAGGTTAAGGCTCACGAGTATGCTAGGGAGTGTCCCATTGAGCACATCCCCGGCAACGTCAAGGTGATTCTCCACACTCGTGAAGAAGTGCTGCTCTTGAGCAGGATGGACAACGGACCAAGAAAAGCCGTAGGTTGTGCAGGCTAAGGAGACGACCAATGAAACTTTCCCGCATAGAACTCAACTTTAAGCTTGAGAACGCCGGTTGTTTTGTCAGCTCCGTGCTCAGGGGAAGTCTCAAGGAGCCCACTATCATCTTGAAGCTGAGCGATGGCAAAGAACTGCCAATGCTTGAGCACGACTTGATCTCTGCGATGAGCCAGCTTGAGACGGTGCTGGGGCACTTGGGCGTTCTGCGTGGCGATATCAAGGACCGTGGCGTGGACGTTGAGGCCATCAACCAGGCTCTTCTCGCCAATACCGTCAACATTGGCGCTTCCGGTTTGGCTGAGCCGCGCCCCGAGGAAGAGACTTGTGACAACTGCGGCGCTGAGGTTTACGGAACCGAACTCTGCTTTGACTGTGCTGAAGAAGTGAGGCACATGCAGACTTTCGTGGATGAAGTGTCTGATGTCATGGATGGGAGCCTTCCAGATGATCCTCGCAGTGCTGCTGAACTGTCTGAGGATCTCAGTCGGGCGGTCAGGGATGGCAGAAGTGGCGCGGCTGACCTCATCAGTAGGCGCATAAGGGAGGGGGCGAATAGAGTGCAGGCTGCCTGTTTTGACGGGGACATGGACTGCGCTTACAGAGAGATCCCTTGGGACCATTGCGATGCCTGCATCGGCTGTGGTGGTCTGCCGGGAACTGCTGTTTCTCAGGCTCGCCAGGGGAAGAAAATCCAAGCCATCAAGAACCTGCGGATCTGGGCCAACGAAACCGACGGAGTTGAGTGTCCGGATCTCAGGGAGGCCAAGGAAACCGTTGAGGCTTGGATGAACAGATGGGCTCGGAGAGAAGAGACTTCTCCTGCGCCTCCTGTTCGTCGTAGGCCACGAAGGGAATAAGACAATGGAAAACGATTACTACAAAAGACTAGCCATTGCTGCGCTGCTTCAGTCTCCGTTGAGCAAGGTGCAGGTGATGTTAATAGCAAGAGACATGTTCGGCTGGAAGCAGCGTGAGACTCGCGAAAGGTTCAAGGAAATCGCGGATAACTGTCTCCTGGCTGACTCTGGGACTCTCTGTGTGAAGATAGGGGACGCAGTGTACGCCGAAACGGGAGACCGAATGGTATTCATCAACGATGAGTTTCTGGCGCAATGTTCCATCGAGCAAGCAGCGGCGCTGGCGGACGCGAAAAACAAGTTATTGCCAACCCAAGGAGAAGAGGGATGACTACCAAACAATGTGACAGGAATATCAGGGAGCTGGAGGCAAGGCTCAAGGACACTAAGCAGGATTATCCAGCAATGGTGCTCCGCAACTGCATCACCACCATGAAGATGAAGCGCAAAGAGGCACGGAGAGCCGAGCGCAACGCCAACAAGGAGGAAAGCAACAATGGCTAAGGCCAATAGCAAGGAGCAGTTTTCCCGCCGCCACCTCACCGCCGAGGCGAATGCCAAAGCGAGAGCAGCCTACAGGGCCAAACAGAAGGCGAAGATTGCCAACGCGAAAGCCCGTGTGGAGGCTGCGAAGCAGCGCAGTTCGGAGGAGCAGCTTGCACGGCTGAACGCTGCTGGACATCGGGCTGTGAAGGAGAGGGCGAGGCTGGAGGGTGGCTTCACAGCTATGGAGTTGATAGTGGTGATTGCTTTCATCCTTTTCTGGGTTGCTGTCATTGGTGGGGCCATCTTTCTCATCGCTCACTGCAACTTGTTTAGCTTCTAACATATCGGGGAGCTACATACTGAGCCGACCCTCCCGGTCGATCAGAGCTTATTGGGAGGTTCCTCTCCGCGATTAAGTGCCGTTGGTTCTGTGACTTATGATCAGGGCTTCTTACACGGCGTAGCCTTCCCGTTTTTACGACCACAGTGACCAATTATGGTCACAAAGGGGAGCATAATGCTCCAACGACAGGGGGTAGGCCCCCAAATAGCCAAGGAGGAAAACCATGGCGAAGAAGGAATGTCCGATTCAGAGGGCGGAGTTCAACGAGCACGCAGACGCACTGACCGTGGAGCTGGCGGGTATGAACCTGCTGGCCGAGCCCAAGCAGTTCAAGACGGGTTCGATGGGTTACCACGCGGGCGGTAAGGTGAATCTCACCATCAATGGCAAGGTCGTGGCCTGCCAGGTGGGGCTGAATGTCACCGTCATCGGTTCGAAGGAGCTGCCCGAGGAGGAGGCCGAGTAGTAAACAGGGGGAGCCCTTCGGGGCTCCCCCGATGCGTCCATAGCTCAGCCAGGTAGAGCAGCGGACTTTTAATCCGTTGGCCGCAGGTTCAATTCCTGCTGGGCGCACTAATTGTTCAGGAGAAAACAATGGAAAAGAACACCATCGACGATGCAAACAGCGCCAGATGGAGGATGACGGAGGCGGTCAGGGAGCTTGGGAATCTGGCCGATTCAGCCGAGCATCTGGGACTGAAGGGCTTGGCGAGTAGGCTGTGGGATCTGTCAGCCGAAATCAGAGGTAGTGCCCAGAAGTTGTATCAGGCATGGAGCGACGAGTTTCATAGCCACTGCGACACGGTTGAGCAAAACACGACCAACGTGGTAAAAGCGGCGTTGGTTGGGGTCGGGCTGGCTGAGTCGAAGCGGGAGGAGGATGACGATGAGCAACCATAGCGGAAGTTGGTTCCCTCCGTTCCTTCTCACGCTTTTGTTCTGTGGACTTGGGCTGTGGATCATCTCCACGCTGGCTCATGCCTGCGTGTGGTTTGACTTCAGCAAATAGGAGATATGGCAATGTTCGACAGAGTGGACCTTGATGTGAGACACCCTGATGGGCGAGTGGAGCGTGTGGTGCTGTTCCATCAGATGCTTACCCCAGCGTTGGCTGTGCTTGATGAGCTTGAGGCGGCTGGCAGGCGAGGTTGTGAGGCGAAGGTTGTTACTGTCGATGCGCCGCGCCGCCCATTCCGTTTTCCGCGTGGAGCTTTGCCGATAGACCTGGTGGACAGGATTCGTCGCACAAGGAGATAGAGTGATGACTTTCAAGACTGTTGGTCCCAGCGAAAGTGATGCTGAGATGGGCATCATTATTCCTGGACTTGATACTCCTATGTGGAACGCAGACATGGATCACTGGCTTCGCTTTGACGTGGATCCCCCTCCCGCCAGATACGACAACGGCAAGCAAAAGCTCAAGAGACTTCAACCCAGGGTGGTTAGGATGAGGTGGTGGAAAAACCCACTGGTTTTCTTTAACCCTAACTACAAATGTGCTGCGAGCACTCCCATCATCAGCGGGGAGATAGACAATGGAGTTTGAGCTTTTCGCAGTTCGGGTGAAGACTACCTGCTGGCCTCCGGGTGAGGAGTATCCAGACGGGGAATGGTTTGAGCCTGGGCGCTTCGGTGGAGACTTTTCGGATGCAAGAGAACCTCCCACACGAAATGCCTTGTTTGCAGACCGGGCCACGGCTGAGCGCTTAGTGAAATCGTTTGGGGATGTGGCGGAAGTAGTCACGTTTAAATGCGTGGAGATAGACAATGCTAGTCAACGGACTGATACTAAAGGGAGATGAATGCCCTTTCAAAGAACATTGTGGAATAGCACAAATGGGTTCCTGTCATCATAAGGGCGTGGATCATCCTTGCGACTTCTCCTGTGCTTCTGCTCGCGGCTTCAACATGATACTGGTGCGGGTAAGAGAAGGAGCAATTGGAGGAAAGACACACCTTCCCAGGCCCTCATTTGAGGGTCGAGTTGGTGTTGTTTCGCGGGCTGAAGGAGATTGTGTCTGGGTTCGCTTGGATGATACGGAGATCATTGTGACCAGGGACAGTGTGGAAGAGTTCTGCAAATGAAAACTACTGTCAAAGCTCTGGTCTTTCTTCTGCTTTTCACCGCCACAGCATACGCCGAGGACAATGATAATCTCTGGGCGTTCTCTTTTACGCCGATTGTTATTCCCGCTCACACTGTTTTGCATGAGAGTTTCCACGCTCTTAGTGTTAAGCTGATGGGCCGTGATGTAGCGAGCTTCAAGCCGTATCCACATATGCACGATGGAGGCTTCTATTTAGGCAGAGTGGATGGCTGGACAGGCAATCCACCTCCAAGCCAGAATCAGGAATTAGCTTTCTACGTAGCTCCGTATGTGATGGATGTGGTGATATTTGCTGCAACCGACTCCATGCTAAGTTCTGGGGCAGTGAACATCAAGACTTTCTGGGGCACTACGCTCTACCTGTTCGGCATGGCGGCTCCTCTCGTGGACTTTGCTAAGGGCTATGCCTATAGTGGAGATTGGAACAGTATTCGTCAGTTGTCCAAAGGTAGAGCTTTAACCGCGAATGTCTTGGGCTTTGTTGCTCTGGCGGTAGGGCTTTACAGATTTGCCGTTCACACAAGAGAGCTTTTAAGATGAATCTCGAACTACAGGTTCCACTAAGGGAATTGATAAGTTATTTTAATCCCGAGAAAGAAGACACGGAGGAAAAGGTCTGTGCTGGAATTGATAAGCTGGTCAAGACTGGTGCAGATCCAAGGGAGTGCCTTGACTTCCCTCTCCGCTTAGCCGCTCGTGGTGGATTGCTGATGGTCGTTAAGCACCTGATCAAGAAGTATAAGGCTGACGACACAGTATACCAATACGATGCGCTGAACGATGCGATTGAGAACGGGCACTTGGATGTTGCCCGCTACTTAATGAAACGCTTGAAGTCTCGACTAGTTCAGGCCGAGAAACGTTCAACCCCAACCTTCTAGGAGACAACGTGAGAAAGATTGTATCAGCAAAGATTTTGCCGCCTCAATATTGGGGCGACAAAGCCAAAGTTATGGTCAAATTTGATGATGGCGAAGAGGGAATGGTTTTCAGTTACTATCACGATGAACTAAGTTTCTTCCCTGACGAGTTCATCGGGTTGACCGAGCGAGAGGCACTTGATCTTTTCCACCGCAAAGATGTTGAGTATTTGCGCTCCTAGGAGGAAAACATGGAAGCCATTGAAGCATTGAAGCAGCTCTCCCGAGAAGTCGAAGAGGCAAGAAAGAGGGTCAAGATGACCGGAAAACAGGCGTTCAATCTCATCGTCTTGCAGGCAAAGCATAACTATACCGGCTGGTATGGCTACTGCTCAAGTAAGAAGGTGATCGAAGTTGAGGGCAAGGAGATCGAGGTTGAGCTTCACAAGGTTGGGCACAACGCCAGCCATGAATTCTCCGTTGCTCTCCTGCCCGATGGACGGCTGATCACTTACTCCTTCTGCGTGAATGACCCGGAGGATGTGATCGAGTTCGGGTTGAAGCCAACTGAGGAGAGCGTAGACATTCGGGGCACGGCGGAAGAGGTTGATTTCCCTGGCTACTTGGGGCATTACTAGGAGGTTGCGATGAGCAAAGAGAGAGTTGTTATTCTTGAGCCGCTTTCGGTTGATGGAGAGTCGAAGGCGGTTCTGGTTGACGAGGCTGGAGAGGTGCGTGAGGCGGGGATGGTTGCCACCTTGAAGGAGGGCCAGCCCATCCACGGAGATGAACTCATGGCGATTTCTCCCACCGCAAACCCCTCAGTCTACGATGTCCAGAGTAGGATGTCTCTCAAGGGTAATGGCTCCAAGGGGCCACCTAAGGTGGCGACACAGGAGTATCGGAACAACTATGACCAGATTTTTGGCTCTCCCGAGAGCCTGCCCAACTAACAACAAGGAGAGAAGGAAATGCTTACGAAGATCAAAGACGCAGACGGCAACGAGTTTAAGGTCCACGGCTACGGGCTCAAGGCGCTGAACAAGGCTCTCAAGGAGGCCCGCTTCGATGGTGAGCTGGAGGGCACTGGTGAGATGACCGTCAATGAGGCGGCGACCATGAAACTCTACCTGGCTCGCATGGGCGGATTCAGGGATCCACAGGTGCGGAAGCACCACGGGATCATTCAGGGTTTTATCCGTTTTCTCGGTAGGGCTTTGAAGACGGGCAAGGGGCTCACTCTGGAGCGGAACAAGAAGGCTCCGCCTGCTGACGCGGAGTAAAGGAGGCAACGACTATGCTAGATGAACTCTACTGCAATGAGCACGAGCTTGAGCGTGTAACTGACGAGCTTTTTCGCAAGATGACTAGCGGCAGGCTCACTGAAGCAGAGTTCAACAGTGAGTATAGTCAAAGCTACCAACTGCGCAGAAAGCTGTCCAAGCACTCCTGGATTGTCATCACAAAGGAGTGGCTCGACTCTCTGGAAAGACTCACCAAAGGCAAGCACGTTCTGGAGGTTTGTGCTGGTAGCGGCTGGGTCACGAAGCTGATGAACAAGCGTCGTGGCTGCAAGTGGACTGCGACTGACAAGGTTGTTGGAAAGAACAACCAATACGAGATGTTCAGCCAGAAGTGGGTCGTGGAGATGGAGGCGATGGATGCTGTGTCTCGGTTCAAGCCGGATATAATCTTTGCCTCGTGGATTCCCTACGAGAGTGAGCTTGACTGCGAGCTTGGTGATCTCGGCTTGCCGATGATTCTGGTCGGTGAGGGCTGGGGTGGTTGTACGGGGAGCGAGAAGTTCTGGCACAAACACGGCAAGAAGATAATTGAACCCAATGCCAAGTTTGACTGGTTCACAGATATCCCCCAGTGGTATGGGCTCCATGACTATACTTCGCTGGTTCACTGGGATGTTTCTTCTGCCGCCGATATTTCTGACTTCTGTGTTTGCAGCAAGCCTGACTTAATGAAGAACATAGCTGACGGCAAGGATTTTAAGTATTGCCGCAGTTGTAAGAAAGAAAGAGCTTAACGGCTGCTACGCAGCCTTGGCCCCATCGTCTAGCTTGGTCAAGGACACTGGCCTTTCACGCCAGCGACACGGGTTCAAATCCCGTTGGGGTCACTACTTAATAAAGGAGACAGAGATGAGACCGACTGTTCCAGAGAACAAGGTTGTAAGACCTGAGAAGGCCTTTGCCGAAGAGAAGACTCCTACCGCAGAGATGGAAGTAGAATTCGACGATGATGAAATCACTGCGGTCAATCCAGTTGTGGAGCACAAAACCAACTTCACTTTCAGCGATAAGGATGTGAAGATGGTAATGGAAGTGGCTGAAGACAAGAGCATCTCTTATGACGCCGCGCTGCACTTGGTTCTCAGGGATGCGCTGGACCTCTACCACTGGAATCACAAGAGGCCAGTATGAAACCGAGTCCAGAGATGCAAACAGTGGTGACGGATCTGTTGGAGCACTGGACTAAAGGCAAGCCTTATCCCGGCTCCCATGAGTTCTATGCTGGAATGATTCGTAACTACCGAGCTATCGTTCGGAACTATCGCAGGAATATCGCACATCCTAAAACCTCGCCCTCTCTTGCGAGGATGATGAGGACGTATATTCCGGTGTATCTGGATCTTATCCAGGAACTCCGGGAGAAATTGGGGATGAAATCATGAGTAGAGATCTACAGGCTGAGAATCTGACCATTAGTGTTCCGAGTGCTGACCCAAGATGCGATAAGAACTGTCCCTACTGCGTGGCTAAGCTCACCGGGCTGATGGAGTCGAACACCAGCCTGATGTTTCGCAACTTGGAGAAGGTGAAAGCTGTAGCCAAAGCAGCTGGAGTCACATCGGTCCTGTTCACTGGCAAGGGCGAACCAGTGCTGAACCTGGATTTTGTGCGGTCTGTGGCTGAGCACTTTAGAGAGTTTCCACTTGAAATCCAGACCAACGGTGTTCAGTTGCTCAAGTCACTTGCGCCAGAAAACTGGCTCCCCGTGACACCGCACGGTGAATACGACGATCTGGTACTGAGGCTGGATCGTGCTGGCTTTAATGTGATTGCTCTTTCTATGGACAACGATAGGCAGTTCAGTCAGTATATCCCGCTGATAAAGAGAATCAATCACTTCGGCATGGTAGTTCGCCTAACGGTTAATCTCACCAAGAAGTTGGACCGCAGCGCGGCGCAACTGGTTTCTTATTGTATAGAGAATGGCGTAAGGCAACTTACGCTTAGAAGGATCGTCTCTCCTGAACACCATGTCGATCCAGAGGTCGCCAAGTGGATCGAGGACAATGGACTTAGCGATGAGGAATATGGCGGAGTGGTGTATAATCTGGAGAGGTTGCTTCGAAAGCGTGGCAGAAAGATTCGCACACTAAACGAAGGCACAGAACTCTGGGATTTGGAAGGGATTTCCATCGCACATAGCGACTACTGCGTTCAGGAGCGAGCTGAGGCTGGAGGGATTCGGTCGCTGGTTTTCCAGGAGGATGGACACCTATATACCTCCTGGAATAGCCCGGCTTCAATCCTGTTCTAAGGAGAATAGAATGAGCTACTGGAGAGACGAACACGATAACGAGTGCGCCAAGCTGTATTGGCCAGGGCTCGCAGAGCCCCTTTACCTTGAGGAAGAGTGCTGGAGTTGTAAAGGGGTGTCTGGAAAGACGGGGAGCAAATACCCCTACAATTCCGATGATGGCAAGTGTGAGTGGTGCAACAGTAAAGGCTACAGACTTACTGAGAGCGGCAAGGCAGTCTTGGCCCTCCTGAAGAGGTGGGGCGATGGACGCTAAAGAAGTTGCCAGCGTCATTGAAGCTGTTTTGACTGGCAAGCATCCAGCAATCAGAAAAAGCAAGGTTGTTATTCACGAAAACCAACTGGTTTTGGAACTTGGCCATAACCAATTGTTTCTGGTAAATGTCCGCGATGTTTCGCCAGCCGACATGGACAATGCCGAGAGGATTGCTTGTGAAAAGGCTGGAGAGTTTGGACACTGGAGCTGTGGAGTCTGTGGTGTCCACAACATTCCGCGCTATGAGTGTGGGTGCGTAGCAATCAAGGAGAGTAAAGATGGCGAGACGAAAAAGCACGTTCCGTAAGCTGATGATTCTTGGCGTGTTGGTGCTGGCTGTGGTGGGTGCGGTGACGGTGTATAACAAATACAGCGAGCCCGTGATCAAGCACGGCGAGGCGGTGTTCGAGAAAGCCGAGAGGGTGAAGAAGGTTCTGGAGGAGCCGCCCAAGAAGAGCAAGTAAAAGGCAACGGCGCTACTCTGGTTTGATCCCGCCAGAGAGTCGCCACAGGGAGCGCTACAACTCTAAGTGGAGATGATTCCTACGCCTCTCTCTCCGCGCCTGAGTGAATCCTGTCCAGTGTAGGGACGAGTAGATAAGGTGTAGTGCGTGCTCAACTGTCGGTGGTGGGGCTGACGACTGAGCTTTTTGAGGGAATATGGCCAAGAAAAAGAAGATTATAGTCCAGTGTAAGCTAAGAAATCCAAAGGGTTCTGGCTCCTCGTGCGGAAGCAGATGGAAAGAGATTCCGCTGGACGGAGGCCAGTCTTACTTTTACACGGTTCTTTGGCTCAAAGAGAAACACGCAAAGTTGGGAAACGTTGTTCCTGTGGTCCATCCCGATACTGGTAAGACCGAAGAAGGCTGGGAAATCGTTGAGGTTTGGGGCAGGAAGGAATTGAAAGAGGAAAAGAAGAAATGAGTGATAAATATCATCAAAAAGGTGGCATTGTAGCTCCCGGACTTCATATTGCTATGGCTGACATCCTCAAAAGAGGGTGGTGTTTTGATATGGGCCCTGATGGCTATTGTGTAAAAGTGTGTCGCACTAAGGATGCGGATAATCCCCTCAGATGTCATTGTGGGAGATTGGCTGTATCAAAAGACCATCACCATCCTTATTTTCAGGATGATACACTGTGCTATAAATGCTTGAAAGGGCGAGAGAATGAAGTGTAAAAACTGTGGAAGCGAAAGGGTTGCCAGCATTACCGCCAAGTGCGCGGATTGTTGTGGCACTTCCATCGGGGAATACGATAAGAGCGACTACGTTCCCGGCGACATGGGAGTTGGTGGTGGCGACTACGTGGAGTTCGACTGGTGCCTTGAGTGCGGGCAGATTCAGGGCGAGTGGCCTCTGGAGAAGTGTAAGGCTGAGGAGTTCGACCCTAAAGCCTGCGAGGAGTGTGGCGAGACGGACTACTTCGATGAGGTCGGGGAGTGCGGCAACTGTGGGCACAAAAAGAAGATGTGGTGTCCATGCTGCGAGAATCAAGCTTACTTCACCAAACTTACAGGTTTGCCGATACGCAACGCCCCTATCACTGGGCCAGTGGCTCGCTGCGATGTTGAGGGCTATGGGTGTTTGGTCAGCATCACGGATCTCAAGAACTACAACGCGGGGATGTGATGGGAAAAGAGAAAATCTGGGGCTCGGAGACACTTCTATCCATTCCGCTGGAGAAGTCTGGGTGGAGCTTAGACCTTCTCATTTGGGAAGACCAGCATTACCAATACAACACCGGCGAGCCCATGCATACCAAGGTGGAACTCTGTTGGAACATTAGGGGTAAAGTGAAGCCAGAAGACAAGGAAAGTATAGCAAAATATTGTGATAATGACATGGCTCAAAACATCATAGATTATATCCTTGGTGAGAGAAAACGGGCCAACGGCCCATTTCGATAGGGGCTATAATGTATAAAGATGACTTACAAGCACAGCTTGTTCGAAACGACACGCTGGAGCGGGAGAACCTGGAGCTAAAGGCGGCAATAGCCGCGAAGAAGAAGCCCAAGGAGAAGCCCAGGATGACTCGTGAATCAAAAATTAAGCTGGCCAAACGTGCTGGCATGTGGGCGGGCGTAATGGCGGCTCTCGGACTCGTTGCGTTCTTTGTGGTCGCTATGAAAGACTGTAGTGATGATTCCAAGCTCAGGATGGAATTCTCCAACAAAAGAACCGAGCTGCTTGGGAAGATGTGCGAGCAAGGATGTAGTAAGAAGTTTAAGCATAGACATATCATTGGCTACAGAGATACGATCTATGCGACTAATAATGGCAACATTCTGCGAGCCATTGGATGCAAGTGCATCGTTGAAAATGAGGGAGTAGAAATAGTAATCTTTAGGCCGAGTCCTGCCCAGGCAAAGCTCATCAAGAATTGGGGCGAGGCTTACGACGCTCTTAGGTGATAAAGGAGGAAACAATGCTTCTCGGTTTTCACAGTCTTGAGAAAAACTACGACCACAAGAATGACAGGGTTGTGATCAGTAAGACCTGTAGCGTGACTGGTGAGCGCTATGAGGTCAGCATCACCATCGCTCAAGCTGAGGAGATGGCGAGCCCAGACAGACGAAACATCCAGATGATTCTACCCCACCGTTCTGCCGATGAGCGTGAGTTCCTGATCAGCGGCATCACTCCAGCCGAGTGGAACCAGACGTTCAGAGGAGATGAGGATGGAGAGGATTAAACACTTCTTCGTTAATCTCTTCACTGAGGTTTGCCCGAACTGCGAGTCTGCTTGGACTGGTGGTCATCCTGCTCCTGAAACCATAACCTATTGTGTGGTGTGCTCTCATCCACGAACCGGCAAGCTTAGGTCTTGGGTGTGGAGGCCTAACTTCCTGCACAAGTGGCTGGTGACGGATAGGAACTTCAGGAAGCTCAAGAGAGAAGGGAAATGGGCGTAAACGAACGACTCGATGAGGTTATGAATCTCATCGGTGAGATAAACTCTTTCGAGCACTACATGGTGAACCTTGCCCCCCGAAAGCTTTGAAATCGTTGTGGTTAATTGCTATAAGGGCATCGACTGTATGGCTGATGACTACGATGAGGAAGAGGCTCTGAAGGTCGCGCCTCGGACAGAAACGGCCAGGTTCTCCACAGAAACCCCACTTGGGTATTATCTGATGACCAGCCCAGGAATCGGGAAGCTGTGGTGCGGTGATGACTTCCTCCACCTTCTGAGGAAATACGAGGAGACGTGCGAATGACATCTGGGGATCAGCTAAAAAGCATGGACATGGCCTGTGAGGATCCGAGGCGGCTTCGTCGCAGGGTTGCCCAGCTAAAAGAGGAGTGGGAGCAGGAGAAAGCCAAGCTGGAATTGATAGAGAAAGCCTGCAAGCACGACTGGACGGAGCCGGTATACGATCCGATCATCCACGAGGCTTATCGCGATCCAGGGGATCCTCCGGGGACTATGGGGGTGGATCGGCGCTTGCCTATGGATGTGCCTCGCCAGGAGATCAAGCGGTGGTTTAGGGAGTGCAAGCGGTGTGGTAAGATTGAATGGACGGAGCGCACCAGGCAGAAAGTAACAGATGTTCCGGCCTTTTAGGAGGGCAAATGTCTTATCGAAATGATCACGGCGCAGCGATTCTGAGGGCTGAGGCTGCGGAGGCTGAAGCTGCCAAGCTGAAGCTTAAGTTGGAAACCAGGGAGCTGGCAGACTCTATACTGGAGGATGTTCCACCTGCTCCCCAGCCCGAGCCCCACCTTGGCGAAACCATCCTGAAGCTCATGGAGAATGCTCCTGAGCATTGGAGGTATGAGAAAAGCATTTATACAGGAGTGGGCTATGGCAAGTCTGGTTTTGTCTACAAGAACAAGCTCGCTGTTGTTGAACGTTTCCTTTCCGTTCTCGTTTTCCCTGTCAAGAAGAAATACAATGGAATAATGGATAATGGCGAGATGGAACTCACGAGCCCAGCACAGCGGATTTTCAAGTTTAGCTCGCAGATAAAAGACGAGATGGAGAGGATTGAAACTCTCAAGGTTTTTGAGGCTGCGACAGAATAAGGAGGAAACAATGCAGATGAGTAGGTTTTTTGGGAGTATGTTGGTCATTATGGTGATGGTCTGGATTGGCCTCATCGTTGGTGGGATCTTCCTGATTAAGCACTGCAACTTCTTCAGCTTCTAGGTGGGTGATGCTTTTCTGCTGTTGTATGGGAATTGGCGAGGGGCTTCTGGCTTTGGGAGTTCTTCTTTGGACTGGGGCAATGCTGCTCTGGAGGAAAATGAGAGGGTGAAATGAGTCTCAGGAAATACATGGCGGCTGAACCCTGCAAGGCGATGGATAAGTTGCAGGAGAAGTTTACGTCCTGCTATGGAGCCCTTCTTAAGTCGGGCTGTGTGCAGTGGGATACAAGCGCCGCTGCCTCCTGCGAACTGATTGGTTGGGCGCTGATGTTCAAAATGAAAGACGGCATTGTGCCGCTGATCGACCAGCAGGACGCCAGGGATCTTGATATTCTCTGCACCAACGCGGAGGCACTCTTGAAGAGAGACAAAAGTAAAGTAGATCCACAGTAACATCAACAGGAAGGATTAAGTGAGATGAGAAAAGCAATTGTTCTTGGATTCATTAGCCTGTTTCTTTTGGCCTGTGGCGACACGTCTGACGAGCCAGCGCCCTCTGTGCTACCGGATGGGAGCGTTGCTGATGTGTTACTGCCCGATGCTTCGCCGCCTGAGACGGATCTGCCGCCGCTGCCGTCCAACGTTGACCCGGTTCAGGCGTGCTATGACATTGCCAGGGTGCTGGGAGACAAGATGTTGGCGTGCAGTGGAGATGCGACAGCGGCAGCCAAGTTCCAAAAAGATCTGGAAGATGCATGGGATTGTCCCAGCATCACATCGCTACGGGATGGTGTAGAGCTATATACCGTTTGCTTCCCAGCAATCAAGGCGATGTCTTGCACCGATTTCCAGAATGCAAATGTTCCTTCTTCCTGTAAAGCCCAGTTGACGTAAGATGAGACTGGGTGAGGCAGTGGCCGCCTTGGCGGCTTGGACAATACACCATATATTTGGATTCGCCATCTTGATCAAAGATGGCTGCCTGCCAGCCAGAGACTACTTGAGGGACCAGATCTACGGCTGGCCAGCAGAGGAGGAGGATTAATGAGATGTCTGCCTTTGACGCGGCCAAGGTTTTCCTTGGCCATTTGCTTTATCTCAACGCATCAGTGAGGGAAAGGAAAAGGGGACTTTACGCACCTAACTGTTCGGAAGACGAGTTTCAAGAGGCACTCAAGATACTCAAAAAGTTCAGGAATAGGAAGCCAAACGAACCTGAAGAAATACCGGGAGGCTATATCATTTTAGCCGCCATTGCTGCTGCGAGAGAGTGGTGAAAAGATGAGCAAAAAGAAACCTTTGTGTCTGTTCTGCAAGAAGGAAGTCGATATTCATAACGAACCTTACTACCTGATCAAGGGTCCAGACGGAAACGAGATTGAGGTTCATGGGCATGTGGGTGTCGCGGAGCACGGCGGCGTGAAGATGCTGCGCGGCGAGCCTTTGAAAGAGGTGAAAGAGTAATGGGCGTGGGCGTCAGAATTGGCGGCGAGCAGCGTGAAAAGGGCTGGCCGATTCATATCCACAAAGGACAAAGGGTAATTATCTGGGGCACCGGATATTCGCCTGATGGTGCAGAAAAGGTAGTCGTCACTTATTCTTATCTGCGTGACCACGGACAAATAGCTCCATCAAGAACCAAATCGGTGTGGGACGGTGATTTCTATGAGGAGTTTCAACCCATTGGTTTGGGCCCAGAAGCCATAGTTAGGCTGAAGTGGGAAGCGGTTGATGAGGATTGAGCCGCGAATAACCCTCAACCGCATTCCCCGAATTCCTGATGCAGTCTGGAGACACTTGACCTTGGAGTTGTATTATAGGTTCGGCGGTGGGGTTCAGTCGCTTTCGGAAGTGCTGCGTCTTCGCTTTACTGCTTGGTTAGGCTTCTGGAATCCACATGGAAATTAAACCTATACGCCCCAAAAAGGATATGGGCGAAGTAAAATATCCTTGGAATGTGGTTAGTAATAGAATGTGGATCATGTTGCAGTATATATATCCAGGAGCTTATACACCCTTGGCTGGTAGTGGGGATGGGCTTTCGATTCACCTTTTGCACTGGAAATGGGACTTAGACAAAATGGAAATCAAAGTGCCAGAACCGAGGAACATCTGGGGCGAAGCGTTGAAGCAACTTGGCAACGTGATTCACACCGTTAAGGTTGTGGTCTTGAGAGACTACATTGATCGCATGGCCATTCCACCATTCCTGTACGTGCGGCTGCGGGATGTTTGGAAGAACAAAGAGTAAACATGCGCCTCGCACGCCGAAATAGGAGGATGAGATACAATATGCATTTAGCACACCATAACAAGAAACTAACGCCCGAGGATCTTATCTGGATTTACAACGCCGCAAAGGAAGCTCTTGCAGGTGTGAGAAAGATCGAGAGTAAATCCGACGCCGAGATCGAGGGAGAAGTTTTCACAGCAATGAGGCGGCAGGCGAACGAGGTTCCTGTAAGCCACGCTATCAGGGGCATCTTCCGGGCCAAGAAGAAGGGGCTTACCTGGAGACTGAGCCATTCCTGCCTCCCCGAAGACCAGGAGATTTTGGGTAAGATGTTTAGTGACCTTAAAGATAGGGTTTTGTCTAAGGCTTCGCCGGATCCCATCAGTGAGCTACGTATGGCCCTGTTGGGCATGAAGGCTAGCGTCTCTAAGGCAGAAAGAGTTGTCGAGGACTCCGAGAAAGTTCGGAAGGGCATCGACTCAATCCAAAACATTCTTGACGGCAAGGAGTGAAGTAATGGCAAAAGAGACGAAAGATCCATCGGCACGTTTGGAGGATTTGGTTGGGTTTGACGCAGCCAAGCCAATGAAAACGAGCGATGTCCTTGAGGAAGCTCTCAAGGAAATCAACAAGGAGCGTGCAGAAAAGGCTAAGGATAAGGCACTGGGCCTAATGCGTCAGGCTTTCGAGCTGCGCGAGAAGATGGTCCAAGCCGAAAGAGAGTTCGAGAAGCAGAGGAAAAAGTTCAACAAGGAGTTGGGCAAAATCGTTGGCAAGATCCAGGGCGGCGGACAGGGCCAGAAGCAGGAGGAGGAGCCCGAGGCAGAGGAAAGCTCGGAGGAGGAAGCTGAGGAGTAGCACCCAAAGGCGTGGGCACACACGTATGTGCCCACGCCTACCTTGGAGAGCACATGAAAACTCTGAGATTCAAGAATAAGGCGGAGGGCGAATATCAGCATGATGTCGAGCGTATTGTGCGCATCGCTGCTACGCGTGGGTACATTCTGAGCCCGGCTGATGCTCAGGCGGCATGGGAGGCATACTCGGAATCTATGGCTGCTGGTTGGCTTGGTCTGCCCGAAGATGATAACGAGCTGTGGTGGAATGTGGAATACTATCTGGTTGAGGACTGATGGAGATTAGACTTAAAAATATGTTCAAAGTTCGTGATGTTATAAATGAATTACATCTCCAGCTTCTTGAGGCTGCCTATTGGATAGTTCATTACTGGGGACAAGTAACTTACGACACCGAACTTGATCGGCGTTTGGGTCGGAGATTTGATGAAGATGTGGAAAGGGAGTTGGGCTCTCCCCGCCTCAACCAGGAACCTCAAAGAGAACCCACCGAAGAAGAACTGGAAGAGTTAATCCGTTTTCTGGAGGAGGAAGCAAATGAAACCTATGATCCGTAGACGACTGGAAGCCTTTGGCCTTGAACTTCTCTGGGAAGGGAACAAGGAAATCAAGGTCATGGACGGCAACAGGGTGATCGAGACCATCTCGACTGGAACCCGTGGCCTTGTCTCTGCCACCGACGCCATGAAGAAGATCGAGGCGGACTACCACCGTGCAGCGCAGGCGATGGCTAAGTGATAAATGGACGATTTGATTATGTTTGGGAAGGTTGTTTTGGCAATAGCCTTAGCAGCATTCGCAGGCTGGTGCTGGTGGGCGCTACTTGTAAATTAGGATTAAAGAAATGAGCTTCACGGACCAAAAGCCGCAAGTGGCTACGGAGAGAGACCTTAAGGCCAAATGGGGTGGACATGGGCCAGGGGAAAAGTTCCGCTGCTATTTGTGTGGATATAAGTTCAAGGTCGGGGATGTTTGGCGTTGGGTTTATGGCGACAACAGACAAGTTAAAGACCTTGACGGTAAGACCTGGGGCGTGTGCAACTTTATGACCTGTGAAGACTGCGACGGCGATGATGTCTTGGATCGCTGGGTTAAAGCCAACGAGGAGCTTCACTGTAGATTTTGGTGGACTCTCTAAGCCAGAGGAGGATTAAATGAGCTTTATCACTGAGGCGTTGAGAAACAGGAAGCGTTTGGCGGAGAAGGAGGGCACCGGTTTTTCCAAGCAGGATCGTGTGACCCTTCGGGAGAACCTGGAGAGCTTGAGGCCAGAGAACCATGCATACAGCGACGATGACGGAAAGTGCTGGTATTGTGGGGCTCCCAAGGCACAGCATAAGACTTGCGTGGTGGTGAATAGTGGGAAGCGGGAAGTGAGGAGGGTTGCTTAGTGGAGATCAAGGCGCAGCGTAATAGGGGTTGTCGTAAGGCAAGTCTGTGGAATATTCACGGCCTTTATTTTATGGCGAGCATTAACGAATACCTTATGGGAATCACTCGCCATAACTTTGATTCTTACATAAGGAGATATAAGTTATGGTGATTGAGCCCAGGAGTAACTACATATATCGAATGGGTCACGCTTTTCTCTTTAATCATACTTTGGGGAAGGCTAGACGCAAAGCGCCTTGGGCTGGAGAGCTTTGGCACAAATGGAAGGTTCGTCTCTGGGACGAACTTCGTGAATTTGCAGGAAAGGCTGGAACAAATGTTTCTGGAAACTGAACTAGATCCAAGAACCGGAGCGGAAAAGGGACAAAGGGAAGTCACCCGTGAGGAGGTGCTTGAGCGACACCCAGACAACTACGACATTCGGGCTTGGGTTTGCGGGGCCAGGATTAGTTCTGTATTCTCCATCATGGCTCGTGGCTACAAGTATAAGAGGCTGCCTGATTGATGGAGATAAAGAACCGATACAACGGCGAAAGAGATGGGATTGGGCACAAGCTTTTCCATCAGCTTTGGGGTCAGCTTAGGTTGTGGCCACATTACCCTAGTATGACTGTTGCTGAATTTGTGCGGAGGAGACTCATTCGCCAGTTTGATAGGGCAATAGGCTCGCACATTCATCGTCTCAGGTCAAGCGGACTAATACCCTGCATGAAAGAGTTAGACCATGGAGATTAACTTAGGAAGAAGCGGCAAGAGCGATTTGCTTTGTGTAGATATGGCGCTTCCCTTCGGTAAGCTCTGGGGTGGAGTCGCATATCGGTTGCGCGGTGGTCTTAACCCAATGGTCACTAACCTTCTCTGGTTCTACGACTTTCTGCGCATGAATCTGGGATACTCGGGGCCATTATGGTGATTGAGCCGAGGGCTATAGGTCGAAATGAGCTTTGGGGTTTGTTCATGCACTCTGGCCTCTTTCCAACCATTATGGAGAGGTTGGGCTTTGGCTTAGAGAGCCACATTCTTGAGCTGTGTGATGACCTGAAACTGTGGGGAAAGTTTCTGGGGCAATGATAATCGAACCTAGAGAAAATGACATGGGAGGGCCGCTGAAAGATGAAGTCTTAAAGCGATCCCTGGAGGTTTGCTTAGCGTGGCCCTTGAGGCGCATATTAGATGAGCTTTGGCAATCAGCGTGGACGCTTTACGTGAAGTATTGGACAGGGCGGCTTTAATAGATTATGGCCGGGTGATGGAACTGGTAGACATCGGGGACTTAAAATCCCCTACCTCTGGGTGTGAGGGTTCGAATCCCTCCCCGGTCACAAATGGAAAGGAACAGGGACGACTAATGGATGGAGAGCGATTGGCTGTCTGCGAGAATTGTGGTGCTCGTTACGATCCTGCTGAACTAACCCTGAGCGCTGAAGACCTTAACGAGTTGGCTGCCCCTGGCGCAATCATCCCAGAGGGAGAGTGTCCTGCTTGTGGGCACTTCTGCTACATGGAAGAAGACTAATGAGCAGCCCCTATCGCCAGGACCCAGAGCGCCCAACCAAGAGGGATCTTGAGCTTGCTTGGGACGCTGCTAAGAAAGAATACTGTCAAGGCTGCCCCCATGCAGACTTCGGCGTGCCCGGTAAAGATTCTGTCCCAAAGTGCCTAAAGGGGTTGGTTCCTCACAAGAATCAATGCTGTAAAGAGGATGGAAGATGGATTCAGCCGCGCCCCTGTCAGTGTTCCTATTGCCGATCAGATTACGCTTTGTGGAGGTTTGTGGGAAGATGACGCATACTTATAGCCACGAAGATAAAACCTACGATGTGTTTAAGCTATGGGAGCTTGCTGAGGGGCTTTTAACTCAAGAGCTTGGGATCGAAGCTCTTGATTGGCACGACTACATGCAAGCTAAGTGTTGGAGTGGTGATAAAAGCCCAGCGGAAATTCTCGAAACGAGCGATGACACGCGGGGACACATGGAAAGGATTAGGCAGGCAGACCTGAACTACCCGATAATCATCGCTCCAAATTGGGGAATTGCAGACGGTATGCACCGGATTGCCAAGGCACTATACGAGGGGCAGGAGTCGATTCAATTCAAGAAGTTTGAGTCTTGGGAGCAGATGGAGCCTGCGCTAATCAAACAGGAAAGTGAAGATGACCGATAAGAAACTGCTTGAAAAGTTTGAAGATGCAGTCATTAAGAAGTGGCTGGACGAGCAGGCTGAATATGCCGACCCAAATAGGGAAAGTGCGGAGGGTGCTCGCGAACAGCTTCGGAAGCTACGAAGTAAAGTGCTGAAGCGAATGAACAAGGAGAGGTAGATGTTTCACTGGCTAATTGATGGACAGAGCCCTTGTATGGTCTATGACGCTGCGGGTCTTTTCCCTGCCCTTTCTTGCCACGGGACTGAGGAGCGATGCTTGGAAGACATGCTGATCTTCAGCAAGGTTTATCCTGGCCATGTCGTTACTCTTCATGAGGGTCATTGTCCGATGATTGAGGGCGAGTTGGCCACAAAAGACGACAAGCACGTTCTTGAACTACATGCTGATGTTGCCCAGTCAGAAGCCGTTGCCGACATGGCGCTAAAGAGAAAGGTTGCGGAAATAAAAGACATGAGGCGTAGAGAGATGAAGTTGGCGCGAAAAGATCAGGAGGAGCAAGAGTGGCAAACGTTCCTGGCCCAGGTATAGAGCCCATCGAACAAGATAGGCTTTGGAAGCGGTTGGGCTTTGCCTTTCATGGCTGGGATGAGAAATGGCTGAGACTCTGGCGCAACATCGGCGGCAGGGTTAGGAGCAACAAGGGCCATCCGGGCGGTTTTCACTTTTTCAAAAACCAAATGAGATCTAGAGTTTGGTTTGCTTTAAAAAGGATTGGGTGGTGATATGGAAGCGCTACTAGCTACAACCTATCTCGCTGACGCCACTGGCAAGAAGAAGACCTTTTGGCTGCCGGTTGAACTTCTGGAAGCGGAGTTTTATGCCGGCGGTGAGAAGATTGTCTGTATCAAGGTGCAGCACGGGGATGGGTGGACGATGCCCTTTTATGTCTCCCCCGATGCTCTCTACGATACTGTTGAGAAAATGCCTCTTTCCTATGAGCGCTACTTTGGGGTTTGGGTAAGCGAGCAGAGAATCAAGCGAGACAACCCCAACATCGTTGAGGATCTCGACAATGTGCTGTTGAAGATTGGCGAGGGCGAGCTTGAGGATCAGGATGCTTTCGATGCGGTTGAAGCCCTGGGGTTCGCCAATTGGGAGGCTGACTACATAGTGAATTATTGGGTAGGATGATGAAAGCCTCACAGATAGAATCTGGTAAAACGGTCTGCCTTAATCCGCATTTTCTTGATGTCTGGTGGAAGGGAAACAACTACTTTCCACGAGACATTAAGGGCAGGGTCTTGACGGTGTATTCCACAGAGTCTATTATCGTTCATGATGGAAATAGCGGCGCTTCTGAGCCAGGTTTGCGAGTTAAGTTTGCCGCTGGTGCTGGAAGTTATAGTATGGAGATATTGGGTTCTGGTGAGCATCGTCTGGCTTTAGCCGCAGACGCAAACCTTCACAGGTATAGAAACATCCCCGTTTTCATAGCTGTGGGGGAAGTTGCGGAAGAGGAGGACACAGAGCATTGTTCGTGTCCCAAGCCAATAGAAACAACAGTGACAATCGATTTCAAGCCGGTTAAGGTTTGTAAGAACTGCATCAAGGAGATACAATGAATATCCTGAAGGGAAAAGTTGATTGGGCAGATGGCTGGGCCAATGAGCCCACTATTAAAATTCTGGTAGACAAGATGCCAGATCTCGCTGACTTGCGGTATGAGGAGCGAGAAGGGCTCTACTATGCTGAGCTTGGTGGCTATGTGTCTTTCTACTACTACGTGAGGCCCGGTGATGGCTTCGGTGGTAGGGTTTTCAACATCACGATGAAGGATGGCTCTAAGAAAGCTCTGAGGGGTCCGTGGTCTTCTCGGGCTGGTGCGATGAACAGGTTTGGGTTTGGTCCGTGTCTGGATGTTTCCATGACCGACAACCCAGAGTCCTATGAGAGGGGCTACACCTTCTTCGCTTCTGCCTGCACTCTTGAGCTTGTGATGGATGCTATGGACAGGATCGACATTGGTCCTGGTTATGGGTTCAACAAGCCGAGTTGGGCATCTAACACGGAAGAGTTTCCCTTCCCCGATGGCTCCAAGTTTCACCTTGAGGAGTGCGATGATGGCTCCGACATCATTTACATCCCCGCTGTCCAGCTTCCCGATGGTGAGATCTGGATGAAGAATCCCAAGAGGAAACGGGATTCTTCCTATGTGGATCGTCAGTCCAGTGGCGAACAGGTTATCTTGAGGTGAAGCGATGAAAGAGCTTGAGAGACTCCAGAAAATTGTCAAGGCAAAGCGAGAGAGAATCGCTAAGTATAAAGATATTGAGTGGTATGCTGCCATGGACGCTGCTTACAAGCAAGTGGAAGAAGAAATCGATGAGCGTCTGGCTGACTATCAACATCTAAACTACTTTGGGTTTTGAGATGCCACTTATTATTTCTGTATTACTTCTTTGTGCCGCCCCGTCTATTCCCATAGCCGTCTACACTGATTATTCTGTGTATGTGGGTCTTGGTGGTCTTGGTCTTTTAATCCTGGGCATCATATTCGTCAAGTATGAGACGAGGGATTGTGCCCCTGGAACCAGTGGAGGCCTTGGGCTTGCGGCGATGGTTCTTATCCCCATATTCACTTTCATGGTGTCCAATTTTCTTGCCGCCTTGATCAAGTATCTTGCGACCCACTTGACCGTGGCTTGGAGTTAAAAATGACTCTAAAAGAGGCGCTTAAAGACTGGACGGACGTTGATGTGGCCCAGTATGAGCTGGCTAAGGTTTTAGGGGTTATATCTGAAGACGACAATTTTCAGACAGATACAAAACATCTGTGGTGGAGTGATACTCCCATAGGCAGCATGATGTTCGATCTGCTGGGAGCCTTGGAGGATGAGGGGTTGGTGGAGTGTGGAGCGGAGCCAGACTTGCAGTATCGCTGGGTCAGAGATGACTTGGAAGACTACATTGATGAGCGAGCAAAAGAGAATCCGCAGTTTCCAGAGATGGTAGAAGCTGCGGAAGAAAGGCGGAGTGAAGAAGTGAAACACGAATATATTGAGTGCTACTGTGACTCCGAGCACCATCTTCTCCGCTTTACTTGGGAGGATGATCCCGACTGGTCCGAGATCTATGTGAATGTTCATCTCAATTACTACTACGGATTTTGGAAGCGGCTGTGGTATGGGATCAAGTATATCTTTGGCCACAAGAGCAGCTATGGCCAGTTCGATTGTGCTGGCTTGGATCACAAGAAGGTGAAACAGCTTCGGGATTTTTGTAATAGCTGGCTGGAAAAGCATCCGTGGCCTTATGGAGAAAAGGCTACGCCAGAAGAGAACCTGAAGTGGGCGAAGATCATTGCGGAAATGCAGCGCAAGGGTCTTGAAAACGCTGAGAGAAAGCTGAAAGAGGCTGAGGCTCTAGTGGAAGAGGGAGATGGCTAATTGGGTGTCACTGGTAATTACCTATCTCATAACCGGACTTATTTTGGCCGGATTGTTTTCTGGAGATGAGCATCTAAAAACCAAGAGCGTGTTGCGCCTGATTTATGTTGTTCTTTTCTGGCCAGTTTTTCTCGCTCTGCTTTTTGTAAGGTGAAAAGAAATGCCATACGTGAGAGCTAAAGAGCTTCCTAAGGTTGGATTCCTTGGTCATGTTCGCGACTTGCTTTACCGCGAAAAGCTGTGGGAAATCGAGGTGGTGTTTGCTGAGAGCATCGAGAGGCTCGGAGCCTCGTTCGATGATCGTGTGAGGAAGGATGTTCAGGCGTTTAACAACGATGGCCCGCTTGGTGGATGGACTGGAAGCTATGGCGGAAGCTCCGCTATGATGTTTTCCGATAGTAAGTCTGCCAAAGCCGCTGGAGGTAAGCTAAACACCAACCTTCCAGAGAACGTGGCTGTTGTAGAGATTACGAGGCACTGGAAAAAGTCTTGGGTGAAGATGACTCTCAATCCTGCCCACCAAGCTGCCCTTCTGCCCGAAGCTCCCAGCGGTGTGGATATGGATAGGGCCAAGAAGATCCTTGATGTTTTCGTTGGACTCAAGGCTGCCTACCGTCAGGATCCTCTCCACGAGCTTAAGGTGACGACGGAAGAGTTTGAGATGCTTGTGGAGAAGGGCTGGCTAAAGCCTCACAAGGGCAAGAGCCCTCACAAGTATGACAAGCCAATCTACAAGGGCAAGTATCCCGAGATGTATAGATACTATGACCTTGCTGGCTGTAAGATCACAACTGAAGGAAAGAACATCTGTAGAGGTTAAGATGAGCGAAAAAGAAGACACAAGAAAAGCAAAGATACTTGGGCTGGTTGTGCTTGGGATCCTTATCCTGGGCACCTACTTCTTTGGCCATCACTGCTTAGTCGAGCTTACGCCCTACCAAAACGAGAGCCAGAGGCAAACAGAAAGGCCATAGGAAGATGGAGAAGTTTGACGATATAATTGCCGGGAGGAAGCGCTTCAACAACAAGCCCTATTCTCACTGGGAACAAAAGGCACAATACGCTGTCGTGGATTGGCTTGTTCGTGCCGCTCTCAATACGGATACGAGATGTCTTCCTGGTAAGCTGGCTCATGACCGGCTGATGGAGTTGGCCAAGGCTGAGAATCCTGAGTTGGTCAAGGAAGTGTTGGGAGATGTAGATAGGTTCCAACGAAACATCGCTCGCGTTGTCAGCGGGCTTGCAAAATAGGAGGGGAAATGTATGCCTTTGGAATTGTTGTTTTAATTCTCACTTGTCTTCTTTTAATCCTTAACTTCATCGGTTCAGCGAAAGAAGAGGATATGTTCTGGCCGATTTTTGTGAGCATCCTTTTCTATGGCTCAATCGGCACATACATTCTCTTATCGCTTTCCTACGTGGGAGGATAGAATGAACACTGCTGCGATTATATTTATGGGCAAGATCCTTGCCTGGATTTTGCTTTCTGGTTCCGCCTTGATGCTTGTTGGGAGAGCCATCTATGCTGTGAAATATCAGGGTTCTAAGGAGCAAAGAATGGATCAGTTGAGAGGTAGAAGGGTGCGGTTTCCTTTTATTCTTCAGTCTGTTCTGTTCCTGGCTTCTCTGTTTTATATCGTAGGGTTCTGGGGAGTAACGCAATAGGAGAACAAGATGTTGGCTTTTGGTATTGTTGTGCTATGCCTACTTGGCATTATGGTCGTTGTTGATGTGATTTTCATGGGAGCTATTCTTACTGAGCCAATGGGCGGGGAAGAGACGTTTGGTTTCTTTATTTGCCTCGCCATCTTGCTTGCCCTAGCTACTTCCATCGTATATGTTTCCCTGACGCTTGGAGGAACATAGTGAATAAGAAGGTGAGAGAGCCATGAATATCTATCGGCTTACATACGATTGGCGGCACGATGGCGGCGATGACTGGCAGGAAGTTGTCGTAGTTGCGGCCAACGAGGAAGATGCTGTTGCGGCCTGTGGTTTCGGAGCCTACCCAAATGACCTGGTGACTTGTGAGCATGTCGGAACTGCCATTGATCCGGGCAGAGGATTGATTTGTTCTGGGGTCCATACTTATCCTCCCTTTGAGGCTGGCGATGAAGTCAAGCTTGCCATGGGCTTTTTTCCTGGCGTTGATATTGGAGCTACGGGTAGAGTAGTTGGCGTGAAGTATGAGGGCAATGTAAAATACATCGAGGTAATTTGGAATAAAGACGACCCGGAGTGGAACGGACAGAAAGACAGCTACTACAACTCTGCGTGGTTTGACTACGCCGGGGAGGATGAGGATGCTGAATCTCAATGAAGTAAAGGTTGGGGATAGGCTGAAGTGGCATCTCAGTGATGGTGGATACGATGATTTCTCTGTCACTGATGGGCACGGAGCTACTGTCACGCGAGAGCCATACAAGATTGAGCTTAGTGATGAGTGGTTCATTGATGTTAAGTGGGATCCGGGCACGACTCAGCAAGATGGTGGATATTGCTTGAAAGATTTTGTGCGCTGGAATGAGCTGCTCCCGCCAGATGAAGTCTTGGGATACGAGCCGTGTCGCTGTAAAGAGCCCGACCTTGTGAAGAATACCGTGGCGGGCAAGGAGTTTCTCTTCTGCCGCATTTGTAAGAGAGAAAGACCAACCTTTACTTTTTGAGGTTTCCAATGGACAGAAACTACACCGCTGAGTCAAAAATAGGCAGAAACTACACCGCTGAGTCAGCTATGGCTTTCCTTGCCGACCTTGTTGGTCAGCTAAAGGGGATGGAGAGTCCAGCTAGCAATAGCGGGACTGAGTTTGAGAACGACGTGTTTTCTATGCACGCCTACTGTTGGTGTGATGACACCAGGTCAGGCCACGAAGATGGCTGTCCGCCTTGCTTCGATTACAAGCTGGGGGATTTCTGGGCGGACTGGTATAAGCACGTCAATCGGGGCTTTGATTGTGCCGAAATCTCTCCCGAGGGATTGAGAGAGATGATGGCCAAGTGTCTGGAGAGTCTGAAATGAAAAAGCTGCCAACTAAAACGGAATGCCTGATGGTTGAAAAGGGTGTGCCTTTTTCTATGAATGGCCCCATTTTCATCATCAAGGGCTCTGAGATCAGAAAAGCTCTTGAGAGCTATGCTGGCAAAAGGTTCTTCGCAGGTCACTTCCCAACAAGTCGATACGCTGGCCTTATGTCCTGGGCGGAAGCTGGGATGGCTTCGCGAGAGGATCTTGCCGCGTGCGAGGCACGGTGTAGGCGAGACAATGCTAGGGCTGAGAAGGCTGAGTTGCTTCTTCCCAATCTTGATGATAGGATTGGGTATTCTCTCAGCGAGCGAGAAGTAGAAATCATTTTCCTGGGAGGTTGAGATGGCAACAATCGATTCGGCAAAAATCATTAGGGAAATGCTGGATAATGATGGAGTTTATCCGGGCGACCCCCGATGTCTGGCCATCTACGAATACACAAATGACTGGGACAAAAAGTGCTGGTCGGTGTGTTACGAAGAGATGGATTTGGTTGCACTTCATTCTTCGCCCTTTGTTCATAACCTCAGGCTCCTGTGGAGCCAGGAGGAGGGCCACGTAGGAGATATGACCAATGAAGCTTAAAAGCATTGATTTGTGTTTGGCTTTCGAGAACTGTGGGTTCTTCAGGGATCTCTTGATGGTCGGGGATCCTGAGATGCCTAACGTCTCCTTTATCTGTGAAGATGAGACAGATGAGGATGACAAAATTGAAATCACTTTGACCGGCCCCGAGTTTGATAATTTCTGCACGGCCATTAGTGAAGCTCTCAATATGCTGAGTTCCATACGTGAGAGCCAGGTGTCTGCGGATCCCAGCAAGAGGGCTCCAGGTTACTGTGCCCGCAAAACTATAGATGGGCGCCCTTTGGCTCTTGAGCACTGCGAGACTTGTCTTGGCTGTGGTGGCTTGACTGGAGAGGCAGCTCACGCTATGCGTTCGGGCAAGAAGATTCAGGCCATCAAGGTTCATCGAGGACTCAATGATGTGGGCCTCAAGGAGTCGAAAGAGTTCGTTGAGGACTGGGGTAGGCACTTCGAACAGTATCAGGAATATCTGCGATGACCGAAGATGAATACTATATGACGCTCGCCGTTGCTGAGGAAGAAATGGAACTGGCCAGAGAAGAAGAAATCAAGTATAAAAAGCGTGAGAAGCAGATGCGGCGGGCTAAGAATAAAGCCAAGACTCTGAGACGAAAGAAACAACGAGCCGACAAAGAAGCTGGAGGTTGGTAGGATGTTTGATGTAGGCGACAGGATTGAATTGATTTCTATGCCCGATGATCCTTCTCCTCTCCCTTCGGGAAGTAGGGGAACGATTACCGGCAAGAACCCTGTGAATATGGGTCCTGGCCAGTCTTTTACCCAGTATGGTGTGAAGTGGGACAACGGCAGAACCCTGATGCTCTGCGTGCCGCCCGATGTGGCGAGGAGGATTTAATATGTCTTGGACTCTGTTTTGGGACATGCATAGTGGTGGTGGCTGTAAAGAGGATTGGGCTGAGATCTATATCGAGGCCCCCGAGGAAGAAGCTAAGGTGATTTTCTATAATCGCTTTGGCCACAATCCTGAGCGTGTGAGTTGTACTTGTTGTGGCAGCGACTACTCTATCTCAGAGGAAAAATCTCTCAGGCAGCTCAGCGGCTACCACCGGAACTGTGCCTATGACAGTGAGAAGGGGAAATACATCGAAAAGCCGGATAAGAGATACAATAGGGATGCACGCCTCATCCCTCTCGCGGAATACGAGAAACAGGATCACGTTCTCGTTATTCGTGCCAACGAAATCAAGCCCGAAGAGCGTGAGGGCGATGTTCCCCGGCAAGGGTATGTCTGGGTGGAGGAGTAGGAGATGATTAAGCCAAGGTTTCTTTGGGCAGCCCACTATTTCTTTGCTGATGGCGGCTGCGTGGATTTCGCAGTGGTCGCTGCAACATCCGGGGATGTAGCTGAAATGCTGTCCAAAGAGCTTGATCCCTATAGGTTTAGAGATATAGTGGCTGTTAAAATCATCCGTGCTACTGGAGACTTCTGTAAAATCAACGAGACTTGAGATGACCTATAAAGACAACCTGAGCGCAGCTATGGCACAGAACAATGCCTTGGTTGTCGAGCTGAAAAAGGCTCAGGAAAGGGTTGAGAAAACTGGCCCGCAGGAGATTCCTGATCTTGACGATGTGATGCTTGAGTTTCTTATGGGCTGGGATAGACAAGTCTACTGGCCTAAAAACGGCTGGACGATCCTTGTGACAGATAAGAACCGCAATGGAGATCCTACATATGGGATTGCATTTAGGCCACAATGGAGAAGCGTTGAGGTCGTTGTGGTTAGCCATGATAATCTTTATAACAAATGGAGCCACTATCGAGATCTCCACGTAGTTAAAAGAAAAAAGGGAAAGGTTCTCAAGCGAGCACTCACATATTATTACGTCAAAAGACATGGAGAAAGAAATGATTAAGTTTCTCATAGGCTTTGCTTTTGGAGCGGGCTTTGGTATTTACTTGTGGCCGATAGTGCGACACATCGCGGCGGGGTGGTGAGATGCCTTACAGAACTTTGGGCAGAAGGATGACTAGCACTACACATTCTTTTCGTATTGATGTTCATATGGAAGAGGATGTGGAAGACAGGTCGGTTTTGTCCTGGATTCTTGAGATGCTTAGAGCCAATAAGTTTCATGCGTGCTCTGTGTCTGGTGACTTGCTTGAAGAAGACAACCCCAAGTTTAGCGCCAAGCTAGTGGCTGAGCTTTTGGGGTTGCCGTGGAATGATGTCATAGACATCCTGGACGATTCTAGCCGGGATCCTTGGGAGGGTTTAGCAGAGGCTTACTTCGGTAAGTTTGGCGCAATATCAAACGAGCATCGCCAGCTTATGTATATGTTTGGCGCTTTGCTCAGGGGGAGCCAATGAAAGAGATTAAGTGGGATGGCGAAGAGAGGATCATTCGGGAGCTTTGCCCTGGCCATACACTTGAGATTGAGCCGTGTGGTGATGGGATTAAGCTCATGGTGTATTGGACTAACAAAGACGAAGAGAGGAAGCTTGTGGAGCGCCGCGTCATTAACTCCAAGAGTTTGACGGGATGGTGAAAGAAAGAGCGAGCAGTTAAGGTAGAAAACATGGAACACTTGACTTTGAAAGAACTCAGGGAGTTGGCTGGGGTTAAAACAAGGGTGAGGTGGCACCCCGATTACTTCTTGAACGTTTCTTCTTATAACGTGGCAAAGGATCTCTTTTTTGTGGTATGGGTTAGAAGGTGCGATGAATTTTGGGAAGTTGGGCTGGAACATCATAACGGAGGCATCCAAACAAGGGGCATTAACGAAGAAGGATGTGGAAGTCAATCTAAGGTGCCCATGCTCATTCGTGCCGATGTTGCTCCAGAAATAGATTTCACCGATAAGGAATTGAAGAGGCTCAACAGCAGGCATAACGCAACGCGGTGCGCTAAGTGTAACCGGCCTCTCAAAGAACCTTTCCAAAATGTAAAACACTGTCCGGTGTGTGAGCCATGAACAAACTGAAACAATTTCTCAAGGCAAGTGGGTTTGACGAATATCCCGAGCAATTGATGGCTCTGGGGTTCGCAAGAGATCTGTTTTCTAATGGCGTTAGCTTGGAGGAAGTCGAGGCTCTCATCAATCAGATTCTTGCGGATACGGGCGAGGATCTTAGCTTTGACGAAGAAGAGAAGACGCGTTGGTAGATTAAAAAATTGCGCATGTAGAGGGGGAGATCGAGCTTTTTTCGCTCTTGTCGTGAGAAAGCTCGCGAGGAAGCTGGCGAAAGCATAGGCGATGCCAGGATAAAAATAAAGGCCGATGGGCAATTGCTGGAAACCTACCCGCACCCTAATACGCGGGGCCGATACAGCACGACTGGTTGGCGCAAACCAACCCACAAGGAGAAGGAACATGAGTAACGAGAATGTGAAGTTGAAGGGTCGTCTGAGTGGTCACCTTACTCTTAGCGGAACCAAGAAGACCATGAACCAGGAGGTCAAGGAAGCCATCGTTGAGCGCGATGACGGTAAGGTTTGTAAGCTCAGGAAGGTTCTGATTGATCCCGAGACTAAGGAAGAGGTTGTGTTCGAAGGTCCGGTGCGGATCTCTAAGAACGGGAACCTGACTGCCTTTGTGAATGTCGTTCTGAACGACATTGGCTCTGTGCTTGTTGATGCTCCCGCTGAGGAGCCCGAGAAGAAGGCTGAGAAGCCCAAGTTCGATGCGGACGCTGCGGCTAAGAAGCTGCTTGGCGCCTCGGCGTAAAACCCACGGGGCCATGACCAATTGGGGTCATGGCCCCATTTTTATTATGGAAATTAGACTAATTCCTCCTCACAATAGGAGAAGCATTTTCTTTTTGGAACTATGGCCGTCGCCTGATGAGAATCGTTTTTATCGGCGTCTTGACGGACGCCGCAGGCTGGCGCCCATACATCTTTCCACACTGATGGACTTCACTTGGCTTGCGGATGCGATATGGAAATCAAAGTAGGAAAATGGAAGCCTTTAACTGTGACTGCCTGGAAGCCTTGGGAAAGAGAATCGTTTGAAGGGAGCGTGGAGCATATACAAAGGGATATGTGGATTAGGTGCTTTTCTCCATGGTTCAGCGAAATCTTAAGAACTTTGCGTAGTTGGGAGCCAGGTGCCATGTTTGAGAGGATCAAATATGGAGTGTGGCCGTCCATGGGGCCTTGGGTGTAGTGTGGAAATAAAACACAGAGGTCCCTTTCGCTATATGATTTGGGGTGTGCAAGCCAAACTTTCCATTATAGAGCGCATCCTCTATTCTAAGCTAAGCCTGAACTTTTCTAGCCGCCCCAACCTCATGATGTATGCGTTGAATAGTATGTTAGAATGGAGAGAATGGAAGAGGAAAAATGGGAATGATTAGAATAGCTCTCGGGATCCTATGCGCCATGGTCGCATGTCTGTTCTTGGTTCTGGCCACTCAACAAGCGTCCGTTGTGACTGCGGGATTCCTATACGTTCTTTTCTTCGCTTTCATCGCTGGAAGTGCCTACTTATTTCCAAGGTTATAAAAGGAGGAAAGGTTTGAAGAAACGAAAGATTAAGATCGGTGGGAAGCCTAACAAACATGGGCACTTCTATTGCCCTGGCTCTCCGCATATTCTCTGGCATCACGGGCTCAAGTATAAGGATTGCCCGTTTGCTAAGAGGGAACGAGATGCTAAGGAGTGCGAGGATTGCGAGCTACAGGAGAAATAACACCCATAGACACCATTCGTGCCAAAAGCAGGTTCGATATGTTGGAGTTTTATGCTCGCTGCCAGGCGTATAAAATTAGAAACAATTTGTGGAATGCGAGCGCAAGATGGATTCATTTTATAATGCAGGAGGAAACAAATGCCTAACAAGACTCTCAAGCAAATCGATGACGATCTAGACATGGCCAAGCAGTATGTTAAGCAGGCTGGCCACAGGGCGGGCAATGCCAATGATAAGGAAGGGGCAAAGAAGTGTAGTGAGATGGAAGAGAAGATTGATGATTTGAGGGAAGACTTCGGTAAGAAGGGGCGATAATGAAAGTCAGATTTTATGGAGATATTTGTTATCCAGGGGTCGTTGAAGTTGAGGTGGAAGATCTGGACGAGGCTAGGGAGCTTGCATCTAAATCCAGCTTTACCGATGAGGAAACTCAATTCACCGTGCATGATAAGCAAGGAAAGTGCCTAGCCTTTATTCCAGCTGGTGAAATCTTCGATGAAGATGGAAATGAGATCGAATAAGATGAAAGCCTGGAAGGATAACAGATGGTCTACGCACCTGGTATTTGGGCTGGTAGCCCTGGCTGTCCCCTTGCTTGGCCAAGGTTGACGGGAATTGGGAACTCTGATCAATATGCCATCCTCAATGGCCACAAGCCGATGGTTGTTAAGCCTAAATGGGTGATAGAGCGGTGGCTGCATCATATCGGTGTAGTTAGAGAGGGCATTAGGACAGGCGAGTTTGACCGATTGACAAGCCTATATGGCGAGTGCCTATTCGTCTCATCCTTCTATTGTGCCTTCGCTGAGACGGATCTTGAGAGGCTGCATAACTGTGAGGGTTGCGACGAAAGGTGTAAAGAACTGCCTGAGAATTCAGTGGAGGCGCTAGCAGAACGGTGGCGAGAAGCCTGGAGAGATATTATACCTTCTCACTCATACAACAAGCTCTCCTACTATAAAAGGTTTTTGCCCTCGGAGGAGAAGAAAAAGAAATGAAAGTTCAACTTGACCACAGCGATATGGCTTCCATTGTGCGTAGCATCAGGGATGACGTGGGGGCATATCTCGCTGCGCGAGAGGCTGAGAGGAACGTGTGGAAGCATCTCTGGGCTTCTAACGGAGCATACACAGAGGCAATTCTTAAGGCCGTAGCGGAATACTACGACAAGAAGGCGGAGGAAAAGGATGTATGACGATTACCGATCCGACATGAAAGTTGTGCGCTGGACCTTCTGGCGCATCTTGGGGCTTGTGGTCATTGCTGTTGTGGTTCTGGGTGCTGTGGGCTTTGGCCTGAGAAGTCTCGGTGTCTTTGGCGATACGGTGGTGGAACGCAAGGTGTTTGAGAATTCATACCAGCGTGTCGAGGCCCTGAAGTCGCAGATTGCCACTGACAAAGCTGTGCTGGCAGAGATCGAGGCCAAGCTTAGGAACCCAAGACTGGACGAGGATACTCGCTATAATCTGGAAGCGCAGGCGACAGCCGCCCGCATCCGCATCAAAACCGCTGAGAGAAAGCTGAGAGGTTTGCTATGAAGACAACAATCTTGACAATCGCTATTGCAGTCGTAATGTTGGTCGCTGCGTCTTGTAAAGTGCAGGACAGTGCGGAAGAGCAAGACGTAAAGAGGGTGCAGCGGCAGCAGAGCCAGTATTCAAAAGGCCAGCCGATTCCGAGCTTTGACTGGTCTTTGGAACGCCACCTTGTGGTTGAGCTGTATAAGGTGCGCAATCAAAAGGCAGCCACTCATTCCGTATGGCGGTCGGATCGTGGTATGATTGAGGGAGATTGCCCGAGCTATGGCTACGGGATTCCATACGACACGAGCCTAACGAACCCACTTATGCCCACAGGGCATTCCCATCACTCCATAACGAGCATCGAGCAGGCGGAACCCAACGGAATCTTTGCTTCTAAGAACACGGCAGCCACCTGGGTTATGTGTCTTGGAGAAGCTGGGAATCTTGAGCCTGTTTATGTTGAGACGAAGGTGACAGTCTATCCTGGCCCGGTCAAGGTCGATTATGAGAAAAATCGTGTGGTGCGCAGTGGTGCGGCAACGGTCCTGATTCGTAAGAAGTGAGGCCATGATTGAGTCAAGACGCCCTGGTGCCAGGATTTTCAATATGCTGAAAAGCAACAGGAGTTTTGCAGGGGCAGCGGTGTGGAGAATGTTGGACGCATACCTAATAACAGTCTTTCGTCCAACACTGAGGAGATATTTTAGGAAACAATGGCGACGTAAATAGCTTACCCGCCCCCGTAGCTCAGCCAGGATGGAGCAGAAGCCTTCTAAGCTTTTGGTCGGGAGTTCAAATCTCTCCGGGGGTGCCGAGGAACAAAATGGAAATAAAGAAAAGGTTTGGTCCAACGCACAGGAGTTTGTTCCATGTCGATATTAACATAGAAGGCGTAATAGGTAATGTCATCGGACCACTAGATCCCACTTTATCACAGTTGCTTGACATGGTTGAGAAGCTCGTGCTTAGCGGAACACATGAGAAATCACTATGGAAATCAAAGTTTTAATTGGCCCAGGTCACTGGGACACTAAAAGAGATGAACATCTCCGTGTCATTGATGGATACAATTTTGATGACGCTGTTAATGAGATTATTAGTGAGTTAGATCCCGTTGCGCTGGAGCTTAACGACATGCTTGAAAGAGAGTTAAGACTTGATGATAGAACTCTGTAGAGCCCGCAGATCTGAGAAGTCTGGGGTCTTGAAATTCGATGAGCATCCTGAACCCCTGGGCGATATATTTGAGGGTATGATTCTCTTTCTTAGAAATACGCTGGAATGTTTGGGGGCCAAGGTGCTCCCCACGTATAATGCTCCGGAGGTTCCTCATCATGAAGCTTGAAGTCAGAAAACATGACCCAATTGTTTGGGATGACTGGTTGTGGTATTACTACGACATACCTATGCTGGATAAGACTTCGAAGCTACACGAGGTTCTTGACCTTGTAGCCGAAATCTGTCGCATAGAACTAGAGACAACACTATCGGATGGGCTCGATGAAGATTGAGATTAGAAGTCATGATCCATATGCAGCTCACGACTGGCTTTACGATTCATGCGGCGATGATGAGTGGTGGGATATTTCCGAGTCGGTGCTTTCGTTGGATCTTCTCGAACCCATGGTTTTCTATCTGATTTTAGAGCGTTCTTTGGACAAGGCCAATGAAAATCGAAATCCGTAAAACCCCTCGCAACGATGAAGATGTTCTTTTCAATGTCCTTGAGCAGATATTTATGCTGTACTACGAGCCCAGGGATTTTTGGAATGAAGAGCCTGTTGCTTGGGAGTTCCTAGAGCTGACGAGAGAGGAGGTTAAGAATGGCTTACTGTAGATTTTCGAATGGTGATGTATATCTGTTCGAGACATTTGAAGGTGGCTTTGAGTGCTGCGCTTGTCGCTTGGCTCCTCTTGGGAATACGATTTTCACTGGCGGCTTGCGATGGCAGGAGTATGTTCGCCTGTCAGATAAGGCCAAGGAGAAAGGCGAGAAACCAGGAAAGGTTGGTTTTAGCCCCTATGATCACTGCCCAGACTGCGACGGAGAAGTGTGCGAGAGCTGCTGGTGTCCTAACTGTAAGGGTGGAGGTGGCAAGGTGGAATGCCCAAACTGTACGATGCACAAGAACACCTTGATGAAGACAGCAGAAGAAGCTCTTGAACATCTTGAAGAACACAGGAAAGCTGGGCATGTTGTTCCAGAACACGCTTTTGATAGGTTGAGGGATGAGATTAGAGCCTCAGAAGAATAGCGAAAAACCAATCTTTTTCAGGCTGTTTAGCTTGGGAGTTATGGTGGTCTTTGTGCGTAATTTTTGGTGGAAGCCTCAGGAGCGTATAACACTTTTACATATGGGTAAGGAGATTCTGGATGAACACACCAAGACCTTGTGATGATTGCGAAAATCTCTATTACGAATGTATGCAGGAGGATGATCCAGACTATTTGGCCGAGTGTAAGCTTGGCCTTGAGCTAGGGGATGTTAATTGCCCCGCATACGAAAAGTGGATCGATAGGAGGTTCAGAGATGAGTATGAATCCAGAACGGCTGATTAAAGATGGCTATTGGCTTCAGGGAGGCGTTTGGGTGAAAGATTGTTCCCGTTGTGGTGAAATCAAACCACATGGGACCAAATGCCGCTGTGAAGAGAAAAAGAAATGAACATCGTCCCCCACGTAATAGATGCCACACCAGCTTTAAGAAAATCGCTGGTTGGTATTACAGGAGAATAAGAACAATGGAAAAGAAAAGATCTGAGGCTGAAGAAGAACTTAGAAAGATTCTTGACGGCGCAGCAGATAAGCTCATCAAGAAAATAGCGAATAGGCAAACGCCCCATGTGGCGAAGCCGAGGAAAAAAGATGAAGAAGCTGATCGTAAGGAATAGGAAGCAGGTAGAGACGAGCAACGAAGTTCAAGACAAGCACATCATCATTTCTATCTTCACCCCTGGGGACTCGGAGCCGAAAGTGGTGACAAATGACAACACAGAGGCGCTATTCTTTGTGCCTTTTCACGACCTTGACGGCGAGCCATCTGTGGCCACAAGCCTCGCGTTCGGTCCCATCATTCTCTTCGACAACCAAATGGCCCAGAATATTGTTAATTTCGTGAATAACTTTAGTGAGATTAATACTATTATTGTCCATTGCGATGCTGGCCAGAGCAGAAGCGCTGGCGTGGCTGCCGCAATTGCGAAGTTCTTTAACGGCAATGATGATCAGTTCTTCAGCGGCGGCGGGATGTATGGCTCACCGCGTTATACTCCCAACCGTCTGGCTTACAGGAAGGTTCTCAAGGTTTTCCATGGGATTGAAGATGATTGAGCCGAGGCAAACCTTTAATGGTAGAGGCTCTTTGAGTCCAAGTCCGGTAAATGATTACGACTTGAAGCACATACTTGGGCCCACGATCACGCCACTTCTGCTTAGAAGTAGGCAGCACTTCTACGATCTAAACGGGCATAACTTTTTCTTTGGCTGTATGAAGATTCTCCAGCAGGAGAACAGAACCTTGAGGAACAGAAGGAGTTAAAGATGTCTCGCTCTACGCAATATATTGGCCTCACCGCAAAAGCAGAGAAAATGACGGAGCAGTGGGATAGGGTGGAGAATAGCGAGAACTGGACAGGAGGCATGTTCGGTGAGGAAGTGAGTCTCGGTGAATGGCGTAGGCCAGACGGAAAGTATGTGAGGGAAGTGGTTCAGGCGGAACCTTGGAGTTCTGGCCCTATGATCTTTACCTGCCTCTCGGTTTTCCTAATCAGAGCTAAGGGGATCAGGCGTGAGGGCGGGATGTATCTGGAGCATGACTACGGTGAAGCGACTGACCAGAGATGGGGCGAGATGATTGAAGAGAGCAAGTGGGAGGATGTTTGGCCCGCGCCCAAGGATGAGTTTGACTATTCCCCTGAGTTTGACACAGAGAAGGGAGAGTTCTACTTTGGCTTGACGGGATTTGACGATGAGGGTTGAGCTGATTAGGGCTATTGACATGGCTGACCGCTGTTACTATTGGGAGGGCGGGCTCGTGATGCCCTTCATGGTAAATATTTTAGCAAATGGAATGGAGGATATGAATCGGGAATCATTAGTGGATGTTCTTTACGAAAGTTATTTCGACATCGAGTTTGATGATGAGGATTGATCTAAGAGATTGGATAGATCTTCACTTTTCGTTCTGCCCGTTCTACCATGCGGGGCTTAATGATAAGTTTCGTCCGAGTTTTAATTGCGATGCCTATTGGATGTTTTTTGGCATGGAGCCATCTTTTTAACCAAGGAGGAAGGACAAATGGATCAGGCTGAGAAAGACAGGATTCTGGAAGCTGCAAGCAAGGAGGCCCAGCGGTGGCTGGATGCTTTCTCTCTCGACGGAAAGTATAACAAGGACGCCGTGTTGGAGCAACTCCAGAAGCGCCAGTATAAGAAAGAAGGCGTTGTGGTGCGCGTGGTCGATTCCCCCAAGGAAGCCACCGAAGCTATTCTTGAGGGAGCAAAAGAGGTGATGGGCGTCGAGGAGCTGGAGAAAGAAACACTCGACAAGCTCAAGGAAGCTTACTCCTGTATCTGGGACTACTACGACATGGCATTCTATGAGTCCGCCTACTCGCAGCTTCCCGACAAGAGCAAGCTGAGCGAGGAAGACCAGGAGTTCTTTGAGCAGAGTCTCTTTGAGGCTTTCGAGGCTGGCCTTGGGTTCCTCATCAATCTCGGTTCCCTTCTGGTTGGCGTCATGCGCCCCGAGGCTTATCGGGATGAGGATCTCCGTATCCACCGGGAGACTGGCCCAGCAATCATCTGGGGCAAGGAGGAGCCTCAGTATTGGTGGCACGGTGTTCAGATCGAGAAGGATTGGATCGAGAATCCTGAGACTATCGATCCCAAGGAAGCCTTTACCCACCCGAACGTGGAGCAGAGACGAGCACTTTGCGAGATTGTCGGCTGGGACAAAGTGGTTGAAGCTTGCGGTGCCAAGGTTCTTCAGCAGGACAACTATGGCGAGCTTCTGGAGTTGGAGAGCGATGATGGTAGGGTGCGCTTTGTGCGGGTGACTTGTCCTACTACGGGTAGAATCTATGTGCTCTGCGTTCCGAACGATGTCAATACGGCACATGAGGGCGTGGCTCGTGGTTTTAACATGACGACCGATGAGTATAACCCTGTTGTCCAGACGTAGGATAGAGGCGAATAGGAATCCTGCGCGTCATGGATTATCAGTAGGTCTTGAAAGAAGATTTGGTCTTGATTACTATGATGCCAGGTTTTTCTGGGGTGTTTTGACTCCCGTGGTTGGGAGAATGGGCTCTTCGTTGTGGTTCATGCGTCATTTTAGAAACCTTGATTGGAGATAAAAATGTGGGTTGAATTCTTTATTCTAGGCGGCATTTGGTTCTGGCTGCTGACTGCCCTGTTTGTAGTTGTGCTGCTATGGGAGATTCATAGCGAGAAGGCAATCGCGGCAGGCGTCACCATTGCTGTCTATTTGGCGGCGCTCCATTTCTTCGGAGACGCGAATTTCTTCTCTTATGTGAGGGAGCACCCCGCCGTTCTTTATTTCGGGCTTCCAGCCTTCTTTGCGATTGGAACGGTGTGGATCTTTATCAAGTAGTTCCTGTATGTCAATCGGCACGCCACTCGCTACAAAGAAATGAGGCTAGAATGGCTTAAGGGAGAAGGCTTGGCAGAGGCCACTGTCAACACTAAAGTGCCTGAAAAACTGAAGGAAAAATGGGCACGGCAGGTGAAGAACTTTGCCAACTATCGTAGGGGAAGTCAGAAGCCGTTGCCCAGGGAGAATAAGGCTAAGATTATCACCTGGGGAGTCTTTTGGCCATTCTCTATGCTGTGGTCTATTGTTGACGAACCTTGGCGATACATCTACGACCTCATTTCCGGCTGGCTTCACGGCATCTCAGACTTCATCTACAAGAGGGCCGGATACGATGAGGATATGGAAGTGCCGGAAAAGAAGAAACGAGGGAAGTCTAAAGAAGAGCTTGATAAGGAAGAGCTTGAATTTCCGGGACTTGACGGGGGAGAAGGAGGTTTTTAAGGGATAAGAAATAGCCAATTAAAAGTGGCTGGGAGGTGAAATATACTAATAAAAGCATGTAAGGGTGTAGCAAAAACTAGCTTTTTTATACTTGAGTTTTGGGACAGTGCTGATATGATGAATAACTATTATTGGCCTTTCCCTGGTCAAAGAGGATGGATTAGTAGTATGGTGGCTCACAACTTATATCGTGATCCCACTAGTGGAGAATTACTCCACGTTGTCGCGACGACTGTAAAAGGAGGAAGCAATGAGTAAAGAAAGAGGTATTCAGAGGCAGGGCGATGTTCTGATCGTTCCCGTGGACGCGGTTCCCGAGGGCGCCAAGGAGCAGGCTGGCGAGACTGTGCTTGTGGAGGGCGAGGTCACTGGCCACGCTCATCGTATCCGCAGTAGCGATCTGGCTGCGAAGAAGGCCATGTTGCTGATGGTCGGCACGCAGATGTATCTGCGGGCTCTCCAGGAGGTCCACATCGATCACGAGGATCATGGGACCAACATTCTGCCCCCTGGTGACTACGAGATCCGTAGGCAGCAGGAGTTTACCCCCGAAGGTTGGCGTCGGGTGGTTGACTAACCAACAGTAGCCAAAGGAGCGCGGGTTAAGCCCTATGAGTGTCGTAGCTCGGCGCTCCACCAAGGACATGGACAATGGAAATAGCTCCCAGAAAGATGACGTGGGCGAGGGTTTTAAACGAACTTCGCAGTTGTGAATTAATATCCGACTGGCTTCTCATGTCGCGGCTCAACAAGGATCAGCTGTGTTCGGCTTTGAGACGGAGAATGTGTTTAGTGCTGGGATTGTGAGGCAGATGAAAGTGATCAAATCTCAAGAGCTTAGGAATATAATTAACGATTGGTTTAATTCCTGGGATTTCCCTCCTAATTTCTACAACCTATCTAGGCTTGACGATATGTTTCGATTCATCATTCCCACACGCATGTTCTACGATCAACTCTACGACATTATAAGGCGAGAGGCGGATAGATGAAAGTTGAACTTTACTTCTCAAGCGACAGGGCGATGCCGGTGAGGCATCGCCTTATTACGTTTATGCGTAGGCAGTGGAACGAAGACTTCGTGGATGACTTCACGATTGATGCTCATGAATTCTACGACAGCCTTGCTGGTGGTCAAATAGGCAGGTTTCACTATGAACTCTGGGAGTGGATGTTTGAGGCGCTTGATCCGCCTACGAGGTGATGAATGCTTTTGGCCAACGATTCTTTGAGACGCAGGAGAAGAGTGTGGGGTCAATTAAAGCAGCACTTAGGAGCTATTGAGCAATATCGTTTGGGCAATGAGCTTTTTAACTTTCTTTTGCGCAGCGGACTTGAATTTGCGATTGTTAGAAGGGGCGATGGGACTAATGTGTTGCGCAGCATCCTTTTCAACTGGGCATTCCGATGATTAGAACCAGATTTTTTAACGGCATCTATGACTCTTTCGAGAAGATAGATTGGCGGCTGAACAGGGATCATCAACCACTTCTACCCATAGATAATTTCACTGTCGATAGTCTCATAACAAGATGCTTTTTGAAGTTAAGAAACAAGGTAAAAGATGAGCTTAACGACTAAGCCTTTATCTTCCGCCAATGAGTTTTGGGATCAGATGCTTGAGATTGGGTTTGTTGAGGAATCTTTTGGTTGTTGTTATGTGACCTTTGATCTGATAGGTAGAAGCTGGGGCGCAGATTTACGCACATTTGGCTGGAGTTATTTTCATCCCATTTGGAGAGCGCTTGGATATGAAGACAATTGAGAATAGAAAGTGGGAAGATCTATCAGATATAATATCAGATGTGTGCTCACTCAAATTGTATCCCGGTTATGTTCTTCGTCTTGAGGGAAAGATTTTCGCTTTCTTTAGAGGCGTGAGCTTTCCACTTGTATCACAACTAAAAGGTTGGCTATTTAAAGGAGCAAGAAAGCAATGAAAGAAGACCCTAAGAATGTAGAGATTGATGGAACCCTAGTCGCTAAGGTCGAGAAGAAAACAAACAAAGAGCTTGAGCAAAAACTCTCTTCTCTTCGCCGCGAGCTTCGAAAGCAAGAGGCAGAGAAGGATCGGCTTCATAAGGCTGGTATGAGAGTTGATCAGCCAGAGCGGGCAGAGATCTTCAAAGAGGCGGTTCCCTATTGTAAGGCTGTCTCCAAGCTTCGTAGGGACATCTTGATAGTCGAGAAAAGTCTAAGAGTTTAATATGTTGAAGATATATCTCGTGAGGCATGGTGAATCCGCTTCCAACGTAGATAAATCCCTCCACAAAACCACAGCCGACCACGCTATTCCCCTATCTCCAAAAGGAAGGGAGCAGGCGAGAAAGGCTGGCGAAAAGCTTAATGAATATTTAAGTCATGATTACCTACCCCATAAATCCTGCCGACTTTGGACCAGCCCATATTGTAGAACCCGAGAAACCGCTGACGAGATCCAGAAAGCCGCTGACCGTTGGATCGAGGATAGAAAGGAGCACATCCTCCTATGCGAGCAGCAGTTTGGCTTGTTTGATGGATTGACTAACGAAGAGCTTGCTAAGGTCTATCCAGATGAGCATGCTTTCTATAACAAGTGCGAGGAGTTTGGGGGTAGATTCTGGGCTCGTATGCCGCTTGGCGAGAGCCGCTTTGATGTGGCCACCAGGGTTCATCAGGCTTTCGGTACCTTCCATAGAGATCACGACAAGTATGGGGTCAGAAACATCATCGTGATTTGTCACGGTGTTACGCTTCGTGCGTTCGTGATGATGTGGTGCCATCTCACTCCTGAGTGGTTTGATGCGGAACCCAACCCACCGAACTGTGCCATTAGGTTGATTGAAAATGGGAAGGATAAGGGATACTTGTGATTGACCTACGCTCCCTCAACAATGTGCAAGATTTCATTTACTACAGTTGGTATAACAAAGGGGGAGGATTTTGGTTTAACAATGGGCTTAGGGTCAGGTTTAGAAACTTGTGGGGAGGAGCACACTTCTTATTGTCCAGAGTCAACAATAGCATAATCTACTCTGATTTGTGGGAGAGAGAAATTGGAGATTAGCACTTACTTTGCCCGTGGCCGACCTGGTGTTGATTGGCTGTTTTTTGATGAAAATTTTTGGCGACCTATAAGATATGTCTTGTGGGATGACTTCCAGGATGAAATACAACTTCGATGTGAGACTTTTTTCTGGGATTTCCTACATACGTTTGATTGGCAAAGGTGTATAGATCATGGAAGTAAGCACTTACTTTACGCGGAAGTTTCCGCGCAACCACTATTGGAACCCGCACAGCCACCTCAATAAGCGGTGGTTTGAGATAATGCCTGCTCACACCTTCAGTTTTATAGGGGGCCAGTTGAAGAGGGAGTGTAGCGAAGATGTGATCCTGTTTATTCTTGCTGATGTTCTAGGGGAGGGTCGTGATGATTGACCTGCGTTATGTGTGGCCCGAGTGAAGTTCCACCATGGAGCATTACTTTTATTTGTGGACAGTAAAGAGGTTGAGCGACGATCTTCTTATAACGTTGACGCGCCTGTTGGAAAAACAAATTCACCCCAAAAAGAAGCCACTCTGGTGAATTGGAAACAAGGAGGAGACAATGGCTAGAAAGACTAGAAACAGAGAAGAACGGCGAGAACGAGCCAAGGAGCGTAAAGAAGCTGCTGAAGGGCGCACGCCCCAAGAGCAACTGGCTAGGCTGGATGATATGCTTGGTAAAGGGAAGGGAGCCAAGAAAGAACGGGCCAAGCTTGCCAAGAGGATCGAGGATCTGAAGAACAAGCCAAAGGTGAAGAAGGATGGCGACAACAGTGAGGTTGGGTGACCTGAAGCCTGGAGACAACTTTGTAGATGTATTCGATTGTTGCGGCGAGCACTATGGTCCTGGGGTTGTGGTAGATTTTGAGGAGGTGCCCGAAGAAAGACGGGAACACTACGACCCTGATGATTGGGTCTGGACACTGCTAGATCTCTATGAGGGCGAGTATGATTATAATCTTGGAATTGCCCATGATTGCACTGCTGTAATAGAAGAGATTGAGGATGAGCCCAGTAGGGTCGTGAATACAGTCTCTTTCTGTTCTTGCTCCAGCCCCGACCTCAAAGAGAATTATGCTGGCGGCAATAGATTCTTTGTCTGCCGAGCTTGCAAAAAGGAAAAGATATGAGTTTAACTACCACCCATGATAGAGATGTTTGGATCACTGTCGTATGGAAGGATGAAAACGACCACAAGCCCAGACATGAACATATGTTTTTGGAAGCCTATGCTGATAGTAAAAAGTTCATGGGCATGCCACATATGGCTTTTGTCGGCAAACACCATCCTATATCTGAAATTCAGTCTTTCCCGAAGTTTCGGATCACCACGGAGGGATAAATGGGCAAGACTGCCAAGAAGAAACGCTCTGAGATTAGGAAAGCAGCGAAGAAGGCTAGGAAGGGCAAAAACTATATCAAGATGGGGCCTAAGCAGGGGCATACGGGGCGCAGGCAGAAGAAGTCTCGCTATGGAACCTTCAAGGCCAAGAAGAATCGTGGTAGTAGAGGTCCAGGTACTACTCCTCCGGGCGTTAAAGGCCGCAGGAGACGCCAGGGGCTTAGCACAGGAAGTAAGAAGAGAAACCTTCCAAAGCGCCCCATGCGGCCTCTCAGGCAGCGTAGGCGGCTAAGTTCTGGGGACATCGGGACTAGGAGGAGGCGGAGATGACGGAGCTTGATATGATTATTGAGAAAGTTAAAGATGCTGCCCTCTATGTAATCCTTTTGCCGGTTGGTTTGCTGCTAAAAGTGCTCCAGAAAAAAGGTGGCTCTGCAAAAGAAGACAATCTTGATAGGATGTGATGAAATGAAATACACAGAGATGGCGAAAAGATTCGCTGAAGACACAAGCAAAATGCTTCAGCATAACAAATACCTGCTTGATGACCCAGAAACCCTAGCTCTTGTTCTTGAGCTTAGAATGGTTCAGCCGCTTGGCGATGCCTACAGACAGGGCAAAGAAGAGAAGATTGTTTATTGTGATATGAGCCATCTTCAATTGGATGTTAGAGCAGGAGCCCAATAATGATCTACAGACTTAATCAACATGAAAACGGGAATTTCTCTATGGCCAGGTTTCATTCCGACAGTGAGCGATGGCTCCCCATTGACCACGAGGGTCTAACTTTTGACCAGGTGGAGATTTCTCTCAGGGCTTTCGGGTTTGTGGCCATTGATGATTATGTGCGAGGTGCGGTGCGTCAAACCATATACGCTATTGGTGGATTGTGATAGAAGCTAAACAATCCACTGATTTCAGGGTTGTTGTTTCCTATGGCGGGGAGATTGTTGATATAGCAATTGATAATTGGGGCGAGGATTGTTTTCATGTGCTTTGGGAAATGCTATATGAAAGACTCCTTTATATGAAAGGCTCGTTAATTTAAGATGGAGATAAAGGGTGTTAAGTGGGAAAGAAAACAATTTGTGCCGCTTCCATGGCGTATCATACTTCCTAACGAGGCCCATTGCTTTTTCCGCCGTTTTATGTCTGGTTACTTGCGGCGATGGAAACTTGGAGCCTCCACCGACTTTCCAATACGAATGTAGCGACATCACAGACTTCCAAGATACTCCAGTCATCTGCGGCAAGACTGAACTATGCGTCAGTGGCTATGGCCAAGAGACAAGAGGGCATCTTTGTGTTTGTGATATTCTCTGTATATGTTGGGTAGGAGTAGGCCAGGATGCAGCTATGCTTATCTTGGGCGGAGAATTTTGTAAGCTCGGCAGGGACAGTAGAGAAGACAAGCTATTGGAATACAAGGAGCTTCTCGATGAAAATTGACATGAGGAGTCCAGAGATGCCGTGGGATTATAACTGGATAGTTAGGATAGAAATGCGCGAAAAGCTTGGCGTGAATAGGGACGGAGATGCTGTTGTAAGCCTCAGGACATTGCTGAGAAAACAAACATACTTGGGAATTAGGAAATACCTACATGATAGAACCAATTAGTCATTGTCTAATAAAGCACAGAGTCGCTGATTTCTTGTGCGACAATTTCGGTTTAGACGAGTCCGAGTTTGATGATTACGAGATTGAAGGGTTCGGAGATTTTCTTATTGCCGCCCATGTCCTATGGAGCTGGGCCAGAGGGGTGGTGATGGATGACTTCCTCAGGTGAAATCGTATCAGCGACATACGGAAAGAACAAGAAGAAGTCTGGGATCACGCCAGCAATAGCATTAAGCAATCCTAAATTCGCCCATAATGTTGGAGCAGCCTTGAGGGCTGCTTCTTGTTTTGGGATAAAGCAGCTTTGGTATAGCGGCAATAGAGTTCAACTTGACCTTGAAATGAAAAAGCGTCTGCCTCGCGAAGAACGGATGAAGGGGTATAAGGATGTGGAGCTGAGGCAGTTTGACTATATCTTTGATGAATTTGAGGGGATTGCTACTCCGGTGGCCATAGAGTTGAGGCAGAACGCTGAACTTCTACCTCAATTCGAGCATCCCGAAAATGCTCTGTATGTTTTTGGCCCGGAAGATGGAAGCATTCCGCAGACTTACTTGCGACATTGCCACCGCTTTGTGGTGATTCCAACACACTACTGCGTCAATCTTGCGGCGGCTGTGTATCTTGTTCTCTATGACCGCTTGATCAAACGCCAGCTTGCTGGTTTGGATCCTGTGCTTCCCATTGGAGATCTGCTGAAAGAACAGCGGGGATATGTAGATGAGTTTGAGGTTTAAAAGATCCGTTGGTATTAGAACGGAGATTGTCAATCTTGGATGCTCCCTTGACTGTGGGCTAGGCGGCAAGCTTCGCGATGAGTTTGATGTCCTATGGAGATCTTTTTTGCCGGTGTATGGATCTTTCAGCAATGTGGATAGAGACATTAGAGATGACTATACGCGTTAAATACAAACACCAGCTTGAGATACGCCTTCTTTATTTCATGGACGAACAGTGTGGCTTTAAGCTGCTGGGCTTTGAAGATGAGTTTGAGGGCGCTGATGATTTGTTATTTACGTGGCCCTTCTATTATAACTATTGGAAAGTTATAAGAAAGTGGAAACACGGCGGCGATGGAGATCGCGGCCCACTTACCTGGAACAAAGATGATTATCCATATACAGAGTAAAAAAGATAGGTATGGTCGAATAGGCCCGCAGATCAGGGATCAGATCTGTGAGATGCCTATGTGGATTGCACCGGAATATTTCTTTTTCGCACACATTTTTGCTCCGATGTTTCGTAGGCTTGCAGGAATTCGAAATGCGTATTGAAAAGCGAAAAATTTGCTGGGATCTTTGGACGCTAAGTGAGAGCGATCCAGTGCGTTCCGCCCTGGGACTTCTCGTACTGAAGCTGCCCCCTATGCGGCATCAGCATTTTGAGCAGTGGGCGGAACACACAATCACGGGTGAGCTACATGAACTTTAGCATGAGCTTTAATAACAGTTGCAAAGAACACTTAACGTGTTCCTGCGGCTCCGGTTATTCATGACTCTGGAACCAGATCTGTGGGTGCCTTAAGTCTGATTTTTGGGGCGATCTTAACAAGGAAATCTATGAACAAATGGGCGAAACCTTAGCAGTAGACCTAATAAGGAAGATAAGATGATGGGCTTAGCATTTCCAAGTGCAGAGAGATTGCTACAGCTTCATGAGCTTGAGAACAACTTTAGAAAACTAAGCGAGAGTGCTGCTCACAACGCCAAATGCTTCACCGACAAGAGGATTGGAGCCATGGATATTGCCCGCTCGCGGGCCTTCTGGGGAGCAGCCAATCTGGTGGCGGAGTTAATAGGAAGGAATGACAGGAGGATCTGATGTCCGATAATAATGAATGGTTCAAGAAGTTTATGGGCATGTATAGTTCCAAGTGGGAGCTATACTTGTGGCTTGTCTTAAGTATTGGGCTTGTTGTGCTTCTTTTGCTGGTGGTATAATGATAAGTGTTCGAGATAAGGTGGGTGCGTATGACCGGCTCCACAAGAACTATAACTCTTATGTAGATAGGCTTGTCTTGAACGAGCTTTGGGGCAGGCTTGTGCGCAATATATCATTACCCTTTGGTATGTGGACATGGGTAGAAAAAATGAGGGATTCCTAATGGCTAATCGTATTCTATCTATCGACTGGGATTATATCACAGGCGACTGTCAGGAAGATGATACTAATCATTGCGGCTATTGCACGGCGAGGCTTCACAGTAGGCCACCGACTGGCCGTGGGGCGCTCAACCTCCTGGTTCCCGAATGGAAAGAAGTTCTTGAAGAAATCAAGGAGCTGAAGGTTCCCAGAAAGATCCCTGTGTATGTAGCAGAGTGCCACGCCGAAATGGTCAAGGTCGCTATGCGACACTACAGCGATGATATGATTGTCACCGACTTTGATCATCACTTTGATGATTACTGGCCTGATTCAGATCTCACTTGTGGGAATTGGATCTCAATCCTCAAGAAAATTGTTCCCAAATTTGAAGTCGAGAAGGCAGTAAGGAACTACACATATGCGGCAAAGGCAATTTTCTTCTGTCGCTCCGCCCCTTGGACCCCCTCAGAGATGGACGCAGATTTCCTACATCTGGTCCATTACTTCTGTAAAAAGACTGGAAGTCCACCAACCTTCGTTGGCCATATGGGAAAGAAACTCAGGAAGATTTTCAACCACATTCACCCAGACGAATACGGATCTTTTATGGTTTTGGAGGGATAGGTGGCTGAAATAAAAGTGAGGAGGCGGCCATTCTTTAATAGGGCTGCCGTAGTATCTCCTTATGGGTGTGGACACATATGGAATCATATGTTTTTCACGAAGTCTATTTTTAAGGCCCGCTTGTGGGAGGAGTTTTTTCATGGAACCCTATTTCATCAAGAAGGGGAACTCATTGAAATTCATTAAGCCTCATCCGCATCTCATAGGACAGAAGATCGAGGTGGGAATGTGGGAGCTTATTGATCAGTTTGGGGCAGACGGCTTGAAAGAGCTAAGGGATAAGTATCCTGTCCGTGACGAAGATGAAGATTGATTCTTATTTTAAAAAATACAAAGATTACCATGCCAAGAGGCTCGCGATTGTCATGACTGATATATATATATCTGTTCTATATATCTTGAGTGGCCTCTTAACCCCATAAAAAACAGTATGGCCAGACATCTGTTTGGCGTACAGCTTAGGAATGCTTTGAGAAATGAAGACCCCCAATAGTGAAGAGCCGGAAGTTCCTGCTTCCCCAGATGAAGTGAAGACTTCCATCCAGATCACCCAGTTCCAGGGCGAAAAGTATGGCGGCTCCCAGAGCTTCAGGATTTCTGGCCAGAAGGCTGTGGAAATACATAAGATTCTGGCTCCCCTTACAAAGCTGTATCCAATTATCACAAAGCCTTCTGGCTCTGTGAGGGTCCAGCTCTTTGAGTTCAGGGAGAGCAGCGGAGCTTATAGGAAGAGGCAGGGAGCAACAATAACGCTTCACGCGGCTTACCTCTATGATGTGGCCAGGTGGGTGAAGAAGGTGTTGTCCAGGAATGAGCTGCTGTGAGAATCGTTTCTAAGACAAGCCGCCTTGGTGGCCCCAGAATCGGAAAATATATAGATGGTGATTTATTTAATCTATTAGTAGATCGATTTTCTATATTCTTTGAGGTTCCTTGGCTCTATAGCAGTTGGATGGATGGGAGAGACTTTTGGTGTAAGGTGATGCGATGAGAATAGAGATTGTCAATGACATACGGGGTCGCATTGTTGAGGAGCTGCCCTATAGTTGGGATAAATTAAGCAACCACATTCTTTTTCTTCTGTGCCCTGAAATATTTACTGAGGAGTATGAGGGTAGGGATATTATCTGGCGCGGGGTGCTCGATGGAAATCGCAATTGGCATGTTAGATAGGAAAGAAATCTATGTGACTTGTGAGCCTCCGTATCTGGGCGTTATACTCAGTCGCATATATAACGGTTCCCACTTATTTCGCAACAGAATGAAAGTGGTGATGTGGGATTTAGAGGAGAAATTGGATGAACTTTCTATTCGCATTATTCTTGCTGATCACTCCTATGCTTCCGGCCTCAAGCACTTGTCTTCCAAGTTGCCTTGAGGAATGTGATGATGTATGGCATGAGTGCTTAAGGGACTGCGCAAGGTATCCTTGTAGTTTAGAATGTAAAGAGACGTATGATGCGTGCGCAAGAGATTGTGGATGTAAGAAGTGAGGAACATAAGAGATGAAATCCTTGATACTTTTGATAGGCTTACCAGCCTCAGGTAAGACAACCTTGATTGAAGCCGGCTTTGAAGACGCGGTTATTGTAAGGCCAGATGATCACATTGGCTATGAGGATGGTGGCTGGACGACTCACGACGCCGTTATTGCCTGGAAAAAAGCCGATGAAATGTTTGACGAATTACTCCAAAGCGACGAAGATACTACTGTGGTTTTTGACGCGATGTTTCTTTCGCCAAAAACTCGATATAAATATATAAGGAAAGCCAAGGATGCTGGCGTTCATGTGTCGGCAATCTTTTTGGATACGCCCTACTCGGTGTGCCTGGCTCGTAATCTGTCCAGGCCAGAGTATAGGAAAGTGCCCGACGATTTGATGATGAAGTTTGCCGGGCTCCTTCAGGAGCCGTCTAAAGACGAGGGGTTTGACTTCGTGAGCGTGGTAAGGTTTAAGAAGGAAGAAAGCTCGTGATAGAGTTAAGACATCGTAATGATGTTGTGGAACAATTTATTAAGAGAGTTTGGCCGCCTCTTGAGATGGAGAGAATTTTTCAACCCATTGGAGACTTTTGGAGCCCCACTGGACGAACCCTTTTAGGCGAAATTCTTACAGGATGGGAACATGAAATACTCAAGCATACTAATCATACTGGTTCTTTCCGTGGTTCTGGGAAGTTGTGGATTCTGCGGGCTGAATGACTACAAATCCTACGACCAGAGATGTACTTCCGGGTGTGTGGCTGTCTGGAAGAATAGATGTGTAGCGGGCGAATATGATCATTGGGGGAGCAAAAATAAGAGGCACGTAATCAGGTGCAGTTGCTACATGAAGAATGGAGAAATGAACGGGATCTATATCAGGAGGCGAGCCGAATGATCGGGCTGCTTGAGTTTGTTAGCGTAGCAGACCCCAAGTCTAAGGTTTTGCTATACGATTCTCCTTTTGCCGAGCGCATCAAGATATGTGGCGAGCTTGAAGTTTGGGTGGTTAGTGAAAGACGAGCTGCACTTAGGGTCATGAGAGAGTCTGTTCTCTGGAAGAACGGCAAAAATATGTATCTGATTGATTCTGTGGTCAGGCCAGGAGACGAAGAATATGAGCGTCAGGGTGATGAAGTTCAAAGCAAAAATGAAGATGAAAGCCTGGAAGAAGAATTTGCTTTCTATATTTGAGCGACCGAATGAAGAAATTGCTCGCCGGTATGGTGGGGAGGAGATTGAAATAACTGATTGGGATGCTGGTAAACCCATGGGTCGTATCAAGAAGCAAGAAAGAAGTTTCAAGAACCTGCTTCTCAACGTCCGCGACAAGCTGTTTTCCAGAGAATATGTGACGGTAAAGGTGATGTCGCTGCCCTTTGGCGATGACGGACAGTTAGGTTATTTCATGGGCAACGAGCGCCGCTATTCTTTCAAATATCTTTTTGTCAATATAGCCAATAGGGTTGGGAGATATATACCCGGCTATACTATGTGGAGGCTCAAGAAATCTCTTGAAAAGCCACCAGAAATAGAGGTGAGGAGGGTTGATGAACAAGGATCGGATGCGCAAAGAACTAGCTGAAGATGACTTCCATCCTAGCTTTGGCCTGTGGCGATGCGAAGAAGATGGAATGTATATGATTGGGCTGCGAAAAGAAGAACTTTGTATTAGCTACTCGCCAGTCAAATGTATCTATGCTTATGGCGTGTCGCATAACACAATAAGATTTGAGGTGTTGAGTGAGTGATAATATCCCAAAGGAGCATGTGAAAGCGGTTTGTCTCGGGGGAAATAAGGGAGCGTGTGCCTATTTGACGGCTGGCTCTGGTGGCTGGATGTGCGCCAAGGATTCTCCAGAAATCAAGGCGGCAATCGATCAACGATTAAAGGAGGGATCAATGACGGCCACGGGCGACTATTGCTCTGGCCTCAATCCAAAAGAAGAAAAGGAGTTGAATTAATGAGAGCTGTTTTGGGTTTGGTATTCTGTCTTATTGCCGTCTTCTCTTTTGTTTTCGTTAGACGATGAAGAAAAGACGCTATTATGTCCAAGTGGAAGAGGTGAGTGCTCACCAAACAATAGGATCATTGATTAGAAAGACTAAAAAGGAAACTCCAAAAAAGGAGGGTCGGGCTGATAGATACATTTTGAGGTTTAAATTATTAGACGAGCAAATCAACAAACTCTTGACCGAATTGAGAAGAAAGATTAATCTTTCAAAAGGAGGAGGAAATGGCTGAAGTGCTTAAGTTGTCGGATGTTGTTTTGAAGTTTGAGCACGACGTTTGCGGCAGTGCTCTCATGGATTTTGCCGAGCAGATCGGTGATGAGCTTCCGCTTACCGACGCAGGTATGACCAAACTGCTGGACACCTTTGATGGTGGGGATGTTGCTGGTATTTTGTTGGAGAAGCTTAGCCAGCATGATGAGGATGCTTTCAAGGCGCTCGCAGAGCGCTTAGAGGTTCCTTTCTGTGAATGCTGCTTTGACGACTATCATCATGACATCCTTGATGATACTGCCCAGGCTCTATCGTATCTCTCCCCACAGAAGAAGAGAAACACGGCGTATCTTGAGACGCTCAAGGCTACGCTGAAGGCTATGGAGGGCTAAAATGGAAACTATTACCTTGGCCAACTTTATCAAAGCTTTTGGCGCGGGTGACCGAGCTAAGCAATTTGCTAGGGAATTTGGCAACGAGATGGAGGCGACTCCACAGAACCTCGGGAAGGTGGTTGGTGCTGATTACAATAAGGAGCAACTCGCCCGCATGGTCACAAACAAGCTCACTGATGAGCAGATCACAGAGCTTGCTGGGCATTTCAAACTGGAGTTCTGCGAGAACTGCGTTGCTCGTGGCGATCTAAAGCCTGCGGTTGCGACCAAGCTGACCAATAATCGAACCAAAGACCAGCTTCTGGCGATGTTTGTTGGGGATATGATGAAGCAGCTTGAAGACGGGGAGGAGGAATAATATGAAAACCTCACTTAAGGATTTGGTTTTGTTAGGATCGGATTTCTGCGAATCCTATCCCTGCCTGCTTGAGACTTTTGCCAAGGCATTTGGCAATGATGTTGTGGAGTTGAACGAGCAGACGCTAAGAACCTTCATGAACAAGTCGGGCATGTCTGTGTACGACATTCTGGAAGAGATGGGAAATTGCGATGCTCTCTATGAACTCGATGAGGATGAGCTTGCTGAGAGCTTGGGTATTACGTTCTGTGAAAGATGCCGCGATAACACCGATGTTGTTGATGAGATTCGAGATAAGCTAGAAACAATGCCTATCACCGAGTCTGCGCCCACTGTTGTGCTGGTGATTGAGAAGTGGCTTGATCTTCAGCAGTAGTCGTAAGAGTTTTTAATGCCCCCTGGTTCTCCAGGGGGCCTTTTTGCGCGGGTAGCTCAGGCTGGCAGAGCTTTTCGATGTCGGGGGTTCAAATCCCTCTCCGCGCTCCTTGGAGAGAAAGATGGCTAAAAAGTTGAGCGCAAGATTTTTGGCAGGTTCGTATGCTGTTCCAGATTGCGGTGTGCGCGAGTTCGTTAGGATTTTTGGGGGCGAGGCAGAGGTCACTGTCGCCAATGTTCGTAAGTTCTATTACAACGAAAGCACCTGGAATCGTTGGGGCGAGATGCTAGATTTTTTGCGGGCAGAGTTTTTGGAGGACGATTTCACTCTGGTCTGCGAACTGGCAGAATATCTTGAGCTTGAAGATGATTGTCACGCTGGCCAAGTGGATGCTATAATTAACGAACTCGATGGTGGAAGTGATAGAAAGCTTCACGCTTTCGCGCAAATCATAAACCGCAGCGATGTAACCACGGAGGAATAATGATTCTTCACAATGTTCGTTTGGGATTTGCCACAAATAGCAGTTCTGCGCACTCGCTAATTTTTCTGGCCAATGCCGTGGATTCTGATGTTGAAGACTTCGATTTTGGCTGGAACAACTTTATGGCCGCCTCTGATACGGCCAAAAGGGGATACGTAGCTCTACAGATTGCTTCTGCCCTCAGAGAAGTGGTGGATCATGAGACGGCTTGTTTGGTGGCTAAGGGTCTTCTGGGCGATGTAGCTGTTCAGGCGATAGAAAATGGGCACATTGACCACCAAAGTCTATATACGCTGCCGTATAATTGGAGTGGCAAGGGTCTGGACTATGAATTCGTCAAAGAATTCACGGAGTTTATGACCAGGGAAGATCTGGTAATTCTCGGCGGCAATGACAATGAAGACGGCCATCCACTGGCCGACGGCAGCGCTTTCAATCTTCCGATGCCCATGGATGAGGGCTCTAGTGAATGGGTGTCCAAGAAGGATCCACAGGGATTTTGGACGCTCTACAACCGTGGAAGCGGCTCAAAGATCAGGTTTAGTTTTGCTGAAGATGGAACGAGACGAGCTAGGCCAGACTGTTCTACTACTCCTGAACTAATCGACATTAAGATCACCGACTTCTGTGAAAAGGGATGTAACTACTGCTACCAAAACTCTTCTCCATTCGGCAAGCACGCAGATTGGGGGAGGTCTGCTAGTTATTCGCGGCCCTGTGGTTCTGGGAGTATGTATTCATTTCTAAAAGCCCTTAGCGATATGAAAGTATTTGAAGTGGCTATTGGTGGTGGCGAACCAACCGACCATCCCAGATTCGCAGATATTCTTGAGGATTTTCGTGAGCATGGAATCGTGCCCAGCTTTTCCACGGGCACGCTTAAGTGGATGGAAAAGAACGACGAGAACAGAGAAAGAATATTCAAGGCCATGGGCACCTTCGCCTATTCGGTGACCAGCCCAGAAGACATTAGTTATTTCGACGCCCTTGTGCGAGTGTATAAGCCTCAAAACATTTGGAGAAGGCCAGTGCTCCATCACGTTCTAGGCACTTCCTCAAGACTGGGGCCACTTCTGGAGAAGGCGCATAATTGTGGTCGCACTATCGTTCTGCTTGGATATAAAGACACTGGAAGGGGCTCTTTCTTCAAGCCCACAGATTATAAGGATTGGGTAGATATTATTGTGCGCCTCAGAGAGGAGAACAAGTGCCCTAGTATCTCTATTGATACTCCTCTGGCCAGTGAGTTCCGCGATGAGTTGAAAGCTGCTGGGGTCAATGATCTCTTCGTTCATAGAACTGAGGGAGCTTTCAGCATGTATATTGATTTGGTTACCGGGAAAGCCGGGCCATCTTCTTTCTGTAGCGACAAAGAGCTTGTGGATTTTGACGCCTATGGTTATAGGATTTATGACCGGCTTGAGGAGATCTTCCCCTTTGTGGGTGCGAGGGAATAGAATGGACTGGTTCGGACTCCTCAAAAAACTAGAGGAGCGACAAGCAGAGCGTAGGAAAGAACTAAAGGGAAAAACAAAGGCTCTTAGAGACACCTGGAAGTCTCTTAAGCTATACGAAAAAATCATGATCATTGGTATGCTTGTTATGGGCACTGGTCTTGTGATTAAAGGATGTTTGACATTATGCGCTTTCGCGAGGCTGTAGTAGCGCTTTCTATTTTGTTTTCCTGCATGTTGGTTATGCTGATGGTTGTTGGTATTAGGGCATCTAGCAAGCAGCAGGCCAGTTGGCTATTAACAAGAAGGGTGGTGGAATTTCGAATTGACAGTTCTTTTTCTACTCAGGAGATTTTCCTGATTCAACGCGCCCTTAAAGAATGGGAAATCTCCACAAATGGCTACGTAAAACTGAACAGTTTTGTGGATGATGTCCCTTTCTCTGAAGTAATTGATTGGAAAAAGGATGGTATATCCACAATCTACAATGCCCAATCTGTCTGGAGTTGGGAGAGGGCAGTGGCGAAATACAGAGAGGATCCAGATGTGTTAGGTGTTGCAATCATAGCCTCTGGGGATATATTTATAGTCGAAAAGAGATTGTTCAAAACCGTAATTCTTCACGAGATTGGCCATGTACTTCTGGGTCATTGGCACTCTGATCAAGAGGAGGAGCTAATGTATCCAGAGGTTGGTGAAGAGAAGAGCATCAGCGAGCGCGAAGCTCTCTTTGTCCAGATATTTACGAGGTGATGAGTGTCTATAAAACATGCGGTTTTCTTAGTTTTGGTTTTAGCTTTGACGAGCTACAGTATTCCTGCCAATTCTAAAAGCAGTCTTCTTGGTGAGCTTATTACAGAGTTGGAGAAGATCCCGAAAGCAGATTGGAAAACAAAAAGGTTCTGTGGCTCCTGCACTCCTAGAATTACATTGACAGTGAATAAAGTAGCAATTGATATTGATGAGGCTGGGTTCGTATACATCAACGGCAACATCATCTATCCAGGTTTCAACAAAAGACTGCGCAAAATATATGAGAAAATCATTAGGTTTAATGTTCGAGAAATACGTCTTATGAAGGCAATCAAGGCGCTTAAATCGAGGAGGAGGAAATGAACCAGGACATTTTGGAGCATAACATAGACAATCTTAGAGGAGTACTTCCACCTTTAGGAAAGCAGTGGGCTGAGGATAGTTCTGACGATCTTGCTAAGAAAATCAGGCATTACGAGGCCATAATCACATTTGATCCAGACAATTGCGACGACGCAAGGAAACTTCTTAAAGAGGCCCTATATGAAGCCATTTTCTTTAAGCCCTGGGAAACTCAGGTGTCTCCACCATACGCGAAGTATAAAGTGACCGAGCATAAAGAGCCGCCGCCTTACGTGGAATATCAAATGATTCCAGCAGAAAAAGAGCCTATTGAAGAGGTATTGCCAGATGGAAGGATTGAGATTGGGGCTGGCGACATTATCGCCCTACCTTGCTTTGGGATCCAACTGTTGATTAATCGAACTGGGGGATACGGCAGAATTCTTCAGAGTGATCTTACAGATGATACGCCGCTGGAAGAGGACGATAGATATATTGCATCGATGAGAGCCATAGAGGTTATGATTCTAAATCACGCCCTTTACGGTATTGATGTTTGCCATGAAGACTATACTTGTGGCATCGAAGCCGCAGTTGAGGATTGTTGTGAACTCTATGGATAATATCGAACTCGATCTTTTGTATGATAAGCTACTAAAATTCCGCAGTTCTTTTAGGGGTGATTTGAGTGCCGAAGAAAAAGCGGCCCTTATTAAAATCCTGCTTTCGGTTGGGTTGAGGAATAGAGAAAATGAAATACAAGAAGCCGTTTCTTAAGTGGCCAGGCGGGAAGTATCGTCTGCTCGATGAACTTATCCCTCTTTTCCCTACACACAGAAGGACGAAGTTTATCGAGCCCTTTGCGGGCTCTGGAGTTGTGTTTCTCAACACTAACTTCTCGCGATATGTTATAGCCGATTGTAATACTATAGCAGTGTTTAAGTATCTTGAGGTTTATGGCAGCCACTTCATAAAGGCAGCTCAAATTCTTTTTAACAACGGCAATGATCCTGAGAGATACTACAGGCTTAGGAACGAATTTAATAGTCTTGATTGGGGCTACAGGAAAGCAGTTCTATTTATCTATCTTAACCGCCACTGCTTTAACGGCTTATTTCGTCTGAACAAAAGGGGTGAGTTCAACGTCCCCTTTGGGAAATACAAAACAATCTATTTTCCAGAGAAAGAGCTTGGGGATTTCCACGACAAACTGATGGGGAATCAAGTGGATATGTATGATGACTACAAGCTGGCTTTGAGGCGAGCCAACAATAGGGATGTAATCTATTGCGATCCGCCTTACGTGCCGCTCAATGAAAGCGGCTTTACGAACTATTCTGGTGTTGGGTTCTCCAAAGAGGATCAAGAGGAATTGGCTGAACTGGCCAGAAAGGCTTGTGAAAGAGGAGCGACAGTTTTAATCAGCAATCACGACACTGAATTTACCAGGCAGCTTTACGAGGGCGCTAATATCGCAGAGGTAAGTGTTAGGAGGTCTATCTCCGCCAAGGCGGGTGGTAGAAAAGAGGTCAAAGAAATCATAGCTATTTTCGCTTAGGAGATATGATGGAAGAAAGAGAGTTGGAAGAATGTATGCACGATGAAGTTGAGGGGCCTTACGAGGGTGAGCCCGACTATGTGCAAAGGTTTAGAGAGGCTTGTTTTTGGGCCACTTGCTCTGGCTGTAGAAAGCGCGTTTTAGTCGTTAATGACACTGGCACCTTTTCTTTGGATGAGTTGTAGGATAGGGGTGTAGGAAAATGGATGATAGGTATTTGGTAATTGCTGCTTACGCCGACGACCCAATTCATAGTGATGGCCTGTTCTACAAAGTTGTGGATACTTATATAGAGGCTGAAGCTCTTGCAAAAGATTTGGCCACACGGCGCACTGGCCCCATTCATATCTTCAGAGGCAAAGAACTAAAGGAGATGCCATGGACACGGAATTCATCAAGCGTGTAGGCAATGCCATCAAGGAACTTGGCAGTGCTCTTGAGGAGTATGCTGAAGAGGGACGCGAAGATTGTGGGATGTGGGCCCTACAAGACGCTCAGAATGAAATAGAGTTGGCACGGGAGGAAATCAGGGAGAAGAAAAATGGACTGTAGAGATTTTGCAGCGCTCAAAGGTAAATGGTGGAATAGTATTGATGAAAATAGACTAATGGCCACTCTTACGCTGCCTTGTGGTGAGGATTGTGAGTGCGGTGGTGGCGATTGTGAGGAGGAGGTTAGAGTTCCCATTAGGTTTGAGGTCTGTCCGACTTGCGAGGGTAAAGGGAAGCATGTGAATCCAAGTATCGACTCGCATGGAATCACGGGCGATGAATGGGATCGAGACTGGAGCTACGAGGATCGAGAAAACTATATGTCCGGTTTCTATGATGTTCCTTGTTATGAGTGTAATGGAAAGAGGGTGGTGCCCGAGATTGATGAGAAGCTTGCAGACGAAAAAGTGCTGGAAAGGTACAACGATTATTTGCAGTTTCTTGCGGAGGATGCTCGCGAGCGAGCTTATGAAATGAAATATGGTTATTGAACCAGTTTTCATGTATCCAGCTGAGGCGTCTGTAAGTGAGGTGGTATTTAAGAGGGCAGATATGAAGTATAGATGTCGTGCTCCTTTCAGGGCGATTATTTCCTTTCCACTGAGAAGCGAGCTTGAAAGAGAGTTGGTGTTGTTGTGGAGATAAAATCCAGGCGTGTGAAGACCTGGCCGGGGTTTAGGACTTCGTTTATGGGCCTGCTCTTGGTGGAGAATTCTCTCTGGAGGAAGAGCCGGTATGTTCTTTTTGGGCCATTACATACGGGGCCTTTAACCCATCGGTGCGGATCTGAGTTGAAATGTTTCACATCCTTTTTTGGTTCATAATTATCGTCTGGGCTTCAGCGAGCCCCTTTGTAAAACAGATGCTTGTCTGTTCGAACGGAGATTGGGCTGCTGTGGCTACTATGTATAACGGCATCGCAGCCTCTATATTGTGCTTCATAGGTTTCGCTAAGGGCGAATCAAAAGTGCAAGTAGATAGGGGCAAGTTCTTTAAGCTGGCGCTTCTCAACGGCTTTTACGACATCTTTGTTCTCCTGGCCATCTATTTCTGTCTCACAATTCAATACGCCATTCTTGCCAACTATCTCTGGCCATTACTTCTGGTTGTCTTCATAGCCAGGAGAAGGGGAGAGAAGCTTTCGAAGAATGCTTTTGTCGGCTGCGTGATGGGGTTTCTCGGAGTTGCCGTCATACTTGCCCCGGCGATTGGGGATATTGTAGTTGATGATATTATTGGCATACTCTTTGGAATTGTGGCTGCTTTTCTATGGGCGGGATATAGTGCTTCCCTTGAAGAGGAGCACGAGAAAGTAAGATTCTTTCTACAGGGAGTTGCTCAGGGCGTCAGTAGTGTTGCCGCTTTCTTTGTTGGGCACTTGACTGGGACATTTAACTGGAACAATGTCTCTTCGCTGTGCTCCACAGCACTTATCCTCGTTTTCGCAATTGTTCATATGGCTTTGTCTTATTCTTTTTGGATTAGCGTGGTTAGGAGGATTGGCCAGAAGTCATCAAGCAGCTTGTATGCTATTCCAATTCTGGCTTTAATCATTTCAACTGTTTGGTTCGGAGGTGCTTGGAATCGGCTTCTCTGGGTTGCTTCAATCTTAGTGATAGGAGGTATTGTCGTATCAAGGATGAGCTTTCAAGATTAAAAAATCGCGCATGTAGAGAGGGAGATCGACCTTTTTTCGCTCTTATTAACAAAGCCTTTGTTGCGGCTTAAGGAGAAAAATCGATGAAGAAACTGATTAGTAATAGCCACCTGTGGCTCTTTGTGGCTTTCTGTGTTTTTATGGTGAGTTGTGCCAGCATTGATCGTGGTTGCTCGTCGTGCTGGGCGGAGAACATGGGCGCTGATTGGGTGGTTGTTGAGCTTACGGAGATGGACGGCACGCCCTATCGTTGTTGGGAGCTGAGGAATGTGGCCCTAAGCAGTGAAGAAGGATCTGATGGGATCTACTGGAAGGATACGGTAAGTGGGAACCTCATCCATGTCTCTGGTTCTTATGACTACGTTCAGGTTAAGGGTGGTAGTTGGGATGCCGCTTTTAGCCAGATCAATATGACGAGGGACGTTTGCACTATGGTTCGCAACAGGCTGTATGATCCTGTAACCAACAAATACGTCAATAAAGCAAAGTGACCTAAGAAAAATTGTTATAGTTATAACAGGGGCCACAAATGAAAAGATTTGCGGAGAAGCCAATTGAGCTTCCAGGCAGTCCGTTCTGGAAGGTCTTCAAGAGGTTTGGCCGAGATGAAGCAATCGCCATGCTCGTCAATGTGGTGGGCACGGCGATAGTTTCTCTGTTTTCCACCAGCGTTTTAGTGTTGTCCATAGCTGGCCCGGTTGTTGAAAAGATTGGGTTTTTTCCAGCTCACATTTGGGAAGCCTGGAAAATCTATAGGACGACTCCTATTAAAAAGAGAAAGCCTCTGCGCCATTACGCAAAGCAGGCAATCAAGGGAGGTTCGGTTAGTCTCGCTGAAGATGTTCTGATCCATGACCCTCTGTATATTATCTTAATGATGGCTGGCTTCGCTATATACCCTGAGACTCCAGCGTGGGTTTTAGCAGCGATGAGCTTTATTATCGCGGTGGTTGCGGTTGCTGGGATTGAGGTTGGTGTTACTGAGCTACGATACTGGTTCTTTAAGCGCAGGGCCAAGAAGGTGGGTTTCAAGTTAGAGAGATATTACGAAGCAAGGTTTTTCATCAATGCTGAAGCTGATCCTGATGAGATTATGAGCATTGCGACTGAGGAGTTCGGGCTGGAAACCCAGCAGCTTCTAACGTATTACGACAGATACTTCGATGCGAAGCTCCCCAACTATTCTGGTAGGGGAGCTAAGATAAGGTTTAGGAGACGAACCAATCCTGATGCGCCGGGTGAAATGGAAGGGAAGCCTGCTGGCAGTCATTATACAGCGCAAATAGTTTATACACGAGCTATGGAGGCTACTTCTGGCAAGGTTGAGCAGTGCAGGTTCTTCCCCATCGCCAAGGAGAAGTTGTATTGGATGTATTTTCCTGAGAGCGATGAAGAAGCTGGAAGTTTGCCAGATGTATGGGCAAATAATTTCTTGAAGGGCATTCATGGCGGAGAGACACATGCCCTCAATTTTATTAGGTATGTGGCCTTCAACAAAGATATTTTAGTCTCAGCAGATAGAGTTCGTGGTGATAGGGATTATTATCTGCTTGAGCTAAAAACCCATAAGAATTTGAGGGTTCTTATGCGGGCTATGCGTTTTGTTATGCAGGAGTTTCCAGTTGTGCAAACTACTCATAGTAAAGCAGAAATCTGCGAATAAAGTAGGGGTAGGGCGAGCGGGCGGATAAATAATGAAACCGAGGTGATAATGAAAGGAGAAGAGGAACTAAAAGCTGCTAATGAAATTCAAGTAGTAATTTCGGAAGCTTTGAGCAGTATGCGCGATTCACATCCTGAAACTTTTAAGGATGGTCGCTTCGCCAATTGGACGGCAAATGTGATGATGAATATAGTCATTAAACTTGCCCAAAAGCTTGGCGAGCCAAAAGAGAAGATTTTGGCGATGTTTGAAGAGATTTGGGACGGCCTTGAAGAGATGTCCAAAAACGAGGACACTGTTCTTAACTAACTGAAAGGAGAAAGAAATGGCCAATGACAAAAAGGAAGTAAGGGAAATCGCTAGTTGTATTCGGGTTCTGTTGAAGACTGATGGCACTGAGGCCAAGGTGAAGGATATTGTGGAGCTTATCAAGGATGAGGATCTCTCCAATCCCGTCGCCCTGAAAGATAATATCAAAAACGATATGAGAGCCAAGCAGGAAGCCGTGGCCAGTCAGCCCAAGCGGCGTGACCACATCAAGGCTTTCGTGGTTCAGCATTATGACATCATCAAGGAAAACGACGTTGTTCTGGATGCTCTCGTGAAATCTTATTGCCAGGGTCGCCTTAAGAAGGAGCAGCGGGATGAGCTTGCTGCCGAGCTTCTGGCTGCTCGCGAAACCGAGCCCGAGACGGAAACAACCGAGCCGAAAACCGAGACGATTGAAGCCGCGTCAGATTCGGGATTTGATTTCTAAAGATCAAAAAAGAACGCGATCCACCCGTCCGTAGTGAGCTTTCGCCCTGCGGGCGGACCAGAAAGATAGAAAATGCCGGATGATTTAGGGGAATACGACGAAGAGATGAAAAAGAGAGTGCCAACTTTTAAGACTTCCAGCTACATGCCTGGCATGCCAGGCATCATGGTGAAAAAGGAGAACAATATGCCCCCACCTTGGTCGCCAACTTAGAAGGTGAGAGCTGCGGAGACAGCATTAGACGATGCGCCTGACTCCAGGGTTTGGCGTGTGCCCAGATCCGACGGGCCATACAGGGACAGCATCGCTTCTCTATATGGGAAACGCGGGCAGCTACTTGATGAGTTGAAAGAGATCGAAGAAAGAATTAGGGATCGTGAAGCTGTTATTATTCCACACATAACATCCGGCCCAAGCAGACTGGATGGCTGGCTTCACAAGCTTGGATGGAAGCTGATTAAGAGGTATAGGCCATATAAGTATGATTGCCCAGATGAAGGTATTTGTCCGTTCAGGGATGGGATGAATTGTGATATAGATTGTGCTGTTGAAAGGTGTTCAGCATTAAAGCTTGGTAGATTTCGAACCACTAGCAAGGGGCCACAATGAAAAAGATCTTGGTTACGGGAGGCCCAGTTCATGCGAAGCTGGATGCGGTGAAGATCATTACGAACCGCTTTCGTGGTGGCCGGATGGTCGATCTTGCAAACAAGCTCTATGATTTGGGATACTCTGTCACATATCTAACCTCACAGCAAACAAAGCCCAGAACTTTCACAGGTCATACTCTCCTAACTCACGATGGCTTCCATGATTATATGAAGCAAGTTGTTGAACTTGCTCCTAAATTTGATGCCGTGATTCTCGGAGGCGCGGTCGCCAACCTGATTCCAGTTAATCCATGGGAGGGCAAATTTCCATCTCACGACTATGAGCCGGGAGACATAATCCCCATCGACTTCACCATTGCTCCCAGAGTAATTGATGAAGTCAAGAAAGCCAATCCTAATACCCACCTGTTTGGCTTCAAGCTTCTCAAGGCTGTTCCGGAAGAAGAGTTGTTGGGAGCGGCTTATGATATTGTGCTGGAGTCAAGAGCCTCTGCCGTGTTTGCCAATGATGCTACTAACTTGGATCGGAAGCTGGTGATTACCAAGGAACATTCGGTTCAGGAAATCGTGGGCAATGAGGATCTTGCTAGGTTCGTCTGCGAAATGCTTGAGGACAAATATTACGCAACTCGATTGCGGGATGGATGGTTGGAGAGAACCACAGTTGAAGAGCTTGATATTGTAGCTGCCCGTAAGCTATGCAAAAGATATGCCGTAGCGTTTGCAGACAAGTTCCATAAGACATACGGCAAACAAGGCTATAGGTTCGGTACAATTGCAACGAGGGTGCAGAACAGAGAAGATGTTTCTTTTGTCACCACGGTCAGAGGAAAAGAGGACATGAGTGACTGGACGCATGTAAGCTCTGTTGATCATAGGGAAAAGGTGGTTACAGTCGAAGGTCCAAAAGCAACTCTCAACGCGCCATTGCTCCATTATCTATTCGAGCTGAATCCTAAATGTAGGACCATTGTCCATGCTCACGAAACCAATACGGATTTGCCTCTTGTAGCATGGGCTCCGCCTGGAACCGTCAGGGATTCTTGTAGGGTTTGTAGAGAGAGTTTTGAGATTGAACACCACGGAGTCTTTTGGTTGTATGGAGACAGTGATGAACTACTTAGATAAAAAAAGCTACGAGCTTTTGTATGAACGATACTTGGAAAGATCCCCGGATCCTCTGCTCGATGCGGCTGAGTTGAAAGAGGGCGAATCTGTTTTGGATCTGTGCGGTGGTTCTGGCCGTCTTGCTATTGCTGCTCGTAAGCGTGGTGCTGGAATCATAAATGTGGTGGATGCTGATATAAATATGGCTGATGAAGAGGGCTTGAAAAAGCATTGCATCGATCTTGTAAATAGCAGTGTTGGTTGTTTTCTTGGTCAATCGATTGTCAAATGGGATACGATTTTCAGCCAACAGGCAGTTAATTACTGGCTTACCAGACTATCGGCTACTATAATTCACAAGCGCCTAAAGGATGGCGGGAGGTTTGTGTTCAATACCTTTCATTATCGTCCGCCGGAGGATCCTACTTTCAAAGGCTACAAGGCTGCGAATGAAGATGTTGTGGCCGAGTGCTACTATACGGTTGGTAATGTTGTCCATCACTTCCAGATGAGAGAGGGATGCGAGCCTCATTATACGAGTTTCGCTTGGATTTCTCCAGATGAGTTTATGGACTGGCTCTCTCCGACACTGGACGTTGAAGTTCTACGCCCTAATAGGAATACTGACATCTATGTTTGCAGGAAAAAGTAAATGGAAATAAGATCTCAGCCTAAGAGTCGGCTTTGGGCTCAGGTTCAGGTTGAGGCTCAGGCTCAGGTTGAGGCTCAGATTAGGTTTCAGCTTGGGTTTCAGTTTGAACCTCAGCTTGGGAATCAGCTTTGGAGTCGGCTTGAGTCTCAACTTTGGGGGCAGCTCAGGAAAATAATATGAAAATAATCGAGCGGCGCAATAGAAACATGGTTACTGCTTCGGTCTGGATTCCTGCCCTTCCCTTTCTTTTTAGTTTAAGTGATATATTTGGTGGCAACTTAAAGTCTCAGCTCTGGGACGAAGAGGTGGTGCGGTTTCGGCGCCATGTCATTTCGGTTTATAATCAAGGATAAAAAATGAAGCCACTAACTTTTGATGAAATCGCTCGTGCTTTTGAGAATGGGGAGCAACTCGGCTGGCATCCAGACTATCATTTTACGGGCTGGTGTGATGGAGAGGCTCCTCTAACTCTTGTTCATGTCTCTTTCTTGGCCGAAGTAGAGGACAAGAAGACTGGAAACAAACAAAAACAATACTTTGTGGGCTATAGATGTAGCAGAAAGAAATGCTGGAGATGTGAGGCGGACAACGAGATTTCTAAAATCGGACCTCATCATGTGCTCATCAAAAGAAATGGACAAGCTCTTCTGCCCAGGATTGAGTGGATTGAGTATAAGAAACGGACAGAGATGAGGGAGCACCCCAATCCGGTGTTTGTGAAGTATGATAAAGCCTAGAAAAGCCAATGCATTTCAGGGTGCCTTTGTTCATTGGCACTCTGTCTATTATTGTGAAGGGATACACATCCTCCGACACATTTATACATCTCATAACTTTTTGAGCAGTCGTGTCCATGATGAAACTATGAAACTTAACAGTAAAAGGGTATTTAGGAGAGGGTCTAATGAAATCCCAGGATAAGAAAAAGCTGTCTAAATATATGAGCTTGCTGCTTCGGCACAAGCCGGGCGATTTGGAGCTGGATTCAAGAGGGTGCTGCAAACTGGATGACCTGTTGAAAAAGCTAAACGCCAAGATGAAGTTTAGTGTATCAAAACAAGATGTTATTTCTCTAACCCGTCCGTCTAAGGATCCAAAAGTTAAGACGAGGTTTGAGTTAGAGGGGGGCTATATTAGAGCTGGTCATGGGCATTCGATTGAGGTCGAGGGCTACACAGAGATTTTGCCTGATAAGCCTATTTATCATGCGACCACAGAAGAAGCTCTAAAAGACATCAAGAAATCTGGACTCTGTGCTATGAACAGGCAGAAGGTTCATTTATCATACGACAAAGACATTACTATTGAGGCTGCTCGTAGGCGCAGCAGGCATGTAGTATTGATTGAGGTGGCTATATCTCACGCCAGGTATAAAGGTGTGAAGTTCTATAAGAGTGCGGATGATAGAATTGTATTGTCCGATGATATTCCATTTGAGTGCTTAATTCTGGACGGAGATAAGAAAAATGTCTAAAGTGATTGAGCGTGTGGCTTCCAAACTACATGAATATGAAGAAGAGCATGTTGGATGTGATAAGTGTGGTTGTGGAAATACGAAAGATTTGACTGAGAGGCCGTGTCCCAATCCTAACTGCGATGGGTATTGGAGAAGGGAAACAATTGAGTATTCACATGTAGTTCCAGGATATACTCTCGTTGAGTGTGATTGCGGTGAGGAAGTTTATTGTGATGGCTTCACGAATACTTGTGAGTGTGCGGCAGACTACAATTCTTCTGGCCAGCGATTAGCTCCAAGAGAACAATGGGGCGAGGAAACTGGCGAGAGCCTTGCGGATATTCTTGGCCCGCTTCCGGAGGATTGGTAATGGATGAGGAAATAAAAGTCGGTGATGCGATAGAATTTTGGAAAACAAGTAGGAGAGGTAATATAAAATGTGAGGGAGTGGTGGTAGGCATTAGTCCCAAAGGCAAGGTAATAATAAGAGAATTCAAATCGGGATGGGTAGAAAGATCTACAGGCTCCGTTAAGAAAACAAGCGTCGAGTATCCAACATTCAAGTTTTAAGGAAAGACCAATGCATTTTAGGACCAAAGTAGCAGGAATAGTTTTAGGGCTTGTTGCCGGAATTATAAATGTTTCTTTTATGCCCGCCGATACTTGTTCTACCAGTAAGAATCCCACGGTCGTATGGGGTTTTATGTTTCTGGTTTGGTGTGGTATTTTATCGCTTGGTTTCTCATACTTAATCCACGGCTTTATCTCTCTCTTTAAAATACCAGAAAAAATCAGGGAGAGGCGAGAAGCGCGGGAAAGGGAGAGGCGAGATAGGAAAGAGTATCCTGAGCACTATGCTCGTGTGCGGCGTGATAGAATAAATAGCGTTAAGGGAACCTTACTTGCTGGAGTTTTTACGGCAGGTGTTATAGGAGGCGCTGTAGGTCTTTGTTGGTTGGTGGGCTATGTACTAAAGTTCTTCATTTGTTAAATGTATATACTTCTCTGGGCTTCTATGATCAACTTAATTCGTAAATCCAAATCGTCAAGCGAAAAGTTCTAAGTGCTTGAAATCGCGGGAAACAAAATGGAAACTGGTCAAAAACGCAGTAGCAGGAATTTGCCCATACAGAACTGGGTAGATTCCACCACTCGCAATATGGTGATTAACCAAATCATATTCGAGGAATACATCCGATCAGTGCTAGGAAAATATCGTCGGTGGGCCACAAAAGCGCAAGCACGGTTGGCCGAGTATGGGATTAGTCTGACGGAAGCGACCATCCAGACTCACTATAGATCTTTGAAGGCGGGCAAGAGGAAACCCATGGCGGCTTCCTCTTTCAGCGGTCAACCGTTTGATAATAGACTCATCGCAAGATACGGCAAAGACTTGGTTTATAGCAAGTTCGAGCTGATGGTTGATATGTTTGTGGAAGAAGAGGCCAATTATGTTGGCCTCCCAGCAAGTCAGATTCTCATGGCAGCAAGGAACTATGACTCCGTAGATGCCTGTGAGAGAAGCGTAGAGATGATGGCTTTCATGTTCATGCTCAAGAGACACTTCGCCCCAGCGGCGAGCGTCTCGTTTCACGCGGAAGATATATTTGACTTCCTTGAAGAAACAGATAAGAAGTTTTCGGTCTATGATTTCGACCTGATGTGTATCATCACAAATAAGTTGCTTGACCAAATCGCTGAAGCGATACATAATACATCTCAAACAGTTTCCGTGATTAATGTGACCACCTGTGGCGGGCGGAAGATTACGGAATTTCAATATGATATATTGATGCCCGATCCTTTGTTCAGGCGCCTGGAAAATCTAAACTGGCGCATCCTATCCAGCCACTCAGAGAAATATGTGGATAGTGTGATGCCGATGAGGTCTGAGCTGTTTGTCTTGGAGAAGAGATAGATGGAAATAAATACTGATTTTTGGAAGAGAAAGGAACAGAGATGGGGTTCCATAAGTACTTATATTGCTAATCCTGATCATTGGGATCAATATTGGTCAATTATGTGGGACCAGCTTAGAAATCGGTGCGGGTATAGGTTTGCTGTAGAAAAATGGAGAATCAAAAATGTGTTGGAAAGACCTTCGTGAAAAAGCTAAATGGTTTGGTGAGGTTGCTCACTGTAAGCAGAAATACGGCACCCACGATTATACCTATCACCTCGAACAAGTAGAGATGGCCCTAAATAGATTTGGCTTTGTGGAAGATTTCAGGCTCAGGACTGCGGCGTGGCTACATGATGTAATCGAGGATACAAAAATTTCCTACGACCAAATCAAGTGTGGGTTTGGTCAGGAAATTGCGGACATCGTTTATGCCGTGACCAACGAGATGGGAAGGAACCGCAAAGAAAGACACGAGAAAACCTATGCGAAAATCAGGCAGTCCAGAGATGCTCTGGCGTTGAAGCTTGCTGACCGAATAGCGAACATGGAATTTTCCAAAGGCACCGACTCTGGCTTCTTTGATATGTATAAGAAGGAGTGGCCAGGTTTTTATAACGCACTTCACAGCACGGAGGAAATGGATCCTAGAGTTGCTAAGATGTGGAGATATTTAGAAGATTTGTTTGGAGATGATAATGACCAAGATTCCGTATGAGGATCGCACAGAGCCACAAACCAATGAGAAAAAGTTCAAGACCTTCTGCGCTATGGCCAGCCTTTTTATTGTATCGAAGGCTTTAGAAATGGGATTTACCTTTAGAGATGTCGCTGTGTCTATGTTTAGGATGGGCGAAGACCTAATCAATTACGGGCAACTATCTGGAGATATTGAAGAAGGTGACGCCGAGAGCATTAAGAAAGAAGCAGCTGAGTTGGCCGGTGATAAATTAGAGGAAGTGGAAGCCGACGGCATAGCCGATGTGATAAGAAAGTATGGACGCAAATGATTTGTCTGCGAGGAAGATACAATCCAGAAATCGAGGATTATATCTCTGTTCCTTTGTGGGAAGTAATTAGGAAAAAGCTTGTTAGTGCTTGGTTGCCTGCCGGCAATGAAATAAGAAGATTGGTTCTTTCGAAAATGAAAATACCGGGTAGAAGAAATGGCTAAGAAAAAGAAGTGGGACAGACTAAAAGCATTGAAGAAGATAAGTAGAGAAGAACAGGGGCTTCACGGTAAAGCTGGCCCACATAAAGATAAGCGTGAGAAAAGACAAAGAAAGATGCGAACCGAGGACTACTTGGCTGAGCTTGAGGAAGAAGATGAAACTGGAGATGATGAGCCCGAACAAGGGGAGGATACATAATCAGGTCGGCTATTGTAGTTGGGTGGGTTTCAATGGCAACCCTTTCTATCCCTTGATGGCTCCACTTTTGGGTGAGCTTTCGCATACGGTAGTTAATACCGTTCATGATGGTTTTTGGGAAAAGAAATGGGGGCAGCCCGCATGGATATAGAAATTTGTATTCTTTCCAAGCGGCGAAGCGCAGCCTGCGGCGCCTTTGATAGTAGATCTTATTTGAACTTTGGCGCCACGGTGATGACCAAATTTGATTCGCGTCTTTTCAGGCTACTTGAGAATTGGCTGTATAAGGAGGTGGTTGCATGGGAACTAAAATTGGATTCGCTGACATCTTGACAGCCTTTCAGGAAGAAGGAACGGTAGGCACAAAGGTTTGGTGGCAAGACCAAATGGATTTCCTGCGCGTTTTGTACGAGGAAGTAGAGAAGTTCGATTGGAGTTCTTGTCGCCAGCCAGGTCAAGCCTACATAGTCCTGCCCGATAAATGTTGCAAGTGGGTTTCTTCTGGTGTCGGTAAAAGGACAATGAATCCAGAAGATTATGTAATTCGAAGCCACAGGGAATCGGTTAAACTCTATCTAAAAAGAGCCTTTGCGGCGGAAGTCGATAATGTTGCCGTAGTCGTATATACTTTAGATGCATACTTAGCCGACCCAGACATCGATGAAGCTGAGACTGCAAGAATATTGGCAACTGGGTGTAGTCATATTCTTGTCGCCGTTCTTGCTGCATCGGGGCCAAAAAGCCCCTTGACCCCCACTCGCTTTGTTCATAATTTAGCAGGTGGAAACAAGGAGGCTTTGCTCTGGACTGCGGATGAGATAAGAGAGAAAGCCAAAGAAATCAAAGACTACTCTAATGAGTGGTGTATGGTCGCTGATTAAAAGAGGTAAAATGGGCGAATGGTGTAGAGACTGGCTCCCTTTTATTTTTATGTTTGTTGTAGTTGCACTGTGCGTGATGTTGCCTATAATGTGTGCAACTTGAAGGAGGAGAAATGTTTTGGAAAGCTGTTTTAGTTGTCTTGGTTTTGGCAACATCGGGGTGCTCTGACTGCGGTAAAAACTACAACAGCCTGAGGGCCAGATGCAAACAGATGTGCAAGCAAAAGCAATCCGACAATGTGGGATCTACTTTCATGTTCCGTGATGTCCACGGAACTTTTGGCAAATGTAAGTGTTTTGATAGAGAAGGTAAGAAGATCGATTTTTATATCTCGGTCGAGGATTAACAGGAGGATTAATGGAAAGCGACCCGAAACTCAGCAAAGCTCTTAAGTATCTTGAGGAAATTGGGTTCAAGGATGACATCATTGATATGATGGTTCAAATGCACTATAGTATGGCCCCTCAAGCCCCGGCAGTTGCTTGGACTGAACTGTTCGCGGATCTTGACTACTCCTTTCTAATCGAAGGTCATGCCAAGAGACTTGCGAATAGATTTGATGAAGAGGAGCTGGATGAGCTTGTGAACTTCGCCAAGTCCCCTGTTTTCCAAAAGTTAATGCACCCAAGTAATAACGACAACCTTGAAGCTGAGGAAGAGAGTAACGAGTGGTTCCTTAAAGTTGAGGAAGACCTTTTGTCGAGGGCTCGTTATGTATTTACCAAACACAATGTTGATATGAGGGTTTATGATCTGATGGTTAGATCTATGTTAGACTTAAAGGAAAGCTAGATGGAAGATGCCATGTTGTTGTTTTTTGGCGGCATTGCCGCCGCCCTTCTACTCGCTGTTTTTCTGGTCTTTGTGAGCAGCAGGGTTTACCACAAATATTTAAGCTACAAGCATGTAAAGATATTTGGGGGTTTTAAAAGTGTTAAAAAATAAGTGTAATGGAGGGCTACATTACGCTCTATATAAAGACTACTTAGACAACTGGTCTTGTCTGGTATGTGGAGAGAAGATTGATCACAATAAGCTCTGCGAGCTTAGGAATAAGGCAAGGAGAAAGAAATGGACCTTAAAAAGCTTGAAGCTGTGGGTGAGTTCATTATTATCGAGAAGTTAGAAGAAGGTGCCGCTGATGATGGGCCAATCAAAGTGGTTAATAAATCCACTCCCTTTTTTGGCAGGGGAAGAGTGGTGGCCTCTGATGACCTCGGCATAGACGAAGGTGATGAGATTGTCTATCTTATAGACAATGCTATTCCACTTGGTCTTGGAGCACCTGAGAACGTTGTTGTTGCCAAATTGGAAGACGTTGTTTGTCTCGTGGAAGAGGACGAGGAAGACGAGGAGTGAGAATTTGTCTCAATACAAATGGGTTGTAGATGACGATACTGTTTCGAGAAAACTTGATGACCGTCATAGTTTAGAGATCACGCTCATGGAAAAAGGAATAGAGATGAGGGTATGGGAGGAGCCAGAGGATAAGCGTGATAAGCGTAAACTGATGTATCATAAACACATCTCCCATGGGCAACTTGGCTATTTTATACCAGAGGAAGACTAATGGAAGATAAGGTGATGCGGAAAACATCTGGCCTGCAAGCAGAAACCATAGATGAGCTTGATGTTGGATATAGCCAGCTTGGTGTCCAACTGAGAAGGCAGACAGACAAGAGGCTCCTTAAAAAGGGTGGGCCTTGGGCAGCACTGGCTTTTAAGTTTCAAGATCGTGAGGGGTCTGGTGAGATGTATGGGCCAGAAGAAACGATGCTCGCTGCTTTCAAGAGTCAAGGGGGCACATATAAACGATATTCATACTTTATCGTTAGGGACAAAGAAATGGCGGAGAAGATTATTGGTCTTCTTAAGGAGTGCTTCGATGTATAAGATACTGATTATTTTGGCTTTCCTTCTGGCCAGTTGCGTAGTGGCCGTGCGTGAAACCAAGAAAGAGCCCTTCTATACTAACGACGCGCTCGATGCCTGTCATGGATACTGCGTTGATATATTTCGCCTAAGCCCGCGAAACAAGGGAACTTATTTCTGCGAGTGTTTGTCGGGGACAAAGAAGGGCGAGATAGTTGTGATAAGCAGAGGCGGGACGGTGTATAAATGAGTGTTTATAGAGACAACGCAAAGCCGTTGGAACTAGGAGATTTTGTCGGCAAGAACGTCATACTATACATCTATCATGGAGCCAAGAATAGGTGGTTTGGAAGGCTCAAGGGCGTTGTCCCTCCAACTGATTCCAAGCCATACTGGTCTTTCGCCTTTTTTGACAACGGCAAAGATGAGTTGATGTTCGTTCCACAAAGCATAGCCTTTGGCATAGTGGAGAAGGCAGGAACAGAATGAAAAAGCTATGTTTCCACTGCTGGAGCAGCATCCCAATAATGGCTGGGCGATGTAAATATTGCCTATCAAATGACCAGATGGTTCATGGGCGATTCATCTTTCTGCTTCTGCTCATAATTGGTGTTCTGGTCTTTGGCCATTACTATTTGGACGAGGAGACAACTTCTCCCGCCACGCAAAAGAAGAAAGTCGAGGAGGTCTATGAATCCAAATAAAGGATTGTGGAAGAGGGTAATAATTATCTGGAGCGAAGAAGACCCCAGCGATATGGATATTGAGGATGTGTCTGTGGCCGCAATGAGGGGAGACGCTCACCTGGCCCTGGATGAGATAGAGTTTGTGGATGACCCTGAGCGAGATCCTGATTGGGATGCTCCCGTTGCCGACGAGGAAGATGATGCGTGATTACCCGTTTGAACTTTCTGTGTATATCTACACACGCCCCAATTTGAGAGATGACAGTCTCGAAATGGAAATGTTCATGGGTCGTGGTGTCCTGGAGAGCCTATACGACCGGATGGAAGTCAGGAAGGATGTAAAGAGCTTGTTCCTGTCGTTCCCCGAACATTGGCTTAACATCACGGAGCAGAGGCAGCTTTTTGAAAGGCTCGCAAAGTATTGTCCAAATCTCAAAGAGGTTGATATAAAGACGCACAGCGTCTATATTATTCAATGCACACCAAATAAGTGTGCTTATATGATGGATGAAACCATTCCCGAGCACACTGATGGAAAGCACTACCACGATGGGTCAATGGGCGGCAATCTTTTTGATATGTCCAAGCTCAATGTGGTTGGAGGAAGTGTTGCTCAGTCATGCGCCAAGTGTCATGGCCGGGGGTTTCACTTAAACAAAACCGGCGATGTTGTTATAGACTGTGAAAATGGATGCAAAAGAAACAAGGAGGTCGGTCGTGGCGAGCCGTAAGAAGGATTATTACGACGTGCTTGAGGTTTCTCCGAGGGCACGGCCAGAGGTAATTGGAGCCGCATATAAAGCCTTGATGAAAATCTTTCATCCCGACAAGTGCGAAGATGATAGAGTTTCCAAGCAGCTCAATGAAGCTCACCAAGTATTATCTAACGCCAAATCCCGCAAGAAGTATGATGCTGGCAAAGATGATCTTGAGGGAACTGTAGTTGGGGCTTATAGAATCCTTGAGCAAATTGCTGAAGGTGGCTTCGGAAAGACATACAAGGGCGAGCATGTGAGCTTGGGCACTCCAGTTTGTATCAAGCACGCCTCAAATATCTCTCCTCAGGATGAGGAAATCCTGATGGGAGAGGCAAAATCTATTTGGGATTTGAGGCACTTTGCCATTCCGGCTATTAGAGATATTCTAAAGCTGGATGACGGCAGCTTGGCCTTGGTCATGAGCTACATTCCTGGGCCAACCCTGGAACAAATCATTGAGAAAAACGGCGGCTTGGATGCAGAGCACGTATGCTGGATCACTGAGAGATGCCTTAATGCCCTAATGTATCTCCACTATCACGCCACTGTTCATGGCGACGTGAAGCCACAGAACATTATTATTCAGCCCAGTAGTCATACGGTTGTTCTCGTAGATTATGGCCTTTCGGTAGTCAGACCAAATAGTAGCTCTAAGAGTCTGGGCTACACTCCTCATTTTGCCCCACCTGAGCAAATCAAGGGCATGCCTTTACTCCCCGAGTCGGATTATTATTCGCTTGGGATGACGATGGTTTATGCTCTGGGCGGTGATGTGGGGAGCAGGGACGTTCCAAAAAGAACGCCCGACCTGGTTTGTGAATTCATCAAGAAGTTGATTGTGTATGATGTTTTGGCCAGGCCAAGATGGAACGAAGAGAGTTTGATGGAGGAGCTGCAAAACATCAGACAGCAAACTTTCAAAAGGACATGTTCTTTTGGTATGAACATTCCAGGTTTTAAATGATAGAAGCATTGGAGATGCGTAAAGCTAAAGCTAGGCTCAAGCTTAAAGGTTGGAGTCCCACTATCTCTCAAGTATTAAGAGATTTGGAAGTTGTGGCTCCTTGGGCTTGGGATATGAATTCGACTTTGTATGATTGGAGACATGAAAAGGAGAACAAAAATGTCTGAAACTGCTGATTATAACCCAGGAAAATGGAAGGGGCACACCTCTTTTTCGGATGCCCGCAAGGTCTATGACCGACATGTTAATAGAAGCTATGGTGATGCTAAGGCTGCGAACAAGGGAAGCACTGATCTGATTCCTGATTCGATTACGACCAACAGCCCTGCACCTCTTGTTATTCTTTGTGATGTGACGGGCTCCATGGGTGCATGGCCAGCCACCATGTTCTCAAAGCTCCCGTATCTTGAGCACGAAACCAAAGAGTATTTGGGCAAGGATATGGAGATTGCGTGGGGAGCCATTGGCGATGCTATGTGCAATGACTCCTATCCATTCCAGATTAGGGAGTTCTCAAAGGACACCGACATCAAAGAGAAGCTCAAGGAGCTTGTCATCGAGGGTGGTGGTGGAGGCTCCAAGCAGGAGACCTACGAGATTGCTGCTCTTTACTGTGCCCGAAACATCCACATGCCCAAGGCCATTAACCCGATTTGTATCATCATTGGTGACGAAGGGTTCTACGACACAATCAACAAGAGCCTTGGCGAGAAGTTCGCTAAGACCGCTATGCAGAAGCGTATGAATTCTGTGGATGTTTTTGAGGAGCTTAAGAGAAAATTCTCGGTCTATCTGATCAGGAAGCCCTACAGATCCACTGGAACTGACGACATGAGCCCAATCGATAAGGCCATCTACTCACAGTGGGAAAAGGTTCTTGGTGCTGACCATATCTCTATCCTGCCTGAAGCTGGCCGAGTTGTTGATACAATCTTCGGTATTCTGGCCAAAGAAACCGATAAGATTAAGTATTTCAAGGAGGAAATCAAGGATAGGCAGGAGCCACATCAGGTCGAGACGGTTATGAAATCGCTCAAGACGATTCATAAGGTTTCTCCGCCTGAGGATCGCAAGCTTCTGAAGTCTGCCTCTAAGCTTCACAAGAAGACCAAGGGCAAGAAAACCAAGTCGTTGCTATAGAAAGGTAAGTTAATGGAAGCTATTTTAGCAATAGCCCTTGTCTTTTCTATTGCGTGGGCTGTGGTTTGTGGGTGCTTGGGCTTGATTATGACTACTAGTGGCGGCGGTGCCCAGCACACTGTCGAAAAACTACTTGTCGTGATTATATTGGCCGTTGGATTTGGCCCACTGGCGTATGTCTTATACAAGCTGTTTGGAGGATAATATGGGCTTGGATTTAATGGTGACGATGTGGCCAACCTTTTCTCACTTCAAGAGATTCGTGGTTGATAAACGACTCAACGGCATCAGGCTTAATAGTGCGATGGTTAAGGGAGAAGCGTTAGACACCGAGCTTGATATTGCTAGGAAGATTCAAGATTCCGTGCCTTTGTATTTCGATATTAAAGGCAAGCAACTTCGTATTGTTGAGACAATTATTCTCCCCGACAGGCTGGAACTCAAGCTTAACCACCCCATCAAGGTGAAGACTCCCACCATGGTTCTTTTCAAGGCGGGCGAAGATTGCTGCCTGTTGAAAGAGGTGAGGGACGGAACCCATCTGGTCTTCGAGAGCGGGCCAGAATACATGGTATATGAGGGTGAATCTCTGCACATTAGAGATCCAAGCCTGGAAGTTCTTGGCCCGACTTTTCTGCCCTTTGAGATTGAGAAGATTGAGAAAGCCAGGAAGGCTGGATTCAACAAGTTCTTTCTCTCGTATGTGGAAAGCCAACGGGATATTGATGAGTTCAGGGAGTTTGTAGGCAAAGATTCTTTGATTATCGCCAAGATTGAGAACCAGAAAGGCTTGGAGTATGTAGCCAGAGAGTATCGTGATCAAGAAGGGTTGCGTCTGGTTGCTGCTCTTGGTGATATGTATGTGGAGGTTGAGAAGCCACATGAGATTACCAAGGCTCTCAAGCTAATCATCGAGCGAGATCCCAAAGCTCTTGTGGGTTCGAGGATGTTGCTTTCCATCGTTGATGCCCCCGTTCCCTCTTGTGCCGACTTCCTACAGCTTGCGTGGCTGTATGATATTGGCTATAAGAAAATGATGCTGTGCGATGAAATCTGCTTGAAAGAAGAGTGGCTTTCTACGGCGGTGGATGCTTTTGACCATTTCAGGCAGGGCTATGTGGGTTGATGTAAGGGTGCTGAACAAGGTGTTTAAAGCGCCACCTGATTACTTTTGGCCGATGGTCGATCTTGCCTATTTCATATCTGATATTCGCGTAGAATCCCAAACGATTTCTGGAATTTTGTGGGAGGTTTTGCGTGCAGATTGAAAAGAGGAACATCAAGGGCGTGGAAGGTAATGAAAGAATAGATAGAACTTTCTATCCGTATTGTATGTTCTGGGGGCATGTCGCCAGTGATATATTTGCTGGCAAGTGGCCCGCTTACGATGTCCTTGAGGATTTCTTGTTTGTAGATTTTTGGTGCCAGTGTAAAATCCTTAAGGATCGGGTAGATGGAAATTAAACCAACCAGAACATATAGGGGCAGCGGCTTCAAGAACGATATATGGCATGATATGTATGATCTTTTCGCAAGCAAGATGCGGGTAGGCAACATATCCTACGCCAACTTTTTCCATAAGATAGTGGAAGATGTTATTGTTAAGGGGCTCGATGCCGTGGAATATAGAAGACTAATAAGAGAGAGAATCATAGAACTGAGAGGTAGTTTGTGGTGGTAATTACAGACTGGCGTTTTGGATGATGATATTCAATTCGTCCTTACTCCAAATGGCCATTTAAGGAGGAAAACATGGCGACTAAGAGAGAGCTTAGTGAGCGTGCCCATAAGGCGTGGCGGACTCGCCGTGCCCGCAAGGCTGCTCGCACCCGTAAGCTGCGCGAGCGTGCTCGCAAGGCGTGGGAGACTCGCAGGAGAAACGGGCAGTAGAAAGCCCGCAACCCTGGCCCCTGAAATATGGGGCCAGGGTTTTTTAAAGGAGAAGAAGATGAGAGATCTTGGTGCCTTTGCTTTGGGTGTTTTGTGTGTGCTCGCTCTATCTTTCCCCATGGGATATATGGGCCCTACTGGAACGTATGTTTTGGTCGTGGTGGGTGTTGTATGGGGAATTTTCTATAAGCAAATCTGGAACTTCACTCTGGGCAGAAAGTTTGGGAGAATAGAAAAGAAGAAGAAAAAGGAACAGTGATGGAAGCGACAACGTTCATTGCGGCGCTCCTGGGCGGGATAATCGCCGCCATACTTCTCAGTCCATTACTGGAAAAGCCTATCGACAAGCTGCAAACGAGATTGGTCAGATGGGAAGAAAAGGTTAAAGGTAGGTTTAGAAAATGATAATGTTCGAAAAGTTATTCCAAGCGTTTGAGGATGGTGGATATAAACTCTACCATGTTGGTGGTTCTGTAAGAGACATCATGCTTGGGAGAGAGCCCAAGGATTATGACTTCACAACAGACGCAAGACCACCACAAACCAAAGAGATACTTGATAAAGCAGGATATAAACACTGGCCTTTAGGCGAGAAATTCGGCACGATTGCGGCCAAATTTGATGGGATGGATGTGGAAATCACCACTCATCGCAAAGACATGACGCCTGGGCGTCACCCCGATGTGGTCTTCACGGACAATCTGGAAGAAGACCTGGCGAGAAGAGACTTCACAATTAATTCAATGGCCATGGACGCCAAGGGCAAAGTTGTTGATCCCTTTGGTGGCCTCAAAGACATCGGCAGAAGATTGGTCAAAGCTACGGGCTCTCCCAAAGCAAGGTTTGGTGAAGACCCGTTGAGGATGCTACGGGCAGTGAGGTTCTGCTCCCAGCTTGATTTTGACATGGAAGATAGAACTTTGAGTGCCATTAAGGAATATGCTCAAGCCATTATGACCGTAAGCAGGGAGAGGTGGTTTGATGAGATGAGCAAGCTTCTGCTGGGCAACATCAACAAGGGATTTGCTCTTCTTTATGCCTCACGACTGCTTGGATACTTGCTGCCTGAAGTGTATGCGATGACGCTTAATGATCCTCAGGCCAAAGTTGCGAGTAAAAACCTATCCCGGCACACGATGCTTGTGACCGCTGGAACGCCCGCAAGGCTGGCCCTTAGATGGGCTGCTATTCTACACGACATCGGCAAGCCCTACACCAGGTTTGAGGATGTTAACGAAGTTCATTTCTGGCAGCACGAATATCTTGGTGCTGAGATGGTGGAAGGTATAGCCAGAAGATATAGAATGTCTAACAAGCTTCGGCGTTCTATTAAGGGTCTTGTGGCCTTGCACCAAAGAGTAGGCGATGTAGTGAGCAGAAGATATGACCCACCGGTAAGCGAGAATGCGCTGCGGAGGCTGATTAGAGACTGTGATGAAAGAGGCTGCGACATTGATGACTTAATCGACCTCTTCTCCGCAGACTGCACCTCTAACAAGCCTAATATCAAAGAGAGACATGGTGCTCACAGCAGGCTTCTCAAGGAAGCCCTTGAAGCTATTAGAGAAAAGGATGCGCGTCCCAGGTTGCCCAAGGGCATTGGAAACGCCATCATGGATAGGTTCCATCTTGAACCTGGGGCGAAGGTTGGCGAGATTAAAAAGATACTCGATGGGCTTTTGCTGGAGAATAAGATTAGCGCAGACATGACCCCAGAACAAATCATTGAGTTCTGGATAAAGTATTCCCAGCCTAAATTAGATAAGGATCCAAAACAATGGCGTTGCTTGGTTGGAAAAGAAAAGCCGTGAGGATTGAGTCTGAAGAAGAGCCCGAAAGAACCTTAGATCAAAAGCTATTTGATTTGAGATGTACTATATTTGATTATGTTGAGTGGCCGTTCCGCGTGGCTGGAACAGTCTACGATTTCATAAGGAGGAACATATGGAATTCGTAATACTTGGAGGTTCTGGAATCCAGGGCCAAGCCATAACCAAATATCTTTACGAGGAAACTAAAGATAAGATGGTTGTATTGGATCCAAAGCCGCCGCCTGAGCACATAGTAGAAATGTGTGGCGATAGGTTGGAGCACAAAGAGAATGGCTTTTCCTATTCCTTTATGCCCAAGACAAAAGAAGAAGAGCAACTCATTGTTATTAGCTGCTTGCCTACAGAGGAAAACCTGAGAATTATGAAGTATTGCTTGGATGAATCGGCTAAGGGATATGTTCATCATTTCATCGACCTGGGTGGAAGCACTGAGGTCGCTTTGAAGCAGTCGGAACTACATGATAAGGCAGCGAAAGTTGGCTCCATAAACGTTCTTGAGGCTGGCCTAGCCCCAGGTATTATTTCTCCTATGGCTGCCGACATAGCTAAAGACGACGGCGTGATTGGTATTAGGATTTATTGTGCTGGGCTTGTGAAATATCCAGAAGCTCCGCATTATCACGGTAAAACTTTCTATACCGGCGGCATGATTAAAGAATATCTGGGCATAGCAAGGGAGATTGTGAATGGAGAAGTCCGTAATTATCCGGCCCTCTCAGGTGAAGAAGATGTGTTTGTCCCAGGCTTGGGACTACTCAGAGCCCGTCGCACGTCAGGTGGTTTATCAATACTGCCTTATGGACTCAATATCCAGAACCTTGCCTATAAGACATTACGTTTCCCAGGTCATTGGGAGTTCGTCCAAAACCATATTCTCAATCAACAGGATCCAGTCTACGTGTTGGACAGCGTTTTGCCGGAAATTAATGCGGACAATCCGGACGTGGTTACCCTATGTTTCCACATAGATTACGAAGATGGCGATGAGATAATTGAGAGATACTTTTTTGAGTATGATTACGAATATGATCTTCCAGCTATGGCCCAGGCAACTGGATATGTGGTGGGCGCCGTGGCTACGATGATTAAGGATGGTCTTGTTCCGCCTGGCGTTAATGCTATGCATGAGCTTGATGCTGGGGAACTTTGTGAAAGAGCGCAGTTAGACAGGGGTTGTTTCTCAAACCAACCCATCATTTATGAGCCCGAAGAGGAGGAATAAATGGTCCCCAAAACGGGTGATGTCGTGAGAATGACTGAAGAATACATAAGACACGACTCCAATTTTGAAAACATTAAAGGTAGAAAACTAGAAGTAATGAAGGTTACTCTTGACGGCATTAGCCATAACGGCCCCTCCTATGTTGTGTATTTTACCGGGGAAGGTTATTTGCGAAAGATCATAATCGACAAGGATGGCCAGCGCGATGGGTTTGCCGTTTTTGAATTAGTAGAGGCAGAAGGCTATAGCCCAACCAGAAACGAATCAAGCGAGGATGATGTTTGTGGAAATTGTGGGGCCATGGGGGAGGTGAAAGGAATGTGTTGTATGTGCCCAAGTTGCGGCAGCTTGATTTGGGGGATATAATGTTCGCAGTTGGCAGCAAGGTGAAGATGAGCGAGGCTTTTGTGTTGTGGTGTAAAGAGATGGCCAAGCATCCACTCCCCAACAAGTTTCTGATAAAGTGGGTGACTTGGGAAAATAGGGTTTTAGACGTTCTATCTGTGGATTTTAATCAATACGATTCAAACTATTTAGATGTAGTGACTAGACTTGAATATACTGACGAAGATCCGTTAGTTATTTCGGTACACAAGGATGACTTCTCATTCTGCAATGATAAGACGATAATTCCGTTTGTTTTGGCAAACGGAGTGAAACTATCTAATAATAGAGAAGACCGCTGTAAAGAGTGCGGAGCGCCTGGAAAGATAATCCGTATGGCTTGTATTTGTAGCAAATGTGGCCAGCTTGTTTGGGGCATATAAAGGAGAAACATGCCGAGCAAAAAAATAAAGCGCGACGAAAAGGGACATCCAATACTGCCTGGAGCCAAGACCTACGGCGAGCTGGTTAAGCCCAAGGGTGGTAAAACTGCCACGGGGAATAGGCACAAGGATGCCTCCGATCATCGGCTTATCGTTCTCTTAAGAATCGGCAGAGAAGCGGACAGACTTTCTCGCGCCGAGAAGCCCATAAACCCAAAAGATAAAGACAATGTGGAGTTCCAAAACAAACTGGCCAGATCTCCCAAGATTGTTCAGTTCGCATATCACAAGGCCAGAAGAGATAAGCTCCTGAAAGAACTGAAAGAATTGGACGAGGGAGACAATAAGCTCAAGAAAAGCATAATGATGGGGATCGTTGAGAAGGAGCTACAGGAAGCCGAGAAGCTCCTTGAGGAACTCTATGAAGAGATCAAGGCGGGAGATGAGGGATGAAAATAGAAAAGATGATCAACATCAAGTTTACCGAACATGAGATTAAAGAGGCTATATTGAATTGGTTGGAAAAGAACATAAGCCAGACTTATTATAATCATGTTAGAGACAACCTTAATGATTCTTGTACGGATACTGAGGACGGCCAGATTGTTCTTGTCGTAAATGGAGCCATGAAGGAGGATCCAAATGATTCTTGATTACGAAAAGCTCGTTGAAGAGATAGTTTGGTATATGAGAAAGCAGGCCAACGAAGCTCATACAGACAAAGCTGAGATTGATATTTCTGGTGGCGTTGATAGTGCCGTTGTGGCTGCTCTGGCTTGTAGGGCTTTTGGCTCCGAAAATGTAATCGGGGTTTATAGCGATGTTAATTCTTCCCCCGAGTCTCTTAGACGAGCCAGATTGGTTGCTAAGACTTTTGGATTCAATTTCATAGAGCTACACCTGGCTCCCGTGTTCTTTACGGTTCGTGCCCAAATTAGGCGAGAGTTTGAGCGTCTTGGGCTCCCTTGGCCTGATGAAAATGAGAACCCAACAACTTACGGCAGCTTTAGAAGTTGTATCAGGGCGCCCGTTGGGCGCTTCGTGAATAGGTTGTTTGGCGGAGGGATTAGACAAGGAACAGGAAACAGGGATGAAGATCAGTATGTTCGGTTTTACCAAAAGGGAGGCGATGGAGAAGTTGATTCTAATTGGATTGGTTCCTTGTTTAAGAGCGAAGTATGGGAATTGGCGGAACATCTGGGCGTCCCAGAGGAGATCATCAATGCCGTTCCTACTCCAGATCTTTGGGGAGTTGGTGAGGAACACAACGACGAAGAAGAGTTAGAAGATCTCTGTGGAGTTCCACTAACTTACACTCGCCCAGGTCAAGAAGAGATGGGAACTATTGAGTGGTGCAGCAGAGAGGATGAAGATTTTGGCTTGATTCGGGGTTTGGCGGAAGATACTGACCCCGAGGAGTTCGGCTATACGGAAGAGCAGTGTAAAGTTGTTAGGGCCATGAGGAAAATGGAGAAAGCCACTCGTCATAAGGCTGAGCCGCCCCCAGAAATCCCACGAGATTACTTGAAGAGAAAAGGTCTGGTGGTATGATGTTTGAGCGCGACAAAGAATCGACAATAGAATATAGGCGCGACAAGAGAAAGATCAAGGAGAAGATCAGAAAGGCCATAGCCGTTGGTAGAGCTGGCTTTGAGATATATTTGGCCATCAAGAAGAAGGATCTTATATATGCGGGCATGAGTTTGGCCAGCACTTACGATGCTCTTGAAAAGATCTTTGAAAAAGAGGAGAAGGATCTTTTGTCCAGACTGCGCGATACTGGTCTGAAGCCCATCCTTTATAGGATGGAACGCCTTGTTTATTATGCTCTACAAGAGATTGACTATCCTTACTCCACTCCTTTCGTTAAGAAAGAAGAGGGCAGTGATATTAGAACTGTTCTTTATGAGTTGCCTGGTTGTGATGCCTATTTTGCTATTGAAAATGGGTCTTTAGAAGGGATGTGGGCAGAGGACGAGGATAAGTTTATTGATGCCTTCTCGAAAGTCGTTCGAGAAAACATGGGCCAAAACATCTCGGTTGTTATGGGCATAGAGGGTTGGAACACATTCATCCGCATTAGAGAGATAGAGATTCCGCTGGATACATACGTTTCTACTTTCGATGAGGGAAAGTTCTTCGATAATATCAAGAGGTTCCAGAAGATGAATCTCAATCGATCTTCCCTACTTTTTGGTCCGCCCGGTTGTGGAAAGACGACTCTGGCCGCTAAAATAGCCAGTATGCTCGATGGCCAGCTTATAGTGATAGATGCTCCTGCTCTCAACTTTGCGTCGGAGTATTCTCTTCCCTTGGAGAAGATCTTTAGGGCTCTTTCTCCGAGCGTCGTTTTGTTTGATGATATGGATAGGATTGGAGAGCAGGGATTAGATATGCTGCTGGGCACTGTCGAAGCGCTCAACAGATATAAGGGAAGTGGCAACGTAGTAATCATGGGCGCCGTGAATCATCTGGGCGAGTTGCCCGAGCCGATGAGGCGCCCTGGAAGATTCGATGAGATCATCATGTTTGATTTTCCCAATGTTGAACAGCGCAGAGCGATAGTCAAAGCCTACCTTGATTCTTTCGAGATGCGCCTGGCCAATGCTTATCTTGATGAAGTTGCTGAAATTACTGAAGGTATGACGCCTGCTTATTTGAGAGAAGTGGCTCTCCAGATTACTGTTAGACAGTATGGTGAAATCAAGGAGGCGATTACCGAGGGTAAGTTTGAGGAATTGAAAGAGGTTGTGGAGCACATGAAGACGATGGCTGGTGTGTGCAATGAAGAGGAGGGTGATGAGCCCGTAAGCCCAGATGGCCCACAACTGGTAAGCAAAACAGCGAGGAGACTCAAAAGAAGAAAAAGGGGCAACGGCAGGCCAAAAGAAACAGTTTCAACTGGTTAGGAGAAGGCACCTATGGAAAAATTAAAGATTATTTTTGATATTCTCAGAGATTTTTATAAAGGCAACACCATGCGTCTTGTTATTATGGTAGTTGTAGCAGCACTGGTAGTTGTTAATGCGGCAAATGGGTTTAGAGGCACTATGAGTGACTTCGGTGCGGGAATTGGCTGGGTGTTTGGTGGCATTCTGTTTTTTCTTAACGAACTTACCTTAGCCTCTACAGCTAAGGTTAGGGAGATGTTTGCAGCCTTACAAGCGGGCACCGAAGTGTTGGTTAAAGAAAATGAGAAGTTGCGAGGCCAGCTAAAGGAACAGGCTGAAGATGAAGGGGTTTGAGATTGCTGCCGGTTCTGTGATCGGCAAAGACCACTTGCGGCTCAACAAGAATAACCACGACGCCTACAATGTTGTCCATAGACCAGACAGTATAGTTGCTGTAGTTTGTGATGGTTGTGGAAGCGGTGCTCACAGCGAAGTGGGAGCTAAGATTGCAGCATATATGTTGCCCCACCAGCTTAGACTTATTGCGGATATTGGAGACCTCGACAAAACGGAAGTGACGGGGCTCGTGGAATTGAACGTCAATATCACCGACTTGGCCGTGAAAATGATCTGGGGGACAGGAAAAGTTGAGGAGAAATTGGTCGGGGTTGTTAAAGACTATTTCCTATTCACCTGTATGGTGGCCATCATTACTAAGTATTGGGTTGCTATTGCGTCCATTGGTGATGGTGTGTATGCCCTAAACGGAGAGGTCAAAACTATTGGCCCCTTTCCCAATAATGCCCCACCCTATTCCTCATACGGTATTGTTCCGCAGGCGGTTGATGAACGGTTTAGGAACCCCAAGTTTCAAGTTAATGAGATAATCCTTGCTGAAAATTTCCAGAGCTTAGTGATTGGGACAGATGGGCTTGATGACTTTCAGGCTGCCGAGAATAAGAGTATCCCAGGCAAAGATGAGTTGGTTGGGCCACTTAGCCAGTTTTGGACAAAGGACAAATACTTCACCAACAAAATGGCTTTACAAAGGCGCCTGGTCAGGATAAATAAAGAAGTGGTGAAGGTAGTTGATGGCGTGGCTACTCGTCAGCATGGACACCTGAAGGATGATACAACCGTGGTTGCTATAAGACGGAAAGATGAAAATAGATAATAGTAATAACCACCGGCATCGCCATAAACTCTGGGTTCAGTTTGCATTTCAGTTTGAGTCGCATCCCCTATACCATCTTGGTGATTTATTTGTGCATGCGCTTCGTCCAAGAGATTTTTGTTGGGGCTACTCATGGTGATAATTCCAATTTGGGCCGATCACAGGCGAAAATGGCTAAGTGAGAAACAAGTGAGTGCCGCCACATATAATATGGGCAACTTCCTGTTGAACTATATTAGACCAAGCATAGTTCTTGCTGGACACAAACTACTTATGGGGACATTAGGTGGATGGGGATTAAGCAGGTGGGGAAATGATTGAGCCAATTCGTTCTGCGTCAAAAAGGACCCTTAACTTTTGGCGTCTCCTCACTGGTTTGTTTTTCAACAACCTAAATGAGCTTTGGACCTTTGACGATGAGGACGACACTTTGCTAGGTCTGGTGTCTTGGGGTTTGAGAAAATGGCTAAAGTGATTAAACTGGTTTATACTTCAGACTTACGAGTGTCCATTGCTCCTCATGTCGGGGCTGTATCCCCGGCAATATTCTGGATGGGTGTTAATTTTGCCAGAAATAGGTCTGATTTGGGCCAGAATCTTATGTTTAAGACTCTGTTTCTTACCTTGTCTCAAGGAAGGGTTGCATGATAGTATATCTGAACGGCAAGCAGTATCGTCTTAATCCCGCCGATTCAATCGGCAAGGGTGGCGAGGCAGATATTTTCGCCAAGGGCAACATGGCCTTCAAGGTTTTCAAACAGCCCAACCACCCAGATTTCCGAGGCTTCCCCCATGAACAACAAGCGGCCAAGATAAGAATAGCCGAGCACCAAACGAAGCTTCCCGCGTTTCCCAAGAATCTGCCGGGCAGGGTCGTAGCTCCCCATGGCATACTCACCAACAAAAACGGCAAAGAAGTAGTTGGCTATGTGATGCCCTTTCTTAAAGGCTGCGAAGTTCTCCTGAAGTATTCTGATCGCTCATACAGACAAGCGGGCGTGAGCAACGAAGATGTTATTGAAGTCTTCAAGGATCTTCACGCCACGGTTAAAGGGATCCATAGGGCTGGAGCAATCATAGGGGACTTCAATGACCTTAACATAATGATAAAGGGCGATGAAGCTCACATAATTGATGCGGATAGTTTCCAGTATGGAGGCTTTCTCTGTCATCTTTTCACAGAAAGATTTGTGGATCCGCTACTTTGCGACCCAAATGAAACCAGGCCAATTCTAACCAGGAGCCACAACGAGGGATCTGATTGGTATGCTTACGCCATTATGCTCATGCAGAGCTTACTTTATGTTGGCCCGTATGGTGGAATCTACAAGCCAAAAGACAAATCAAAGAGAGTTAAGCAGGGCGAGAGACCGCTGAAGAGAATCACGGTATTTAATTCAGAGGTTAAGTATCCTAAGCCCGCGACTCATTATGATGTCCTACCAGATGATATGCTTCAGCACTTTCATCTGCTATTTCAAGAGGACAAGAGAGGCGAGTATCCAGAGAACCTACTGGATATAAGATGGACAACTTGTATTAAATGCGGGACAATTCACGCGAAGCGTGTGTGTCCTGGCTGTGCAACTTATTCTCCCATGGCAGTTGTGGAAACAATCAGGGGCAATATCAAGTGCGTTCGTGTGTTTCAGACGCCTGGCCTCATCATCTACTCCACCGTTCAAAATGATAAGCTGAGATATTTGTATCACAAAGATAATAGATTCATTAGGGAAAATGAAGTAGAAGTGGTAAAGGGCTCGTTGAGCCCCACGATGAGATTTAGAATCAAGGGCAAGGAAACGTTGATTGGTAGTAATGGTCAGTTTGTTTCCATAGTTCCCGGCGGCCAGCCAAGCAAGGTTGCTGTGGATAGCCTCAATATGCTTACGCTTTTTGATTCAAATGGGAATCATAAATATTGGTCTTATGATGGTCAATTGTTTAGAGATGAAAGGGTTGGGCCAAAATACATAGGAGATGTGCTTAGAGGACAAACACTCTTTTGGGTTGGCCCCAAGTTTGGTTTCGGTTTTTACCGAGCGGGTAATATTAATGTTGGTTTTCTATTCAACGCCGATAAAGGAGGAATCAACGATACGGTGAAGATGCCTATAATTCCAGGGCAGTTGATTGATGCCACCTGCTATTTTGCTGGTGACTGGGCATGGTTTTTCTATTCAACAAGGGAGAAAGGCCAAACGATTAACAGGTGTGTTATTATCAAATCCGACGGTAGAGTTGGAGATTCGGCAATAGGTATAGAAGGCGATGGAACTTGGCTGGGTAGGATTCGTGGTAAGGCTGCCGCTGGGAACTTCTTGTTTGCCGCCACAGATGACGGCATTGTTAGAGTTGAACCAGGCGGCGGGATGCTGGATGTTGCTAAAGAGTTTCCTGATACTGAGCCGTTTGTTGATTCAGGCTGCCACCTTCTAGTTTCCAAAAATGGCCTATATGTTGTGTCCAAACACGAGATTAGGCTGCTTACGATTTCATAAGGAGAAAACAAATGAGTAAATTGGATCTTCCGGTTCCCTCGCACTTTGATGCGAGCAAAGTTAATGAGCTTTTCCATGTTAAGTATGAGGATATTTTCACCAGGGCAAAGGAGTGGGCCAAGCGACATGACCTCCAGCCTGCGGCCAAAGATAAGCTTCGCGTCTGCTTGATTGCTATTGACTGCCAGAATACTTTCTGTATGCCGTATCCCGATGGGGAGCTTTCTGTGTTAGATGCGGACAAAGACATCGTGCGGCTTTGTGAGTTTATCTATAGGAATATGGATGTAATTACCAATATTTCTCCCACGATGGACACTCACTTGAGCAAGCAGATTTTCCACCAGGATTTCTGGGTCAATGATGAGGGTGAGCATCCTCCTCCCGGTGTCACTATGATTTCTGCGGACGATGTTAAGAAGGGCGTGTGGAAGGTGAATCCGGTTATGGCCAGCGTTCTTAACGCCAGCTACACCGGGCTTCATAAGTATGCCCTTCACTACACACAGACTCTCGCTGACGAGGGCAAGTATGCTTTGCTTATCTGGCCACACCACGCGATGCTTGGTGGAGTTGGCCATGCGCTTGTTCCCCTTCTTGAAGAAGCCATCTTTTTCCATGACATCGCTCGTGGAAGCCAGACCGACTTCCAGATTAAGGGTGGAAATCCCTTGACTGAGAACTATTCGGTGCTTCGTCCAGAAGTTCTTACCACCGCAAAGGGCGTTGCTATTGCCCAGAAGAACACTGCTTTTATCGAGAAGCTGCTCAACTTTGATGCGGTTGTGATTGCTGGCCAGGCTAAGTCTCACTGTGTTGCTTGGACGATTGACGATCTGCTCAATGAGATTAACACCAAGGATCCCAAGCTGGTCAAGAAGGTTTATCTTCTGGAGGATTGCACCTCTCCGGTTGTGATTCCTGGCATCGATTTCACCGACCAGGCTAACGAGGCTTTCGAGAGGTTCCAGAAGGCTGGGATGCATGTTGTTAAATCTACTGACCCAATTACCACCTGGGATGGGATTACCCTATGATACACTACCTAACTGGCGATGCCACAGAGCCCCAGGTTAATAAGGGAGCGAGAATCATCGCTCATATTTGTAATGATCTTGGAGGTTGGGGGAGCGGTTTTGTTGTTGCCCTGTCTAACAAGTGGCCTGAACCAGAGAGAAAGTATAGAGAGTGGTTCAAGTGGGCTACGGACGACACAAACAAAACGCTGCCGCTGGGGCAAATACAACTCGTCCAGGTGAAAGATCCTAAAAAGGAAGGTCCGCTCTATGTGTGCAACATGATCGCACAAGAGGGATACACTGCTCCAGACCATCCAGTTGCCGTTAGGTATGATATGCTTTGTGCATGTCTGGCTGATTTGAACAACTGGATTGGTCACTATTGTCATCTAAAGAGTCGTATGGTTCTGCCGCCCACTAACACTCACCTTTCAATCCATATGCCGCGAATTGGTTGCGGTTTGGGCGGCGGAGATTGGGGAATTGTAAGTGAGCTTATCGGAGCTTTGCTTACAGCGTGCGATGTGTATGTTTATGATTTGGAGGAATCAAATGAGTGAAAGCAAGAATATTAATGAGCTTTTTGAAGATGCTCAGGATGAAGGGCTTCTTTCTCCTGAGTCTTCCCAGGCTCTAATGGTTCATGATATTGGTCAGCAGATTCAGGCTGGCTTGGGTGTGGATGTTGATGATGTCGAGGCAAGTGAGGTTGTGCTTGTTTCCGTAATGGTTGATGATTCTGGTTCTATTCGATTCTCTGGGAATGCCCAGCCGATTCGTGATGGCCACAATGAGTTGATTCGTGCTTTGACGGATTCCAAGCAGCAGGATAATATCTTGGCCCATACTCGATACTTGAACGGCGGGGTTCTTTATCCGTATTGTTCGCTTGATCAAGCCGTTGAAATGGATAGAAGCAATTACGACCCCAATCAGGGCACGCCCCTTTATGATGAAACAGTTTCTTTTCTGGGCACTGTTCTCGCCAAGACTTTCGAGTTTGCGGACAACGGAGTTCCTGTGAGAACGATTTCTCTTGTTATGACTGATGGACGTGACCTACACTCCAGTCGCCATGATGCTGCGGCTGTAAAGAACATTGTGGCTGATATGCTTGGCCAAGAAAATCATATCGTTGCGGCCATGGGTTTTGATGATGGTGGTGCTACAAGCTTTCGTGAGGTTTTCAAAGAGATGGGGCTCAGGGACGAGTGGATTCTCACGCCACAGAACACCCCAACTGAAATTCGCAGGGCTTTCCAGTTGTTCAGCAAGAGTGCAGTTCAGGCCAGCCAAAGCAGCATGAACTTTAGCAAGACGGCAATGGGAGGTTTCGGTGGGTAAGAGAGACTTTGAGGATTCTGTTCCTCCCAGCCCTTGTCCACTGCCAGAAGACACGCCAAAAAGAGAATTTGGTTTTGGGGCTTTGCCCCCTCCAGGAATGGCATGGCAAATGGGAAAAACCGCTGCCTCAATACTTTTCGTGAATGCTGCTGAAAGTGCGATAGGTTGGCTCCAAAGTCAAATTGAAGCAGTTAAAAAGGGTGAGGTTGTTCTCTATGAGGAAGTGCGTGTGGATCCGCCATTGGTATATGGCTGGGAAAGGGCTCTGGAAGAGCCGAGCCCAATAGAAAGAGCTGTGGATTCTTTTAGTATGAACCACACCGATGGTAATATGTGGGGCTGTGGTATAGGGCTTGAAGATGGTGAGGAAGTCATCGAAGCTTACTTAATAGATGGCTCAAAGTCCGACTTGCCCAGCGAATACGAAGGTTTCAAGGTCATAGTTATAGAGTGTGATAGACCGGTTCCACACTAGGGAGATTAAAATGAGAATAGGAATTGTAGGAGGAAGCTTCAATCCGCCCCACATAGGCCATGCTGCAATGATTCAATATGCTCTGGCCAGGGAAGATTTCGATGAGATTTTGGTTGCTCCCTGCTATAAGCATCCGTTCAAAGATAAGATGCTGTCTTTTTATAATCGGTTATATATGTGCAACATCATGGTTAGGAAGCTTTTCCCTCATAATGTCATGGCTGTAGATTATGAAAAGGAAATAAACACTGGAAGAACTTACGACTTGTTGAAATACTTAATTGCAGACTATCCGGAAGCTCGCTATACTCTTATCTTGGGTGATGACCTGTTCTTTGAGTTTGATAAAAAGTGGTATAAGAGTGATGAAATTAGAGAGTTGGCGGATATTATGTGGGTTCCTGCCCAGCTATACGCCAGCAATCCAGTGTTGCAGATTCGTTCTTCTTATATACGCTGGCTCCTTAAACAAGGAAAAGATGTTTCCCACATGGTTCCGAAGGCGGTTTTGGAATATCTGGAATCACGAAAGCTCGTGGAGAGTCTCAAGGAGATGCCGTGAAACAAAAAGATAGGTTAGTATTTTTTGCTCTTATCAAGCGCATGGAAGTAGAAGAACACTCTAGTTTTGAATATCGCATCTCGGTGCTTAGAAAGTTGTTTTCCGACATAGGCTTTGATGTGAATGTCGAATGGGACGAGGTGGACGAGGTGGATGATGGCGTGGAAAAATGAGAGAAAAGTTCATGTGGATGGCCAAGAGTGGCAATGGGTTGTGGTGAGAAGTGGCAGCAATCCAGGTGTTCTTGTGAGATCCCCAGATAGGAAAGTTCATAGAATATCTTATCATGATCTCTATCCAGGTTTGGACTTGAAACAAGATAGAGAAACTGGCGAGTGGAGCGGCCCCGGTATAGCTCCAAACGAGGTGAAAGAATACATCGAAACATATTTGATTGGAGAATAGAATGACCTGTATTATTGGCTTGGTGGGTAAAGACCGTGTTTATGTTGGTGCCGATTCTGCGTCGGTGAATGTGGATAAATTAATCACCAGACCTACCAACGTGCCTAAAGTTTTTAAGCGCGGCCCCTTTATTATTGGATACACTACCAGTTTTCGTATGGGTCAGCTACTTGAACACTGGCTTGAAGTTCCTGCACAGAATCCTAAACAGAGCGACCAAGAATATATGGTGGTTCAGTTTGCGGAGAAGGTAAGAGAGCTGCTTAAGGAAAAGGGGTTTTCTACCATCGCAAGCAACAACGAAACGGGCGGCACTTTTATAGTTGCCTACAAGGGCAAGATCTATACCATGCATGGCGACTTCCAAGTGTCAGAAATGTCTGATGGTTTTGATGCTGTGGGTTGCGGAAGCCAGTTTGCCCTGGGTGCTATGTCCGCACTTGCGAAACTAAAGCCAGAGACTCGAATCAAGAAGTCGCTGGAAATTGCTGCATATTTCAGTGCTGGTGTCTGTGCGCCCTTCCGCGTGCGGTCAATGAAGAGGGAGGACTAATGGGCTGTTGGAATGGAACCTGCGGCATTAGCCAAATGCCAATCTTAGCAGGCCAAAGGATTTGGGCGTTTCTTATTGGTGTTGCCGGTTATAGAGACAACCCCAGTTCAAGTGGTCACTGCTACTCAACAGACTTGGGTTTTCCTATGACGCTTCCTATTCGCGGGAAGTATAACGATTACGGCGGAATAGAGAGCATTGAGGAGAACTATAACACGGAGTTGATTCTGGATATTTTCCGAGACACAGAGGGAGATAAGTTTCCAGACATCGAAACTTTACTAAATGACCAGGTTGAGAGAGATAGTTATACTTTCTATGTTGAAGATAAGGAAGAAAGAAGATACATAGAAAAGTTCCCCGTCGGCTTATTTATGGTTTTGGAAGATATAGCCCTATCTCTCAAGGGTGTTAGAACATCATACGAAAGATATTGTGAGACTTATCCAAGAAAACATATGCGCCAAGATGCCAGATATTTCATGAAGTTTCTTGTTGAAGAAGCGGAGAGACTGAAAGAAATTTATGGGGAAGATATGTTGAGCGATGAGCTGAAAGATCATATGCTATTTAACTCGCGGAATGATAGGTGTGAGAAATCAAGCAGATATGATAATCAGTTTGCTGTAGTCTTCAACGATAGGGGTTTTGCTGGTGCCCCTATATATGATGCCTGGAAGCCATACAGGGAATACATCAAGAGCCTTGCTGCTCAAGGCAAAACCAGCGGCAAAGAAGTAGATGAGCTAGTGACAGACGCTTGCGATTTGGATCTGGTTGCTAGGGCTTTGAGCCTTATGCGGAAGTCTTGGTTTCCTCAGTCTGGTAAGGGTGGCCAAGGTGAGAACTATGAGTTTTACTGGAAACTCACCACCGCTATGCGAAGGCAGATTAAAGAAACGCTGAAAGAACGAGAGGATTGGGGATACTGATGACTTTGTTTGTAGGAATAATCATAGGCATTTGCCTTGCGATATACTTGGGCATTGGTATTATATTGTGGCTTGCTTCCATGGCCCTTAATAATCCCAGCCCGTTCATGATTGTTGGTTGGCCAATTAAGATGATCCGGATTGCTTTAACTGTAGATAATGATCTGAACCTTCACACCACGGCTGGAACCTATAAGCCTCTCGACCCAGATTTTGTTGCAAGTGGAGAACAGAAAATAACCATCCAGTATAAGTTTGGAATAACCGGCGTTGATCGTAGGGAGCGCAGGGAGAACCTGATAAGGAAGTTTAAAAAATTGGGGAGATTCTTGAAACGTTTCATTGCCGCGTGAATTGGGCATCTATGTCGGTTTCTGGTCAGACAGTTGAAGCCACGCTGCCACTGTATCTGTTAGACAAACTTAGGGAAGCTATGGAGAGTGGCCCTTACCGCTTTGATGAAGTTGTGGAACGGCAGGTTATAAATGACTGATGATAAAAACAAAATCACGTTTGATGATTGGGAGAATATATCTGACTTTCTCGCCCGACAAATCGTAGATGATTTGTATAGGGCTGGACTATTGGATGCACATAAATATCAGGGTGTTGTAGAGAAGACGTTGGTGAGGTGGCCTGAAACTGGGCGGACATGGGGGCGTGAGTGATGCCAGTCTCATATGATATGCTGACCGAAAAAAATGCTGCTCTCCGTGCCCGCGTGAAAGAGTTGGAACAATTGGTTGAATCGCTACAAGAGGATAAGATAAACGCTTCTGAAGCCGAACATTTGATTGCGGATCTGGTGCAAGACGCAATGATGAACGCCTCTTGGAATGGTGTTGGCCGTCGTCGCGGAGAAGAGGAATTGCGGGACAATACCGAATCCGCAATTAGATTCACCTTAGAGGCATACCAGGTAATCCCCCTGCGCAAGGAAGATGAGTGATGGGAGTATCCTGGAAAAAAGATGAGCGCTCGCCTCTTGTGGATGTGGATCTTTGTGAAACTTGCGAACAGCACATTTGTAAAGACTGTGCCCTGCGCGATAGTCTCCAAGATCGGGTTGAAAAGTTGGAGACGGAGCTTGACGAGCAAGGCGATATTCTGCGTGGGCAAATCGCGGACAACGCCAAGTTGCGGAACCGTTGGGCAGAATTGCGGAGGCAAGTTAGTGCAGAGAACCCAATGCACGGGTGCTTCGCAGACATTACCGATTGGATGGATGAATTGGAGGATAAGTGATGGGATCGCTTTGTAGTTTTATATCGGGCAAGCTGGAAAATTGCGAGCAAGAGCTGGCCAAATTGCAAAAAGCGGAATGCTGAACTCGTCCGAGATATGAATGCTCTTGACGGTTGCTGGGAGAAAAAGGTGGAGCGGCTGCGGAGATTGCTGGAGAAGTCAGTAAAATGGGTAGAGTATTGGAGCAGCCATGAGCCGGCTATTGAACTCGCCCAACAAATACATAAGGAGTTGGAGGAAGATTGATGGACACTAAAAAGATTGCTGATGCTATTATCTATGCTGGATTAATTATAGGCATGGCCATTATGCTTGGCTTGCAGTTTCACGCATGTAATTTGATGATGAAGTAGGTGAAAGATGATAGATCCGCTGTATGCAGGAATATTTGCAGGCGTATTTCTTTTGGCCTGCGTCGGAATTTGGTTTTTGACTAAGGATTGGAATTGAGAGATGGGCGTGCTACTGGGTATTATATTAGCAGCCTCTTGTATTTTGTTCTGTCTTGGAGTTTGGCTTTTACTTAAAGATTAGAATTGAGAGATAATATGAATGAAGAAGAGCACGGACAATATTGGTGGGCGAGTATATGCTCGGCGCATCAATACCACGAACCGACGTGCAACAATTGCCATTCTGGCTCGTGGGTCATGTATACATCTGCCGAAGCTCAAGTGCATCGCACACTGATGTTTAAAATGGCTCAGTGGAAAGTCTTAAGAGTTAAGGAGATACTCGACGCTGTGGATTGGTCTGATTTTCCTAGGTCGGCTTGGGATGTTGACTACCAAGATATTTTTGATGCCTTGCAAGAAATAAAAGAAGTTGTCGAGAGGTAAGTTATGCTACTAAACGATTTACAATCCAGAAATCTAATCCACCCTCCACCCTGGCTTCCCAGCACTACACATTACCTTTGCATCATGGGGAGTTTCGCATACGGCGTAGCGGGTGATGATTCTGATTGCGATATATATGGCTGGTGTATTCCTCCGAAACAAATGATCTTTCCGCATCTTGCTGGCGAGATCGCCGGGTTCGGAAAGCAGATCAAGCGGTTTGATCAGTGGCAGGAACATCATATCAACGATGAAGTCAAGGGCAAAGAGTATGACTTCAGTGTGTATAACATCGTGAAGTTCTTCCAGCTATGCATGGATAATAATCCGAACATGGTTGATGCTCTCTTCGTCCCCGAGCGATGCGTAATCCATTGTAGTGCCGTGGGCAACATCGTAAGGGAGAACAGAAAGTTGTTTCTCCATAGAGGTTGCTGGCACAAGTTCAGGGGCTACGCCTACAGCCAGCTTCACAAAATGGCCATCAAGAACCCCGAGCCAGGAAGTAAGCGTGCGGAATATGTAGAGAAATACGGCTATGATGTGAAGTTCGCTTATCATCTTGTTCGCTTGATGTATGAGGTTGAGGAAATCCTCACCGCAGGAGATCTCCATCTTGATCAGAATTCCGAGGTTCTCAAGGCCATTAGGCGTGGGGAGTGGTCCCAAGAGCGCGTGGAAAAGTTCTTCGAACAAAAGGAACATGCGCTCAATTCAGCCTACGAGCAAAGCGGGTTGCCTTGGGGACCAGACGAGAAGGAACTAAAGAAGCTTCTGTTTAAGTGTCTTGAACATCACTACGGCACGCTCAAGGATGCTTATGTGGAACCGGATAGGTTCAAGAACGCAGTGATGAAGATTATGGAAACCTGTGCCGACGCCCTGAAGGGAGGATAAGATGCATATTATAATGATTTTGGGGGTGCTATATGCCCTGATGGTGATTTATTCGCTGGCTTATCTCTACGCAGAGCACATTGGATTTTGTAGTAAAAGGAAGCGGGCCTGGTTCTGGCTTACAATTCCATTTACAATATGGTTCATACCCATTGTAGTTTTGTTAATAGTAGTTTCAGGTTTGCTTAAGGATGCTTTCGGGAGTGGAAAATGAATAAATTGACGGCAAGTAGGCTTATAGCAATTAGCTTAGCATTCTTCGTGGCGACTTTGTTGGCCGCATTACTTTTTGGTTGTGGCGGAGTCATTGAGGATCCAGATCCTACTCCATTGCCCAAACCTGATAAGAAAGTCGAAGAGCCAATTGAATACTGCGGCAACGGGGTTTGTGAAGTTGAGAAGGGCGAAGATTACTGGAGCTGCTATTGGGATTGTTCTGATCCTTATGGTGGACCAAAGAACGGATACTGCGGCGATGGTATTTGCTACAAAGAAAGCATGACGAGTTGCTGGAAAGACTGTAGGCCAAGGCAATACAACCCAGAACCAGATTGGCCGGGTCCAGGTCCAGGTCCAGATCCAGGTCCAATGTGGGGCGTGGAGCCACCATATCCAGATCCAAGGGAGATGTTGGATGAAGATAGAGTTAAGGATGTATTACAATCTCAAAGAGAAATTCTGGGATTACCCGTGGAGCCACCCGTTGTATTTAGAAGCAGAGAATATAATCAAGAGGCCCCTTAAAGATCTCTTGATGACGGTCAAGACCGAGCCATTATGTTGGCCCGAGAGGGCGATATGATAGAGCCTGTCTATACTTATCCACTTGCAGAACGCCTCAGTCGTTCGCGTAATGGTGATGGTATACCTTTTGTATCATTTTGGGACCTTTTAGCAAGGCCAAGCAGACCTTTCGGAGCGCTTCGCCCTGCACATTTTTTCTTTGGGAGATTTAAAGATGAAGATTTTCGCAATAAAATGTCTCGGCTGCGGGGACACAATCTACAGCAGAGCAAGACACGATTGGCACCAATGCTCGTGTGGAAAAACCTTTGTAGATGGGGGCTTCGATTATATGAGAGTTGGGTGGGATGAAGAGGTTGGATATGAACACGCGGAATTAGAGCTTGATGTTACGCAAGAAGAACTCTATGAAGATTGGAACAAGGGAATAGACAAATACGGCACGATCAGAGCAAAAGAAGAGTGAAAATGTACAACGAGACAAAACTGGCTGTGAAGAAGGCGTTTGATATAGGCAAGCGCCTTTTCTTTATGGGCTATGGGGATTATTTGAAGCTTCTGGAAGCTACATCTAAAATCAGTATGCCTACAAAAGAGGACGTGGCTTCTTACATTGAGGACGGTTTGGCCGTGGAAGATGCCCAGCTCGCCGCTATGAAAGAAAGATATAGGGAAGCGGCAGTAGAAGCCGGCTTTACGGAAGACCAAGGCTTAGCTGTGCTTGAATATGCGGCTATGCTTGAGGAGATGAAAGAATGAGCGACGAAAAGAAATATAATCCGCGAGTGGAGGATCCTCTTTACTGGCGGTACCAGAAGCTCGTGGAAGATTGGTCTGCGCTTATGAGCGAGAAGCTGAAAATCTTTGGCCCTTCCGCAGAAAACTTCCAGTTGGTCACAGCCCATTTTGCTAGGCAGCTTTATAAGATGGGCTACGACGATGCCGAGAGACTTTTCAAAGAGGTTCTAGAGGATAAAGACAAGGTAGTAAATTAATGAAGTGGCTTGTGGGATTGGCGATATTTTTGCTCTGCATCTTCGATGCTGGGGCTACGGCATATGCAGTAGAACATCATATTGGAAAAGAAACGAATCCACTAATGCTGTGGTGCATAAATAGTTTCGGTATTGACGGGTTTCTTTACATAAAGATTCTCCTTGCCTCCTTGGTATTGTTCCTGGTCGTTGGATTTTGGGAACGCTTTAAAGTAGCTAAGGTTGGGGGTATTCTGGCGGCCGGTGTTTATTCAGCAGTGGCCGTTTATCATTTGGTTGGCCTAACAGGCATGTGTTAGGAGGTAAAAAATGGCCCCGGATTTTACGGTGGTTAGAGAGCCCTTTAATGATGTGCTTCAAGATAGAAGGTCCAGCATACTTTCTCTGCCCTCCATAGATAGGTTAATCATTGACACGACCAAAAATATGGAGGGATGTTGGATTGCAGGAGGGGCCGCGCTTGCTCTATACACGGGAGATTACAACCAGATTAAAGACTGGGATGTGTTCTTTAGTTCGCGAAAACGGTGGGGTGAAGCAAAGCAAATCTTTGAGAGCAAAGGGTTTGTTAAAACTACGGAGAGCGAGTGGAGCGTGACTTTTCAACTTGCCGGTGTTGATTTACAATTGGTTACGCGGCACTGGTATAGAGAAGTAGCTGATATTTTTAGGAAGTTTGACTTTACTGTGTGCTGTTTTGCCATAGACGGAGATGACTTCTGCTATATCATGGACGCAAAAAATGACGCCATGGCCAAGGAGTTTAACTTCATCTACACGGACAATCTATCCGTATGTATCAAACGAATAGCACGCTACGGAGCCAAGGGATATTATCCTTCGGGCCAATTCACTCTGGACATAGCGAAGGCTTTTAAGCGAGCCAAGTTAGATACGCTGTTTAAGAAATCTAAGGCTAAAAAGGACAGCTAATTAATGTTTTGCGTTAAGATGATAATGAGCTTGATTGTAGCTACAAGCCCTTATCCCAATAGTCCAAATATCTATAAGATCTCCAAGAGGGTCTGTGCTTGGTCAGAAGTGAGGAAACTCGATCCTCATGATGTCTTAGCTTTGATAAGGCATGAGTCCAGTTTTAATCGCCGGTTGGTAAGCAAGACAGGTGATTATGGACTCATGCAAGTTAATAAGAAATATTCCAGAGCCAGATGCAACCTGCTAAAAATAGGATGCAATATTAAAGAGGGAACAAGGCAGATGGCCCTCTGGCGTTATGCCTGCCTAAATCAGCACAAGCATAGAAGATATAACCACTGGCTTAGGCATTACAATTGGAACAGCAGGAACCATCATTTACATATTTTGTGGGTCTCTAAGGCCTATAAATCTGGAAACCCCAAACTGCTAAAGATAATTAAGAATAGAGGATATACAAAATTGAGAATCAGTTATAGGTGTCTAAAGGAGGGATACTGTGGTGCTATTTAGAACGTTGCTAGTTGGTCTTGCGCTCTTGCTTGTTCCCACGCACGCTGTCGGAAAAGATAGGTGCAAGAAGGTTGTTGTTTTGAGGGTGGATAATAAGCTTACCAAGAAGCAGCAGAATATTGTATATGCGGCAGCAAAGGTCTGGTATAAGCTTTCGAAAAGACAAGTTTGCTTTATTATTGGAGAAACCCCGCTCAATAAAGATGAGAAGACTAACTGGAGATATGATGGAGTCTCGACCATTTATAGCGGGAAATACAAATGGCAGAGGGCAGTCGCTAAACGAGAAGGCTGCACGCACAAAGGCAAACAGCCATGTGTGGCCATTACAATAATGGGAAGACCCAAGGGGATAGGCGGAGATATATTCGTTGTCCGTCCGCATAAATTCTATGCTTTGATGACCCATGAGATTGGACACATACTCGGGCTGCCCCACTCGCCAAATAAGAAAGACATTATGTATAAGTTGATTAGAAGTGGACATGTAGTGCCAACCCACAATGATGAAAAAGCCGTCGGGTGCTTAATAAGGAACAACAAAGTGACGGTGTAGAATAACAACTGTTTTTACGAAAAGGAGTAAAGTATGAAAGCGACTCTACCTATTTTGCCCATTCGAGACCCCGACCTGGTGGTTTTTCCTGGAAACTTTTGCGAGGTGGAAGTTGGCCGAGAGTTCTCTGTAAACGCCATAAATGTGGCCAAGAATAACGAGATTAACATCATTGTAGGTTTGCAGACAGACAAAGATGTTGATGAGCCAGTGGCCAAAGACTTTCTCGGTCAATGCACGGAGGCACAGATTAAAAGTGTGTTGAAAGCAGGCGCAAAAGATGAGCCACATCTTAGAGTCATTCTCGTTGGTGTTAGGCGGGCCCATCTCAAAATTGTTGGGCTTACAGAAGGAGAAGAGCAGTATCTCCAGGGTGAGATTGAATATGTGCAAGAAGAAGAGGTTGAGATCACCGATGATATCAAGGAGCAGGTGAAGGTTCTTTACGATACGATCTCTGAGCACCTACCTAGTATTGCTCTCAAGAAGAAAGAAACTCCCAAAAACAGCCAAGATCTTGCGGCTTTTTTGGACGACATCGCTGGTCAGCTACAGGTTGATAAACAGGGAATCGTTTCGCGAGAGAAACTCCTTGATCTTCTGCATATACCAAGCCCAGCGGAAAGACTGAAAAGACTTGTTGCGATGGTCACGGAGTTGTCCAAAAATACTGAAGTTTTGATTTCAAATGACCCACAACAGCAGGGCGAAGATCCCATGCAGGCTGAAATTAGGCGGCTGGCCGAGAAGCTCCAGAAGTCCGGAATGCCTGAAGAAAACATGAAGATTGCACAGCAGGAAATGAGGCGGCTCTCTATGACCCCTCCTAATGGCGCAGAGTTCCAAGTTATGTTTAATTACTTGGAAACGTTGGCTTCTTTGCCGTGGGGCAAGAGCACTGAAGACAGCTTGGATATTGAGAAGGGCAAAGAGATTCTGGACAGAGATCACTTTGGTCTTAAGAAACCAAAAGAAAGAATCCTGGAGTTTCTTGCGGTTAAGAAGCTTGCTCCAGAGAGAAAGGGCTCGATTCTTTGCTTTATTGGCCCTCCTGGAACAGGTAAAACGAGCCTTGGCAAGAGCATCGCAGAAGCTATGGGACGTGAGTTTATCCGCACTTCGCTTGGTGGTGTCCATGATGAGGCAGAGATTCGTGGCCACAGAAGAACCTATGTTGGCGCGATGCCAGGTAGGATTATCCAGCTCATCAAGAAGGTTGGTGTTAATAATCCGGTGTTCATGTTGGACGAGTTGGATAAGTTGGGCAGAGACTTCAGAGGCGATCCTGGTTCGGCACTGTTGGAGGTTCTTGACCCGGAGCAGAATCACTCTTTCAACGATAATTACCTCGGCATGTCTTTTGACTTGTCGAATGTGTTCTTCATTGCTACAATTAATACCAGGGGCAACATCCAGCCCGCTCTGTTAGACAGGATGGAGATTATCAAGCTGCCTGGTTATTCCCCGCATGATAAGCTACAGATTGCCAAGAAGCACTTGATTCCCAAGCAGAAAGAGGAGAAGGGGCTCAAGGATCATGAGATTGCTTTCTCCAAGAATGCAATCAACAAAATCATCGAGGAATATACGAGTGAAGCTGGTGTTAGATCCCTCGAAAGAGAGTGCGGCAGTGTTTTCAGGAAGGTTGCTGTTCAGGTTGCCTCTAAGAAGAAGCCGCCCGCCATTATAAAGACCGACATGATTCACAAGTATCTGGGGCCAAGTAAGATCTTTACTCAGCAGGCGATTGAGGAGCCCTCTGTTGGTGTTGCTACTGGACTCGCTTGGGCGGTTAGTGGGGGCTCACTGCTGTTTGTGGAATCTGCGTTGGTCAAAGGCAAGGGCAAAATTGTTCTGACAGGCAATCTTGGCAAGGTTCTTAAAGAATCTGCGTCAGCAGCCTATACTTGGATTAGGTCCAACGCTGACAAGTTTGGTCTTAGCCCTGAAAAGTTCGCTGAGAATAATGTCCACATTCACTTTCCAGCTGGAGCGACACCTAAGGATGGCCCGAGCGCTGGAATCGCCATTGCTGCATCAATCTTATCTGCCCTCACGGACAGGCCAATTAGAAATGATGTTGGAATGACTGGTGAGATTTCTTTGCGCGGGAGAGTCCTCCCTATTGGTGGCCTTCTGGAGAAGACTCTTGCGGCTCACAGAGCCAGCCTTAGTGAAGTTGTGTTCCCCATAAGAAACAAGTGCGACCTGGAGGAGGTTCCTAACGATGTGAAGAATAGCATCAAACTAACGCCTGTATCCAACTTGGAAGAGGCGCTGGATATAATTATGATGGGCACCAATGGCAGCGTGGATAAGAAGCCCATGGGGAAAGTGAACTCCGGTGAGGAGTCGCTTATCAATTTGGAAGGTTAAAAATTGCGCGTGTGGAGCGGGATATTTGATTTTTTTCGCTCTTTCCGAGTGAAACCTTTATCTATATCAACGGAGTGAATAATGGTAAAAAAGCGTGACGGCCCTCCCAGGCAGAGGAAAAAAGAAAGGGAGAAGGAAAAAGTGGAAATGAAGTGTCCCCATTGTGGAAACAGGATGAGATTTCGCGGGCCTGGCGATTCTGCCGGGGGAATATTTTGGAAATGTAGAAGTAAGAAGTGTGGCAGGACGGTGTGGAAAAGGGTGGATCCACCCAAGGAGGTCATCCCAGTAGTTTATGAAAAGAAAGTGCAGAGACGCGTATGAACGAACTAGATGATATTTCAAGGAAGCTTTCAGACCAATTGGAGGAATTTGAGAAAAGTGCCCTGAATACAACGGATAGGCTAAGAGATGTAGAGGTGTATATCAGTACGAGGCTCCAGAAGGCCAGAGATTTACTTCCCGCAATGAAGAAATCTGACAACTGGATGGCCAGGCTTTCGCGAGTTATTGATATTCTTGAGGAGATACAGACGATACTGGACAAGATGGAGGATGTGGAGGCTGCCGTTGAACCGGCTGACGAAATCCTCATGGATATGGAGAAGTTTACAGATGAGCTTGCAATCTCAAATATCTAAAGTGCTCCGGAAGATATTTTTGATCCTGGCGGTGATATTTATGATCGGGAGTGCTGTCACGTATCTTGTCGCTCCAGTGCCACACTTCGCTGTGCTCTGTATCATGGGTGCCTTCTGGTGTTGGTTCGGATATTACTGGAACGGCAAGTTTGTTGAGGATCATGATGGAAAGGTTTAAAGGATTGAGCGATGTGACTCAATTGTTCATCGACCATTTTATAAGAATTGCGGGTCTCACGAAAGATTCCCCAGTTCCATTTGGGACGTTGTTCATTAGTTTCATGCTTGCTTCGAAAGTGATTGCGCAGACATTTGTAAAGTCGGGGCTCATTACTGAGGAGCAGTTAGTCAAGCTCAATGAAGAATTAGATGGTGTAGTGAAAACTGCTTCATGCAAGGAGCAGGTTGATCAAGTGATCGAAGCAATAAAGAGAGAGGAGAAAGAAGATGTCGGATCAGGATCAAGTAAGGACGAGTAATCACACTTATATTATTTATGCGACTCGCAAGACCTCGCAGTTTGACCAGACGAAGCAGGAGATGCGAGTCAAGGTTCTTGAGGCTCATAGAGACCACCTGCTTGTTGAGTCTCTCAAGCGGTATAACGTGAAGTATGCTGGTGCGAACAGGGCAACTAATGGTAGGCTTGCCGGTATTCCTGTGCGCAGAATTAACAAGGATCAAGCCCTAGTAATTATCGATGAAACCACTGGCCAGTGGCTTGATTGGGAAACTGTCCGTAGGCGAGAGGGAACTTCTCGCTCTCCCGGCAGAGACAGAGGCGGAAAGTAAAGAGAGGAGGTGAGAAGTTTTTGTCTATGGATATGTATTTTTTTGAGTTTAAAAAGGAGGAAACATGATTAGACTCAGTGAAGCCGAAGAGCTACTCGGTAGACTCTTTGCAGAGTATGAAAACCGCGTCGTGGTTACTGTCGGTGCGGTGCCGACTCAGGAAAATGAGTGGGCGGATGAGGAAGAGGTGTATCTTGCTCGCATTAATCTCGATGGTGAGATTCGTGGTGCGATCAGTTACGAGAGTATTGAGGATGCACTCAACCAGGCTATTAGCATGGTTCTCGACGGCGGGTATGGTCCTGTCGATATTCGGCACATCGAGAATTTTAAGGATGCCCTGGATGAGATGGGATTTGACCGTGCCGTTGCTCTACTTGAGCGTCTTGAAGGCTAAAGGAGGAAGAAATGTCTGAAGAATTCACTATTTACCGTTTCATGGATGAAGAGATCAAGGCTCCTGCTGATATGAGTGTTGATGAGGTTAGGGCTGTTTGGGAAGACTGCCACGCGGCCATCGCCAATGCGGAAGTTGTCGAGAATCCCGACGGCAGCTACACCTTTGCACTTCGTGCTGGTTCCAAGGGGTAAAAACTAGGCCCGCCTGGGGTCGCTCCCAGGCGGGCCACTACGAGGTTTCAATATGAATCCAAAACAGATATTTGATAATTGTGATGAGCTAAGAGAGTTTAATGCGGATTGTAAAGAGCTGCTTGATAAACTCATGGCCATTAAAACGCCCATGAGCTTTGATGATGACTTTGCAACTGACGCAGAACTCCAAGCTTTAGAGGATGAGCTTGATAGGATGGCTGCGCAGATTCCGCAAGCCGTTAATATCAAGCAAATAATTTTGAACTTGCCAGCGGTTAGGGCAACTAAGATTAACTTTATTTAAGGCGTGAGGGATATGTTTTCGTTTAGACAGCAATACATGCAGATAGATTTTCTGCGCCTTTTTAGGTTGTGTCGTTCTTTGGGTGTAGCAAAGCGTAAAAGAAAAATGCCCACGGAATATGATGGCGACAATACGGCCACCGCTGCTGGAAGAAGGCTTTTAAAATCTCTCTTAGAAAAACACCTGTTTGTCGGTTCCAAAGTCCAGACTCAATATGAGAGTCTCCGCGTAAATATTTCGCGCGATGATAGGCAAATGCTCAATACAATCAATACCCTGACGTATGACACTCGCCTAAGGCAAGCATGTGGAGATATGGGAGCAAATGCGGTTGAGAAATATAATCAGCTCGCAACTGGAACCTCTTATGTAGCTCCTTATCTTCCATATGAAATAAAGGTATGTGCTATTAACCGATCCAACACAATGGGTGGATACAGACCCAGCGAGAAGTTTTATGAGTGTGCGCTAGATTGTATTGAATTCAAAGAGTTGTGGGACACTAATATACAATCGTTGCGCGACTTCTATGATTTTTTCCAGACAAAACGGGATGAAATAGAGGCTGAGCAAAGAAGGCAGCGTGAAGAACAAAGGCGTGCAGCAGAGGAAGCAAGGTACAGGGCCGACAGAGAGTTGGCGGCGCAAAGAGCAGCCCGAGATGCAGAAGCAGCGGAAGCCAATAGAATAGAAGAGGAGAGACGAGCGGCTGTTGCCGCACAGGTCTCTGCGGAAGCTGATAGAAGAAGAGAGAATGCACAGAACAGATTTGAGCAAGCCCTTAGCAGATTCAGAGGAAATAGGTCTGCTGGAGGTGGAGGAGGAGCTTAATGGATGCTGGAAGTTATGACCTGACTGCGAGAATATCTTCAAACTCCTCGGAGGTGCAGGTTAGTTTAATTGGTCCTGATGGGACAGTGGGTCAGAAGACTATATCTGTCGATGATTTAATAACACAACTCGCAAGTTCTCATCGCATATCTACTGACATTTTGCCGCGAGGGACAAGGTTCTATAAAGGAAGCCCCTCGGATTATTACATAGGTGTGGAATTGATTCCAAAGAAGCGTCCATTACAGATAGACAATGTTGAAGATGGCGTTAGAAAGTTTTTGCCAGTTCCAAGAAGCTTGTTTGTGATGCACATTAAAAACAACCGGTCCTTTAACACTTGGCTTTTCTGCCTTGCTGCGCCACTTAATAATTGGTCAGAGTCGTTATATGGTTTCCCATATGGTAATGTATATGAGGATGGTAGAATTTGCTGGGGTGATGCACGTTTGGGCAACATCACAAAACCCATGGATCTGATCGGCGCCCTTGCTATGTTCTTTGATTCTGGGTTTAATGGGGATTTGATTAATGAGGGCGCTTTTGTCCACCCGACAGTGGGCCCCGGAGAAGACCCCGTAGACAACTTGTGGGGCTTGGTTAAGTATGTAGAGAATATGGAAGAGTTTCCTGAGGATTTAATGTACAAGAAGGGCTATACGTTGGCCCAAGTTATTGAAGGGAGTAGCTAATGAGCGTGTGGGGAAGTTATAAGAAGCCGAAGCCAAAGGTGGACAAGGACAAGAGACTGGCTCTCCAGAAGATGATGGTTGGCCACTACGTAGAAAGCATCCCAGAAGACTGCAAGAAGAAGATCATATATGTTCTTCAGGGTGATGGTCTTTGGGAGCGCAGGATTAATAGGCTTGGGACTTTTGATTCGAGAATTGCCAAGGTGGCCGTCCCTGGTCTGGATGAAACCATGGTTAGTGGTTGGGAGCTTAATGTTCCAAAGATTCCCATCAATCTTTTGGGGACTACTGTGGCCTTCTTCCGTCGCATCTATAGGAAACACTCAAGCGAAGTGTTCTTACAGTTCTACTACGATCAAAAAGAAGAGAAATATATTCTTCACTGCCCTAAGCAGGTGGTTAGTGGGGCGTCTGTAAATTACAAGAATGACCCCGAATATGATTCAAAGATTCTTGTCTTTGAGATTCATAGCCACGGTAACATGGGCGCTTCATTCTCTATGGTTGATGATGCAGATGAGAAGTCTGATCGTTTCTATGGAGTGATTGGAAGCATCACTGATTTCTTCCCAGACATGGTGTTGCGCTTGGTGGTAGGTGGTAGAGAGTATGAAGTAGATGTTGAAGATTTGTTCGAGATGGACGATGAGCTTTATCACGCCGAAAATTTCCCGAGCGATTGGGTCGATAGAATAAAGAAGAAAAAGCCGAAGAAGACCAAAAGAACCAGGGGCAAGGGCGGCAACCAAGCGTACACTTTTCCCGGCGGCGGTTGGCCCGGCAGACAGATTTCGATGTTTGGTTCTGGTGCAGAGATAGATGAAATCGATGATGTAGCTAAACTCTTTGATGATGAGCATCTTGGCCACAGCATGCATTATCTACCCGATGACGATGATGACGATGATGAGGATGAGGGGTTTTATGTCAGAGAGGATGATAAGCTCTGGTTTGTAAAGGATGGCGAGAAGCAGTGGTATGTGGAGCGTGGCCAGCGCGTTGAAGCCGAGCCAACTGATCATAGAGGAAAGAAGTTCTAAAATGGCTGCGAAGAAAATTAAGATACTCCAGAAAGTTTATTCTCTGGCCGGCTATAGGCCCGTCAGAACCATTCTTGTTATTGGTTGTGGCGGGACTGGTGGGCACTTGATCCCCCATTTGGCTAGGTATGTAAAAGTCAAAAACGATTCTGGTGAGCGCAGAACTGTAAATCTAATTCTGGCCGATGGAGATATGGTCGAGGAAAAGAATCTTAAAAGACAGCACTTTATTATGCAGGACATCTCCAAGAACAAGGCCATGGTGATGGCGGAAAGATATTCTTCCGCTTTTGGTTTGGAGATTAAAGCAATCCCCAATGATTTAGAGAAGGTGGAGGATATAAATGATGCTCTGAATCACTACTCAATCGGGAGTGATTCTGCCTATATGGTGATAGGCTGTGTGGATAATAACGCCTCTCGTAGGGTAATACATGAGTGGTTTACAACTGAAGACTTTCATGCTAAGTTCTGGATTGATTCTGGAAACGAAGAAAAGGCGGGGCAGGTTGTCTGTGGCTACGCGCCAACTAGGAGAGGACACTATGGAATTATAAAGGCTGGCCCTTTTAGTGGTAATGCGGTTGGAGAATTCAGTTTGCCCTGTGTTATGGATCACTATCCAGAACTCATAGACAGTGAAGATGGTTTCAACTCCGAGCTTTCTTGTGCAGACAGGGCGCTCTCGGCGCCCCAAAATATGCAGGTTAATGTAAGTGCCGCAACCATCATAATGAACTACGCTAGAAAGGCCATTGACCGTGAAGACATCAGGTCTCACGGAGTTGAATTTAGCATAGATAATGTATATAATACTAAACTAAACACTGAGGAGAATTTGAATAAAGTTCCCGACGAACGCAAACGATTTTGGGAGAAACAAAGATGAGTAAAATTCTTAATGCTAATGATGTTCATGATGAGTTGCCGGTTGCTACTGACGAAGAGTGTGCTGCTAGAAGGAATGCCCTCATCTATGTAGGTATGATTAGACCGTCCAAAAACCCAGAGCTATTTATCAAAAAGGGAAATCCCGTGGCTCTATCAACTAAGGAAGCCAGCGCTAGAAAGCGACAGGAACTAATCGACAGGGGAATTATCACCCCCGAGCCAGTTTCAGTTTCTTCCGGGCTGGTGCGCCCGCCTCGTGGAAAGGAAGAGGGACAGTATAAACCTCGCCCTATAAGAAGCGATGCTGAATACGAAAAGCGCAAACGGGCTTATTTTCGCCTGATGCAGGAAATGCTGATCGCAAGACGAGAGTTGAGGCTCGTGTTTAATCAGTGGGATGAAGCAAAAATGGGGCCTTGGCCAAACTGGTATTTCTAATGGCCGGCTGGAATCCTGTTTTGGGTAGGGTTTATATCCACGAATTTTATTATAATGACGAGTGGGTTTTGGTCTATGATCGATGGGGACGCAAATTTCTGTTCCCAGAACAGGAGATATGGTGGTAATATGGACGCTTTAAAGACTGACCTTTATCAGCTCACAATGATGGCGGCTTACTATGTGAAAGGTCTTCACAAAAAGAAAGTGACTTGTGAAGGTTTTGTGAGGAAGTTGCCCCCAGAGAGAAGGTTTCTCGTGATGGCTGGGACCGAGGAGATTAGAGACTTCCTCACCAGCCTGCGATTCACGGCAGACGACATCAAGTATCTCAGGGAAGTTAAAGCTCTCAAGCCAGCTTTCTCTATGTCTAACTTCGCTAAATACTTGGAAGATTTCTCCTTCAGGGGTGACTTCTGGGCGATGGCGGAAGGCGAGATTGCTTTTGCTGGTGAGCCACTTATAAGGGTGTCTGGAACGCTGCCGGAAGTTCATATGGCCGAAACCTTTGCCCTTTCGGTGTTGAACCATGATATTAAGGTTGCCTCCAAGGCGGCGAGAATTGTTCTCGCCGCCCGTGGGCGACCAGTCTTAGAGTTTGGCACCAGAAGAACCCACCATGAAGCTGCTATTAGAGCAGCCCGAGCTGCCTATCTTGCTGGGTTTGCGGCAACCTCCAATGTTGAGGCGGGCAGAACATACGGCATCCCTGTTGCTGGAACAATGTCTCATATGTGGGTCATGGTTTCTAAGAGTGAATCCAGAGCGTTCAGTGATTTTAAGGATGTGTATAGAAGCCCTGTGTTACTAATTGACACCTACGATACGGACATGGGCGCTGTTTATGCCGCACAAATTCCGCTACTACAAGGAGTAAGGCTGGACTCTGGAAATCTGGAAACATTGTCCAAAAAAGTTAGGGGAATTTTGGATAGTAATGGCAAGCAGTCAGCTAAGATTATTGTGTCTAATGACCTCAACGAATATGCCATAGACAACCTGGCCCGTTGTGGTGCCCCTATCGACACTTTTGCTGTGGGCACTGAGCTTGTTGTTTCCAGAGATGTTCCTTCTCTGGGGGCTGTGTATAAAGTTGTATATGACGATACAGATGATAGACCACTTATGAAACTGTCCGCAGGCAAGAAGACCTTTCCTGGCCGCAAACAAGTCTTCTTGGATCAGCGAAATGGTGAGTGGAAACATCTATTAGCAATAGAGGGAGCGGTTGAACCAGAAGAAAACCTCACGCCTCTTCTGGACTGTAATATAAAAGATGGCGAGATTATTGAGGAAAGCGTTGTGGACTTAGAAGTTTCTCGTAAGTATTGCAATGCTGCCCTCATTAACCTGCACTCCAATCTGGCTTCTTTGGAACCGAAAGAGACTCAGGTTCCTGTACACCCAGATAAGAGCTTAGAGGAGTTATTTAAGAAAGCTATGCAAGATGGATCTAATTTGGGGAAAAGCAGGGACTAGTTTATTCGATACGTATTCTCTGCACCATGTAGTATGGTTTATAGCCATCACGGTTATGTTATACTCTGTATTCAGGCGTCATGCTTGGATGGGTGCTGTTGGAATTGCTTTCATGTGGGAAGTGTTTGAACATTGGGTTGTTCAAAACATACCCAACTTCCCATATGCGGGTAACGAGTTATTCATAAATAAAATTGTTGGTGATACTATTAGCGATTTAATTGGCTTCCTGATTGCTATGTTGGCCATTAGATCAATAAGGAAAGATGAAAATGAGCGACGACAGAAGACCAGCTTGGAAGAAGAAAGAGAAAAGAGAGCCCAGAGTGAGGCCATTGGAGGTGGAAGTCAGGGACGGAGATCTGGAAGGGGCGATTAGAGCTTTGAGAAAGAAGATGTCTAATGAGGGCGTTTTGGCTGAACTCAAACGTAGGCGCTTTGCAGAGAAGCCCTCCGAGAAAAAGAGGAGGGAGCGGCGTGAGGCTATTAAGAAGATGCGTCGTTCTCGCGGCAGAAAAGCAAGACAGAGAGCACAAGCCAACAGGAGAAAGAAGAAATGAGCCTTGATGATAAAAACCGTGAGCCCGCTGATCTCTTATTGGAAGTTGTCGGTGTGGAACCTGAGTTAAGAAAAAGGGCGAAGATAACTTCTGACTTTGATCTCTTGATGAAAAAGAGCAAGAAGAAGGCCACTAGAAAGTTTGTTATGTGGATGATTATTTTGGTGGTTTTTGCGGCTTTTGTCATCGTTGGCTCTGTTCTTCTCTTTGATAATTTGGCTGAACTTTCAATTAAGGCACTGGAATGATGGAAATTAAACGCAGATTGACCTGGACGAACATCATTGTGCCTCTTTCTTTTGTGCCTACATTTCTTTTTCCTGTGGGCGGCAGAATTAAAGTCATGGGTGGTGATTTTCGTTGGCTTATGCGCAACCGATTAGCCAGGAGAATTAATATTGGAGATTAAAGACGCGCCTCCCGTGAGCTACTATTTGGGTCTTAGATTTAACCTGCCGGCCAGTCTTGAAGCAAATGTAGATTGGGTGCTTGGCGATGGCGGGCTCGAAACTGATAGATGGTTCTTTAGGAGCTTTTTTCGCAAGGATAAAGTGAGATGAGAGAGTTCAGGAAGACAACAGGGCGCAATAAGCGCCCGCAAGTGTGGTTTATTGGTGTGGATCCCAACGACCCCGAAACCTACATCGTTAAGTGGGGTCAGTTGGATGGGGCCATGCAGGAGACTTCCGATTCTCCTGGGGATTGCGGCGTTGAAGGTCATTCCGATTATCAGACGCCGGAAGAGTATGTAAAGTTTTGCATTAGCAGAGACATCAGGAAGAAGCGCGAGCAAGGCTATGTTGAATACATAGACGGCGAACCAGTGGAAGAGCTTTCCACGGCTATTGATTTTGATGAACCTCTACCAAAACATCTCTGTTTCTTCAAGCCGAAGAAGGAGATTTCAGATAAGAAACTGGCCAAGCTTGAGGAAGATGGGAGGGCTATCTGGACTCTCAAGCGCGATGGCATGTGCCACATCATTGTGAAGCGGGAAGACGAGGTTGAGATTTACTCCCGCCGTATGGATCTGGTGACGGAGAAGTTCCCACATATTATTGAAAGTGTTGAGCTTTTAGACCTTCCAAACAACACAATTCTTCTTGGCGAAATGACCCTATTGAAAGACGATGGGTCGGATGATTTCTTGGGAACCTCAAGAATATGTCGCTCTGATCCCGATTTAGCTTTGGCATATCAGGGACTTGGAAAGTTTCCCAAGGGCAAAAAGGATAAGGAAGTTCTTGGGAAAGTGTCCTATTACGTTTTTGACATCGCTTTCTATAGCGGAGCCGATCTCATATCAAGACTGACCGTGAGAAGCCGCCTGGCGGCCCTGAGGAAGATTTTCCAGAAATTAGATGACAGACTAGCACTCAGCACCGGACTCGCCTCAGATCGCCGCAGAAAGCTCCGAGAGAGCAAGTTGCGTGAGGGGATCCTGCGGAAGTTTCATATCGGTCCAATCAAGATCTATGAGACAAGCACGGGTGACGATCTGGAGCTGGCCAAGGAGCTTAAAGCCGAAGGCTTTGTTGCTCTAGACGCCGATGCCGTATATGGTGATAAAGCCTATAGTTTTGACGGCAAGGCACAGAGACCGGATGGTATATGGAAGCGTAAGCCCAAGTATGAAGATGAGTTCGTAATCACTGGCTACTACGAAGGCAGTGGTAAGAATATGGGCAGACTTGGTGGATTCTACATCAAGCAGGTTCATCCTGAGACTGGGGAGTGGATTGATTGTGGTAAATGTGGTGGTGGCTTCACGGATCCTCAGCGCATAGAGTTCTACGAGGAAGGCGATGATCTGATTGACCAGACCATTAAGGTCGAGTTTGATTCTCGCCAGCCTGAGAAAGACGGCGTATTTGCTCTGAGATTTCCGATATATAAGGGACCAGCGGACAAGGAGCCGGAAGAGTGCATCGCTCAATATCTCTAAAACGCCCCGAAGGGCTTAGACAATGTTTATGGGAGTTTTTTGACGAGCCTGTAATATCAACATGCCTGATAAGTAATGGTGTAATTATTTCAAAACCTAGAGATTATATGTGCTATGATATAGTGGTAAGAGATCATGTAGGAGTGGTAGATAGGCTTCAAAGCGGTCTTAGTGGTTTGAGCGTAAATCTGGCCGTGCTTATGTCAAACTGCATGCGTATGTCGAGGTAAGTTGTGCATCGCTCAATATCTCTAGTGGGACATATGCATCTTGTAGATTACATCCGTCGTTCTTACATGAAAGCTGGATGGCTGTGGGAGATGCGGCACTGGCCCATTGATGTGTGGGGAATAAGAACCCGAATCCAAGCAGAATTATTGCATCTGAGTGGAGATACGCGCACTGAATTAAAATGGAGCCTGATAGATCAGCTTGAGGAATAACATGATCAAACCAATTCACAGAGATGCCAGGCGTAATGTTTTCTATTGGGGATTTAGGCGCCAAGTTGGCTACTCTTTCAAGATGGAGGCTAAGAGGCGCACCTTATTTGGACTCGGGCAGCCGATACGAGAGTACATAATAGAGTCTTTCAGGAAAGAGTTATGCTGACCAGAAACTTTAAGCGCGAGAGAATATCAACAAGGATGAATTGGGCCTGGGAAGATCAGCCAATTGCATTGCCCTTTATGACACGAATATTTTCTTCGCCTCATTTGGATCACATCAAAGATTCAGTAGATCGCTTTGCCAACCCCTTGGGCAGCGCCATATATTTTGCCTTTTTCGATTTCAAGATTAAACTTGCGAACGAAACAACAAAACTGAGATGGGGACATGTCAAAAAAGAAAAAGCTGCTTTTTTCAATAACGAAGAAAGATCTAGATATAAAGTATTTTCGCGCAGGGAAACACGGTGGCCAAAAAGGGGACAAGACATCCTCCGCTTGCAGAATAAGACATACGGCATCAGGCGCAGAAGGAATCAGCCGCGACGAAAGGTCTAAGGAACAGAATAAGAAAATAGCTTTCAATCGCTTGGTGGAAAGCGAGAAGTTTCAATCTTGGCTCAGGCTTGAAGCTGCGGCTCGTCTACAGGGACACAGGGATCTTGAGGCCAAGATAGAAGAAATGATGAAACCAGAGAACATCAAGATAGAGGTTGGTGATGGAGAAAACTGGGAGTAATATGCGGCGTGTTGTAACCAACGATATCAGGCAAAGAATATTGTTCAAACTTAATATGTCTTCCGTGCTTGATTATCATATGGAATGGATTGGGCTGTCTAGTCGTATAGCAAATGTGCTTAGAATCCTAGATCCTAACTCTTTGGAAATTGGAAAGCACCAAATTGATAGGCCCCTTCGCTGTTGGAGATATAATAGGCCATACTTATGATTATTAGACCCTTAAAATATGAAAGATTCCATACGCCTATACGCTGGGCAATGGAAGATTCTGGTTTTGAATTTGAATTAAGAAATGCGGTGAGTAGTCCAATCTTCGCCGTGAAGGTATTTTTCAAGAGGTCGCTCTACGAAGAGCTTGAAAGTTTTGCGGGGTTTGAACGAGTAGTCATGAGGGGATAGAAATGTTCATTAAAATTTACGGATGTGCTGATTGCGTGCTACGCTCTCGGCTTAATGATAAAGAGTTATGCCGGGCAATCCACAAAGAGATTCCAGACGAGGCGCTGGAAGATGAAAGCTCTTGGCCCGAATGGTGCCCTGCCAAGAAGGATGTGGTGTTCGTGAAATGGCAGCCGGATAGTGAAAAATGATAGAAGCTAATAAAATCGGGCATGCAAAAGCGAGATTCATTTATGGTCTTGAGGGTGTTCACCTTCTTGACAATACTGGTTATACATATATGGACAATAATGAGTGGGGCTCTTTTATAATCAAGGGTATTGAGAAAGTTTTGTTGCCATATGTGGCTCTAAGATACTCAAATGGCTTCACATTCGATACATCGCCAGTTTGGTTTTTGAAATCTAAGGTGAAAGAGGCTACGAGGAAAATGAATGGAGATTAAAGTAACATACGAATTAAGCTCCCTGTATCTTAAAAATAAATTTCGCATGAGATATGGTTTGGGCGAGTATGAGTTTAGGCCAATAGCAGTTAAACTTATGGATATGAATTGGTCTTGGCCTCCTTTAAGAAGAGGTTTTACGCGCTCTATGGAAAGCGGATGGAAATAAGTGGAACAAAAAGGGGACATCTAAAAGCTTTGATGGAAACCAAATATGTTCAACAGGCACCGGAATTCAACAATCCGTTGCATTGTATTTTTACGAATGATATTCTTGAAGGTTTGTTCTGGGTGATTAATAATTGCCTCAATATTCTGGATCCAAATCGAGCTTATGAGATGATGGTAAGAGGAAAAATACAACTCGTAAAAGAGGAATTAAAATGTCTGTAGAGGAAGGCACTGTGATTATTAAAAGTGGAAGTAGCAAATTTTCGGCAATTCTAAACTTCGTTCTGGTCATCTTAGTTGCATTAGGTATTGTCGCAGGATACTATGTCTATAAGAGTTTGACCGAGGAGAACGCCCAGTTAAGAAATGATATTACGCAGTTTAAGAAGCTCACGGAAAGTCTCGTGAGGAGCAGTACGACTTGGGCGACTAAGGATGATCTAGAAAATGATCTCAAGGGTATGCTCAAGAAGGAAGACCTAGCCGCGCTTGAGGGTGACATTAAGAAGCTTGGCACAAGGCTCACGGCGGTTGGAAAGACCGTTGGCGTAATCGGCAGGAAAGTTTCCAGGCTGGAAGCAAGCGACAGCGAGGGGCCAGAGAACCCCAATCCCGAAGCTTGCGATGATGGTCGCCTGGTTGATACGCACGGCTATACCAAGAAGCCACAGATCAAGCTCGTCACAGATACAAATCTGGCCCCGCTGACTGAAGTTCAGTTTAATGCGGCGAAGAAGAAGCCTTGGAGTTATGAGGTCTATAAGCGTCAGTATAAGCTCGTCACGGCTGTAAGTAAGAAAGAAAGTGGCCAGCTTGTATTACATCATAATTTAGAATACTCTATGCCTGAGAAGTCCAAGAAAACCTACAAGGTTAATCTTGTTTCATCTCAGTATAGGCAAGCTCCGCCTCCAAATAGAATGTTCTGGCTCAATCCAAGGTTGGATGCCAACTTCTTTGCGGGCGGAAATGTGTATGGCTTTGCTCAAGGCCCAGGAAGACCGGATAGCATCCTGTCTATGGGCTTGGACTTAGGAATATCACTATCATCTTACGGCGAGACGAAGGTTGATAGTTGGTTTAGATTGTTTAGATTTAGTTTAGGATACAACATAGAAAGGAGAGCTGGGCACTTTGCCTTCGCCCCAATTGCCTTCAACTTGGGCAAACCGATGCCGTTGCTGACCAATCTATATCTAAGTCCACAGATTGGTCTGGATACGGCAGGCGGCTTAACGATTAATATGGGCACAGGGGTTCAATTTTGATCAAGAAAGTCAAGCCTTTTGGAACGTGGCTTTATGACACTGATTTTGATTCCAGCCACCCAGACTTTATGCCCACGTTCGTTAATAAGTTGCGGAGAAAAAATGGAGATCTTGACCCGGCCAAAAGGCAGTTGCATCATGAGTTAAGAAATTCTCTGTTGGAGACGCGAACAGCGATATGGAAACTAATTTTAGACAAATGGAAATAAAGCCAATTTTTGGGTTTAATGTCTGGTTCTATGATCGCGGTTATAATCCGTATGATATATTTCATACGTGGCTTCATTATCAGTTACTAAGAGATTGGTATATATGGAAATAAGGCGGGCTGTATATAATACATCTTTGTATAAAGATGGAGAAAGGACTCATGATTCATTGGTGTTGTTAGTTCGTCAAATTCAGTTGCACAGCTTTATAAGATATTATGGGCTGCGTGATCCGATTAGGTGGCGGTTGAATTTTGAGCTAATGGAGCTTAGCCTGTGGAAATTAGGATGATTGAAAACAAACATATGAGTTGGTTCCATTTTGACATGCCATCAGAAATTTACCAGCTCTTATCAAGGCTCATGAAGTCATATCGGAGCTTTGAAAGCCCAGCATCTTTTATTGCTCACGCCAGACCTATGTTGTATAATCAATTGCGTGCATGTTTGTTGGGAGAGGAAACCTCAAATAGAAAATGATAATAAAGAAAATGGAAAGAAGTAGATACAACAAAAATATCGTAGACTTAATTGTGGACCAATTATTTCCATGGCTTAATTATGGGCCTCAGGCCATAGATGTCATTAACATTATGCTTCACGACATCTTCCCTGGAAGATCGGATATACAACTTATTTTGAGAGAGGAGTTTAAAAGATGGAAACCAAATGGATAGTATTTCTGGTTTTACTTATCCCGTTCTGGTTGCTTCAGAACACAATCCACGAACTATCGCACGGCCTCACCAGGTATATAGGATGGAAGTGGAAGTTTAAGCTGTGGCCATTTCCGTCTTGGAAGCTTGGGCGATTCACTTTCGCTCATGTGAAATACGAGAAGACAGAAGAAAGCAAGGAACTTACGGATAAAGATAAGGCGCTGGTGTCAGTGATGCCAAAGATAGTCAATGCTGTGTTCATAATCATGGCAGCCATACTATCTGCTGCAATCACTAACAAAGTTGCTTCAATTATATTCTTGACTTTTACTTGGTTCAACTTCATCGATTTCTGCACTGGCTTTGTGTCTGTGTTCTTTAGAGAACCGAACGAGAGCGATATGTGGAGATTTCAGCGGCGCTTGGATCTCCCTGTGAAGTTGTTTAAGGCGCTTTCGGTTGGGGCCATAATCTATATGGCGTTGCCAATTGCACTCTCTACAATCTCTTTCTTTGCGGGGTAATATGAGCGTTTGGTTTACTAGCGACCATCACTTTGGTCACGGAAATATCATAGGCTACTGCGATAGGCCGTTTGGTGATGCCCATGAAATGAATGTCAAAATGTCTAACTACTGGAATGAAGTCATAATGCCAGATGATATTGTGTATCATTTGGGAGATTTCTCATTCCATTCGGATAAATACATTGACAGATTGAATGGCAGGGTTGTTCTGGTCAAGGGAAATCACGACAATAAGCGGCATTGGAAATGTTTTGACTTGGCGGTTGATGGTATAGCTCTAAAATTGGCTGAGTTTAAATGTTTCCTTACGCATTGGCCAATAGAGGTGGGTTGGAAATACAACCACACCTCGCCAGAACTTCACCTATTAGATGTTTACGACTTTATAATCTGTGGCCACGTCCACGAGAAGTGGAAGGTCAAAGGAAAGAATGTCAATGTTGGCGTAGATGTTTGGGATTTCAAACCTATCCACGTTGATGAACTTGTGAGATTTCTAAGAAAAACAAGAGGAGAAGAAAATGCATGAAACTGACTTCAACACACTGTTCTACGGGTTTGAGCATTACGGACTTACTGAAGAGGAAAAAGAGTCTACGCAGGAGCCAGTGGTAGAGTTTGATTTTGCGAACGAGCTACATCGTGAATATCTCTGCTGGTCTAATGAGTTTACTTTTGCTCATCTCAAGGTGGGTGATGGTGCTATGACTGTTGGTGGCACGCGCGTTGGTGATAAGCTTTACTACGCAGTTGCCCTTTGTTCCCCAGAGGATAATTTCTCTAAGGCCAAGGGTAGGGCGTATATTAGAGAACACATTCAATATCCAGAACACAGTAAAAAACGCGGCGTGCTTAAGCTAGCACCGGAGGCTGGGGAGCTGCCCCCAGCAATCATCTTGAAAACTGCCGCAGAGCTTTACCTTAGCAAGATGAGTCACAAGCCCGCTTGGGCCAGGAAAGCTACTGTTCATTTCAGGACTGAGCGCAGGGCGGACAAAAAGCGGAGGCGTGAGGGACGATTGCCGTAAAAAATCAACAAAAGGGGCTTGACTGAATCTCCAGAATGATTATCTTAGTATATGTGTTGAAAACTGAGATATTTTTCAAAGGAGGTTTAAGATGTTAATGAGATGGAGTCCTTTTTGGGAGATCAGCGCGGCTGAAAAAGTAGTAAGAAGGTTGATGGATTTTGATAAATTTACTGGAGAAGGGCTCTTTAGGCCACCGGTAGATGTAAGAGAAGATACAAAAGAAATCGCGGTCGATGTTGAACTTCCTGGTGTTGACCCCAAAGATGTGAAGATTACAGTGGAAAAAAATACGCTGACCATCGAGGGTGAGAAGAAGCTGGAAAAGAAAGAAGAAGGTGATTTTTATAGGGCTGAAAGATACTACGGGGCATTTATTCGGTCCTTCTCTCTCCCCACCTCGGCTGATAGTGAAAAGATTTCAGCTTCTTACGACAAGGGAATATTGAAGATTACTATTCCCAAAAAGAAAGAAGCGGTCCCCAAACAAATAAAGATTAAGGGAGCCAACTAAAAGGGCGGGCTTCGGCCCGCCCTTTTTATTAATTCTCTCGCCCACTTATGTCTCTCTACTAATTTCTGTCCATTTAGATGGAAAGGAGACTCTGCTGGGAGGGAGGTTGATGTATATTCATTCTAGAAAAAGGATACGAAAAGTATATAAAGCCCTTCTTGATAGGCTTCCAAACACCTATCCACAGGCTAGGCTTGTGGTTCACAGCAGCACTCAAAAGCTAAGAGAATATTATACAAAAACCGAAGGCAAAGAAAGTGGAGATCCGCCGTGCGCCTATTGCGATGTCGAAGGCTGGACGATTCATGTGCCAGTGGACTTAGATTTTAGTTTTAGAGGCACTATGCCACGGCGATTTGCTGAGATTATGCTTCATGAAATTGGACATTTGTATGTCCATCAAAAATACGGGGAAGACGATCCCCGATGGGATGACCACGAGACGGCAGAAAAGTACGCCGACAGATTCGCTGCTCGATGGATTAAGAGAATCGATAAGGAGGGTTTCTTTAAAAATCTATGAAAAAAATCTTAGCACTTATTCTTTGCCTATTCTTAGCTAGCTGCTACACCTTTAATCGTTCTGGTTTCGTAAATCAAAAAATTGAAGATATGTATTTTTCGAGCGTTTCCGTTACTAACAATGTCGGAAAATCTTCCGGCAGTGGAACGATTATTTGGAACAAGGGTGGCGATTATATGATGGTAATAACTTCCGCCCATGTGATAAAAAGCATGCAGAAAAGAAAGAAGGCCATACACATTACTTTTACCTATAGTAGCGCCATCAAACCGATGAAGGTGGTTAAGTTAGATGAGAAAAAGGATTTAGCCTTACTAATGGGTTATGCGAAAGAGGTAAGCGATGGCCCATACGTTAGAGTGGCGACAAAATCTCCTAACATAGGAGATACTGTGTGGGCCATTGGAACTCCGATGAGCGTTAAATCTACAGTGACCAAGGGCAACCTAAGCAATTTTGTTTGGGAGGAAAAGCCCAAACGCTTGACTTACAGATTCACCGCCGATGTATTCTTTGGAAATTCTGGCGGCGGCGTGTTCAATGAGAGAGGGGAGCTGGTTGGTGTTGTAGACAGCATCTCTTATCTTAGAATGTCGGTTTTTTCCTCGATGCTGATTCCAGGTGGAAACTACGCAGTCGGCTTAGAAGAGATAAGGAAATTCCTATAATCTAAAACGAATACATACAAACCTTAAAAGGATACACCGATGTTGGTGTATCCTTTTTTATTGGAGGGAAACAATGGTAGCAGGAAAGACGAAGGGCAAGTCTAGTTCTGGCAAGCTGAAGATTCGCAATGAGGCCAGCAACAGAATTCGCAGAATTAAAACGGAGATTCGCAGGTGCGAGAAGAAACTTAATAAGCTGCTAGCTAGGTTCAACGAGGGTAAGAAGCGGTGGAAATTGAAGGGTAAAAAGAAAGAGCCTATTGATAAGCTACAGGGAATTGCTCCCGGCAGCAGAAGACATGAGAGACTTGAGGCTCACATTGAATTTTTGAAAGCGTTAGTATAGGAGGAGCTATGGGCGCATCTATGAAGGTGAAGGCTTGGAAGGCTGGCGATGCCAAGCAGCCCAACTTTCCATCTACTTTCAAGGTCACGAAAAGGTGGGAAGGGAATTGCACCGACGTTGCAAAGAACAATAACAAGTTCTATCATGCTGAGATTCAGGTTGCTGCAAACGGTAAGGCCAGAATCATGACGATGTATGGAAGAGTTGGAGCCAAAAATCCCACGACGGAACACAGATACTATCAATCCGAATCAGCCTGTATAAGCGACTATGAGTCGCTAGTTAGAAAGAAAAGGGACAGAAAGAGAAATCCCTATAGAGAAGTGGATCTGGCTATTACGGATGTTGGCTCACAGGGAGCCAAGGAAATCAAGAAGCCCATGACGGGGCTTAAAGTTAAGGGAAAGATCAAGCAAGCTGATGGCAGCTCATCTTTGCACCCAGAAGTGGTCCGCATGGTGTCTGGTTGGTTTGGGACAACCGGCCAGTTTATCACAATGACGCTGAAGTGTCCCCTTGGACAATTGACGAAAGAGCAGATTGATAAGGGACGAGCGGTTCTGGATGATTGTAAATCCAGAGTTAATGCCAAAACTAAGTCTGGTTCCAGCGAATATGACCAACTAACCAGTCAGTTCTATAGCCTTATTCCTCATGTGCTTCCACACAAGATTGACCCGGCATCCCTAAGGTTGGATACCATAGACAAGATCATGGAGAAACATGACACTTTGGACACCTTCTTGGACGCCAAAAATGTTGCATCTGTGCTAGGTAAGGGAAGTGCTATTGATGACCAGTATAAGAAATTGAATGCGGAATTAGACTGGATAGATCCCAAGAGCCCGACTGGGCAGTGGATTACGAAGCTGTTGTTTGAGACTCGCGCATCCAACCACCAGTTCTTAGGAAAGATAAAGCTCTACAATATCTTTAGTCTTGAGAGGAATAAGGAAAGTGATCATTTCAACGATACGCTCACTAGAGTTGCGAGACAGGTTAAGGGTAAGGGCGAGAAGCCAAGATTCACCACACTACAACGCCCTGATCTACAAACTGACGAACGGAAACTCTTTACGCAAGCTAATGTGTGGCCACTTTGGCACGGGACGCGTCCCCAGAACATGGTGGGCATCATTTCAAGAGGTCTCTTGATCAGGCAATCTGGCGCCGTTCATACTGGGTCGATGTTTGGTGATGCGCTCTATCACGCCGAGAGTAGTTCTAAGTCCATGAATTATTGTGGGTGTAGAGGAGCTTTCTGGTCTGGAAAGACCCAGAACGATAGAGTCTTTATGTTTTTGGAAGATGTGATTGTAGGCAAGCCACATATCGTCACCAGCTCTCAGTTCTTTAGAGAGCCTCCGAGGGGCACGCATAGTGTTTATGCTGTTCCTAGCAACCGAGGATATGGTGGCCTTTACAACTCCGAAAATATGACCTATGCCTCTTCTGGCCCAGGCCAGCAACATAGGCTTAGATATATTGTGGAGTTTCAGGCGAATATGTAATGGTAATAACAGACCAAGATACATCCATTATATTGATGGCCGATCAAAATCCTTTTGGTCTTAGGATTAAAGGCTACGATAAAAATGGGGACATGATGAGAGGAATTATCAAGATTAATCTTGTAAGTCTTGAGGCTGAACAGATTGTCTTTGATAATAGCGGGCTTGTTCAGTTTGATATTAATGGTAATGTAATGACGCAAACAGTAGAAGTAGATTTAGTCACCATTGAGCATCCAAATGGGAGCGATTCCCTTATGTCTAAAAGGGTGGTGAATGTCGGGAGTATGAACCCATGACGATAAAGATATTTTACACATCAAGGAAATACAAGGAGAATTGGGATAAGGTTTTTGGAAAAGATGAGCCCCTAGTTGCGGAAAAAGACTACAAAGACTTGGATGGCTATGGCCTTCCAGACTGGCAAGATATAGTATTTAAGCCAAACAGCTTTGATAATTTTTGCATTAAGCATAACCTATTTGACGGTTATGGAGACTTTTTCACAAAAGAGAAAGAGGAGGAAGAAATGGATTTGAAAACGAAGGTATTGGATGTAATTAGCGATCTTTGCGATGACGTGGTGTCTTTTACTAGCTTGGATGTAAGCAACAGAGTGAAGCAGGAAGGGTTCGCAGATACTCGCCACAGGCAAATTGCTCCGGTTGTTCGTCAGGCCTATATGGACGGCGAGCTTGATTTCTTTGGTTATTCGAGAACTTTGATTTCCGTTACCTTGAATAACGGACAAACGACTAACGCTTTCTTGTATCATCATCAGTCAGTAGATCCGGACTCTTATGATAAGCTGAACCAGATTGCTATTATTCCGGTTGCTACTCCCGCTCCTGCTGCCGATGCGGATGACGATGACTATTCTCCCGTAAAATTTGATCCAGATCCCGACGATGCCCAACAGGCTTTCGACAGTGCCTTGGCAAATAAGAGCGATGCTCAGAAGGCCTTTGACAATGCGCTTGCAGCGAAGCAGGATATGCCTTCCAGTAGCGATGTGACTGCTTCAGCACCGAGGGTTGTGAATACCACTCCTGTTGCCGCACCTACCAGTAATGATGGGCTGCTGGACACTGCTGATCGAGAGACTACATATGAAGGTCGTGTGGAAGTTCCTGCTGGTTGGGTTCCGCGCATGGGTTGGACTGCTGGTAATGCCGTCTATGCCATTCTTAATAGAGACAAAATTATCATGAAGACCAGTGTGGTTCAGGGCGAAAATGTTGTGGGAACCATGTATATTAATAGCGACGGGCGACTTCGCTTGACCAAGATGGCTTCCGTGAATGCTGGCTGGCGAGTTACTTATGGACTCTCCAGAAAGCTGAGTCGTTTTGCTGATAGGATTGAGGTTGAGTGTGCGAACCATCCAGCTCCGCCGCCTGCCCCAACCTCAACCTTTTGTTTCTAAAAGGAGAATAAATGGCTTTTAAGCCAATTAGATGTGGAGACGGGAAGAGAGCTACGCCTTATCTGAGGAAGCATCTTCCCGATCTCGACATCTCCAGAGATGTCTTAGCGGTTGATTTGGGCTGCGGGAATCTCAGGAATACTAACTATTTGAAGGAACTTGGATTTAAGAAGATAAGTCCGTTTGATAAAGCTGGAGACTTTGGATTCCAAGTGGATTTGGGAAAAGAAAAAGTTCCGGTTTTTGATAGAAGTGTGGGTTTGATTTTGTGTAATTATGTGTTGTGTTTTTTGAACAAACCAGAAAAGGCTCATCTTGCTAGTGAGATAGAAAGGATGGCTGCCCCTGGTTGTTATTTATTCGTGGAACTTTATCCCGCGAAGAAAGCGTATAAATATACCACCGATGCTGTCTGCAATTTATTCCAAGGTTGGGAAATTATTCACAAAGTTAAGGACCGCTTTATCTTCAGAAAAATCGCATGGAAGCGAGGGATCATTGAAGAGAAAGACGCATGACTATACCGAAAGATATTGGGGCCATGACTATACCTTTGAGCCAATCGCTGGTGGTCTCTACGGCAGGATGATGGGTTGGGGCCACGGAATCAGGGATGGAGATTATCTCATCCTTCTCAGTGGCGATGAGACCACAAGATATAAAGTAGATTCAATATCTTACTACAGAGATCCTCCCGACATGTGGAAAGCTGAAGTTTCTTTTGCTCCAAGATAAAAAACACTTGACGTTGTGCCCTATGATGATTAAATTATGATCGGCAATACACATCATCATGGGAGGAACATATGGTAAGCAAGATAATTAAGTTTGATTCGGAAGCAAGGAAGGCTATTAAAGAGGGCGTTGATAAACTGGCCAAGGCGGTTGGGGTGACCCTCGGTCCTCGCGGGAGGAATGTGACCCTATATCGCCATCCTTCAGTTGTGCCGCAGGTTACGAAAGACGGCATCACTGTTGCCAAGGAAGTGTTTTTTAAGGACAAATTCGAAGACGTTGGGGCGCAGCTTGTAAGAAATGCGGCTCAAAGAACGTGCGACGAAGCTGGAGATGGTACAACCACGGCAACTATCTTGGCCCAGATAATTTACAACAAGGGGCTAAAGCTGGTAGAAGCGGGCCACAATCCCATCTGCCTCAAGCGAGGAATTGATAAGGCTGTGGCCAAAGTTGTGGAGAGGCTGGAAACTCTAAAGAAGCCGGTCTTAGACCACGCCGAGATTGAGCAAATTGGAACCATCAGCGCTAATGACTCTGAGATTGGGAAGCTTATCGCTGAGGCCATGGAGAAAGTTGGGCGCGATGGAGTCATTACAATTGACGAGTCCAAAAAGAGTTTGAATACTTACCTGGAAGTCGAAGATGGTATGCATTTTGATAGAGGCTATGTGACTCCTTGGTTTATTACTAATGCCGAGAAAAGTCAGGTGGAATTAGACGATTGCTATGTTTTGATTCACGAAGATAGGATAGAGGATGTTCAAAGTCTCGTGCCTCTCTTTACGGAGATCAGCAAGCAAGGCAGGCCTCTCCTGATTATTGCTGAAGATTTTGGCCAGAACTTTGTGGCTACATTGATTCTAAACAAGCAGAAAGGCTCACTCTTTAGTTGTCCGGTTAAGTCTCCTGGCTTCGGTGAGAGAAGGGCTGAGATTCTAAAAGATCTTTCGGTCTTAACCAATGCTCAATTATTCTCAAAGGAGCTTGGAACGGATGTGTCTAAGGCTGATATTCCAGATTTGGGTACCGCCAAAAGAATAATGGTGAATAGATCAGGGACTACAATTATCGGTGGCGGAGGCGACAAAGAAGCCATCATGGAGCGCGTCCAGCAGATCCGAGATGATATGGAACATTGCGACACAGACTACGACAGACGCCGCATGAAAGAAAGACTGGCCAAGCTGGTTGGTGGCGTTGCCGTGATTAGAGTCGGGGCTCCTACGGAGCCTGAGATGAAGGAAAAGAAAGATCGTGTCGAGGACGCCATGCACGCTACGCGTGCCGCTGTAGAAGAAGGAATTGTTCCTGGCGGTGGCGTTGCTTTGCTACGCTGTAGGCCAGTTGTAGAAGAGCTTGTTGGTGAATTGACCGATGGAGAAGAAGTTGCTGGGGCTAAGATAGTTCTTGAAGCACTATCAACTCCTTTGGGCTTGATTGTTCAAAACGCTGGACAGAGTGCCGATGTTATAATTAATGAAGTTTCCAATCAGGAAGAGGGTTGGGGCTATAATGCTGCGACTGGCCAGTATGAAGATTTAGTGAAGTCTGGGGTTATTGACCCCAAGAAGGTTGTAAGATGTGCCCTCCAGAACGCTGCAAGTGTAGCTTCTATGTTAATCACCACGGAAGCCATAGTTGCAGATGATCCGGATGACGACACAAAGGATCCCATGATGTAAGCTTGTTGCTTACATATCTAAAGCCCGACTCGCTAAGGGTCGGGCTTTTTTCGTAGGGAGAGAGAATGAACGAATATACGAAAGAAGCAGCAAGATTAGGCGTTAAGATACACAACTGTGGAGTCAGCGTTTTTCCAAAAGCAGATGGGCGCGTAGAGATTCCGCAGTTTGTAGTTCACGCAATGGGCTGGGAAAGAATTAATAAAGCATATATAACTATTGAAGATATAGGGGTGTGCGTATATGCTAATGATGAGGGATTGAATACCGCCGGGCTTACTTTGGTTAGTGGTGGCCGTATAAGAATCCCTGCCGGCATTCTCAAGAAAACGGTCTTTTTCAAGAGGCCTCTTGTGTTTGTTATTGAAAGAAATCGTGTTATTGCTCGCAAGAGAGCCGAGCTAAGTGATGTAGAAGAGGGCCTTAAGAATATCTTTGGAGATGAAGAGATTGAGCAGATTGGTGTTGAGCCACCTCGTAAATCTGCCCCCAAGGAAAAGCCGATAAATGTAGGGAAGCCAGAACTTATCATGCTTGATACGAATAATATTACTACATTCAGACCGGTTGGCTCCCCGTTTAAGTTCGCGGCCTCTTTCAACAATACACAAAGAGAAATTGTATTCAGTGCTCCCAGACATAATATCTTCCCGTTCTATTTGATTCCAGGAATTAAAAGAGTAAATAAGAATAGTTTTATCATAGGATTCCTACTTCTAAGTTCCAGAACACACGAGCGACTTTGTTGGAAAATAAAAGAGAATGGTATAGACAGAGAAGTGATGTTCTATCCAGGTCAAACAGAAATGGGTGGGTTCCGTGTGTTTACCAATCCACCAAACACAAAGTATTCTCCCGAATTAATTAGGCGGGCAAAGCATATGTGTGAAGATCCAAAAAATCTATTGGAGACTCATTTCAGACAAGTTGTTCAGAATAGAAACAATGATGTCTATTCTACCCCGCCCTCTATAATTGCCAGTCAAACAATCAATCTTATGTGCCCGGAGGAAAAATAAGTAATGAGAGACAATGTAGGTGCTTGTATTAACCAGAATATTCGTGCTTCACAAGTTCTTCTAATTGACCAAGACGGAAATAACCTAGGAAGCGTTCCTATTAGAGATGCGTTGAAGATGGCCGAAGATGCCGACCTTGACTTGGTTGAAGTAAATCAAGGAAAAAGCGGCTCTGTTTGTCGCATTATGGACTACGGCAAGTGGAAATACGAGCAAACCAAAAAGATTAAGAAAAACACGCATCATAAGAAAGTCATGAAAGAAATTAACTTTCGCCCTACTACCGGAACTAATGACCTAACATATCGGGCCAAACAAGTTGATAAATTTCTTAAAGCCGGAAATAAAGTGAAGTTGGTTGTGAAGTTCAAGGGGAGGGAGCAAGCGCATATGTATGAAACTGGTAAGGCGCTACTCGAAAGATTTCTTGATTTAGTTACGGCCAGCTATGCTATTTACGATACTGCTAAGAGCGATGGCAGATCCATCGTGCTGCTGTTGAACCCCCAAAATGAGGAAAAATGATAATCACAGACACTTCCGAACTACGAAAGAAAAACGAAAAGGCGTCGGCAGAGGAAGCTCAAGAAATAATTAAGAAATTAGAAAGAGAGCTTGTCGAGTCTAAGGCGCCTGGAATTGGCCTTGCTGCAAACCAGATAGGAATAAACAAGAAGGTTGCCATTGTCAGAATCAAACACGAAAATGATGATGACGAGAATCTGGATCTTGTGAATCCTGTTATGGTGGATCAATGGGGCAGCTTCATCCATAAGGGCGAAGGTTGCCTGAGTATGCCTGGTAAACAAATAAATACGAATAGATACAGAGAGGTGTTCGTAAAAGATGATCTTCATCCCGCTGGTTTCATTGCTACGGGCCTTGCTGCTATAGCTATACAGCATGAGATTGATCACCTGGAGAATATGCTAATCACTGATCGCGTGGCTGGTAAGGGTAAGATTAAGAGGAATGATAAATGTCCCTGCAGCAGCGGGAAAAAATGGAAGAAATGTCATGGCAAAAGATAAGAAAAAGTCGGCTAGTAGCCGAAGACCAAGAATGGCCACAAGAAAATCAAAGTTCTACTGCCCAGAATCTCCCTATGTGCTCTGGCATCATGGACTAGTATTCGCTGAGTGCCCAGTGTGCTCAGAAGATAGAGACATGAACGAGTGCGAAAAGTGTCCGCTGAGAGGTGAGGGCAAGTTCAAAAGTAGAAGAAGTAAGAAGCAACGCTATAAAAAAGATATACCAAGGTTAGAAAGAAGAGGCAAAGAACCAATACCGAGTATAGGAAAAACCTACACAAGCAAAGAAGACACAAAGTCCTGATTTTATTGGTGAAATAAAGGTTCTAATTCTATCAATAATTAGATAATAAGTGTGTATTTGTTTTTTGCGGAGGCGAAAATAATGAATAAAAACGGCAACGGAAAGGCCAAATTGCTTAAGTTCTGGGCACCCTGGTGCGTCCCTTGCACAGCTATGAAGCCAACAGTTGAAGCTGCTGTAGATGGAATAGATATAGAGTTGGTGGATGTGAATGTTGATGAAGATCCCGATTCTGCAAGAGAATATAAAGTCAGATCAATTCCCACCCTTATCTTGGTTAAAGGGGAAGAGGTGGTGGACAGGCTTACTGGAAGAGCCTCTCTAGCTCAAGTTAGAGCGCTCCTTAGCCAAGCCTAAGTCTGTATTGGAGAAAGTCATGTCTAAATACAAACTCCCCATTAAGGATTCTCTGGTTGTCGGCCATGTGGATCCCGATGGGGATTCTTTGTCTTCAATTAAAGCCGTAATAAATTATCTGCATGCCAATGGTAAAAAGGCTGTAGCTAAAGTTGCGGGCTCTGCTCCCGAGCACTTGGCTTGGATTTTGCCCGAGTGCGATTTGGTTGAAGACATTCCCGATTGGGTGGAACAAACTATAGTTTTAGACTGTGCGCCCACAGCAGACCGAATAGGTTTTGAGGTTGGTGCCCCCATTATTAATATCGATCATCATATTACGCGCAAAGAAGATCACAGCACCAGGAAGAAGATCTATGTCCTGGATAGATGTTCAGTAGCAGCCGCACTCGTTTTAGATTTCGGTATTATAGACGATGTGCTATTGGTTGGCCTATACACGGACACTTTCTTTATGCGCTCTTGGAACGAAGTTCTAACTGTTGCAAAGAAACTAAAAGTGGGAGATGAAAGAGCAGAGGAAATTCTATCTTCAATTAGGCCAACTCGATATATGCAGGCTCTTATAGGTCTCAAAAATGCCAAGCTACACAAGTGTAGGAACGGCTTTCTTATCGCTGAAGTTGACGAGAAAGATCCTGTGGTTGTGTCGGAGATTATGGACACCTTGTTTAGATACTCCGAGAATGTCTGTCTTGTTGATGGAAATCACAAGGCAAGGTTGAGAACCTCTAATAAGCACCTGAAAGAAAGCGGCAATCTTGCTGCCATAGCTACGATACTCGGTGGTGGCGGCCATAACTTCGCTTCGGGCGCGGATGTAAGTGGAAAGAAAACCGCGCTGTTTGCTGTGGTTAAACAGCTCGATGTCCCCGCTATGATCATGGAAGCAGATGGCTGCGAAGAACAGAAGAAAGAGAAGGAAGATGATTAATCTTTTGAAACAAACATTCAAAGTTCCATTAAGACTTCACTGGTCTGCGCTCATTCTGCCGCTTTTATTTGTGCTCAATCTTGGCTCCGTTGGACTCCTTTATTGGGTAATGCTTTTGGCTTGCCTACTATTCCATGAGTATGGGCACGTCTATGAAGCCATAAGGCAGGGCATCGAGCCGAAGTATGTTCTGGTTCATGCGTTTGGCGGCTTAGCGGTGCTTGGAAAGATGAACCTTGCGGAGCCTCAAAAGGAAGCATGGATGGGGATTGCTGGGCCAGTAGCTTCCTTTTTCCTGGCGACCTTTACACTACCCTTCTTTCTTTTTACCGCAAACTATTATGTTGTAATGTTCCTTGTATTTAATATAGCCATTTGTTTCTTCAATCTCATTCCCGCCTATCCTATGGACGGTGGCAGGATCCTAAATGGCGTCCTTGCTTCTTTTGTTGGATACAGAAAGGCGATCAACGTCTCAGCTATAGTGTCTTATGTTCTTGCTGGTTGTGGCCTTATACTTTCGCTAATGAACGGCGCTATATGGTTGGCTATGATTTCTGGTTTGGTTGCTTATCTTGCCTACAGAAGTAAGCAGGGTGTTGAGAGACAGCTTGATGCGATTGGCCATGACTAATGATGATAAGGTTTGTCCGTTGTGTGAAAGAGAAGTGCCGGAACTTACAGAACATCACTTAGTTCCGCGAAGTCGTGGTGGCTTGGATACGGTGGGCATTTGTAGAGACTGTCACCGCCAGCTACATGCTCTGTTCAGCAACAAACTATTGGAAACGGAAATCAATACTTACGAAGCTATAATGGCTGATGAGAGATTTGTTAAGTATATAAAGTGGTTAAGAGAAGACCTTTTGGCGCAGTCCAGAAAGCCAAAAGGGCTAAGGATAGTAGGAACAGAGGGAGAGCAGGCTGATCTATCAATATTCTTCCATTATTATAGATATTTAATGGAGGTGTTTAAATGAGCTTTCTTTGGGGTTTGCTTGTAGGTCTTCCCGCAGGTGTATTTTTGTGGGAACTCGGTAAGGTTGCTCTTAAGAAAATTAGACAGTTGGGCGAAAAATAAATGATAAAGCGGGAAGAACGCGAAGATCTTGTTGGACAAAAAAGCAAAATCATTTGGATCACGGGGTTGAGTGGTTCTGGTAAGACAACCATAGCCCGAGCGCTCGATGAATATTTACATCACGAAGGCATCTTGAGCTATGTTCTCGACGGAGATGTTCTAAGGAGTGGGCTCAATTCTAACCTTGGTCTAAGCGAAGAAGACAGAAATGAAAACATACGCCGCGCCTATGAGGTCGCCAACATCTTGGCTGACTTGGGCGCGGTTGTTATTTGTGCCTTCATATCTCCGTATGTGGAGATGCGTGATGAGGCAAGGCAATCAGCTAAAGTTCCATTCATTGAAGTTTATCTGGACTGTCCCGTGGAAGAATGTGCGAAACGAGACCCGAAGGGTCTGTATGCCAAACATAAAGCTGGAGTAATAAAAGGGCTTACGGGAGTGGATGCTCCATATGAAAAACCTAAAAGCCCAGATTTGGTCTTAAAGACAAAGGAACAGAGTGTACAAAAATGTGTGGAAATCATTATGAATCTGATAAACAGTTAGAAGAGTTCTATGCCCTGAATGGAAGAGATTTTGATATGGGTGATAAAGACGCGATGTTTCGTCTTGCTGCTCATACTGGGCTGGATGTTGCTATTAAAGAACTGGCTGGTGAAGTAGATGTTAATCAGCGTGCTGGATATGCCCTGCGCTATGCATCCCTATATGGCCACAACAAGGTGGTAAAAACTCTCCTGGAAGCTGGAGCAGATGTTCATGCTGCTCAAGACTGTGCGATTGTCTGGGCTGCTGAGTTTGGACATATGGACACAGTAAGAACGCTGTTGAAGCACGGCGCTGTAAAAAGCGGTGAAGCATATCAGATGGCCAAAGAAAATGGCCATATGGAAATAGCAAGGCTCCTAGAAAATGTGTAATTAGAATAAACAACAGAAAGTTGAGGATGGATAGTGCCTGGAACCGTAGTAGTAGGATTACAATTTGGAGATGAAGGCAAGGGAAAAGTTATTGATTATTTGGCCAAAGATGCTAATATGGTCGTTCGTTTTGCCGGTGGCCCGAACGCAGGCCACACGGTCGTAGTGGGTGAAAAGACTTACAAGTTGCATCACATTCCGTCTGGAATTGTTCAGTATGCACTTGGAAACAGAGACTTTATTTGTGTCCTGGGGAATGGGATGGTGATTGATCCGGAGGGCTTGAGAGCAGAGCTTTTGAGTTTCATGAATATAAACAATCGAGGAAGGCCCATTCCAGGCGGCCTCCCGCTGCCTAAGAACTTCCGTATATCTGGCCAGGCACATATGATCCTGCCCACTCACAGAGAGTTGGAGCAGTTGTCTGAAAACAGAAGGAAAGGAAACAAGATAGGCACAACCGGCAAGGGGATAAGCCAAGCATATAAAGATAAGGCACTGAGATGTGGAATCAGGATGATGGACATGCTGCTTCCCTACGAAGAGCTTAAGAAGAAAGTTGAGCTTCACCTCCTTGAGAACAATTTCCTTATGAGAAGAGCAGAGGAGCTTGCCCCTTGGATTAAGAGCTTCACCAAGTTCTTTGAGAGCTACATAGACAATGATACTTCTGTTCTAATCAACAATTATTTGTATGATCGCAATGTGCTATTTGAAGGAGCGCAAGGTGCTCTGCTTGACATAGACCACGGCACCTATCCCTTCGTGACCTCTTCTAACCCTGTCGCTGGAGCAGCCTGTACGGGCTCTGGAGTTGGCCCTACGAAGATTAGAGATGTTGTTGGTGTCTTCAAAGCATACACCACTCGCGTTGGTGCAGGGCCCTTTCCAACCGTTTTGACTGACGCCAGCGGAGAGATGATCAGAGGTAGAGGTCATGAGTATGGAACCACAACTGGTAGGCCAAGAGATTGTGGTTGGCTGGACTTGGTGCCGTTATTCCATAGTTGTAGAATTAATGGGACCACACATCTGGCCATCACCAAGCTGGATGTGCTCGATGATTTCGATGAGATTAGAGTCTGTGTTGGATATGGAAAACAGAGAAACAGACATGTTCTACCCACTGATTTGTCGGGAATGAAGCCAATTTACAAAACGCTTCCTGGCTGGAAGTGTGATATTTCTGGAGCCCGCAAGTTCGAAGATTTGCCAGAAGAGGCAAAAAAGTATATTGATTTTATAGGTTTCGAGCTTGGAATACCAATCGCTTTCATAGGCGTTGGCCCAGCGAGAGAACAAATTATAGACATCATGGATGTATGGGAGCAGGTATGAAACACTTTCATGAGTGGTTTGATCCATATGACGAAAAACATATGGAAGCTCTTAGGTATTATTCTTACAATGGCCATTGGCCAAAAGACTTTATTCCTGAAGAGTTTAAGTATTCTGCTCAGACGGCCATAGGAGAGATCGCCAACAAAGTGGCCATGGCGTATGTGGAACACTTTGAGCTTGTGCTGCCTTTGCTTAGGATTCGTCAATTGAACAAAGAAATTAGGGAGAAGAAGGGTGGAACCTAGAAGCATTAATAGAAACTTTATTTTGGATGTAATGATGGGGCTGAAATATAGAAATCCCGCTATGCTGCGAAAATTGTATGCCAATTCTCTTATGTTATATCATCAATTACAGAATGCTGTAGTAAAGGATGTTTGGAAAGCTTATGATAGAGCTTAAAGAGTCTGATCGTATGCTTAATAGTATTAGAGACGAGATGATAAGACAGGGCGCTATTGATATTTGGGACGAATTTATCTTCGATTTGGATTCTGTTTACTCCGTCATCCACATATTAGAGGCTCAAGTGTGGATTGCTGTTTGGGAGACTAAATAATGGAAATAGCAACAATAAGTAGTGCATACCATTTCAAGCCCGTTTCTATGTAAGCTTTCGGAAGATGGTTTGAGCTAGAGGGTGGAGTCACTTTTAGGTTGAGCATATTGCCCTTGAGACAGATTAGCCCTGAACATTTGACCCTGAAAGATATGGTCTCTGCCGAATTGGGTAAGGGGCAGGAACCACAAGATTAAAAATCACGCGTGTAGAGGGGGAGAATCGACTTTTTTCGCTCTTTCATCGTGAAGCTTTAAAGTTCGTATTATCGGGAACTTAATATCAAATGTCGATATTTTTGGTGTTCGGTAATTATAGAAAGGAAGACAATGTTAGGCGTTTACTTAATTTTGAGCACAGCCATGTTCTTGATTTTGTTTGCGATTTGGACCAAGAGTAGCTGGCCCGATACTCTTATCAAGGGAGCATTCCTTCTAATTGGAGTGTTTGGAATCATTAATGTTTTGGTCCACTATGGATTTTTGAATAGTGGATGATTGTGCGGGTAGGGTGTTGGTAGTCTCGTCGTAGAGCTTTTCGGGCTTGCGATGGAGGCGCTCCCAATTGGGGCTCATGTCCCCAATCACGACGGTTCGATTCCGTTGCCCGCTCGAAAGCCACGGTTACAGACGAGAGATACTTCTGGCATGCGGAGCTCGTAGCCCAGGTTCGATTCCTGGCCGCTCGACAAGGCAACCAGATGTCTGGGAATCCCGTGCGAGTCCAAAGGGTAATGACACGGCTTACCACGCACGGTGTATTCAGGGGTTCATAACCCCGACGCCATTACCGAGCGGTAGTCCAGTGGTAGGACACGGATGATTAAACTCTGTCGATTTTTCCTGGCTTGTTTCATCAAAACTTAATATGGAGTCGTTGAGCAGTGTGGTGTGCTTAGCAGGCTGTAACCCTGTGGCCTTCGGGCATTGGTGGTTCGATTCCACCCGGCTCCACTTATCCAAGGTCAAGGTATTAGGGATACTTCGGATGAATTGAAACTTCCAATCTTCAATGACCTGGTTCAAATCCAGGGCCCACCGCTTTATGGTGGGCGAATTTTTCTCCCTGGCCGTTTATTCCTGGATAATTTTCAGAAAGGTGGGAACATGGAAGAAATGGATAGAGAAGCAGTTGTAGAAGCAGTGCTTAAATACAAGAAGGTGATGGTTGAAGCAGAAAGGATCGCTACAGAGGTAGCTATAGCTCGTGGTATTATTACTGATGAGTGGCATCCCGATGAAGTTGAAATTGAAGATGACCAAATAGACGCCACCTTTTACTTTTCTTTTCGATGTAATACAGATTACGAGCATGTCAGTTTTCCGCTCTCTTATTTGTGGGACGATGATTGGGTGGTCAAAGAGGAAGAGGCCATAAGGCTAAGAAACGAGGCCGCAGCAAAGAAAGAAGAAGAAAAAGAGCGGAAAAGACTCGCGGAACAAGAGGCAAGAGAAAGAGCCCAACTTGAGCGACTCAAGGCAAAATACGAGGAAGATAATGGACAGACTTAAGAAACTCGCTGAACTTTCGCCGTACATACTTGGCGGCGCTGTTGTTGGTTATTTGATGTATCTGCTAATAGCTACAGTAATGTTTGGGTGGAATTGATGGATAGAGATAAGATTATAGCTCAACTTAAAGAGAAACACATCGTCTATGGTAGTAAATATACAGTTCAATGTGCTTACTTGTGGGACAAGGAAACTGATTTACTTGAACTTAAGAATCAGGAGCCATCTAGTTGGTCTGTTTGTAAGAACCACCAGATAGATGTGTATAATGATGGAACCAGATTTGAGCTTTGTCCTATGCCCATAGAAACTTTTGAAGCCGACGAAATGGAGAAAGCGGCTGATAAGTTCATAGAATTAGAATATGGAAGTGGTATTTCATTTCGTAATTTTGTTAAATATGCAGTAATGGCTGGTTTAGGATTGGTTGTATTGTTGGTCTTACTAGCAGCCTTAAGTGAATGCTTAACATAGAGTTGGAACCAGATCGAGGTCATAGTAGGGAGATACTTCGGAAAACACAATTGACTCTAATTCAATAGACTCCTGGTTCGAATCCAGGCACGCCCACTCTTACGGGCGTGTGGTGAAAATCACAACAGGACTCTTTGCGCACATTCCCGATACGGTTCCTTTTTAGAAAGCAGGTAAGATGAGTGATGTTACTTTCGTTTACTCTCCCGAACTTGGAGAGTTGGCCAAAGAGCTACGAGAAGCTATGAAGACTGGCCGTATGACTTATGAGCAAGCTCTTGAGGCTATGAAGAAAGCGGTGAGAAAGACCATAGATGAGAAGGCACAGGTCTTCAAAGAAGGAGAAGAGAACTGATGTCTGAATGGGTTTGTAGCGTTTGCGGTGAAGCAGCCTATTACGATGGGCGCTGTGGAGATGGCCCTGTTCTTGTGTGTGGTTGCGATAAGGGTGAGTGGGTAGATGAAGGTAATCGAGGTGGATACTACATCAATCCCACAGGAGCCAAGCCGGTCAAAGGTAAGCCAAGAAAAGGCAAACGAACGATTGTAATCATAAAGGATTAAAACAATGAAGCCAGAAATGAAGAGAGTAGAGACATCTAGGTTTATTGTAAAAGACGAGAAGATCTACAGGTTGTATATGGCTCGTCTCACTTGGCCCGACGGTAAGATTAAGGATTTCATAAGCGAAGAGCACGCGAAGGCTTTTCTGGAAAACAGAGAACCCAACTGGAAACCAGGGATGGCGTAATGATAGAATACGAGATGCGTGATACTACGAAATGTCCCAAATGTGGGCACAGGAAGAGCGCTCATATTCCCAGTTTTGATAATCCGCTGCAAGACAGATGTGATATAACCTGGGATGGAGCTTATTGTTGTGAGTGCAAATATTATAAGGCCGATTTCGATAAAGAGATGGAATGGAATATCGTGCCCTTGGACTCAGGAACCTTGGAGATATAAATGGGCGACAGAGATACGTTTATTCGAATAGTTGAGAAGCTCCATGATTTTCTTGGTAATGATTCACAAGAAGTAGCCAAGTGGCTTATGCAGCCCAACTGGGCCTTTGATAATAAGTCGGCTATGTATTGGATAGAAAATGGAAGAATGGATGTTGTAGAAAACCTACTTGAGGAATTTGAAAGTGGGTGTGTTGCTTAACTGGGAGTAGAGGAGTCTGCGCTTCCCTCGCTGCCCTTGGACGGCAGAGTACGTGGGTTCAAATCCCACCTCCCAGACGAAAGGATGAAGCCATGATAGAAGGTGAAGACATCAAGCAAGAGATTATGAAGAAAGAGATTAAGAGTATAGCTTGTGATGGTTGCGATAAAAAAGAAACCTATGATCCGCGAAAAGGCATTTGGAATGATTATGATGGCGACCATGAAAGAACACAAGTGAATGCCAACTTGATTATAGGCGGTCGGTATATTAAGTACGACTTTGATGTATGCCCGGTGTGTTTCCAACAAAAGATTGTTCCCTTGTTCGATGGCAAGGGCACAGAGAACAGAATAGAAAGAATCAGAGACAAAATCAAGCGGATGTTTGACGATGCCAGAAGAGAACAAGAAAGGGCTGAAGAGTGGGCCAAAAGTGCAGATAGGATGCCAAAACAGGCCGAACATCTTGAGCACGCCGCGCGATGCCTGGGCAAACAAATGGCTCTTACGGATATACTAAATATGATTAGGGATCTTACTTGAGTTTATATGAGATATGTTGTCTTGATCATTCTACTGCTGCTCTTGTTGCCCAGCACAGCTTATGCTAAGCCCGGATATTTCCAGAGGTTTGTAGCTAAGAGTTGGACAAAGACAACTGGGTGGTGCTTTAGTTCCAAGTGGCGCAAGTTGCCTGACTGGTTTAAGTTTCATATTTGTATTCCGCGAAGATGGGGCGCTGTTGATGTGTGCTTGATGCAAAAGATCGAGATTAGCAAGCGCATAAACTTTATGGTTGGGCACAAAATAACCTATTCGAAGTTTAGGCATGAGTTTGTTAAGGAAAAGGAGAAATGGGCCCACGGCCCATATTTGTATTACCATTTGAAGTTCTAACGGGGTGTGGCCTAGTCTGGTAAGGCGCTTGCTTTGGGAGCAAGACATCGGAGGTTCAAATCCTCTCACCCCGACTAAAAAGAAAGGAGAAAGAATGTCTATCTTCTGTGAAGAATGCAGAGCTTTAATGGTTATTAGCCCCAAAGGAGAGGGATATATATGTTCCGATGAATATTGTCCCAACCATAAAAAGATCGAAGAGATAGTGTGCGAGAACTGTGGCGAAAGAAATGCTACAATGGAATGGGTTGGAGAAGGTGGAGCACTAGCCTGGTCGCACGGCTGGTCATCTAATTGGTGCGAGCTTTGTTGCGTAAGAGAGCAGCTGGCTTATGCCGTCAAACAGGCAGAGCGGATCCCCGAACTTGAAGAAGAACTGGAGAGGCTTGAAAATGAAGATAGTTCTAGCGACTAGAAATCCCGGCAAGCTTCAAGAATTACAGGAGCTTCTGGAAGTAGATGGCGTAGAGTTCATTCCGATCTCCAATTTCGATCTTGAAGATGTGGAAGAAATTGGCGAGACATTTGAAGAAAATGCTGTGCTCAAGGCTCGCTACGCTGCTGAACATACTGGTCTTCCAGCCATAGCTGACGATAGTGGCATGAGCATTCGCGCTCTCAGCGGTTACCCCGGCGTAATATCAGCAAGATGCGCAGGAGAAGACGTCACAGACGAAGAGAAAAGAAACTTCATTCTCAAGAAGATGGAGGGGATTGAGCATAGAGAAGCTCAGTTTGTAACCTGCATGGTCTTAGCCGATCCCGATTTTCTAGAAAACCCTATTTGCTTCACCGGAGTTTGTAATGGTGAGTTGCTAAAAGAGGCAAGAGGAGAGCCGAAGCCACAAGTTCAATACGATAGCATATTCTATTATGCTCCAGTTGGTATGACTTTTGCGGAGATGAGTGAGGAGCAGAAGAACTCAGTAAGTCATAGAGGAAATGCAGCAAGGCAGATGCAAGACTATCTGGGAAATATATTCACGAAAATCTGCGGCGATTGTGATTGGTTTAGCCCCGACTGCTGGAGCGATGAAGGAGAGTGCTGGTTTAAAGTTCCCAATGTAAATAGCAAAACTCGGGCTTGTATTGAGTATGCCGAGAAAAGGAATTATAGCAAAATAAAGTTTAGAGAGATAGACAGATTTGATGGTTTTGTTATTAAGATGACTGCTGCAACGGATTGTTATGAGTGTGATTGTTCTTTCTGTTATGTTGAGCATTTCTTCTGGAAGCATCCAAGTCATTATCATGTAATTCCAGATATGGACAGCCCATCATACATAGCAAATCAAGCAGCATGTTCTAGATTTGTATGTCCGAGTTGTGGTTATACTCGTATAGTTTAATAGACCCTGAAGGCGAAGAGGGCGAGCTGCCGGTCTTTCAAATCGGTGATTAGCGGGTTCGAGCCCCGTCAGGGTCACAAGGGCGAGTGTTGGAACTGGTATACATCACGGTCTTAGAAACCGTGGCCTTCGGGATTGAGAGTTCGAATCTCTCCTCGCCCACGAAAGGGATAGACCATGGGAAAATACAAGAAAGCTGGAAGATGGAAGGGCAAGAGAAGGTGGCGCGTCAAAGCACTTATTAAGAAACACAGAGGAGTTTGTGCGAATTGTGGATGCACTGTCACGCTAGAACATCTGGCACCAGAACAGGCTACAGTGGATCATATTATTCCCAGGAGTGCTGGTGGAGGTGAAGACCTTAAGAATCTTCAGCTTCTCTGTAGAGACTGTAATCAAACCAAGGGCGACACCGTTATAGATGAAGATGGAGAAGTATTAGAAGAAGTAGTGGGCGATTAGTAGACTGGTAGCACGCTTGGCTTACATCCAAGAAAAGGGGGTTCGATTCCCTCATTGCCCACAGAAAGGAAATTTGTATGAGTAAGAAAAGAGACTACACGGCTCATTTGATAATTCTTTTTGTCGCGATGCCATTTATAATTCTCTTTATGGGATATTGCATAGGAGAATGTATATGATTGGTTTCAGAGACCCAGAGCCAAAATGTAGTGACAAAGTGATTAAGAGCTGTATGGATTGTCCGTTTTGTGTAGATGAATATATCGGCGGAGACTATCAATTCAGATGCCATGCTCCTGGAACAAAGGTCATTAGACCAATACCAGAACCCGAAGATAGAAGTAATGAAGTCGCTGATGGATGCCCTCTTAAAAATAATCACATTAGGATTATACTTGATGGTTTCCCTCCAGAGGAAGATTATGTATAAGATAAAACTCCCAAGATGTAAGTGTGGAGCTAAAAATTGGGTGCTTGTGAATCCCACGGGCATCTGGAAATGTTGCACATGCGGAAGACTCTATGATAGGTATAGGGGAAAGTGACGGATGGAAATACGCTCTAGGCATGCAAGAGAATACTTCAAAGCCAACAACCTATTCCCGATTTATGACTGGATGTTTGATTTTGAAAGTAGACTTTTACCGACCGTTATTTTTATTTGGGTTGAAGGAGCAGTAAGAATATGAGCGAAGAGCTGTTAGAAAAACTCCTGAGGGAGCGAGATGAAGCGATAGAGAAGGCGAGAAAATTAGAAACTCGGTGGGAACTGCTCAAAGAAAAGGTAAGTGCCCTTATTAGCGCCTGCACTATGGATTCTTGGGTTGCATACAAAATAAAAGAACGCATGAGAGAGTTAGAAAAAGATGAATGATATTGACGATTTGAAGGCAGACGTTAGTTGGCTGGACGATAGAATAACTTGGTTGGAGGGAGATAACGATAAGAGGCCGTTCTTTCTCTATGGCCGCAACGGAGCGGTGAGAAGGTGCATCGCCGTGTTCTCCACCGAAATGCAGTGCAAGAGTTTCATAAGGAGCTGTAGGCTAAAGAATCCAAAGAAGAATCAGGTCTATAGAAAGAACTCTCCTTTGTTTTGGTGGGATGAGTTGAGCATAGAGCGGGAGTATGTTCCCGACCATATGTTTTTTAACCCTACGCTAGAAGATTTCGATGAAAGAAATAGAGATTAAACATGAAACTTTCGGAGCTTCCAGAGGATAAACTTAAGGTTGGTCTTAGTGTTGTAGGAGCTACAGGTAGGATTGGCACGATATATGAGATCGATAAAGAAGATACTGAAGGCTGGATGATATGGATTAAGTGGTGGGACAGTGAAAGTATGTCCTACAAAGAGAAAGATGTTTCAGGAGTTAGACCATACCAGGGCGACAAAATAAGTGTAAAGATTCCCGAGTGTTGCTATGAGTGCTCTTATGAGAAGCCAGAGGAACACTGCGAGTGGACTGGAACTGAGATTCATATTGAAAATGACAGTTTGTTTTGTCCGCCGGGCCACTGCCCACTGAGAAGAGAAAGTTGGCCCAAGCCCAGCGAAGATAATTTTGAGGAGATGGCGGAAGAGGATCCGGAAAAGTTGTCGAGATGGATTAAGAGCGAAACGCTTGGACCAGGCCATCTCACTTTTGTTGCCGAGGTACTAGGAAAGTCGGAGTTGCATCCGATTGAGAAGGAAAAGACGCTCCTGCCGCTTCTCAGGCATCCTCACGCTCTTGCCAGAGAAGGAGCGATATACGGACTTGAGTCTGTGATTGAAAGCAATTCTGTTAGAAAGCACCTCGAAAAGGTGGCTGAATCTGATTCAAGTGGAGGAGTAAAGTCGGCTGCCAAAGAGGCATTGGAAGATTATGAAGAAAATTAAAGCTCCCTGACCCCGGCCATGGGCTACGAACCCATCCTCTAAACGCTTGGTGTAAGGTATAGAGGTTCAATTCCTCCAGGGAGTTCTAAGCCCCCTGATCCCGACACGGGTCTTCTAAACCCGCGCCTTGCACGTTGGGTGGAGGCGAAGAGGTTCGATTCCTCCAGGGGGTTCAACAGAAAGGAAGAAAGATGAGATATGTAATTATACTCAAACAGCGTGGCGAAGGTTGTGATTATACTATTGGTTGTGGGATTAACTTTAAGATTATAGAAGCCAGGGATTTTGCAGAAGCACAAGTTAAAGCGAGAGCATATTTTATTGAAAACTATTCCTATGGCTGTGAATATGATAGAAACCTGTGTGACTTGGAAGCCATGACCATAGCTGCTGCCCCAACATCTTTGCCCGTGGATGAATGGTGGAGTGCTATAAGAATAAAAGAAGTAGAAAGACAGAAGGCCGCTAAGGAAGCGGAAGAGTTGGCTGAGCTTGAAAGACTTAAAAAGAAATACAACAAATAGGGGCGTGGTGTAACGGGAGCACAGCGGTCTCCAAAACCGTAAGGCGCGGGTTCGAATCCTGTCGCCCCTGCCGGGTAAGCAAGGTCCAGTAAGAAGATACTTCTACCAACCAACAGGAAACTCTTCTTGCAATCTTCCCTGCTTATCCAACCCAGAAAGGAGAATTAAGTGGTCGGCTGGACTATGCTATTTGTTTTGATATGTTATGGCCTTACGCAGATATTAGTTCATGGCCATATTCTTGAACCAATTAGACCCAAAGCAAAGTTCTTTCATTGTTCGATGTGCATGGGATTCTGGGCTGGAATAGCAGTTTTCTTGGGGTTCTGGTTTTGTGGACTTCAACTGTTCCCCAATGTGGTCGTAGGAAGTTTTCTGTTCGGCTGCCTATCTTCTGGAACTTCTTATGTTTTATGCCAGATATTTGGAGATGACGGAATTAAGATAAACTTAAACTGAGGTGGGATATGAAATGGATGTTGCCTTCTACGAACGTTAGGCGTTGTAAGAAAGGCTGCCTATCCGCGCGGGAGTGAGTCCCGCAAATGTCGATATTTTTGGTGGAAGAATAATAATGAAGAGTATCAAGGTAATACGCTCATATAGAGGTGTTGACGACTTTATCCACTTTAAAGCTTTCGATAGTGTCTGGGATACCCTTAATGAGAGACTCTCGTGTATGGTTTTTGTAAGACAAATAAGTAAAAGAATTAAGAAAATTGAGCCAAGGTCCAAGTAAAGAGATACTTCAGGTTTGACTCCTGCGTTCCCCACGATAAACCTTGCGAGCCCATCAGTGGCTCGCTGGGGGCCAGATGACCCCATCCCACGTGGTTGTCTGGTTCCCACCTTTGGGGAGTGCGTCCCGAATGAGGGACAGCTTCTCTTTGCGCCCTTTTCCTGGCCAGTTTTTTGAGGAAGATATGGAAATTAAGAACATAATCAAAGATGAAGCTGATTATGCCATGTATGGGTATGCCGTTAAAGATGGATACTGGAGATTACTGACTACTATAGAAATTGGTTTTGGTGGATCTATGCCGCGTGCCCTCAGGGAATATTTTCCATACTACAAACACAATCCGGACAGAGAAGATTCATGGAACTTGTAAATCGCAGAAAGGATGAAGTAAGGCCAAAACCAACCGATTTGGGTTTTATTTTTTCGGCTGTGCTGACTGTAATGTGTAGAATAAATACAATAGAAATGCACCACGTTAATATGTGGCCTCTTTTTGGTCCGTGGAAAATAAGACTTAAGGAAGACCTATGGAAATTGAGCTGATATGGAAGAGTAAGAACACGACGATAATAACATGGGAAATAATTATGGCCATCCAGCCTGCAATGCGAAGGATAAACGGTCATAGATGGGTAATGGCCGATTGGATTAGAACTAGAGTTGCGCATGATGTGGAGAGTCATGAATGGAAATAACAGATAGAAAGCCGCAGCTGACGCGCAAAAATGTAATCCATACCAAAACCGATCTGCAAGTGATAGGCATTATTGGCGTTCGTCTGCATTTCTTATATCAAACGAACATACTCGTTCGCTCAAGAGGCTGGCAAACTATACACGCAGATATGGGAAAGATATAAACAGACTCCGGTCGTATAACGGTAATACATTCGGCTGATAACCGAAAAATGGCAGTTCGAGTCTGCCCTGGAGTACCGATATGAAAGGAAATATGGAACAAACATGTACAATATGTGGCCGAACTTTGGATATAGCCAGTTTTCACAAAAAGAAGAGCAACAGGTCGGGCCACAGAAAGCAGTGTAAAGAATGTGTGTCGGAGTATTATAGATCGGAATATAAGGAAAATGTTAAAAGAAGAAATACAATAGTGAGGGCGGTTAAAAAAAGGAGAAAAAACCTTAGGGAGTTTATTATTGGATTGAAAGATAAGCCCTGCACAGACTGCGCACAAAGATTTCCTCATTATGTTATGGATTTTGATCATGTGTCCGGTGAGAAAGAGAAAGAAATAGCTAGGGCCGTTCATCTTGGTTGGTCTAAGGAAAGGTTGTTGAAAGAAATTGGGAAATGTGAATTAGTGTGTGCTAATTGTCATCGAGTAAGAACTCATTCCGAGACTCAGTAAGAGCATGTTTGGAAGGGCAAGAAGATGAAGATAGAGCTTAAAGACTATCATGATTTTTGTAAAGCGATTAGAGAAGCGCGTGTTGTTGGTGCTGTTCTGGAGATGTATGATGCGTTCGATCTGCTCATGCCTATCTTCGCCAAATGGTCCGCGTTCGATGGGTTGTGTGACCAGAGGCTAAGATGGTTTGATTTTGTGAAGATGGAAATGATTTCAAGTGTCGGAGAGAACAACAGCTTGAAAGATGTGCAGCAATATGATTAAGGCTGTGAAGACAAATGCCAGAGGGATGTATATTGCACAAGCTCTCATGCTAAATGGTATAACTGAGTATCACTTTGATGATGAGACGAGCCGCAATTTTATTAGCCGTTGGGATTTACACAGTCAGATTTGGAATATTTTGATGAGTTTCAAGTTTAGAAAGGTAAGATAATGAAATATGCGTTCACGTTCAAGCCGCACAGAGAAGTGACCGAGTTCGTTGGTCCGTTTGATTCGCGAGAGGAAATGAGAAGGGCGATGATAAGCTTGGCGCACGATGACGATACGGGCACTGACCATATGATTGAGGATTCATTGTTCCATGATCATGACTTTGAATATTTGAAAGGTACTCTTAGAATCACTGTATATGAAGTTAACGAGGTGCTTTTCGATTCTGTTAGTTTTACAGACTTGTGTAATGAGTGGCGGAAAGAGATAGAGAAGAAGAATAAGAGATATGATATTCAAGCCAAAGAACATGAGCGTAAAGAATACGAGAGGCTGAAGAAGAAGTTTGAGGAAGGTTAAAAAGTGGGGTCGTTGGCATGTCTGGGTATTGCGGCTGGCTGTTAACCAGCAGGAGGTGAGTTCGATTCTCACACGGCCCTCAGTATTCCAGGGTAGGCAAAGTAGGGAAGCCGGTACGCTGTTAACGTATGAAGCCGCAAGGCACGATTGGGGGTTCGAGGCCCTCCCCTGGAGCGAAAGGAGAAAGAATGAACACGAAAGATCTTGAACACCCAATGCAGCCAATCGGCTGGGACGAAACAGGCAAAGTTATTAGGTTCAAAGAGAATAAGATTGTTCGTATGCTTTTAGATACTGGTAAATTAAATCTCAATGATCTTGCCGTAATGAATGCCCAAGGCATGTTTGGTGAGGGTGATTATACTCAACTGATGCAGCTTATAGGGTATAGCACAAGTGGGTATGGCGATCTAAGCACATCGCCAGATGAACTGGTTGCTAAAGCAGATGAAATTGCTGAAGAATTATCTAAACAAAGAAAAGGTAAGTAAGGAAAATGGCAGCCCCAAAAGTAGGACACTATATCAGATGGTGGATGAAAGACGAGTCTGGCCACAAGAAATCATATGCGGGCACTGTTGTGAAGGAGAGGCTCGGCTGGCATACCTACTATATGGTTGACTGTGTTGATGGAAAGCAGCGCAAATTTGTTCTTTCCGGTTTGCAGAAAACAGACGGCACTATTCTTTATGAGCCAGAATATATAAACTTTACAGAACCTGGGTAGGTAACTACCCATTAGGAGCCCTGGTGTAATTGGTAGCACAGGAGACTGAAAATCTCTCAGTCCCGGTTCAAGTCCGGGGGGTTCCACGAACCAAGGTCCAGATATAGGGATACTTCATACTGTCCGTAAAACAGATCATGTCAGCTCAGGTTCGACTCCTGGCTCCCCCAAATTAAGGGGGAAGGGTTTTGCCCTTATCACTTTTCCTGGTTTATTTTTGGAGAGAAAGAGAAGGTAAGGAATGAAAGTTTTATTAGTGTTTGCCATGCTAATGAGCTTCTTGATTGGCTGCGCTCATAGCCAACGAGAAGAGTTAAAATGCCCCGATACTTCAGCAGAAAGATTGGTGGCCAGGATACAGGGGATCCCCGTTGATAAGTGGAAGCGTAGATATTACGAGTCCACTTTCTACTTTGAAGATGGCGACATCGATGTGGGCGTATCGCGTAGTGGCAACTTGTTCATAGACAGAGCCTACATACATCTGCCCTGGGAACTCAAGCTAGAGCTTCAGAGATTCTGGAAAAGACTGGAATGCTCATACTCCAAAGGCATACACAAAAGGGAGCCGATTAGAAAGACATTAGATCTGCTCGATAAGATATGATGATAGAGTTAAGACACCCAACGGCCATTTTTCCGGGCGAATGTTTCATAGGGAATGTAAGCGAGATTTTACAGTCTCTCACAAATGAATCTCGGCACATCATTAATAGTATCCTTTGGCGTGAGTTGTTGTTTTATTTGTGGTCAAGGCCAATCCCCAATTATGTAGAGATTAAGTTATGATAGAACTTCGTAGTCCAGGGCTCACAATTAGTTTCAATACTTTTGTGCATTATGCCGGCTTTAGAGATAAGTTTAATAAGAGCATAAGTGGAAGCTGGTTTGCTGCCGGTATTTATGTTTTAAGATGGGCTTTTGAGTATGAAGAAATATTATGGTGATCGTAGGCCAACGGTAGGCTGCCTGACTGTGAATCAGGTAATTGCTGGTTCAAATCCCGTCGATCACCCTTATGGTGTCCGTAGTGTAACGGCAGCATGATAGGTTGTGTCCCTATCGGTGCGGATTCGACTTCCGTCGGACACCCTTGGAAAGGAGAAAGGTGTGACTATTTTTGAGAAAGATGATAGGCCTCTAGAAGAGCAGGTTTTAGATGAACATTTGCCGGATTTGGAGGAATTGATGGAAGAGAAGAGAATGGGAGCAATGGAGAAGGCGCTTGAAGCTATTCGTAAGGAAAGAGAATATCAGGATCGTCTATGGGGCAACGCTGCCAGCAGAGGAAAGCATACAGTCCCCGAGTGGATTCTTTTCATGCAGAACTACTTGAAGGAAGCTGAGGACGTTGTATGCCGCAAAGCCGCGCCCCTTTGTGATGTGGATGCTCTACATGCCATAAGGAAGATTGCGGCTATGGCCGTTTGTTGCATGGAGCAGAACGGCATTGTGTATCGTGATATGGGTGATTTGGAGCATTCCTGCGAGCTTCATGGCGTAAATTGTGAAGAGAAAGAAGAATAGAATGAGAAAGATTCTGTTGGTATTGCTTACTGCAATATTTTTGATGGCCTGTCCAACTGCTAAAAAGGCCCCGGAGCAAAATAAACAAACCGTAAAAATAGATAAGCTCATAGATAAGTTGGAATCCTTGAAAAAAGAAGACTGGAGGATATTCTGCTATACCGCATGTCTGTTGGTCACGGAGAGGCTAGATAGGACAATCTACATATGTAAAGATGGAGACTTACATGCGCAGAATTTTGTTTTCCCTACCACGGTTGGGCAAAAGAAGCGCTTGAAAAAGATGTATGATGCTTACTTTAACGCTTTGATAGACAAGCGCATTGATTCTCTTTTGGAGTAAAATGATCCCGATTAAACTTGACGAAGCGGCAAAAGCTGCTAAGAAATACTTTGAAACCTCTTTTGGTCCGTATGAGGAAAAAGTTGAGGCCAGGTTGGAGGGATCAGTTTGGAACATAACGGTCACTGGCAAAGAAGGTTGTCCAAACGCGGGCTTGATGTATACGGTATGGGTTGATTCTTTTACGGGAGCTATACTCAATAATGAGATACAATTTGGTGGTAAGTAAGAAAGGAAGATCAGATGGAATGGTATATTTCCAGATGTCCGGATTGTAAGAAGTCATATTCGTGGACGGGGCGCAAGACTTTTATGTTCTTGAAACCAGAAGAACTAGAAGCCGAGAAAAGAAAACATGAAGTCTGTAAGTTTTGTGGCTCCGAGAATCTCAAGACCGAGCTGGATTTTGGGGACAATCCTGGAACGGAATCCGCTAAGATTGTGGCTGAAGTGCTTGGAAATTTAATGAGCGGCAAAGAGCCTTTTGAAGGAATGGATGAGCATGGTGAGAAGAAGGCTGTTACTCACGAAGAGCGTATGCGGCACCTAGAAGACGAAAAATATGAGATATGTGAAGCACTTGCTTTGCCTATCGAGTCTGGCCGTAGAAAAGAGTTGCTTGAGGAACTGGAAGAGGTGCAATCAGAACTTCGCCAACTTCGCAGGGATAAGAAAAATGAAGGTTAAAAACAAGTAAGGGGCTGTGTTGAAATGCGAGCACAAATAAATTGGCGGAAGGCTATAAATCTTAAATATGATTTTGAAAAAGAGTGTTGGGTTTCGAGAAATGCCTCTGAGTTGTATGAAATATTAACTGCTGCTTTTATTGTGGATAGAGAAGATTAAGTCTTTTTCATTGCGTTATACAGCCCAGATTGGGTTAAATAATGTTGCCAAGTGTGGCAGGTTGGGCAGAGCACTTCGAGGTTGGAAATATCGTTATTCTTGTGATCTCTGTCCTTATGGTGGACTTGAAGTATTTCTGGATGTTCATTATATCCGCAGTGGCAACATTTATGTGAATAGTGAGCAAAGGCTATTTTTCTGTAGGCCTTACTATCTCCGTAAACGCCAGCCCCGTAATGTGGTGGCATGATTTCTTCAATTCCACCTATGCGCTGAGCGGCATCTTTGTGAGCACGGCAGCAGAAAAACAAACCACTTTTGGATTTGGTCAGGCTATATGGTTTTTTATAGAACTTCTTGCCACACAGGGCACATTCACAGTTGGGTTCTTTTGGTGGCCTTTGTTTTGCGGCATATTTGGAAGAGCAAGAGGTGGAGCAGAATTTGCCGTTGCCACGACGGATTTCACTCAATCTGGCTTGAAACTCTTGTTCGCAATTTAGGCAATTTTTAGTAGTAGTTTTCATAATATCTCCTTTCTGGGGTCGTAGTTTAACTGGGAAAACACTTGGCTTGCAACCAAGAGAGCGAGGGTTCGAGTCCCTCCGACTCCACTAATAATATCAAGATATTGATAGATTTTGCTGTCGATGCAAAACTTTTTAGTTCCACGAAACAAGCCAAGGTCCAGCGATTGGGATACTTCGCATTATGGTAATGCATTTCGCTGATAACGAAACTAAGCTGGTTCAATTCCAGTAGTTAACCCCAGCGCGTTTATTCCTGGCTTATTTTTGAAAGGAGAAAAATGCAAGACATATTTTTCAAGATTGGTGATGTAGTAATACACAGATCGAATCGTGTCCCGACCGGAAAATACACTCCCGGCGATGAAATTGAAGGCGAAGTAGTCGCTATGATATGGGGTGATATGCCCAAGGTTAGATGGAACAATGGGGAAGTGGAAACTTACTGTCAGGGCGACCTGAAGCTAATGGAAAGAAAGAGAGGCAAATGAAAGAAGGCGATAAAGTAGTCCTCCATCTTAAAGGCGAGCTTACGAAGAAGGGCAGGAAGAAGCACCACTCGTCTGTCTTGAAGCTCCTTGAGGCCATTAACGGAAAGACTGGCGTGGTCACAGAGGTCGTGAGCGACGATGAGATATGGGTGCGCGGCGATAGAACCAAGGTAGAGAGAATGTTTAACAAGGCCACTTTGAGGGAGTTGAAAGAATGATAGTGGGACTCACAAGCGGATGTTTCGATCTTATTCATTTCGGGCATGTTGTCTATCTTGAAAGTTGTAAGAAGTTGTGTGATAAGCTGATAGTCGGCGTGGATAGTGATAAGATGGTCAAAGAGGCCAAGGGTAGTTCTAGGCCAATCATCCCAGAGCAAGAGCGTTTGACCATGGTTAATAGTCTGTATCCAGTTGATTCGGCCTTTATAATCAGCACCCTTGGGGATTTGTGGAATATATCCACACAGTTTAGTGTTGATAAGGTGTTCAAACACGAGGGTTTCAAAAAGGTTGATCGTGTCGTTGGTGTCGCGGGGACTAAGGCGGAATTAGTAATTGTTCCTGATGTGCCTGGATTGGTAAGCACTAGCGAGATTATTGCTAGAGTTAAAGATATTGGGGCTGTAGTATAATGGTAATGCACTTGATTGTCGATCAAGGTTACGCGGGTTCAAATCCCGTCGGTCCCGCAGAAATGGAGCCGAGGCCGAAGTAGTGGAGGTACCGCCCTGTCACGGCGGAGAAAGCGAGTGCGACTCTCGTCGGTTCCGCAAGGAGAAAGATATGGATAGACATGAAAGTGATGCCGCAGCTATAGGTTTCTGGATGGAAGAGGCCAAAAAAGCACGCGGAAAGGCGATTGATGAAATTCTATCTTGGCTTGATGAACATTGGGAATTTGGCTCCGCTGGTCTTTATCATGGATGCAGGGTGGCCATATTGGTCGATTTGATTGCCAAGCTTGAAAGTATGAAGGGCAAGGAATAATGTCCAAGATTGTAAGACTTAAGAAAGATGATAGGCGGTTTAAATTAAAGGCTGGGGATTTGTTAGAGGTCGTTCCCTATTCGCTTGATCCAGGGAAATACACAGTAATCCGAAGATTATCAGATGACTATGATCCAGAGTGTAATGTATATTCTTATGAGGTGGAAACAGTGAAGATGAAGAAAGATTAATCTTTATGGGGCTTTAGAGCTTCTTTAGAGACCCAAATATTAGGATTAGAAAGCTCCACCTTACACATAGTTATGCCGCCGGGAGCCATAAACACATCTTTAACGGTGCCTACGGCACCTGTTAGATCGATTTCTTTGGCGTCATGAAGGACCACCTCTCCTTCGTATTCTATTTCCTTAGGAGTTTCGGGGACTTCGGGTTTTTCTGGAGGGGTTGGGGCTTTAGGTAGTGGCCCCACTTTTTCTTGATACAGCTTTTTCAGTTCTTCCTGCTGCTCTGGAGAAAGATGCATTATTTCGGCACCTAAGCTTATAATCATGTCAAGCATCATGTCGTCTCTGTCTTTTTTCATGGTGGTCTCCTGAATGTCGATATATGTGGTAATGTGGTAATATTAGTAGGTAATGCGCCTATGATGTTTAACGGTTTTAGCATGTCAGACTTCCAATCTGATCGTGAGGGTTCGAGTCCCTCTAGGCGCTCGAAAGGTGAAAGATGGTTATAGAGAAAAGGCAGGCAAGAATATTAGACTTTTTCCCCGAAAGCTATTATGGCAGAAAAATTGGGCTTGATTCACTCAGAGTTATTGATTGGATATTAAGCGTGAGTCTAACTTATTATGTAAGATTGTATCTTGAAAATGGGATTCTTGGGGATGATTTCTACGCTTGAGGTTGTCCCAATAAACCGTCGAAGACGACATGGGCGTTTTTGCAATGCCTACGCGGTGCCCTGGCATTATTCTAGAGTCGATTTTGACCAACTACGTTTTTTCTGGTCCGATTGGAAGTCTACCGGGCAGTGGTGGCTTGAGGAACAAGTGAGAAAAGGTTTCATATGCCTGAAATAACCATCATCAAGGGCTCAAGATATACTACTCGCCACGAAGTTATGGCCTACATAGCGCTCAGATGGCAGCCAAATGTGGATTTGAGAGGGAAACTTGGGCCATTGAAACTTGTCCGAGGTGGCTCATTTGGCACAGGAGCCTATCTGTTAGAGATGCAATTGGCCAAGTTGACGATAGGATGGGATTGGGATGCCTGAGATAGTTGATAGACGCCCATTTAAGTTCGGTGTTAAGTCCGCACAAGCAGACATTTTCTATGCCACATTCTCAATATTTAGGATGTATTGGAACTGGTGGAGTAGGTATGGAAACATATTTAAAGACATTTTGGGGCAGACAATACTTCAAAATATAAAATAGGAACCGCAAGGTCCAGCCGAGGGATACTTCATTTGCACAGGAGACCAGCTCTCGACACTCTTTCCTGCGTTCCAAACTTTACCTTTATACAGGTGTCGTTGGAATGCGTCCATCGGCGCCTTTTTAATTGGAGGTTTCTTGGATATAGAATCTAAAATATCCTTTCACAGGCGAAGTGCAGTGGGGATACTTTATGTTAGAAGAGTTATGCTTAGAACTCCAGAAGTTTTTCAAACTCGGGTCAGGCTTATAAGGCCAAGACTGCTCAGGCTTTCTGATCCGTTTTACTCACGCCTTACAAGTGTTTTGAGGGGAAGATGACGAAAGAATATACGACCGATTATGATTGTGAAATGATGGAATATGAGGATGGGGCTAAGAGAAGTGCTACAACGGACAAAGGGAGATTTGACCTAATCCCGACAAACATACTATTCAGAGTGGCTAAAGTATATCAAAGGGGCGGCGATAAACACGGAGATAGAAATTGGGAAAAGGGATTTCCCATCTGCCGCGCGATTGATAGTGCTATAAGGCATTTACTACAGTTCCAGTTGAAGATGAAAGATGAAGATCACGCAGCACAAGCAATTTGGAATATATTTGCAGCCGCTCATCTTGAAGAAATGGTTGAAGAAGGTGTGCTCGATTCAAAATGGGACAATAGGCCCGTATATGAGAAGCCCAAAAAAGAACGCGGACTCAAAATGGACGATATTAAAGCTGTGGACCTCAAAGTGGAAGTTTTGCGAAACTGTGAGGCCGTTAAGGTATTTCATATACCGACTGGTAATTCAGTTGTGGCTTTTCGTGAGAATACAAAAAAGGCGAATTATGAGGCGGCTGTCAAAGAATTAAGGGATTTGCTTGAATATACCGGTGAATATAAGGTGGCTCAGGAGCCCGGTGTTCGTTATGAGGTTGTAGACACTATGAGAGCCAAGGCAAATGCTATGGCTGACATATTGGACGAGCAAAACGAAAAGGCTTTTAAGGCTATGAATAAGCCCAAGCCGACACTAACAGATGACGATTTCAACTTCGGTGATGACGAAGTTGTTGAGGATCTGGAGCCCAAAACTTACAAGAGGGGGCCAGAACTAGCAGAGCGGTCATACGAGAGCCGCAAATAACATACCCCGGTTACATTCCGGAGGTTTTCAAGGAGGTGGAAGATGACGAAGCTAGGAATGAAGAACAAGAGAACTTTTGAAGACGCACTAAGGGAGCACAAGGCTGCTACGGCCAACAGGCCAGGCGGACTTGCGTTTGATTTCGAGAGCCCAGCAGAATACTTGCTGGCTACAATTGGATCCGCCCTGTTCGTGGAGCCAAAGTATCACCCAGATACTCTTGACCCAAAGAAACTAAGGGACGGTGACTATAACGTTGAGGATCTTGACGAGCAAGCCGTCAAGATTATCGAGGCGTGTAGAGAGATCGCCAGAGGACCAAATCCAAAGGATCTGCTTGCTCTGGCGCATTGGGCTCGTGTTGAGATGAACATGAGAACTACGCCTCAGGTTATGCTTGCCGTGGCTGCAAATTCCGCTGGAACCAAGCCATTCGTCCGTAGATACGTGCCTCGTATCTCCAGAAGGGCAGATGACGTGCTTCAGCTTGTCGCGGCTTATGAGCACCTATTCGGTTGGAAAGCGTTCCCAGCTTCCTTGAAGAAGGGAGTTGCTGATAGAATGTCCAAGATGTCCGAGTATGAAATCTTGAAGTATAACAGAAAGGGACACCCATCCTTTAAGGATCTCCTACGCTTCTGCGAGAGGAGAAAAGGGTACCCTCTGTCTCCAGAGCTACGCCATTATATCTTTACTGGAGAGGTTCTTAACCCAAAGGCCACTCCTGTAATCGCGGCTCGTAAGGAGCTTACGTCCCGTAATCTATGGACTGAGGATATTCCAGCTTTGGCCAAGAAAGCCGCAGTTACTTGGGAAGTTCTTGTGTCCCAGTTTGGAAGCAAGCCAGAGGTATGGGGAGCAGTTGTTCCACTGATGCCTTATATGGCTCTGATTCGTAACGTTGCCAACTTCTTGGAAGCCGGCATGCCTCTGGCTGTCATCAGGATGGTTGCGGAGAGAATCGGAGACGCTAAGGCTGTTAGAAAGTCTAAGCAGCTTCCATTTAGGTTCATGGCTCTATACAGAACCCTGAACCCTGGTAATGCTTGGTTCTCTTCGATTCGCGGATATGGAAGTGCTTCTTCCAACCGTAACAGAAGTTCCTGGGATCAGAGATCTGTTCAGCTGCTTGTTGAGGCGGTTGAGACTGCTCTTGATCATTCGGTAGAGAACATCCCAGAGCTTTCGGGAATAACTTGCATTGCTTCTGACAACTCTGGAAGCATGAAATACCCATTGTCCAAGGGCTCTTGTGTGACGTTGCTGGATACTGCAAACATCCTTGCCGCCATGGTCCATCAGCGTTCTGACGAATCTTACGTCACCGCTTTTGGAAACAAGGCTGTTTGGCCAGTTCTAAGCAAGCGCAACTCGGTTGTGACCAACATGAACGAGATTGCGAACTACAAGGCCAACTATAGAGGTCAGGCAACAAACGCCTATGAAGTCTTCAAGCACCTGTTCGAACAGAAGATCCACGTAGACAGAATCGTGGTCCTGTCCGATATGCAGTGCTACGACACGGGCGGAAACAGAAGTGTCGCTGAATTCCTTGCGAAGTATCGCAGGGAGGTCAACCCTCAGGCCTACGCTCACTTCTTCGACCTTAAGGGCTATGGAACGCAGCAGGCGCCATCTGGCGACCCTCGTTCCAATGTTGTAGCTGGATTCTCTGAGAAGATTTTCCAGCAGATTCTCATGTTTGAGGGTGTTGAGGAAGTAAAGGGTGAGAGAGTGCTTCCAACCCTGGAATATATCAGGGAAAACTATTAATCTGGGCCTCTCCTTCTCCGTCCAGATTATAGGCATGGCCATAGAAGATCTCTATGGCCATGCCACTTTTTTCTTACAACAATCTATCAATAAAAAATCATATGTGTGATTATCCCAATGAGGTTAGGAAAATGGAAACTTATAGACGCCTGACGACACAACCCCAGCATATATTGAGCGAATCATCGATTCGTCGCTGGGGATTTGTGCGTTCTATGGTCTCTTTAAATAGTCTTTGCACCCCAGCAGGCAAAGCCGATGAGAAGGAGACTTGGGATCCAGGCGGGCTATAACCATCATCGCACCTCCTTTTTTATGCCGCCTGGGTCGAAAAAAACTCAGGCGGTTTTTTTATGGAAGGAAGAAAATGGCTGAAATTGAACAGCAAGTTATAGCATGGTATAGGCCAGCAAATCCTACAAACATAATTACAGTTTTGCTTGATGGTGATTGTCCTATTGAAGTAGTTGATCGTATCTGGAAAGATAGGGAAGTAAAAAGATACGCTATGAACATTCTTGACCACGATGATAATAAGCCAAAACGATTTGAGTGTGGCCCAATGCTATATGAACAAATAAAGGCAGCATGTGAGCCATTTCTTGAAGGTAGAGCGAGCAAAGCCACGATTATTATTACGAAAGATGGTGATGGACGATGGGCGCGTTATAATGTTGCGGCTGTTGTCGATCCTCCAAAAGTTAGACTAAGGAAGAAGATTAGGGGTTGGTTTAAAAAGAAATAGCATAAGTGGGACCGAAGCTTTGCTGGCGAAGCAGCGGGCTCTTACCCCGCAGAATCGGGTTCGATTCCCGGCGGTCTCACATCACAAAAAGAGAGGTGGGATATGCGCAAAATACGAATAGAGATAGATAAACGAGACCAGATAGACGAGCTTATACGTTGCGGCTGGGAACTTATTTCTGTTCGTGCGTATGAGGACAGCACCTACGTTATTCTTGGAAAGGAAGAGTAATGTCCACAACAAGGAAAGTGTTGGAAGCGAAATTAAGCGAAGATGACTTTCACTGGATAATTACCATTGAGTTTACTCATCATCCTGGGTGGCTTAGAAGAACTTTTTTGGGCACTAAGGAAACCAAAAAGGTGATTCGGTATTTTGGCAATTGCACTGTTTGGGATCATTACCCCAGTTTTGTGCCCGTTCGCGATATTGATATGGAGTTCTATTTGTGCTCTGTGTGGAAAAAGGCAGATTATAAGCGTGATCTTGAAAAGAAAGGTATTAGCACAGATGGGTTATAAGGAGGCAAAAATGCGAAAACACAAACGAAAACGAAAACAAAAATGCAATAAACGCATGTGCCTCCGTGGTGAAATGGTTTAATCACACCGGGCTTTTACCCCGTGAGTTGTGGGTTCGACTCCTACCGGGGGCACTTACTTGCCTCCGTAGCTCAATTGGCAGAGCAACTGGCTTTTAACCAGGAGGTTGGGGGATCGTTGCCCTCCGGGGGTATTGAGGAAAGGGATTATAAATGAGCTTCATAATTTACGGCAAATATAGTGATGCTACGGTTTTCACAGACAACGCTGAAGAACAATGCGTAGCACAAATCACACGCATGATCAACCATCCAGCGTTCACAAATCCAGTAGCTATTATGCCAGACACTCATGCAGGTAAGGGCTCTGTTATTGGCTTCACAATGCCTCTGGGAGACAAAGTAATTCCAAATGTGGTTGGCGTAGATATTGGTTGTGGAATGCTTGTGTGTGAAGTCGGTGATGCTTTTGATGAGATAGATCACGAGTTGCTTGACCACAAGGTTAGACAATCCGTGCCTTTTGGTTTCGATATACATGAATCAAAAGAATACAAAACTGACGATTGGATTGACTGGGAAGACCTAAGACATAAGGCTCGACAGGTTGGGGCCAAGTTTAATTGCGATGTCCCAACCATGGATAGTAGATTTCTTGGCGAGGTGTGCAAGCAAGTCAATGCCGACAGAGGATATGTAGAGCGCAGCCTAGGAACCCTGGGCGGCGGCAACCACTTCATTGAGTTTTGTGAATCAAAATCTGGACTTAGCTATTTCATTATTCATACGGGGTCAAGAAACTTTGGACTAAAGATATGTAATTACTGGCAAAAGAGAGCAGAGAAAAGATTAAAGAAGCTTAGGACAGAAGACTTAAAAGAAGCTATTAATAACATCAAACAAAGTCTTCCTAATGAAGAATGGCAGAAAGAGATTAGGAAAGCCAAGGAAAGGTTGGGCGTTGATGTTAAGATAAAAGCAAGTGGCTTGGAATGGCTTGAGGGCGATGATAAGTATGGATATTTGTTTAGTATGATTTTAGCTCAAGGATATGCTGCGGCCAATAGGAAAGCAATTGCCCATGCTGTTATGAAAGCCCTTGGGATTAAGAAAGCGTCTAAAACATTAGAGACTATACACAACTATATTAACTTTAACGACATGATAATAAGGAAGGGAGCTGTTAGTGCCCACGAGGATGAAGAGTTTATTGTTCCGTTGAATATGAAAGAAGGCTCTTTGCTTTGTGTGGGCAAGGGAAATGAGGATTGGAACTATTCGGCTCCACATGGAGCAGGCCGTAAGATGAGTAGAAGCCAAGCAAAGAAGAAGTTGTCGCTGGATGATTTTCAAGATGAGATGAGTAGCATATTTTCCACCTCCGTAGGTGAAAGCACATTGGATGAGGCGCCAGGCGCATACAAAGACAGCGACGAAATCATCAGCAACTTATCAGAAACGGCGGAAATATTGAATGTTTTGAAGCCACTACACAACATGAAAGCATCGTAAAATGAAGAAGATAGTGATGTATATAGAGAATTGTTCGGATTGCCCGTATTTGAGACAAGATCAAGCGACTTTGGATTGTATGCATCCAAACTGTAATCTTGGGGATCCTTGGGCCAATGTTGTAGCAAGGATAAGCGAACTTGAAAGCGGCAAGATGGCCCTGGGTGGAGTTCCCGATTGGTGTCCTTTGGAGGAGGAGTAAGAAGATGACCAAGAGGATCAAGATTGACCGTGTGATTTGCAGCTGTGAAGATTGTATTTATGTGAACTACAGCCCTGACTATAATATCAGCTACGATTCTGGTTATGACTGTGGAAAGACGGGCAAGAGAATAGTTGATGATTGGAATATTTGCAATAGCAATAACCCCAATCCAACAGGATGGCCTAAGATTCCTGATTGGTGTCCCTTGCCAGATGAAGAGGAGTAAGGAGAAAGACATGCCGTATGTTATAGTGTATGCGGGTGAGTTAGAAAGCGCTCAGGTCTGGGAGAACCGTGAAATAGCATTGTCGGAAGCACAATGCATTGTAAATCAATACATTTGCGATTTCCTAAGACACAACTTACCCATGAAGATTACGCCAGAAGAGGCAAGAAGGTTTGATGTCAAGGTGTATGAAATCAAAGAGGAGATGGAACTCCCCTTTCAAAAGTGGGTGGATGAGTATTATGACGAAATGAGGATGCAAGAAATAAAAGACGAAGAGCGCGATTATAAGCGCTTCCTAGAGTTATATGAGAGGTTTAAAGACCGTATTCCGGAGTAGCTCAATTGGAAGAGCCGTAGGCTCTGACCCTATGTGATGTCCAGGTTCGAATCCTGGCTCCGGAGCATGAAAGGAGAAGGCAGATGTGCTATGTAAGTAAGGTTCTTAATGAGAAGTCGAGTGGGGAAGTAAAAAGCATTAAGTTAGTTTTGGAATATGAACTTGAAAACGGCAAGAAGCAAACGAAAGTTTGGGACATGGAAAATGTCAATATTGACGAGAGTAGAGATTTTGATGTAGATACTGGGAAATTGGGCCACACAGGCTTGAGCATTGACGGCGACATAAAGACAAAAGAAAGCGAATATGACGACATCGAGCAATAGATATGAATAAGAAAAAGCTTTCCACTCATATTAAGCTCTGTCTGAGGAACCTCAGGGATGACCGGACAAAGTGCTGTGCGAATTGTCCGTTTGAAGAAGAGATTGTGTCCGTTTATCCAGATATGAAAGATTTGTTTGAAAGCAAGCGAAAGGCCCTCAAGGAAAGGAGTAAGAAATGAGGAGTGTTGTTCTGTTGCTGGTTGCGTTGTTTATGTTTGGCTGTGGTGAAGTAGATTCTTCCGATAATATTGGTGTTAAGCAATTCGGTCCTGAAGCTGTAGACCCTGTAGAGCCTGTAAAGCCTGTTGGCCCGATTGGAGTTGTTGAGCCGCTCAGACCTGAAATCGTTGAGAAAGACAAGTACGAAGGGCCTTTCACCAAAATAGAAAGAGCTACTATTAAATGGGAAGTAAGTACCAGTTGCGGCAATCAACACCCTGGAACACCCACTCTGGTATTTTATGATAAGCAGTCTGGCGAAATACTTGGCCCATATACATTAGCCGCCGCTAAGCAAAACATTGATATTTGGTGCAGAAAGGGCAACGAAATCTGTTGGGGTGCTTGGTTGGGTAAAGGAAACTATTACGATTGTAGCAAAGCCGACGAGACTGGTTATTGCTCTCATGTGAAGTGGAATCCATATTACTATACTTGGGGCTGCGGCGAAGATTGTAGCAAATACAGTATTCCCAAGTGGTATTGTCCATATTGCTATGATAGTGATTATTCTAGAGGTATTCATTTAAGCTGTGGTGGATAGGAGAAAGACATGCAAGCTCAAATGACCGAGATCGTCATGCCTGGAGATGCAAATCACTTGGGCACTTGTTTTGGCGGCAAGATTATGAGTTGGATTGATATGGTCGCTGCAATCGCAGCCCAGCGGCTTGTAGGAACGGTTGTCACGGCCTCGGTTGATAGTATTCAGTTCAAGAGGCCAATCCAAGTTGGAGACTTGGTTACCCTGAAAGCTTTGGTTAATAGGGTTTGGAATACATCGATGGAGGTCGGCGTGACGGTGCTGGTTCAGTCGCATGTGCTTGCCACTGGAAGTGACCATGAACCCGATGTCCCGATGCACTACGTTCTTAGTGATTCCAAACAGGCATGCAAAGCATATTTGACCTTTGTGGCCGTTGATGATAAGGGCAAGCGTAGGAACGTTTCTGCAATGCAAAAAGGTTTTCTATGCCATCATGATTATGGCAGCAACAGAGAAAGGCGTTGGGAAGAGGCGGAAATGCGTAGAGAGGTTCGCCTCGCCAACAGAAAAGGGGGCCATTAACTCAGTGGAAGAGTGCTTCCGTGACGTGGAAGTGGTCGCTGGTTCAAATCCAGCATGGCCCACAAGACTCGCTCAGACAGAGGCTCTGTTTGGTACCAGGCACCCTTGGGTTGGCTCCATACCGGTTAAGAGGAGCTGGGCGGG